>Ga0209475_10000019_pt1 | contig 717271 bp, 632 predicted proteins | sample tdDd471_FD_187128 | JGI IMG/M metagenome (GOLD analysis project Ga0209475, IMG submission 187128) | Marine sediment microbial communities from the Atlantic coast under amendment with organic carbon and nitrate - tdDd47.1 (SPAdes)... | ecosystem: Environmental > Aquatic > Marine > Coastal >...
GTGGCATCATCTTCTGTACTGTCGCCTCTTTGAACTCTTCTGAATAGCGTCGCATCTGTGCATCTCTCTTCGCCCCTCGATTAAAACTAAGGATGAAATGATGCGACAACTATCCTGGCACATGGGGATTAAGGACTAACAAACCTGAAAACCGACTTGTTCTGATATAACGAAATCGAGACAAATCATTGAAAATAACAAAATGTGATAGGCTTTAGTTCATCATCATATTATGTTTTCTTAGTTACTCAAACTGTTATCGAGACATGAGCTTGAGACCCGCGGCAAATCAATGCCGTAAGGACTGGAAACCACCTCAGACGACAAGCTGGCAACAGTTTGTCGCCATGATGCTGGCACAAGTATTGGGTTGCTTCAATCTACATGATGTCGTCAGTAATCTCTCTACTTAGGCTGCCAATTGTCAACATTTGGAGGGTGCGCCGGTCAGCCGTTTCTCTTTGCCCGGATCAACGAAAAGTAACCCTACACACCAAGCAAGCCCTATTCCAGGGCAATATAATTCATGCTGGCAGAGCGAGCGGTTTTAAAATGATCAAGCAAAACTTGAAAGTTAATAGCTTCTTGGGCACCCCCCGGAATGCCATTAAAAGCCAGATATGGACCGCTATCTGCTCCTGAGATACTTCCGGTTCGTCAGCCAGACCAACCACAGCTTACAGAAGATGTGCATCTTCTTTAGTTGAATCTCACTGGTCTCCACTACCTTGCTGAACTTTTGCCGGCAGTCAATCTTAATCACCGATTCCACAGCCTCAAACAAGCTCGTGGTTCTCACGGGAGTTGGTGGTGCAGCAATGATTCAATGGTGTTGCATACTAACAGAAAGATTCTGTGAGCCATAGAAACATTGATGTACCACGACTCGATTATTTATTGGTTGGCCTGCCGTATGCCCGGTATCTGTTCTCCATGAACAAAATCTGTCGATATAGTAGCAATTGGTTAGGAATTAATAGCTATAAGACAATCTGAAGCCGGTTAAATTACCCAAACCTAAAGTACACATCTCCCAACTTGCTGTGTTTCATGTATGCCCGCAAGACATGTTCTTTCCATGTCATTAAAACCAACAATTTAGCTCGGGAAATTCACAAAGTCGTGAGCTCACGGGTTTGTGATTGGCCATATTGATGATTGATAGACACACTGCGTCTGTACTTCGAGAAATGATTTAGTTGAATGGTTATTTGTTAGAAACGCGCCGGTTCAGTTTTGATGAATTGGGATTGCTATTAGTTGTTTGCATGATGGGATCCGGGCGGAATTGAGAGATTACGCGTGGGTAAAAATGTGACATTGGGAGATTTAATAATGAACAAGTTCGGTTCAACACGCCGCGGTTTTTTGAAAACTATGGGTCATGTGTCCATAGGTATGCTTGCGAGTGGATCTGTAGTGATGCGGACACTGGCGCAGACCAAAGACCCAATGATGCAGCATGAATATACCGGGTGGGAAAATTATCACCGCGAACAGTGGTCGTGGGATAAGAAAACACGCGGCACACACCTGCTTAACTGCACGGGCTCGTGTCCTCATTTTGTCTACACCAAAAATGGTGTGGTAATGCGTGAAGAGCAGTCAAAAGATGTACCAAAGTTAAACGGAGTCCCTGAATACAATCCGCGTGGCTGTAACAAGGGTGAGTGTGCTGTTGATTATCAATATGGACCGCATCGTATCAAGTATCCATTGATCCGGGTGGGTGAGCGTGGTGAGGGTAAATGGCGGCGTGTTTCATGGGATGAAGCGCTTGAGTATGTAGCGAACGGCATCGTGGATACCATTAAAAATGATGCATCCGACTGTATTAGTGTTTTTACACCAGTACCGGCGGTAGCACCAGTCTCCTTTGCCGCCGGTCATCGTTTTGCATCTTTCATCGGCGGTCATACGCACACCTTTTTTGACTGGTATGGTGACCATCCGACAGGACAGACGCAGGTTCAGGGTCTCCAGGGTGATACCTGTGAAACCGCAGATTGGTTCAACGGACGCACTATCCTGATGTGGGGTGCGAATAGTGCCCAGACTCGCATTCCGGATGCTCATTTTCTCCAGGAAGCGGTATTGAATGGTAGCAAGATGTATGTCATTTCCCCGGATTTTAATGCCACTGCCACCAAGGCGGATGTATTTGTTCCGATAAAACCGGGTACCGATGCTGCGTTGGCTATGGGTATGGTTAACGTGATTGTCAATGAAAATCTCCATGATATAGCGAATCTGAAAGAGCAAACAGATTTGCCGTTCCTGGTTCGAACTGACACAAAAATGTTTCTGCGCGAGTCAGACATGGTAGAGGGTGGCTCGGAAGAGAAGTTCTATACCTGGGATACCAAGACTAAAAAGCCCGTGTTGATGAAGGGTAGTTGGGGTGAAGAACCTGAAAAGAAGGCAAAGATTCAACCTGGCTTTATGGGGCGAAATACCTTCACTTTTCCCGATGGTTATCTTGATCTGGGTGATCTGGATCCAGCCCTTGAGGGAACATTTAAAGTAAAACTCGCTGATGGTGGTGATGTAAAGGTTCAGCCGGTGTTTGAAGTTTATAAGCCGAAAATGAACGAGTATACACCGGAGAATGTATCCAAGATTACGGGTGTGGCGCCAAGCGTTATTATTCAAATGGCGCGTGATTTTGCCAAGAATAAACCCTCTATGATTATCACCGGTGGTGGTACAAATCACTGGTATTGGAGCGACACGGTTCTACGGTCGTTTATCTTGTTGTGTGCAATGACTGGTAATGAAGGCTATAACGGAACAGGTGTCAACCATTACGTAGGCCAGTGGAAACCCACTCCGCTATTGGGTGTTGTTAAGCTCTCCTTCCCGTATAGCCCCAAAAAGCATCGCTTTTGCCAGACCACTCTCTGGACCTACTATCACGGTAACGTGTACGACGCGATGGAAAATGAGGGTATCGATACGGCCAAATACCTCCGGGAATCCATTGAAACTGGACAGATGCCGCTCTATCCACAAAACGGGCGCGATCCAAAAGTCTTTATCTGCTATCGAGGCAATTGGTTGAATAATGCCAAGGGGCTCGAGTATGTGTTACGTAACCTCTGGCCCAAAATGAATCTGACGGTGGACATGAACTTCCGTATGGATTCGACGGCACTCTACTCGGATGTGGTGTTGCCTAGTGCGCATTGGTATGAAAAAACGGACCTCAGTATGACCGAGGAGCACACCTTCATTCATATGACTGAACCCGCTATTGCCCCGATGTGGGAGTCGAAGCCTGATTGGGAGATTTTTGCACTACTGTCAAAGAAAATTGGTGAAGTCGCGAAAAAGAAAGGCTTTACCAAGTATTTTGACGAGAAGTTCAACATCGCCCGCGATCTCACCAAGCTCTATGACAACCAGATCGATGGTGGAAAGCTAGAGACTGATGCGCAGGCTTGCCAGTTCATTCTTGATAATGCCCCCCAGACCCAGGGCATAACACTGGATATGATTCGCAAGGAAGGACCGCAACGCTTCAAGAGCAATTGGACTTCACCCATGCAGGAAGGAGTACCGTACGTACCACTACAAAACTTTATCATTAAGAAGAAACCATGGCCGACACTGACCGGACGGGAGCAGTTTTACATCGACCATCCTACTTTCTTCGAACTGGGCGTAGAGCTTCCGGTTTACAAAGCACCGGTTGATGCCGATCAGTATCCACTGCGCTTTAATACGCCACACAGTCGTTATGGTATCCACTCCACCTGGAAGGACAATATTTTACAGCTGCGTTTGCAGCGGGGTGGGCCGATGTGTGAAATTTCACCGGCTGATGCGAGGGCACGCGGTATTAAAGACAACGACTGGGTTGAAGTATTCAATGATCACGGGAGAGTGGTTGTCAGATGCAAGATTCGTAATGGTGAACAAACAGGTCGAGTGAGTATGCATCATGAACCCGAACTCTACATGGATATGCTTGGTGAGGGTAGCTCACAAAGTCCATTACCGGTACGTATAAATCCGACGTCGTTGGTAGGCAATTATGCACAGCTCAAGTTTAAGCCCAATTACTACGGTCCGGGCGGTGTGCAGCGTGATGCGCGAGTCGAAATACGTCGCTACACGGGTTCAGTTACCGTCTGAAGTCTGTGTGATTATACAAAATTCGGTTTTCAGCACATGTTGCTGACCCCGTAAGAGGAATAGAAATCATGTCTAACAAGATGTTAACAATCCCGAAACGCCAGCTGACCTACATTGTTGACCTTAACAAATGTATCGGCTGTCAGACCTGCACGGTAGCATGCAAGAAACTGTGGTCAACCGCACCAGGTCAGGACTTCATGTACTGGCGTAATGTTGAAACCACGCCTGGACTTGGATATCCGAGAAACTGGCAGCAGAAGGGGGGTGGCTATAAGGATGGTGTGCTGCAAAAGGATGGTCATCATCCGTCATTGGATGAGTATGGTGTGCCATTTGAATTCGATTACGCCGCGCGTCTGTTTGAGGGTAAAAAAGGTAGGGTAAAGCCTAGCCCGGAACCGCGTTGGTCACCCAACTGGGATGAAGAGCAAGGGACTGGAGAATATCCCAATAACATATTCCAATACCTGCCGCGGATGTGTAATCACTGTGAGAACCCGGCGTGCCTGGAGTCCTGCCCAAATGATGCTATTTATAAGCGAGCAGAAGACGGGCTGAATATTGTTAACCTGGATAAATGTAAAGGTGCGCGGGACTGCATTAAGGCTTGTCCTTATGGCAAGGTGTATTTCAATAATACTGATCAAAAGGCCAATAAATGCATTGGGTGTTTCCCCAGGATTGAAAAAGGTGTTGCTCCTGCATGTGTCGCTCAATGTGTTGGCAGAGCGATGCATGTTGGTTTTATTGATGATACAGATAGTTCCGTCTATAAGCTCGCCAAAGTATGGAAGGTTGCAATTCCAATGCATCCAGAGTTTGGAACAAAACCAAATGTTCTCTACATACCACCTTTTGTAGGTCCCTTAATGCAGGACGAAAATGGCGACATGCTGATGACGCAAAAAATGCCTTTGGACGTTCTTCAGGGACTGTTTGGACCCGATGTTGCTGGAGTTCTGGATGTGTTAAAGGCAGAGCGTCAAAAGAAAATATCAGGTCAAGGTTCCAAGCTTATGGATACCATGATTGGTGAGTTGAGTGATTCTATGATGATCTCACCGTTAACCTGAGGGTAGAAATGGGGTGGGGCTGTTTGCTCCGCCCCGATTTCAGCAATGCCATATAAGTAAGAGGATTTACAATGTTTATTAGTTTTCATCGATCAATCCTGATATCCGGTGCTGCTTTACTTGGCTCGATCTTGTATAGCGCAATTGCATTTGCTGACAATGCCTCTGCAACCTATGAGGGAAAGGAGGTGTGTATCAAGTGTCACGATTTGCAAGGCGAGACTTTTGCAGAAACAGCACATGCGAAGGCTTTTAACTCTCTTAAACCGAATGAAAAAAATGAAGTTAAGAAATTAGCGAAGCTCGACCCAGGCAAAGATTACACGCAAGACCCTAACTGTATCGGTTGCCATACCACAGGCTACGGTGAACCTGGTGGCTATAGCGTTGATATGCCTATTGGATTGCGAAAGTCTCTTCAAGGGGTGACCTGCGAGTCTTGTCATGGTGCGGGTAGCCTTTTTCGCGAACAACATGGTGAGGCAGAGAATACGCTAAGGCGCGAGGGCGAGTATACAGACCGTAAAGTGTTGATTGCGGCTGGCCAGAACTATGATTACGAAGCCAAGTGTGTGGCTTGTCATCTCAATTACGAAGGCTCCGGTTATGAAGCTGCGCATCCACCATTCACGCCTTTCACGCCGTCATTGGGTGACAAATACAAGTTTGATTTCATGACATCAGTGATGCATGAAGAAGATAGTGAAGCCAAATCGATTCATGAACATTTCAAGCTGATTGGCGTGTTTAATGGAGAAGCGCCGGCTATTCGAGAGGAACTACAGAATAATGCTATCGACCCGGATAGTTATTAGCCAGAATGAAATAATCAGCATTCAGTAGAACAAATATTTAGGAGCAAATGCGATGAACGAGTCAGTTATCGAGCAAGATGAAGGACGTGCGAGTATGTACGGAATGATGGCTCTAGGGTTTACTTACCCAGATACCGGTTTGCATGAGTACTGGCGCGGTGGGGGCTTTGTAAAGGATCTCGGAATTGCGGTAGATAAGGCAGCGCCAGAGATCTTGGAAAAATTCCAGACTACGATTGCATCCAGTCTTAAGATGACGGTTAACTATGAGGAGTTTGAGGCACTATATCTTAGTGCGTTTGAGACGGATCTTCCAAAACGCAGTGTATCTCTTTATGAAGGGAGTTATGTACGCGGTGGTGGAAAATCAGATCTGTTGTTAGAACTCAAGGACTTCTACGGTAACTTTGGTCTTGAAGTTAGTGAGGAACTTCATGAGTTGGAAGATCGCATCACGGCCGAGTTGGAGTTCATGCAGTTTTTGACATTAAAACAGTGCCAGGAAGGGATCGATAAAAAGCCATACATTATGGCGCAGCATGATTTCCTGGAACGCCATCTAGTGCCCTGGATGCCACATCTTCGGAAGGAAGTACGTAGACGTGATATTGGAACCTTCTATATTGGTTTAACTGATTTAATGGTTGAATTCATAGAGGCGGATATGGCCTATCTTAAACAGATTAATGCGGAAGCGAACACAACGCCATCAGTACAGTAATAGACATCTGGCTTCTATTCGGACGTGGCAGAGAAAGGGATGAGACAAGTTGAAATGAAATTTCTAAGTAAGTCAATGAAGCTTGGTTGGTTTGGGAGCGCTTCGATTCTGGGCGCACTGGTGTTCTTTGTGATAGGCATCATTTTTTGGGGGGGGTTCAATACTGCAATGGAAGCCACGAATTCCCTTGAATTCTGCATCAGCTGTCATGAAATGGAGCAGTCAGTTTATCGTGAGTATACCGATACTGTGCATTACTCAAACAGGACCGGAGTTAGAGCGACATGCGCTGATTGCCATGTGCCTAAAGACTGGGTGCATAAGATTGTTCGGAAAGTAGAGGCAAGTGGTGAAATTTACCATAAATTGATGGGTACTATTGATACGCCCGAGAAATTCGAAGAACGGCGTTTGTTTCTGGCAAACAGAGTATGGGCAACTATGAAGGCAACTGATTCAAGAGAGTGTCGCAACTGTCATAGTTTGGACGCGATGTCATCAGATGCACAGAAACCAACCGCAAAGCGTCGTCATCGCAAAGCATTGGAAACTGGCGAGACATGCATTGACTGTCATAAAGGTATTGCTCACAAGGATATCTCCAAGTTTTATGATCCTGACGCCATTATCGAATAAACACATACATACCGCACCGCTGGGTAAATCGGAAACTAATTTGTAGATTGCGACATGTAAGGTCGATGCAAATTAATATGATCCACAATGAAGTAACTAAACGGAGACATCATCATGAAAAAAGTATTCAAACGAAGTGTTATGAGCGTTTTGCTCGGTCTGATGGTGGCTGCGCCAGCCACCCAGGCAGCCGATATGGGTAAGGGCATGGAAATGGGATCCATGAAGGTAGAGCGTACGAAAATACTAAAGGAAGCCGGTGTATTTGGTGCATTCAATGCCTACAAGTTAACTCCAGACTGGGCCAAGCTTTCATCCGAGATGCGTATGAACGCAGTGGGTGAGGTTAAATCATTAATCCAAAAATATGAGGGCAAGGTGCTGGTTGATATGTACCTGACCCGTGGTTTGGAAGCGCAATCTGATTTCCTTATTCGTCTTCACGCTTATGATCTGATCAGTGATCAGGAGTTTCTGGTGGACTTTGCGGCTACTACATTAGGTCGTTTTGCGGTTGCAACCGAAACATTGGTGGGTGTCACTAAGCCACTTAATTATATTGATAAAAAGCAGTCACCTTCATTGAATGCAGGCTTGAGTTCGGCCACTTATAGTGCGGCCCCTCCTCGCTACTTTCTGGTCGTCCCGGTAAAGAAGAGTGCCGAATGGTGGAATATGTCTCAGGAAGAGCGGGTTACGAAGATGGAGGAGCATACGGCACCGACCCTGGCATACTTGGTTAATGTAAAGCGCAAACTTTATCACTCGACAGGAATTGATGATACGGATTTTATCACCTACTTCGAAACAGATGACCTACAGGCGTTTAATAACCTGATGATTGCTTTAGCATCGGTGCCTGAAAATCTCTATCAGCCTCGCTGGGGTAGTCCATTGATTCTTGGTACTATCCATAACCCAGAAGAAGTGGTTAATGCATTAGCTAAGTAGTTAAAGCTGTTCAATGGAAAGGAGATGCTCCATCTGGTTAATCGCCTGGTTTCCAGGTGGGGTATTTCTTTCCAGCTAATCATAGAGTGCACAGTAGTGGTTGATTGCTAGCATCATAGGGTAATAAGAAAAATCACCAAGAAGGTATGTCAAGCGTCAATATATATACTTGAGCAATATTTATCTCAGTTGGCTTGCGGGAATCACTTATGGACACGGGGCTGATCGATCATTTTCAACGCAGAATAACGTACCTTCGTATTTCGTTGACGGATCGTTGCGATCTGCGGTGTTTCTATTGCATGCCAAAAAGCTTTTCTAAATATGAGAATCCAACAGACTGGTTGTCACCTGAAGAGTTGGGGCGTGTTGTAAAGGCATTCAGTAGACTGGGCATCCGCAGGGTAAGGCTTACGGGAGGTGAGCCATTGTTACGTCGTGATATTAAGGATATTGTTCATCGAATTTCCTCTATATCAACGATCGACGATGTTTCGCTCAGTACTAACGGGATGCGATTAGCACCACTCGCAAAACAATTGCATCAGGCAGGAGTAGCGCGATTGAATGTTAGCCTGGATTCGTTACGTGCAGATCGGTTTAAGGCGATTACTGGCGGTGGCCATCTTGAACGTGTGCTCCAGGGGTTGAGGTCAGCACAGATCGCTGGATATGCGCCTATTAAAATTAATATGGTTGTGTTGCGTGATATAAACCATGACGAAGTATCGGATATGGTTTCCTTTTGCCTCGAAAATAACTTTACCTTGCGATTTATTGAAGCAATGCCTATGGGGTCGGCAGGACGCTCCGCAGTGCCACATTACGTGGATCTTGCAGAGGTAGAGGCAGAGTTAGGGAAATGCTACGACTTGGAACCTGCATTCATGGATGGAGGCGGACCAGCTCGTTACGTTAAGGTATCAGGCACTTCCCTCCATATCGGTTTTATCACACCTATGTCGCAACATTTCTGCGCCACCTGTAACCGTGTTCGGCTAGGTGTTGATGGCACGATTTATCCGTGCTTGGGTGATCAGTATAGTACTCCGCTAGGGCCGCTTCTTCGGAATGGATGTAGTGACAGCGAGCTAAGTGAAGCACTGTGCCGAGCTGTTTGTATGAAGCCTGAACGGCATTCATTCAATGAGTTGCCTACAAAGGTGGTTCGGTTTATGTCGCAGACTGGGGGATAATTTCTCACTGTCAACCGGTGGAAGCAAATATTAGCGATATAAACGGTTCTTCCTGGCAACTAATCCGCATGCACAGCGAGCAGTCGGTCCAGTATCGAAGGAAACGTCCGCTTTGCTATTCCACGGCAATACGTGGAACAAAGAATGTCTTGTTGTATTCATGCTTATATTGCCGTGCAGGATGTTGGTGATCTCCCGGAGGGAGGATTACCGGGGACCTTGATCAGTCTTGGCAATTGGAGTCTCCATCGTGGTTGCTGATACGGATGTGTTTGTGGTCTGAGGCTTGGTGTTTGATTGGAAAGGTAGCGTATTACAACAACTGAGAGGCAATACGGTTATTGCGATGGCATAGAGGAGTTCCCGCTTCATTACTTTTCTTCCGTAAGGTTAGGGTGTAAACATACCCACGGGAAGGGAGGGGAATTTAGAGAGCGAGGGGCGGATCAATGTCAGTGATTGTTTTCCGGCAACCCCGCTGTCATAGAGCCTGAAGGCTCCTTAGACCAGTGGTTTTGTGCCCCCTCCTTTCGACTGATTTATCTTTTTCGGGTCAGGATCAAGTTAATTTAACCTTAACTTTTGTGGATATTAGGGTGTTTAATTCCGTGGGTCGAGTTACGTTTTACGAGCTCTGAGAATGGTTGTTATCGAGCCGGGATGAAAATACCTATTATATAGGAAATAATTTCTATATTTATCAGGCGTGAGTCTTGTCATGCCTGCTTCTTTGGACTGAGAGGTTCAAATACCAAGGCATCATCTAACGGGGCCTTTTGTTAAATCAGGGGCGTGAGGTTTTATTGGGAATCCTTCGGTTCGACCAGCCCACCTTCCGACAAAAATGAAACAGGACAAACAAGACCCGCACGAAATTGCCAAAAATATCGGTTTCATGCGGACGATCTATAATATCGCCAAAAAGTGTTTCAAACTGTCCTGCAATTCGTTTTCAGACAGCTAAGTATCGGGGTTGGATGTTCAATAGGTAAAGTGCCTGCCGCTTTCCCATGATGAGGAGCCAGGAGCTCCATTCGCATTGACTTTGTTTTACCAAGGCGGGATAACGCACGGTGGGGAACGGTGCAGCCGCTTACTGGCTGCCATTACTCCAACTTTTTGACGGGCGCACGACTGGAAGGATTGGGCCAACTTTACATCTGCTATGTGAAGCGGGAGTAAGGGAATCTGGCATCTCGAGGTCACTGACATTATTGAGAACGAAGACCTTGAGAAAGGTCATCTCAAGCGGCACGTGCGCTCGATTTGGTAATCAAGAAAATCGATTGTTCGGGTCTGGGTGTGCAACTGTGAGGCCCATGGACAGGATAGGGGAGGTAAATTAACCGATGATAGTATAGACAAAGTCTAGGTTTTCGAGTGCTGTCAGATGCTGCAGTTTCAGGCCCCCCATCGTTGACTCGGCCATACCCCCCTTACCGGTTGTCAGCGCCGTCATGGTACCGGCAGCACTTGGCTTCGGCCTGCCCTCCCGCTTTGCGACACCCTGGCGCGTATAGATACGTGCTCCACATGTTGTCTATCACATACATGTTAATTAATGCGCTTTCTGGCGCATTGACTGATGTGGCAAACTGTTTGGCTTGCAGCGCCCGTTCTGTCCCATGTTATGATCGATTTTGTTAATTTTGATAGGATCCAAAGTTGTGCTCGAATATACAGTCCTATTGTAGTAACGCACCACCTCTGCATTCTCCTAGAATGAATGTGGTAAAGGTTCACTTTTATTTACCAATTAACTCCCTGTTGTACTTCAGAGGTGAATTCGCAGTGGGTCAGATGTTGAGCGACCTGGATTCAAGTGTTGAACTTGTCGCGGCATGTTAAAGGAATAATTAATTCATGAACGACCCACGGACCAAAGACTACAGTAGACTGTTTGCAAGAGTGGTGACGGCCGTCGTAGTAGCGGTAGCGTTCCTTACAATGGGAGGCTGGATGTTTAATATTCCACAGTTGACGGCCGTAATTGCTGGTTACGCAACCATGAAACCTGTTACAGCGCTGTGCTTCATGCTGTGTGGGGCATCGCTCTGGCTACAAGTACGATCATCAACTGCATCAACGTTTGCAACAAAAGACAATCGCATGTTTGCTGTCGTACTGGCGTTGTTTGCGGCGATCATCGGACTCACAAGTATCAGCCAATATCTTTTTGCTCAGGATTTCGGTATCGACTTGTTGCTCTTTAGCGACAAAGTACACATTGATGGAGAACCTTACCCAGGACGTATGTCTATGGCGACAGCGCTGAATTTTCTGCTGATTGGAGGCGCTCTGGCAATGACCAGTTGGGATCTGCGCTGGACGCGATTTGCTTCAGATATTCTGACACTTACAGTCATGTTCACTTCCCTCATTGCTATCAACGGCTATGTCTATAATGCGCCATCCTTGTACCGTATAGTTCCTTTTTCCTCAATGGCCTTTAATACAGCGCTGTTATCAATGTTGCTGGGGATCGGCACGCTAGCGGCGCGGCCGGAGCGTGGCATTGCTTTCGTTGTGAGCGCCCGAGATAGCGGTGGGTTGGCCGCAAGATTGTTATTGCCGGTGGCGATTATCGCCCCGATCACGATAGGTTGGTTGCTTTGGCAGGGCGAACTTGCTGGCCTGTATGACGCGGCATTCGGCCTGGCGACCTACACCACCGCACTGATCTCGATGCTCACCAGCCTGATCCTTTTTACCGCCTATCGCCTGAACAGCTACAGCGCCTCACGCAGGCGCGTATTCAAACTCCTTGAAATCCAGAGGCACGCCCTTGAGAACGTTGCACTCGGGGCAAAGCTTTCCGATACGCTCAATGGCATTCTGAGAGACGTCGAAAATCTGGAACCAGAGATGTTGACGTCTATCCTTTTTCTCAGTGAAGACGGCGCTCGGGTCAGGCATGGTGCTGCGCTACGTCTGCCGAGCACATATATTTCCGCAATCGATGGTTTGCCAATTGGTCCTGCGGCTGGTTCTTGCGGTACGGCCGCCTGGCGCCGTGAACAGGTCGTGGTGACCGACATTGCGACAGATCCGCTGTGGGTTGATTATCGGGCATTCGCTTCCAAACACGGGCTGCGTGCGTGTTGGTCGACCCCTATTTTCGGCACGACTGGCAAGGTAATCGGTACTTTTGCAATCTATTATCTGAAATCGAAAATACCGGAAGAACGTCAACAGCGTTTGATTACGACAGTCACCCAGGTCGTTGCAGTGGCCATTGACCGCGCACGTGCCATGGAAAAGCTGGTGAAAGCCAAGGCAGATATGGAGGCAGCACAGGAGCGCGGCAATATCGGTAGTTGGGAGCTGGCATTCGGCGCACCATGCGCGAGCTGGTCGCGACAGATGTACCGGATTTTTTGTCGTGACCCGAAATTGCCTGTACCTACGTTACAGGAATTCCTGGGACTCATTCACCAGGATGATCGGGGACTCATCACCAACACTATTACCCAGGCTAAATCACTGCGCGAACGTCGTCATCTCGAATTTCGCCTCCTTCCCTCGCTCTACGGTGTCCGTTATATATCAGGTACCCTAGATCTAGTACGTGATTTGCATGGCAAAGCAGTCTCTATGGCGGGAACCGTGCTTGACATTACTGACCGTAAAATTGCAGAAATTACAATCCAGCGCTCACTGTCACGCCAGCAGGAGTTATCACGTAAGCTCGCGGAGGTGGAAGAAGACGAACGACGTAAAATCAGTAGGGAGTTGCATGATCGCCTCGGTTCGGAACTTTCCGCAATAAACCTGAACCTGGATATTGTCCGCAGTGTGCTTCCGGCGGACACCTCTGAGGCTATAGGGCAGAGACTCACCGATACGCAGTTTCTGGTGAAAAACACCATTGAACATACGCGCGATATATTGGCTGAACTGCGACCACCCGGACTTGACGACTATGGCTTGATAGTGGCTCTTGAAACCTACGCAGGATTAGTCGAACAACGGCTTGGAATTCCGGTATTGGTTGGTGGCTGTCGAAGCGAACCACCACTTTCGATTCTGGTGAAGACAGCATTCTATCGAATTGTCAATGAGGCGCTGAATAATGCCGCAAAGCATGCCAAGGCGGACATGGTAGAGATTGAACTGACTCTTACTGCCGATTCATTCAGGCTAACAGTCATGGATGATGGCGTGGGATTCGATTCATCCAATGCCCACTTCCATGGATATGGGTTGCGTACCATGCAGGAGCGCGCCGAAGCTGTCGGCGCCAGACTCATCGTAGAATCTGCACCTAAAAGTGGTACACGAGTCACTGTTGACGTAGAGTGTACACCATGAGCCTGAAAGTGTTGATTGCCGACGACCATACAGTCATGCGAGAGGGTCTGGTCACGCTGTTGACTGGCGCTGGTATGCAAGTGATTGGCTCAGTTGGTAACGGTCGTGATGCAGTGCGTATGGTGCATGATGAAGTACCCGATATTGCGATAATGGACATATCGATGCCGGAAATGAACGGTTTCGACGCGACACGTGATATCTGCACGCGGTATCCTGGCGTTCAAGTGGTGATTCTGTCGATGTATTCTAGCAGAGAACACGTGCATCAAGCGCTCTCTGCGGGCGCAATGGGCTATGTGTTAAAGGCATCAGCCGGAACAGAAGTCGTGGAGGCTGTGCGGGCAGTCTGTGCGGGGCGGCGCTATATTAGTCCAGCGATCGGTGATGTGGGGACGGATATCCAGAGCAGTGGTCCGCTCGCCGGACTGTCTGCCAGGGAGCGCCAGGTTCTTCAACTCGTGGTGGAGGGCAAGTCGAGCGTTGAAATCGCGCAACGTATTCACCTCTCGCCAAAGACCGTGGAAACCTACCGGAGCCGGCTAAAGAAAAAGTTGGGTATTGACGACGTGGTTACGCTGGTTAAGTTTGCGATCCAGCATGGATTGACTCCACCAGACTGAACAAGGCGTAATTGTCCAAGTCTCCCTACAAGCGGTAGCTGATTAGTCACACTGTCCTTACATACCATTGCTATTGCGTTCAGTAGTGTTCAGGTATGGAAAAATTAAAAACAACTTTCAGTTCGCCATTCTCACGAGAGGCACTCCGTGACAAATTAACAATGTCGCACCCAGATGGATCATGCGCAAGCGCCAGAGGGAAAAACCGCACATTTACAGACGAATTAATGTCGAGTGTTCGTCGTTTCAGTGCATATAAGGCAGCAGGACTTCTTACAGTGGTGATCAGCAGTTTGGTGATTTACGGCTGGTTGTCTAACGCACCTACGCTGACGAACATCTCTTCTAACCTGCCCAGCATGAAGTTCAATACGGCACTTTGTTTCTTTTTGGGAGGTGTCGGTCTGCTCTTCATGCATCAACAATCAAATAAAAAAAACAATAAGCTTATCAGTCTATTATCAGTGTGTATGATGCTTGTAGTTGTTACTCTTACATTATCCGAATATCTATTTGGACTGGATCTTCAAATTGACGAATTGTTTGTCCGCGATACCAGTACATCCCAGGCTGGAAATGCACCGGGCCGTATGTCTCTGGCAACCGCCATGTTGTTCCTGCTACTAGGTATCGCAATGGTGATGCAGTGTTTCGGCTCAGTTAAGTCGATTTCCCTGTCTCAAGTTTTGTCGGGAATGGTAGGTTTGGGGGGACTGGTTGGCGTGAATGGGTATCTATTCGGAAGCGACTCGCTCTCCAGTTTTTTCTTGTTCTCTTCAATGGCCATCCATACATCCATTCTCTTCATTGTTATGAGTGTGGGGATGTTTGTGGTGAAACCAGATAATGGATTTATGATCGTCGTTTCCAACAAGCACATGGGTGGAACACTCATCCGTAGATTTACACTACCGCTTGTTCTCTCATTGATCGGCATAAACTTATTGATTCACAAAGGAAGTCTTGCAGGTTTGTACGATTCGGCTATTGCAATGTCGTTATCCAGCGTGGCGAGTACTATTCTTGTCGTTTATCTGGCTATGTTGTTGGCCAGGAATATTAATCAGATGCAGAAGCGGGTTGAGCAGCAGAATACGCTTTTGTATAACCGAAGTGCCGAACTGGGAGATATGAGGACCGCGATGGATCAACACTCCATTGTCGCCATAACAGATTCAAAGGGCAGAATTACCTACGTCAACGACAAGTTCTGCGCGATATCCAGATACTCCCGCGAGGAACTGCTCGGCCGTGACCACCGCATCATCAACTCTGGATTTCATCCCAAGGCATTTATAAGCGAGTTGTGGATGACTATTTCCAGTGGACGTGTCTGGAAAGGTGAAATCAAAAACCGCGCCAAGGATGGTACATACTATTGGGTGGATACGACGATTGTTCCCTTCTTGGATGTTGCGGGAGCCTTGACCCAATATGTGGCGATACGTACTGATATTTCCGAACGCAAGCTGATCGAGGAGAGACTCCAGATTAGCCGTGACCAACTTGAACAAGCAATGGAAGCGGCTGACATGGCTTCCTGGATATTTGATGTAGATAGTCAGATATTCACCTGGAATGATCGTTTTTATCGAATATTTGGCACGACTGCCAAGAAGGAAGGTGGCTATCAGATGTCTGTGGAACGATATCTGCGGAAATTTTGTCATTCTGAAGATGCTGATGATATTCGCCAGGAAATTCACAAGGCAATCAATGCACCTGATATCGATCGTGTATTTACAATTGAGTACCGCATTCGGCGTCAGGACAGTAATATAGTTCGTGACGTTGTCGTGAATTATCAACGCAATTTCAATGCTACCGGTCGTGCTATCCGGATCTGGGGCGCAATTCAGGATATCACCGATCGCAAACAAACTGAGCGTGAGTTGGAAGCCGCTCGAATAGTTGCTGACGCGGCGAACCGGGCGAAGAGTGCATTCCTGGCCAACATGTCGCACGAGATTCGCACGCCGTTAAACGCCATCGCCGGAATGGTCGAACTGATCGAACATACAAAGGATATGGACGAACAGAGTAAGATGCTGCGAATAACACGCCAGTCGACGGAGGCGTTGACTGGAATCATTAACGATGTGCTTGACCTGTCGAAAATAGAAGCAGGGATGTTGGAATTCCATCCGGAGCCGATATCGGTGCGGGACGTTGTTGCATCAGCCGTCGAATCCTTCTCCAGTAGTGCGAGCGCCAATAGCCTGTACCTGCGAGAAGTGTTTGATGAACGGATACCGGAAGCAGTGCTGTGCGATCCGCTACGACTGCGACAGATTCTGTTTAATCTGCTCGGTAATGCAATCAAGTTTACCCGTGTCGGTGGCGTCGAAGTACGCGTGATTTTACAGCAACAGTCGTTACAGCAAGTGGAAATCCGGCTGGAAGTGGCCGATACAGGGATTGGCATTAGTAGGGAGTCACAGGAGAAACTGTTTCAGCCGTTCGTGCAGGCGGAGGTCGACACGACGCGTAAGTTCGGTGGTACCGGGCTGGGATTGGCGATTTCACGTCGACTCGCCGAGTTGCTCGGTGGTGACCTGTCACTTCAGAGTCAACTGGGTGAAGGTACAACCATGACTCTCACGCTTACTCTCCCACTTGCAGAACCCCATAGTCTGCCTGGGACGTTGGGTGAATCCGGAAAGGCTCGACTGCCAGAGTTGCGTGCGCAGGTGTCGATTCGCAAGGATCGACGTAAGCTTCTCATTGTCGACGACAATGGGATCAACCGAAAGGTCCTGAAGCAGCAACTCATATTACTTGGTTATACATCCGACGAAGCAAAGAACGGCAAGGTGGCGCTCCAGAAGTGGAGTGAGGGCAACTATGCACTGCTTATCACTGACTGCCACATGCCTGAAATGGATGGCTATGAATTGGTAAAGAGAATCCGGCAGATCGAAAAAGAGGAACCGCAGCGCGTGCCTATTGTGATCGTCGGATATACCGCCGATGCAGGCAAGGAATCCAGAGAATTGTGTATAACGGCGGGCATGAACGATGTGCTTATCAAGCCCGTTGCCCTGGAAGCAGTCGGTGCGAAGCTGGGACTCTGGCTGACGTCGACAGATAATCAGAAACCCGTGGCGATGGTAGAGCAGCGGACGATTGAAGGTGTGGATGCCGCGTGCCCTATAGATTTGCAAGAGTTGAATGCTATCACTGGTGGTGATGTTTCATTCGGCCACGATATATTGCTGAATTTTCTGTCTGAAAAGAACGATGAGGTGCACTATCTCAATTCACTGCTTGAGGTAGGTGACATGAAGGAGATCGCCCACTTCGCCCATCGTCTCAAGGGTGCGGCACGAACCATTGCGGCTACTTCACTGGCAGAGTTTTGTGGGCTGATTGAGTCGGCGGCGAGAAAAAACGAACGAAAGACAGCCGCCACAATGAAAAATAAACTGATACAAGAATTTGGCCGGGTCCGCAGCCACATTCTATCCATCGAAGGCGAGACAACGTGAAACCTGCTTGCTTTCAAGGTAACCGATCGGATAGATACTGAATGAATCATTGTTAGAATTGGTGAAGAATGGAATGACCAAAAAAATGCGACAGCTATTTCATTTAACAAATACCAATGAAATGCATTTGATAATTGTTCGATAGGATTGGCATGACGAATTTATCGGGAAAATAGTGGTAGTTAATGTACGGACACCGAATTGGTATGCTGCATAATCTGTCAAGAGATAACCCTACATGAATACTAATTTATCATCTCTATCCGTATTAATCGTTGACGATGACGATTATCAACGTAATCTGCTGAAAAAAATGCTTGTCATGATCGGCGTCGCCGAGATTAATCAATCAGAATCTGCGCTCCTTGCCCTGCAATTCGTTTCAACTGTCGAAAAACAACCCGATATCATCATTTCTGATCTCGATATGCCGGGTACTGATGGCATGGAGTTTTTACACCAACTGTGTGACAACAAGATTGGTGCTGCCGTGTTGATTGTGAGTGGTAAAGACAACAGTATTCTGCGTAGCGTGGAATTGATGGCAGAGGAGTATGGATTAACCGTGCTGGGGGCTTTGGCAAAACCGGCCAAGCTCCCGGAATTACGACAGAAGCTTTCCGGCGCCCTGCAACAAAATAAGCCAAATAGTCGCAGAATCGCAAAGTCGTTGTCGAAAATAGAAATTCAGAAAGGTATTAAATATGGGCAGTTCGAACCATTTTTTCAGCCCCAGGTGGAATTAGTGTCCAGACATGTGTGTGGCGTCGAGGCACTCGCCCGGTGGCGGCATCCAGAACTGGGTATTGTGCCGCCTGGTATGTTCATTGGCGTGGCAGAACAGAACGGCCTCATTGACCAGCTGACGTGGGTGATATTGGAAAAGGCCATTGCCCAGGCTGGGTACTGGAACAATGCCGGGCTAAACATCACGGTCAGCATAAATTTTTCTCAGACCACGCTTAGTGACACGCGGCTTCCTAATCGGATCATGGATGTTCTATCCCACCACGGAGTGGCACCTGAACAACTTATAGTGGAAATTACTGAATCAGTGGCGATGACGGATGTTGCACGCTGCCTGGAAACTCTCTCGCGCCTGCGAATCAAGGGTTTTGGTGTTTCTATTGATGATTTCGGTACTGGCTTTGCATCTTTGCAGCAGTTGTCCAGGGTGCCGTACACAGAGTTAAAAATTGACCAGATTTTTGTCACAGGAGCCTCTAAACAGCCGCATCTGCTTGCCGCAGTCGAGTCGAGTGCAGATATGGCGAGAAAACTTGGCCTGAGATGCATCGGCGAGGGCATTGAGGCATTTGACGACTGGAATTGTCTGCGGCAACTAGGCTGCGATATCGGTCAGGGCTATTATATTGCGAAACCGATGGAAGGGGCGAAGTTTATCGAATGGCTCCAGGTTTGGAACTCAAAGACGAAATATGTTGCTGAGCGATGTCTTAACAACAGAACCAATTCCCGTCAAATGATGAAGAACTCTTAGCACTATGCAGAACCGATAAATCCACGACGTGCTACTTATAGAAGCTCTTGGATTGTGCCAGTGGTAATTGTTATGCTCGCCTGTTACACCGATGCTGTTGGATCATGTTGTGTGTCAGAGGCAAACTAGATGTTACGAAGAGCCGAATAGAAATGACAAAAAAAAATATTGTGGCGAGACAGCCTGTGGTGTTAATTGTGGATGATCAACAATCCATACGTACCGCGCTTTGCGACCTGCTGGCGATTTCCTTCCCCAAGGCTCGCGTACTGGAAGCCTGCAATGGCGCAATGGCATTTGCAGCGATCATTGAAGCACGTCCGACCCTGGTGTTGATGGATGTTTTCCTGCCTGATGCGAACGGCATTGAAATCACTGGCAGAATAAAAGCCCTTGCATACGAGACGGTCATCATAGTGATGTCAACCGATAACTCTGTACGCACGAAGGAACTGGCGATCACTGCAGGCGCAACCCAATTCATTGAGAAAGACCGGATTTTTGAACAACTCGAACCGCTGCTATTGCGGTTGAATCTGATGGATTAATCAACATTATGAATAATCAATACACTCAAAAAATAGCCTGCAGGGCGTAGATTGCCAGTGTTGAAATTGAAATAGTTCAAACCCAGCTCGAGACTTTGAGGTTGCCGTCGTATCCATATGGATGACCTTTCATTGCAGAGCACTCGCTCACCATCCCAATTATTGGTGATCAGTTCGTCATTATTTACTGCCGAGTAGTTAAGGCAAGTTACGTTGTGGTAATGAGATTTGGGGTGCCATTTATCCCGTAGTGCCAAAAACCCCCTCGCGGCATCCATTGGATAACCCACGAGTTTATAACCCTTGGCCGGTGACTGTTCAACGAAGAAACATGTCCCAGCGCATCGTCGGTGAGATGCAAATTCGCCAAGGTAGATTCTTTGTTGACCTGCCTTCGCACCCATAAGTCACTCCGTCTATGACTGTCCTTGTCGAGAAAAGAGTGTCCGTCTGGTAGGGGACCGGTCCATAATGGGCAGGAACGAAAACGCCTCCCGGATAAGCCGCCTGAAATACAGGGTAATTGATGGTTCGCAATGTGTCGGCTAATTGGATCTGATTAACATCATAATCAATGATTATTCTGTTGGTATATCTGACGGAAAGCGTAACCATGAAGTAAAGGCTAACGGGAGAGAACGATGAAAATCGGTGTGACAAGTCAAAATTTCAAGACCATTACCGGTCATGCCGGCAAAACGAGGCGCTTCCTTATTTATTCGCAGGATGAACGGGGCAATATCATAGAGATCGAACGGCTCGATTTGCCAAAAGCGATGTCGATGCACGAGTTTCGTGGCGACAGGCATCCGATGGATGAGTTCGACATACTGATCACCGCCGGTTGTGGTGATGGTTTTAGTCGGCGTATGGCCAGCCGGGGCGTCAAAGTAGTGACCACCAGCGAGGTGGATCCAAAAGTTGCAGTTTCCCTGCTTCTTTCGGGTGTATCGCCGCCACCGGCACAACCGCACGAGCATGGTTGAGGTCTGTAGCAATAGAGTTGTTTCAATTGGGCTTTCCCCGAAAGCGATCTGGCTTGGACACCAGACCAGGATCCACCGCCTGGTTCAATAACACGGTGGAAAGAGCGATATTCATGCTCGATCAGATCGTGATTAAGCTTTTGCGCTATCACTTTCTGTTCGTTCCCCAAATACCGTATAGGCCGTTCGGCCTGAGAGTGTGATGAGTTGGACAATTGTGCTGACAGACATCGTCTCGAAGTGTGGGCTGACGGTTGTCCTGGGAAGCGGCGAACCTCTCAAGTTACCGGGAAACAGCGTGTTTATGCAGCCTATACTTGGATATAGCCTTGATGTTGTCCTCCACGTCCGCCTGACTGACCGGTTATGCTCACACCAAAACATCAGGTTATGACGCAGGACCAGTTCCCACGGCAAGGTGGAAGAGTTGAAGATCAGGTCGACACTGTTTATAGACTGAATTAAGAGGACATTGTTGGGCTTCCCGGACTTGGATGAGGGGGGAAGACGATGAATCTGGAGCAACCAACGTCGCCCGTGGCGTTTCTGAAAGTCCGGCTGGGTGAACTTCCCCGAGAGAAGTCATTGCGGAGTTATCAGGATTGGTGGGAAATGGAGGGCATGACCATCTCCGAGTCCGTGGATTGCAACGGCACCCCCTGGTTGCGCCTGTTTGACCGTCAGGGCGGACGAGTGGACGAGGTTCTGTTCGCCCCTGACTACCGGTGAATGCTGGGGCGTGGCTACCGGGAGGGAGTGATCTGGCGAGGCTTGAGAGAGGACGGCTCCCAACGGCACGCCTACCTGCTGGGTTTTGTGACTGCCTTCTTCGATGCCGGACTCTATTGCCCGTATACGGTCAGTCTTGCCACTGCAATGCCCTTGGCCAAATATGGCGATGAGGTGCTGCAACGGCGTTTCCTCGCCCCTCTGCTGCGCCGGGACGGGCAGAACTGGCAGGGAGCTACCTGAATGACGGAGATTGGTGGTGGCTCCGACCTGGGTGCCAACGTGGCGACCGTTGCGTGACCGGCTGGTGACCGTTGGCGGCTCACTGGTGACAAGTACTTCGCCAGCAATGTAGGGGCGGAAGTGGCGGTGGTGGCGGCCCGTCCCCAGAGTGCGCCGAAAGGGGTGCGCGGACTCGCTCTGTTCGTGCTGGGGCGTCATTCTGTATCGCCCCATAAACCCCTTGTCCAATATCGATGCCAATGACGATAATCGGTCAATGAAAGGTTTTTTGGGCCTGAAGCTGACCTGGTAAAGCTCCGCTGTTTTGCTGGCGTGCAGTAGATAATCATCACTGGTGCATAGTTCATCCACCAGCTTCAATTCCAGGGCGCGTGTCCCGTACCAGTGCTCCCCGGTCGCCACAGTAGCCATATCAAGATCCCGATGGGTCTTTACGAATGCCTTGAACAGCCGGTGGGTCTCATCGATCTCCTGGCGAAACCTGGCTCGGTCCTCGTCGGTGTTTTCACCAAAAAGTGTAACCGTTCTTTTAAACTCCCCGGCAGTGAACTGCTCAAAATCAATATCGTGCCGCTTCAGGAAACGGTTGAAATTTGGCAACTGCGCCAATACACCGATGGAACCAACCACCGCAAAGGGTGCGGCAATGATGTGATCGGCCACACAGGCCATCAGGTACCCGCCACTTGCGGCGATCTTGTCTACCGCTATGGTCAGTCGGATTTGCTTATCCTTGATCCGCGTGAGCTGGGAGGCCGCCAGGCCGTAGGCGTGAACCAGGCCACCACCGCTCTCCAAACGCAACACGACTTCGTCTGCCGGCCTTGCCACGGTCAGGATGATGGTGATCTCTTCGCGCAAGGAGGCCACCGCAGAAGCGCGAATGTCACCGTGAAAATTCAGTACGAATATTCTCTTTTTATCTTTTGACGGGTCATCGGGTGTCTGTTCCCGGGATCTCCTGCTTTCGCGTTTTCAGGAGCTGTTTAAACACCTTCTTTGGCAGCATCGCCGCCTTCAGGGTATGTGCCATGTCGTCATACTCCCGGCTCAGGTATTTGACTTCAAGACGCTGTTTGCCCAGAGGCCTGCCTCGACCGGCGAGTGCGATGATGCCCCCCGCAATTGCAAGAATGGCCAATACCACAGTAATCGATTTAGCCAGAAACAGGCTGTAGTCGGTAACAAAATCCATTCATTGTTCTCCCATGCCTCAGCTAATAAATAATTCTTTGTGTCCCTAGAGCAAATTTCGAGGATAAATCCGCGCCTGCAAAAAGACCACACTTGAGGCAACCGGTAATCGGAACATAGGCCTGAAAAAGGGGCGGGGTGTCGTGTCTCAAGTTTGCCCAGACCCGTCACGTTTCACCGGCGCGTAGGGCGTATCCCGTATGCGGTCGTGCAAGTGCATGCGGTAATGGACGAAGGCATCGACATCGGTAAAATGCAGAAACGGGTTGCCCTCGACCTGCTCGGCCACGGTAGAGGTCTGGTGTACGGCGTAATTATGGCCGGGGTGAATGAGGGTATCGGCGGGCAGGTCCTCGATCAGGTGACGCAGGGTGTCATACATCTGGTTCGGGTCGCCGCCCTTGAGGTCGCAACGCCCGCAGCCGAATACGAACAGGGTATCGCCGGTGATCACCCCGTCGCCCAGCTGATAGCAGGCGGAACCGGGGGTATGCCCCGGTGTGTGCAGGACCTGGATGGGCGTCTCACCCAGCCGGATCACATCGCCACCGTGGTGCAGGGTAGGCAGGTCCAGGTATCGATCCCAGAACTGGGCCTCGGCCTTGAGCAGATGCAACTGGGCGTCATGGGCCGCCAACACCTGCTCGATGCCGTTGATGTGGTCATGGTGGCTGTGGGTGAGCAGGATGTCGGTGATCTTCACCCCCTCCCGAGCCGCCAGTTCCAAAATGCGCGGTACGTCCCAGGCGGGATCGACCACCGCCGCCCGGCCGCTGGCATGGTCATGGATCAGGTAGATGAAGTTCTCCATCGGTCCCAGTTCCAGCCGGTGGATGGTGAAGGGCTGTTTCTCGATCATGGCTGAATCCTCCTGCGGTTCGCTATACGAAAACCTTAGTACGATCGGCAGGTTGTCGCCAGCCGGACTGGGACGAATACCAACAATGCAGTAACTCGGGATAGCAGGACGGGCAAAGGCCGCAGGATGCGCCCGTCAAGGGGGCGGCCCTTTCGCTGCTGTCGTGGATTCAGGGCATGGCAATAGCTGGGCAAGTGTCCGGTGGGCAACAAATGCCGACCGGCGTTCTATTCCCTAGTTTCCACCGAATTGTCCGGCGGAGAATCGGTGCGGTGTGTGGCAGCCGACGCAGTCCCCGGTTTTGTTGGTGTGGTTTGGACTGTCAAATGTGGCCGTATGACAGGCGATACAGCGGTCATCCCCTACTTGATAGCCAGTAGCGCCGATCCCTGGATAGTAGCCGGTCAGATTCGGTTTCTCTTGACCCACCGTGTCGGCGGCATGGGTGCCGTGGCAGGCATTACACTTGACCATCGCGTGGGTCATGAACGAGTCGGCATGCTCCTCCAGCAGTTGGCTGTCTGTCTCGTGACAGCCGCCGCCGAGACAGGAGTAACTGTATTCAATGGCAAAGCTGGTATCGAAGTGTGGGTCCAGGCTGGTGTTGCCAGTATCAGCGGGACGGCCAGGACCGTTGCCGGAAAAAGCGATGGCATGCATTGCCAGGCCGACCAGCAGTGCGAGGGAGAGCGTAACGGTTTTTGAAATAATCCGGACAGGTTTCATTCTGCTCTCCTCAATTTACCGTGGCCAGTTTGACGGCGCAGTGTTTATAGATAGGCTGCTTGCAATCGGGATCGACCCAGTTGATGGTGAGACGGTTGGCATTGACCAGGCGGCCGGCATTCTGCGCCACATCGGCAGGATCGATATCACCGAAGTGCATGGTGGTGAACAGCTGGCCCGGTTTTACCGTGTCGGTAACCCTGGCCCTGACCACAATCTCACCGCGGCGTGTGGTCATGCGCACAAGGTCACCTGTGGCTATATTCATAAACTCGGCATCACTGCTGCTGATCTCAACATAGTTCTCCGGCACCATTTCGTGCAGTTGGGCGATACGCTTGGTCTTGGTGCGGCTATGGAAATGCTCGATGACACGACCGGTCATCAGCCAGAAGGGGTAGTCGTAGTCTGGCAACTCGGGTGCGTTCTCGTAGTCCACTGCCCAAAGATAGGCCCGGGACCGGCCCTCTGGGTCAATCCAGGGCTTGTCGGGTGTTCCGCCCTGGGTATCTTCCCAGTTGGTATTGAAGCGGCCATCGGTATAGAGGCGCCGACCACCGTACACATCGTCAACAGTCGAGGGCCACTGGATACCGTTGGAGGCTTCCAGCGCATCGTAGCTCATGCCGCTCATGTCGCAGATGGTCCCCGTGGTGCAGGTCTTCCACTCCTCGAATGCCTCTTCGGGCGTATTAAAGCCAGCCAGTGAATGACCATCCTTGTCGGCGAAACGTGAATCCATGGCGGCCAGTTTCGCGGTCACCATGATAGTGATATCCAGGTCAGCATAGGCGCCATAGCCGGCTTCACGCAGTTCGTAACCGGCGGGGTTGACCGCCTGGCGACCAAGATTCACCTTGCGCTCGGAACAGGTGTAGACCCCGGTCTTCTCGCCCCACATGGCGGCGGGCAGGAACATGTCGGCAAAGTGACTGCTTTCGACCGGATCATAGATATCCTGAACCACCACATAGGGGCGGTTGGGATTGTTGAAATCGAGATAGGTGTAGAGTCTGTTCAGGTCCGGCAGGGTCACCGCGGGGTTGGTGCACTGAATCCAGAACAGATTGAGTTGGCCGTTGCGCAACATCTCGACCTGGCTGTTGATCTCCGGTTGCAACTCACTGTTGGAGGTGATGACGGTGGGTTTGTAGGGCGGTATCTTGCCGTGCTCGATGTTCCAGAAATTCTCCAGTTCACGAACGTGATCCGGATTGTAACAGTTGCGATAGCCGGCCAGGGCGGAGGAGCCTCCTGCTTCGCGGTTGCTCATGGCAGTCGTCTGTCCAGTGATGCTGAAGGGCGCTGAACCAGGCCGCCCGATCTTGCCCATGATCAGGTGCATGGCACAGAGCATGCGCACCGTGTTGGTGGCCCCCATGGACTGGTAGACCCCCTGCAGGAGCAGGGACAGGGTCTCCTGTGAGGTGCCAATCCACTCCGCCGCGGTGATGATCTGGTCGGCCGGAACGCCGGTGATCGATGCAACGTACTCCGGGGTATAGTGGGCCACGACGGCAGCCATCGCCGCATAATTGCGGGTATGCTGACTGATGTAATCGGTATCGATCCACTGATTGGCGATAATCTGTTGCACAATGCCGTTGATCAACGCCAAGTTGGTCCCGGGGTTGAGTTGCAGATGCAGATCGGCACTGCGCGCGGTCTGGGTACGGCGCGGATCAACCACGATCAGTTTGGGGGCTCGTGGGGAGCGGCGCGCCAGGGCGATACGCCGCCAGAGCTGTGGGTGCATCTCCGCCGGATTCATGCCGAACAAAAAGAAGCAGTCGGTATTTTCTATATCGTCATAACAGCCGGGTGGGCCGTCAGAACCGAAGGTGGTCATATAGCCAACGACGGCTGCCGCCATGCACAACCGGGTATTGGAATCCATGGTAGACGTGCCAATGGCGCCCTTCGCCAGCTTGCCGAAGGCATAATACTCTTCGAGCGTCCACTGGCCGGTGTTATAAGTGGCGACGGAATCGGCTCCCAGTGGGGAGTCCACCGCGTCGATGATCTTCTGGCTCAGAATGGTGGTGGCTTCATCCCAGGTGATATTTTGCCATTGGCCATTCTGATCCCGAACCATGGGGTAGACAGCGCGGTCGCCGACACGCAGATCCTCATTGTTCAGGATCTTGTGTTCGTAGAGACCTTTTACGCACATCCGTCCGGCGTTGGTCGGGTGTTTGCCGTTGCCGCGCACGGCCACCGCGCGGCCATCGCCGTCTACGCCGATCTCCAGCCCACAACCAAAAGAGCAATAACCGCAGACCGAGTAGTTCCAGTGAATCACATTCTCAAAGGTGTCATCTGCCACCGCCGTCCCGCCGGTCAACAGGTTGAGTACGCCGCCACCGACGATAGCCTGTGAGGTCAGAGCTGTTCCCCATTTCAGGAAAGTTCGGCGACTCTGGTTACACAGGTTGGGTTCATCGCGCAGAGACGTGAGCTCTTCGGGTGTAAAATCTGATTTATCAATCGATCGGCGGTTCATATTCATCTTTCCTCGCTCAGCGGTGGTCGCTATTATGCTGGACAGAACGGCCGAAACGGGGGGGAGACTACCTGGGTTTTCCGCGGCAACGGTTTCGGACACCGTCGGTGATACTACATTTTGAACGGGCCGTGTGTTTCATCTTGTTACCAAACTGAAACAGGTTGTTTCAGTTTGATATAAGCGGTATAGCGGAGTGCGATTTGTCATTGTTTTTCGTGCCGGTGAGATTGTCTAACAATGACGTGGACGGAAAAGGGTTAGCCGCCAAGTATGCTGAGAGGGAATGGCGTGTGCCGAATCGAACCATGTCAGTGATCTTCAGGGTGCACGGTTTGCTCGCTACGTAGCCCGGGTTCATCGAATCGTTGTCTGTGCCGGCTTCCCGCCGCACAGACGCGTGTGTTGCACGCCCTGACGTGCCGATGTGGATATCGTATTGGAAGATACCCCAAATATTTGGATCAGTGTAGTAAGTCATTTGATCCAGGGAAGGTTTTCACATTGGCCCCGGATATCATGCAGCTCCCATTTTGCTGATACGGACCAGTAGCCATGCTTGTTTGGTAATCGGTTAAGTTTATGAGTTACTTTGTTTCGTAAAACCCAACCCCGCTCCTGTATCGCCCCATAAACCCCTTGTCCAATATCGATGCCAATGACGATAATCGGTCAATGAAAGGTTTTTTGGGCCTGAAGCTGACCTGGTAAAGCTCCGCTGTTTTGCTGGCGTCCAGCAGATAATCGTCACTGGTGCATAGTTCATCCACCAGTTGCAACTCCAGGGCGCGTGTCCCGTACCAGTGCTCCCCGGTCGCCACAGTAGCCATATCAAGATCCCGATGGGTCTTTACGAATGCCTTGAACAGCCGGTGGGTCTCATCGATCTGCTGGCGAAACCGGGCTCGGTCCTCATCGGTGTTTTCACCAAAAAGTGTAACCGTTCTTTTAAACTCCCCGGCAGTGAACTGCTCAAAATCAATATCGTGCCGCTTCAGGAAACGGTTGAAATTTGGCAACTGCGCCAATACACCGATGGAACCGACCACCGCAAACGGTGCGGCAATGATGTGATCGGCCACACAGGCCATCAGGTACCCGCCACTTGCGGCGATCTTGTCTACCGCTATGGTCAGTCGGATTTGCTTGTCCTTGATCCGCGTGAGCTGGGAGGCAGCCAGACCGTAGGCGTGAACCAGGCCACCACCGCTCTCCAAACGCAGCACGACTTCGTCTGCCGGCCTTGCCACGGTCAGGATGACGGTGATCTCTTCGCGCAAGGAGGCCACCGCAGAAGCGCGAATGTCACCGTGAAAATTCAGTACGAATATTCTCTTTTTATCTTTTGACGGGTCATCGGGTGTCTGTTCCCGGGATCTCTTGATCTCCTGCTTTCGCGTTTTCAGGAGCTGTTTAAACACCTTCTTTGGCAGCATCGCCGCCTTCAGGGTATGTGCCATGTCGTCATACTCCCGGTTCAGGTATTTGACTTCAAGACGCTGTTTGCCCAGAGGCCTGCCTCGACCGGCGAGTGCGATGATGCCCCCCGCAATTGCAAGAATGGCCAATACCACAGTAATCGATTTAGCCAGAAACAGGCTATAGTCGGTAACAAATTCCATTCATCACTCTCCCATGCGATGCCGCATTGAATACATAATCCCTGGTTTTGCTTGCGCATGCTTCGGATAACTGCCTGGTTAAATTTCAGTGAAGGCGCCAAGCGTTCATAAGGTAGCCGGTTTGTTGGCAGGTACAATCCACCGGCAACCACCGAACCGGCGGATGGAGCCTGGATGGCCCTGTATGAACCGAGGCTAAGCAGCACCTACAGGCCGTCAGGTATAAAAAAGAGTCTAGTTTGCAGCGCTTAAAAAGCCAGCCAGGTGTTCAACGCTGATCCCGAGTGTCGCCGCTCTCCTGTGTGGTGCGGGAAGGCAATTTGCCCGGCACGGCCTGCACCCCGGTTCGCGACGACCGGACCACGTATCGCTATGCGATCACACCGTGCATTTCAATACGCTCGGTGTTTGCTCCAGGTCTCGTCAGTTCGAGGTATCGGTCTGGCATGGGGTGTCAGGTCGGGGGATTAAGTTACCGATGTGCAAGTGGGTATTTCGACGCGAGCTTCGGTACCACCGCCCGGTCGCGCAACCAGGCTAAGACGCCAGCCGTGGAACTGCGCCAGTTGCCGGGCTATGGCGAGTCCCAGGCCGCTGCCGCCGCTGCTGCTGTTACGGGAAGGGTCCAGACGGTAGAAGGGCCGGAATACCGCATCACGCTCTGCCTCTGGAATACCCGGCCCGCGATCCAGGACCTTGATTACGCACCCCTTCGAGGAACGTTCATATTCAACCGCAACCGCCTGATCCTCACCATAACGCACGGCATTTTGTAGCAGATTGGCCAGAATTCTGGTTAGCACCAGCGGTTGCAGGGTGAGCAGACATGGATCACCCGGAGCCCAGTCGATATCCGTACCCATGCGCCGTGCATCGATGACGCAGCGGTCGATGATATCTCTTATATCAATGGGTTCCGGGCTGTCACCTGCCAGCTCCTGCCCCAACTGCAGGTACTGGCTGATCAGATGCTCCATCTCCCGGATATCCTGTGTGGCCTCTGCGACCAGCTCTGTATCCGCTTGGGGTCTCAGCATTTCGAGGGTCAAGCTCAGGCGCGCCAGCGGCGTGCGCAGATCGTGCGCAATACCGGAGAGCATGGTCGTGCGATCTGCCAGCAGTTCCTGTACCTGCAGTGCCATGTGATTGAAGGTGCGGGCAAGCTGTAACAGCTCAACCGGACCCGCTTCCGGTAACGGTTTGGGTGTAACGCCGCGGCCGATCGCGTCCGCAGCTTTGGCAAAACGTGCCAGTGGACGTGTCAGGCGGCGTACCAGCAAAAGCGCTGTCAGCAACACCAGTGCTATGCCAAGCGTAAAGACGATCAGCGCCGCCAACGGTGGCTGTGGACCAAGCCGTGCAAGCGTAAATCCAAAACGTACTACCCGCTCATTGACGGGGATGTCTGTCCAAAACCAGCGGGTTCCATCGGCTGAAATAGTCTGGTGTATCGTGATGCGTTGGCTGCTGCGGCGTATGAGACTGTCCTGCAGAAAGTGAATATAGGGAAGCAGTTTGGTTACTTCACCTGACAGCGGAACAGAAGCTTGGGACAGCATCAGGCCGTGATTGAGTCTCAGTTCCCGTTCGAAGTCCGGACGCGTCTGTGGCGGCAACTCGACCCAGGTTTGTGCTGATACCATCATCAGCGCTGCGAGATCCTCGGCAGAACGCTTGGCAACCGGTATAACAATCAAGTAGCCGATTGTAATCAAAGTCAGTAACAGGAACAGCAATGTTGTAGCCGCCAGAGTCGCTGAGGTCTTTGCGTAGAGGGTTTTCGGCCACCAGCGTTGTAACAGGTTCTTCATCCTTGCGCTTCACCTTTGGGAGCGAACAGGTACCCTTCACCCCAGATGGTACGAATATAGCGTGGTGTGGCTTGGTCATCCTCAATCTTGCGTCGCAGGCGGGTGACACGTACATCGATCGAGCGATCAAAGGGTGAACGGTCATAACCCTTGATCAGATCGATCAAGAGGTCGCGACTCAAGACCCGGTTGGGGTGTTCAGCAAACACACGCAGCAAGGTGAATTCCGCGGTCGTCAGCGGTACCGGTTCCCCGTTTCTGGTGAGTTCATGCCCCGTGATGTCGAGGCGATAGGGACCAAAGGCATGCGTTATTTCTGGCGTCTTGCTGACAGGTGCCGTATGGCGGCGCAACAGGACGCGGATTCTGGCGAGCAGTTCACGGGGGTTGAACGGCTTGGCAAGATAGTCGTCGGCGCCGATTTCCAGGCCGATAATGCGATCGATGTCCTCGCCGCGCGCCGAGAGCATGATAATCGGCAGGTCACCCTCGGCACGCAGCCGGCGCGCCAGGCTCAGTCCATCCTCGCCCGGCAGCATCAGGTCCAGGATTATCGCGTCCGGTGTCTGTTTCGCCAGAAAATTGTCCATTGCCGGTCCATCTGGAACCGCTGTTACACGAAATCCCTGTTCTACCAGATAACGTGACAGCCGGTCGCGCAGCGCACGATCATCGTCCACGATCAGCAGGTGTTCGGATCTGTTTTCCATCTTCCAAGTTTATCGGGTTTCCATCACCCATGCCCATTCAATCAATCGTTGTGAAACACACTGTTACATATTCGCCGCCAGCGGAAATCTCCCTGAAACACCCGGCATCGAGTATTCCAGTACGAAAAGATGGCCGGAGCCTTCGTGTGACAGCTTCCGGAAATTAACCCACAGGATGATCAAGATGAATAGGACGTTTTTCATAACCAGTTTGCTCTATCTGGGCCTTGCCTTGCCGGCTCTCTCGGCTGATGAAATTGACATGCTCAGTGGCGAACACCGGTCGCCACCGGACTTCTCCGGTACCTGGCGACTGGACAAGGCCTCAAGTGATGATCCGGAGGCCAAGCTGCAAGAAGCCAGGGAGTTGATGCGAGAGTCGAGAGGTATGCGTGGGGGTATGGGGGGCGGTTTCGGGCGCGGTAACGGCGGTGACATGGAGGCTCGGCGTCAGGGCGGTGGCCGGGGAGTTTCCAGAGGTATGCCGGTGGCCTCGGCCAGCGAAGTCCGCGTCCTGATCAGTAGCGCCGAGGTACTGGAATTGTCCCATGCAGACCCCATGCTGCTGATTTCCGTGGATGGCGGTCCGCAGCAACGACTCTTCACGGATTTTCGCGGAGCGGCGGTATCTGCGAGTAGTTCCGTACCACAGGCGGTGACCACGGCAGGTTGGGAGGGTGATGTATTGGTAATTGAAACCACACAGGATAGCAAACCCACCCTGTTGCAACGATACCACCTTAGAACTGATACCGGACAGCTTGAGGTAATCACCAATCTCACGCTACCCGGCACATCGCTGAATGTATCGATCAAATGTTTCTATGATCGGGCAAATGTGCGATCGACCAGTGCCGCGGGCGTTGGGTCATGATCACGATTTTAAGCGTCTTATAGGGATTAATCGGAGAGATATATATGAGTATGCAAAGCAAAATCACCACAAGGGCAGTTTGCCTGATACTGTTCTTTTACCTGTTATCTGTCGGCGCCGGGTCGGTGGCAGCCAGTGTCATTATAGACAAACAGTCCGCACCGCTGGATTCAGGGGAGGCAGATGTTGCGGATGAAGCTATAGCGAAACACGACCCGACGCCGTCTGTCGTTCTACTGGAGAGGGTACGAAAAAATGCCAGGCAGCAAGCCGCTGCGGCTGCATTTTCACTGGGAATCATGGCCATAGAGCAGAAGGACTTTACCACTGCAGAACTGCTGGTTCAGGAATCTCTGCAGTTGCAGCCATCAAACCCCGAGTACCTGTACGTTGCCGCCAGTCTGGCCTTTAACAGGGGAGCATTTGCGGAGGCGGAAGCGTATCAGTTACGGAGTCTGGAGCTGACGAAGGCGGAGCTGGGGACTCAGGATATCCGCACTGCCTTGCTGATGGATGATCTAGGGACTATCTATCTTGCCCAGCAGCATTACGAACAAGCCGAACGTACATGGCGGGAGAGTCTGTCTATCCGTGAAAAGATCCTGGGTAACACGCACCCGTCCCTAGCTCCGCGTCTGAAGGATCTGGCAGGATTGGTCATGCATGATGGAAGATTTGACGAAACCGAGCAACTGCTGAAGCGGTTGATTCATATCCTGGAGGCGGATACAGGGCCAGATCGCATGGATATCGCCACTGCACAGCATATCCTGGCTGATTTCTATGTCAGCCGGCATCGGAAGAATGAGGCTGATGAACTTTACCGCCGGGTATTGGCGGACTGGAAAACGGCCCCCACACAAAAGCGCCTGTTAATTGCCGCCAAGCTCTATGAGCTTGGTAATGAATACCTTTCGCAACTACGGCTGGAGGAAGCCAGACCGCAGTTCGAGTTGGTGCTTGGATTGCTGGAGAACGACTTTGGGGCAGACCACTTGTATGTCCGTGGCGCGAGGACGGCGTTGGTCAAGCTGAAATCCGAGCAGGAAGAGCACAGTGGAAACAATAGGGTCGATCAAGTGGGGAGCAGAGAACTGCATAGCCGGTTTTCACAACACAGGGAGATCATGTAAATCACCGCCGTTCCCCTGAAACACTTTGAAACATTTGGGGCGTCAGTGGAAATATCCCGGAAACAGATTCAATCGATCATGGCTTTCAAGATGGCTGCACGCCAGCGGATGGGAGTGGCAGCGGATTCCAACTGATTAGGAGCAGTAAAAATGACAAACAGATCAACCCGTCAGAAACAGAGACACGGCTTTATTTGTATGGGTTCCTCACGAGTGTTATCTCTTGTGGCGGCTGGATTGCTGACATCCTTTGCTGCGCATGCAGCCGATTATAGTCAATACACAACTGAGGAGTTGGTTCAGATGCGTAACCAAAACCGTGATATGAGCGTGCCGGAGCGGGAGCAGTATCGCGAGGAGTTACGCACACGGACTCAGGATATGAGTAAAGAGGAACGGCAAAACCTTGGCCTTGGCGATAATCGAAATCTGGAGCCAGGCGCTGGTCAGCGCACGCGCTTTAACGAACACAACGACCGTGGGCGGGGTGAGTTGGTGCGTGAACGTTCCCGCACGGAGTTTGGTTCATCCGGCTACGGTTATGGGTACGAGCAGCGTCAGTCCCAAGGCAGCTTCGGCGGGGGTATGGGAAGAGGTGGTCGCGGCGGCGGTGGGCGTGGCCGATGACAAGAGCGGTCTGCAGTTGCCAGTCAACGGTGACTTTTGAACTGGCAACTATCCAGGGGACTCGAGCATCCAGGACTGTTGGATGAGCCAACCGCAGCGATGTGCATCGGTCTCTATCAAGGCGATTCGTTTCATCCGCTGGAAACCACGGTTTTCTATGTCTCTGCCGAGTGCTGAATAGTTATATCAATATATTTTGTAGATTCCAGAGAGGACAGAATCGGATAAATGGAATTGATGAGATGGCAATGACAACCAAATGTATCGGAACCAGGAATGCAGATAGGTCAAACGATCAATCAATAGCGGTTCTGTTAGGGCCGGAACAGCTTGATCAGATCACCATGTCTGAACTGTTAATTTCAACCAACAGATTTTTGCCACCATACGTTGCGATTCCGGATCCATACAAATTTGGCAATACCAAATGGAACCGGCTTTTTTCAGATTGGTTCTATAGTGGGGTAGCCGATCTTCATCTGATCCCCAAGGGTGGAGTGGACGTCAACAAGGCACTCCGTGTAATCAAGGCGCACATGATTTCATTCGAGCCATCACACGGGCATAAAGAGGCGGGCGTGGCGTATATGATGTCGCTGTTATTTGAAGATGCAACCTGGTCGTTGTATTCCGTTGATCCGATAGACCTTATTGGAGGATGAAATCCATGAAATGGTTTAACTGGCCACAGCCATGGTGGCTTGGTCTGGTGTTCCTGTTTACGATCCTGTTCGGCTTGCTTACCCTCAAAGAGGGCGGGTCGGTGCTGTTTTTTGATGGCCCGGCGCGGCTTGCTGCAGGGCACTATGTCCCCTTCGTGCTCTGGTTTAACTTTCTCGCCGGTTTTGGCTATGTGATCGCTGGTGTCGGGTTGTGGATGCGAAAGCGCTGGGCGGTATGGTTCACGATCGCGATCACTGCTGCCACTGCGCTTATTTTTGCCGCCTTTGAAGCCCATATTTATTCGGGTGGAGCCTATGAGTCCCGCACCCTGTTCGCCATGAGTCTGCGCACGCTGGTATTGACCGCAGTGTCCGTCATCGCCTGGCGGCAACTGTTGCCGCAAGAGGTGTGCTCCGACACTGAATGAACTGGCGCTAACACATCGGCAATCAGCTTCCGATAAATGGTGGATTGTTTTCCACGGGCCCAGTATTACGATGCCATGGATCGTTTTGCTTAATTTTATATGTCAAATCAGTTAGGAGTCGGGATAGTGGGTTTATTCAGAAGCAGGGGGCGAGCGATTTTTATCGCGCTTGGCTTGCTGGTTGGGGTGGGATTGGTCGTGCTGTTCATAATGAACAGCCAGTCTCCCACCCATGGTGAGATCGAACCCGTAGTTCCGAAGTTAACCGTGATCACTGTACAGCCCGTGGAATTTCAGCTGGCAGCACGTGGTTATGGTGTGACCCGTGCAGCCGATTCCTGGCAGGCGGTGGCCAATGTGCCTGGCCGTGTGGTGGAGCGACACCCAAATCTGGAGAGTGGCACCCTGGTGCGCAAGGGTACGCTGCTGCTGGCCCTGGACCCGAGTCGCTACAAACTGGCCATTGCCGATACCGAGGCGGAACTGGCCTCGTTGTCAGCCGAGTTGTCGCAACTCGATACCGAGGAGGAGAATACCCAAAGATTGCTGAAGCTGGAGCGGACGCGACTCACCCTGGCCGAGCAGGAGCTGGCGCGTATCGAGCGACTGGCAAAAAGCGGTACGGTATCGCAGTCACAACGTGATGAGCAACGGCGCACGACGGTTGCGCAGCGCCTGGCCGTGGCGACGCTGGAGAATCAGCTGGCACTGCTGCCTACCCGGAAGGCGTATTTGCAGGCCCAGGTGGAACGTGCCAGGACTCGGCTTGAACAGGCCCGGGAGGATCTCGCGGATACCCGTTTTGTGGCGCCCTATGACCTGCGTATTGATGAGGTCGAAATCGAGCTTCACCAGTATGCGACCGCAGGTCAGCGGCTGTTTCGTGGCGACAGCATCGCGGCCGCTGAGATTGAAACCCACATACCACTGCCGATGTTGCGCCGGCTGATGGGCAGCGTGCAGCGCACCACCCCTCCGGCGGATGCCCTGGATATCAGTGAACTGGTGGACTTTTCCGCCATTGATATCGAGGTGCGGCTGGCGGGGGCAGAGGAGATCCGCTGGCCGGCACGGATCACGCGCGTGGCCAGTGGCCTGGACCCGGCCACCCGCACCGCGCGGGTGGTTGTGGTTGTGGAGAACCCTTACGACAGGGTTACACCATCCAAGCATCCGCACATGCAGCCGGGCATGTACGTGCAGGTATACCTCACGGCCATTAATCGCGAGCCGCTGCTGGTGATACCGGTGGCCGCGGTGCACCACAACGAGGTGTACCGGGTTAGTGACAATGACAAGCTCGAACGGAGACCGGTGTCAGTAGCCTTCGAACAGAATGATCTTGCCGTGATCAGTGGCGGGATCGCTCCGGGAGACCGGGTTATCGTGGACGATCCGGTCCCGGCGCTGGATGACATGGCGATAAATCCGTGGCGTGACGAGAGCCTGGAGCAGCGCCTGCAGGCCCAGGCCCGGGGTGAGTCGTTGTGATCCGCTGGTTCGCTGGTCATCCCACTGCAGCCAACCTGCTGCTGATTGTGTTATTGGCCATGGGTCTGTTCGCTGCCCCGTCGCTGAAACGCGAAACCTTTCCTGATTATCGTCCCGTCGAGGTGAGTATTGAGGTGGTTTATCGCGGCGCCGGCGCAGACGACGTGGAGGACTCCGTTTGCAAGCGTCTCTACGATGCGGTCAAGGGTGTCGACTATCTCGATGAGATCATCTGCGCGGCCCAGGATAACGTGGCCAGCACCACGGCAACCATGCAGGCGGGGGGCGACCCGATCCGTTTTCTGAATGATATCGATACCGAGGTCAACGCCATTACCGATCTGCCCGCACGCGCCGAGGCACCGGTGGTGCGCGAACTGCACCGTAGCGATCTGGTGGCTGCGGTAGCAGTCGCCGGTGACATGCCGTTGCATCAACTGGAGGATTATGCGCTTCTGCTTGAGGAACGCATCATGACCCTCCCCGGTGTTGCCAGTGTCACCATCCACGGGCTGTCGCAACGACAATGGCAGATCGAGGCGTCCCGTGAGGTGTTGGGGCAATACGGGCTCTCGGCACGTGATCTGGCCGCCCGGGTCGGGCAACAGAATATCGATATGCCACTGGGTACCCTGGAGACCCGGGAGCGGGATGTTCAGCTGCGCTTTACCGATCAGCGTCGCTCACTGGATGAGCTGCAGCATCTGGTCATGATCTCGGACCGTGAAGGGGGCGAGTTGACCCTGGGGGAGATCGCCAGCCTGAAACAGGTGGGCGAGACGGAGGAGGAGAAGATTCGCTTCAATGGCGAACGGGCACTGGTGCTGGAGGTGAGCAAGTCCCTGCGTGATGACTCCCTGCGGGTGATGGACGGACTCACGGACCTGGTAGCGCGTGAACGACAGAGAATGGGCAGCGGGGTCCGTCTCCATCTGACCCAGGATATGACCAGTATTGTCCGGGATCGGCTGCAGATGCTGGTCAACAACGGGTTGATGGGGCTGGTGCTGGTGGTGCTGGTGATGGGCCTGTTTTTCCGTCCCCGGCTGGCATTGTGGGCGGTACTCGGGCTGCCGGTGGCATTCATGGGTGCCTTCTTCGTGATGGGAGTGACCGGGTTATCCCTGAACATGATCACCATGGTTGCACTGTTGATGGCGATCGGCATCGTCATGGATGATGCGGTGGTCATTACCGACAATATTGTTGCCCACGCCGGTGAGCGGAAGTCGCCCCTGGAGACCGTGGACAATGGGACGCGTCAGGTGCTGTCTGGTGTGTTGTCGTCCTTTCTGACCACGGTATCGGTATTCGTGCCGTTATCCTTTCTGTCCGGAGAGCTGGGCGCCGTGCTTGAAGTGCTGCCGGTGGTGTTGATAGCCGCGCTGGCGGCCAGCCTGATCGAGGCGTTCTGGATTCTGCCCCACCATATCAAGGGCAGTATTCCGCAACTGCAGGCAGGTCATGATTCGCGCTTTCGCGCCGCTTTCGAGCGCGGCTTTGCCGCTTTTCGTGAATCGGTGGGTCGCACGGCTGACATGGCGGTTCGCCGGCGTCATGTGGTGGTGGGCCTGATGCTGGTGGTGATGCTCGGCTCGGTCGGGTTTATGGCCGGTGGACATATTGGCAGCGAGGCAATGCCGGACATTGATGGAGATGTACTGGAGGCACGGATCCTGATGCCCCAGGGTACGCCTTTATCGCGCACCGAGGTGGTGGCGGAACGGGTCGAGGCGGCCATGCGACTGATCGACCAACGGCTTACTCCGGCACAGCCCGATGCTGCACCGCTGGTTGAGGCCATCCAGGTACGCTTCAACTACAATCCCAGCGCGGGCGAAGCCGGCGCGCATGTGGCGACTGTCATGGTCGATCTGCTCACCGCGGAGCGACGGACGGCGACGCTTGACGATCTGACCCGGATGTGGCGCCAGGAAATCGGCGAAATAGCCGGCATCCACAGCCTGATCATCCAGGAGCCGGGCTTTGGGCCTTCCGGGATTCCGGTTGAAATACGTCTGCAGGGTGAGGAGCTGCAAGCCTTGAAAAGCGCCGCGGTGGAAGCGGCGGAGTACCTGGCCGGCTACACGGCCGCCTACAACGTCATTGACGATCTTCGCCCCGGCAAGCCGCAACGGACCTTCTCGCTGGCCGCAGGGGCGCACGGGCTGGGACTGACCGCCGAAGCGGTTGCCTCCCAGTTGCGTGCGGCCTGGTTGGGTGAGATAGCCGACACCCAGCGAATCGGTGATCATGATGTAGAGATTCTGGTACGCCAGGCAGCGGGCGACCGGGACAGTTTTGACGACTTGGCCGACCAGACCATTACCCTGCCGGACGGCAGCCGGGTGCCGCTGAGTGAGGCAGCGGAGATGCACGAGCAGCGTGACTGGTCGCGTATTATCCGGATTGATGGCCGACGTACCGTTACCGTGCAGTCCAATGTGGATGCGCGCCTCAGCAGCGGCCAGGGGATTGTGGCCGACCTGAAAAAGAGCTGGCTGGCGGATTTCCAGGCGCGTCACCCACTGGTGGATGTCCGTTTCGAGGGGCAGGTTGCCCGGTCAGCCGAAACCGGTGGATCGATTGGCCGCGGTCTGCTCATCGGACTGGTGGGTATCTTTGTTATTCTCTCCTTCCAGTTCCGCAGCTATGTTGAGCCGCTGATCGTGATGTTGTCGATTCCGTTGGCTTTTATCGGTGCCGTCTGGGGCCATGTGCTGATGGGCTATTACCTCTCGATGCCGTCCCTGATCGGTGCGGCCGGACTGGCGGGCATCGTGGTGAATAATGCCATTCTGCTGATCCAATTCATCAAGAGTCATCGGGAACGGGGCCTTTCGGCAGCGGAGGCCGCAGGGCAGGCCAGCCGCGATCGCCTGCGGGCCATACTCATCTCATCTTCCACGACCATTGTCGGGTTGCTTCCCCTGCTCGCGGAAACCAGCACCCAATCCGCGGCGATCAAGCCACTGGTGATCTCGGTGGTGTTTGGTCTGCTTACCTCCACGGTGTTGGTGCTGCTGGTGATTCCGGCGCTGTATGTGCTGTTTGACGATTGGGGATGGGCGAGAACCGAGGATATCGTGGCGCATCAGAAATGAATCAGGTCTGGTGTACATTTCAGAAGTTGGCAGGTGCCGCGCACTCTGCCATTAGTCCGTCAATCAGCTGCCGCATCTGCTGATAGTGGGTGCCTTTCCAGTAAATCTTGCGGCACTGATCGCACTGCCCGAACAGCTCCTGGTGGGCGCGGGTGTGGGGTAACAACTGATCCTGGATCAACGCCTTGGCCACCGGACGAATCGTGCCGTTGCAGTGCAGACAGCGGGTGAAAGGCCGAAACTGGTTGTCCAGGTCGAGGCGGTCGACGACCTCCCGCAGTTGCCGGCGGGGCTGGCGGGAGCGCACGAAGTAGCCGTGGGTGATCTGTCTGCGCATCAGCAGCTTGCGATCACAGGTGAGCAGGATGCGATGCTGTGCTACTGAGATATCGGCCAGGGCGGGATCGTCATAGTCGTTGCGATACAGGGCGTCGAAACCGAGCATGCGCAGGTAGGCGGCCAGACGGCCCAGGTGGGCGTCCAGTACAAAACGGGTGGTACGCAAGGGGCGGGGGCGCAGATGGGTGAGCGGGGTGATGTCCAGGGCCTCAAACACCGGGTAGACGCTGATTCGATCACCGTCCTGCACCTGGTAGTGAAAATCCACCGACTGGCCGTTCACCAGAATGAGGTCGATCTCCGTATGTGGCACGCCCAGTGATTCGACCAGATCCTTGATCGAACCGACTTTCCTGTAACGATGGTCGAATTCAACCTTTTGCCTCTCTACAGGTAGAAAATCGTTCAGCTCTTCGTAGAAGCGCAAGTGGACCTGGAGTGTTGGTGTCGGCATCCGTCTGTTACTCGTCGCCCTCTGCCGGTGACTGGTCCACCAGCGGCACGAACGCGACGCTAAGGATGTCGCGGGTGTGGGTACGACCCTGCGCATCCTTGGTTACCAGCAGCAGTTGCTGGGACATACGGGTAGGGCCGACCGGGATAACCAGCCGGCCACCGGGTGCCAGTTGTTCCCTCAGTGCCTCAGGTATGTACGGAGCGGCCGCAGTGACCAGTATGCCGTGGTAGGGCGCATGTTCCGGCCAACCCTGATAGCCGTTGCCGCAGCATGGCTGGATATGGGTATAACCCAGCCGCGCCAGCCGGTGGGTGGCGGTTTCGCTGAGTTCCGGAATCAGCTCCATGCTGTACACCTGCCGGTACAGCAGTGACAACACCGCTGTCTGGTAACCCGAGCCGGTGCCGATTTCAAGTACAGACTGGTCGGATTCCGCGGCCAGCAGATCGGTCATCAGTGCCACGATATAGGGCTGGGAGATGGTCTGACCAAGGCCGATTGGAAGCGGGCCGTTGTCAAAGGCCGACTTTTTCATCTCATCCGGAACAAACTCATCGCGTGGCACCCGGGCCATGGCGTCCATGACCCGCTGGTCCAATGACGCCTTGCCGATCAGGTGGCGGGTATAGCCCACTTCACTGTTGATGTCGGCCAGCATCTGTTGCATGTCTCTGCGGCGTGACAGGGACATGGGTCACGCCTGCTTCTGATACGTCCCGATCAGCTCCGCCTGGGCGATGATATGGCCTTGCATCGCCGTCTCCAGTTGATTTTTGGTCGGCTGTTTCAAGTCATCGAGCATGCTTTCCAACGCATAGAGTTTGAAGAAGTATCGGTGCCGGCCAATCGGCGGGCAGGGACCGCCGTAACCGGTGCGGTGCCAGTCGTTGAGACCCTCACGGGTACCGGCCGGCAACTGGGCCCTGGTGACCTGCTCGGGTAATCCGGCTGCAGTGGGGGGTAAGTTATAGAGCAGCCAGTGTACCCAGGTCATCTTCGGCGCGGCGGGGTCGGGGGCGTCGGGGTCGTCAACAATCAGTACCAGGCTTCGGGCAGTGTCAGGGACGTTGTTCCAGGAGAGCGGTGGTGAGCGGTCCTCACCCGTGCAGGTATAGCCCGGCGGGATCTCACGGCCATGCTCGAAGGCGCTGGATGTCAGAATAAGAGTCATGTCGGTCTCCTTGTTTCCCACTACGGGGCATCGGGTATTCCCGTGCTGGCGTGGCCGGTATCGATAGAACAAATTGAATCTCATCAGCCGGCACGACTTGCCTGATCAATACCATAGAACAAAATCGGGAGGAACGCCGCCAGGCCATGCGGGGGCGTCCAGGGTGGTTGAATACCAAGTGGTGTATCGCGGCTATTGTGTCGACAGCTACCTGCACATTTGCTTCAATAGGGGCCTGTATTGAAACGAGTCGTGATTTCCGCTATGCCAGCACAGCATCCACAACAGCAGACCGGAGCCGCCCGTGTGGTTTATCTTGCACTGGGCTGGCTGTTTTTCGGTCTGGGTATGCTGGGAGTGGTGTTGCCGGTATTGCCCACAACTCCCTTTCTGCTGCTGGCGCTCTGGGCCTTCTCCAGAAGTTCGACCCGGCTACACCATTGGCTCTACCAGCACAGGATTTTTGGTCCTGCGCTGCAGCGCTGGCATCAGCACCGGATCATCCCGATGCATGCGAAACTGCTGATTGTATTGTCCATGGGGGCGAGTTTCATCTATGTAGCCGGTTTCAGCCGCCTGCCCGCCGGTATCACCATTGTGGTCGCCATGATCATGATAGCGGTTGCGACTTATCTGCTCAGCCGCCCCAGTTCGCTGAAACCCGGGGAAGACCGGACTGACTAGTCGGCAGCTGTGTGAATAGCCCGCCGGCTTTACCTGTGGGCTATTCACACAGTTACCGCCACATCACGAATTTGCGTAAAAGCACTGATAAAACAATAAGGTTTTCAGCAATCCATACGTGTTGATGGCCCGTGGCGGGGCATATCCCCCCGGAGTTGCGGGGCATATTACCCGCTATTCCCGGCGCTACTCCTCCACCGGCAGATAACGGTAGTGTTTGGCTGCGTATTGGTTTTTGGCCCTGTTATTGCTGCGATTCAGTCGAGCAACGGTATATTATCGGTTACGGGTTGCCTGTTTTGATCGACAAAGATATAAAAATCAGAAAACCAGCTTTCCGGATTACCCTGCACTGGGTCACACCTCCCGATCCGGCCTCACGAATACTTGCATGCAGTGATCTGCGGAAAGAAGAGGAGGTTGTGAGACAGCAGTGATACCGCATCAACTTGCCGCGGGCACGTCTCTGTTGTTTAGTGTATGTCGTTCATCCAATGTGATTATTATTATGAATGAATCGATAAAGGAGTAAGGGCATCTAAATGCGTAGTGTTCAGTTTTTATTGATGCGCTCCGTCTGGCTGCTGTCGGGAGCTGCGCTGCTTCTGCTCTTTGTCAGCCAGGGACTTCTGATCTATAGCGCATGGGACTATGCGGCGCGTATAAAGCCAATACAGCAGCATATGGGCTATCTGAGAATGCTCGAAGTTGCCGATTTTGATATACGCACAAAGTTGGTTAATCTCCTTGACTCGGAAAGTGGATATTTGGACCCTGATGAGACTGCACGGCAAACAGGGCAACTTCGCGACCTGATCATATTTCGAACCAGTCTGGCAAAACCCACCTCAGACGCACTCAACTATGCCTTGACGCAACTGGAAGCTTTTGATGGCAGGGATCAGGTTGCGCTAAGAAAATCCATGTCCGCAATGCGAAGCGCCCTCAACCAGGAGCTTAATGCGCATCAGTCATTGATCTCCTCTTTTTATATGAATGCCGAGCGGAAACAACGCTTTGCGATCGGCCTTGCATTCGGATTTCTGATTATTTCAGTCATGCTATGGGCAATGGTACGTCAGCGCATAGTTTTGCCGTTAAGTAAACTCACTGATCAGATGATGTTGCTGACAAGGCGTGATTACTCCGAATTGGAAGTCGAAGATGCAGATCCGATGCTGTCTGGAATAATAGAAAAATATAACCATATGGCGAAGCGGTTAAAGATATTGGAGTCTGCACAACAACAACGGGAGGACACCCTGGCCACCGAGGTGCGAAACACAAGTTATCTATTGTTACAGCAGCAGCACCGACTGTCTCAGGCCGAACGGCTCGGGGCAGTGGGCGAAATGGCTGCGGGTATTGCCCATGAACTGCGTAATCCACTGACAGGTGTACAGATGGCCCTGGATAATATGCGCGGCGACATGCCGGATGAGGCTTTGGTTGAGCGTATCGACCTGATCGCGGGTGAGATCAGGCGTGTCAACCAGCAACTGAATCATCTGCTGGATCAGACAAGACAACGACCGGAGTTACCGGTAAGTGTGAACATTCATGAGGATTTGAAGAGCCTTATTTCGCTAGTCAAATACCAACTGTCAAGAGAGGTTACGCTAGTTTATGAGGTAGATAAACAACTGACATGCCAGTTGCCGCGCAATCGATTTCGTCAGGCGTTGCTAAATCTGATTTTGAATGCCGGCCAGGCGCTGAATGAAACGCCCGGAAAAATAATTGTGCGGGTTGTTGAAAAGGGTGATTTGCTTGAAGTCAAGGTAATGGACAGCGGTCCCGGGTTCTCCGCATCGATGCTAAATACAGGAATACAGCCTTTTCACACTGGGCGTTCTGATGGCACTGGGCTAGGCTTGGTGATGGTGCGTCGAACTATTAGCGATTTCGGTGGGGAAGTCCATCTGAGTAACCAGGAGGAGGGCGGCGCTTGTGTGACTCTGACAATGCCCTGTAATAAAAATGGCTAAAACGATACTGATTATTGAAGATGAACCCCTGTTGGGTGCCGAGCTTAAGCGCCACTTTGTACAGGTAGGCTGGCGTGTGGAATTAGCTGAACAACTGGGGGCAGCAAGAAGCAAGTTGTTTGATAAGGGGTTACTTCCTCCAGTCGTACTTGCAGACATGAACCTTCCCGATGGAAATTCACTTGATTTACTGGAAGAGGTAAAGCAAAACAAAATTGTTGGCGAGTGGATATTTCTCACCGGCTACGGCAGCGTCGCTGATTCGGTACGTGCGCTACGGTTGGGTGCTTATGATTTTCTGGAAAAGCCGGTGGACTTCGAGCGACTGGATTTGGTGATCAGCGGCGCAATGCGCAGCGCCATTGCCCAACGACGCCTGCATGATCAGTTGGAAACCGGCAGTCGTCACTTCACCGTGGAAAGTTTTATCGGCCAAAGCAGCGCCGCTGAGCAGATCCGGGCGATTTTGCGAAAACTGATTCATACACCCATCTCGGCCCTGATCGTCAGCGGAGAGACCGGCACAGGCAAAGGCGTTGTGACCAAGATTCTGCATTACAGCGGACAACGTCAAGATGCACCAATGGTCGAAGTTAACTGTTCGGCACTGCCAAAGGACCTTCTGGAATCCGAACTGTTCGGTCATGAAGCAGGCTCCTTTACCGGGGCCAAAGGGCGACGGAGAGGTCTGTTCGAGCAGGCTGATGGCGGGACGCTGTTCCTGGATGAAATCGCGGAGATGCCTGTTGACTTGCAGTCCAAACTGCTTAAGGCGCTTGAAGAAAAGAGGTTCCGCCGCGTTGGCGGGGATCGGGAGATACAGGTCGATGTGCAAGTGATTGCCGCAACCAACCGTGATTTACTGGCTTGCATTGAACAGGGATCTTTTCGTAAAGATCTCTATCACCGATTGAGCGTATACCAGTTGCGAGTTCCACCATTACGGGAGCGTGTGATCGATCTGGAACAGCTGGTGCCGCTATTTGTCGCTGAGTTTAACGCAAAGTCCGGTAAGAATGTTTCCGTAATTGGAGAAAATGTGTGGGAGAAGCTGAAGACGCACAGTTGGCCGGGTAATGTGCGGGAACTGCGTAATGTCATTGAGCGCTGTGTGCTGTTTTCGGACACCAATGAACTACCGATTCAGTGGCTGCATTTGCAACCGGAAACCCATGCCGCAGAGGAGAGCGTCACCGTACCCGGGGGTTCATTCTCCGGCCCCGGTGCGGTAACACCGGATCATCAATTTATACATGTGCCACTTGATGGTTCCATGGGGCTGGATGAAATGGACAGATTTATTATCTGTGCCGCATTAGAGCAGAATCAGCACAATGTCACCGCGACAGCCAGAATGCTCAATACTACTCGCGACACGCTTCGCTATCGTATCAATAAATATGATATCCAACTTCCGGATGGCGCTTAACACGACATCGTCACTCTTCGTCTCTCTTCAGCAATAACCATCCACAGAGGCCATTCGCGGCCGGTTTACAATGTCTCTCGTTACTCTTTTCAATGCTCATCATTATGGGTGATTTGTCTCTACGGTAATTGGGCGGTATCACCCGGTGGGTGATATCACCGGTTGTTGATGAATATATAACATATTGATTTGTTGGGTAAATAAGTGTTGGCACTTATTCTGCTTAATACATCCCAAGTCCAACCGGACGTACCGGCATCCAACCAGTGGTTAACCCACTGGAAAGGTATGCGATACGTAGTCGGCTGAGCGGACACAGTAATAGCACGTCGGTTCCGCCAGGGATGACAAACTGAACAATTAGATTATGGAGACAAACACTATGAAACGTTATCCAGTAAAAGCGATTGTAACCGCCTGTGCCATCGCATTAGCCACCGCCAGTACACCGTTACTGGCTGACACAGGCAAAGACAGCTCTTCTGACCTATGGGCCAAAGCATCACTCGCTACAACCTATACCCTCAATCGTCATCTTAACCCGTTTGATATCGATATTGAGGTAAACAATGGAGTGGCGACGTTGCGAGGTACTGTCGATGATATGGTTGAGCGTGATCTCGCTGAAGAGCTGGCTCTGGGTGTTGAAAACATCCACGAAGTGGATAATCAGCTGAAGGTCAATCCCAACCCGGTTGATTCAGACGGCATGGTCAAAAAGGACAATAAAGACACAGAACGTAGTTTTATGCGCAAGGTTGAGGATGCCAACGTGACAGCCAAAGTGAAGTCCCAGTTGTTATGGAACAGTAACACAGACGGACTGGATATCACCGTTGAAACTCACGATGGTGTCGTCTTGTTGTCAGGTTATGTGAAATCTGATGCTGAATCACAGCTGGCCGAGCAGATTGCACGTAATACCAATGATGTTCGAGAGGTGAAAAACCAGCTGCAGGTTGATAAGCAGAAAGTACCGTTGGACGTTGCGGCCGAGCGTAAAACCGAAGAGACCGCTCAAAAGATTACCGACGGCTGGATAACAACCAAAGTAAAATCGGCACTGCTGTATAACCGTACGGTGGATGGCACCGATATCAATGTGGATACAAAAGACGGTGTAGTCAGCCTGCGCGGTCATGTGGATAGTGATTTCGAACGCAAGCAAGCGATCGCAATCGCCGGCAGTGTTAAGGGCGTGAAGTCGGTAACCGATGAGCTTAAAGGCAGTTAGCGGAATAACGGGAAATCACAGGATTGGTCACGGGGCCAGGGATGGCGGTGCGGTATAAAGATTCCTATCAGTCACCAAAGGAGTATGTTATGAGCAAGTCCAATTCAGCAGAAAAACGAAACCACCAAAGCGACAAAGAGACAATATCCCGTCGGGTTGCCGAAGAGTTGCATGAACGTATTGATCAAGCCGCCGATCGGGGCGATGAGTTTGAGCGAAAGCTGCATGAACGCGGTGCGGAAGTTCAAGATAAGGCACGAAATTTGAAAGGCGGTATCAGCAGGATAGCGCATGACAATCCCTGGGCGCTGGTTGGTGGTTCGGTGGCGTTGGGTATCCTTATCGGTTCACTGGCAAGTCGCCGTTGAGTGACTGATGCAACAACCTGACAGTACTTCGGTGCAAGCGGCAGACAGTGCCACAACTCCAAAACCCGGGTCGCTGCGTGATGCTTTGGCTGATGTATTAGAGAGTAGCCGTCGCCAGATTACGGAATTACTGGAACTCATCACGCTTGAAGCCAGGTATTCTGGATTGATGCTGGGGGTTGTCCTGGCCATGGCTGTGATGGCTGTGCTTGCTGTGTTCAGTATGTGGGGATTGTTTTTGGCCGCTACAGTTTTATGGTTGCTTGCGTCAGGCTGGAGTTTGATAGCCTCGCTGGTTGCTTTGGCTGTAGCCAATGGCATGATTCTGGGCCTTGCTGTATGGCTGATGCATCGAGCTATCGTGCGCATTGGTTTTACCGGCACCCGGCATGTATTGGGATTGGATGAGTCTGATGTTTCCAAGTGAATCGAAAATCCTTGTCCAGCGAGAAAAAGCGAACAGAGCAAAGTTAAGCGCAGTGCAGGCGCGGGTAGGTTTAAAACGATCGGTGTGTGCTTTGGCGGCTTCTCCAGCGGGATTGACTACGGGGTTTATCCTGGGCCTGGGAGTTGGCTGGTTTCTGAATTCTCGTCCCGCACCCAGGTCTGGCAGGGGTTATCAGTTACCATCAATCAGATTCCTTTTATCGCTGTTTCAAATTATTCATTCACAATTGAAAGACGGAACGTAAGAGCGAGGCCGACATTGACTTATAAGGATAAACATTCAGAAGTTGATGTTCGGTATGACGATCGAAACGAAGTCGTTGATACCCCGGTCAGCCGTTCAATCACTAATGCATCCACCGGCAACGACCACACAAGCACTCTCTCCGGACTCAGTATTGAGGCCAAACTGCTAGTTGGTCTGATGTCGCTGGCGGTTGTGTATACCTTGTCTGTCGCGCAGAAGTTCCTGATTCCTGTTGCACTCTCATTTCTTCTCAGCCTGGTCCTGGCGCCCGTAGTCAGGTGGTTGGAACAGTTACATGTACCCAGACCAGCGGGTGCGGGTGCTATCGTGCTGGTCATGGTGGCGGGATTCAGTTATGGGGTATCAGGTTCTGTTGCGCCGGTGAGTAATTGGGTCGAAAATGCTCCACGCGTTCTACGACAACTCGAATTAAAAATCTATCCGATCAAGAAAACAGTCGAGGTGGTGAGTGAGACCGCGGAGCAAGTAGATCGTATCGCATCGGTGAATCCAAAACCGACGGTTCAGGTCAGTGAGCTAAGTTTTCGTGAAGTGCTATATGCCAATACCCAGGGTCTGGTTACGGGTACGGTAATGGTCACTTTCTTGCTCTTTTTCCTGCTTTCCTGGGGGCGAATTGTACTGTTTCGAATTGCCCGATTGCTTCATGAACATGGAGCAAGGCATCAGTTTTTGGCGTTGTCGGCAATTCTGGAGGGTGAAGTTTCCAAATACCTGGCCACCATTGCATTAATTAATTTCTGCCTCGGCATCATAGTCGCCGCGGTGTTGTTTGCATTTGGAATGCCCAATCCCCTGTTGTGGGGAGCCGCTGCTGCACTGTTTAATTTCATTCCTTACCTGGGTGGCATGACAACGGCTGTCCTGTTAGGCGCGACCGCGTTACTTACCTTTGACGGTTTTGCTGTTCCCGCCCTGGTAGTGGCTTCATTTATCGGTTTGACGATTATTGAAGGCCAGATTGTAACGCCCTTAATACTGGGCAAACGGCTGGCACTTAATCCGCTGGTGGTCTTTCTGAGCGTGGTTTTCCTGTTCTGGTTGTGGGGCGTTCTGGGAGCCTTGATGGCAGTTCCCATGTTAATTACGCTCAAGCTGATTGGTGATCAGGTGGAGTCACTGCGACCTATTTCAGTTATTGCCGGCAGGTAAGTGGTTATGTGTATTATCGCTCGGTTGTTGTGTTGCCATAACTGGGGTGCAATGTCGATATGTGGAATCGGCTTACTTACAAGTTGCAGCATCAATCCACATCTGCCGGTGGAGGGATCTTCATTGACCGAAAGCAGTATAAGCAGACCGCAAATAATGGTCGATGCGGGAAAACGCACCGCAAGACCCGATGAATACCGGGTTCTGCTGAATAACAGTGCCCATGATGTGGAAGACCGCGAGATGCTTGATCAACTTCTATCCGTTTCACAGGAGATGACGGGCATTACGATGGTTGCCGGTAATGCGTGCCAACTGCTCATTGACGGTCCAGCAACATTTAAGATGATCTTTGCAGATATCAAACGTGCCAGAGAGTCCATACACCTCGAAACATTCATTCTTGAAGATGACAAGATTGGGCGGCAACTGGCTGAACAACTGATCCTGGCTAAACAGCGTGGCCTATCCATACGTATACTAATTGATGCTGTTGGCAGTTTTAATCTACCGGCAGACTTTGTGGGCCGACTCACGGGTCATGGAATAGAGTTGAGAAAATTCCATCCCGTCGATCCAGCGGAAGATCCGAGAATATGGCGTTTTAACAATCGGGATCATCGCAAAATACTGGTCATTGATGGCAGAGTCGCCTATACCGGCGGCATAAACATTTCGGGTGTCTACAGTAAAGGATCGCTTACCGTGCCACGAAAGAAGACACGGGGAAATATTGCCTGGCGGGATACGCATGTGCGTGTTACCGGTCCGGTGGTACACCAATTCCAGAAAAACTTTCTGGAAATGTGGAACAAAGATCTGACCGAGGCAGAGAGGGTTAAAGATGCGGGTTACTTTCCTGTAATAGCGGCTCAGGGTGACATGGTGGTTGGGGTGGCTGCCCATAATGGCGGGGATGCAGTAGAGTCGGATATCTATTCTGTAATGGCCGCGGCGATTGGGCATGCCCAAAAGCGTATCTGGATTACACAGGCCTATTTTGTTCCGGATGAAGCCTTTATCGAAATAATAAGGCTGGCCGCAAAACGCGGTGTTGATGTGAGATTAATGCTGCCGGGCGTGAGTGATGCTCCTTTGGTGATTCAGGCTTCACGCTCCAGTTATGAGGTGTTATTGGAGGCTGGGGTAAAAATCTATGAACGGACCGATGCGGTATTACATGCCAAGACCGTGGTAGTGGATAGTGTCTGGTCTTCTATTGGTTCGACAAACTATGACTATCGAAGCTTTGTCCACAATTATGAACTGAATGCTGTCATTGTGAATAAGGATTTCGGTAACGCGATGGAACAGCTGTTTCAAAAGGACATTCAACAAGCTGGCAAGATCACTTTGCAGGCATGGCGACAGCGACCCTTCATCCAGCGATTGAAGGAGGGGTTCGGCGGATTGTTGCGTCACTGGTTGTAAAGAATAGGTGGGATTAAAGTGGTTGGCACTGCAATTGGGAATAGGTCAGCCAAATGTCAGCCACTCATATATGAGGTTTTCTGAAAATCGGATCGACGCCAATCATTAACACTGTCGTACCAGTAGACGGGGATTGTTAAGTTCATGGACCTGTTGACCGACCCACTGTTACTTGCCCGTTTGCAGTTTGCATTCACTGCACTGTTTCATATTGTCTGGCCGGTATTGAGTATTGGTCTTTCCCTGTTCCTGCTGTTGCTTGAGATATTGTGGTTAAAAACAGGTGATGTGGATTATTATCGCCATCTGCGCTTCTGGATACGGCTGTTTTTGCTCAATTTCGTAATCGGCGTAGTCACCGGACTGCCGTTGCAATTCGAGTTCGGTACCAACTGGGCGCCTTTCGCAAAGGCTGCCGGTGGATTTTTTGGTAGCGTACTCGGCTTCGAGGCGACGATGGCGTTTATGCTGGAAGCCGGTTTTCTGGGAATTATGGCCTTTGGATGGAATCGGGTTTCGCCCGCCATCCATCTATTTTCGACTGCAATGGTCGCAGTGGGGGCTTCACTCTCTGCATTTTGGATTATGTCCGCGAACGCCTGGATGCAGACCCCGGCGGGTGGCCATATGGTCGACGGCAGTTTTGTAATCGAATCTTTTTCCCAGGCGATATTCAATCCAAATATGCCAATCGCGGTTTCTCATATGTGGCTGGCCTGTATCGAGACGACACTTTTTGTGATTGGTGGCATCTCAGCCTGGTATATTCTGCGGCAGAGAGAAGGTGCTTTTTTCCTCAAGAGCTTTCGCCTGGTATTGCTTGGAGTGTTGATTGTTACACCCCTGCAGATACTGCTGGGACACAGCAGCAGTATCGCATTGTTCGAACAGCAGCCGGTCAAGGCGGCCGCCATTGAGGCACACTGGCAAACCAATCCACCAGATACTGGAGCTGCATGGTCCGTATTGGCCTGGCCGGATCAGGAGGCGCAGGCCAACAAATGGAGTATCGAGATACCCAATGCCCTGAGCCTGTTGGTCACGCAGGAGCGGTACGGTGAGGTAAAGGGACTGCGTGACTTTCCACGTATGGATCAGCCACCGGCGTTGCCATTGCTGTACTACAGCTTCCGAATCATGGTGGTTATTGGTTTTTACCTTTTATTCCTTGCCGGTTGGTCGCTCTGGTTATGGCACCGGGGTAACCTCTCTTCCCACCACATAGGCTCCCGGAAAGGCTTGCTGCGTTTATGGGTGGCGGCCATTCCGCTCGGATATATTGCCGTTGAATGCGGTTGGATTGTGCGTGAGGTCGGCAGACAGCCGTGGACCATTTATGGTCTGTTGCGCACTGTAGATTCCGCTTCTCCATTACCGGCGGCAACAATTGCCGCCAGTCTGGGCGGGTATGTTGTAATTTATACACTCTTGCTGGTGACCTTTATTGTGTTTGCACGACGTATCCTGGAGTCTGGGCCAGATATGGTGATGCAACCCACGTCACAACATTCCGACCAATATGAGGCGGGGTGATGGAATCATCGAGCTGGTCTCTTGGTGATATCTGGTTTTGTATCCTGGGTTTGTTCCTGGTGCTGTATGTGGTGTTGGACGGGTTTGATCTGGGGATCGGTATTATTTCACTGTTTGCCAGGAGTGAGCAGCGCCGTGACATGATGATGGCCAGCCTGGGCAGTATCTGGGATGCCAATGAGACCTGGTTGGTGGTTTTCGCCGGAGCGCTTTTTGGCGCGTTTCCAGCCGTATATGGGGTTGTCCTGCATGGGCTCTATATTCCCATCAGCCTAATGTTATTCGGATTGATATTTCGCGGGGTGGCTTTCGAGTTTCGTGCACATGCCCGGCACAAACAGTATTGGAATTACTGTTTTGGTGTTGGCAGTCTGCTGGCCGCATCCATGCAGGGTGTCGCACTGGGTGCGCTGATTGGTGGCATTCCCGTTGAAGAAATGGCTTTTAATGGCACTGCCTGGCACTGGTGGTCGCCATTTGCGGTGCTGACTGCTGTCGGTGTGGTGTTTGGTTATATGTTGCTAGGCGCCACCTATCTGATTATGAAAACCCAGGATCGGCTGCAACAGCACGCACGCCGCGTCGCAGAAATCACCGCATGGCTGACAGTGGCAATAAGTCTTATTGTTTCTCTATGGACACCGATGCGGTTTGATTATATTGCGCAGCGTTGGCTTGAATGGCCGACATTACTTTATCTCGCTCCATTGCCCATTGCAGCCGCAGGCAGCTTTCTTATGCTGTTACGTGCAATAGACAAGGGTTATGAACACACTCCATTTTTCTGGAGTGTCGGTATATTTGTCTTCGCCTTTGTCGGGCTCGTGGCCAGCTTCTACCCGTTTCTTATTCCTCCATCGGTCGTGATCACAAATGTCGCTGCATCAAATAAGACGCTGCTGTTCATGCTTACCGGTATAGGAGTGCTGATTCCCATTATGATTTTCTACAATGCTTTTCAGTACAGCGTGTTTAAAGGGAAAGTCAAAACGGACGATTACGGGGATTAGGATCAAGAAGTCGCGACTGCCTCGGTAAATAGCGTGTTCTACTGCATAAAGCGGATAGGGGACCTGCTGGACGACATTGAATCATCCATCGTCGATCCTATACTGGAGATGGCATGCGAGTTGCCTAAGTGACAGTGACTCCACAACAAATTCAGCAGAGTGTTGTGTGATATATATGGTTATTTCAAGAGGAATATTCTGATGAAAACAATACTGTCAAAAACAAGCGCTACTTTTCTTATTCTTGTTGTGATGGCCACAACATTGGTTGCCGTCACAGGCTGTAATACAACGGCTGGTATGGGCAAGGATATTGAAGCTGCCGGTGAAGCAATTAATGAGGAGGCTGAAGAAAAGAAAAAGTACTGAGTAATCTGGTGATGTCGTTGGATTCATCAGAACACTCAGCCTCGCTTCCCAGACAAATATTCGGGGCAGCACCGTTCAGGTGAAGCGGGTTAAAACACCCACCGGGCAGGGCGTATTAAGCCACACCGGGTGTATTTAACCCGCATCAATCAACTTTATTTCGACCGGGTCGGTGTTGTTAGTCAAAGCGCAAAGATGGCATTCGAGTATGGGCATGCGGCTAAATTGTCGCTTATTGGGCTGATCGTCGTATGTATTGGCGCACCATTTGCCTAACTATATATACGCTAACAGAAAGGGAGCTTATCCATGACTACTTATCAACTTTCAACTTCCGAACTACCCAGGCAGAAATATACGATTCAATCGATACCGATGATGCGCCCACTACATTGGTTAAGGGATGGTTGGCATGACTTTGCGGAACGTCCGGCATTAGGGATTATCTATGGCCTTCTAGCGGCCATAGTCGGTCTCGCGATGACCTTCGGGTTGAATTCCATCGGCCTATTCTACCTGGTACCGGTACTGAGTGCCGGGTTTTTGTTGATCGCGCCAATTCTTGTTGTCGGCCTCTATGCAGATGCCAAGCAACGACAGATGTCAAGCTCCTCCCAAGCCGAAAAAACGGGGCGAATCCTGTATTACAACATGACCAGTATCAGCGGTATGGGCATTATACTGATGCTCATTTTTATCAACTGGGTTATGCTCTCGAATCTGGCGTTGGCGGGCGTTTTTCATCAAATGCTACCCACGTTGGATGGCAATACAGAATCCTTATCAATCTTTTACTCTAATCTGCCCTTCATGGCTGTGTATATCGGTCTGGGCGCGATACTCGCAGCCCTGGTATTCAGGATCTGTGTTATTTCCATTCCGATGCTGGTCGATCAGAGTGTGGATACTTTCAATGCAATCTTCGTCAGTTGGAAGGCGTCAGGTGAAAATATGGCCGCCATGGCCTTCTGGGCGTTATTGATTGCCGGTCTCTGCTTAATTGGCTTCCTGACGCTGTTTTTTGGTCTGATAGTTATTGTCCCGGTGCTGGGGTACGCCTCCTGGCATGCTTATCAGGATCTGCTGAAACCATCCGGTTCATAACTTTGATGCCAGGCTGATCCCCAACCGCAGAGCGTCAGCCGAATGGTTGGGGATCAGATGATAATTGTCTAACCCCAGCCTTGCGAACCTGGCCAAATCGGGGTGACCGATTTCCAATATGCCATTCAAATTATCGAAATAGGTAACGGTTTCCACAGCAATTCCACCGCCCACCGGGCTTATTCCCCCACTCACCGGGTTGCCTCACCCGGAGACTCTTCGCTAACTGACGATCCAACAGAAAAAAGTGTTGAAAAGTGATGAAGTTGCTGGTTGGTATGACTTTTGCTGCATTCTATATACGAGGTAACCAAGTCTGCTCATGTTGAGTCTGGTAATCGATACAGAGTAAACAGTCGTTATATCAATGCAGGCGATTGCAGGTTACTCGAACACACTACTACTTAGGAGATTGAGAATGAACTGGGATCAGGTCGAAGGTAACTGGAAACAATTCAAGGGAAAAGTCCAGGAGAAATGGGGCAAACTGACGGATGATGAATTCGACGTTATTGAAGGTAAGCGCGAACGCCTCGTGGGAAGAGTCCAAGAACTGTACGGGAAGGGCAGGGATGAAGCCGAAAAGGAAGTGTCGGAGTTTGAAAAGGGCTTGTGAGGTCTTTACTTCGTCATCTGTATCAATTGCGGACGCGGTCTATGCTGGGCTTTACTCTATTGAAGTCCACGCGAATAAAAGAGAGGACCGAAGGAGATTAACATGATTAGTTGGGCAGTCACATTTTTAATTATCGCAATCATCGCAGCCCTATTAGGGTTCTCGGGAATTGCCGGCACAGCGGTGAATATCGCCTGGATTCTGTTTGTAGTCGGCTTGGTTCTCGCGCTGGTATTTTTCATTGTTGGACGGCGCCCACCGGTGTAGCTCAGGATCAATACCAATAATCCGGTGCGCCAGGATTTCTCCTGGCGCACCGATGGGTTGGTCGTATCGCACCCACTGAGGCATGAATATTGTTGGAAAGTGGAAGCGGCAATGCAAAATGGATATACCCAGCCGTATACATAAAATCGACATGCTCGAACTTACCCGTCAGCTTTGCTCAATCGTTAGCAAAATGATACCTGATTACCTATATCGCTCAGCCCTGGTCAGGAAAAATATTAGCCGCGAATGGACGCGATTCCTGTTATTGGGTAAATACCGCATTCCCTGGCCGGGCGGGTACCGGTCGTTTTCAGCTAGAGACGTATTCTGTTACAGAATGACCAGATAACTGATTTTATTATTATTTGCGTGTATTCCATCCTTAAGTCCGTAAACGCTGCATCCCTGCACCACTCCGCGCGTTCATTCGCGGCTTTATAAACTAGCTGAGCTTTGTGGGTAGCCAGGAAATGATATAGGTTGGCAGAGTCTCGGATGTTGGTGAAAATCGCTAATACGGTACCTATAAAGCGGACAGTGGTTGTCGTGTTTTTTCCGTTCTCCATATACGAAAAAAGGTCGGTAGAATATGCTCATGGATAGCCCTTCCTGGTTTCTGTTCGTAGGCATACTGTTAGTTGCCATGGGGTTAACCGCGCCTGATATCAAACGCTTACCCTTTACCTCAGCGATCGTTTATCTCACAGTCGGCATTATTATGGGTCCAACAGGGTTTGAGCTTTATCATTTTAATCCACTGAAAGAGTCGGGCGTACTCGAAGTATTAACAGAGATCGCGGTACTGATTTCACTATTTGCCGCGGGTGTCAAAATGCCGGTACCGATGACGTATGCACGTTGGCGAAATCCTATTCGACTTGCGTTTTTATCCATGGCGATAACGGTTGCCATGGTTGCGTTGTTTGGCCACTATCTGCTCGGCCTCTCTGTCGGCGCGGCGATACTGCTGGGCGCCATTATTGCGCCTACTGATCCGGTCCTGGCTACCGATGTACAGATTCGACATCCCGGCGATCGCGATCGACTGCGCTTTACATTGACTTGTGAGGCTGGCATGAATGATGGCAGCGCATTTCCGTTTGTCATGCTCGGTTTGGGGCTGTTGGGACTGCATGAGTTGGGTGACTTTGGCCTGCGCTGGGTCCTGGTCGATGTGCTCTGGGCGACGACAGCGGCTATTGCTGTCGGTGTGGCGTTGGGTAGTGGGCTTGCACGCCTGATTACGTATTTTCGCCGTGAGCATGCTGAAACCGGTTTGTTGGATGACTTTATTGGCCTGGGTCTGATCGGTACGGTGTACGGTTTGAGTTTACTGCTGAATGCTTGGGGTTTTCTGGCTGTATTCGCCGCCGCCGTAGCATTCCGGCAAACCGAACTCAAAATTACCGGTGGTCACGATGAGCCTGATCAAAACCTACGGAACAACAAGCTTGGATCGGTCGACGATGATCAGCCGGTACAGTATGTCAGCGAAGCCTCCCTGGTATTCAAAGAACACCTGGAACGACTGTCAGAACTTGTGTTAATCCTGCTTATCGGTGGCACCCTGTTTCTGGATTCCTGGAGTTGGCGCGGATTGGCTTTTGCCCTGTTTGTATTCGTCATAGCCCGACCATTGAGCGTGTTGCTGGGACTGCTTGGCACCCGCACCCCCTGGCGAATTCGTGGGTTGGCAGGGTGGTTCGGTGTGCGAGGTATCGGTTCACTCTATTACCTGATGTATGCAATTCAGCATGGACTTCCTGAAGAGCTGGGGGTGGAGTTGATTCACCTCACCCTCATCGTGGTGACACTCTCCATTTTTGCACACGGAATCAGTGTGAAGCCGATGATCAGTCATTATTGGGCGGCCAAACGCACAGCACATAAATGAACAAGGTTTTTATTATTTTCTGGTTGCTGAAGAGCAACTCTATATGTTCATCGATACGCTACACTACCTCATGATCGATTTGGTAAAGTGGGAGGGCATCTAATGTCCGAATATAGCGCCCGGGTGATCTGGGAACGTGGCGAGGAAGATTTTCTGGATAACCGGTACAGCCGTGGTCATCGCTGGGAGTTCGATGGGGGCCTGTCCGTACCTGCTTCTTCGTCGCCCCATGTGGTGCCGGTTCCTCTGTCGGTCGAGGCCAACGTGGATCCGGAGGAGGCATTTATCGCATCGCTCTCCAGTTGTCATATGCTGTTTTTTCTCTCTCTGGCTGCCCAATACGGTTTTCTGGTCGATTTCTACGATGATGAGGCAATAGGGGTGATGGGAAAGAATGAGGTCGGCAGAACCGCGATGTTGCGGGTGGTGTTGCGCCCGGCGATCGTTTTTGGCGGTGAGCGGAAACCGACCGCGTCGCAACTGGAGGCACTGCATCACCAGTCACATGAACGCTGTTTTATCGCCAATTCCGTCACGACGCAGGTGGTGGTGGAGTCGACTTAGCCGTTCGCCACTTCACGCTTGGGGAGTATTGAGATGGATCTGATTCAGCAACGTACCGTGAATTGCCCCTATTGCGGGGAACCCCTGCTGCTGCTGCTGGACTGTTCGGTTTCTGAACAGGAGTATATCGAGGATTGCCAGATCTGCTGTTGTCCGATCACCGTCACCCTGAACTGCGCTGATCCCGAAGATCTCTATCTTGCGGTCAGGCGGGAAGACGACTGATTATCCAGCATTTGATTTGATAAGGAATCGTAGGAGCGGCTTTAGCCTCGAAGGTGTCGCCAGCAGCGCGCAAGTCACGGCTGCAGACGCTCCTGCGCGCGGTAAGGTTGTTTTCAGCCTGTTGATGGCCGTAGCAGATAGACCCGCTCATGCATCGCGGTCACACCCTGATTTTTAAAGCGGGGACTCTCCTCGAGAATATCCCGGACGAGGATGTTGTCGATCTCGAACCGATCGGCGTAGAAGCGATTCACCTCATCGACAGACACCGAGAAGGGCGGACCGCCCATCTCGTGCTGGGGATACTCCATGGTCACCAGCAGGATAGGACGGGGTGTGGAGAAGAGGGCCTGCAACTTTTCCGCATAGGCCGGACGCATGACCGGGGGCATGGCGATCAGCGAGGCCCGGTCATAGACCGCGTCGCAGTGGGTGACATCCCGGGCACTCAGGGAAAAGAAATCGCTACAGAGAATCACCAGTTCATCGCAGGACCAGCGCTCGATACCGTTTTCTGAAGTGATCTCAGGTTGGAGATCATTCTCCTGGAAGAAGTCGGCCACGGCAATCGGGCTGATCTCAATACCCAGTACCTGGTAACCCTGCTCCAGCAGCCAGAGCATGTCCCGACTCTTACCGCATAGTGGCACAAATACAGTCGAGCCGGCCGGTAACTGCAGCCGTGACCAGTACTGCTGCAGGTAGCTGTTGATCTCCTGCTGATGGAAGCCGATCTGGTTATTCTGCCAGCGCTCATGCCAAAACTGTTCGTCCATATGCTAATCCCGTTGTTTATTCCGTCAGCCAAGCCGTGGGTTTCAGATAGTGCTCATAGAGCAGTGCCTCTTCCGTGCCTGGCTCAGGATGCCAGTCGTAGCGCCACTTGACCAGCGGTGGCATGGACATCAGTATGGATTCGGTCCTGCCGCCGCTCTGCAGGCCGAACAGGGTACCCCGGTCGAATACCAGATTGAACTCCACATAGCGGCCGCGACGATAGAGCTGAAAATCCCGTTGTCGCTCCGCATAGGGCTGGTCTTTGTGCCGTTCGACTATGGGCAGATAGGCCGGCAGGTAGTGGTCGCCCACGCTCTGCATGAAACGGAAGCAGGTGTCGAATCCCCACTCGTTCAAATCATCAAAAAACAGCCCGCCGATACCGCGCGGCTCGTTTCGATGACGCAGATAAAAGTAGTCGTCACACCACTGCTTGAAGCGGTCGTAGGTGGCCTCGCCGAATCCCTTGCAGGCGTCGAATGCAGTGCGGTGCCAGTGTCGGCAATCCTCATCGTTGCCGTAATAGGGGGTGAGGTCGAAGCCACCGCCGAACCACCAGATCGGCGGTTCATCCTGCCGTTCGGCGATGAAGAAGCGTACGTTGGCATGGGAAGTGGGTACATAGGGATTCCAGGGGTGGATCACCAGTGACAGCCCCATCGCCTCGAATGCGCGCCCAGCCAGTTCGGGGCGATGCGCGGTGGCCGCGGACGGCAGGCTTTCGCCCACGACATGAGAGAAGTTGACACCTCCCTGTTCGATCACATTGCCGTTGTGGATTACCCGGGTGATGCCGCCCCCGCCCAGTCCATGGCGGGCGTCCCGGGTCCACTCATCAGTCTTGAATTCAGCCTGGCCATCGCTCTTTTCCAGGGCACTGCAAATCTGTTGTTGAAGTTGTTGCAGATAGTGGCTGACGGCGGATTTGTCGGGACTGCTCATATTGTTTGTTCCCTCTGGCGGATGTTATGGGTCACATGCCGTTGGCGAATTTTTTATGCTGGGTGATGCCGCTTTCGCGGATTGGCATCAGCGCCGAGGCGTAATGGCCGAGCAGAGTCAGGGCCCAGTCGATGCGTTCCCTGATATAAATGTCGGAGCGATCATTGTTCGTCTCTGGATCGGCGTTGAGAACTGTCTCCACATGACGCACGATGACCTGCTCAGGGATATAACAGATCCGGTTGTTCTTGTAGCTGCTCATACGCAACTCGGCCACCGGATAGGCACCGCCATCGCCGGCGGAGACGGTCACGATCAGGGCCGGTTTGTGTCCTACCTCGTTTTTGCTACAGAGCAGGAATAGGTTTTTCAGCCCGGCCGGCACCTGGCCATGCCATTCGGGTGAGACCACCACAAAGGCATCACTGCGGCCAAACAGGCTGCGCATCGGTTGCAGGATCACTTCCCACTCCGAGTCATCCTCCCAGACGCGCTGATCCCACAAGGGAAGCGGATTGTCGGCGAGGCTGAAGATTTCCGCCGTGTCGCAATAGTCTGAGTCTTGCAGGGCCTGGCGGATATGCCTGGCCACCTTCATGCTCTGGGAAGGATTGCGATGGCTGCCGCTGATTATGGTTATTTTCATCTCTCTTCCTGGGGGTTAAAAATGCCCACGTTTTGTGGGCTGTTAATAACCAACGATAATGGTAGGGTATTGCGATGTCAATCCTGCCGGGTTTTAATATGCCGTCTGCAAGCCGAACCCTGGAAAATCTCAAGTTTGATAACAGTTATACACGTCTGCCGGAACACTTCTACCAGCGTATCGATCCCGACCCGCTGGAAGAGACCCACCTGATCAGCGTCAACCTGGAAGTGGCACGATTGCGTGATCTTGATCCGGCAATATTAAATCCGGATGACATGGCCCGCTATTTTGGCGGGCATGCCCCGTTGCCCGGGGCCGAAAGTATCACCATGAAATATACCGGTCATCAGTTCGGCGTCTACAACCCCAATCTGGGGGCCGGTCGGGGCCCTGCTGCCGCTGATCCCGCGGGCCGCGCTGGAAACTGAATTGCAGGGTTTCGCCAATCAGTCGGCCGAGTCAAAGCAAAGCGATTTCCAGGACTTGGCAGACTTTTCCGACTGGTTTGCCCGCTACCGGCAGAGATGCGACCGCGAAGCCCTCAGCCCTGGCGAACGGGCGGCGCAGATGCGTGCGGTTAATCCAAAGTACATACTGCACAACTATATAGCTGAAGAGGCGATTCGAGTGGTCGAAGAAGGAGACTTTGAACCGGAGAATCAGATATTGGGGCTGCTACGAAGGCCGTTCGGGGAGCATCCTGAGTTTCGACGCTATGCGGAAGCGGCACTCGACTGGGCCGGACAGATCAGTCTGGGTTGCTCATCCTGAAGCATACTCAGGTAATGGATATTTCAAGGTGTCGTCGGCGTTTGCAGGTGCTCTGACCCAGCGGGAGGTTTTTCTGTCCGCCCGTCATCAGGGTGCGGTCTACCCACTTCCGCACCGACAGCCGGTAACCATTGATGGTTGTTCCATGGAGTCGCTTGATCGTCTTCTCTGCCGTTTTTTCAGGATATATATCGATTAGCCCGTGGAACTCGACACCACCGGTGTCCATGTCGAGAATACGTACCAGTTTGCATTTGGCGACCGTACCACCGCTTCGGAAGGGCATGAACCACTTGGGTTTTACCGCACCCTGAACGATGGAGAGAAGCTCCTGCCGGGTGATTGCAGAGGGAACATGGGGAATTAATATCTTCATCGCATCCTTGTGTGATCAGCAGCTATTGCTGACACAATTATATGCAACAATACCGGTCAAAATGGTGAATTAAACGACCATTTTGTGAATTTTCGCGTCACAGGCATGAAGCCGGCACAGGACTGTAGCGTCCTGCCGGCCGGGCACGGAGAGGAGAAACTAATACGCCGCGCTGAGTTTCAGTTCGGCAAGAATCAGTTCAAACTTTTCAAACTTCGGATGGGTTTCCAGCCGCCGGTCGTCCTGATAGACGCGTCCGGCGGCGTCCAGCTGGTAGACCGGGCGGTAACCGGATTCACTGAGTGTCTTGATCTCATCGAACAGATTATCCAGTACCAGCGCGTTTTCGCCTTTCCCGATAATCAGCACCATGTGGGGTACCCCCGCCGGGGTGTGCACGTAGCTCAGTCTCAACTGGTCTGTCGGGATCGATTTTCTTATGGCAGGGTCCAGCATCTTGGCAATGCTGATATCTTCACAATCACCTGTTTTGAGTTTTATGGTTTCAGTGGGGGATTGCCAGTGATCCTGCAGGCTGTCAGGCTTATAGGTCACGAACAGGTTCCATTGACGGTTGATCTGCGCCAACTCGGCTGTGCTGAGATGGCCCTGAAACTTTTTCTGATGGACTGTTGGTGTCTTGATTTTATACGTTGCGCAACCACCCAGCAGAGCGGGCGCGGCCAAGCCGATGAGGAGGAAACGAAGCAGGGTTTTCATCAGTTTGACACCATCAAGGTCGGGCTTCCATTGAAGCGTTGGCAGGATGATTTTGCAGGAACTGACCCAAGGCTATCAAACAAAGTTCCATTAATCTACATCTAAATAACCAAGTAACTTACTGTATTATTAGAAGAAAACGAATAAAACGATGAATTTGCCGGTGGCGGATAGCCATGCCGATGGTTCTTTCATCATTTTCCTGTTCTGCCCGGTTGCCGGCTCGCATAGACTCCAGCAGGGCGCCAGGCGCTGGATAAACAGTCGTAGCGGGATTGCAGTCAAATTAATCACGGGTGCGGGGTTTCAACCCTTATAATTAAACCATTCCTGATCATCCACCAGATTCAGCTATGGCCGGATAGAACCACAAATAAACGCGAATATGCGCAAATAGTAATTAAAGGCAGCTATCTGTGCGTGATATTACGGAACAGGTCCACGCGTGAAAAGGATCGGTACCCGACTGACCAGGGACTGAGGCATCGGTGAAATAACATAACTCGTGTTCATTTGCGGCTGATATTTTTTCCTGAATATGGCTGAATTAGAAGAGTCGTCAGGAACTCGTTTGACCCCAACTCTCGGGAGAGGCACGTGGACACTTCTGAATTCGGATTTTGGGCAATGCTGGTGTTCTGGGGCAGCGCCATTGGCGGTATTGCGCTGGGTATCAGTTGGGCCAGGATGAAGGGTCGTAATCCGGTCGGCCGGGAGCAGTTGGAAAAATCCCTCAAACGCCGCCTCGAGGCAGGCGAAATCACCCCGGAGGAGTACGATCGGAAGATCGCGGCGTTGCCAAAGCGTGATGAGTAAGTATAGCTGACCCGTTACCGGGAACAGGAGCGACAGATGGATCATGGAATGGAGTCTCCCTATCGGGGTCAGTGCCTTTGCGGAGCGGTAAAATATGCGGTAGATGCAATAGGGCCGCGCATGGCCGATTGTCACTGTTCCATGTGTCGCCAGTTCCACGGGGCGGCGTTTGCCACTTTCGGTGAGGCAAGGGCGGCGGATTTCCATTGGCTTGAGGGTGAGCCACTGCTGAAGCGTTATCAGGCGCCCAATGGCACCGTGCGGCAGTTCTGCTCCAACTGCGGTTCCAGCATGACCTTTGCGCCGGCCAATGATTCGGGAGAGTTTGTCGAGTTTACCCTGGGCACCCTGCTGGATGCGCCGGAACTCAACCCCGATGCACATGTCTTTGTCGGCTCCAAGGCCCGCTGGGATCATATTGCGGACCAATTGCCCCAGTATGAAGCGGGACGGGAGAGCAGGAAACTGAGCTAATGGGCGCGTTTACCGCAAGAGTCAGCCAGTAAGATCTTACTCCGTTGAATCGGGTTCGCAGTTGTCGTCCTGCTGTCTGGATTGCTGGAAAATGTATCGTCACGGCCCCATTTAAAAAGACAACAATGTTGCCAATATCAGGTGCAGGTCATGCAATACAAAGATTATTACGCGGTCATGGGTGTCAACAAGGACTCAGCGCAGGATGAGATCAAGCGCGCCTATCGCCGGCTGGCGAGAAAATACCATCCGGACGTCAGCAAGGAGGCGAATGCCGAGGCACGCTTTAAAGAGGTGGGGGAGGCCTATGAGGTACTCAAGGACCCGGAGAAACGGGCCGCCTACGATCAGTTGGGTGCCAACTGGAAAGCGGGAGAGGATTTCCGGCCGCCGCCGGACTGGGATGCCGGTTTCGAATTCAGTGGTGGTGGTTTCACAGAAGGGGATGCCTCGGAACACAGCGACTTCTTCGAGTCCCTGTTCGGCCAGGGGTTCGGTTCCACGTTTCGCTCGGCGCATGGCGGCAGTGGATTCCATGCACCGGGGCAGGACCATCACGCCAAGGTGCTGATCGACCTGGAGGACGCCTTCCACGGCGCTACCCGCACCATTACCTTGCATGCCCCTGCACTGGACCCGCGCGGGCATGTGGTTACTCGCGAGCGCACACTGAATGTGCGGATCCCGAAAGGCGTGCGTCAGGGACAGCAGATCCGCCTGGCCGGACAGGGTACCGCCGGCATCGGCCAGGGCGCGGCGGGTGATCTTTATCTGGAGATCGAGTTCAAACCACATCCCCTGTTCCGGGTGGACGGGCGTGATCTTTATATCGATCTGCCGGTATCGCCTTGGGAGGCAGCGCTGGGAGCCAAGGTGAAACTGCCGACTCCGGGTGGCGTGATTGATCTGACCATCCCGGCCGGCTCCAGCAGCGGCCGCAAGCTGCGTCTGAAAGGGCGTGGTATACCCGGGGGCAACCCCGGTGATCTGTATGCAATATTGCAGATCGCTCTGCCGCCGGCGGATAATGCGAAAGCAAATGCGCTGTACCGTAAGATGGCACAGGAGCTGGCGTTCAATCCGCGCGCCGGACTGGGGGTGTAGATGAAACAGGAAGACGACATCATGGCTGGCCTGTTGCTGGACGAGGAGTGTCGGCTCACCCTGGGTGAGTTGAGCCGTGCCTGCCGAGTACATGCGGAGTGGATTGTCGAACTGGTGGAACAGGGCATCATTGAACCGAACGGCAATGACCTGCGCCACTGGCGCTTCAGCGGCAGTTGCCTGAGCCGGGTGATGCGGGTTCAGCGTCTGCAGCGCGACCTGGGGATCAACCTGGCAGGCGCAGCCCTGGCGCTGGATCTGCTGGATGAGGTTCGCCGCCTGCGCAGACGCTTGTCGATTATCGATCGTGAATCTCTTTGATCCAGATTCCGGTTATTCGACCGTCAATCTGGCTTGGCGAGTCGCTGGGTAGGGGCAACCCCCTGCGGTTGCCCGGATGATTACGCAGTATTGCGCTGTGTCCGCTCCAACCTCCGGATTACGCCGCTGTGGGCGCATGTGGTAATACCGGTTTCGGTGGCGGCGGCTTCATCCAGGCTACATACAGGTGGCTCCCAGGGCACCCCCACCGGGCGTCAATTGAACAGTCTCGGCAGCAGCAGGGTGATGGAGGGAAACAGGATCAGGATTACCACTCGCGCGAAATCCGAGATCAGAAAGGGCATCACCCCTTTGAAACTCTCGATCATCGGTACATTCTTTGCCATCTTGTTAATGATGAAGACGTTCATCCCCACCGGGGGCGTGATCAATCCCACCTCCACCACGACCAGGGCAATAATGCCGAACCAGATCTTCAGCTCCTCGGGGTCCATGCCGAAATCCAACCCCATTAGAATCGGCCAGAAGATTGGGATGGTCAACAGGATCATCGACAGGGAGTCCATGACACAGCCAAAGATCAGATAGAGCACCAGCATGGTGACCAGCACCAGGTAGGGCGACAGGTTGCTGTCACCAATCATGCGGGCGGCCTCGGCCGGCATTTGGGTCAGCGCCAGAAAGGCGTTGAAGACGTCGGCGCCAAACACGATCAGGAAGATCATACCGGTGGCGCTGGCCGTTCCCAGCAGACACTCCCGCAGTCCGTCCCAGCGCAGGTGGCCGTGTATCAGCGCCAGTAGGCCGGTCGAGACTGCCCCGACAGCAGCCCCTTCGGTTGGTGTGAAGGCGCCGGCATAGATACCGCCGATAACCACCAGAAAAATAGTGGTGACCGCCCAGACATCACCCAGGCTGGTTAGCTTTTCCTGCCAACTGGTCGCCGGTCCTGCCGGTCCGGAATTGGGCACCAGTCGCACATAGACTGAGATGGCGATCAGGTAACCAAAGGCGGCGAGAAAGCCGGGGATAAAGGCAGCCTGAAACATGGTGGCGATGTTGCCTTCGGTGAGGATGGCGTAAATGACCAGAATCACCGACGGCGGGATCAGGATACCCAGGGTACCGCCGGCTGCCAGTGCGCCGGTGGCCAGACTACCAGAGTAGCCGTGGCGTTTCAGTTCAGGCAGGGCCACCTGGCCGATAGTGGCCGCGGTGGCCAATGACGAGCCGCAGATGGCGCCGAAGCCAGCGCAGCCGCCGACCGCTGCCATGGCCATGCCGCCGCGCCGGTGGCCGATCCAGACACTGGCGGTATGGAACAGGGCGCGACTGAGTCCGGCCTTACTGGCGAACTGGCCCATCAGCAGAAATAGCGGCACCACAGACAGGTCATAAGTGCTGAAACGCCAATAGGCGGCGGTCTTGAGATAATTGATCAGTGGCGACCAGCCGGAAAGTGCGATATAGCCGATCATGCCTACCAGCAGCATTGCCACACCGATCGATATGCGTAATGCAATCAGTAGCAACAGTACAGCGAACATCAGGGCTCCAATTGCGATGCCACTCATAACGATTTATTACTCCATTGGCGGCCGCAGGTGTAGAGGCAGACCAAAGTCAGCAGGGCGAGGGAAGCGACAATGGGGACGAATCCCCACCAGCGGGACAGCCCGAGGATCATGGTCTGTTCCCCGTACTGGTACATGTCATAGCCACCCAGCGACACACGCCAGGTCAGCAGGGCGGCGATCAATCCATAGATCAGGCTGCAGAAACTGTCCATGCGGCTGCGGGTTCTGGGGTTGGCTCGCAATGTGAAGAAATCCACCACCACGTTGCCATTGTGCAGCTGGCAGTAGGGCAGGAAGGCGAACACCGAGATGGCGCAGCCGATCTCGACCAGCTCGAAATCCCCCGGTACTGGCAGGCTGAAGAGAAAACGGCCGACAATGCTGGCCACCGTCATCAGCGCCAGCGCCAGCAATACCAGTCCGCCACCGGTGGCGAACAGGTTGCTGAGGATGTGCACTGCCCGGCCCAGTGGGGGCCGGGGCGTTGTGTCAGAGTGATTAGTCATAATCCCGGATCAAGGTCATGCCATACCTTATTGACTGTATTTGGCCACCAGGGCTTTGGCATCCTCATACATCTGTCGGCCATTCAGACCCCGCTCGTCCATGGCCTTGATCCAGTTGTCCACCACCGGCTGTGAGGCCTGCTTCCAGCGCTCCAGTTCTTCACCCTCGATGGTGTTGAACTGGTTGCCGGCCTTTTTGGCAGCCTCCCGTCCAGGGTTGTCGGCCTCGTCCCAGATCGCGCCGATCTGTTTGGCGAGTGCCAGTCCGGAGTTGTTATCGATCACCTGTTTCAGATCCGCCGGCAGGCTGTCGTACTTGGCCTTGTTCATGCCGAACAGAAATACCGTGGTGTAGATGCCCTGGTCTCCACCGAACTCGGTGTGGTACTTGACCAGTTCATGTACCTTCAGCGGCAGGGTCACCTCGTAGGGCAGCATGGCGCCATCCACCACCCCTTTGGAGAGGGCCTGGGGAACGGCCGGTACGGGCATGCCTACCGGTGTGGCGCCTATCACTTTCAGTGCCTCGTTGATGGTGCGGGTGGGCGCCCGCACCTTGGTGTTCTGCAGATCCGCCAGAGTCCGGATCGGATTGTCCCGCATATGGAACTGTCCGGGGGCGTGGGTGTGAATCAGGATTGGGTGGACGTCCTTATACTCATCCTGCATGTACTTCTGGTAAAAATCCCAGGAGGCCTGGCTGGTTGCCTTGGCAGTTCCCGCAACGAAAGGTAGTTCGAATACCTCGGTAAGCGGGAAGCGACCACGGGTATAACCGGGCACGGTCCAGACGATATCGGCGACCCCGTCGCGTACCTGGTCGAACAGCTGTGGCGGCTTGCCCCCCAGTTGCATGGCCGGATAGATCTTGATATCGATGCGACCATTGGACTCTTTCATCACCTTGTCTGCCCAGGGTTGGATGAATTGTGCATGGGCGGTGGATGGGGGTGGCAGGAAGTGGTGTACTTTCAGTTCCACCTCGGCCGCGACGGCCGGTAAACCAGGTAACGCCAGGGCCAGAAATGCCGACTGCAACACTTTTCTGATATGCATTTTCATTGATCTCCTCTCCTCAGTAAAAATTCCGGATCTATTCTCGCAATGGAAAATCAGTATCCCGGGGTCGTCTCTTCAAGCAGTTGTTGTAATTTGAATTTTTGAATCTTTCCGGTTGCCGTTCGGGGCACTTCGTCGATGATACGCACGTCCTTGGGACATTTGAAATGCGCCAACTGGTTGTGCAATGCCTCACGTACCTGCCGGGTCAGCGCCTGTTCGTCCACGCCGGCATGCTGCGGCTTAAGAAACAGCACAATCTGTGACGGGCCGTCACTGCGCGGCGTCTCCACCACGGCTGCCTCGCCGACATCGGGCACCGACAGGGCGCAGTATTCGATCTCGCTGGGACTCACCCATTGGCCGGATATTTTAAGCATGTGGTCAGCCCGGCCCTGATGGTACCACCACCCCTCGGCATCAAAACTGAAAATGTCGCCGGTACGGTACCAGACGCCGTTGAAGGCTTGACGGGTCATATCCTGGCGGTTCCAGTAGCGGTCGCAGACCGAGGGCATGCGCAACCACGCGACCCCCGGGGTATCGGGTGTATTGATCGGATCGCCCTGTTCATCCGTCAGGCGTACCTCGGCCCAGGGAACCACACGGCCGCTGGAGCCTGGACGGTGCGCCTTCGGACTGTTGACGATAAACAGGACCAGGGTTTCAGTGGTGCCGATGCCCTCGTAGATAGCGTTCCCCGTCTGCTGTTGCCAATCAGCAAACAGCGTCTCCGGCAGCTGTTCACCGGCGGATACGCAGCAGCGGATTGAGCGGAAGGCGGCACCCTTGGCCACACCGTCATCCAGCAGTTTTCGATAAAAGGTGGGTACACTGAACAGCAGGTCCGGCCGGTGGGTCTCAACCAGTGTCCCGGTACGCTCCGGAGTGGGCCAGCCGTCAAACAGGATCAGGGTGGCGCCACAGCGCAGACTGCCGAACATCCCGTGGGCCAGCGGATAGGCAAAAAAGAACTTGGAAGTGCAGAGAACCCTTTCCCCCGGCTGAACCTTGAGGTTTTCCCGCAGATGCAGATCGCTGACGATCACGTCGTGCTGCAGATGGACGGCGGCCTTGGGCTTTCCGGTGGTTCCTGAAGTGTAGATCCAGAACGCCATATCATCCGGTGACATGGGGGTTGAATCCATCTCGGGACTGCTGTCGGCCAGCAGCGTTTGGGTGGCGAGGTGGTTAGCCAGCGCTCCATTGCGTACCACCAGCGTGAACGGATGCTGGATCTGGGGAATCAGTTCGAGGGCGGTATCAATAAAGTCGGCCTCGATAAACAGGAACCGGGCGCGGCTCTCGTTAATGGTGAAGACAAGATCGCGCTGTACCGCCTTGCGATTGTAGGCGATGGCCACTGCACCGATACGCATCGTGCCGATATAGGCCGCAACCATGTCGGCGGAATCTTCCAGCAGAAACATCACCCGCTCTTCGGGCTGCACGCCATGTGACCGCAGGGCGTTGCCAAACTGGTTTGCCCGCCGGTTCAGCTGCCGGTAGGTGAGAGATTCATGTTCATCAATAATGGCGAGTTGATCGCCGAGTCCCTGGCTCAGGGCCGGACTGAGGATCTCGTCGCCTGCGTTCATTGCGCTCTCGATATAGTGCTGTTGGGAGGTCATTCCGTCTTCGCCTTTATTGCAAGCCAGGTGGAAATAATGCATGTCAATTGACTTATGACGGGTAATATATTGCAGATACCGGGCCAGAGTCTGTCTGGAGTGGATATGTCGGCCATAAATCATTGGAAATTATGCGGTTGTAGCTGGCGGCACGGGATACCCTTGTGCTCTTGGGTTACCGACTTGTTTGTTCAGAAACTGAACATGTTCAGGCTGCAATCCGGGAGTGTCTGATTATTTACTTATCAAAAACATGGTATTAGGCAGTATTATGCAAATCTGGACAGACTGTTCAGATTCTGCACGATTTCAGTAGTGAGAGGGTTCTGTTCAAGACTGGTCGATCGGTGAATTGATTATCCGGTAGATCGTGGTGCGGGAGACCCCCAGGGCCTTGGATGCCTTGCTGACATTGCCGTCGCACTGCCGCAGTACCCATGCGATATAGATCTGCTCCAGATTGGCCAGGGGGACGACCCGATTAAACAGCGCCGGGGAATCGTCGGCCTCTCCTGGGCCAGGCTGTCGAGTCAACACCGAATCAATACTGCCCGCACTGATCTCGGCGTCACAGTGTACCCGTAGCCGTTCGATGGTGTTTTTCAGCTCACGCACATTGCCTGGCCAATGATGCTCCATCAACTGCTGCATGGCGCGTGGGGTGATGGTCGGCCGGGGGGTGTTCCCCAGTGGCTGCTCCAGGAAATGGTCTACCAGCAGCGGAATATCCTCCGCCCGCTGATGAAGTGGTGGAATGTGGATGGTCAGTACGTTGAGCCGGTAGTACAGGTCCTGGCGAAAGCGGCCCTGGGAGATCATTTTCTCCAGGTCACGGTGAGTGGCGGCAATGATGCGTGCATTGGTGCGGCGGATTTTTGTGCTGCCCAGCGGGCGGTATTCACCGGTTTCCAGTACCCGCAGCAGTTTGGCCTGGCAGGAGGCGGTCAGCTCACCGATCTCGTCCAGAAACAGGGTGCCGTCATTGGCGGCCTGGAACAGGCCCTCATGGTCATGACTTGCCCCGGTAAATGCCCCCTTGCTATGGCCAAACAGTTCGCTCTCCAGCAATTGATCCTGAAGCAATCCGCAGTTTAACGGGACAAAGTTTTTACCCTCGCGCTCACTCCAGTGGTGGAGAATCTGGGCGATCACCTCTTTGCCGACACCACTCTGGCCGGTAATCAGAACCGGCATGTGCAGTGGCGCCATCTTCTTTGCCATGGCCATTGCACGGCACCAGGGGGCGCTACGACCGATGGCGGAAGGTGGTTTTGTGCTATTAGTTGCGTTGGTAAGCATACAAGCGTAATTCCAAGCCCGGTCAATGAGTTCCGGCTGTCCAGAATAGCAACAGAGAAGTGTCTATTGCAAAGGTCCTGTGATATGGCTCACCGCCAAGGTGTTGATTGTAGGGTGGATAAGCCGGTAGGCGCATCCACCAATTGCCACGGTGGATGCGCTGTCGCTTATCCACCCTACGCATTGGCTGCACTGACAATAATGCGGGCGTCCCCGAATCCGCTGGTGAGACATTTGCAATAACCCATCATTCGCTTTCATGCTTTTTTTCCCTATATGGCTGAGTAAGATGGGTAATCAGCAAGGATTTTGTTCGCCATGCAATGTGTCACTGTTTCGCTTATGCTTTCGTCCATTGCCAGCCAAAAGGGTCCATCATGACACCAACAATTCTGATACTGCTGAGTGGATTGGGCCTGCTGCTGGTGGGGGTGGGGCTGCTGGGTACGTTGTTGGGCGTGCGCGCCACACTCGCTGAATTCAGTAATATCGATATCGGCCTGATTATGGGCGGCTATTATGCCGGCTATATCGCCGGCACGCTGTTGGTTCCCCGGGTGATTCGCAATGTGGGCCATATCCGCTCGTTTGCGGCCTTTGCCGCCGTCGGCGCGTCAGCAAGTCTGGCGTTCGGGTTGCTGGTGCATCCCTGGGTATGGCTGCTGTTGCGGATGTTCAGTGGCCTTTGCGTGGTCGGACTCTATATGGTGGTTGAGAGCTGGCTCAATGAGCAGAGTGCTGGTTCTGCCCGTGGACGGATATTTTCGCTCTATATGATGAGTACCCTGGTGGCGCTGGGGGCTGGCCAGGTACTGCTGCTGGCGGGCGATACCTCGGAACTGACACTGTTTGCCCTGGCCGCCATTCTGATCTCACTTGGTGTGGTGCCGGTGGCCGTGACCCGGATACACGAACCGCGTATTGAAAACGAAGTATCGGCGAAATTTACCGAATTGATACGGGCGACACCCTTCGGCTTTATCGGGGCGTTGAGTGCGGGTCTGGTGAATGGCGCCTTCTGGGGTATGACGCCGGTGTTCGGTCAACGGCTGGAACTGGGGGACGGGCAGATCGCGATGCTGATGAGTGCCACCATTTTTGGTGGCGCCATCCTGCAGTGGCCGATCGGCCATCTCTCTGACCGGATGGATCGACGAACCGTCCTGATCCTCACCAGCCTCTGCACGGCGGCCGTGGCCGCGATCACCGCGCTTATCGTGATCAGGGACTACCCGGGACTGATCGTTTCGGCCTTCCTGCACGGCGGGCTGATGTTCTCGCTGTACGGTATCAGCGTGGCCTACTCCTATGATCATATGGAACCGGGACATGCACTGGAGGCGACTCGGGGTCTGCTGCTGATCTACGGAGTCGGCGCCCTGTGCGGACCGCTGCTGGTGGGTATCGCCATGGATCTGATCGGGCCGGTCGGCTTGCCGGTGGTGTCGGCAACCACCACTGCCACACTGGCACTGTTCGGGCTCTACCGGATGTCCCGGCGCTCCGCGCTTCCGGTCGAAGATCAGACAGAATACGTTCCCCTGGTGCGCACCTCGCCGGTGGTGCTGGAGATGCATCCGGATGTGGACCCGGCAGCGGGACCGGAACCGGCACTGGCACCGGAACCGGAACCGGAACCGGCACTGGCACCGGAACCGGAACCGAAGCCGGGGTTGGATCTTGCCGATCGGGAGTGACGCCGGCCATGTCGCTGGCCAACTGATCCCCGGACTGTGGTTGTGTCCCTGGGGTAATCAGTAAGCTGGCGCATCGGCCTCGTAATGCAAACCTTTCTTGCCCGCCTGCTCCTTAACCGTGCTGTAGAGCTTGTAATCCAGCGAGGACTCGGCGTCACCCCACGCTTCCACCTGTTGCTTGATATAGGCGGCACGCTGCCCGGCCAGTTCATCGATCTGCCGCTCCAGCGATTTACGGGTTGCCGCCTTCTGATCGATTAATGCCTGCTGCTCCGCCGGCGCCATCGCCTGCATCGGCGCGGGGAGTTTTTCCCGTTCAATAGTCGAGATATCGACCCGGCCGCTGGCAATGTCATCAACCAGTTCACCCTTACCTAGAAAATTCGCTTTTCCACTCTTGGAGGCGTTAAAGGTGGCGCGGCGAGCGCGGGACTCGACGGAGGCATCCGCATGCAGCTTTTCGGTGGCGGCGAGCTTTTTCCGCTGCACCTGCTTCTCCTCCTCGCTGCCGTAATAGAGTCGTGTCTGATCCAGTTTTTCAGACAACTTGGCAATCTGTTCATCGAAGGGGGTGGAGATGGCCAGGGCACTACCGGTCTGTTCGACCTGGAAATAACTGCCGCTGCCCAGCTGGGCAATCCGGTTCCAGTTGCGCTGGGTGGTGCGGTCATCACCACACTGGATGGTATTGATGACGATGCCACGTTGTTTTGCCTGGTTGATGGTCTCGGGATATTTCACCTCATTCGGATAATCCATATGGGGCGGTGCATCGCCCACCAGGAACACCACTTTGTAGCTGTTGTCATCCTGGCTCCAGGAGATCCGGTTCACCGCATCGCTGAGCGCCTGGTTGACACTCTCCGGGCCATCGCCACCACCGGCTGCCTGGAATTCCATCAGTGCTGCGTACATGCTGTCCAGGTCACCTGACAGGTCCAGCACCCGGGTGACATAACTGTCGCCACGATCGCGATAGGCCACCAGTCCCATGCGGATTTCCGGGGCCGACTCGGCGGAGGCCATGGAGCTGGCAATGGACCAGATCTTCTCCTTGGCCGCCTCGATCATGCCGCCCATGCTGCCGGTGGTGTCCAGCGCGAATACCACCTCGATGCGCTGACGTTCCCGAGTGATCTGCTCGATTGCGTGCGGTTGAATCGGCTGAATGGCGAGGGGTGTCACTGCGCCGATACTCTGGTAGGCCGGGTAGAGGGCAATGGCGCCCGCAGTGGCGGTGAACAGTGAGATGGCGATGATTTTTGATTTCATGATTCTGCTCCTTGGGTACTAATGAATTGAGGAGAGCCGCCGCAGGGCGGCTTCGGCCGCACGCTCGGCCTGTTGGAACGGGTCAGCTGTTTCCTGTGTTTTTTTGGCTATGCCGGAACGCTTTTTCAGATCCGCCGGAATGGTGCTGAACAGGGCCTGGAGCAGAAAAAAGCACCAGATACTGAGCAGCAGGCTGCCGGTATGCACGGCTGCCCAGATGGCCGCCGCCAGGCCCAGGCCACTCAGGCCCAGGTCGGCAAGTGCGGAGACCAGGCTGCTGTAGAAATAGAGTGAACGGATCAGCCAGATGAGTCCGATATGCAGCAGCAAATAGAGTGTGAGCGGCGGGTCCAGCAGCCAGATAACCGCCGCACTGAACAGCCACACCGTGCCGGTGACTAGCCGGCCAAGCCGTTCCCGGCTACGCCTGAACAGATAGAGGGTGTAGGCAAGTCCGAGCCCGGCGATCAGCAGCTTCAACAAAGGCAGGTTCTGCATGGTGGGTGATAAGGCGCTGAACAGGATCGAACCGGTCAGGCTGGCCGCCAGGGCGACTCCCACCCCTTCGAGAAATGTGGGCCGTTTCATGATCTGCTCCTGCGCTGTTTTTCCCGCAGAAAGGCGATCTCCACATCCGCCTCGTCAATGTGGATAGCAGCGGGTTCGCGAACATCGCTCTCGCTGCTGTCGGAAGAGTCGACAGCCAGCAGTTGTGCCTTCTGCCGCAGACTCTCCAGTTGGGTGCGGTTTTCATTCAGGCGCTGTGTCAGGTCGACCAGGGTCTGTTGCAGGCTGTTACGGCGAAGCTCCAGTTGGTCAGTGAACCGCACCAGCTCGAGCTTTTTTCGAATCAGATTTTTAGTCAGTGCCTCCTGGTCCGACTGAAAGCAGATGTCCAGCTCCTCATCCATGCCGGCCAGCTTGTTGTGACAAGTCTGCAACCGGTCGCTGAGTTGGGTGAGTTCGTGTTTCAGCAGCCGACCGCGCTGTTCATCGCCGGCCAAAGCCGCTTCCATTTCCCGGATCGCCTGTTTGAGCAGCAGATCCGGTTCTTCAATGCGGTCGAGTACCGCGTGCATGTCGGCACGAAAGAGTCGTGTTAGCCGGTTGATCAGTGCCATGGTCTATCTCCCGATAGCTGTTTTGGTGATTGCGTGGCTACAGTGTGGGATACAGCACCGATCGGTTGTAGGCGGGGTTTTGTAAAATGATCCGTCTCTGGTTTACAAAAGTTTTACATGTTGTCGAGGGCTTAAACTGGTAGGCTTTTGTCCAGTTTCGAATACCATTGCAGTGAGTCAGAGAGGACATGTCACGCAAGATTCGCCTGTTGATAGTGGAAGACGAGATAGCCATACGCACGGGCCTGGTGGATCTGTTTGTGTTTCACGGTTATGCGGTGGAATCTGTCGATGATGGCCGGGAAGGGCTGAGGCTGGCGTTGAGTGGCCGGTATGATCTGGTCCTGCTGGATGTGATGCTGCCCGGTATCAATGGCTTCGATATCTGTGCGCGGATAAGAGCGCAGGACCGGGAGCAGCCGATCATCATGCTGACCGCCAAGAGTGGTGATGAGGATGTGATCCAGGGGCTCTCCCTGGGGGCGGACGATTATGTGGCCAAGCCGTTCTCCGTGGCCCAGTTGGTGCTGCGGGTGCAGGCGGTGCTGCGTCGTTCACGTATCGGCGTGGCGCAGGAGCAGTGTATCCGTTTGGGTGATGGGGTGGAGCTGGATTGCCGCAATCTCTCCGGTTGCTGCGGTGAGGAGGAACACACCTTTACCCGGCGAGAGATGGAGCTGCTGCAGTATCTGTATGCCAACGCCGATCGGCCGGTCTCCCGCGATGAATTGCTGACCCGGGTATGGGGCTATGCCAAAAAACTCCATCTGGAGACCCGTACGGTGGATATTCATATCGCCAAACTGCGGCGAAAAATCGAACCGGATGCCGCCAGTCCACGTTATCTGGTGACGGTGCGTGGTGCGGGTTACCGGTTGCTGGTGGATTAGATATGGCTCATGGACAGCGGCTTGTCGGTCTTGGGCCGTCTCAATTGCGGCGCTGGTTGCTGCTGTTCTTCCTGACGTTGCTAATCCCTTCCGGAGTGCTGATTCAGCAATCTTACAGCCAGCTGAAGTGGGAGGCCTTTCACCAGTACCGGGTGCAGGCGGAGGAGTTGAGTACGCGAATCAATGACCGGTTGATGCGGCTGATAACCGAAGAAGAGAAGCGCGCTTTTACCGACTACGCTTTTCTGGTGGTGGCGGGGGAAGCGACTGCCGGTTTTGTGCAGAGGTCCGTGTTGTCCAGCTACCCGGTCAATACATCCGTGCCTGGTATTATCGGTTATTTTCAGGTGGATGATACGGGGCGTTTCAGCAGTCCGTTGTTACCCGCCCCACAGGATCAGGCTGTTCGCTACGGCATCGCCGATGATGAGCTGAACCAGCGCTTGGCGCTGCATGTCCGGTTGCAGCAGATCCTCAGTGAGAACCGATTGGTCCAGAGCAGCGGGAGCGGGCGCGGGCGCGACAGGGATAGGCTCAAACAGAGGCCGGATGAATCGCCCCGGCGTGAATCCACCGCTGGCCTGTCCAGTTCCGGTAAGGGTGCGCGGATCGACTCAACCATGGAATTGGACAGTGCCGACCAGCCTCAGGCGGCATTTGACCAGCTCAACCAGGCCGATGCCAAACGTCAACTGGAGAAAAAATCCAGCGGTAGCAAACTGCTCGGCAGGGTGGAGGATCTGAAGCTTGACCGGCGCTTTGAATCACGGCTTGCCGAGGAGCAGGCGGCAGCCTCGCCGGCGCAGAAGCTGCAACAGAGCGAGCAGCGCAGTATCAGGAAGGAGCGCAGTGTGCTGCCCGCGCCTGCGTCGATCATGGCCGAGAACGAAACGGATGCAGGTGAGCCACTGACAAGTCAGGGCGGGGCGCGTATCCACACCTTTGAGAGTGAACTGGACCCGTTTGAATTCAGCCTGCTGGACAGCGGCCACCTGGTGCTGTTTCGCAAGGTGTGGCGTGATGGCCGCCGCTTTATCCAGGGCCTGCTGATCGAGCAGCAACCGTTTCTGCAGGCCACCATTGCGGACCTGTTCCGGGAGACGGCCCTGTCCGGCATGAGTGAGCTGACCCTTGCCTATCGGGGGGATCTGTTCAGTACTTTCAGTGGAAAGAGTCCGAAGAGTTATCAGAGTCGCGCCACGGAGCTGTCCGGTGCGCTGCTCTACCGCAATCGTCTTGCTGCCCCGTTGAGTGAGATGGAGCTGATCTACAGCGTCAGGCAGTTGCCGGCGGGTCCCGGTGGCCGGCTTGTTCTCTGGGTGGCAATCACCCTGATACTGGTGCTGTGCGGTGGATTCTATCTGCTGTACCGGCTGGGTCTGCGGCAGATTGAACTGGCGCGGCAGCAGCAGGATTTTGTCTCCGCCATCAGTCATGAACTGAAGACCCCCCTCACCTCGATTCGCATGTATGGTGAGATGTTGCGGGAGGGGTGGGCCAGCGAGGAGAAAAAACGCAGTTATTACGACTATATCCATGACGAGAGTGAACGCCTCACCCGCCTGATCAACAATGTGCTGCAGCTGGCCCGCATGACCCGTAACGGATTGGTAGTGGAGTGTAAACCGGTCGCTGTGATAGAGCTGTTGGACGGCATCCGTTCAAAAATCGGCTCAGCGGTGGAGCGGGCGGGATTCGAAATCAACCTGCGGGCCGATGAGGTGGCAGCGAAGACCGTGCTAATGCTGGATGGTGACAGTTTCAGCCAGATCATGATTAATCTGGTGGACAATGCGCTGAAGTTTTCCGCCCGGGCGGAGATCAGGCGAATCGATATCACGGCCACTCTGGAGCGGGGAAATCAACTGGTGTTTACAGTAAGGGATTATGGTCCCGGAGTGCCCCGGGACCAGATGAAAAAGATATTCCGCCTGTTCTATCGCTCGGAGAATGAACTCACCCGTGAAACCATCGGTACCGGTATCGGCCTGGCCCTGGTCAGTCAGCTTGCCACGGCCATGGGTGGCCGGGTGGATGTGATCAATCAACAGCCCGGTGCGGCCTTTCGGGTAATTTTTCCGGTCTCTGCAGCCAACGATCAGTGTGGCGAGTAATAGACTCCGTTGATGTAGTTGTACAGGTCGTCGATAACAATCTCCTGTTCACTGATGATGCTTTTGACCACGTCACCGATACTGACCAGGCCGATCAGCTGGTTGTTTTCCATGACCGGCAGATGGCGTACACGTTTGTCTGTCATGATGGCCAAGCATTCATCCATGCGTGTCTTTTTGTCCACATAACAGACCTCAGTGGTCATCACCTCTTTCACCAGGGTCTCCTTGGATGATTTGCCTTTGATAATGATCTTGCGTGCGTAGTCCCGCTCCGAAAGAATACCGATCAACCTATTCCCCTGCATCACCAGCAGGGCGCCAATGTCCTTCTGGTCCATCAGCACCAGGGCTTCATAGACTGTTGCATCCGGTGTGATGGACCAGATCTGGTCATCTTTTTCCGCCAGTAGATTTTCCACAAACATGGCTGCACCTCTCTGTTCTGACCGCTGAATCTTTCCCTGAGTATAGTAACCGGATGGGGGCTGGTCTATCTGACCTATTGGGGGCGTATCGGCTGGCCGGACAAATATTAACACCGAGCTATCGATCACTGTTTTTCGCCCCTTCCCATCTCTCCTGGGAGTGGGGGTTAAACGAGCCGGAAAATGGTTTTCTGCGTTATCACCCATCCGGCGAATAAGTTTGTTACGGATCACCGAATAATCGCTCCCCTGCATGCCGGGATACGTAAACACCCAATCCGGAATTTTTTGTGATCAACCAGTTGGTTGCGCTGGCAATTAAAATCCGCGTGGTATTAAATGGTGTATTAGTGATTTATATGTCACTGATTCAGGTCAGATACCTATTGCAAGAGGGATAACAAAGCATGCATGAAAAGGCCACTCAATTTGAGAGTATGGTCGAGTTTGATTCCCAACAGGGTGCCATCACCTTTTGTGGGCGGCGTGCCATTTTGGTCAACACAAATGCCATGGGTGTTCTGCGGCATGAGTTGATTCAAACCCTGGGACGGGATATTGCCAAGGCCATTCTCACCCGCTACGGCTTTAGTTGTGGCCAAGAGGATGCTGAAACCCTTGAAACTGAATTTCGCCCTAAAGGGTTATCCGAGTTTGTGATGGTTGGGCCTCGACTGCATATGATTGCCGGCATTGCTCAAGTAATACCTGATAAGTTGGAAGTCAATCCCGAGACGGGCAAATACTCTATGTCGGGCACATGGTTTGGTTCCTATGAGGCGGAGCAACATCTGCATCTGTATGGTCCGGATGAAGAGTCTGTATGCTGGACATTGGCCGGATATGCCTCGGGTTACTCTTCAGTGGTGTTCAATACCTCAATGATCTGCGTGGAACATAAGTGTGAAGGCCGTGGCGATGACCGCTGTACCTGGTCACTGATGCCGGCAGATGAGTGTGGGCCCGAGTGGGGTGAGATACATAAATATTTCAAGCCGCTGAATATTCATGCGCACATCAATCTGCTGGAGCAGAAGGTAAATGAACGGACACAAGCTCTAGAGGCCTCCGAGCAACGTTATCGCGAGCTGCTCAAAAACTTACCTGATATTGCATTCAATCTGGATAAGGAAGGACGCTTGACTGAACTGAACAGTTCAGGCCGCGCACGCTTGGGTATTTCCCTTAACGATGTTTCAAACGTGATGCTGAGTGATCTGCTGCCACGTTCTGAGCGTCGAAAAATTATAAGTTTTATCCGGCAGCTGTCACGAGAGCGCAAAACCAATCGGCTGGACGTGACGTTTATCGATGGCAATGATGAGGTGTTTCCGGCTCAACTGCTGATAAAGCCCATCGTTGTGAAGGACATGTTGGTCGGTTACCAGGGGTTGGCGGTGGATATGGCCGCACAGAAGGCCCGTGAACGGCGTTTGTCGGAATATGCCAGCCGGCTTGAGCATAGAGAGGAACAGATCTACGACCTGATCAGTGATGCTCTTTATGTGACTGATCAGGAAGGCTGTTTTATTCTGGTAAACGCAGCCATGGCCAGACGTATGAAAACCACAGAGGAGGATGCACTTGGCAAGACTTTTGCCGATTTCGTTCCGCCATTGGCCGCTGACCGAATTAATCAGGAACTCGGTCTCTGTCTGAGCGACGAGCAGACAGAGCCATTTGAAATATCCTTGCCCGGGCATGAGGGGCAAGTACGTATTGTCGAGGTGAGCAATGAGCCACTGATGGAAAAGGGCAAGGTGATTGGGGTGGTTGGCGTTGCCCGGGATATCACCATTCGGCGTGAACTGGAGCGCCGGCTTGCGCAATCTTCACGGCTGGCCGCCCTGGGTGAGTTTGCCTCGGGTATTGCGCATGAAATCAATAATCCGGTGGGTTTAATTTCCGGCTATGCAGAGGAGATCCTGGATCTTATGGGGGAGTTGCCAGCCACAGCAGAACTGCCCGAAATCGAAGTTTTCAAGAAAGGACTCAAAACCATTCAAGAGCAGGCTTATCGGTGTAAATACATCACCGGGAACCTCCTCTCATTTGCCAGGCAACAAAAGGTGTTGCTGCAGCCGACCTACATGGATCAGCTGGTGCGGGAATCGGTCTCATTTTTTATCGAGGGCAAACAGCCCAAGGGGCTCGATGTGTTGGTGGAGACCGAGGATGAGTTGATGATGATTGATACCGACCCCAACCTATATGGTCAAGTCATGTTGAATTTGTTGAAAAATGCCAGTGATGCGATGAATGGTGAAGGACGAATCTGGGTTCGATTATATCGTGAACAAGAGCTGATGATCCTGGAAGTGGATGATGAAGGTCCCGGGTTGGCAGCAGATATTGCCAGTCAGATATTTGATCCTTTTTTTACCACGAAGGGTCCGGGGGCTGGAAGTGGATTAGGGCTTTCGATTTGTTATGGTATCGTGGGGGAACTTCAGGGAAATATAAGCTATGTTGCACGTCCCGGTGGTGGGGCACGGTTTCGGGTAAGCACACCCTTCAATCCGAGTGGCGGAAATAGATTTGGGAACGGAGACTAGGCTGTCGCCTATGGTGCCTGGGTAATGACAGGTCTTGTAACAGTCATATAAGAGGCACGCAACTTTTTGCCTTGCCAGAGGTTATGTCATTCAGTGGATAATCGTAAGAATATTTTGATCGTTGATGATGAGCCGCGCTTCAGGGAACTCCTTTGCAGCCGTTTGCAACGTCGTAATTACAACATAATTGAAGCTGAAGATGGTGTGCGAGCTCTGCAGCACGCCGAAGGTGCCCGGGTAGACTTGGCGTTAGTGGATATCAACCTGCCCAAGATGGATGGCATTGAGTTATTACAACGGCTCAAGGAGCTGGATGGACGGATTGAGGTCGTGATCGTCACGGGCTACAGCAATATAGAAACCGCTATTGCAGCCATGAAACACGGGGCATACGACTATCTGTCAAAACCCTATAAGCTCAGCGAGCTTGAGGCAGTGGTAGAAAGGGCGCTGGAGAAACAGCGGCTGACCCAGTGCTGTGCCGGCCTCTCTGCCGAGGTCAGTCATCTGCGTGAGCGCAGTTGGTCTTTGCCGGTGGGGCAGAGTGAACCTTGGCGGAATTTGATGCAGGTAGTGCGAAAGATCGCCTCCCTGGGTGTCCCGGTGTCGGTGCTGATTACTGGGCCGAGCGGTGCCGGCAAAGAGGTTATCGCCCGCGCTCTACATCAACTAAGCAACGCGAGCTGCAATCCATTTGTGCCGATTAACTGCAGTCTTTTGCAGGAAAATCTGTTGGACAGCGAATTGTTTGGCCATAAAAAGGGCTCATTTACTGGGGCGGTGGCGGATAAGGAGGGGTTATTTTACACCGCACGGGATGGTATTTTGTTCCTGGACGAAATCGGTGAGTTGCCAGAATCCAGTCAGGCGAAACTTTTGCGAGTGCTGGAGACTGGTGAATATCGGCCGGTTGGTGGGACCAAGCAACTTCACACCAACGCCCGCATTATCGCGGCCACCAATGTTGATCTTGAGAAGGCCGTCGCCGAGGGGCGCTTCCGCCAGGACCTGTTCTATCGGCTCAATGTAATCAATATTAAGGTGCCATCCTTGCGCGAGCGGCGCGATGATGTACCCCTGCTGGTCGAGCATTTTATGGAGCGGGGCAAGAGCCTATCGGCCGTGTCGCTGAAGTTTACCCCCGGGGCAATGGCTCGGTTGATGGCCTACCCCTGGCCAGGTAACACCCGTGAGCTACGCAATGTAATCGAGCGAATCATAGTCTTAAATGTAGGGGAACAGGTGGAGGAGGCCATGGTAGCGGCCATGCTGAATCAACAGCAGGCATCGGCAGCTGTCGCAAACTCCGTCCCGTTCGACCAGGTTATCCCCTTGGCAGAATTGGAGCATACTTACGTGAAATGGGCTGCCGAGCAATTGGATGGAAATCTCAGTGCGCTTTCCAGACGCTTGGAGATCTCTCGCTCCAAGGTTTACCGCATACTCAAGCAGATCGAAGCATCTGTCTAGGAGTTGACGCCAGTCATTAACCCTTCTGTTCTACCGGTCCGCGATCGCAGGCTGGATATTTCGTAAACGCAAAGAGCAGAAACTTTAAAGGTCAATTTATATTCCACTCTGTAAGTCCCGCCAAGTGCGGATTGAATTTTCGGTGGTGCGATCTTCCCGATCCCGGCAGCAATATTTATCCGCAAGCCGTACCTGTACAGTCACCAACCGTTTGACAAAGCCGGTATCCTAACCTAGAAAGGTGGGGCATAAGGGCAACATACCGCGCCCGCGCCGATGAAGAAAATAAACGATGTCCCAGAGAAACCTCAATAAGCTGTTTCGCCCCCGTTCACTGGTCGTGATTGGTGCCAGTAACCGGGAGGGCACCGTTGGCAACCTGGTTATGCGAAACCTGCTTAGGGCTGGTTTCACGGGCCCCATTATGCCGGTCAATCCCAGGTACCAGGCGGTCTCCGGGGTCTACAGCTATGCGGATGTTGCCAGCCTGCCGATTGTCCCGGACCTGGCGGTGATCTGCACCCCCCCGCAGCCGGTTCCCGACCTGATTGCCGAGTTGGGCGCCTTGGGGACCCGCGCGGCTATCGTAATGACCAAGGGACTGGATCAGGAGACAACAGCGGCAGGGGTTGATCTGCAACAGGCGATGCGGGAAGCGGCGGCTCCCTACGATTTACGACTGCTGGGTCAGAATTCACTGGGGGTACTGGTTCCCGCCGTCAAACTGAACGCGAGTTTTTCGCACCTGAGTGTTTTGCCCGGCAAGATAGCCTTTGTATCGCAATCAGGTGCCATGTGTATGGCGGTACTGGACTGGGCGCGCGCCCGCAATATCGGTTTTTCGCATTTTGTCTCATTAGGGGGCAGCGCCGATGTTGATTTTGCCGATGTTATCGATTATCTGGGGAGCGACCCGAAAACCGGTTCAATCCTGCTTTATATGGAATCGGTTCGCGACGGGCGACGTTTCATGTCGGCGGCCCGGGCGGCGGCACGTAACAAGCCGGTTCTGGTCATCAAGTCCGGGCGTACGCCGGAGGGCGCCAGGGTGGTTGCCTCCCACTCCGGGGTCTTGAGCGGGTCAGACGAAGTCTACGATGCGGCGATTCGTCGAGCCGGCATGCTTCGCGTGGATGATATCGATGAGCTGTTCGCCGGTGTTGAATCGCTCGCCAAGGCCGGCCGCATGCGCGGTGATAATCTGGCTATTCTCTGCAACGGCAGCAGCCTGGGTGTCATGGCGGTCGACGCCCTGAGTGCCGCTGGCGGTCACCTGGCCACACTATCCGACACCACACTTGAGCAACTGGATGCGATACTCCCTTCCCCCTGGTCCCGTAATAACCCGGTCGATATCTTCTCCAACGCCACCGGCGAACGCTACGAACGTGCCTATACCGTTCTGGCCCAGGCGCCGGAAGTGGATATCATTCTGGTGATCCATGCTCCGGTGGCGACCTCGGACAGCATGGCAGCTGCCGAGGGTATCGTCAGCGCTTTCAAGAAAACGCCGTGCACGCTGTTGACCTGCTGGGTCGGTGAGGAGACGGTCAAGAAGCCCCGTGAGTATTTTTCCCGTGAGCGCATTCCCACTTACAACACGCCGACCACGGCCGTCCAGGCATTTATGCACGGCATCCGCTACCGGCAGAATCAGCGATTGCTGATTGAAACACCGGAATCACTGCCCAGCGCCTTTACACCCGATATCGCGGCAGCCAGGCGATTTGTTCGGCAGGCCTTGAGCGACCAAGGGGAAACGCCGCGCGACCATGATGCCCGGCCGCTATTGACCGCTTATGGTATCCAATCGGTGTCGCCCGGTGACGGCGGCAGCGCCGGCATCTATGAGTTGCTGATCCGCGTCAGGCACGATCCGGTTTTCGGCCCCGTCATTACTTTTGGCCAAGGGGGGGATGCCGCGCAGTGGATTGGTGACAGCGCTGTGTCTCTGCCTCCGCTGAACATGAGCCTGGCGAGAGATCTGATCAATAGAACCCGCATCGCGCAACTGGTCAACCACGCTTCGGCACGGCCTGCCGACACCATAAACGCGTTGTGTCAGTCTTTGATTCAGGTGGCCCAGCTGATTATCGATATTCCGGAATTATTCGAACTGGAGATCAATCCGCTATCGGTGAACGGCCGCGACGTGGTTGCAAGGGCGGGCCGGGTGATTCTGAGAGCAGTGGATGCCGAGTTCGCCCCGCGCCTCGCTATCCGCCCCTATCCGAAACATCTGGAAGAGTCCTTTGTGTTGGCGGATGGTCGGGAACTGATGCTGCGCCCCATTCGTCCCGAGGATGAGCCGAACCATTATCGGCTGCTTGAGAAAGCCTCAGAGGAAGACCTGCGTTACCGCTTCTTTGGCGAACTACAGAAACTGCGTCACTCACAGATGGCACGCCTGACCCAGATCGACTATGACCGTGAGATGGCATTTGTTGCCGTCGCTGAAAAGGATGGGGAAAGCGAGACGCTGGGCGTGGTCCGGACCGTTACCGATCCCAACAATGAGTCTGCGGAGTTTGCCATTCTCCTGGGCACGGGCCTGAAAGGAACCGGTTTAAGCGTCAAGCTGATGAGCAAGATGATCGACTATTGTCGTTCCCGGGGCACTGCCGTCATGCAGGGGCAGATTCTCGCGGATAATCACCGCATGCTGGGATTGGCCAAGAAGATGGGATTTACACTTACCCTGGTTCCCGGTGAAGGGATCATGGATGTACGTTTACCGCTTAATCCGTCATCTGGTAAAGCGGCAGACGATACCTGACCAGCGCCATTCCGGCCACGTGTCAGGCCGCGTTGGTTGTGTGAATTGGACGTGCGGTCATTTCGATTTGAAAGCACCGGCCACCCTGTTGTCCCTGCATTCCTATCGGCAATAACCTTGCCAATATCGTCATGCTGATACGAGATTGCGAGTCCTCTTCCCATCAGCTTGTGCGTCGAAACAGGTTCAAGAGAATCGTCTATAAAATCTCCCTGTTGTTAACTGCTTAATCGACAGGCCGCTCCTCCAGTCGGGAATCTTGATCAATCTACAACAGTTGCCCGGTGGGTGGGGCTTGTTGTGTCTCAGATTCAAACAGTGTCTCAAATCCAAGCAGTGCGCGTGTAAACATTACAAAAAGGGCTGTTTTCTCCCCCCGGATGCGGATATGGGCGATAAGTGTCTCATATTGAGACAGTCTGTGATGCGTTGTGGAAGTCCGGAATAAACCGCTGAAATGTTCCTATCTATCTGAATTAATTAATTAATATTTTTCATCATGTGAGTTGGCCCCCGACTTGCACCACGCTATGCGGTCGAGGCTTACGGTCATCGGCTGTTTACTTATAAATAGAACGAGGAGGAGTTCAACATGAAGACCCAGCGCGCCTGGCGGATATCGTTATTGATCACCCTGTTGGGTAGTAGCCTTTTGCTGTTTAGCACTTTTGCCCTCGCCTACAACGCCGATTCCTGGCGTGGGGCGGAGCAGGTTTACCAGAAGGTTTGCGGTCATTGCCATGAAACCGGTATCGGACCGCAGATCAAGGGACGCAGCCTCCCGGCTGCCTACATCAACCAGATGGTGCGTCAGGGTAATCGGGCCATGCCTGCCTTTCGAATCTCTGATGTCAATGACGAGACGTTGCATCAGTTGGCTCTGTTGATCGGTAACAGCAAGCTGACAGACAACCTCATGAGTAACGGCAAGGTTGCGGAAAAATAGGGGGCGAGATGGAATTGAAGCGACGCAGATTTCTACAGGGAATACTGGCCGGAGGCGGGGTGCTGGCCAGTGGAGGCCTGTTCGGTGCCGTGGCGGCGGCACTGGATGTCAGTCCGATTTCTGCCTCAGCCCGGCAGCTGTGGCTCAAGAATGGGGCTCCGCGTGAGGCCGAATTTGCTCAGGGGTTGACAATGGCCAACCCGAATGGGCTGATCCGTTTGTCTCTCGGCCGTACCGAGCTCTATCGCCCTACACATCTCCAACAACTGCTCGCTGCCCATAGCGGACAACGATTGGTGGGGATGATGGAGCAGGGTGCCTTTGAGCTCCTGCATGAGCTGGTGCGCAGTTCCGGGGGGCGTGTGCTCTACACCGGGCAGCATAGCTGGAGAGGGGGGGCGTCAGATCGTCCCCGGCACGAGATTGTGACTACTCCTCACACCCGCAATCTGGGCAATGTCCTGAGCCAAGCGCTGATCAACCAGGGGGGGCATGTAGTGCTCAATCAACTGCACCTTATGGGCAACCTAAAGAGCGCGAAGTGTACAAGCGTGCAGTTGGTCAGCCATGGGTCCTGGCCCGAACTGGTGGGCGCGGCCCTGGGGCGTGTCGGGGTGTCTGCCGGACGGCCTTATCCCGTTGATAAAAAATCACACAGGCAAACGGTCGCCGACGCATCTCAGGGTGGGAGTCTCGCCTCCTTTATATTTGAGATTTAACCGTCGGGCCATCAGATCGCTTAACAGCATCCGAGGAGGATGAAGATGACATCGAAATATATCGCTCTACCAGAAGGCGTGAGTGAACAACAGTTTGATCAGGCAATTGCTGAATTCCGCCGTGTTTTGGGTGATGAGCAGGTATTGACCAAGCCTGAGGAGTTGGCCCCCAATATGAAAATCATGTTGCCGGTGGACTCTTCCCAGCACATGCCGTCCGCCGCCATCCTGCCAAAAAGCGTCGAGCAGGTGCAGGAGATTGTAAATATATGTAATCGCTACAAGGTGCCGGTGTGGCCGGTTTCTACCGGGCGTAATCTCGGTTACGGCTCCGCGGCCCCAGCCACTCGTGGCCAAGTGGTGCTGGATATGCGGCTCATGAACCGCATCTTGGAAGTCGACGCCGATCTCTGCACCGCACTGGTCGAACCCGGGGTGACCTACCAGCAGCTGCACGACTATATCCGGGAACATAATCTGCCCCTGTGGCTCTCCTGTCCGGCCCCGTCCGCCATCGCCGGGCCGGTGGGCAACTCACTTGATCGCGGAGTGGGTTATACCCCCTACGGTGAACACTTCCTGTTCCAGTGCGGTATGGAGGTGGTGATGCCGGACGGCGATATTTTGCGAACCGGCATGGGGTCCATGTCGAACTCCAATACCTGGCAGGTGTTTAAGTGGGGCTATGGTCCCAGCCTGGATGGGATCTTTACCCAGTCAAACTATGGCATCGTCACCAAGATGGGGATGTGGCTAATGCCGGCCCCGCCTGCCTTCAAACCGTTCCTCATTCGTTATCCGGATGAGGTCGATATCGACAAAATCGTTGAGACTCTGCGACCCTTGCGCATTGCCATGATCATCCCTAATGCGGTGGTCATTGCGCACACGCTTTGGGAGGCCGGCGCCTTTCTGCGGCGGGGCGATTTCTATCAAGGCGATGGTGCCATCTCGGATGAGGCGGTAGGAGAGATCCGCAAGACACACAATCTGGGGGCATGGAACGTCTACGCGGGTCTCTACGGCAGTCCCGAACAAATCGAAGTGAATTGGAACATCATTAAGGGCGCCGTGGAGGCCTCCGGTGGTGAACTGTTAACTGAGGAGCAAGTGGGAGACAGTCCCACATTCCGTTATCGCAGAGACCTGATGCGCGGTGATATGAACCTGCAGGAGTTCGGTCTTTATAACTGGCGTGGTGGTGGTGGTTCACTCTGGTTTGCTCCTGTCTCCCAGGCGCGGGGTAATGAGACCTTGAAGCAGATGGATTTGGCGAAGCAGATCCTGGGCAAGTACGGATTTGACTATGTGGGCGAATTCATCGTCGGTTGGCGCGATATGCATCATGTCATTGATCTCCTTTACGACCGAACCAATCCCGAGGAGACCAAAAAAGCCAATGCCTGTTTCAGCGAACTCATAGAAGAATTTGCCGCGCAGGGATATGGCATGTACCGCACAAACACGGCCTTTATGGACAAGGTGGCCGATACCTATGGGCCAGTCAAACGCAAAGTCAATCAGGTGCTCAAACGGGCTCTGGACCCTAACGGCATCATCGCTCCGGGTAAGTCGGGCATTCATGTTTAGCACGCGATGCTGAAAACCAGGCAAGAAGAACCGAATCAAAGTGAGAATGAATCATGCAAGAGTACAAATTATTTATAAATGGAGAGTGGGTCGAGTCGCAGGATGGTGAAGTGGTGGATGATATCAATCCATCCTCCGGGGAGGTTTTTGCCCGCGTTCATCAGGCCGGTCCAAAAGATGTGGAGCATGCGATCGCCGCAGCCAAGGCGGCCAGTGTCGCTTGGGGTAAGACGCAACCAGCGGTGCGCGAGGCGATCCTGATTAAGGCGGCGGATTGCCTTCAGAAGCGTATCCCTGAGATCGCGGATGTGTTGATTGACGAGGCTGGCTCGACCTTTGGCAAGGCGATGTTCGAGGCTTCTTTTGTGGTCAACCTGCTGCGCAGTGCGGCCGGTGAATCACGTCGTATCTTTGGCGAAACCATGCCCTCGGATGGGCCCGGTATCTTCTCCATGTCGGTGCGCCGTCCTCTGGGTGTCATTGCCGGAATAGCACCCTTCAATTTTCCCTTCCTGTTGGCTTGTAAAAAAGTGGCATTGGCTATTGCAGCAGGTAATGCTTTTGTCCTTAAACCCTCTGAGGAGACGGCAGTAACAGGTTTGAAGATCGCCGAGATATTTGAACAGGCTGGATTGCCCAGAGGCGTGCTGAACGTGATTCCGGGAAACGGCCCCGAGGTGGGCGGACGGTTGGTGAATGATCCCCGGGTGAATATGATCACTTTTACCGGGTCTACTGCAGTGGGTAAGGAGTTGGCGGTGCAGGCGGCCCGACAGCTCAAGAAAATCACCTTGGAAATGGGTGGCAAAAGTCCTCTTATTGTACTGGCAGATGCGGATCTGGATTATGCCGTGGATGCTGCCTGCTTTGGCATATTCCTGCATCAGGGGCAGGTATGCATGGCTAATTCAAAGCTGATTGTTGAGGCAGCCGTATACGACGCCTTCTGTGACAAGTTCGTCGTCAAGGTGAAGGGTCTTAAAGTGGGTGATCCGCGGCAACCGGATACGGTGATTGGCCCATTGATCCGTGATACGCAGTGCAAGGTAATCGATCGCCATGTTCAAGATGCCGTCGACAAAGGGGCGCGACTACTGACTGGTGGTGACGGTGAATCAAATTTCTACAAGCCCACAGTCATGGCGGACGTGCGCCCTGACATGCAGGTTTATCGTGAAGAGAGTTTTGGTCCCGTAGTTTCGATCATCAAGGCGGACGATCATGAGGCGGCCATAAATATTGCTAATGACAGTGACTATGGCCTCTCTTCGGCTGTTATTACCAACGATCTGCAAAAAGCAATGAATCTCTCACTTCGACTTGAAGCGGGCATGGTGCATATTAATAATTGTACGGTGTTTGATGAACCGCATGTCCCCTTTGGTGGTGTCAAGAATAGTGGCTTCGGACGTGAAGGCGGGCGCTACTCAATGGAAGAGATGACCGAGGTTAAGTGGATCACCATCCAGATGGGTAAGCGGCATTTCCCATTCTAGAACCCGGACACGTCAACTGGTGCGTTTTGTGGCCACATTGGAAGTGGCCTTGGCAGGATTCTGCGCGCTTGGAAAGTAAAAATGATGGAAATGATAATTTCTCCCGGGTGCGATGAGTAAGGTTGGGGAGTTGATTGGATGGGCGTTGTCAAAGGGGTTGTCACAACCGATTTCTCTGGCAGGTGATGATAGATCACCTTACTTACTGTGAACCGGATTCAATCAGTATTGGCTGATCTGCATTTACGGGAATATCCGGGAATAAAGCCAGGTGATCCAATATTCTGAAATTCCAACTGTTATTGGCCAACTTATTTGATCACTCCTTATGAGAAAAATAGGCTTGGCGTGTGCTGGTTATCCTCGCCCCATGTTGACCAGATGCAGTTTTGCTCGCTCCTCTCGAGTATGTAGGGCGCATTTGCGCCCATTTTTTTCTCTACGCGGGTGGCGTATTGTGGGGCACACGCGGGGGGGTGTCTGATATCCGCCATGCACTTAGGCAAGGTCGATGACTGCTGCCGGGTGTGCTGAATTGATTATTCTTAAGGACAGCATCGCACAATAACCCTACCCTGTGTCAGAATTAAGTGAGCCGCAGCGATCGGCTGATCGGTGTGGTGCCTGTTGTGTGGATTCAACTCACTGGAACTGTTGATTAATACCTGTCATGAAGCGCTTATGGCTGATGCTCTGTTTGCTGGTTGGGTGCCTGATATCCACCCTGGGATATGCGCTGCCGCCACTGCAATTGTTTGTCGACATCACACCGCCGGGAGGTGTGCTGACCCTGCCGGCAGGGAGCTATGCCGGTCCGGTGGTGATCCGGCGGCCGATCATTATTGACGGCAGGGGCGAGGTGACGGTGGACGGTGAGGGTGGCGGCACCGTAGTTACGGTCCTGGCGGACGGGGTGACAATCCGTGGCCTGCACCTGACCAACTCCGGCCATTCCCATGATCAGGTGGACGCCGCTCTGCTGCTGGCGGCGGATGATGCGCTGGTGGAGGACAACCGTATGGATGACGTGTTGTTCGGGATTCATATTCGCCAGGCCAACGGCAATGTGGTCCGCAACAATCGGATTGAGTCGCGTGCGGAGGAACCCAGCCTGCGCGGGGAGGGCATACGTGTCTGGTACAGCAGCGACAACCTGATGGAAGGTAACCACATCACTCAGGTCCGGGATGTGGTGTTTACCAACTCGTCGGATAACCGCTTTATCGGCAACACCATCGAGAACAGCCGCATCGGCATGGAGCTGATCTTTTCGCCCAATAACGAAATAGCTGAAAATACCCTGATCAGAAACACCACGGGTATTGTGCTGATCTACTCCAACGGCGTGGTCATTCGGGAAAACCGGCTGCTGAATATGCCGGATGCCACCAGTTCCGCGCTGGCGGTGAAAGAGAGTTCCCAGGTGCGGCTGGAGGCCAACGATATTGTCCGCTGTGCCGTTGGCCTGACCGCCAACTCGCCCACCGATCCGGAGAATATCATCTATCTCACCAACAACCACTTTGCCTACAACGATGTGGCAATGTACTTCTATGGTGAAAAGGGCGGGCATATCATTCATGGCAACCGTTTTACCGGCAATATCATACCCATCGCCGTGAGTGCCGCCTCCAGCGCCCTGGACAACGATTGGCGGGACAACGCCTGGGATACCTACGAAGGATTCGACCGGGATCTGGATGGTACCGGCGATACCCCGCACAATATCTATCTCTATTCCGACCGGCTCTGGATGGATCGGCCGATGGCGCGCTTCTTCCGTGGCTCCCCGGTACTGGAGATGGTGGATTTTATCGAGCGTCTGGCGCCCTTTTCCATGCCCGACCTGATCCTCTCTGACCCGTCTCCACGCATGCACTGATGAGTCGGTGAGGTTGTTTCGGCCTGTCCCACAGACCAAACCCCTCCGGGGGCAGCCGTATCGGTAGGAGCGGCTTCAGCCGCGAATTTCGCGGATAAATCCGCTCCTACAAAAAATCAATCTTCACGCAACAGGTAACTGGGACATGGCCTTTATCTCCGTGCCTTGTCGTGTCAGCATGAGCATCTGTATTTCTACCGGTGACGACGCTCATGACAACCCCGGATGCAACCGATTTGCTGCAGGCGGAGGCGGACTTTCAAGCGCTGATTGATTCCCAGCAGACCCTGCTGCTATCCACCGTGACGGCCACAGGTCAGCCGGCAATCAGCTATGCCCCCTATGTCCGGGATGGGTCGGGCCGTTTCTATATCTTTATCAGTGACCTGGCGGAGCATACGGGCAATCTGCAGCAGCAGGGCAGAGCCGCGATCCTGTTTGTCCGTCCGGAGGCGGAAACCCGCAACCCGTTCGCCCGGGAACGGGTGATCCTGCAGTGCCGGGCGGGTGAGGTTCCCGAGACCGATACAAATCATGCCGCCATGCTGTCCCGGCTGGAGCAGCGTTTTGGCGATACCGTGGCCCTGTTGCGCCGCCTGCCGGACTTCCATCTGTTTGCCCTGACGCCACAGTCGGGTCGCTATGTGGCGGGCTTTGGCAAGGCGTATGATCTGGAGTTGCCGGCCGGTACTCTTCGTCCCGTCTCGCCGCCGGACTGAGTGCGCGGTGTCGATTTTCCGCTTTCAGCAATTCAGCGTGCAGCAGGGTGAGACCGCCATGAAGGTGTGCACTGACGCCACGCTGTTTGGCGCCATGGCGCCGGTTGTCGGCGGCGAGCGGGTGCTGGATATCGGTGCCGGCAGCGGGCTGCTGTCGCTGATGCTGATGCAGCTGGGGGCGGGCCATGTCACTGCCGTCGAATTGACCGAACAGGCGTGTCGGGACGCCGCCGTCAATTTCTCCGCCAGTCCCTGGTCTGAGCGGTTGGAACTGGTGTGGCAGTCGATACAGGACTATGCCGAATGCTGCGATCAACGTTATGACCTGATCATCAGCAACCCACCGTTTTTTGAGCGGCACAGTAAAAACAGCGTCAATCTGCGCCGCCTGGCCCGCCATGCCGATCTGCTGCCGCACCATGAACTGGTGCGGCTTGTAGCCCGGTTATTGGGTGAGGCCGGGCGCTTCTATCTGCTGATTCCGGCACATGAGGTGGCCCGGATTACCGATCTGGCGGCTGCTGCCGGCCTGTGGCTGACCGGGCGGGTCGACTATGCCGGGCATGTCCACAGCCGGGCCAAGGTGGCCGCGCTCACCTTCAGTCGCCGACCTGAAATGTTCGTCTGCCGTCGGCTGGTCATCTATAATGCGCCGCGCGCCTACAGCGAAGAGAGTGCCCGTTATCTCTCCCCCTTTCTGTTACGATTTGCCGCCCCGGCCGACTGGCAGCAAGCGTAGCCGCAGAAACCTTGTTGGAGTAAGAAGTATGACCAATCTGGATGAATCATTACGCGACGATGTACGTATGCTCGGTGAGAGTCTGGGGCAGACCATCGAAAACCATCTGGGACCGGCGTTTCTGCGGAAGATCGAGCGCATACGTCATCTGGCCAAGGCGGGGCGGGAGGATGCCGGTTCCAATCATGACGCGCTGTTGCGGGAACTCTCCGGTCTGAGTGAGGCCGAGATGCTGCCGGTGGCGCGCGCCTTTACCCAGTTTCTCAATCTGGCCAATATCGCCGAGGAGTTTCATCGCGTACGGCTGCATCAGGACGTGTGCGAACTGGATGCCGAAGACTCCTTTGCCCGACAACTGAAACAGCTGCAGGCGGATGGACTCACCGATGAGCAGATTCTGCAGGCGATCGGCCGCATGGAAGTGGACCTGGTGCTCACCGCCCACCCCACCGAGGTGAACCGCCGCACCCTGATCAAAAAGTACAACGCCATCACCGAGTGTCTACGCAGACTGGAGCGGGGGGAGTACCGCCAGCGCCGCCTGAATGAGCTGGTGAGCCAGATCTGGCACACCAACGAGATTCGCCGGCAGCGCCCCACGCCGATCGATGAGGCGAAGTGGGGCTTCGCGGTGATCGAGGGATCGCTCTGGCAGGCGGTGCCGAACTATCTCCGGCAACTGGACGAATCGATGCAGGCGGTGCTGCAACAGCCGCTGCCGCTCGACTGTTCACCAGTCCGTTTCTCCTCCTGGATGGGGGGGGACCGGGACGGCAACCCCTATGTCACCGCAGCGGTAACCCGGGAGGTGCTGCTGTTGTCGCGCTGGATGGCTGCCGATCTGTATGACCGGGATCTGGATGAGCTGCGCTCGGAACTCTCCATGTATCAGTGTAATGACGAACTGCGGCAGCAGGTGGGGGATGCGGCGGAACCCTATCGGCATCTGTTGGCCGGTCTGCGCCGCCGCCTGGATCAGACCAAGACCTTGATCCAGCAGGGGCTGTCTGGACAACCGATCAAGACCGAAGTGCTGTTGACGGCGGAAGCGCTGCTGAAACCCCTGATGTTGTGTCATCGCTCACTTATCGAGTGCGGCATGCAGATCATCGCCGGTGGTCTGCTGGAGGATATCATCCGCCGCATCGCCTGCTTCGGCGTGACCCTGGTGCGGCTGGATATCCGGCAGAACGCCGACCGCCACGCGGCGGTATTCGATGCCCTGACCCGGTTCTATGATCTCGGCTCCTATCTGGATTGGGATGAGCCGGAGAAGCAGCGCTTTCTGCTGCAGGAGTTGCGCAGCAAGCGGCCCTTGATACCGGCACACTGGCAGCCCGATGAAGAGATCGGCGAGGTGCTGGAGACCTGCCGGGCGATCGCCCAGGCCGATCCTGATTCCCTGGGTTCCTATGTCATCTCCATGGCCAGCCGGCCATCCGATGTGCTCTCGGTCATTCTGCTGCTGCGGGAGATGGGAGTTGGGCACGACATGCGGGTAGTGCCGCTGTTCGAAACCCTGGCGGATCTGCAGGATGCCCATCACTGCATTGATCAACTGCTCTCCATCGACTGGTACCGGGACTACACCCACGGACACCAGGAGGTGATGATCGGCTACTCCGACTCTTCCAAGGACGCCGGTCAGCTGGCGGCGGTCTGGGGACAGTACCAGGCCCAGGAGGCGTTGACCGCCACCTGCCGAGCCCGGGGGGTTCATCTGACCCTGTTTCATGGCCGTGGGGGTACGGTTGGCCGCGGTGGCGGTCCGACCCATCGGGCGATTCTGGCCCAACCGCCCGGTTCGGTGGATCACACCCTGCGGGTGACCGAGCAGGGCGAGGTGATCCGGTTTAAATTCGGTATCCCGGAGATTGCCGAACGCAATCTGGAACGCTATACCGGCGCCGTGCTGGCCGCCACCCTCTGTCCATCACCGGCGCCGCGCCCGGAGTGGCGGGCCATGATGGAGTCGCTGGCCCGGGATGCCTTTCGCGAGTATCGGGCGGTGGTGCGGGATGACTCGCGCTTCGTGCCGTTCTTCCGTGCCTCGACCCCGGAGCACGAACTGGGTAAGCTGCCGCTGGGGTCACGGCCGGCGAAACGCCGCGCCGATGGCGGGGTGGAGAGCTTGCGTGCCATCCCCTGGGTGTTTGCCTGGACCCAGATCAGGCTTATGCTGCCGGCCTGGCTGGGGTCAGATAGCGCCCTGGGTCAGGCGATCGAGTCCGGTCAGTTGGCCCGGCTGCATGAGATGTACGGGGCCTGGCCGTTCTTTGCCAGTTATGTGGATATGCTGGAGATGGTGCTGGCAAAGAGTGACCCGGTGATTGCCGAATACTATGCCGTCAGACTGGTGCCGGGGGAGTTGCAGGGTCTGGGCGAGACGCTACGGGAACGCCTGACTGGCACCTTCGATATGGTGTTGAAAATCAAACAGACGCGCAAAGTGTTGGCGGATTTTCCCTTGATCCGGCGCTCCATCAATGTGCGCAATCCCTATATCGATCCGCTCCACTACCTGCAGGCGGAACTGCTCCATCGCGACCGCAACACACCGAATGAACCTCTGGAGCAGGCGCTGATGGTGACTATGGCGGGGATTTCGGCCGGCATGCAGAATACCGGTTGAGACGGGGTCTGGTCTTTACATCGGCGGGCACGGCCCGCCGATGTACCGTAGCCTGGATGAAGCCGACGTCACCGAAACCGGATTTATCACGTGCATCCACAGCGGCGTAATCCGGGGGTTGAGGCAGACGCCGTGCCATACCCCGGATTCCGCCCGTTCGGGGTCACGTGTCTGTCGGACTTTTGTGTGACGGCTTCATCCAGGCTACGGACTGCTCCATCGCGACCGCAATACACCGAGATAAGTTGAAGGGTGGGCTGTACCCAGTCGATACGGGGCTGATTAGCCCGATTTCTTGACGAACTGGGTCAGGATGACAATCTGTTGGCCATTGACCCGGCCTTCGATCTGTCCGGGGTTATCGGCCACCAGTGAAATGCCGCGCACGGCAGTGCCGCGCTTGGCGGTAAAGTTGGCTCCCTTGACGTTCAGATCCTTGGTCAGGGTGACGGTGTCGCCCGCTTCGAGTAGTGCACCGTTACAGTCCAGATGCTGCACAGACCCTTCGTTGTCGCCGCCATCACCGGCAGCCTCCGCCCAGGACTGGGTCTGTTCATCCAGGTACAGCATATCCAACAGATCCTGCGGCCAGCCCTCCGCGCTGAGGCGTTTGAGCATGCGCCAGGCCATCACCTGCACCGCCGGAACCTGGCTCCACATGCTGTCATTGAGACAGCGCCAGTGGTTGGGGTCGATCTTGTCCGGCTCCTCGATCTGTTCCCGGCAGGCGCCACAGAGCAGTAGGGATTGATCGGCGCCGCCATCGGAAGCGGGCGGGACTTCATAGGGCTGGAGATTGTCTGTTGCCCGGCAGAGTTCGCATTTGGATTCACTGCGCTCAAGTAATGCCTGTTCGGTACTCATGATTGTGGATGCTCGAAAGGAAATATTTTAACTGATCGCGGGCAGAGGTTCATTCCACCGCAATTGCCTGAAATTTTGATCGGGCACACCATACTCGTCATCCCCTGTCTGGACAAGCGGGTTTCGGCCACGCACCATGTTATGGACGGGGCCGAAAGGTATGGCAATCGGGTCGGTCACCGGTGGATGGATGCGGGGGTGGTGTTCAGTGTGTGCGGTCGCGAGGTTTAATCGGGCGGGTTTTCAGGGGGCTCAGATTAATTCAGAACTTCCTTTGGATTGCACGTTCATTATTCGGACCGGACAGGTCTCCGCCTTGTTCGTGAGCGCTGTATTTCGGTGTTATTTCCGGCAGGATGTCGGCCAGGATAGCGGCTGCTATGGCTTTATCGATTCCGAGCCTGGCGGCAAAGCTCTTGAGTTTTTCTGTCTGCAGCATTGCCTCAACCTGCTCTACTGCAAGCCACCGGGCATCGTCTTCGCCGAGCCATGCGCTGGTCAGTTGTTGCAGTTGCTTGTTCTGCGATAATTTCCGGGCCAGGTCTCTGGAGTCGACTGCTTCCAGTACATCTCGCAGGGCGCTATAGATGACGCGGCGTTGAAGATTGCCTTGCAGCCTGTCGACTAAAAGATTTGTCCCTTCCGTTATAAAATCCGTCATCTTTGCGTAACTGTGGTGACAAGTGTTTTCCGGTGTTATTTCAGCAGTCATAGAGCGGGTTTGCACAAGCAAATTGAATACCTCGTTAACGACCGGGGCAGACTGTATCTGCCCCGGTCGACGATTTTGTCGAAGCGGATTAATAGTGGATTGCTCGCGGCAGCGCTTTTGCCTGTGTCACCCACTTTTCGACTTCGGCCGGTGAGGGCACCCGACGCACCACATTGCCTCGTGCTTCCGCGACTTCTTTTATCCGGGTATGTAGATTGGCTGCATTTCTCTGGGCCAATTCGGGTACGGTATCGATGCCGGCAAGTTCCAGGAGGTCGGCATACTCTTCGCCGACACCTTTGACACGTGTCAGGTCGGCACGATTGATCCAGCCTAGAATCAACTTCTCGCTGATGCCGGTTTTCTCAGTCAACGCTTGTCTCCCTTGCTTGCTACCACCTGCTTTCAGTAATTGCTCCTGTGTCGCAATTCCCGCTTCTTGCAGTTTGCCGCTGTATTTCTCACCAATGCCTTCAATCTGCGTCAGTTTTGTCATCTCTGTCTGCTCCATGTGGTGGCTGTTTATCGATATCCTGCGATGCCGGTGTTCGAAATGCCGGTGCCAGGGTGTCTCCCTTCCGTCGGGTCCAGGGGAGTGCGAGTCTACGGGCACCCCGTGGGTCTGCTTGAGTATGGGTGTCCCCCGGGCAGGCCACGAACACCCAGGGTCAGGTAACCCATGGCCATCACTATAGGCCCGGCGTTTTTTGGAATGAAGCCAAATCAGGATGAAAAAGAGACAAATGACAATTGTTTACAATATACAGGATGGCGCTGCCGGGTCTGTCATGGGCGGGGTGAACGGTTGGCGTAACACCGGAAGTCGGGGCGGTCGCGGGTAACGGTGCTGTGCCTGAAACTATGTCAGGTAGTCCAGCGGTAATTCAGTCTTGTGGATGATCTGTCGCATGACGAAGCTGGACTGTACCCCGGAGACGCCGGCGATGCGGGTGATCTTGCCCAGCAAAAACTCCTGGTAGGCGTCCATGTCGGGTACCACCACCCTGAGCAGATAGTCGGCCGTTTGACCCGTGATCAGGCTGCACTCAATCACCTCGGGAAACTCCGCTACCTTGGCCTGAAAATTCTCAAAACGGTCGGGTGTATGTCGGTCCATGCTGATCTGGATCAGTGCGGTGAGCTTAAGGTTAAGCCGGGCGGGATTGAGCAGAGTGACATGTTTGTCGATGATGCCGGCCTCCTCCAGCTGTTTGACCCGCCGTGAGCAGGGGGTGGGGGAGAGTCCGACCCGTTCTGCCAGTTCCAGGTTGCTGATGCGGCCGTTTTGCTGCATCTCCGTGAGGATGCGACGATCTATGCGGTCGAGTTTTATCATGGAGGTTCGAGAGTAGGGTCTGATTTAAGTGATATTAGAATAGAATGAATAATATCACTATATATAGTATAAATAATAGTTAAATAACCTAAATCATAAGTAATCATGAGCGATATTTGCATTCATTCACTCATCTTTTTTCCCTATACTGGACCCACTGAACAAGCCTGACCCGGTTTGTCTCCCAGGTAAGATCCCACAAGGGTCTGTTGTCCGATCCGCTTCACGAGAGCGCTAAAGGCACAAGCACCAGGAGAGCGGCCACTCAGGGCAGGCGGATCGGTAGCAGGGGAAACCTGATCTGAGGTGGGCCGCACCCGGCCCACCGATTTCCTGCTTCTACTGAAAATTTCCAGCCGCTTTACAGCCGTCTTTGATCACTTCTCCGCCCGGGTGTTTTTCGCGGCCCACCGGTTTTTTGATCAATAAATCGGCATCCCGCTGAGTTATAATTTCCACCTACAGGATCGGCTGTGGAGCCGAGTTTTCATCGGGAGAACGATTAGATGCAGAATAAAGTTGCCGTGGTAACCGGTGGCGCAAGTGGTATCGGGCGGGCGGTTGCGGAGAAGTTGACCAGTCTCGGCTGCAAGGTGGTGATTGCGGATTTTAACCCGGAAACCGGCGGCCCTACGGCGGAGCAGATCGGTGCCGGCTTCATACAGGCGGACTTGACCGACGCCGAGCAGTGCCGTTCAGTTATTGCCCAAGCCACTGAATTGCACGGCAGCGTCGATATCCTGGTTAATAATGCCGGTTTCCAGCATATCTCCCCGATTGAGGAGTTTCCGGTTGAGCAGTGGAACAAGTTAATCGGCGTCATGCTCACCGCCCCCTTCCTGTTGATGCGCTATGCTTGGCCGATGATGAAACAGAATGGCTGGGGCCGGGTGATCAATATCGCCTCGGTGCATGCCATGGTGGCGTCGCCCTTCAAGGTAGGCTATATATCCGCCAAACATGGGGTGATCGGCCTGACCAAAACCGCGGCCCTGGAGGGGGGCGAGTTTGGTATCACGGTCAACGCCATCTGTCCGGCCTATGTACGGACCCCCCTGGTGGAGAACCAGATCGCCGATCAGGCCCGCACCCGGGGGATTCGCAAAGACCAGGTGGTCACCGATGTCATGCTGAAAAATGCCGCGATCAAAAAACTGATTGAGCCGGAAGAGGTGGCCAATCTGGTGGCCTTCCTGGCCAGTGATCAGGCGTCATCCATCACCGGTTCCTCCCTGACCATCGATTCGGGCTGGACGGCGCAGTAGATGGCGGCCGAGCTTTGGCAGTCCGGGAGGCAATTGTTGGCTATCCTTTAAGATTGACAATACCTCGGAAAAGGCCGTGTCGCGGTATGCGTGGGTGTTATTGGCTTGGAGGGTCTCGCTGGAGCGGCTTATAGCGCGTAATTTACGGATAAATTCGCTCCTACCATGAGGATTTCCGGTTAAGGTTACCTGATTGCCCATCTGACTTAGCCATGGTCGGGAAAAATATCAGCCGCCAATGAACGCAAATTAACGCGAATGATGTTATTTCATAACGACCTTATCCCGTGGTCGAAAGGATACCGCGCGCTTTGTAGTAGAGATCTGTTCTGTTACATCATTAACGGACAACCGATTTTGTTACTATTTGCGTCTATTGGCGTTCATTCGCGGCTTGATAAACGGGTTTCAATCCTGGCTGAGTTTTGTGGGTAACCAAGTAAGGCTATGAGAGAACAGAACGAGACGGAAGCGACTGACCCCTGGCCCTTGGAACAGTTGGTCGAGGGGCGACACTACTACTGGGAAGACGGGCTGATGGTGTTTACCGAATGCTATCACCGCAGCCGGGGCAACTGCTGTGGTTCCGCCTGCCGACACTGTCCCTTCGACCATATCAATGTCAAGCCGGCAAGATGAGGCTTATCTCTCTCATCCCGTCCATTACCGAAACCCTGATCGACTGCAACGCCAATCTGGTGGGGCGATCCCGATTCTGTATCCACCCCGAGCCTCGGGTCAGGGAGATTCCGCCGGTGGGGGGGACCAAGCGGGTGGATTGGGCGTCGATGGCCAGCCTGAAACCGGATCTGGTGATCCTCGACAAGGAGGAGAATACCCGAGAGATGGCCGAGGGCTGTCCTTATCCCTATCTGGCGCTGCATATCACCCGGGTGGAGGATGTAGCCCCGGAATTTTTACGGCTGGCCGAGCGGATCGACAATGTCGCGCTGCGGCTGGTGGCGTGGCGTTGGGAACAGGCCGGTCAGCTTGCCGGCAAGCATTATGCCCTCCAATCCCTGCCGGGTATCATCGAATGGTGGCGGACACCCACCGGCCAGGTACGGGCGGAGTACCTGATCTGGCGTGATCCCTGGATGGCGATAGGTGAAGGCACTTTTATTCACTCCATGCTGGACCGCATGGGCGCGCGGCTGATACCCCATGCGGAAAAATACCCCAAGATCGAGCTGGCTGATCTGGACCCGCGAGAAACCGCGCTGCTGTTCTCCAGCGAGCCGTTTCCCTTTCAGCGTTATCGGGATGAACTGTTGGAGCTCGGCTATGCCTGTGGCCTGATCGATGGGGAGAGTTACTCGTGGTACGGTACCCGCAGCCTGCGTTTCCTGGAAACCCATAGTCAAAAATCGAAAACATGATATGACATCCGATAAGCCGCCCTTCATGAACTATCGTGCCCTGCTGCTGGGTGCGCTGATGCTTACGGCGCTCTCCCTGGGGATGATTGTTCTGGCCCTGCTGCTGGACGTGCAAAAGGCCACCGCGCCACAACTACTGACTCTCTCTGCACTCTGGATCGCACCGGGTCTCTTCACCGCCCTGAAGGCGCGCGATGGGCGGCTGCTGCATGGTATGGTGATGGGACTGGCCGGCGCACTGCTGTTGTCCCTGCTGATCCATCTGATGCCCCGTCCCGCTATTCTGCAGCAACTGGCCGGCGACAAATCAGTGGTGATGATTATTCTCGGGGGGCTCTGGGGTGCCGTCGGCGGACTCTTTGCCGAGATTGTGCATCTGCGGCGTACTAAAAGGAGACGAGAATAAAATTAGGTAAACCGGTCATTGACACTTGTTAGGTGTTTAAGTAGTATTTGGGGTCATAATCTTCTATACGAACTATATTTTAAGCCTGTCGTTTAGGCCCTGGTCAAGGGGAGCCCAGATTGGACCGATGCCTATCGATCCTCGATCCAAGGGCAATCCTGAAAAGCAGAGTATCCAAATGATGGGCACTAAAATTAGCACCTTTCTGCGTAATCTACTTGCCTCGTTGATTGATGATGTGCCGGCGAAAAACGCACGTTGCGAATATATCTGTAACAGGCTGGATTGTCCGCCCGAGCGTTTCGAGCAATGTAAGAAGAGAAAGGATTATCAGGATTTGGGGCGGGATAATTGAGCCGGGTCATGGTAAGCGGTAACGCCCGGTCGATTCTACTGCCTGGCTCTTCTCGCTCTCTTGGTAGCCTAGTCCTGGCTCGTTTTCCATCGAATTGATTGCGTCACCGCTGTTTCGACGCTGGTGGTGCAATAGCAGCCGCATCCGTCGGGTTTTTTCCTCCCACAACTCAGGCTATAGTGACGTAAACGTCAACTGGGATAATTCATGAACGCTGTAGCCTTTCCACCACTGCGCCTGGCCTGGATGATCTGGGGCCTCGGTGCCGCACTCTACCTGATCGGTTTTTATCAGCGGGTGGCTCCCGGCGTAATGACCACCGAGTTGATGACTGATTTCCAACTCAATGCGACCGCGTTGGGTAATCTGTCGGCGTTCTATTTTTACAGCTATGTGGCCATGCAGGTGCCGACCGGGCTGCTGGCGGATCATTGGGGGCCCCGGCGCCTGCTGGCTAGCGGGGCGTCCATTGCGGGGCTGGGGACGCTGCTGTTTGCCATGGCGCCGGATGCGTTGTGGGCCAATTTGGGCCGACTGTTGATTGGCGGTTCGGTGGCAGTGGCCTTCGTCGGCATGCTGAAGCTGGCGGGGCATTGGCTGCCGCCCAAGCAGTATTCCCTGGCGTCCGGTATGGCACTGTTCTGTGGTGTGGTGGGTGCGGTGTTTGCCGGGGTGCCGCTGCGTCTGCTGGTAGATGCCTTTGGCTGGCGTCCGGTGATGCTGGTCTCTGCTGTGGTGGCCTTTATCGTCGCCCTGGCTATCTGGCTGCTGGTCCGGGATGATCCGACCGAGAAGGGTTATGCCAGTCATGCTATCGCCCATGATGATCAAGCCGGCCATCAAGACAAGGGCGTGATGGCCGGTATCCGGGCGGTGCTGGGGTATCGCAATACCTGGCTGCTCTATTTCATCCCGGGAGCCGGGGTCGGCAGTGTGCTGACCTTTGCCGGACTTTGGGGCGTGCCGTTTCTCACCACCCACTATGGGCTGGAGAAGACGACCGCCGCCGCCATCTGCTCGGCACTACTGGTCTCCTGGGCGATCGGCGGGCCGGTGTTCGGCTGGCTGTCGGATCATCTAGGGCATCGCAAACCGCTTTATCTGCTGGGCTGCGTGGTTCAACTGGCGGGTTGGTGTGTGGTGGTCCTGGTACCGGGCCTGCCGGTCTGGCTGCTGGTGTTGCTATTGATTGTGGTCGGTTTCTTTAGCGGTAATATGATTATCGGCTTCGCCTTTGCCCGCGAGTCCGCGCCGGCCCGTCTTGCCGGAACCGCTTCGGGTCTGGTCAATATGGGGGTAATGATCGGACCCATGCTGCTGCAACCGGCCGTGGGCTGGCTGCTGGATAGGAACTGGTCCGGAACCATGGATAACGGGGCGAGGATCTATGGCCTGGAGGCGTACCGCAACGGCTTCAGCCTGATGCTGGCGTGGCTTGCACTGGCGCTGGTGCTGATTCTGTTTACCCGCGAGACCCACTGTAAACAGATCGCCTGATATGGCAGAAGTAAGGAGTGTCAGAGATGTCGAGTCTGATAACAGGTTTTCATCACGTCAGCCTGATCGTGGCCGATACGGCGCGGGCGCTCGATTTTTACCAGGGGGTATTGGGGCTTACGCTTGATAATACACGTCCCGATCTGGGTTATCCGGGTGCCTGGCTGAATGTGGGAGAGCAACAGATTCATCTCCTGGAACTGCCTAACCCTGACCCGCTGAACGGCAGGCCGTCGCATGGCGGACGTGACCGCCATTTGGCATGCCGGGTGGAAAATCTGGACCTGTTGATCGAAGCCCTGGACAGGATGGACATTGACTACAGCCTGAGTCGCTCCGGGCGAAGGGCGCTTTTTTGCCGTGATCCTGACCAGAACGCCCTGGAGTTTATCCAGCAGACTGCAATCTGATCATTCAGTCGTGTTCTGTTCTGTCTTGTTCAGCAGTTCGAACAGGGGCCCGGCCGACTCATTCGCCTGTCGTTCCAGTCTTCGGTAATGCTCGATGAGTGCCTCGGCAAAAGGCGTGAGCGATGCACCGCCACCTCCTTTGCCGCCAACTGTGGTGTTTACCAGTGACTGACCCAGTGCCTCCTGGACCGTCTCTATCAGTTGCCAGGCACGGCGGAAGGTCATGCCACACGCCTTGCCGGCGCCGGAGATGCTGCCGTTATCCGCCACTGACTGAAGCAGGGCGATCTTGCCCGGTCCGATGACTGTGTCATTAAAGCGGATCTGCAGTCGAAGTTTTGTTTTCATTGAGTTGTCCGGGTAAAACCCTGCTTTTGGTCGGTCAAATGTCCATGCCTATCCTAATCCAGCCGAAAAGGCGTCACAACCGTGCCAGGCTGGCTTTGTCGTAAGTAGAGTGGATGCATCGGCCGCAATCGAAAATAGTGCGTAATAATCAGGCGAATGGGCTACCGTATAGCCCAGCTGCAATATCAGGCAACTAGTGGGTGTGTATGCTCGATTTCAATGAGATGGTGATCTTTGTGAAGGTGGTGGAGGCGGGGAACTTTACCGCCGCGGCGACCAAACTGGGTCTGCCGAAATCAACCGTCAGCCGTAAAATCAGCCAGCTGGAGAGCCGGCTGGGCGCACGTCTGCTGCAGCGAACCACGCGCCGTGTCCGCCCCACGGAACTGGGTGCGCTCTATTTTGAGCGCTGTGCCCGGCTGGTGACAGAGGCGGAAGAGGCCGAACGGGCGATCAGCCAGTGTCAGGATGAGCCGCGCGGTTTGTTGCGTATCACCCTGCCGGTGGATATCGGGATTTCCGTGATGCCGGCCATCGCTCTTGAGTTTATGCAACAGTACCCGGAGATTCAGTTACAGGTGGATATCTCTGACCGTTACGTCGACTTGGTGGGGGAGGGGTTTGACCTGGCCATTCGTGCCGGGGAACTGCAGGACTCTACCCTGGTGGCGCATCGGCTCTATACCGACCGGATGCTAGTCTGTGCAACACCGGGCTATTTCAAACAGCGGGGTGTTCCCCGAAAACCGGAAGATCTCAAGCAGCATGATTGTGTTGTGTTCTCGGTGCACCGTGATAGTGAAACCCTAAAATTCAGCGGGCCACGGGAAGAGGTGACAGTGGAGATTTCGGGGCGACTGGGGATCAATAACCTGAATGCCATCCGTGGGGTCTGTCTGATGGGCGGCGCGGTCGGCCTGTTGCCGGAGTTGCACTGCCAGGAACACATCGCCGCCGGTGAACTGGTCTCTGTGCTCGATGACTGGAGCGTCCGCGAGGGGGGAATCTATGCCGTCTACCCGTCACCGCGGCATCTGACACCCAAGGTCAGGGCCTTCATCAGTTTTCTGGACCGGCATTTCAGCACGCTTCCCCATTGATAGCGGGGGCGCGCTTTTTGCCATGGACGGTCTTAAACAGTGTCGTCACCGCCGGTGACTCTGCCGTCCCTTCATGTGACTGCATGATGAGGCATTGTTCCGTATATGGAACATAGTTTCTGAAAAAAGACTACTAATCATGAAATAGAGACAATGCTACGCTCTCCTCCAAGTTAACCAGTTCCCGAGAGAGGGTGTGACATGACCAGAAAACGACTGCTCCATATCGACTCCAGTGCCCGGCTGACGGGCTCCGAATCCCGCAGACTCAGCGCCCAGTTTGTGCGCCAGTGGATCGATTATCATCCCGAATACCAGGTCATCGAGCGTGACCTGGCCAGCAAGCCACTGCCCCATCTGGATGAGACCATGTTGGCGGCCATGATGAGTTCGCCGGCACAGCATACCCCGGAGATGGCGCGCATCGCGGAGCGGATCAATATGCTGATTGATGAGTTCCTGTCAGCGGATGTGGTGGTGCTGGGCGTGCCAATGTACAACCTGGGCATCCCCTCCACCCTGAAGACCTACATCGACCATATCGTCATGGCCGGCCGCACTTTTGCCTATACTGACGAGGGAGCCGTTGGGCTGGTGCAAGATAGACCGGTATTTATTGTTACTGCGCGTGGCGGTGTGCACAGTGGCGGCCCCACTGATCAGCAGGCTCCCTATCTGCAAAGTCTGTTCAATTTCATCGGAATTAAGCAGGTACAATTCATCCATACCGAAGGACTCAATATGGGGGATGAACTGCGTCTTAAAGGAATTGCAAATGCCCAGGCCGAGATCGTCCGCCATGCCGTCTGAATTGGGTGTGTGTAGCGACAGGATGACGGGAGTAGCAGGATGAGGTTTGGCAATACCCGGCAAACCTATGGCGTCATCAGTATCGGCCTGCACTGGTTGATAGCGGTACTGGTTATCGGCCTGTTCCTATTGGGCCTCTACATGACAAGCCTTGATTACTACGATCGGTGGTATCAGACGGCGCCGGATATTCACCGCAGTGTCGGGATCATTTTGGTGGTATTACTGCTGTTCCGAATGTCATGGCGGATCATCACTCCACTGCCGGAACCGGTTGGCAACGATTCCCGGATACTGCAGCGTATGGCTGAACTGGTCCATTGGGGGCTCTATCTGCTGCTGTTTGCCATTGCCATCAGTGGCTATCTCATCACAACTGCTGATGGCCGCGGTATCGATGTGTTTGGCTGGTTCACGGTGCCGGCCCTGATCCCGGCTTTTGACAATATGGAGGATGTAGCCGGTGAGATTCACTGGGTGCTGGCAGTCGTCATGATGACGCTGGTCGGCGTACACAGCCTGGCCGCGCTCAAGCATCACTTCATTGATCGAGATGCTACCCTGATGCGAATGCTCGGCAGGCCGCGGCGCTCGTAATAATAAGAGTGATTTATTCAAAGACGTTTTCCAAGGAGACAACATGAAAAAACATCTACTGGTTTCACTACTGACGATCGCCGGGATCGCACTCGCCGCCCCGGTATCGGCCGAGCGCTATGTCATCGATACCCAAAAGGCCCATGCCTTTGTTCAGTTCAAGATCTCCCATCTGGGTTACAGCTGGGTGCTGGGGCGCTTTAACGAGTTCGAGGGGAGCTTCAACTATGACGAGAACAATCCTTCCGCATCAACGGTTTCAGTAACGGTCAATCCCGCCAGCGTGGACAGCAATTTTGCCGAACGGGACAAACATGTGCGCGGCAAGGATTTCCTGAAGGTTGATGAGTTCACGACGGCGACATTCAACAGCACCGGCTATGAAGTGACCGGTGAAAACACGGCGTTGTTGAAAGGCGATCTGACCCTGCGCGGGATCACCAAACCGATTGTTATCGATGTCACCCAGATTGGTGCCGGTAAGGATCCCTGGGGGGGCTACCGTCGGGGCTTTGAGGGGACCACCCGGTTGACCCTGGCGGATTTCGGGATCCCGATGGATCTGGGCCCGGCCTCACGTGAGGTGGAACTGTTTCTTTCTGTGGAGGGAATTCGTCAATAATTTCCCGCCGCGACCGGATTATGGTATCGGAGTCAGGGTTGACTCCGATACCCGGGTTAAATCCGTAAAAAGCTCAAGTTTTCAAACCGGACGGCCGACACAGTTATAGTGCCCTGTTTATTGCAGAATTAACCGATTTTGTCGACGGACTGATTCTCTCATTGTCTACGATCCTTGTCATAGAGCGCTCTGCCACACACCGTTTGGGTATCAGACGGTCGATCCAGCGGCTCGACTTCGAACTGCAGGAAGAGGCTGACTGTGCACAGGCGGTGGTTTGTCTTTCGTCGCTGCCGGGGGCAAGCAGCTGCCCCGACGCGATAGTTCTGGGCTGGCCGGCACGGGCAACCCCCGAACTATGCGAGTTGGCCGTCGTCCTGTGTGAACCACCCTGTGACAGGATACCACTGCTGCTACTGGTACAGGACGCTGCCACGCTCAAAGAGACAGCCTTGCTGAAACGTGATTTTACCGCAATCTTGCATTGGCGGGACCTGGATGAGGCGACGGCTAATCTTCAGCAGATGTTGTTGTTGCGGAATCAGCCGATCCCCATGTCTGACACCCATGATCAGTCGATCCCCCATCTTTTGCTGGTGGATGACTCCAAGACCATCCGCAGTCAATTTGGTGCATTGCTCAGAAAAGAGGGCTATCGGGTCACTCTGGCAGGGACACCCGCGGAGGCATTTGCGGCGGCAACCCGGCTGCCCGTCGATATCGCTATTATCGACTACTACATGCCGGAAGAGAACGGGGATGCCTTGTGTCGACGGCTGAAACAGGCGCCTTCAACCCGGCATATCGATCTGGCGGTGCTGACCGGTAGCTATGACGATGCGCTGGTCGCCGCGGTGCTGGCCTCCGGCGCCACCGAGTGCATGTTCAAGAACGAATCCAGCCAGCTCTTTCTGGCACGGGTCAGGGCACTGGTGCGCAGTTGTGAACAGCGCAGGATTATCGCGCGGGAGAAGGAGCAACTGGATAACATCCTGGATTCGGTCGGGGATGGTGTTTATGGCGTGGATGTGGATGGGGTCATTACCTTTATCAACCCGGCCGCACTCAAGCTGTTGGGGTATGAGCACGAATATGATCTGTTGGGCCGCTCGGCTCATGCGCTGTTTCATTATGCAGATCCGTCGGGCAATCGGGTTGATCCCGGTCACTGCTTTCTCCAGCAGGCCTATCAGCTGGGTGATGAACTGCTGCAGTGGGAGACGCAATTCCAGTGCTCAAACGGCATGGCTATTCCGGTTGAGTGCAGCGTACGACCGCGTCACATTGATCATCAGCTGGTCGGCTCGGTGGTGGCATTTAGGGATATATCCGAGCGACTGTTGTTTGAGGAGGAGTTGAAATGGCAGGTCAATCACGATCATCTCACCAAACTATTGAACCGGCAGTATTTGGAGCAGGCGCTGGAGCAGGAGATGCGCCGTCTGTTTCGCACCGGTGATACCTCGGCGGTACTTTTTATAGATCTTGATCGATTCAAGAATATCAATGATCTGGCGGGGCACGCCGCTGGTGATCAGTTGCTGGTCGAGGTCAGCACAAAACTCAAGGAACGGGTGCGCCAGAGTGATGTGATTGCCCGGGTGGCCGGAGATGAGTTCGTGGTCATTCTGTATAACGTACGCCAGAGGAAGGCGTGCGAATTGGCGGAAAATCTGCGGGAAATACTGGATGAAACTGTTTTTCAGTATGATGATATGGTCTTTGATATTACCGGTAGTATCGGCATGGCTATGATGGATGCCGGCAGTTCTTCAGCGGAGCGTGTACTGGCGAATGCCGACAGTGCCTGTCATATAGCCAAGCGGCAGGGTAGAAACAAGATCCATCTGTTTGATGAGTCCAGGGATATCTCGAGCTTTGACAAACAGGAAAAGAGCTGGATCAAGCACCTCAAGCAGGCGCTGGAGCACAACCTGTTTCAACTGTCGTTTCAGCCGGTATTCGCCACCCGCCGGGTACAGTCCATCATCGATAACCTTGGCCAGAACACTGATCGTAAAACCAACCTGATCAAAGATAGTGCCGCTGAGTGTGATTTTTATGAGCTGCAACTGCAATTGCCCGACACGCAAGGAGTGCTGCTGCCGGCAGCTGCATTTCTCCCGGCGGCTGAACGCTTTGATCTGATCTGTTGTATCGATCGTTATGTCATTGAACGCGTGGTGGCGTTGACGCGTCAGTACAATCATGCCGGTCGTGCTCTCTCCTGTGCGGTTTCCATCTCGGAACAGACCCTGATGCAAACGGATTTTGCAGTGATGCTGGATGAACTGATCTCCCGGACCGGCGTACAGGCGGATTCGCTGCTGTTTTCCGTGCGTGAAAATCATTCCGGCGCCCATGCTTGTGAAATACAGGCGCGACTGGCCAGACTCTGTGCCAGGGGATTTGGCGTGATTCTTGACGAGCAGGTCCGGGGATACATTGGATTATCGCATCTGCGCCATCTTCATGCCTCTCACATGATCATCCATGAGAGTTTTGTCACCAGTCTGCCGACCGATCCAATCAATCGGGCCATGGTTCGCGCGATTGTTGATGTCTCAGGCGCCCAGAACAGAAAAACCATTGCCCGTCAGGTGGATAATCTCGACACCTGTCAGACGCTGGCCCAGTTACAAGTGAATTATCTTCAGGGCACTTTTTTGGCCACCGCAATGAGTGAGTCTGACCTGATGAGTCAGAATACAGGTACCATACTGCAGTACGCTACGCCCGCCTGAGAATATATTTCCCTATTACCCTGAAAACAGATGGGTTGATCCCAGAACATTTCAACATCATCTGTAGTCCTATAGGGAGTCCCTGATCAAGTAGTGAACTTGTATATTGCGCCTTGAATCTGGCCGTTCTGGCTCACTATCTGCTTAATCAAGGGCTCCATAGGAAAAAGTACGAGACAAGAAGGACCAATCATGCAGATGCGACAGCTTTTTGATAAGACCTCCAGCACCTACAGCTACCTGCTCTGGGACAAGCAGAGCCTGGAGGCGGTGATGATCGATCCGGTGTTGGATCAGTATGAACGGGATATCCAGCTGGTAGAAGAGCTTGGATTGATTGTTCGATATTCACTGGAGACCCATATCCATGCCGATCACATTACCGGAGGCGGCATGTTGCGGGAGCGTTTCAACTGTCATGTGGCGGTGCATGAGAATGCACAGGTTTCCTGTGCCGATGTCTGGCTGAAGCAGGGTGACCATGTGCTGTTTGGTGACAATACCCTGAAGGTGCTGTTTACTCCGGGACATACCGACACCGATATCTGTTATCTGGCGGCTGATCGTGTGTTTACCGGCGACACGCTACTGATTCGTGGCAGTGGCCGCACCGATTTTCAGTCCGGTGATGCCGGACAGGCCTACGACTCGATCATGGGTAAGCTGTTTGTTCTGCCCGATAATATTCGGGTCTATCCGGCCCATGACTATAACGGCATGACGGCCTCCACCATCGGTGAAGAGAAGCGACACAATCCCCGGTTGGGCAACGACCAGACCCGGGAGGGCTACATCCGTATCATGGACAGCATGGATCTGGAGAAGCCGCAAAAAATCGATGTCGCGGTGCCGGGGAATCAGCGCTGTGGTATCAGCGCCGCCCAGGGGCTGCTCAATCAGGCGGGCGTCATCAGGGAGTGAATGAGTCTATCAGTCCGGGTCAGTATCCAGCTTGGCTACACGGTCGAGATGCTCTTGCCAGTACTGCTCCTGATGGACGCCCAGCTCATAGAGAAAACGCCAGTCATACAGTCCCGAGTTGTGGCCATCGTCAAAATAGAGTTTCAGGGCATAATTGCCAATCGGCTTGATCTCTTTGAGTACTACATTCTGCTTGTCCAGTACCAGAATCCGGTCTTTACCAAATCGGGCCCTGACCTCCTTGGACGGCGAGAAAACCCGCAGATACTCCCACGGCAGTTGGAAACGCTCGCCAGTGTCAAAAACCACCTCAAGCGTGCGCGATTGATTGTGCAGAATAATATCTGTCGGTTTGGTCTTTGTTTGCATGATGGATAAGATGTGGTTCAGTTGAGTCAATGCAATAGTAGACCTATCGAGCGATAACAGGAACAGGAGTGTGAAGATGGAAGAGCGAATTCCGAGTCGGGAAGAGGCATTTCGATTATTAGCCACCTACACCAAAACCGAAAGCCTGATCAGACATGGACTGGCGGTCGAAGCGGTGATGCGTTATTTCGCCCGTCACCGTGGCGGTGATGAGGAGCAGTGGGGCATCGTGGGGCTGGTACACGATCTGGATTATGAGCAGTTTCCCGAACAGCACTGCAAAAAAACCGAACAGATACTGCGGGAACAGCGGTGGCCGGAATCCTACATACGGGCCGTGATCAGTCATGGTTGGGGCATCTGCACCGATGTCGAACCGGTCAGCGATATGGAAAAGGTACTCTATGCCACTGATGAACTGACCGGGCTGGTGACCACCACCGCCCTGGTGCGTCCCTCAAAAAGCATCCTGGATCTGGAGGCCAAATCCGTTGTCAAGAAGTGGAAGGACAAGAGTTTTGCGGCCAAGGTGGATCGTGGCATTATCGATCGTGGGGCGGCGATGCTCGGCATGGAGAGGCGAGAGCTTATAACCCAGACCATCCTGGGTATGCGCGAGGTGGCGGAGCAGATCAATCTCAAGGGTTCCGTCTGAGCAGTTCCTGACGAGGGCTTCACCTCGAGAAAGCCGGTTATTCAGGTGGATGGTCTCTGTTTCAAGTGATGATTTTGTCGCAGTTCCGACATGAGACAACAAAAGATCAACATTACCTTCACTCTGCCTTTCGGGGAGTGTCACTCTTTTTGTCTTGTTGGATTATCTGGTACCCTCCACTTCTGATCCCTTCCATTAACAACTGCACATTGTCCTCGGAGGAGCCGACCATTTTCAACGCCTCGGCACCGAGTCTGAGACTGGCCTCAATCGCCTCGGGAAATGCCTGAGTGGCGCCTGCCTTGAGCAGCTGAGCGCTGGCTTCCAGATCCCGGGCGCGGGCAATGACGGGTATGCGGGGATAGGTGTTTCGGAAGTGGGAAACCGCGCGCATCACGGTCGGACCATGGTCGATGGTCAGTACCACCAGGGATGAGCGTTCCGCATGCGCGGCTGCCAGAAGCTCGGGATCGGAGATGTCGCCATAGAGTACTGGGTGTCCATTGGCCGTCCCGCGCTTGACGTGTACCGGATTGGTGTCAAAGGCGATAAAGGGTATCCCGCTGGTTTGCAACAGCGTCGCCACCGTGTGGCCGACGCGCCCATAGCCGCCAATCAGCACGCTTCGCTCTTCCAGCTCCAGTCCTTCCCTGGAGGGTATACTCGATCCGCGCGGGCTTTTTTCCAGATACCGGGCCAGCCAATCACCGAGACGGATCAACAGTGGGGTGAACATCATGCTCAGGGAGATCACCGCCACCGCCATGATGAAAATTCCTTCATCGATTACCTTGAGTGCCAGTGCCGATCCGAACAGCACAAAGCCAAACTCGCCCGCCTGGGCTAGCAGAAAGGTAATACGGGTGGCCTCGCCCCGGCTGTAGCCAAAAGCAATGGCCAGCGGGAACAGCACCAACAGCTTGATACCGACCAGAACCGCCGTATGCCCGATAAACAGTAGCGGGCGTTCGGTCAGCGCACCAAGATCGATGGACATGCCCACAGCGACGAAGAACAGACTCATTAGCAAGCCCTTGTAGGGCTCGATGAAGGCGCGTATCTGCATGTTGTAGCTGGAGCCGGAGAGCAGCATGCCCATGAGAAAGGCGCCCAGCGCCATGGAGAGTCCGGCTTGGTGTATCATCCAGGCGGCAAAGAATACGGCGAGCAAGACAACCAGCAGGAAGGCTTCCCGGTTATCGTGGCGCGCCAGCCACTCCAGTGCCATGGGCACGATCTTCAGGCCGAATATCCAGAGCACGGAAAAGATCCCGGCCAGGATTAGCAGCTGTTGCCACAGCGGTATGCCGGATGAGATCGCCGTATTGTCCGACAGTAACGCCACCAGGGCCAGCAGCGGTACCACCGCCAGATCCTGCATCAGCAGGATGGCAAAGGTGCCGCTGCCATGTTTACTGGCCAGCTCCCCCCGTTCCTGCAGCAACTGCATCACAAAGGCGGTGGAGGAGAGTGACAGGGTAAGGCCGATCAGCAGCGCGGTCTGCCACGACTCCACACCGATAGAGACATAGAGTGTAATCGCCAGGCCCACCAGCAGGATCTGCAGGGAACCGAGGCCAAACAGGTAGCGTCGCATCGACCAGAGCCGGGTAGGGCGCATCTCCAGGCCGATGACGAACATCAACAATACCACGCCCAGTTCGGTAAAATGGCGTACATCCTCCACATGATCAGTCACATAGGGACCGGGAGAATGCGGTCCCACCACCACGCCGGCAATCAACAGTCCGAGTATCGACCCGAGACCCAGGTGGCGGAACAGCGTAACTGCCACCGATGTGACGGCAAGCAGTAGTAGGGCGGAAAAGATGAAGTTATCCAGATACACAAGGTTACCGGCTAGCGAAAAACAGACTCAGATAATACCGGTCAATAGGCTCGTAGAGAAGGTGACGGTTCAGGAAATTCTCTCAATACTGTCTGTGCCGTGAAAATTAGTCGGCTGTGAACGCACTTGTTTCAGGCTGATTTGTGTCGTATGAGAGCATGCCGGTGATATGGCTGGGATCGGGTTGATCCCGCTTTCGTCGCCGAATTTACTCAGGCCATTGTTGTGATAGCATGATTGGATAAAATGAGACCGGCCGTCTGTCCGGTATTAGGTGGCGCCACTAATCCAGCTCAACCGGGGTCAAAAAACCATCCGGCTTGATCGCAAGAACAGAACAGTCGATCTGACGCAGGATCGAATCTGCAGTGTTGCCGATAAAAAAGCCGGGTATCCCTGTCCGACCCACAGTGCCGATTACCAACAAATCCGTTTCCATGGTATTCGCTATTTCAGGGATTAATTTTTCTGCCTCCCCTTTATAGAAATGTATCTGTACCTCTTCCTGCTTCAAGCCATTTTTCGCCAGTGCATCATCCAGCCACTGGCGATGCTTTTGCTCCTCCTCTTGCACCAGCTTGTCAACTGTATAGGCGGAAACCGACCTGCCGCGTAGGGTCGTTTCTCCGTAGAGATTCCATATATGAACCACATCAAGTTTGGCGCCAACCAGACTGGCCACGTGCTTACCCCACTGCAGCACCCTGTCGGCAAGGGCGGTTTTTTCCTGGTCCTCCGGCAACAGATCAACAGCAATCATTATTTTTTGCAATTCTGTATTGCTGGTGGGCTTGAATGCCCATATCGGATCGGGGCACATGCGGAAAAGCTGCATATCCGTACCCCCAAAGAGAATATTTTTTGCTGTTCTCTCCTGCTCGGCGGGCTTCATTATCAGGTCATAATTACCCCTCAGTGCTTCCCGAATGATTTCCAGGTAGGGTTTTCCACTACACTGTTTCATTGTTACCTGGACACCGCTTTGAGTGAGTTCCGCGGCGATCTCTTTCATCTGCTTCAGGTGATCGTCTTCCATCCACTGATGCAGATCAGCGGATTCTGCATTGATCGCATGATGGCCGGGCGGTGTGTCCAGAACACTCAGCAGCGTGACCTGTGCGCCGGCGTCAGTGGCGACAGTGGTAACCTCGCCGACCAATGCCTCAGTATTGTATTTTCCGTCAACAACCAAGAGGATATTCCTGATTTTATTCATAGCAACGCACCTGCCTGTTTAGCCAGTCATTGAGACTGGTTTGAAATAATCAATCGCGCAGTACATGGACGATGAGCCAACCTGTAATCAGGCTAAATACGGCCTGTCAGGTACATACTGAAGCAGACAACGCCCAGTGGGCCATGACACCGATCAATAGATGCTCCAGCGCCGCAAACTACTGGAATGTAATCCATGGTCAGGCAAAATTGTCTCCTAGCGATGAAACTCGCCGGCTCTTTCGGGCTGGTAGATGACTTCCACGAGCTGTACCTTCATCATGCCCCCCCCAGGTCGGGGCCACTCTATGTGTTCACCCACGGACAGCCCCAGCAACGCACTGCCGACTGGCGCAAGTATGGAGATACGTTCGGCGCTGCCATCCATGTCCTTCGGATACACCAGCGTCAGACAGAACTCTTCTCCCGATTCCAGGGCAAAACGCACCTTGCTGTTCATGGTGACTACGTCTGGCGATACTGCCTCTGGTGAAACCACCTCGGCGCGATCGAGTTCCGCCTGCAGCTCGGATTTGCCCGGAAAGCTGCCTGCCGGCAGCGTATCAAGCAGCGCCTCCAAGCGGTCCAGGTCCTGAGATGTCAGCATAATTCTTGGTCGCTTATTCATCAGACTTTCTCGTTAATCGGTTCATTCCAGACAACCCCACTCAGTTAGCCCACTAAAGTCCATGCGCACGGAAACGCCCAAACCGCCTGCAGTGGCGGTAAAAGCATGGTCCGATAGTGCGCTGTGGTTAATCTCGCCAATCGGGACAGCGGGCGGAATATCCAACTTATCCCCCGACACGCCGTAGTATAATAGTGTCCATATTAAGCCTATTCGACAAAACTTAGAAGCCCCGCCGAGCCAGACAGGAATACGATCTCATGCGAACACATCGCAAACCTCCACGGCCCTTACTCATACGCACGTATCTGTGGGAACAAGTGCTGATCGCCATGGTACTGGGTATCGGACTGGGGCTGCTGCTGTCGCCCTCCGGTGTCGCATTGCTTTCCAGAGAGGCGGCCTACGACGTGGCTCAATGGGTTGCGTTGCCCGGGCAACTGTTCCTGGCAATGATACAGATGGTCGTCATACCGTTGGTGATCTCCTCGATCGTTCTCGGCATTGCGTCCAGTGGTGATGCGGCTTTTCTGAAAAAGGCCGGGGTGCGAATCGTGCCTTACTTTGTTGCCACCACCGCTATTGCAGTCATACTCGGTATCACTGTGGCGACCCTGTTGCGTCCCGGCAATTATATCGATGCTGAACTGGTGCAGTCCATGGCCGGTGATACCCCGCATACGGTGACGGTCTACGGTGACGAACAGAAAGACATCAGTCTCCCGCAACGCATAGAGAGGTTGGTTCCTGAGAATCCCTCCAAATCACTTGTCGACAAGGACATGTTCGCTATCGTGATCTATGCAATCTTTATCGGTGTGGCGCTACTCGCACTGGAAAAACGTCAGAATAAACTAATCCTCGATCTGCTAGGCAGTATCCAGGCGCTCACTTTGAAAATCGTCAACTGGGCGATGATGATTGCGCCTCTAGCGGTTTTTGGTCTGCTCTGTGACATCACGATTCGCGTAGGTATTGACGCCATTCTCGGTATGTCGGTCTATGTGGCCGGCGTGTTACTGGGATTGCTGTTGTTATTAGGAATATATATCTTAATTGCTATGTTTGTGGCGAAAAAGGCGCCGGGGGTATTCCTGCGTGCCATTCGTGAACCCCAGCTGCTGGCGTTTTCCACCTCGAGTTCCGCTGCGGTAATGCCACTGTCGATGCAAACAGCTCACGAGAAACTGGGCGTGCGCAAATCCATTGCGCAGTTCATTATTCCCCTGGGTGCGACGGTTAACATGGACGGTACGGCGCTATATCAGGTGGTAGCGGCTGTGTTTTTGACCCAGGTATTCGGCATGGATCTTACCCTGAGTGATCTGTTGTTGCTCACCGCAACCACGGTCGGCGCTTCCATCGGTACACCGAGTACCCCCGGCGTGGGTATAGTCATACTCGCCACCATTCTGCAGGGTGTCGGTGTGCCCACCACCGGCATTGCCATGATTCTCGGTGTCGACCGGATTCTGGATATGTGCCGGACAACGGTGAATGTCACGGGTGACCTGACCGCGTGTGTCGTGATGGATCGCTGGATCGGTAAAGAACTTGCGGCGGATGAACCTGCACAACCGCTACCGGAGGTTACCTGAAGAGGAGCCGGTTTTCGGAGTTTTCAATATTCGCTGTCCTGTAACGAGCCGCAAATAGGCCGGATCGATCCCATGCTCTGGTGGATCGCCTGGACGCTGATGCCTGGAAATGCCAGATACTGTTTGGAGAACCGGACTGATGAAAAAGAGTAAAACAAACCCGGGCGACCCTATGCCCCAGGCCACTACCTCGGCCGAAAGTGTCCGCCGTTTCGTCGAGACGGCGCATGAGGTCGATCTGGCTGCCTGGCTTGCGGAGCTTCCGCATGAGCTGGCGAAGAAGGAAATCCTGGCCTTGGCCATGCCCCGGCGGGCCAAGACATTTCGCTATCTGCCGCTTGCTGTTCAGGCAGAGTTTGCCCGACGGCTGGAGCGCCAAGATCTGGCGGAAATCGTCACCCGAATGCATGCGGATGATCGCGCTGACCTTTTCAATCACTTGACAGCGCAGGAACAGCAGCGGCTGTTGCGCGACCTGGCGCGGGAGGAGTGCGAGGATATCCGCCGTCTGTCGGCCTACGCCGAAGAAACCGCCGGGGCTATCATGACCTCAGACTATGCGACGCTTGCCGCGAACATGTCGGCGCATGAGGCAATCGAGGTGCTGCGGCGCGAGACCCCCGGGAAAGAAGCCATCTATCGGTGCTATATCCTTGATCACGATCGCCGCCTGATCGGGTCGATCGAGTTGCACGAATTGATCCTGGCCGCCGCCGATACGCGGATTGAAGAGATTATGGACCATGCCCCGGTGTCTGTCGCGCTGGATATGGATCAGGAGGAAGTCGCCCAAACCATCGCGCACTATGACCTGTCGGCGCTGCCGGTTGTTGATGAGAGCGGCCGACTGGTCGGCATCATTACGCACGACGACGCGGCGGATGCGATGCAGCGCGAAACGACAGAGGATTTCCAGAAGATTGCCACGGTCCGCCCGTTTTCGCAAAGCGTGCGCGAGGCCGGCATGGGTGTTCTTTACACCAAGCGGATTTTCTGGCTTGCGCTGCTGGTGTTCGGAAACCTGTTTTCGGGCGCGGGGATTGCGTTCTTCGAGGAGACGATCCTGGCTTATGTGTCCCTGGTATTCTTTCTTCCGTTGCTAATCGACAGTGGTGGCAATGCCGGGTCGCAGTCGGCCACCCTGATGGTACGCGCGCTGGCCACCGGCGACGTGGCGCTGAAGGACTGGCGCAATCTGATCTTGCGTGAACTGATGATTGCGATGGCACTGGGGGCGACGATGGCGTTTATCGTCTCTCCCGTCGGGGTGCTGCGTGGCGGGTCCGACATCGCGCTTGTCGTAGGGCTGACGATGCTGCTGGTTGTCATCGTGGGAAGCCTGGTAGGGATGTCGCTACCGTTCCTGTTGAGCCGTTTGCGGCTCGATCCAGCAACCGCCAGCGCGCCGCTGGTGACCACGATATCGGATGCGGTCGGCGTACTGGTCTATTTCTCGATTGCAACGCTGGTGCTAATTCCCTGATCCAGGCTATTCCCTGACACCCTGCGGATCCGTGCGGCAAATTAAAACGTCGCAGGCCGCGCTCCGAAGCACCCGCCGGGTGACGCTGCCAAGCAGCGCTCGCCGGACCCTGCCTGTGCTGCCGGGACCCAGTACGATCAGGTCCACCTTCGGGCTCCATGTCGCCCGCACAAGGGCGGTCGCGGGATCGCCGGCAACGACCCGCGTCGCACTTCGTTTCGGGCGGTGTTCCAGCCTGTTGGACATATCGCGCAAGGAAAGCTTCGCCTTGTGAATCAGGGCGTCGCGATGGGCCGTGATACCTGCCTGACCGCTGCCAGCGCGCAACATCGCCGCTTCAAACTGATGCGGAATCTGTGTGACATTGACCAGATTCAACCCCGCCAACGGCAACAGCGCAGCCACGAAGGGCACAACTGCCGCGGAGTTATCGGAGGTGTCGATGGACACCACGACATGTTGGTAGGCTTGCGTGACCGGTCGTTTGACCACCAGCACCGGTATACCGCTTGCGCGGATCACCCGATCAGTGGTTGAACCAATGATTTTCTCAAGAATCGAGTCGCCCTGGTGTGCCCGCATCACGACCAGATCGACACTGATCTCATTGGCCAACTCGATCAGACGCAGGGATGGTGATCCGATCTCAATGCGAATATCAAGCCCGGCAACGTCGATCTCCAATCTTGCAACCGCAGCCTCAAGGTTTTCCTGGGCGATGAGCCGTACTTGATGCTGGATCAGACTCATATCCACAGGTGCAAGATCAAATCCGCTGGCGTCCTCGATGACATGGACAATGGTGAGTCTTGCCCGGTGCGAGCGGGCAATTTCTGCTGCACGCGCCAGCACCGTATCATCCTGAGGGAACTGACCCGCTGCCGCGAGAATATTTCTTATCTGATCCATTCCACCACCTTCTTGGTTACGTCGTATTTATCAGCGAATTTTCGCTCTTGACAGGAATACAGCTGACCCGGGTACAACCTGGCAATCTCGTAGACGAACCCTGGCATAATGGGTGCGCCGCCAAGATATCGTATCGAGCCTCGCGCAACGCTGCCGAGCAGCAAATAGCCCAGACCATTTACGTTGTGAGTGCCAATGGCAATGAGATCTGTCATGCCCGTGACAGGGCGCGATCCGCTCTCGACGAAGGATCACTTGACAGCAGAATCTGTTTGAAATAGCCGCCCATGGTGCCTTTGAGCTGGGTATCAATCTGCTCCAAGGTCCAGCGCTGTATACTGGCATTTTGCGCCATCTCGAGCTGGCTGGTGGCCACGCCTCCAGCATTGGCTGCCTTGCCCGGCCCGTAACGCGTTTCCGCGTCTAACAGCAGGTCGGCGGCATCCGGCGTGCTCGGCATGTTCGCTCCCTCGCTGACCGCGATACAACTGTTGTTGACCAGTGCCCCGGCGTCCGCCCGAGTCAGTTCATTCTGTGTTGCGCACGGAAATGCCAGCTCGTTGGGCATGCGCCACACCGCGTGACCGTCTTTGGGATAGTCCCTGAGCGGACGCCGAGGCACTGCGTTCACTCGTGGCGAGAAATAAAAGCGCTGTGCGAAGCCGACTGTCCACACGCCAGGCTTTTTCGCGCCTATCTCAGTTGACTGTCCTTACTGGCCCGCCTATTGAGGCCGGCAAAGGCCGTATGCCTTTTATCGATCTCTCCCTGGCATTTAATGCATAAACGCACACCGGGTACCGCTTTGCGCCGCGCCTCAGGAATCTCCGCCTCGCACGCCTCGCACTGCCTCAAGCCCTCACCTGCAGGCAGCCGGTTCCTCACTCGGCGGACCGCATCTTCCACGCTTGCATCAATCTGATCCTGCACCGCCCCGTCACGGGACCAACCGCCAGCCATATCAGACTCCTATATCGAAAACCGTTTATCTTGAGGTTGCCACCTGCATGCGATCACCATAGCGCCCGTAGAACCACTCCATGACCAGGGGCGGGAACAGCGTGGTGAGCGCTATCACAATCACCATGCCTGCATAGACTTCATTATCGAATATACCGCTGATCCTGCCTAACTCGGCGAAGATCAGTCCGACCTCGCCACGCGGTATCATCGCCATGCCGATTACCCAACGCACGGGCCAGGATTCCTTAATAAACATGGCGCCAGCGAGCTTGCCGGTGATCGCCACCAGGAATAGCGACAACGAAAAAATCCAGATAAAGGGTGAACCCCAATCGATCTCGCGCAGATTGAGCGAAAGCCCCACAAACACAAAGAATATCGGCGTAAACAGATGGACAATCGGTTTCATCTGTTCCTCGATACGGTGTGCAAAACGCTCATCTTCGTGCAGGATGATACCCAGGGGTAGAAAGAAGCGTCTCGACAGTGCCAGTCCTGCGGCAAAGCCGCCAAGTAACTCCGGCGCCCCAAGAACATGAGCCAGCCAGGCGAAGAACAGCACCAACGAGACGATTGTGGTCGGCAGCAGGCCGGGAATCTCGCTGACCGCATCAAAGCGTCTGATGACCAACGAAATCAACTTGGCAGCCATAGGTGCCAATAGGAAAAATGCCCCCACGAATATCAGCACCTTACCGGCATTCACCAGGCTCACGCCGCCACCGATGGAGAACTCATAGAGTAGTGCCAGCAGCACCACACCCAAAACGTCGTCCAGTACCGCCGCTCCCAGCACAATCTGTCCCTCGGGTGCGTGTTGCCGTTTGAGGTCAGCCAGTACCCGTATAGTGATTCCGATGCTGGTGGCAGTGAGCGTGCCGCCAATAAACAGAGATACCAGCAGTGGTAAGCCAAACACCCAATAGCTCAGCGTGAATCCCAATACCAGCGGCAACACAAAACCGGCCAGTGCAACCACCAGAGACTTGACACCGGTACTCACCAGACGCTTCGCGTCGGTTTCCAGACCGACCTCGAACAGCAACAGAATGATGCCAATCTCCGCCATCAGCTTGATCGCCTCAAACGGCTCAATCCAGCCCAGCATGCTTGGCCCCAGCACCACGCCCGCAAACAGTTCGCCCAAAACCGAGGGCATCTGCAAACGGGTCGCCAGTTCCGCGAACACGCGCGCCGTCAGGAGAATAATCAGCAGATATAAAAAGAACTCATGAGTTGCCACTGAATCTCCTTTCGGTTCTTATTGTCCACCGACCTGTCACGCAGGGCATCTTCGTCTATCCTGAAAACTAAAGTAGTAAAGTAGCGAGAAAAAGGAGCTGTGTGCGTGAAACGCACGCAAAGCACCAGCCGGGAAGACTATCATAACCCGCGATTTTTTGATCATTGTTTCATGATGTTAAGTATACTGACCTTGAGGTTGAGACCGGTGTATCATGGATCCGCAACGGGGCCAAGCTGGTGAATTAAATTATCATTATGCGTAAAACAGGGGTTCGGGACAGCCAAATATCAAAGGCCAATAACACGCGCTAACGAAGACTGATCACTGGAGAAAATAAATTGACAATTTTCAAAGATATTCTTTGTGTGGTGGACATCAGAGAAGATTGCATGGCCGCTGTGGAGCGCGCTGTCACGCTGGCTGAGAATAACCAGGCCGATCTTACTGTTATCGACGTTGTCGATCGCCTGACTGCCGGTATCGGCATGCCCGACGGAGGACCGATTTCCGCCGATCTTCAGTTCGCATTGGAAACCGGCCATGCACAGAAACTGGAAACACTGGTCGACCCCTATCGTCAGCAGATCCCGATTAAAACGAAAGTACGAAATGGCACTCGTTTTCTGGAGATCATCCGCCAGGTGCTAAGCGAAGGACACGACATGGTGATCACGGCTCCTGAAAAACTGGCATGGCTGGACCGGTTTTTCGGCAGTGATGATATGAACCTGTTGCGCCAGTGCCCATGCCCGGTCTGGCTCGTAAAGCCGCAGGCAGAAAAATCCTATAATCGCATCCTGGCAGCGGTCGATACAGACGATGGGTATCCGTCGGTGGAACTGAAATCACGGCATGTGCTGAATCAGCAAATTCTTGAAATAGCCGGTTCATTGGCGCTATCAGACTTTGCTGAACTGCACGTGGTGCATGCCTGGCGGGCAATCGGTGAAAGCGCCATGCGCGGGGCCTTTCTACGTACCCCGGAAGCAAAAATCGTCGCCTACGTAGAGCAGGTAAGACAGCAACGCGAGGCCAACCTGGATGCACTCATGCGCGGGGTTGCCGACACGTTGGGTAAAGAGGCAGCGGACTATATCAACCCCAGAACGCATCTGGTAAAAGGATCGCCCCGTAAAGAGATTCCAGCACTGGCCAAACAACTCGAAGTCGACATTCTCATTATGGGGACTGTGGCTCGCACCGGCGTTCCGGGATTCATTATGGGCAACACCGCTGAGACGATCCTGAATCAAATCGACTGTTCAGTTCTCGCCATCAAACCACCCGGTTTTGTAACGCCCGTTATATTAGAGGATTGAACACTCCGGTTTTGAGTTCGGTCAGAGCCATTACTCAAGCGGGCGCCGGGTATCTGCACATCCGTGCACAACCGTTTTTTGTCTTCAGCAGTTGAACATGCCGATCATCGACGTTATCCCACGTCAAATCATATATCCCGCCCGCCTGCATCAATGGCAAATTGATACACGACAAGTGGCAGGCAGCGCATGAATTTCCGTGTGAACAAACCATTGGTATTGGTCGGATTTTGCTGTACGACCAGAATAAAGCAGAAAAAATTGCGGCAGAAACCCTCTACACCGTGATTCAGCGCCAAATCAGAAGGTTTCGTCTGATCTGTGGTGCAAGCAGGGAAATAGTGGTTTCATCGCGCCCGGCCGGGCTTAAAACAAAAACAGGCCCTCCAGTGCGTTTCATTGGTTCGCTCATCGTTTGAGCCTCCGATTGTAAAGCGCGATATTCCCGAATACGCATTGGCTGATACTGCTCTGCCTCATTGATCCGCACTTTGACTGGAATAAGCACAGGCTCGGCGGGCACCCAAGCGACCTTAAACCACCGTCTGATAGACCTAAGTACTGCTTCATACAGGTTGGTAACCATAAGAAGCTCCTTAGAAACGGATACTGGCTTTGCTTTCATAGGGAACTTTATGCCTTTCGGTAAATCTGGATAAGTCGACTCTTCTTATGCCCTGTGTTCATATACTTCGATAATATAAACGGCCGAATCACCGTTTAACGCCTTAATGTATTCAGGCTTCCATCATTTTGGCTCAGAATTTAGCGTCCAGCCTCTACCGACCTACTCACCAGGTAAAGCCAGATGAACCCCGCCACGCCCGCCAGCAGGGAGGCAGCAAGAACGCCGGTCTTGGCCATTAGCAGTAACTCTTCGCTCGCACCGAAACCAAGTTGGGCGACAAAAATCGACATGGTGAATCCGATCCCGGCCAACAGCGACACACCTGCGATCTGGCTGAATCGGGTGTCTTTTGGTAACACGGCCACGTCCAGTTTCAGCAGCAGCCAGCAGACCCCGGTGATACCGATAAACTTGCCCACTACCAGGCCCAGCGATACACCAAGCATTACGGGATGGGTCAGCGTATCGCCCAGCGAACCCAATTCCAGCGGAATACCGGCATTGGCCAGGGCGAAGATCGGAATCACCAGATAGGCTACCGGCATGTGCCAGACATGCTCCAGTCGTTGCAGCGGGGCTTCGACACTGTGCACGCCGTTTTCCAGGGTCTGCACTACTGCACGCAGTTCGTCATTGGTCATAATGCTTTTGCCGGGCTGGTGACTGGCATCAAAACGCTGCATCAGATCCCTGACATGCTCACTGAAACGCTCCGGGTTGTATTTGGGCATAGCCGGCACGCTTAAGGCACCCAGGATACCTGCCAGGGTGGCATGGACGCCGGACTGCAGCAAGGCGTACCACAAAAACACCGCAACTATAAAATAGGGCGTGGTCTTACGAATACCACTCTTGTTGAACACCAGCAGCAATGCAAAAAATCCGCCGGCTACCGCCAGCGGACCGAGCGCAATGGTGTCGGTGTAAAACACCGCGATGACCATAACCGCGCCCAGATCATCCACAATGGCCAGCGCCACCAGAAAGGTGATCAAGGCCTTGGGCACCCGACCGGCCAGCAACACCAAGGCGCCGATGGCAAAAGCAATATCAGTAGCCATGGGGATACCCCAGCCGCGCGCGGCCTCGCCTTCCGGGTTCATGGCAAAATAGATCAATGCTGGCACAACCATGCCGCCGATTGCCGCCCCGATCGGCAGCGCCGCATTGCGCAGTTGGGCCAGTTCACCCACCAGTATTTCTCGTTTAAGCTCCAGACCAACAACGAAAAAAAACAGTGCCATCAGGCCGTCATTGATCCAGTGTTGCAGGGTCATTTTTAGCACCCAGCTACCAATGTTGATACCGATGAGGGTATGCACTGCATGTTCATAGGCGGAAGCGAGCGGTCCGTTAGCCAGCACCAACGCCAAGACTGCCGTACCCATCAGCAGTAAACCACTGGTGGTCTGGCGGTGAATAAATTCTTCAAAAGGCGTGAGGATTTTATCGAAACTCTTTTCCCAAGGGGCATGATATATCCCTGTTTTTGCCTTGGGATCAGGATTCACTTGTTCATTCATATTTTTCATCCATAACTATTCATTGGCAAATAGCGACTCATGGGCTGTCCTAGCACAGCAGGGACGGTGGGGTGCAAGACCCGATGCTCATCGATATATCGTAAAAACGCGCTGTCTCCTCATCAACCCGGCCAGACACGCTGATCTAACACCTTCGCTCCATCTCGGCCTTTATAGCAGCGGGCGCAATAAAGATCTCTGCATTTTCTTGCCCAAATGCCTTTATCAGTGCTCTGTCATCAAACCCGGCAAGTATACGCGGATGAATGCGATATTTGTCCAGCCACTTGTCAATGCCGGAATGCAGCTAAATGCCACTACCGGGCAACTGTAACGGTATCCCGTCGACACAATGCGGAAATCACCTGGTAGCTGCTTTAGCGGTTTTTTGTGGCAAAAAGCTGATCGTGCACTCACTGAGCTTGTGACTGAAACTCTTCGTACTGACCGTGGCAGGGATAGGACGGTCGGCCAGCGCCAAGTCAAGGCGCTGCACGGCCAGTTTTCTTAAAAGCGTATCAAGACGCGCATCGCGGCAGATCATACATACCGGTTCCGTCATCTGTAGGCGGCATAAAAATAATATGGGCGATAGACTTGGGCACCACATCAACCTTGAACCGTTGTGGATGACCTTCCGACAGTTGGTTGGTGTATCACTTCTTCCATCTCACCGCCCAGCGAATACATCTCGTCAGTATAATCTCGACACTATCCGTCCAGTATCAGTGAGTTCCAGGTTACGTCCGACCCGGGAGAACAGATTTACCCCAGGATACTCCTCCAGCAGGCTCAGTTGCCCGCCGATGGTCTGTGGCGTCAGGCACAACTGTTCACTGGCCCTGGTTACGCCCCTCTCTGGCCACCGCCCAGAAGCAGTGCAGATGCCTGCAGTTAATCATAGGGTTACCATTACTTCGTAATAACCGCGTATGACAAATAAGATTTTCAAAACTGTTATTTATCTCAGCCAAGTGAATTATGTTTAGCTGGGCTGCATAAATCCATTAGACCACCTCACTCACGACCGGAACAGGCGCGGGTTACGCTCGATGAACTTTCGAATCCAGACTTCGATGAATGAACGCTCTCGCTGCTTCATGTACCACCACCCCAGCGCGCTGATTGCCAGGGTGCCCAGGGTATTGACAATCATATCCCACATCGTGTCGGTCAGACCTGATGGATCGTTGAGCATGGGTTTCTGCATATTGGTTCCGAAGACCTGATCCATAGCAAATTCAAAAATCTCCGATAGAGCACCTACCGCCACGGCAAACAAAAATGCGAACATGGCAACGAAACGCGGCAGCATATGAATATCAATGTTTTTGCTCTCGTTAAGCACGTAGATGAGCAGGAAACCGAGGAGCCCCATCAGCAGTCCGGAACTGGTATGCAGTGCGATATCCCACCACCAGATCCGAATGTAGTAGCTCTGGATCTCACCCAGGAATAGTGCCGCGAATACGAATATCACAGCAAGTATCTGAAATTCAGCAGGAATGTACACCCGGAACCGGCGACCGAGCACGGCTGGTAAAAGCGTAATCGCCATGATCGCAATGATCAGGAAAGTATTGATCCACTGTCCCTCGTAGACCACCAGTATCAATTCCACCGCCATGATGATCTGGAGGACAATCAGAATGTTGCGGTAAATGCTGGTCGGTAAGTCGGTCTTGTTCTTCTTCATAGCTGAAGGTTCGGGCCTTGTGTCCATGCTACTCAATATTTGTGGCGATTATCATCGTCGATGAGACAGATTGCATCGACCTCATGCCTTGGCAGGTGGTGCAGGAGTTGGTGAATACCCGTTACACGCTGCCGGAATGACTTCCATTAGCGTATCAGTGTTATGCCCTAACGGTGAAACTTGCCGACCCGTTCGGGTTGGTAGACAACTTCCACGAGAGATACCTTCAGCATGCCAACCCCCGGTCTGGGCCACTCGATGTGCTTACCCGGGGACAGCCCCAGCAACGCGCTGCTGACTGACGCGAGTATCAAAATAAGTTCGACGTTGCCATCCATATCCTGCGGTTACACCAATGTCAGACAGAACTCTACCCCGATTCGAAAGCAAAACGCACCTTGCTGTTCTTAGTCACCACATTGGGCGGTGCGTCCTGCGGTTCGATGACTTCGGTACAATCAAGTATCTCCCGAAGCTTGGTCTTGCTCGGAAAAGGCGGGCGCCTGTAGCGCATTAAGCAGGATCTTGAGACGATTAAGATCCTACAATGTCAGCATAATTCCTGGCCGTTGATCCAGCAGACTTTCCCGTTGATCGGTTCGTTACATACTGCTCTTCAATACGCAGCAATACAGTAAGGGTCTATTTTAGGGTTATTCGGCAAGGCTTAGAAGCCCAGTCGGAGTAGACAAGAAAACAACGACATGTGAACGCATCGGCAATCCCGAAAACCTTTAACTATGCGCATCCCGAAGGCCACCTGAATATTCAATGGCTATCACTCAACCGGGGGCAGAGGCCGGCAATCGATTGCCGTAACGCCCGTAGAACCACTCCATGACCAGTGGCGGGAACAGTGTGGTGAGCGCTATCACAATCACCATGCCTGCATAGACTTCATTATCGAATATACCGCTGATCCTGCCTAACTCGGCGAAGATCAGTCCGACCTCGCCACGCGGTATCATCGCCATGCCGATTACCCAACGCACGGGCCAGGATTCCTTAATAAACATGGCGCCAGCGAGCTTGCCGGTGATCGCCACCAGGAATAGCGACAACGAAAAAATCCAGATAAAGGGTGAACCCCAATCGATCTCGCGCAGATTGAGCGAAAGCCCCACAAACACAAAGAATATCGGCGTAAACAGATGGACAATCGGTTTCATCTGTTCCTCGATACGGTGTGCAAAACGCTCATCTTCGTGCAGGATGATACCCAGGGGTAGAAAGAAGCGTCTCGACAGTGCCAGTCCTGCGGCAAAGCCGCCAAGTAACTCCGGCGCCCCAAGAACATGAGCCAGCCAGGCGAAGAACAGCACCAACGAGACGATTGTGGTCGGCAGCAGGCCGGGGATCTCGCTGACCGCATCGAAGCGCCGGATAACCAGCGAGATCAACTTGGCGGCCATGGGTGCCAATACGAAAAATGCCGCTACAAATATCAACACCTTACCCGCATTCACCAAGCTCACGCCGCCACCGATGGAGAACTCGTAGAGGAGTGCCAGCAGTACCACGCCCAATACGTCATCCAGCACCGCCGCTCCCAGCACAATCTGTCCCTCAGGGGCGTGTTGTCGCTTGAGGTCGGTCAGTACCCGTATAGTGATCCCGATGCTGGTGGCGGTGAGCGTGCCGCCGATGAACAGAGACACCAGCAGGGACAAGCCGAATACCCAATAGGCCAGCGCAAAACCCAACGCCAGTGGCAATGCGAAGCCACTCAGGGCAACCACCAGTGACTTGGCGCCAGTACGCACCAGGCGTTTGGCGTCAGTTTCCAGTCCCACTTCAAACAGCAGCAGAATAATGCCGATCTCCGCCATCAGCTTTATGACTTCAAACGGCTCAATCCAGCCCAGAATACTGGGTCCGAGCACTACGCCTGCGAACAATTCGCCTATAACCGATGGTGCCTGCAGTCGGGTCGCCAATTCCGCGAATACGCGTGCCGTCAGGAGAATGATCAGCAAGTAAAGAAAAAACTCATGTGTTTCCAAGTCAACTCCCCCCCCGGGGTTTTTTGGGATCTGGGCCACAAGATATTATTACCGATTTCCGAGCGGCCCAAAAGGCAGATGATGGAATCAGTTACGGCCTGCAGCAATGACCGTTGGATGGGCATCCTATCATGGTTTGTGGTACACTATCCCCGGCTATATTTTTCGTTTCAATGCGACAGAATGCTCTGTGTGATGGCCAAGATTCTGATCTGTTCTGGCTAATCAGATACTCCCAAAGACCGGCCTGAAGATCTCACAGAGATCATGGCTCAGTTGTTTTATTATTGGTGGAAAACTCCAGTTAACCAAAGCTGATCGATGGAATAGATGGAAATGAATATATTCAAGGATATCCTTTGTGTAGTGGACGTCAGAGAGGACTGCACGGCTGCGTTGGAACGCGCTGTCTCACTAGCGGAGAGTAACCAGGCCAGCCTTACTGTTCTCGATGTGGTTGATCGTATTACTGCCGGCATCGGCATGCCTGATGGAGGCCCTATTTCCGCCGATCTTCAGTCCGCGATGGTGGCTACCGACATGCAGGCGTTGGAGGCGCTGGTCGATCCTTACCGTAAACGGGTTTCGATAAAAGTAGAGGTGCGGAAGGGTACCCGTTTTATGGAAATTATTCGCCAGGTACTCAATAACGGACACGACCTGGTCATTAAGGTTCCCGAAAAGCTGGATTGGTTTGATCGGTTATTCGGCTGTGATGATATGAACCTGTTACGTGAGTGTCCGTGTCCGGTTTGGTTGATCAAACCCCAGATAAAAAAGTCCTATCGCGTCATTCTGGCGGCGGTCGATACCGACGACGGATATCCTCGGGCGGAACTGAGGTCACGCGATACGGTGAACCGGGAAATTCTTGAAATTGCGTGTTCACTTGCGCTGTCCGATTTTGCCGAGTTGCACATCGTGCATACCTGGCAAGCAATTGGTGAAAGCGCTATGCGCGGTGCGCTTATGCATACGCCAGAAATAAAAATTATTAACTACGTAGAGCAAGTCAGGCGTCAGCGTGAAACTAAATTGAATAGGGTTGTGCACGAGGTTACGAGCCAATTGGGAGAAGAGATTTTCGATTATCTCAATCCCCAGATCCATCTAATAAAAGGAGGGGCCCGTAAAGAGATTCCTGAACTGGCAGAACAGTTGAAGGCTGATGTTATTGTTATGGGAACCGTCGCGCGCACGGGTGTGCCGGGGTTCATCATGGGCAACACCGCCGAGACGATCCTGAATCAGATCAATTGTTCGGTGCTTGCCATCAAGCCGTCCGAGTTTAAAACACCGGTTACATTGGAGGATTGAATACCGATACCCACCCTTTGAAAAAAGCATTCGTTCATGTTGCTTGGGTGAAGCTCTTTTCAATACGGAACGATATTCGTGATCTTCATTGGTGCGCTATTGTGTCATCCACCGGGTGAGCCCTGCCTGAGTCGCACCTGCTTTCTCTTGTTAAGGAGTATTCAGCATGATGGATAATCTTGCACAAATCCTCATGCTTCTGGGGGTTGCGGTTGCCGTTGCCGTCACATTTCAGCGCATGCATATTCCCACCAGCCTCGGGTATCTACTGGTAGGATTGATTCTTGGACCGCATACCATCGGGCCTGTGGTCCATGTGCCGGAGTTTAAAGCGCTGGCCGAGTTTGGTGTGGTATTCCTGCTGTTCACCATCGGCCTCAATTACTCATTACCCCAGTTGCACAGTCTACGCAACCAGGTCCTCGGACTTGGGACTGCACAGGTCGTATTCACCACTGTGGTCGTGGGGGCAGTGGTCTGGCTGGCAGGATTCCCGGTCACTGTGGCGTTTGTGATTGGCGCGGTGTTTGCCCAGTCATCATCCACTATTATTGGTAATCAATTGACAGAGCAGGGCGAGGAAAACAGCGCCCACGGCAGGCTTGGACTCGCCATGTCCGTTTTTCAGGATGTCACGGCTGTCCCTTTTCTGGTGGTCATACCCGTGCTGGGCATGGCGGTTGGTATAGATGTATTGGCAGGTGCCCTTGGATGGGCCGTAATAAAAGCGCTGACTGCATTCGTACTGGTATTTGTTGTTGGGCGCTGGTTGCTACGACCGTTTTTTCATTTGGTTACCAAACATCGAACGGCTGAGGTATTCACACTGGCGGTACTGCTGGTTGCCCTGCTTGCGGCCTGGGCAACAAACAGCCTTGGTTTGTCGTTGGCGTTTGGCGCCTTTATTGCCGGGATGATGCTGGGTGAGACAGAGTTTCGACACCAGGTGGAATCGAGCATACGCCCATTTCGCGATGTGCTGCTTGGGCTGTTTTTTGTCGGCATCGGCATGATGATCGACCCAACAGCCATACCGGGTATTTGGCATTGGGCCTTGATGGGCATGCTGCTCATATTGATCAGCAAGATATTGATCGTCGCCGCGATGGTGCGTAAGAGTGGTATCGATATTTTGACCACTTGGCGTACGGCGCTATTATTGGCCGTCGGCGGTGAGTTTGGTTTTGCCCTTCTTGCGATTTCAATTGATGCCGGCGTGATTGATGTGCATGTTGGTCAGATAGCACTTACTTCTGTTCTTTTTTCAATGGTTGCGGGCTCGTTGCTGATCAAGTTCAATCATGCCATTGCCGGTAGGCTGGCCGGGCCTCAGCTCGGCAAGACACAAGGTGTAGCTGATTCATTATTGGGGGTATTGAAACCACAAGTACTGATCGGCGGTTACGGGCGGGTGGGACATACAATAGCCGTGCTGCTGCAGTCGAGTGGTGTTTCGTTTGTAGCTTTTGATAATGATCCAAAACGGGTGGCACAGGGACGGGCTGATGGCCATCCGGTAGTGTATGGTGATATTTCTGATCCTGAACTGCTGGCTGTTGCCCATGTGGAGCATGCCTCACTGGTGGTGATTACCGTTGACCAGCCATCTACTGCATTACGGGCAATCTCAGTGCTGCGAACTAGTTGCCCCCAAGTACCGGTCATTGCGCGGGCACGTGATCTTGAGACCAGTACCCAACTTATTGATGCCGGCGCTACCCACGCCTACCCGGAAGCTATTGAAGCAAGCTTGCGTCTGGGTGCAACCGCGTTGGGGATGCTGCGAATTCCAGATAAGGATATTGACCTGATACTTCAGGGTGTGCGGGATTGGGATTATGATCCTGTACGTGAAGAGGACTAGGGCGTGTGATGATAGGATGGCTGTTTCAAAGGCCTATGGTGCAGCCATCCGACCAGGATTAGTGAAAGTGGTATCAGCATAGGAAAGGCATCGGCCATCGTGCGTTTCTAAACTCCAGTCGGTTGGGTGTCGCGGTGGACTGCGGAATACCGATCTATAAAAAAGGAATTTGTTCGTTTAACCCAGGTGGACCACCCTTGGTGGCGCTAAACAATATTTACGATCCCCGTTGGCCGAGGTTGGCCCCTAGCTCGGTTTCTTGGCTATGTATGAAATGAATGGACTAAGGCTGGGAAATAACCTGATCGCCAACTGCGTAACATTGGTACTGAATCGCCCTCGGTAAATAATCTTGGTAATGATGAATCCAATGTTTTCCAGGAACTCGACCACTTCTGTCGAGGTGTACTCTCTCACATGCCCCATGTGACCCAGCGAGTCCAATTTCTTATATTCAGCATAAGTATTTCCACTACAGGAATAGGCTCTATTTCTGACCAGAAAATTGCTTATTCCGGCAAGCGACCTGAGATTTGGGCTGGATAGCATCATCGTGGCGTCGGGCTTCATAACGCGCAAAACTTCAGATAATGTCAATATCGGGTTTATTCGAAGATGCTCAAATAGCTCATTAAAGACCACAGCATCAAATGAGTTATCTTCAAAAGGGAGCTTTTCGGTTTCAATGTTGCACTTGACAACATTAATACTCATCTTTTCTATCGTTGTCGCATACCGCTCTGGTGCAATGTCACAGCCAGTCACGTTATATCCGCTATCAGATAGGGCCGTGGTAAAGAGTAAAGGCACTGATCCAAATTCTAATACATCACTATCCGGGGCTACCTGTTCCTTCGCGATATCCAAATCCAGGGCAACTCTTAACCTGTGATTCGATACATAAGACTTGTGCCAATCTGACAAGGTCTGGCCTTCTGGTGACAGTCGTTTTGCGCAATCATCTATGCTCTTCAACGACGCTTCTGATGGATAAAAGGCTTGCCGTTCAAAATTCATAAACTACTCCCGAGAAGCTTAGCCTGGTGGGGCCGACTTCTGATTATGAAACTCACGAATAAACAGAAAATGTTCCTCGCGACAATATAACAATGCTTGGCCTGTCAGACCCCATGCGGCCCACCGGTTTAGGATGGAAATAGTGAAACCGTCGGGCGGGAATGGGTTTTGTCAGCATCCTGCCTGGGAGAGATCCGATTTATTATGAAAAGCCTAGCAGAGAATTATCTACTGGCGAATTAATTCGTTGGCTTGGATGGTTATTGGGGATGTTTATTGACGCAATGCCTTGTTGATAGATCCAGATGCCTCCCGCTCCTGTTTCTTTACTCCGCAAAAGTATCGTCCCTTTTTCTCCAATGCGCCTTCACGGGGTATCTTCATGCCGCAGGTAAAGCAGGGGACCAGGCCCTGCTCAGCCTCACGACGGGCCTGTTCCTTCATCCGCGTTATCTGCTGCTGCTTTCGTTTTTGGTGATAGAGATAACCGATCAAGGTCAGGGATAACGGAAGCAGTAATAGAGCGGGGTCAGCCATGGATTGGTACCTTCCAGGTTGAGTAAGTTCTACTGTGGATTACCGATGGCTATGCGGTAGGTGGCGTGGCAGCCGACACAGTTCTGCATCAGTTCACTTAGCTGAGTCAGGGTGTGGCTACCGTCTTCCATCTGTTCGGCATCCATCGCCAGCTGGTCAAACTTCTGGTGGGTATCCAATCCCAGTTTCTTGAACTCCATGGGGAGTTTTGCTGCCAGTGATATCGGTACGCCGCCTTGGGCCGCCATGCCGGCGGTACGTGCCGCGCCGGCAGCCTGCGCCAGGTCTTCCTTGGCGATGCCCTGGGTGATGCTCTGAAGCGTGGCAACGAACGCACGCATCTCTGCCAGTACCAGATCCCGTTCGCTACTGTTCAACTGTATAGCAATCCGGCCGTCGCTCATCGGCATGGTGTCGCCCTGATAGACGAATTTGTAGCCAAAAAAGGCCGCGACCAGTAGCAGGGCGGTGAGTGAGCCCCAGCAGAATTTGCACATCTGTGTCTCCTTTTGCGATTATATAATCACATTTTGGTTAATTATTTCTGATTACCCATCAGACCCAGCCACGCCCGGATACGGGTCGCCATGGTGGATGCGCTGTTGCTTATCCACCCTACGGATTGGCTGCACTGATGAGGCATTTGTAACAACCTACCATTTGCTGTCACGCTTTTTTTCATATGCGGCTGAGTTAGATGGGTGAGCAGGCAATTGTTTTAATGTGGTCTGACGGCCCGGGAGATGAACTCCCAGAGTGGCTGTGATTCCGATTCCAGATCGAAATCAAAATCAAACACCGACCAGCGCATGAGCAACCCCTGGATCAGCATGACCAGGTGGTGTGCCGTGATGTCCGGGTTGAGCGAATGGTCGAAACAGCCGTTTTCCACGCCCTCCTGCAGTAGCTGAGAGACCCTGGAGGTGTAACTACGCATTACCCGCTGCACACTCTGCTTCAGTTCTGGTGATTCTATATGCAGCCTGTCCGAGAAAAGAATTCTTGGTAATCCTTTGTTATTACTGACATATTTAAGCTGTAGCCGAATCAGCTTGCAAAGCCGCTGATCGGCCGGCCCGGCACCGCTGAAGCAGGGCTCCAGGGTTTGCAGCATATTGGCGCCAGTCCGGTTAATAGCGGTGGTCAAGATCTCGTCGCGGGATTTGAAGTGCCGGAAGATGGTCGACTGGGCAATGCCCACCTGGTCCGCGATGGCCTGGGTCGTGACCCTGTTGACTCCCCGTTCGGCCGCAACCGCCAGGGCGCCCTCGATGATCTCGGCTCTTCGGGTTTCGGTCGGTTTGCCCATGCGGATTCAGTTGTGATTGGCCAATCACAACTATATCGGGCTCACGGAGGACCGTCAATCATATCGATGGGAGACCGGGTGTCAGGTGGTGAGTCGTCGGTAGATGTCAGAAACCTTCAACGGCAGCGTGCGCACATCATCCACCACACTGTAGGCGGCGGGACCGTAGAGGTGGGGCAGGTAGTCCCGCGCCTCTTCGTCGATAGTGATGCAGTAGGGATGAATACCGGCCCGACGGGCCTCGATCAGGGCGCGTCGGGTATCCTCAATGCCGTACTGCCCCCGGTAGCTGTCGTAGTCATCCGGTTTGCCGTCGGAGAGGGTAATGAGAATACGGGTCCTGGCATCGGTGGTTTGCAGTATTTTACTCAGATGCCGGATAGCAAAGCCCATGCGGGTGTAGTCCTGGGGTTCGATACCGCTGATGCGTGCCTGGACAAGTTCATTGTAGGGCTCCTCGAAGTGCTTGATGTGGAACAGCTCGCAGCGCTTGCGGGTCATACCGGAGAAGCCATAGATGGCGTAGCGGTCGCCCAGACTCTCCAGCGCCTCGCACAGCAACAGCAGGGATTCCCGTTCGGCATCATTGATCCAGCCCTTGGTGGAGCCGCTCATGTCCACCATGAAGATGACGGCGATGTTACGCTCATTGCGCTGCATTCTGGTCAGCAGCCGGTCGGTCATCTCGAAACCGAGGTGGGCGTCCGACAGCGCTTCCACCAGGGCGTCGATATCCACATCGTCCCCTTCGGGCTGTCGTTTCAGCAGCCGGTTTTCATGACGCATCGCCTCAAAGGTCTTGCGCAGATGCTTGATCAGGCCGTGGTATTTCTCCAGGGTGCGTTCGGTGAAGTCGTCATGGCGTGGAGTGACCTCGCGCTCCCTGACGGCGCACCACTGTTTGCGGTAGTGACGGCGCTGGAAGTCCCACTCATCATAAAGGTGTGCCCCCTCTTCGTGATAGCTGCCGCGCCAGACATCGTCCGCGTCCCGGGTCTGATCCTGAAGCAGGGCCGAGTCGTACTCGCCAGGCCCGGCGGGTTGCAGGTAGTCATCCGGAATATCACCCAGATCGAGCAGAATGGAGCGTTGTAACGCCTGTACCTGATCGGGCAGGGGCGCCGGCATGTCATCCAGCAGGATTTGGATATTCAGACCTTCCGGTGTGGCAGGGTCTTCCTGCTGTTGTTTGCTGAACCGGCGCTCGGGCTTTTGTTCTGTTGGGCTGGTGCGCTGTAGTTCTTCCAGCAGGGTATTCAGGGACACTCTGAACCGGGCCTTCTCTTTTTCAATTCGAGCGTTCATGCAATCCTGCACGGCATCCAGCTCCAGGGAGACCTGATGACTGTATGGGGTGTAGGGGCTGATCAGGCCACGCTGTTGTAGCGCCAGTGCAATTACATCCTCTGCCCGGGTGTCCGCTGCCGAAAGTTGTGGCAGGAGCCGCTGCCACTTTGCCGGCAGGGGCGGCTCATCAAGCGTCTGTCTGATCTGCCCAAGTGCTCTGAATAGTCCAGGTAAAGCACGTTGCAGACAGGCTTCAAGTCGTAGCATCTCCATGGCGTGATAGAGCTGCAGGAGTTCCGGCTCTGGTAAAGATAATTGCAGCAATGGACGAAACGAGCCAAAGCGAATCTGTGCCCAGAGCAGGGCGCAGGTAACCTTGTAGTGTTGAAAGTTCTGTTCCGGGGTCGGCAGCAGTGAAAGCAGCGGCGGCAGGAACAGGGTTTCAGTGTCTGTGTAGATGCGGTCCGATGGGGCGAGTTTCAGTGGTCGTCCCGAGAGCCCCTGCAGAAAATGGCTCAGCACCCCTTCATGATCCTGCAGCAGGGCACCGCGTGCTCGTGCCTGCTGCTGCCCGGCAAACTGCCGGTACTGTTCGATGGCCAGTAGCGCCGGGCGCAGTCCCTCGGCATCGTAACAATCCATGCTGTGAAATATCCACGCCTCAAAGATATCCGGCTCCATCAGTGCCTGGGCGTCCACCCCCTTACAGGCGACCTGATAGCCCAGTTCAACATGGGTGCTGGCTATCCGTTGAATCCAGTTGATCAGGCGTGCCTGGCGCACGCCGGGGAGTTTGGCGATGGCGGCCGCGGGTGCGGAGGTGTCGCGGAAGGAGAACTCCACCTCCAGCAGCTCATCGAGCAGTTGCCGGACTTCGGGCAGGGAGCGCGAGGCGGAGGAGGCCATCTCAGAACAGCGAGGAGGAGAGCTCATTCACCGAGGCGAGCATCTCCGGGTCGTCGGTCAGGGCCTGGGCAATTGCCCCCTGACAGGCAGAGACCGGGTTGACACCGGCGGCCATCAGCTTGGCGGCGTGCACCAGCAGGCGGGTGCTGGCTCCCTCTTCGAGGCCGCTGCCCTTGAGATTGCGGGTCATGCCGGCGAATTTCACCAGGCGCCCGGCCAGTTGCCGTTCCAGGCCCGATTCGCGAACCACGATCCCGGTCTCCAGTTCCGCCCCGGGATAGTCGAACTCCAGGGCGATAAAGCGCTGACGGGTGCTCTGTTTCAGATCCTTGAGCACGCTCTGGTAGCCGGGATTATAGGAGATGGCGATGGCAAACTCCGGATCGGCCTCGATCAGTGTGCCCAGCTTCTCGATCGGTAATACCCGCCGGTCGTCGGCCAGGGGATGGATCACTACCATGGTGTCCTTGCGCGCCTCGACAATCTCATCCAGATAACAGATGCCACCCGCCTTGACCGCCTGGGTCAGGGGGCCGTCTATCCAGGTGGTTTCACCGCCCTTGATCAGGTAGCGTCCCACCAGATCGGAGGCGGTGAGATCATCATGGCAGGAGACGGTAATCAGTGGACGCTTGAGCCGCCATGCCATGTACTCCATGAAACGGGTCTTACCGCAACCGGTCGGTCCCTTCAGTAGCACCGGCAACTGATTGTGGTAGGCCGCTTCGAACAGCTCTATCTCATCACCAGTCGGCTGGTAATAAGGTTCATCCTCAATCCGGTACTCATCCAGTCTGAAGGTGCGCATCCCTGGGGTACTCCTGATTTACTGCAGTGCCCTGTAGTTTGCTGGGGAACAGAGGGGATATCAACAACCGGAAAGTAAGGATTTTTTTATGGCGCTATAGCGCCAGTCGTTAGGTCGGATTAGCGCAGCATAATCCGACAGGCAGGGGGCGATTGGCAGCCAGACTGTGTTAGGTCCGGGAAGCGCTCGCAGGCCATCTATGCTGGGCATACCCCGATGTCGGGTTACGCCCTGACGGACTAACCCGACCTACGATCTATTCAGTCAACCATGGGATCTCAACAGGCCTGCCATATTGCTATTACAGTAACGGATCGGCCTCAGGCTGGTTGAAAAGTGCATGCATCTTCTTTACCTTGCAACGGGTTTATCACAAAGCGCCAACAACATTCAGACAGGATCAGTCGTATGCAGGGGATCAGGTGAATAGCAGAGTCACAACGGATGATCTGCCGGATCGGCTGCGCATACTTACGCAGGCCATTCAGCAACTCCATGCGGGCCTTGCGTCTGATGAGGTTGTGCGTCTGCTGGTAAAATTTGCTGTCGAATTGACAGCGGCCGATGCCGGAGCGGTCGGCCAGGATCAGGACGGCGATATACTCTTCAAGGCGATTTTTAACGACAACAACTGGCAGACGGTCGACAGGCGCTTTAGCCATGGAGAGGGAATTGCCGGGTGGCTGCTGGAGCATACAGAGCTCTTCATTTGCCCTGACTGTCAGGATGATCCACGTGCCGCCTGGCAAACAGAGCGGGTGCCGGGAGTGAAGAGCCTGGTCGCTGTACCCATCATGGTCGGCCGGGAGGGAAGACTGCTGGGATGTCTTGAACTCTACAACAAGCAGAGTAACGCCGGGTTTAGTACGCAGGTGATAGCCTTATTGCAGGCGTTGGTGGCCAGTGCCGCCGGCGCGTTGGAAAACATCCGACGGCTTGAGGTCCATATTGATAAGCAACGAGATATCGAGTCCTGCCTGGATCGGTTTATACGCAGTCAGCAGTTTTCCGATATCGGTACCTGGGACTGGAATATCCGGACCGGTGAACTCTACTGGAGTGAACGCATCGGACCGCTGTTTGGCTATCCTCCCGGAGCGCTTGAGACAACTTACGAAAACTTTCTGTCGGCGGTTCATCCGAGCGACCGGCGGACAGTCATCGATGCGGTCAATGCCTGTATTGATCGGGGTGAGCCCTACGAGATCGAACACCGTGTAGTCTGGCCCGACGGCACCGTTCGCTGGGTTCTGGAACGGGGTGATGTGGAGCGCAATGCGGCGGGCGTGCCATTGCATATGCTGGGTATTGTGCAGGATATTACACGTCGTCTGGAGGCAGAGGCGTCCTTGCGAGAGCAGCGGGATTTTGCCGAGGTGGTGATTGAAACAGCGCAATCAATTGTGCTGGTGCTGGATACTAGAGGACATATTGTCCTGTTCAATCCTTATCTGGAGGAGATCAGCGGTTACTCACTGGAAGAGGTTAAAGGAAAAGATTGGTTTAAATGCTTTCTGCCGTTGAGCAAGGCGTTGAAGCTCAGCGAACTGTTCCGGGAAGGCATCGAAAATATACTGTCGCGGGGGAAGGTTGGACCGATCTTTACCAAAAGTGGCGAATTTCGTGAGATCGACTGGTACTACAAGACCCTGAAGGATCATCAAGGCAACGTGATGGGGCTGTTGGCAACCGGACAGGACATCACCCATCGCCGGGAAGCGGAACATGCATTGCGTGAAAGCGAAGCGCGTTTTCGCGGATTGGTGGAAAGTACCAGTGACTGGATCTGGGAAGTCGACCGGCAGGGCCGCTATACCTATGTCAGCCCGCAGGTGGAACGCATACTGGGCTACCCGGCCGATTCATTGATCGGAAAAACCCCGTTTGATCTCATGTCGACAGCTGAACGCAGTCGCGTGCAGATGGAGTTTTTTTCCCTGGTTAATAATCAGCAGCCGATCAGTCGCCTGGTCAATACCAATATCCATGTGTCCGGTCGGGAGGTCATCCTGGAGACCAGCGGTGTTCCTTTTTATGACGGTTATGGTCGTTTTGGCGGCTATCGCGGTATTGATCGCGATATTACCGGCCGCAAGGCGGCTGAGCAGGCACTGAAGGAGCAGACTCTGCGCAACCGGCTGATCCTGGAAAACAGTCATGACGGGTTAATAATTCTGAACCTGGACGGTTCGATACGTGAAGTAAACGATGCTTACTGCAAGATGGTGGGTTATGAGCGCCACTCCCTCCTGACCATGACACTGACCGATCTGGATACAATCGAATCAGCTCAAGAAGTGGAGCAGCATGTTAAAAAAATCATGGAATATGGATATGACCATTTTGAGTCGAGTCACCGATGCCGCGATGGTCATTTGATTGATCTGGATATCAGCGCCACCCTGGCAAAAATCGATAAGGATCAATTTATCTTCTCTTTCGTCAGGGATATCACGGAACGCAGGCTGAAAGAGCAGAAGCGGCTCGAAGAGGTACAGGCGCAACGTGATACCCTGGTGAGAGAGGTTCACCACCGGATCAAAAATCATCTGCAGGGTATTATCAATCTGCTGCGCAACCACATCCGGGATAAACCGGAACTGGCCGAGGCGATGGAGTTGGCGATCGGTCAGGTGGAGTCGATCGCACTGGTGCATGGCCTGCAAAGTCGGCTGAACCAAGGGATGGTGGAACTGGCGCTCCTGCTGGAAATGATCAGCAAGGCGATCAGTCATCTGACATCGGTCGGGATTCAACTGGTGGTCGATTGTCCGACAGCAGATATTGTCGTCCGTCCGGCTGATGCGGTACCACTGGCGCTGATTATCAACGAGTTGCTGCAGAACGCAGTGAAACATGGCGGGCAGACCGGTAAGCCGTTGTCCGGCATAAAGGCACACCTTCTGGCCGAAGGTGAGCGGGTGATTCTGCAGGTGAGCAATCCCCGCAACGCACCGCTGCCGGCGAATTTTGATCTGCAGCAGGGCATCGGATTGGGTACTGGACTACTGCTGGCGAGGGACCTGTTACCGCACCAGGGCGCCGAACTTTCCCTGACAATGGAAGCGGGCCGGGTGATTACCCGACTGAGCCTGGAGAGTCCGGTGGTCAGACTGGAGCAGAAACAGGTTGCTCAGGATTTTTCAGTGCCGAATCGATTGATGTAATCCACGGCGTCCAGTATTTCGCGGGCTATCTCCTTCACCTTGCGGCGTTCGGACCGGGCCTGATCACGGATCAGATCAAACGCCGTGTGCCGGTCAATACGGTGGCGCTCGGATATGATGCCGACCGCAAAGTTGACCACGTTTGCCGTGTCCAGTGCCCGGTTCAGCCGCCCTTCGGTTGCCTGTAATCTCTGCAGATCGTTGGCTCGCGTGAGGGCTGTCTCGATGGTAGGTATCGCCTTGGCAACATCTATCGGTTTTACCAGATAACCCAATGCGCCCTGTTCCAATGCGCCTTGAAGTGTCTCCTGGTCATCGTAAGCGGACAGATGCACGACGGGCACCCCCAATTCACGCAGGTGCCTGGATACGTCAATACCCGAGAGGCCCGGCATGCGAATGTCCAGGATGGCCAGATCCGGATAGCTCTCGGCAACCATCTCCAGGGCTTCCTCCCCGGTCGCCGCTACCAGAATCGCGTAGCCTGCATCGCGCAATCCCCGACTGAATGTGGCCAACACCAGCGCATCATCATCAACCAGAAGAAGTTTTTTCGTCATCATGTGATCTCCCTGCCTGATTATTATTATTAAACGTCATTGTTGTCTTTCTGACTTCCTGTGCGGGATGCATCGTCCTTGGTTCCGCATATTCATCTCTCGATTATCATGAACGATCATTTGGCTGTTTATTAGCTTGGGTTTTCTGATTCAGGAATCCAGTTGATATGGCAGCAATATACGCACCTTGTCGCAACTCCAAGGTAACAGTCAGGCGGTTGAAAATACATTGCTTCAAATCAATTTTCACGATTAATCATTTTGATCCGACCAATACACTTCAGCCTGATGTGATAGCGCGACCCAACAGCTTTTTATTTGCACCATTTGATGCTATAAAGCAATCAGTACACTGTGTCATATGTCCTGGAATAAGCAATTAACAATACTGATTGGCCCTTCACGCATTGCCAGATTCAGCAGGATTTAACATCAGGCCTTTCCCCCGCCTTCAATAACTCACACATTTCTGAATTCGATAGTCAGGCCATCGATTGCCGCGCTGTCGTTGTGATTGTTTGTTGTTCTCTTTGGAACTGAGTAACAGAGTGGACGATAGACAGCCAGTTTATGTATTTGACAGGGATATAACCATGGATACCGACTTTGAGGAGTTCGACTTTGATGAGTGGGTGGCGCTGGCCAAAGTTGATCCGGAGACCTTTGAAAAGCGTCGTGCTGAATGGCTGGAGGAGGCAATTCAACAGGCGCCGGATGATAACAGGAAACGACTCCAGGGCTTGCAGTTCCAGATTGAATTAGTCAGGCGAAAGAGTCGGCATCCACTGGGCGCCTGCATGAAGCTAAGCAGTATGATGCTTGATCACTGGTTGAGAGAGTTGCCGCCGGTAGCGGATACCATTGAAGCAGAAAAAGAGTCATCAGCTACAGCCGAGGTGATTGATCTGAGTAATTTTACCCATTCAGGAAATAAACAAACAAGCCGGAGACGTGGCGGTGAGTCATGATGAGCTGACATGTACGCAGGATAACTTGACGATTCACAGGTCGGGGGAACTGCAAGCGTTGTCGGAGGCAAGCCAGAGAGCATTTTACCTGGAGAGTATTCTCAATGTGTCAGGGATCATGGCGATTATTGCCACGGGTCTTGATTTTTCCATCAACTATTACAACCCATCTGCACGGGAGTTGTTTGACGTTAAACCGTCCGAGTTGGAAGGGAAACGGCTCAACGACATTCGCGCCCTGGGGCTGACCGATGCCACCCGTTTCCAGGATATGGTGGATACTATCGGTAACGCCGGAGAGTACTACTATTCCTTGGAACGTGTTGTCCAGGGGAAGTGTCGGATGATCGAGAGTGTGATCTCCGGTATCTATGACCATCAACATCAGTTGACGGGCTTTGTACTGAATGCACAGGATGTCACCAGCCGCAAGGTGCAACAGGAACGGATTACCCGAAAGGTCGCGGAAGAGCAGTGCCTGGGCATGCTGTTGCGTCTCTCCCTTGATCGGATGGATGTTGAAACCTTCCTGCAACAGTCCCTCGAGTCGCTTCTTAAATCGATACCCTGGCTGAACCTGTTGCCCAAAGGCGCGATATTCCTGGCTGAGCAACACCAGCAGAAAGAGACCCTGCGGCTGGTAGCCAATTATCGGCTGACAGATGCCGTCGAATCGTCCTGCAAACAGATACCTTTCGGTTACTGTATCTGTGGACGAGTTGCAGCTCAGAGAGAACTGCTCTATATCGCCAACAGTGATGACAAGAGGCATGAGGTCAGATACACGGACATGGAGTCACATGGCCACTATTCCGTTCCGCTACTGTTGAATAGTGCGATCCTTGGCGTATTGACGCTCTATCTGCCACCGGAACATCAGGAGAAGGAGAGCGACAAGGCGTTCCTGAAACGGGTTGCTGATGTATTGAGCATGGGCATCTCTAAACGTCGGGTCGAGAACGCCCTGGAATACGAGGCGCAGTATGATGGGCTGACCACATTGCCCAACCGCAACCAGATAATATTTCATATTGATCGGGCGCTTGCCCGGGCCCGTCGCCATGGACATATCGGTGCGGTGATGTTTATCGATCTGGACCATTTCAAAAACATCAACGATTCGTTGGGACACAATATCGGTGACGAGGTGTTGCGACAGGTCTCCAAACGTCTGGTTACCACCCTGCGCCAGGAGGATGTGGTTGCCCGGCTGGGTGGTGATGAGTTTGTGGTGCTGCTTTCAGAAGAGGGTAGTCATCCCAGAGAGGTGGCGCGGCAGGCTCAACTGGTGGCAGACAAGATATGTGATGCACTCTCGCAAACCTATAGTGTCGGGGGGTATTCACTGAATGTTACGCAAAGTATCGGCGTGGCCCTGTTTCCGGATAACAACGAAACCACCACCCAGGTGTTGCAACAGGCTGATACGGCAATGTACCGGGCAAAAGCAGAGGGGAGAAATTGCATCCGCTTCTTCCTGCCGGTAATGCAGTTGCTGGCCAACGAACGGCTGGCGGTCGAGCAGGACCTGCGCTGGGCGCTGGATGAACAGAAATTCCAGCTCTGCTATCAACCCCAGGTGGATTCCGCTGGGTGCATGGTCGGCGCCGAGGTACTGTTGCGTTGTCCTGGGCGGAGTGGGACCTTTAATCGCATTGACCTCTGTATTGATGTAGCCGAAACAACCGGCCTGATACTGCCCATCGGTGAGTGGATTTTACGCGAGGCGTGCCAGAATCTAAAGCGCTGGTCGGATCATGGGATCGCCGGGGCGTTGCGCCATCTCTGTATTAACATCAGCCCAAAACAGTTCCTGCAGGGAGACTTTGTTCCGCTGGTTCAGCGGGTGATTGAAGAGACCGGCGTTGATGCCCAACGCCTGGTGCTTGAGATTACCGAGAGTACGTTGATCGATGCAAAAGCCGATGCCATAGTGACTATGCAGGCTCTGAAAGAGATTGGAATTCGTGTTGCCATGGATGATTTTGGAACCGGCTATTCCTCACTCTCCTATCTCACTCAACTTCCCCTGGATATCCTCAAGATTGACCGTTCATTTATCTCCGGCATCAGTCTTGACCACAAAAATGCCGCGGTAGTGGAAGCGTTGATGACTATGGCCCGCCAACTCCACCTGTATGTGATTGCCGAGGGTGTTGAAGCCTGGGACGATCTTGAATTCCTGGTGCAGAAAGGGTGTGAGTATTTTCAGGGATTCCATTTCAGCCGGCCACAATCTCTCTCGGAGTTTAACGTCTACCTGGAACAGCAGTCCTGCTGATGCCATGGTGTGTTCATTGTGCCGCGCCAATGCAGCTGGAGTCGTCTCCTGAAAAATAAATTATATTTGATAAAGCTTTTCCGAGGTTTGCCGATATGATTGCCAGTGACAGAGGCGTCCTCAGATAGCATGACACCCAGTGTTTCTGTTATCAGTATCACCCTTCCCCTTGTGATACTGACCCGGCTGCTGAACGGAGTTTCAATCCGATCATCAATTGGAAAACAATAAGTACACACTATTTTCAGGCCTTTCCCCTGCCTTGCGATAGCGCATAGCTATCTCAGCGATTGTCGTGCCTGTTTTCACGGGATCGTGTGTGGCAGTGGGTATCTCCCGGGCCTGCGCATTTCCCGAAGAAACAGATCTGACACATTGCGGATGTCGGCCGGTTGATCAGTGTCTGATCCCGCAGACAGCCATTTTTAAATGAATAACAAGAACTGTGACGAAACCAAAATGGAGATTGCGAGATGAAAGGTATTTTACTCCCAGCGATGTATCTGATGGAACGGCTACGTTATCCGCTGAAGTTCGGGTTGATTTTTCTGGTGGTTCTGGTGCCGCTTGTGGTGCTTTCAATCAATCTGATTTCCCATATAGATGAAGGCGTTGAGATTGTCGAGCATGAGCGGCAGGGTCTGGCTTATATCACGGCTATCCGCCAACCGATTGAGCAGATACAGCAGCATCGTGGCCTGACCAGCGCCTTTCTGAATGGCGCGGACAACTTCCGTGACCGCATCATGAGCAAACGTGTCGAGGTGGATCAGAAGATGGCCGCGCTGCTGGCGGTGGACGAGGAGTTGGGGGCTGTGTTGGGTACCCCCGGCAAGCTCAGTCTGCTGATGCAGAAGTGGGAGAGCATCAAGGCCTCTTCCATGAATCAGGAGGCGGATGTTGCAATCAGGGCGCACACCGAGCTGTTGGCCGATATGATCGGACTGATGAGCAGTATTGCGGATGCTTCGGAGATTACATTGGACCCGAAGTTGGACACCTATTATCTGGGTGACTCGGTAGTAAACAACCTGATCAATCTGACGGAAAATATGGGGCAGGCGCGGGCATTGGGTTCCGGTGTGGCGGCCCAGGGAGTGCACACCCAGCAGTCATTTGTCCGGCTATCCGTATTGGCAAACAGCATTAACGCCTATGCAAAACGCTCCAATACCGGGCTGGATGCCGCGATTAATGCCAACAAGAGCATCGGCGAGAAGCTGAGTGCGGCGGCTGCTTCGAACAGTCGGGCAATTGCCGAGATGCAATCGCTACTGCATAAGGTCTTGCAGGACCCCGATCGGATTGCGGTCGATGAAAAAACCGTATTTGATACAGCGACTGTGGCTATTTCCGGTTCTTACCAGCTCTATGACGCCATTGCCGCTGAGTTGGATAGACTGTTCGTGGAACGTGTGGCGTCTGAAACCGCAATCAAGAATGTGACGCTGGCTATTGTGATCGCGGTTTTGGCCCTGGTGATCTATCTGTTTGCCGGTCTCTATTATTCAGTTGTCGGGAGTATCAATCTAATTGGCGATGCGACGCGCCAGATGGCCCAGGGTGACCTGAATACCCGGCTGACCCTGGATACGCGGGATGAACTGCAGCGGGTGGCTACTGATTTTAATGACATGGGCGCTGCATTCAAGGAGGTAGTAGTACAGATTGCCCAGGCCACTACCCAGCTCGCGACCATGGCGGAACAGACTTCGGTGGTTACTGAGCAGACCAACCAGGCGCTTCAGACCCAGTTGAGTGAGACCACTCAGGTGGCCACGGCAATGAATGAGATGAGCGCCACAGTGCAGGAGGTGGCATCCAGCACCGGCAGGACATCCCAGGCCGCCAATGAGGTAAACAGCCAGGCGTCAGAAGGGCAGCGGGCGATGCAGGATACCATCGCCCAGATCCAGCAGCTCTCGGAAACCGTGGAGGGTGCCGGTTCGGTAATTCAACAACTGGAACAGCATAGTGTTGAGATCGGCAGTGTCCTGGATGTGATCAAAGGGATCGCCGAGCAGACCAATCTGTTGGCATTGAATGCCGCCATTGAAGCGGCCCGCGCCGGAGAGCAGGGTAGGGGGTTTGCGGTGGTGGCGGATGAGGTGCGCAATCTGGCGAGCAAGACCCAGGTCTCGACGGAGGAGATCAATCAGATGATTGAAAAGTTGCAGTCCGGTTCCGCGCAAGCCGTGGCGGCGGTCAACAGCAGCCAGAAACTGGCCCGTTCGGCTGTGGAGCAGGCGTCGAAAACAGGTGATGCACTCACCAATATCAGTGGCTCGATCGAGCGGGTCAATGATATGAGCACCCAGATTGCCAGTGCCGCAGAAGAGCAGAGTGCGGTGACTGAGGAGATCAACCGGAATATCGTGCAGATCAATGAGATGACCGAACAGACAGCGGTAGGCGCCAAACAGACATCGGTCGCCAATAGTGATCAGACACGGCTGGCGTCGGAACTGCAGGGGTTGGTGGGGCGCTTTAAAGTGTAGGGGGTTAGGCGAAAATCAGGCGTTGATCAACGCAAACGGGGCTGGAGTCAAGCCGCCCACTCCTGATATCGAGAGACGGTTTCAGGGTGACGTGACTCCGGCCCCGGGTAGTCTGGGTGACGAACACTAGTTTGGTTGACCGGTCACGTAGTGGTCACCGGTGAAGCTACTGAACACCCTTGCGATGTCGGGATGTTGGATCGGCTCAAGAAGCCTATCCGGTTCCAGGTTGCACTGGGCGACGTAGGTTTCAACATCGGAACCATCCACCAGTACCCGGTACCAGGGTTCATCCTTCGGTGGGCGGCTTTTTGCCATCTGTTGATACCACTCATCGGTCAACAGAAATTCAGCATCCACATCGTAGATTACCCCGCGGTAACCAAACAGCTTGTGGTGAACCAGTTGTCCGACGTTCCATTTTGCATATTTCATTCTGATCTCCCCCGACATGACGGGCATGCGGATAACCTTGTGTTAGTTGTTAAGACCCCGACGGCGTCCATTCCGTTTCATGATGTGGTTATTTCTTTGTCTTGTCGCTTCCGCGAATACCACCCCGCGTGAGCAGTACCGGGTCCAGCAGGCGCTCAAGTTCACCGCGGCTGAGGTTGGTCTGCTCCTCGGCGACATCCAGTACCGCGCGTCCTTCCCGGTAGGCCTGTTTGCAGATCTCTGCCGCCTTCAGATAGCCCACAATCGGATTGAGGGCGGTAACCAGGATCGGATTCATGGCGAGACGTTGCCGCAGTTTCTCCTCGTGGACCTTGAAACCGGAGATGGCTTTGTCTGCCAGCAGTCGGGAGGCGTTGGTCAGCAGTTCAATACTCTGCAGCAGATTGTAGGCAATCAGGGGCAACATGGTATTGAGCTGGAAGCTGCCTGACTGGCCCGCCATGGCAATCGTGGCGTCATTACCGACCACCTGTGCAGAGACCATCATGACCGCCTCGGGGATAACCGGGTTGACCTTTCCCGGCATGATGCTGGAACCCGGCTGCAGGGCAGTCAGCTCGATCTCGCCCAGGCCGGCAATGGGACCGCTGTTCATCCAGCGCAGATCATTGGCGATCTTGTGCAGGCTGATGGCCGTGACTCGCAGTTGTCCCGAGAGCTCGACGGCGCTGTCCTGACTGCTCAGCCCCTCCATGAGCGATGGCTTGGGGATCAGTGACAGGCCGGTGTCACTGCTCAGTCTCTGGATGATGCGTCGGGAAAACTCAGGATGGGCATTGATCCCGGTGCCTACTGCGGTTCCCCCCAGCGGCAGTTGCTGAATCCGCCGTCGGCACTCCTGGATGCGGTCAATATCGTGATCGATCTGACTGGCCCAGGCGGTAAGCTCCTGGCCCAGGGTGATCGGCATGGCATCCATCAGGTGGGTGCGCCCGGTCTTGCAGACGGACTCCAATACGTTGGCGCGCTGCTTTATGGTGTCAGACAATTGCCGCAGGGCGGGCAGCAGTTGCTGTTCCAGGGCGAGGGCGGCGCTCAAGTGAATCATGCCGGGAATGACATCGTTGCTGCTCTGGCACATGTTGACATCATCGTTCGGATGGACCGCCGTGCGGCCCTGTTGGCCGGCCAGCGTGGCGATGACTTCATTCAGGTTCATATTACTGCTGGTCCCCGAACCGGTCTGGAATATGTCCACCGGAAACTGATCCATGGGTATTGCTTCCAGCAACCGGTTGGAAGCTTTGATGATCGCCTCGGCAACAGTCGGCGCCAGCAGTCCCAGCTCCCGGTTGGTCTCCGCCGCCGCCCGCTTGATCAGCAACCCCGCCTGGATAAAACGCTGCGGCAGGCGGAGCCCACTGATCGGGAAATTGTCCACCGCCCGTTGGGTCTGGGCGCCATACAAGGCAGCGGCAGGTACTTTCAGCTCGCCCATACTGTCTTTTTCGCTACGATAGTCTGATTCCGTCACCCTTCTGCTCCTCGTTGTTAACTCACCGGTTCAAAAAACCGTTGTCTGTCTACCCATAAGTATGAACCCTATTTCTGATCATGTCGGTATGGGTCAGGTAGGCGAGCCCGGTGTTGCGAGGGCGGGTGAGATGCCCGCCATATTGCCCCGATGGCGGCTATGCCGGTGACTTATCCTCTCTAAATAATACGCACTGGTTGTAGGGTTGAAGTGTGGGCGGTGATCCATAACGGGGTCTTTAACATTCTATCCAAACCGGATATTCTCGAGGCCATTCAAAACCCGCAACAGGATAGACAGATGAATGTAGAACAGTTTCAGCAGTTGTTAAAACCGATCACTGACCTGGTTTCCGGAATGCCGGTCGACAAGGGCCTGGAGGCCGCGTTGGAGGCCAGGTTCCCTGCTGGAAGCGAGCTGTTTGATGCCATTGACCGGGCCTGTCACGAGGCGATTGCCGACGGCTGGATGTGTGCCCAGGGAGGGGAGGGAAGACGCTTTGGCAGGGTGATTGAGGCCTCCGATGACACCGGGCACCTGAGTGTCGATGTAGTGGACCTGATTGATGTTGCCGGCCCCCATCATCGTCATCCGCTCGGTGAAATCTGTATGGTGCTGCCGGTGACGGAGGGCGCGCTGTTTGATGGCAGGCCGCGCGGCTGGTGTGTCTACGACCCGGATTCGCAACACCGGCCCACCGTGTCCCATGGTCAGGCGCTGGTTCTCTATCTGTTGCCCGAAGGCCAGATAGAGTTCACCCGCAGTTGAACCAGTGCTGGGATTCTGGTTGGCTGTCTGACAGCGATGGCGTCAGTCGACCGCTGTCAGGCAGTTTCGCGGGGTATATCGTAGAGCGGATATAACTCCTCTTCCTCGACCTTGATGCGGGCAACCAGCGCGTTGCCGATCTGCTCCAGTTCACCCAGGAACTCTGCTTCCATCCCTTCGTCCCAGGGCCAGACACCGTAGTGATCAATAAACTGATTCACGGCCTTACCGATGTGGCGCATGTCGGTGCGCATCGTCTTCACAACCTTGTACTGTTCACTGTCGCTGTCCAGGCAATGCGTCAGGTAGACATAGAGCTTCACATTTTCCAGCAGGATGTGCTGGTGGAACAAGGTCTTGAAATGGTTGAGTTCGGAGCGTACTTCCTTGAAGTGCTGGGCACGGGCGCTTTTTTCTATCTGCATATAGTGCATCAGCAGCGTCTGATGGTCTTCCTTCAGGTCTTCAATCAGGTCGGCATCGTAGGTGATGGTGGTATCAGGTGCGGTTGCTTCCGTGGTGGGTTCTAACGGCTTCCGCTTTCTCTTGAAAAAACTGAACATGTTTCCACCTGGCTATGCGTACGGGATTTGGCGAACCGTCATCCCTGACTCAAAGTCAGAAGAGTTTATACCACAGGTCGCCGGTGCTGGGCATGAGAGGATTTCTAACCGGGCCGAGAATAGCGTATTTGTGTGATCAGAGTCAGATATCGGTAGTTCCGGCCGATTGGCGTGGATTAAGCGGAGCGCTAATCCGTTAACAGTTGTGTGAGCTGCTGTTTGTTGCTGATCAGGTCCGCCAGTGAGTATTGGTCAAGCACAGCATAAAATGCGTCCATCGCTTCGTTCAGTACCCCTTTCATTCGACATACCGGACTGATCCGGCAATCACACTTATCATCGGTGAAGCACTCGACCAGGGAAGTGCGCTGCTCGGTACCGCGTACCAGGATACCGATGTTGATCTCCTCGGGGGGGCGTGCAAGCAGAAATCCGCCGCCTTTGCCGCGCAGGGTCTCGATATAGCCGGCCTGGCCCAGATGGTGTACCACCTTCATCAGGTGATTGCGTGAGATATGATAGACATCGGCCAGTTCACCAATGGTCGCGAGCTGCCCCGGTCGCAGGCCGGTATAGATCAACACACGAATAGTATAATCTGTAAATGTAGTTAGGCGCATATCTGGAATCTGTATATAAGATGCATTTAATATATTGATTATCAATCAGGTGCGTGATATATAAAAGATGTATTTCAAATATTTTTTAAACAGGCTGCTTGTACCAGCTTGTTAAGCAGTGTGATGTGTCGACAGGAGGAGTTTTGAAATGGTCAGTCCCAGATATCCGGTGATTCTTAAAGAGAAGCGGGAGCTCGCGCCCAATACGCTTGAACTGACCTATGTGCGCGAGGATGAGGCGGCGATCAGCTATCTTCCGGGACAGTTTTTTTCCATCGATTTCAGGCACCAGGGAGAGGAGAAGAGCCGCAGCTACAGTGCCGCCGGGCGGGTGGCCGATGTGAAAAATAACCGGGAGTTCCGCTTTGCCATCACTGCCGTGCCAAACGGTGCTGCCTCGCACTATTTTTTCAACGCCAATCCGGGTGACCGGGCAAAAATGAGCGGCCCGTTCGGCGCCCTGGTGCTGCCACGCATGGACCCGGCCCGCTATCTCCTGATTGGCACCGGTACAGGCGTGGCGCCCTATCGGGCGATGCTGCCCGAGCTGGAACGGCGTATGACGCAGAATCCGGATTTGCGGGTGGAACTGGTGATGGGGGTCAGAAACCCGCAGGAGTTGATTTATGGAACGGAATTTGCCGCGCTGGCAGAGGATTATCCGGGCTTCGGTTTTCACGCCTGCTACAGCCGCCGGATGCCTGAGACGCCCCAAGCCTATGAGCACGCCGGGAGGGTGAATACCCTGTTCGAACAACTGGATGTCGATCCACAGCGGGATATGACCTATCTGTGCGGCAATCCGGATATGGTGGATGAGTCGGCGGCCTGGTTCATGGAACGGGAATTCTCGGCGAAAAACCTGAAACGTGAAAAGTACAAGTTTTCGACATTCTAGGCGGATCCATGCGCGAATTTCACGGCTGATGCCGCTCCCACATCCGAGGATTTTCCGGGATATGAAAAGATCTGGAACATGCAAGGAGCCGCTTTAGCTGCTACCTATCAGGTGGTTGTAGGAGAAGCGGCCCCTCGCCGCGCATTTGTTCCCGCCGACGGGCACGGGTCGCAGCTAAAGCAGCTCCTACACACAGGTAGGATGGGCAAAGCGCAGCGTGCCCATCAACCCCCGTCGGGTTTTGCCTTCGGCTAACTCAATCTACGGGCATGGTCTTGTGGTAACGGGGTGGGTGATAGGAGCGGCTCCAGCCGCGAATTCGGCCCGGGGCGGCCTCCTACAGGTTAAACCCGTTCCGGCAGGTAGGAGCTGCTTTAGCTGCGATCCTTGTGATTGGAAAGCTCCCTTCGTGACTGACGCCGCTCCTGCCGGGCGACTCTCCAGACCAAAGCGCTACCAACACCTGGCCGAGGCAGCACCAAAGAAAATGCGAAAAAAATACGCCATCCATCCAGGTCGAAAATCTGATTTCTCGAGTGATGGGGAAATTACTTTTGTTCATTTTCCTGGTCGAGCCTGCTGATTTTCTCATCCTCCTTTCCACGCAGCAGCTTGATCTGGAACAGCACGTTGCGCTCCTCCTCCTCCAGGACCGATTCGATGTAGCGGATGGTGTCCCGGTAACGCGGGATGATGTTGTATTTCAGCGCATTGACCCGTTTCTGCGCCTTGCGCTGCTCGGCCATCAGACGGCTCAGGGCCATCTCGGACTCACCCAGGCGGGTGAGCAGCAGAGTGGTCTCGGTCAGCTCCTTGCGCGTCTCGTCAAAACTGGTATCGGTACCCAGCAGCCCGACCGGCTCCATCGGCAGGCGTTCGGTGGAGATGGCGGGGTATTCGACGCCCATGCTGCGTTTGGGAATGATGTTGATCTGTAATGTCGGGGCGATGCCCAATCCCGCCTGCTGCAGGGCGCGGCTACCCATGCGTAGGTGGGCCATGCCCAGCCAACGGTAGGCGGACTTGATGGCGGCATGGGTCTTCGATCGCAGCTGTTGGTACTCACCGACCCGCTCATACACCAGGCGGGTCAGCAGCTCCCGTTTCCGTTCCAGCAGGGCGTGACCATCCTCCAGGAAGCGGACCTGCTTTTTCAGTTCAAGCAGGGTGTTCTTGGTCGGTGGAACCTTGATCAGCTGGTGTCGGCTCATGGTGCTCGATGGACTCCCTTGGCTACTTGTCGGACCGATGGTACTTGGCCAGATCGGTCTCGCTGACCCGGGTCAGCATGTCCTTGGGGAACATACTGAGCAGTTCCCAGGCGAGGTTGAGAGTCTCGATAATCGAGCGGTCCTCGTCTTCACCCTGGCCGATGAACTGGCTGTCGAATGCCTCGGCAAACTTCAGGTAGCGGCGGTCCCGCTCCGACAGCTCCTCGGCCCCGATAATGGCCGCCAGGTTGCGCGTCTCCAGCGCCTTGGCATACATGGCATAGAGCTGGTTGGCCACTCGTGGATGGTCTTCCCGCGTATCATCCTTGCCGATGCCGTCTTTCATGAGGCGCGACAGGGACGGGGAGATAAACACCGGCGGATAGACCCCCTGATTGTGCAGTTCCCGGCTCAACACGATCTGCCCCTCGGTGATGTACCCGGTCAGATCGGGTATCGGGTGGGTGATGTCATCCGAGGGCATGGTGACTACCGGCACCAGCGTCACCGAACCGTGCCGATCCTTGATGCGCCCGGAGCGCTCATAGATCTCCGCCAGATCCGAGTAGAGGTAGCCGGGATAGCCCTTGCGCGAGGGCACATCCCCCTTGGCTGTTGCCACCTCGCGCAGCGCCTCGGCATAGTTGGTCATGTCGGTGAGCACCACCAGCACGTGGCGATCCAGGTCGAAGGCGAGATACTCGGCCGCGGTCAGCGCCACCCGTGGCAGTGCCAGGCGTTCCACCGGCGGGTCATCGGCCAGGTTGATGTACATCACCACGTTGCCCAGCACGCCGGAGTCGGCAAACTCCTCCTGGAAGAAGCGGGCGTCCGCGTAGGAGACCCCCATGGCGGCAAACACCACCGAGAAGCTACTCTCCTGATCCACCAGCTTGGCTTGGCGGACAATCTGTGCCGCGAGTCGGTTATGCGGCAGGCCGGAGGCGGAGAAGATTGGCAGCTTCTGTCCACGTACCAGCGAGTTGAGCCCGTCGATCGAAGCAATGCCGGTCTGGATGAATTCACGGGGGTAGGTGCGGGCCGCCGGATTGATGGCGGAACCGTTCACGTTGCGCCGCACATTGGAGAGGATCGGCGGCCGGTTGTCCTTCGGTTTGCCGATGCCGTTAAAGATCCGGCCGAGGATCTCCGGCGACAGGTTGATCTCCAGTGGCTGATCAAGAAAACGGACCCAGGTGTTTTCCAGATCCAGATCGCCGGTGCCTTCAAAGACCTGAATCAGCGCCTCATCTTTATTGGTGCGAATAACCTGGCCATTCCGCAGCTGGTTGAGATGATCGCGAATAAGTACCTGATCGCCGAAGGCGACATTGGGAGCCTGTCGTACCACCAGCAGACTGCCCTGGGCGGATGAGGCGGTGCGATACTCTCTGGCGCTCATTGTGCGTGCTCCTTGAACTTGGCGTATTCAAGCCGGATCTTGGCGAAGGCCTGTTTGAACTCCTCCATGAGTGCGCGAATCTTGTCGCTCTGTTCGCTGCTGAAGGTCTGCTTGGCGCGTCGCGCCTTGGCCATCAGCGGCAGGTCGGTCAACTCCTGTACCGAGATGCCCAGTTCAATCAGTTCCGCCCCCCGGTCATAGATCATCAGCACCATATCCAGTAGCAGAAACTGTTTCTCGGGTGACGAGAAGGTATCCACCGGGTCCAGGGCGCTCTGTTGCAGCACCCCTTCCTTGATCAGGGCCGCCCCCTCCAGTTCCCAGCGCTGGGCGGAGGAGAGCGCCTCCGGCCCCACCAGGTTGACAATGCGGGAGAGTTCCGCATCCCGAGCCAGTAGTCCCAGCGCCTGCTTGCGCCGATGCTGCCAGTCGGGGCTGATCTCCTTGTGCCACCACTCGGCGGCCGTGGCGACATGCTCGGAAAAGCTGCCGACCCAGTCGATGGCCGGGTAGTGGCGGGCATCCGCCAGCTCCTTGGAGAGCGCCCAGAAGGTCTGGATGATCTCCTTGGTATGGGCCGTGACCGGTTCCGAGAAGTCACCACCGGGGGGTGATACCGCACCGATCAGGGTGACCGAGCCCTTGCCGCAACTCCGGGTCTCGACCCGTCCGGCCCGCTCGTAGAAGGCGGCGAGCCGGGAGGCGAGATAGGCCGGATAGCCATCTTCCACCGGCATCTGGCCGAGACGACCGGATACTTCGCGCAATGCCTCGGCCCAGCGGCTGGTGGAGTCGGCCAGCATCACCACATCGTAACCCTGGTCGCGATAGTATTCCGCCATGGTGATGCCGACATAGATCGAGGCCTCCCGCGCCACTACCGGCATGTTGGAGGTGTTGGCCACCAGCAGGGTGCGTTCCATCAGCTTGTGCCCGGAGTAGGGATCCTGCAGTTGCGGGAAGGTCTCCAGCACATCCACCAGTTCGTTACCCCGTTCACCACAGCCGACATAGATGACGATATCGGCATTGGACCAGCGGGCGATCTGCTGCTGTACCACAGTTTTGCCGGCGCCGAAGGGTCCGGGGACGGCGCTTTTGCCGCCCTTCAACAGTGGAAAGAAGGTGTCGAGTATGCGCTGGCCGGTAATCAGCGGCGAGAGGCCATGATCTCTGCGCAGATAGGGGCGGGGGGTGCGTACCGGCCAGTGCTGGTAAAGCATCAGCTTGTGGTTTTTGCCGTCGGACAGTTTCAGGCGGCCGATCGGATCATCCAGCCGGTACTCCCCTTCCGGGGCCAGTTCCAGCAGCTCTCCGGACAGATTGGGTGGTACCAGGATGCGATGCTGGATAATGGCGCTCTCCTGAACCCGGCCGAGAAGCTGTCCCGGCGAGAGGGTGCTGCCGATTTCAATATCCGGCTCCGGGGTAAAGTGCCAGTTTCGCTCCCGGTCCAGGGCGGGCAGATTGATACCTCGGCCGATATGGTCGCCCGATTCCAGAAACACCTTGTCCAGTGGCCGTTGCACACCATCGAAAATGCTGCCCAGCAGGCCGGGGCCCAGTTCGACCGAGAGCGGCCTGCCGAGGCCGGTCACCCGTTCACCCGGCCGCACCCCTTCGGTGGATTCATAGGACTGCACCAGCGCTGTCTCGCCTTTCAGGGCGATCACCTCGCCGAACAGTCCCAGTTCGCCGATCTTGACCTGCTCACCGTTACGAATACCCGGTAACTGGATGGTGAGGATCGGGCCGTTGATTTCATGGATGGTGCCCGGTTTGTCTGTTCTGTTCATCGTATACTGCTCAGGTTGTCTTGTAGGGTGCCGGCGGGAAAGAGGCGTTCCAGAATCAGCTGATGCAGCCGGTCGGCCAGCCGTTCCTCGCGGCCCTCAAAGCTGTTGTCGACGCGGATCAGCCCATCCTCGCTGCTGATGATCACGCCACCGATGCAGTTGATGGGCGTGGTGTTGAGGGTGATCTGTTTATCCGCCGCTCCACTCCTGGCGAACTCATCCCATATCGGTTGCACCCGGCTCAGATCACGTGCGTTGAAGCTGGCCACCAGCTTTTGCCGCTCGAAATCCCGTGCCGCACTGATCATGAGTGATCGCAATAGTGGCAGATAGCTTTTTTCATCATCAACCAGGACGCGAATCCGGTCGTGTAACTGGTTCTTTACCGTCATCACCAGATTCCAGCGCAGATGATCCATCTCTTTCTGCAGTTTCAGCTCATGGGCCTGCACCTGTCGCCTGAAGGTGCGCTCCGCCTTGGACTTGGCCAACAGCACTTCGCGCTCTTCCCGCAGATGTAGTCGCTTGTGCGCCTCCTGCAGGATATTGTCGCGACTGCGCCCGGCCCGTTCGCGGTATTCGACCGCGAGTCGGTTGGCTCGCTCCAGTATGGCCGATTCAAGTTCATGTACCTGTTCCATGACTACTCCTGAGAGATCTGCAGTCCGCCGCCAAGCAACAACTGCAGTCTGTCGTCGATTTCACACTGGAAGTTATCCGGGTCGGCCAGGGCGGGGATCTGGGTGATAATGATATGCCCCCCCTCTGAACGAACCTGTTTCAGCAGTGTGGAATCACCGTTGGCCAGGGTATGACCCAGGATGATAAACGCCTTTTCACGCTGTTTAAGCAATTGCTCCAACTGTTGGTCCAGCATCTCGGCCGTGGGATCGGCCCAGGTCTCGAAACCGATCAGTTTGAAACCGTCAGTCAGTGATGCCTCACCCATGAATATCATGCGGGTCGGTGTACCTTGATCATCCACACTGTTCATAGAAATCCCGGTTTACAGTTTGTCCAGCAGCAGAATACTCATCACCAGACCATAAATGGCGATGCCTTCGGCCAGGCCGAGATAGATCAGGGTGCGGCCAAAGATTTCCGGCTTCTCCGCCAGTACCGCCAATGAGGCGGCTCCGATAGGGCCCACGGCAATACCGGCGGCTACCGTGCTGAATGCGGTAGGTATGCCAACGCCGATAAGCCCGAGGCCCATGCCGAGGGAGATCTCGCCGGCCTCGGCAACGGCCGGTGCAGCAGCGGCTTCCTGGATGCCGAAGAAGACCAGCAGTGCGTGGGCCCCGGCAAACAGCAGCAGATTGCTGCCGATGGCCGGTTTGAACCAGCGGCGGCCGCCAATCCCCCTGCTGGGGTGCAGTTCGATGAGTATCCCGGTGATGATGAGGCCCAGGATGCCCAGGGTCATCAGTGTGATCAGCCAATACATGTGCTACTCCTTGTGCTTGATATTAGATACGGTCGTGTTGTTGTTGTGGCGGACAAGGCCCGCCTTGGGTTTTTTCAACGGGGTTGATGGACATGCTGCGCTTCGCCCGTCCTGCGGATGTCTGTGAAAATCTGCTCATTTTGCCCCCTGCAGTGAGAGCTTCAGCGGCTTGAACTCTTCGCCGTCTCCGGAAAAGAAGCGGGAGAAGCCCTCGTAATATTCCAGCCGCAGTGCCTGGATGGTGACGATGGCGCCTTCCAGAATGAGGATGAACAGATTACCGCCGATCACCATCAGCACGTGTCCGGTGCCCTCCATCATCTCGGCCAGGGTGAACACGGCGATGGCCAATGCCACATGGTTCAGGCTGAAGGCTGCGACACGCAGGAACGACAGGGTGTTGGAGACATAGCCGGTGAGGGTCTCGAAGGTCTCGATGGTGGCTACCAGCATCCGCTCTCCCGGGGGGGCGTGAGTCTCGATCAATTTGAATGCCAGAAGGGTCAGCAGGGTGAAAATACTCAGCGCTGCAGGCAGCCAGCCAAAACTGCCGGACTGGTAAAAATTGTAAATACCGCTCAGCACACTGAGGTAGAGGGTGATGCTGACCACGCCATTGGTGTCAAACAGTGCGTGGCTGATTTCGCCGGAAACCAGGCGGTTGTGAATATACAGCAGGCTGATCACCACCATGAAGCCGATGCCCCAGAACAGGGCCATGCTGAGCATATAGAGCGGATCGGACAGCGGTGCGATCCAGACCGCGTGAAACAGGTGCTCATAGCCGAACAGGCTGCCGTACAGTAAACCGAACAGCGTGGCCGAGAGGCCGGCGCAGATGGCAAACGGGGTGAAACTTTTCAGCCGCTTTCTGCCCAGCCAGGCGGCTAATACGATGACTGTGCCATGTCCCACATCCCCGAACATCATGCCGAACATGGCGATGAATGAGAGTGCGAAGATCAGGGTGGGATTGATCTCTCCATAGCGTGGCACGCCATACTGTTTGACCAGCGAGGAGAAGGCGCTGGTGAGCCAGTTGACCGGCAGATAGGTGGGTACCGACCGGTGCTCTGCCCTGGATGGCGTGCTCGCGGTGATCTGGAAGGGACTGTCCAGCGTGGTGCGGAGGGCGGATTCGACCCGCTTCAATTCACGCTCGGGTACCCAGCCAAAGATGATCGCCAGATGGCCCAGATTACGCGCCGCATCCTCCATCGCCACAAAGGGTTCGGCCAGGATCAGCAGATCCCGTGACTGTTCCAGTTGTGCGCGCAGCTCTTCTCCACAGGCCTGCATTGCCTGCTGGCGCTCTGCCCGCTCCAGGGCGACGGCGTTTCTGCGCTGTTGCAGATCCGTTCTTATTCTTTCCGGCTTGTCATCCAGCTCCGGGGGTATCTCCAGGGCATGAAATCCGGCGGTATCCAGCACCGACCTCAACTCCTGTTCCCGAGCCCCCTTGGAGCCCATGATAATGACATGGGTGTTGTTGCTGTTCTCCAGATAACTGAACAGCAGGTAGTCCGCCAGGGCGATGGCTTCACGCAGCTTGGGGACATTAACGCTGGGTAGCATGCCGACATGGAGATCGAGAAACAGCCGCTCACCGTGCAACAAGGAGAGATCGATATTCAGCGAGGCAAAGTTATCCAGGGTCTGCTCCAGCTGGTTGAGCATGTGCTCCTCGTCCGTGAGTCGCCGGAAATGCTCCTCGAAAGAAGAGCAGCGCTCCCATACGTCCCCCAGCCACTCGTTGGTGCTGTTCAGCTCCTGCTCGCTGATGACGCGGGTCGGCGAGATTGACAGGGCTGGCCTGAGCGTGATGTGGGACTCGATCTTCTGCAACCGTGAATGGGCCTGGTGATAGAGCTCCCGGTAGTGCGCGCCGGGAATGTTCGGGAAATGCTCGTTGAATTCCTTCTTGCTGCAGGGGCTGAAGACACCCAGTTCGGCCAGGGTGAGCGCGGCCCGCGGCAGGTCATCGGCCAGCAGTTGGATCAGTACCTGTTTCATCGGCAGGGGTCTAAACACCAGTCACCCCCCGATCAAGGTCGGCGGCCTGCCGGATCAGCGGTTCATCCAGCGTCAGTACCCGGCCCTGGATGATGGCGAACACCCGCCGCAGATCCATCTCTCTCAGCATCATGTAAGCCAATGAGCGGGTAACGGCCGATGGGCTGAACCGCAAACATTTTCTGGCCTGATGATTCAGATCTTCAGTCATCGCCAGCTCCACAGCCATAATCGTACCGCAGTCAGCCAGCCGGCTATCCAGTGGTGCCGGCAACGCCGCCAGGATCTGCGACATCTCCTGCATATTGACCAACTGTTTCAGCAGTTCGGCGTGAATATGACGACCCGAAGGGATCATCAGGTAATAGGTTTCGGTGGGTGAAAGCCCGTAGTTGAGACGATAGCGCAACAGCCACGGCAGATTTTGCCGGTCGATCAGTGATCCGATCAGTTTCAGCAGGGGTACCTGGTCTTCCGGGGCGCAGCTTTGCGCATGCTTGAGCAGGCCGGCATAGTAACGAAGATCGATCGTCGCATCGAGGGAGAAGGACTCGTTTTTCTCTTCATAGACCTGGCGTGCCTGCCGGGCAATGGCCTCATAGGGGGTACGTTCAAGCTGGCGCAGCAGCTCGGGGACATTTTCAGTGCGTAACAGGGCTTCATGGGGCAGGCTGATCAGGGAAGGTAAAATATGCAGGCTCTCCCTGATCAAGTCATAAGGGAGGTTGTTCAGTTTGCCGCGGATTAGCGCTTTCAGGTTGTACAGTTCGAATTTGCGCGACCAGTAGATCAGGCTCTCTCTCGCTGGGCCGTTGAGTGGTCGCAACAGTATCGACAGCTCATTCATCAGTCGGTTGATCAGACCCCGTTCAATGGCGCGGTTCAGTTCCGTGATGCTCAAGCCACGGTCGCCGATCCCCTCCAGGCCAAACTCGCTCTCCAACTCTTGCAGGGGCGCATGCAGCAGCGACTCAAACGCGCGTTCATCTATCAGTTGCCCGGACATGACAGAGGTGCGGGTTTTGAGATAAGACTGGCTGGATATGCTGCTCATTGGATTACCGGAATTCCTTTACCGATCAGCTTCTGGATCGCTCAACAGTTGATAGGCGGCATCCAGCGCATCGGCTTCTCGCTCTTCCGCCAGGTTGCGTAACTGAACATGGTGTTCGTCGTAGCGTTTCTTCAGTTCGTTGTTGGTCTGGCGGGCGCGCTGTTCCGCTTTCTCGATGAAGGCGTTGTGCAGTTCCGGGATCCGCGCCTCGAAACGCTCCTCTTCGGCGTGCGCCTCCTGCAATGCGCCCTGGATGATCCGGTCGCGCTCTTCATCCGCTTCATGCACGATTGCTTCCGCTCTCTGTTCTGCATTCAGCAGGCGTTGTAATGTCTGGTCCATTGGATTCCCCGTTTTATTCTGATTAATAGTTTAGCAAGTACCGATGTAGATGGTATTGCGGCAGATCAGATGGGGGAGTTGTTTTACGTCATATCGGGCGGCACCCGGCACGACGGAAACTTGGGCGGGCAACCTGTGGTCATACTCCTGGCCGGGGCTGTAGCCGCGCCGCCTTGACAGTCGGCCCTGAATAGAGGATTGTTCCGCGTCATGAATCGCTCGCTGAAAAAACGGTTTGTAATCATGCTGACACTGTTTGTCAGCCTGCTGCCGTTCAGTTTCAGCTATGGCCTCGCGGCCGCTGTGGCCAAGGCTCACCCGATGTCTCACAGCCACAACATGAAAACCGATTGCGCCAAGTCTGGCGCTGATACCCATTGTATTGATATGACCCAAGCTTCATCGACCGATGGGGATTGCAGCAGCGGTCACTGTGACAGCTCTTTGGCTGCGCAACCGGGTGTCGCCGTTGAGTACGGCCTGCAGATTTCCACCGGACAACAGCTCCGCACCGCCGGCCGGGTCTGGACATCCGGACCCATTCCTCCCACGCTGCTACGACCACCCCCCGCACGCTCCTGATCTATCCTCTGGTTTAACCGCTGGCACGAATTGTCACGGTATTGATTTGTACGGCCTACGGGCCATGCTCTGGAGAGCGTGATTTGAGATTCCAAATAACTGTAGCGGGATTGCTGTCCCTGTTGCTCGTCGCCTGTTCCGACGAGCAGTCTGCCACCACCGCTGTTCCTGCCGCCCAACAAACGCCAGTGGTAAAACCCTGGTACGGATTTGAACAGGTCAGTGCCGGCGCCCGGGTATTCCAGGAGAACTGTGCCGCTTGTCATGGCAAACAGGCCGAAGGGGCAGACAACTGGCGCAAGGCCGGTCCTGACGGCAACTATCCGGCACCTCCGCTGAACGGCAGCGGGCATGCCTGGCATCATCCGCTGAACATCCTGTTTTATACGATCAAGAACGGTTCCCCCGGGGGGCAGGGCAACATGCCGGCCTGGGCGGACAAATTGACAGATGAAGAGATTGTTGCCGTCATTGCCTGGTTCCAGTCCAAATGGCCCCGGGAGATCTATCAGAGCTGGGTCAAGCGTGACGCGGCGGCGCGGACCAATCGGGGATAAACGGATGAGCAGAGATCAATTTATCAAGATGCGTGGTGCCTGGGATACCCGTCACTGGATCACTATTCCCGGACTCTCCCATGAGGCGGATGGTCTCCTGCTGGAGCAATCCCTGTCCGCGCTGGACGGTATGCGTCTGGTACAGATTGTTCCGGGAAGCCGGCGAATCCGGGTCACTTACGACCAGACCAGGATTGACTTCCAACAGATACTGGAGCAGCTGGAGTCGATCGGATTTCCGGCCTCGGACAGCTGGTGGTCACTCAGGAAGGCCGGGTGGTTTCAATATCTGGACCGCAATGCCCGGGAAAACGCGCATGCGCCGGAGCCACCCTGTTGCAGTAATCCGAAGGGAATAGCCCCTGGCCGATTGCGAAAAAAGTGATGTTCCCCGCGCAATCGAACTGTACGGCAAAGCCACCTGCCTGAAATCTGGCCAAGGTGTTCACACTATTTATCAAGGAATTCGGTATGTATAAGAAGTTATTCATTGTATCGCTACTGCTGGCAAGTCAACACCTGTTTGCCGAAACCGGTCAGCAGCCGGCACCGGATCAGGTAGTGGCTGGCAAGGCGCTCTATGAGCAGTACTGCCTGGCCTGTCACGGCGAGAACGGGGTGGGGGAGCCGCCTATCCCGGCCACTATCCGGGCTCCGGGCTATTTAACCGCCATGCCGCTGAACGAGCGCTCCCATGCCTGGCATCACAGCGATGAACAGTTGGTAGAGACTATTTTGGAGGGGTTGCAGCGGACCGGGCGAATGCCGGCCCGGAAGGGTGTCGTTACTCCTGATCAGGCGATACAACTGGTTGCCTATATCAAAAGCTTCTGGAGCCCGAGGATTGTGGCCTGCCAGGGGCCGCGTCACGTGAGTTGCATGTAACCGATATCAAGGGCCCCGGATGCCGGTTGAGCTTGGTCAATGCGGGTAGCCGGTTGATGCCATAACCTCACAGAACGGAATCTCTCCAACCTGTTGGATCATAGGTGACAGAATGTCTGTGCGACTGCCGGCGGTCAGCTGGAAGGCGCTGCTGTCGGGCAGTGCCACGATACTCATACTGGGTCTTGGAATGCAGCTTGCCTTTCTGATGGCTGCAGTAGGCCAGGTGATGTTAGTTAAACAGTATCCGGGATCAGCCGACTGGTCCCAGGGTGCACTCTATCTGCTCGGCATGCTGTTGTTTTTTCTGACCATGGCGGCAGGTGGCTATGTCACGGCTCGCCTGGCACCCGGACGCCTGCTGCTGCACGGTACGCTGGTCGCGATAGTGGCCGGTGGTGTCTCGTTCATACAGTCACTGAACGTGGGCGGTCTGACCCTGGTCGGGCTGCTGCTGTTTCTGCTGGGCATTCCGTTTACTTTGGCGGGATGCTGGGTCAGTTGCAAGCAGACGGCACGTAGCGTGGGGATGAACCATGAGTGATGTCGCCGACTTATTCCCCTGTTGATCGTGCCTGTATATCGGTTCCCGGCGACGCTTGCCGAGCCCACCAGCCCCTGAAAATTTTTTTGCGGAATATCGTGCCACCGGATGGTTTGGTTGCAGACAAATGCGCTTCTCTGCCTGATGGCCATGGTCAATATAAGGTCCTGTTAAACCAGCTTGCATTGGCAGCTTTGGCTCCACTAGAGTAGTCAGGGACGGCATGTCGTCCAGGGTTCGCCTGTTGCTGCCGGAAGCATGATAGCGATTTATTTTTTCCCTGAATAACGTAAGGAAAAGCGGATATGAGCACGATGAAAGAGATTGTTGTACTGAGTGCGGTCAGAACTGCGGTGGGCAGTTATGGCGGCGGACTGAAGGATGTTCCGGTGGTGGATCTGGCGGCCACCGTGATACGCGCTGCCGTCGAGCGTTCCGGTGTAGAGCCGGCCGATGTCGGCCATACGGTATTGGGGCATGTGATTCATACCGAACCACGGGATATGTATATCTCACGCCATGCCTCGGTGACCGGCGGGTTGCCGGTGGAGACCCCTGCGTTCACCCTGAACCGGCTGTGTGGCAGTGGTCTGCAGGCGATTGTCTCGGCGGTCCAGCAGATAGAGACCGGTCACTGTGATGTCGCCGTGGCCGGCGGGGCAGAGAATATGAGCCGTGCCGGCTATCTCGCGCCCAGTCTGCGCTGGGGGGCGCGCATGAGCGATGCCCGGATCGTGGATATGATGGTGGGCGCCCTGACCGACCCGTTTGAAGGGGTTCATATGGGTGTGACGGCGGAAAATATCGCGGAGAAGTGGGGTATCAGTCGTGAGGAGCAGGATGCACTGGCGGTGGAGTCACATCGGCGTGCCGCCCAGGCATGGGAGAAGGGCTATTTCAAGGATCAGATCGTCCCCGTCGAGCTGAAGAGTCGCAAGGGTGCCACCCTGTTCGAACGGGATGAACATTTTCGTGCCGACGCCAATATGGCGGGCATGGCAAAGCTACGCCCGGTATTCAAGAAAGAGGGCAGTGTCACGGCGGGCAATGCCTCCGGCCTGAACGACGCGGCATCGGCCGTGGTCGTGGCGACGGCCGAATATGCCGCGGCGAAAGGTCTCAAGCCACTGGCCAGATTGGTCGGATACTCCCACGCCGGCTGTGAGCCGGCCTATATGGGGATTGGACCGGTACCCGCGGTGAAACGTCTGCTGGATCGGACCGGCCTCAGCGTGGCGGACTTTGATGTGCTGGAGGTGAACGAGGCGTTTGCTGCCCAGGCCATCGCGGTATGCCGTGATCTGGGTCTACCCATGGACCGGACCAATCCCAACGGCAGCGGTATCTCGCTGGGCCATCCGATCGGCGCCACCGGCAGTATCGTCACCACCAAGGCGATACATGAGCTGCAACGCAGCGGTGGCCGCTACGCCCTGGTGACCATGTGCATCGGTGGCGGGCAGGGGATCGCGGCGGCCTTTGAGCGGATCTGATTCATCCTCACTTCACCTGCCGCCAGCTTGAGCGGATGGAACAGATAGACCTCGCCGTCCCGGACGGCGAGGGCAATGGTTCCATTCAGGGCGCTGGTATGCAGCGGTGACTGTGCGTGAAATTACCTGATCACCCATCTGACTTATCCGTATTCCGGAAATATTAGCCGCGAATGAACGCGGATAAACACGTATAACGTTGATTCGCAAATGCTGCATCCTCTGGACCGGGCGGTTTTAATCGTTTTCAGGTAGGGACTTGCCCCGGTTTAGTCATGGTTTGGTGGCTTGTTTCATGACTATTTGCGTGTATTTGCGTTCATTCGCGGCTGTATTAACGGTATCCGGTCATAACTGAGTCTGATGGGTAACCCGGTGGAATTATGAACAGACGGACGCGGAAGCTATGACCGAACTGGATCTGGGCAGTATTATCAACTGGACCGGCCTGTTCGGTATTGCTGTTTTTGCCGTATCCGGCTCACTCGAAGCGGCCCGGAAAGAGATGGATATACTCGGCTTCCTGTTGATCGGCAGTGTCACCGGGCTGGGTGGCGGAACGCTGCGCGACCTGTTGCTGGGCGCGACCCCGGTATACTGGGTGCAGCAGCCAGAAATGGTGATAATCTGTCTGGTCGCATCGGTAGCTACCTATTTTCTGGCGCCTTTTCTGGCCTCCCGTTACCGGGCGCTGATCTGGATGGATGCGGTCGGATTATCCACTTTCTGCATCACCGGTACCGCCATCGCGCTCGCCCAGGGGGTATCTCCGTTGATTGCTGTCTGTATGGGGGTGATGAGTGCCACTTTTGGTGGCATTATCCGCGATGTGCTCTGTGCCGAGTCCCTGATACTCTCTTCCCGTGAGCTCTATGTCACTACCGCAGTTGCCGGCGCCGCTACCTACCTGCTGTTGCAGATGGTGCATGTGGGGGAGGCTATCTCGACCATTGGCGCATTTGTCGTCGGCTTCGGTCTGCGTGCGGCGGCCATCGTATTCGGGTTGAAGCTGCCGCGATACCAGCGTCCCGATGGCTGAACGACAGGCTATACCAGTCGTTTGGGTTCCTCATCGCTCAACTGATACAGCTTTGCCGCGATACCCATGCTGAAGATGGAAAAATTTTCAATATCGCCCCACTCATCGGCGGAGCCCATCTCTTTCTCCTGCTCATCCAGTACTACGCGAATACGATAGCGCCCCTGCTGGCGTTGCGCCGGCGGATTCACTTCGGCGGTTACATAGAGGCAGGGCTGCTGTGCGCCCTCGTCGATCAGCGCCATGATATAGCAGTAGTCGGTAGGATCATCGGTTTTGATATCGCTCAGAATATTGACCAGAAAGGAACCGAGTTGATAACGTCTCTGGGGTATGGCGGTGTGGATATGCGGTGCTGTCATACTGCGACTCACTGGGCAGATGGGGAACTGCCATTTATTATGGCGGATATTCGCAGATGTTGCATGCCCGACCGGAAAGGAGTCCCTGATAAAGATAATCAGTAGTTGATGAAATAATAACCATGATATTCTGGTCCTTATTAGTAACGCCGGAAAATGTTGTAATCCCGTGCCTGGCGCTCACCCGGGTTACCAAGAACCCAGACGATTTTCTATGAAAGCTACAAAACGATTCCGCTGGATACTGCCGCTGTGTCTGACTCTGATACCTGTTGTCGGTTTGACCGATCGTATCGAGGGTCGCATGAACGGGCTGGAATGTGCATCGAGGGGTGAGATGTGCCCGACCGATAAGGGTGACCCCCATGTGTTGTTAGAGCGTGATTTCGTGGTGCAGACCGCGGATGGAAATTACTTCTATGTTACGAATATCGACTGGAGAACAAAATTGAAGTATGTGCTGCAGCACGTCAGGGTCGAAGGCCAGTTCAGTGAAAGACTGTCGGCAATTGCAGCGGATGAGTTCTGGGTAAAAGAGGGAGACGAATACCACCTCGAATGGAGTCTGGAGATGGCGCGGGAGAAGCATCGGAAGGCGCGACTTGAACAGTAACAGCAACAACGACAGTGCATATCATGAATCAGCCGATTGAAAAGCCAGATGTTTGGACCTTGACGGCCAATCTCTCCACCCCGTGGCGATGGTTCACCGGCTTCGCCCTGGTTTGGTTGCTGGCGCCCTATAGCATACCGCTTCAGGCTGGTCACCCAAGCGGTAATCCCACGCGTTTATATCAGTTGGAACAAGTGTCTCCCGTTGTTCCGGCGCCGGGACTGGATCTGAGCGGTCTTGACGGGGCGATGCATCAATTGGCCGACTATCGGGGCCAAGTGGTGGTGGTCAATTTCTGGTCTACCTGGTGTGCGCCCTGCCGTCGGGAGATGCCGTCACTGGAAAAGGCCTGGCAGAGGCTCAGACCTGCCGGCGTGATGGTACTGGGAGTGGCGACCCAGGATGATCCTGAGATGGTGAGGCGTTTTCTGCAGGAGAGTAAACTGACCTTTCCAATCCTGATCGATCCGGATGGAAAAGTGTCACAGCAGTGGTCCTTTTCCGGCATACCGGCGACCTTTGTGCTGGATAAGAGGGGCCAGGTTATCTATCGTGCCATGGGCCTGCGCGAGTGGGATAGTGATGAGATCATTCATCGTCTGATTGAATTGGCGGAAACGGAATAACCTCCGGATAGACATACTCAGGTGTCGGCGCGGTGCCTGCCGGGTTGCGCCGTACGTTCTCATGGGCAACGGCAGGCTGCCTGCAAACGGGGTTGTTGTCGCGGCAGACCCGGATGCTCGTTCATTCGCCGCGTCCCGGAAGCGAGTTTCCTCCTCAGGCGTCTGGCTGCAGATATCGCTGTTCCAGATAGCGCATGATCTCTGAAGACTCATACAGCCACTGGCTGCCACCCTGTTCATCCTCAATTCTGAGGCAGGGAACCTTGATCTCTCCACCGCCCGCCAGCAGTGCCTCCCGGTGTTGTGCGTCACCTTTGGCATCACGGGTTTCTATTCGCAGTGTGTGCTGTTTGAGATAGCGGCGCACCTTGACGCAGAATGGGCAGGCCTTGAACTGGTACAGGGACAGGTGTGCCGTCTGTTGATCCAGGGCTGTCTGCATCTCCGGCGGACGCTTGATCCCGCGAGGGGCGGTAAGGGCATCAACAAGCAGGATCAGACGCCCAAGAATCCAGCGAATAATTACCATTCAGTACTCCGGTCATTATCTGTCGAGCGCGACATCCTAGCATGCCGGGAAGGGATAATATCCATAAATAAATCAAGACATTTTTTGGGGTGACAGGACGGGGTTGGATGGCGATTGATGCTAGGTTACAGGGTGCTCGTGAAGCCGTGGCAATGGATTTAAACCTGCCCTTACAGGAAGCGATTCCGTGAGGTTCGTGGTAGTCTCTCCGGACAGCAACCACGGTGGGAGCTTGATGAACATTGAAATAACCGCCAGTCGATTGATCTGGCAGCGCACCGCGAGCCGACCGCTTGCAGAATAAAAAGTTAGTTTCTCGGAGGGTATGGAGAGAGGCCTGTCAAGCCTCAAATTTTATGAATCCTATTTCCTGCACATCAGCCTATGCTTTCTGAAAAAGCGGTCGTTCTGCCAAAATCTGGATTGACCGGTTTGAAGCAGATGGTCCTGTTCGGTGGTGTGGCTGCTTTTCTCGCAGTGCTGGTTGTATCAACATATCTGCACAACGCCCTGGAGCGGGAGGCGGTCCAGAGCTGGCGGGAGCATAATCTGCTCCTGGCTAAAGCGCTGGCGGGTCGGATCGACCAGGAGATGGAGAAGGCCCGGGCAGCGGTACGTTTGGTAGCCGGGTTGCCGCCGTTCAGGAAACCGCTCAATCCCGGAGCAATCGAGCGAGCGTTAGGTGGTGTGGCGGAGTCCGCCGAACCGGAAAAGCGCCGCATCCTGAACCGGTTTCTAACCGAGTATCCTGATTTTTCCGTGCTCTTCATGCTGGCGCCCAACGGCGATCACTATCTCTCCCAGCCCTTTCAGGTCCAGCGCACTATTACCAAATACAATATGCGTGACCGGGACTACTTCCAGGAGACGCTACGCACGGGCGATACGGTCATTTCCGGCAGCTACCGGGGCGCCGACAACCGGTTGTCGGTAGCGATTAATACGCCGATACAAGGCAGTGACGGGCAGATAATTGCCCACCTGGGGGGCGTGTTTCATCTGCAGCGCCTGTCGCAATTGATCCAACAGTTCAACATCTCCACCTTCGATGAGATGTTTTTGCTGGACAGCAGGGGAATCCTGTTGGGTCACAGTGATGAGCGCTGGCTTGAACCGGACCGATGGGCAACGTTTCAACAACGGCCGGAAGTACGCAAACTGCTGGCGTCGCGCTCATTGGAAAATTCTGATGAAACAAGTTATCTGCTGTTTAACGATTCGGACACAGATGCGCGCTATCACGGCTTCGGGATCCCGTTGGCAACCGGATGGCAGATGGTTGTGTTGCGGGACAGGGACTCCCTGCTACGCAGTATCCAGCCCCGATCCACAGTTATTACCGCAACAACCGCGTTTATTCTGATCAGTATTGCCGCAATTGGACTGGTGATTGTCGGTGGTGTCGGCAAGCGCTGGGAGCGGGCCGACACCGCATTGAGAGTCGCCAAACGCCAACTGGAACGTGAAGTAGAGTTGCGTACGCGTGAACTCGTCGCCTCACACGAGCATATCGAGCTGCTGCTGGCCTCCACCGGTGCCGGGATTTTTGGTATTGATCTGCAGGGGCGTTGCACCTTTTGCAATATAGCCTGCATTGAAACACTCGGATATCCGAGCGACCGCGATCTGCTGGGGAAGCATCTGTCCGATATCATCCATCACTGTCCCGGCAATGGTCCCCCCGATGAGGGAGACGATTCTCCGATACTGATGGCCATCCACAGGGACAAAAGGATCTATCGGGAACATGAGCTATTCTGTACCGCCGACGGGAGCTGCATGCCGGTGGAGTATCATGCCTGTCCCATGCGCCACCAGGGTAAGGTGGTCGGGGCAGTGGTGAGCTTCAATGATATCAGTGCCCGCATCAATGCCCGGCAGGCTCAGGCCGACAGCGATGCAAGGTTCCATTCACTGTTTGTCCAGTCCAATGACGCTATTTTTCTGCTGAATTCGGAAACCGGCCATTATCTCGACGCCAACAGGGCCGCGGAAACGCTGACCGGCCGTTCGGTCGACGAGTTGATTACCCTTACCACGCTTAATGTCTGTCCTGCGGGTGCCAGTGAGCGACGTGACCGGATACAGGGGATCGATGACACCTGCGATATGGGGGAGGTGATCTACGTCCGCCCGGACGGCACTGAAAGGACCGCGATGTTGAGCGTGGTACCGCTGACGGGTGGCCTGGTCTTCGGTATTGCTCATGACATCACCGACCAGCTTGCCGCAAAGCGGTTGCTGAAACAGAACGAAGCCCATCTTCGGGCGTTATCCGAGGCGACATTCGAGGCGATCTTCATCTCTGAAGAGGCGAAATGTCTGGGACAGAACCTGGCGGCGGAAAAACTCTTTGGCTATACCCTGGCGGAGGCGGTTGGCCGATCCAGTTCGGAGTGGATAGCCCCGGAGTCACGGGAGTTGGTGGAACAGCATATCCTGTACGGCTACACCGAGCCTTTCGAGGTCCTCGCGTTACGCAAGGATGGCTCTAAATTCCCGGCAGAGATTCGAGGACGCTCCATGCCTTATCAGGACCGGATGGTGCGTGTCACTGCCCTGCGGGATATTACCGACCGCAGGAATGCCGAACTCAATCTGCAACGAACCAACACGCTGTTGCATGCAGTGATTGACCAGGCACCCTTCGCCATTACCTTGGGTGAGGGGACCAGCCAGAACTGGTCTGTGACCCTGGCTAATCAGGAGATTCAACGCATTACCGGTGTATCCGGTCAGGAGCAGCAGAAAATGCGGTTCGTCAATGGAGAGCTGATTAATGCAGGCGTCCGTAGCTGGCAAATGCTGCATCCCGACGGCACACGCCTGGAAATTCGGGATACGCCGCTGGTGAAGGCGATGGTGGAGCAACGGATCACCCGCAGCAAGGAGATGATTATCCGACGGGCGGATGGATTGGAAACCCATGTGCTGGCAAATGCCTCGCCGATTTATGATGAGGATGGCAGCCATATCGCCGCTATCTTCACCACGCCGGATATCACCGAACACAAGCGGACCGAGGAGACGATTCGCACCCTCTCCCAGGCCATGGAGCAGAGCCCGGTCTCTGTCGTGATTACCGATCTGGATGGTCACATTGAATATGTCAATCGGGGTTTTGAGCGCTCATCCGGCTATAACGCTGAAGAGATGCAGGGGCAGCACACGCGAATACTCGGCTCAGGCAACACACAGCGTGAGGTCTACCAGGAGTTGTGGGCTACCATCAGCAGTGGAAAACCCTGGAAGGGAGAGTTTCAGAGCCGGCGCAAGGATGGCTCACTGTTTTGGGAGTATGCGCATATTTCCCCCATTTTCGATGGCCAGGGACGGACTCGCCACTACCTGGCAGTCAAAGAGGATGTCACCTTGCGCAAGGTGCAGGAAGAGAAGATTCTGCATCAGGCTCACTATGACAGTCTGACCGGCCTGCCCAACCGGTTTTTGGCCCTGGACCGGCTATCCCAGATTATACGTAGCGCGCAACGTGAGAATCATCAGGCGGCGGTACTGTTCCTGGACCTGGATGATTTCAAGAAGGTGAATGACACCCTCGGTCATGAGGTCGGTGATCAGGTGATCGAGGAAGCGGCGCGACGGGTCAAAGGGGCGATCCGGGAAGATGATACCGTGGGTCGATTGGGCGGGGATGAGTTTATTGTGCTGCTCTCTCACCTACACGAACGTGCGGATGCCCTGCGGGTTGCCGACAAGATCCTGGCGGCATTTCGGACCGTATTCTGTCTCGATGACCGGGAGATCCTGCTGACTGCCAGTATCGGTATATCCATCTACCCCGATGATGGTGATACGGCCAAGATCCTGTTACGCAATGCGGATACAGCCATGTACTATTCCAAATCGATTGGACGCAACGCATTCAATTTCTATACCGATGCGATGAATCAGGATGTGTCGCGCCGGGTGGAGTTGGAGGAGCAGTTACACACGGCGTTGGAGAATGACGAATTCTATTTGCTGTTCCAACCGATCGTAAATATCCATACCCAGGGTATCGTCGGTGCCGAGGCACTGCTACGCTGGCACAATCCGAAACTGGGCCAGGTGTCACCGACCGAGTTTATCGAGATTGCCGAACGCACCGGGCGTATCGTGGCGATTGGTGACTACGTGTTGCGGCAGGCCATACAGCAGGTACGTTATTGGCATGATCACAAGGAGCAGACATTCCGGATTGCAGTCAATGTATCGCCGGTACAGTTCAAGGATGGAGAATTTCTGGGCCGGGTCGATGCGATTCTCAAGGAGTACCGGGTGTCGGGCAGATTTCTTGAGATCGAAGTGACCGAGAATGTTCTGTTGAGTGAGAAGATCAACTCGGTCGAGATACTCAATGGCCTGCGGAACCTGGGTATCTCTCTGTCGATGGATGATTTCGGCACCGGCTACTCCTCCCTCAGCTATCTGCGCCATTACCACTTTGACACGCTTAAAATTGATCGTAGTTTTGTCCGTGATATCTCGGCTGATCCGGACGACAGAGAGTTGGTGGTGGCGACCATCTCCATGGCCCGGAGTCTCGGTCTTAAAGTGATCGCGGAGGGGGTGGAGACAGCCGAACAACTTTCCATTTTGCAAGCTGAGAAGTGCGACTTTGCGCAGGGTTACTATTTCAGCAAACCGATAACGGCGAAGGCTCTGGAGCGGTTTTTTATCAATTAACCGCAGGGTTCAGGCTGAGCGCGAAGGGGCGGGTGAATAAACGACGGTGCATCCAGCCTGGATTCGGAGCCCCGGAATGGATTGCCGCCCATCGTCCGTCCGACACGGTAGCGACAATCAGGAGATAAAACAGCAGTGATGATAGAAATTATTCAGGCCGACCTGTCCCAACCCCGGCATGCCGCGGCGCTGGTGGATCTACTGGATGCCTATGCCCGGGACCCAATGGGCGGCGGGCAGCCGCTGGCGGAGTCCACCCGGCAGAAGTTGGCCGCTGAGCTGCACAAACGCCCGGATGCAGTGAGCTTTCTGGCCTTCGCCGGCGAACGCCCGGTGGGGCTGGTGAACGGTTTTGAAGGCTTCTCGACTTTCAACTGCCGGCCGTTGCTCAATATCCATGATGTGGTGGTACTGGATGGCTACCGGGGACAGGGTGTTGCCCGGCAGCTGCTGCAGCAGGTCGAAACCCATGCCCGGGCGCGTGGTTGCTGCAAGCTGACCCTGGAAGTACTGGAAGGCAACCGGCCGGCCAGGTCGGTATATCAAAGCGTCGGCTTTGCCGGCTATGAACTGGACCCGGTAATGGGGCGGGCGCTGTTCTGGGAGAAGAAACTGGATTGAGGGTGTGTGGCGGTTCCGGCTTGGATTTGATCCCATTTCGTAGGGGCAGGCCCCTGTGCCTGCCCGATTGTGACATGGGTGCATGGTTGGGCAACCACGGGGGGTGCCGCTACATTCCTCTTCACGGCGAGGGCGCCGCTTACCCAACAATCGCCTGTAGGAGGCCCGCCCCCGGGCCGATGGAAACCGGCTCATAGCCAAACCGGTTCCTTCGCGGCTTTACAGCCCGTTTCCCGCAGACCCGATCAATGCCGCAGCAGGTCAAACGGCTGGACCTCCACCAGATCCCCCGGCTGGACGTTGCCGCTCTCATCGGACAGCCGGATCAGGCAGTTGCCGCTGCTCATGGAGCTGAGCACGCCCGAACCCTGGCGTCCCGAACTCTTCACCACCAATTCGCCCGTATCATCCAGTGACAGGATGCCGCGCTGAAACTCGGTGCGACCCGGCAGTTTTCGCAGCGGTGATCCCGCCTTGACCCGGAGTGTTGGGGCGAGCTGTTCCCGCTTGCCCTGCATACGCTGGATCGCCGGCCGGGCGAACTGCAGGAAGGTGATCATCACTGCCACCGGATTGCCCGGCAGGCCGAAGAAGCAGGCGTTGCCGATATGGGCGAAGGTGAGCGGACGGCCTGGCTTGATGGCCACCTTGGAAAAGTGCACATCACCGAGTTGCTGGATCGTTTCGGCGATAAAATCCGCCTCGCCCACCGAGATGCCGCCCGATGTGAGGACCAGGTCGGCCTCTTTGGCGGCCTGGGTCATGGCCGTCCGTATGGCGTCCGCCTGGTCGGGTATCACGCCCATATCAATGACATCGGCGCCCAGTTCGGTGAGCATGCCGAACAAGGTATAGCGGTTGCTGTCGTAAATCTGCCCCTCTTCCAGTGGTTGGCCAATGCTGCGGATCTCATCCCCACTGGAGAAAAATGCCACGCGCAGGCGGCGGCGCACCGCCACTTCCGGAATGCCGAGCGAAGCCAGCAGCCCCAGCTGCGCCGGACCGATCTCGTCGCCTTCCTGCAGAATCACGGCATCAGCCTGGATATCCTCGCCGGCCTGTCGCACATTAGCGCCGGGCTGGGTGCGGTGATCGATAATCGCCGTGTCACCATCCCGTTCCACCCACTCCTGCATGATCACGGTATCGGCCGCTTCCGGTACCTTGGCGCCGGTCATGATGCGGATGCACTCGCCCCGGTTGAGTTCTCCCTGATAGGGCTGGCCGGCAAAGGCGCTGCCCACGATCTTCAACTGCTGCTTTCCTTCCGTGGGTATATCCTTGCCGTACAGGGCGTAGCCATCCATGGCAGAGTTTCGATAGGGAGGTACATTGATCGGTGAGGCGATGGGATGGGCCAGTATGCGTCCCAGGGCGTTGCGTAGTGGGGCCGCCTCAATGCCGTCAACCGGCCGGACCTTGGCCGTGATCATCTTTAGTGCATCGTCGGCGTTGATGGAACTGTCGGTTGCGTCCATGCAGCAGTCGCTGGGTTTGTTACTATCGGTCATGGTTTCTGTCCATGGTTTTGTCAGTAAAAAAAGATGTGATTGGGACGGTAAACTACCGGATTATAAAGGTGAAAACCAATCGATTCCGATTAAACCTGAAGAGTCCCCGAAAAGAAATGACGTATATCTTATTGGGCGCTAAATTTTAATTTGCCGCCATTGCAGGAACCGCGAGACAATGATCCCTGACACAAAAGCGATGCTCATATTCGTTGTGGCGAGGCTGATGCCGGCAATCAGGAAGGTAATAAAGAGTTCCTCCCGCTCCTTGACATCCCTGGTCAGCAGCGCCAGTTCCAGGCCGGCGAAGAGCAGCAGTACGCCCAGAACCGCGTTTGGGATGGCAGACAGCAGAGCGATGCCGATACCGCCAAAACCCAGGGCGATCAGAACGAACAGCAGGCCAATCATGATGTTTGAGCCACCAGTTCTGGCGCCGAAGCGGTAATGGGCTGCCAGACCGCCGGCACCGTGGCAGATTGGCATGGCGGCCATCAACCCCGCGAATAGGTTTGCCAGCCCCATGCCGAGCGAAAAGCTGCGGTTCGATACCCTTGTTGTCTCCGTGCCGGTGCCAAACAGGTTCTTCGCCGTATCGGTGGTGCCGATGATGGCGTTGCCGATAGTGAGTGGCAATTGCGGAATCACCAGCAGGAAGAGTGCGGTGAAAAAGGCGTCTGCGTCGGGGGTAACAAAACTCATGGGTGAGGGCCCGAAGCTCCATTGCAAGTCGTTGAAGGAGCCAAGCGGCACAGCGCTGGCTATGCCGGCTGCCACCAATATCAGGGCGGCTGGAAAACGCCGGCTGGAGAGTAGGCAGAGGGTAAGGATCGATGCGGCCAGACCCAATACTGGATTGAGCGGAACGCTTCCCAGGGTTGCGGTATCGCCTGCGCCGTGCAATACCAGCTCCGGTCTACTGATGAAGTCGATTCCCTTGGTCATGAGGATAAAACCCAGGCCGAGCTGGATACCACGCACAATCGGCTTGGTGAAGAGCCTGGCCAGCCGGTCGATCAGGCCGGTAAAGGCCAGCAGGATCAGTGCGCCGCCAAAAAGAAGGCCAGTGGCCGATATCACCGGCAGTGATATCTTCTCCGGAAAAGCGATGGCGATGGAGGAGACCAGCTTGAGGGGTTGGACCGGGATGGGCAGTCGGTAATAAATGCCGGAGATCAGATAAAACAGACCTACCCACAGAAACACAGCACTGAAGCTCAGGCCATTGATGGTTACCAATCCAACGGCGAGCGGTACGAGCGTCCCCAGGTCACCCAGAGAACCGGCGAATTCGACCCGATCAAACCGGTAAGAACCTATCCGCATTCGCCACCGCCCTACAATCTTTACTTTGTATATGGATAACTCAGGAATTCTTGACTGAATGCTGTAGCGTGTGGGTTATCGCCTGAACCATGGTTTGCATCGATAATCATCTCATCAACACTACTTGCCGACGCTCCCCTTCCTCAGGTCAATGACGGCCGGTGCGCGGGTGGTCTGCAGTAACTTGGTACTCAACTCGCCCTCATACAGATGGATATGCCGACTCAGATCGAGTTTCCCGGTCTGCGGCTCATGGCTGGTATAGACTACCCCGATCTGTTGTCGCTGCAGCTGATTGATCAGAGCGTAGCAGATTCGCCTCGAATGCTTGTCCAGATTGGAGACCGGCTCGTCCAGCAGCATCAGGCGCGGGGAGAGCGCCCAGGCGCGTGCGATCGCCACCCGCTGCTTCTCTCCCCCCGAGAGTTCGTGACAGTTGCGTTCCGCCAGGTGTTCCAGGGAGATCAGCTCCAGCGCCTCGGCCACCTTGGCCGCGGTCGCCTGTCGGCCCAGTTTTTTGCGTTTCAGGCCATAGGCAATATTGTCATACACCGAGCAGTCAAACAGATAGGGGTGCTGGTGCAGGTAACAGATTTGCTCGCGCAGATAACGGTAGCTTCGGCGCCAGTTCCGTTGGCGGCCGGCGATCTCGAAGCCCACCTGCCGGGGTTTCAGTAGTCCGGCCAGAATGCGCAACAGGGTGGTTTTACCCGACCCGTTCTGGCCGGTCAACAGGGTCAGTTCGCCCGCCCGAAAATCCAGTGAAATATTCCTGAGAATGGTTCGTTCGCCCCGGTTAAAGGTGAGCTGTTGCAATTTCAGCCAGGGACGGCTGTTGTCGGGCATCATGGGATCACTTCACCTTTACCCTGCACCTGGCCGAGCAGGATATTCAGAAACAGCGCCATGAACAACAGTACCATGCCGAGCGCAATGCCTTCGGCGAAGCTTCCCTTGCTCGTCTCCAGTGCGATGGCGGTGGGGATATTGCGGGTGTAATTAAGGATATTGCCACCCAGCATCATGGAACTGCCGACTTCCGCAATAATGCGGCCAAAGCTGGCGACCAGCGCGCCGATCAGACCGAAGCGCGTCTCATGCAGAATAGTCAGCAGCGCCCGGAAGGGGCTTGCGCCCAGGGTCAGCGCCGTCTCCCAGGCGCGCCGGTCCGATGCCTGCAATGCCGAGTGGGCCATGGCGACGAGCAGCGGAAAACAGAGACTCATCTGGCCGAGGATCATGGCATCCTGGGTGAACAGTAGTCGCCATGCGCCCAGCGGTCCCGCCTTGGAGAGCAGGATGTAGAGGGTCAGCCCGACCACCACCGCGGGGATGGAGAGGGCGGTATTAAATACCGACACCAACAGCCGCCGGCCGGGAAACTGAAAGTAGGCCAGGATAAAAGCGGTCAATATACCAAACGGGGCGGCATAGAGCAGCGCGCGCACTGAGACGCTGAAAGAGATACCGATAATGGTCCAGAGTGCACTATCCCCGGTGAACAGCAGATAGAGGGCCTGGTAGCTTGCAGCGCTCAGTGATTCCATGAATGACTATTTCAACAACAGCGGGATGAAAAGTGGCTCACCATGCAGACGATAGTCCCTGATCCGTTCCTGTCCGTCCTGCGAACTGACCCATCGGATCAATTTTTTTGCGTCGGCATAGTTGGTGTCAGGGTGTTTGGCCGGATTGACCGCGATCACTCCGTAGGGATTGCTCAATCGGTCATCGCCCTCATTCAGCAGGGACAACTCTACCTTGCCCTTGTAGGCGAGCCAGGTGCCGCGGTCGGTCAAGGCGTATCCGTCCAGTTCGCCGGCCATCTGCAGTACCTTGCCCATGCCTTGGCCGGCCTCAATATACCAGCTCCCATCCGGCTGGATGTCTGCGATTTGCCAGAGGGTCTTCTCTTTCTTGTGGGTGCCTGAATCGTCTCCCCGGGAGATGAACCTGGACTTGGTACCCTGGATTCTTGCCAGCGCATCAGTGACCGATTTGGCGCCCTTGATGCCGGCCGGATCACTATGGGGGCCGACAATGACGAAATCATTGTACATGAACTGCACGCGATCGGTGCCGAAACCCTTGGCGACAAACTGTTCTTCGGCGGCTACCGCGTGCACCATCACCACATCCACATCACCGTCGCGGCCCATCTTCAGTGCCTTGCCGGTACCCACCGCGATCACATGGACTTCGATACCGGTCTGTTTCTGAAAAGCGGGTAGCAGAATGTCCAGTAGACCCGAATTCTGGGTGCTGGTGGTGGTGGCCATGCGTAGTGGTGCAGCCTGGACGGCAAACGCCAGCGACCAGAGCAGGAAGAGGGAGAGTAACAGACGGATTTTTTTATACATCGGTACTGATCCTTATGATGGGGATGAAAATTGGGCGCTCAGGCCAGATGTCCTTGTATAAGCACTGTTTCCCGGTGGCTACCAGATTGCCTCTGTTCCGGCCGAGCCCGTGTCCGGATAGCCTGTTCAGTGCTCTTCAGGGCATGGGTAAGTGCTGATATCGGTTCATATAGTTGCAGTTGAAATAAATGCATTGATTAACGTTATGCTTTATAGCACATAACGGATGTCGCCAACAATCAGCGCCAACAACAGGGACGATACCGGGGGGGAGGGTTAAAAAAGGCTCTGTCCCAATGATGTGTTGGTGTCGATTTGCCCGGTAGGAGCGTCGCCCTCGCCGCGATTTTGGCCCGGGCGGGCCTCCTAGATCAAACCCGCTCCGGCGGCATCTGTAAGCGGCTTCAGCCGCGAAATTCGCGGATCAATCCGCTCCTGCAAAAGCACCGTCCCTCACGCAACAGGTAACTGGGACAGAGCCTGGAAAAAAGCCACCGTCAGCGATTCCGGCTGAAGTCGCGCTGAATGCGTTATGATTTAAAAAACATAACGAAATAAACGGCTTAGAACACAATTCCGGCTCGCCATTTAGTGCGTCTTCTTCTATATTGAGTGAACAATAAAAATCAGATCAAAAAGGAACGATTGAACGAGGAGGCGCGTCACTTAAATCATAATAGACGGAACGGAACAACCGACTTTTTAAACTGGCTGTTTGTCGTGTGCGGAGGGTGGACAGGATGGAATCAGCAGAGGTAAATCAGAGTATCGGTTATGCCTCGTATCGACTCATGCATCTCCATGATTCGGTGTCCCACGACCCATGCCAGAGAGACTCACCCGATAGCATATAATTATTCAGAGGAGACAATGATGCAGAGGTCACTCTATATCTCGCCGGACAAATGCACAGGTTGCCTACAATGTGAAATGGCCTGCTCGTTCGAGCATGAGGGCAATTTCAATCCCGCCAAATCCCGTATTAAGGTGTTTACCTTCCATACCGAAGGGCGCTTCGTACCCTACACCTGCACCCAGTGTGATGAAGCCTGGTGCAAAAGCGCCTGCCCCACGGAAGCGATCACCCTTGATGCGGCCACAGGCGCCAAGATGGTCAATGACGGGCTCTGTGTCGGCTGTAAGGTCTGCACCATCGCTTGTCCTTTCGGCACCATCAACTACAACACGGCTACCGGCAAGGTAATGAAATGTGATCTGTGCGGTGGTGATCCCGCCTGTGCCAAGGCCTGTCCGACTCAGGCCATCACCTATATCGACGCGGAAGGCACCGGCTACGACAAGATGCGTGCCTGGGCTTCCCGCACCGACACCCAAACCGCAGCACAGGCATAGACAAGGGAGCAGAAGACATGGGCTGGCAGAAAAAAATACTGCGTGTAAATTTGACGGAAGGCAGCTGTACCACCGAACCCCTGAACATGGAGTGGGCGGCGGACTATCTCGGGCAGCGCGGCCTGGGTTCCAAGTACCTGGTGGAGGAGGTTGACCCGAAGGTCGATCCCCTGTCGCCGGACAACAAGTTGATTTTTGCCACCGGTCCGCTGACCGGCACGGCCTCCTCGACCAGCGCGCGTTACTCGGTGATCACCAAGGGGGCGCTGACCGGCGCTATCGCCTGTTCCAACTCGGGCGGCTATTTCGGCGCGGAGCTGAAATTTGCCGGTTGGGACATGATTATCTTCGAGGGCAAGGCGCCGAAGCCGGTTTATCTCTACATCAACGATGATCACGCCGAGCTGATCCTGGCCGATGAGATCTGGGGCAAGAGTGTCTGGGAGACGGACAAGATCCTGCATGCCAAGCACCAGGACCCGCAACTGAAGATCTCCGCCATCGGCAGGGCCGGCGAGGAGGGCGTCATGTTCGCCTGCATCGTCAATGATCTGCATCGGGCCGCCGGTCGCTCGGGTGTCGGCACCGTCATGGGGTCGAAAAACCTGAAAGCGGTCGCGGTACGCGGCACCAAGGGGGTCTCGGTCAAGGATCCCATGCGTTTCATGCAGACCGTGGCGGAGAAGAAGAAAATCCTCGCCGAGAATCCGGTCACCGGACAGGGGTTGCCGACTTACGGTACCCAGGTGTTGATGAACGTGATCAACGAGGTGGGGGCACTGCCGACCAAAAACGCCTCGGTTGTCCAGTTTGACGGCGCCTCGAAAATCTCCGGCGAGGCGATGCATGAGCCGCGCGCCAGTGACGGCAAGACGAATCTGGTGACCAATCAGGCCTGTTTCGGCTGCACCATCGCCTGCGGCCGTGTCGCCCGCATCGACAAGGAGCACTACACGGTCAAAAACCGCCCCGAATACTGGGGTGCCTCCGGCGGGCTGGAGTATGAGAATGCCTGGTCGCTGGGCGCCGACTGCGGCGTGGATGATCTGGAGGCACTGACCTTTGCCAACTTCATCTGTAACGAACAGGGTTACGACCCGATCACCTTCGGCGCTACCCTGGCCGCCGCCATGGAGTTGTACGAAATGGGGGTCATCACCGACGAGGACACCGGCGGCGTCAAACTCAACTTCGGTTCGGCCGAGGCATTGACCACCATGGCCGAGCAGGTGGGCAAGGGCGAAGGCTTCGGTAAGATCCTCGGCCTGGGCTCCAAGCGTCTGTGTGAAAAGTACGGTCATCCGGAGCTCTCCATGAGCGTCAAGGGTCAGGAGTTTCCCGCCTACGACCCGCGGGGTATCCAGGGTATGGGTCTTACCTACGCCACCAGCAACCGGGGGGCCTGTCACCTGCGCAGCTACACCGTCGCCTCCGAGATCCTGGGTATCCCGGAGAAGACCGATCCGCTGGTTACCGAGGGCAAGGCCGGGCTGGTCAAGGCGTTCCAGGACGCCACCGCGGCGGTGGATTCCAGTGGGCTCTGCGTCTTTACCACCTTTGCCTGGACCCTGGAGGATTTCTATCCCCAGATCGATGCCGCCTGCGAAGGTGAGTGGACCCTGGAGCGCCTGGCCCAGACCGGGGAGCGCATCTGGAACATGGAGCGGCAGTTCAATATGGCTGCCGGCTTTACCGCCAAGGATGACACCCTGCCGAAACGGCTGCTGACCGAGCCGGCCGCCACTGGCCCGGCCGCCGGTAAGGTGAATGGTCTGGACAAGATGCTGCCCGAGTATTACGAACTGCGCGGCTGGAGCAAGGAAGGGGTGCCGACACCGGATACCCTGCGGAGTCTCGGTCTCTCTTAATTGGCAGGGGTGGAGTGGGGGAGAGCAGCGCTTGCTGCTCTCCTCTTGTTATCCAGAAGGAGAAATATTCCATGCAATACGTGGTAATCGGTGCAGGTCCGGCAGGTGTGACCGCGGTCGAGACGATACGAAAACAGGACCCGTCAGGAGAGGTGGTGCTGATTGGTGATGAGCCGGAGCCCGCCTACTCCCGGATGGCCATCCCTTACTATCTGTCGAACAAGATCCAGGAACAGGGCACCTACCTGCGTCACGATCCCAAGCATCTGGATAGCCTGGGTGTCCGTCAGCTAAAGCAGCGGGTGACCCGGGTGGATAGTGCCGCCAGGCAGTTGCAACTGGCGGGAGGCGAAACTCTCGGCTTTGACCGGTTGTTGCTGGCCACCGGCTCCGATCCGGTAAAACCACCCATAGATGGATTGGATCAGCCGGGGGTTCACCACTGCTGGACCTTGAAGGATGCCCGCAACATCGTGAAATATGCCCAGCCAGGCTCCCATGTGGTGCTGATGGGGGCCGGCTTTATCGGCTGTATCATCATGGAGGCGCTGGCCGAGCGGGGTGTGGATCTCACCGTGGTGGAGATGGGCGACCGCATGGTGCCCCGTATGATGGATCAGGTCTCGGGAAACCTGATCAAGCAGTGGTGCCTTGGTCATGGTGTCACGGTGCACACCTCGACCCGGGTGACGGGAGTAAAGGCGAACGGTTCCGGCAATGCCCGTATTACCCTGAGCTGTGACCCGGCGGGGACGCTTGAGGCCGACCTGGTGGTGGTGGCGACCGGGGTCAAGCCGGCAGTCGATTATTTGCGGGACAGCGGTATCGAACTTGCGCAGGGTGTGGTGGTGAACGAGTATCTGGAGTCATCGGTGCCCGGTATCTATGCCGCCGGCGACACCTGTGAGGGGATCGACTGGGGTAGCGATGGCCAACATGCGGTCCACGCGATCCAGCCGGTGGCGGCAGAGACCGGTCGGATTGCCGCGCTCAATATGTGTGGAGAGGTGACTCCTTATCCCGGCAGCATGGCGATGAACGTGCTGGATACCCTGGGGTTGGTCTCGGTCTCTTACGGACAGTGGATGGGCGTCCCTGGCGGCGATGAGGTGCATCGGCTGGACAGCGATGAGTATCGCTATATTAAGCTGCAGTTTAATGGAGATCGGTTGATTGGTGCGATCACCCTGGGCAGGACGGAACACGTCGGGGTGCTGCGTGGTCTGATCCAGAGCCGGACCAGGCTGGGCAAATGGAAGCAGCACCTGATGGAGGATCCCACGCGTATCATGGAGGCCTACCTGGGTGCCACTCAGTTGACCCAGGGCTAGCTAGCCGGCGGGCGCGGTTTCAGCCGAGTGTGGCTTCGGCTGCTTATGGCTTTAATCGACGCGGTTGTCCGATTGCCGTTGTTCAGCTAAATATGGATGGAGGATGGGCAAAGCTTGCGTGCCCGTCAATTTCAGGATTTATGGGATCGGTGTTGAACAGCATAGAATTTGTAGGAGCGGCTTCAGCCGCATAAACCAGCTTATGAAGGTTAATTTTAAACTGTACGCCTCGCTGGGGCAGTATCTGCCGCCCGATGCGGAAGACCATCAGGTTGCCCTGGATGTGGTGGAAGGGATGAGCCCGACCCAACTGCTTGAACTCCAGGGTGTACCCCGGGCGGAAGTGCATCTGGTACTGGTCAACGGGGTCTTTATTCCGCCCGGTCAGCGGGACAATCCTCTCGTGGAGGGTGATCAACTGGCCGTCTGGCCGGCAGTGGCCGGTGGTTGAATGCCGCCCTTTGACCGGCTGAGGCGGTAGGATGAATAAAGCCATTCCCGCCCGGCTGTGTCGTGACATGGGGTTGACCCTGAACGATTTTATCCGTTCACTGCCTTCCGCTGTTGCGCCCCTGACCTATCGGCTTGAGGGGCGGGTATTCACCATTGCCCATCCGGCGGGTTCTGTCGTTATTGCGCTGGGTAAGACCGGGGAGCGGCGCATCGCTTCCCTCAGTCTGCCGGTGACGCCGGTCGAGTTTGAGTTCATCGGACTCGATGAGGCCGCCCGAAGCCAGTTCATGCGACGCTTTGACCAGTATTTTCAGCGCGGCGGGGGCTGATTGTGGTGGCCGTATGATAGGCGCTGGTCATCTCGGCTCCCTGCAAGAAAAAAGCAGAGGAGTAGGGTGGGCACGCCTTTTGTGCCCACGCTGTCATCCCGTGTTGTCGTCCCCGCGTGGGCATATACAGCCGACCCACCCTACGAAAGGGGGTGGCTGTTGAACGGACACGTCCGGTTGTATGAAAAGAAATTTCACCTCGAGGTTGACCCTTGTTCGGCAGACCCGGATAATCCCCAGCTCGATTCCCCATCCCGTCGGTGGTGGTATCATTCAGGTAATGGCGGCTCGTATCGGTCCCCTCGCAACGAAAAACTGTTAACCCGGTCAGGCCTGGAAGGGAGCAGCCGCAGCAGTGGACTCGTGTGCCGGGGTGTGGCTGGTGCGGGCCGCCTCCATTTACGGATCAGACGGGTAGGGTGGGCACGCACTTTTGTGCCCACGCCGTCATCCCGTGTTGCCGTCCCCGCGTGGGCACATACAGCGTGCCCACCCTACGAAATTCCCCGGTTCACTGAAGGCCACCCCTATGCTTCGGAACTCACTCCGGGTGTGAATACCGCCGGTCATTGAGGTACACTTCCCGCTCCGGTCAAAACCAACAGAGTAGAGCTCGCAGGGAATCCATGTCATATCAGGTGTTAGCCCGTAAGTGGCGTCCGCGGATATTCAGTGAACTGGTGGGGCAGGCGCATGTCGTGCGTGCGCTCGGCAACGCCCTGGACAACAACCGGCTGCACCACGCCTACCTGTTTACCGGCACCCGGGGGGTCGGCAAGACTACCCTGGCGCGGATTTTTGCCAAATCTCTCAATTGCGAACACGGCGTGGGTTCCACCCCCTGCGGGCAGTGCAGCATCTGCCGGGAGATTGACGAAGGGCGTTTTGTCGATCTGCTGGAAGTGGATGCCGCGTCCCGCACCAAGGTCGACCAGACCCGCGAGCTGCTGGAGAACGTCCCCTATGCCCCGGTCAGAGGCCGCTATAAGGTCTACCTGATCGATGAGGTACACATGTTCTCCGACAGCAGCTTCAACGCCCTGTTGAAGACCCTGGAGGAGCCGCCTCCCCATGTGAAGTTCCTGCTCGCCACCACCGATCCCCAGAAGGTGCCGGTCACGGTGTTGTCACGCTGTCTGCAGTTCAATCTGAAGCGGCTGCCGCTGGATCAGATCCAGGCGTACCTGCTGGATCTGCTCAAGCGTGAGGGGCTTCAGCATGAAGAACGGGCACTGCTGCTGCTGGCCAAGGGGGCGGACGGCAGTATGCGGGACGCCCTGAGCCTGCTGGACCAGGCGATCGCTTTTGGTGCCGGCAAGGTGCTGGAAGCCGACGTGCAGGCGATGCTGGGCAGTATTGCCCAGGACCGGGTTCATGATCTGCTGGATGCGCTGGCTGATCTGGATGCCAACCGGGTGATCGGGCTGGTGAGTGAGCTGGCCGAGATGGCGCCGGACTTCGCCGGGGTATTGCAGGATCTGCTTTCGCTGCTGCACCGGATTGCCCTGGCGCAGGCGGTACCGGACGCCATGGACAACAGCGCCGGTGATGAGGCCCAGGTGAACGCGTTGGCCGGCAAGTTATCGCCCGGTGATGTGCAACTCTTCTACCAGATTGGCCTGATCGGCCAACGCGATCTGCCGCTGGCGCCGGACCCTCGTGCCGGGTTTGAAATGGTGTTGTTGCGCATGTTGGCATTCCGGCCGCAGGGGGTCGGGAAGCGTCCGGCGGCCAGGGGTAGCGATAACCCGGGGTCGGATAAAAAAAAACGCTCTGAAACGGCTGCGCGAGTCGCTGTAAGCGCGGCGGCAAAGGCGGTGGTAAAGGCTGAGGACAACGGTACTGCGGCTCCAACCACGGCGCAATCCGCTCCGGAGAAAGCCGCCCCCCCGGCGTCAGCCAACCCGGACAGTACCGCAAAGCCGGTCGAGTTTCGTCACTGGCATCAGGTGGTCGATCTGCTCTCCCTGGGGGGCATCGCCAAACAGTTGGCCAATAATTGTGTCTATGATTATTGGGACGGTGTGACCCTCAGTCTGAAGCTGGATCAGGCTCATCAGCACATGCTGGTGGACAGTACGGAACAGCGACTGCATGCGGCGCTGCAAACCTATCTCGGTCGTGAACTCAGGCTGAAGATATCACCGGAAACGGTACAGGCGGCCACACCGGCCAAGATCCAGGCCCAGGCCGTCGCCGACCGCCAGCAGGCGGCCGAGGTCGCGATAAGGGAAGATCCCATGGTACTGGCCCTGGAAGCCCGGTTCGGGGCGGCGGTGATCCCGGGCTCGGTTCGGCCAGTGGATGGATAAACGATTTTACCTTTTTAAGACGAGAGGAATACCTGAATGAAAGGCGGTTTAGGCAACATCATGAAACAGGCCCAGAAGATGCAGGCCGATCTGCAGAAGGCCCAGGAGCAACTGGCGAAGGAAGAGGTGACCGGCGAGTCCGGTGGTGGGCTGGTTAAAGTCACGCTGAACGGCAAGCATGAAGTACGCCGGGTGGAGATTGATGATTCACTGGTTGGCGACGACAAGGAGATGCTGGAGGATCTGGTCGCGGCGGCCATGAATGACGCCGTGCACAAGGTGGCCGAGAAGACCCAGAACAGCATGAGTGACGTCACCTCAGGTATGGGCCTGCCGCCCGGCTTCAAGCTGCCGTTCTAGGGCCTGCTGTCATCATGTCCAATCGTCCACTGCTGGAGCAGTTGATGGAGGCCCTGCGCTGTCTGCCCGGGGTGGGGCCAAAATCGGCCCAGCGCATGGCGTTTTATCTGTTGGAACGTGACCGGGAGGGCGGCCGACTGCTGTCTCGCGTACTGAATGAGTCGATGGAGCGTATTGGTCACTGCAGCCGTTGCCGCACCCTGAGCGAGACCGATATCTGCAGCCTGTGCGGCAATCCGCGCCGTGACGACAGCCAGGTCTGCGTGGTGGAGACCCCGGCCGAGGTGGTGGCGATTGAGCAGGCAACGGACTTTCGCGGCCGCTATTTCGTGCTGGGTGGGCACCTGTCTCCGCTGGACGGCATCGGCCCCCGGGAGATTGGTCTGGATCTGTTTGACCGGCGGCTGGCCGAGGGTGATATCCAGGAGTTGATTCTGGCCACCAATCCGACCGTCGAGGGCGAGGCCACTGCCCACTATATTGGTGAGATGGCACGGGCCAGAGGAATCCGGGTGACTCGGATCGCCCACGGTGTCCCCCTGGGTGGCGACCTGGAATACGTGGACGGCGGTACACTTTCCCATGCCTTTAGCGGCCGTCGAGAGTTTTGAGCTATAGTGGTCCGTGGATGAATATCAATTTGGAAGGAGGACAGATAATGTCCCACATGCATCTGATGAGTAAACGCAGGATGGGCTGGCCGTCAGGCCGATAATCCGTCCCAGAGATTGACATCCGCGTGATCAACTCCATCGGCAGCGCTTTTTTTGATCCCTCTATCGCCCGTTCCCTGGTACCGGTGCAGCCGGCCAGTCAGGGTGACGATCCGTCGCGCCGCTTCGATCAACCCGCCCCCGTCAAGGCAGTCATTCCTGCCGGAGAACAGCGTGCCGGTCTGGAGAACCGGGCCGGCCTGATCTACCAGCAAAATCTCGCGGATGACGGAATCAATGCCAAAACCCGTCAGGCGCTCCGCGCCTACCGTACCCTGGAAGATGCCGAGGAGCGGGAAAAGGTGAGCCGTATGCTGGGCGTGGATGAGTACGCATGATTCCACCTTATCGTACTATTCAGCCTGCGCTGCAGTCGCCCGCATCAACGATTAAAGTTATTCCTTTCTTTTCCCTTCTAAGCTGTTAGTGGTACATTTATTTTTCAGATGATTGGCTGGATAAAGTGCCTGCCCTGCGCTACGTTTAAACTAAGTTGTAACAATAAAAAACAGTATTGGGTCATTGTCGAAAGTGACCCATACGATTTGCCAACCGCACTGGAAAAAGGATATGACGCAACAGAAGGGGAATACTCTGCTTCAGCAGATGATGGATAACCTGGCCGGTTATCCCGACTCCAGATTCACCAAACAGGAACGCGCCCAGATCGTACAGATGCTGGGTTTTTATTATCGTCATATACCAACCGCCGATCTGGGCTCTTCCTCGATCGCTGATTTGGTGGGGGCGGTAATTGCCCACTGGCAACTGCTGAAGCGACGGGAGCGGGATCGGCCGGCGGTCCGAATCTATAACCCGAACTTTGAGGAGCATGGCTGGCAGTCGGCTCATACCATAATCGAGATCGTCACAACCGACCGGGTTTTTCTGGTGGACTCGCTCTCCATGGGGCTTAACCGGGCCGGGCTGACCATTCACCTGACCATTCATCCGCTGCTGCGCACTGTCCGGGACAAGGCCGGGCATCTGCAGGAGATTCGATCACTGGACGCCCAGGGTGGGGAGGTGGAGTCGCTGATTCAGTTTCAGGTGGAAAAACAGCTCTCCGCCGATGTGTTGCAGGCACTGGAAAAAATGGTTCGCGATGTGATCCGTGACGTGACCCATGCCAATATCGACTGGCAGCCGATGAAGCAGCGGGTCAAGGTGATACGGGAGATTCTGGACAACGGGAAACTGCCGGTTGATGAGGCCCAACAGGCGGAATCGGGCGAATTCCTCAAATGGATTGATGACGACCATTTCACTTTTCTTGCCTATTGTGAGTTCGACCTTGTGGATAGGGAGGTAACGCCGACATTGCAGCTGGATCAATCCTCCCAGCTCGGCCTCTTTCGGGAGTCCTGCCTGAATGATCAACAGGCAGGAGAGGTGATACCGGTGGGAGGCGGTAAGGCTTATATTGCCACACAGGAATTCCTGGTGGTGACCAAATCCAATGCCCGGTCCACCGTGCATCGGCCCGCCTATATGGATTTTATCGGCATCAAGCGTTTCAACAGTCGGGGTGAAGTGGATGGCCTCTATTGTCTACTGGGTCTCTTTACCTCAGTCGCCTACAACAGTCCGCCGAAGGATATTCCACTGTTGAGGCAGAAGACCCGTGAAGTAATCAGTCGCTCCGGTCTCTCCGCTTCCAGTCATTCAGGCAAGGCCCTGGAAAATATTCTCACCACCTTTCCCCGTGATGCACTGTTCCAGACGCCGGTGGATGAATTGGAACGCTTGGCCATGGGCATTCTTGGTTTGCAGGAGCGGCAGCGCACACGCCTGTTTGTCTCCAGGGATCTGTTCAAGCGATTCTATTCCTGCCTGATCTATCTGCCCCGAGAGCGCTATTCGAGGGAGTTGAGACTGCGTATCCAGAAGGTGTTGGTACGGGCCATGAACGGAATCGAGGTGGAGTTCAGCACCCTGTTCACCGAATCGACCCTGGCGCGTATTCACCTGATCGTTCATACCTCTCCCGGCAGTGAAATGGAGTGCAGTCTGGATGAACTGGAACCACTGGTGATCAACGCCACCACCACCTGGCGGGATGAACTCCACACCGCATTGAATGAACAGTATGGGGAGGCGCAAGGCTCAGAGTATTACAAGGCTTATGCCAATGCCTTTCCGAGCGGTTTTCGCGAAGACTTCTATCCACGTACGGCCGCGGTCGACGTAGCCAGAATCGAACAGGCGCGACAGACCGGTCAACTGGGCCTCAACTTCTATCGGCCGATTCTCGAATCCACCAAGTACGTCCATTGCCGACTCTACTCTGCCGGTAATCCGGTACCACTGTCGGATGTGATACCGATCCTGGAGAACATGGGCCTGACGGTATTCGGTGAACGGCCCTACCGCATCCGCCACCCCTCCGGGCATATCTGGATTCACGACTTCTCCATGCGTTATTCGGGTGGCCAGGAACGGCTGACCGAAGAGAGCAGTCAGCTGTTCCAGGAGGCGTTTCTCAAGGTGTGGGAGGGCGAGGTCGACAACGACGGCTTCAATCAACTGGTGCTGGATGCCGGCTTGAAATGGAAAGAGGTGGTATTGCTGCGCGCCTATGCACGCTATTTCAAGCAGATAAAATTCCCCTTCAGCCGCTCCTATATTATTGAGAGCCTGACCCGCAATGCCGACATCACCCGCCTGCTGGTGAACCTGTTCAACGTGAAGTTCAACCCGGCCCGCAAGGCCAAGCCAACACAGATTGATGCCATCCTGCAGAAAATAGACAGCCTGCTGGAGTCGGTGGCCAGCCTGGATCAGGACCGGATTCTGCGCAGTTATGTGAACATTATCCAATCCACCTTGCGCAGCAATTTTTTCCAGCAGGACGTCACCGGCGACACCAAACCCTATATCTCGTTCAAGGTCGATCCACGACAAGTCAACGGCATGCCCCTGCCGATGCCGATGTTCGAGATCTTTGTCTTCTCCTCGCGCATGGAGGGAGTGCACCTGCGTGGTGGCAAGGTGGCCCGTGGTGGGTTGCGCTGGTCGGACCGGATGGAGGATTTCCGTACCGAAGTGCTGGGTCTGATGAAGGCACAGATGGTCAAGAACACGGTGATCGTGCCGGTTGGGTCAAAGGGCGGATTCATTGTCAAGCGCTCCCTGGAGGGCCTGGAACGTGATCAGATGATGGAAGAGGTGGTGTTCTGCTACCGCACGCTGCTGAAGGGCATGCTGGATATCACCGATAATCTGAAGGATGGCGCCGTGATGCCGCCAACGGATGTTGTTCGCTATGACGAGGATGATCCCTACCTGGTGGTGGCGGCCGATAAAGGCACCGCCACCTTCTCGGACATCGCCAACGGCGTGGCCGATGTCTATGGCTACTGGCTGGGCGATGCCTTTGCTTCCGGTGGTTCGGTCGGCTATGACCATAAAAAGATGGGTATCACCGCCCGTGGCGCCTGGGAGTCGGTCAAGCGCAATTTTCGTGAACTGGGGGTAAATATCCAGACTACGGACTTCCGGGTGCTGGGCATTGGCGACATGTCCGGGGATGTGTTCGGCAACGGCATGTTGCTTTCCCGGCATATCAAGCTGGTGGCGGCATTCAATCACCTGCACATCTTCCTGGACCCGGACCCCGATCCGGAAGTCACCTTCAAGGAGCGGGAGCGATTATTCAAATTGCCGCGCTCCAGTTGGACCGATTACGACAAAAAGCTGATATCAAAAGGAGGTGGTATCTTCCCGCGCAGCGCCAAGTCCATCGCTCTGACCGATGAAGTGAAGGCGATGACCGGCGCCAAGGTCGACAAGATGACCCCCACGGAATTGATCAACCTGCTGCTCAAGTCGCCGGTTGACCTGCTCTGGAATGGCGGTATCGGCACCTATATCAAATCCGAACTGGAGAGCCATGAGGATGTGGGTGACAAGGCTAACGATGCCCTGCGGGTGAATGGCAATGAGCTGCGTTGCAAGGTGGTGGGTGAGGGTGGCAACCTGGGCGTTACCCAACTGGGACGGGTTGAGTTTTCCATCAAGGGCGGCCTGATCTATACCGATGCCATCGACAACTCGGCCGGCGTCGACTGCTCCGACCATGAGGTCAATATCAAGATCCTGCTGGGCCAGATCGTCGCCAATGGCGACATGACCGAGAAACAGCGCAATAAGCTGCTGGCGGAGATGACCGACGAGGTGGCCGAGCTGGTACTGTCGGACAACTACGCCCAGACCCAAGCGATCAGCATGGTCGTATCCGAAGCGCCGGAACGCCTCAATGAGCACGCCCGCTTCATCGATTTTCTTGAGAGTGAGGGGCGGCTTAATCGGGAACTGGAATACCTGCCCAGTAAGAAAGTAATTGCCGAACGGCAGGCCACCAAACTTGGCCTGACCAAGCCGGAAGTGGCGGTACTGCTCGCCTACAGCAAGATGACCTATTTCGATGCGTTGATCCACTCCGATATTCCCGATGACGAGTTCCTGGAGACCGAGCTGATCGAGTATTTCCCCAAGGTGCTGGGTGAGCGTTTTAGTAAAGAGATGCGAGCGCATCAGTTGAAGCGGGAGATCATCTCCACCCATCTGACCAACAGCATTGTGGAACACATCGGCCCCGGTTTCGGCTTTCGGGTGCGTGAAGAGGTCGGCACCAATATTGCCGGTGTGACCCGCTCCTATCTGACTGCCAGCAAGATTTTCTCCACTGATGAATTATGGCGTGATATCGAAGCACTGGATAATCAGGTAGCGACCTCGGTGCAGATGGAGATGATGCGCATGATCGCCCGCCTGATCGAGCAGAGCGTACTCTGGATATTGCGTGCGCGGCAGAACAAGGTTGTGGTCCGGGATCTTGTGGATTACTTTCAGGCAGGGGTCCAGGAATTGCTGGAACAGATGCCTAAACCCCTGGCCTCCAAGGACCGCTTGGCACTTAATCGCCAGATCAAGTACTACCTGAATGCGGGGGTGCCCCGGGAAGTGGCACAGCAGGTGAGCCGTATTGTAATGCTCTCGTCGGCCATGGATCTGGTGGAGGTGGCGAAGCAGCGCAAGCGGGAGATTCAGGTCGTCGCATCGCTCTACTACAATCTCGGTTCCACGTTGGAGTTTCACTGGGTACGGGAGCAGATTTCAAAACTGGCCGTGCAGACCCACTGGCACAGTATGGCCAAGACCCGCCTGATCGATACACTGAACAAGCATCAGCGGGATCTCACGTCGCAAATACTGGTTACCGTCAAGAAACAGAAAAATGCCAGGAAAATGATCCAGCAATGGGCCGATGAATACCGCTTCGCCTATGACCGGCATCTGAAAATGATTGTCGATCTGAAGGCGCGGACTTCGGTGGACTTCGCCATGATGTCGGTGGTTGTGGCCGGTGTGGGTTCGCTGCTGAAGTCTGATATTTGACCTCAGTAGTGCGGTTTAATGGCTGTGCCGGATGCTGGTCCGGTTCGCCATAGGGCGCCCCGCGGGCGCCCTGGAAGGAGATATATGTCGGAGTCAAGCGGCCCTGACACCAGGGTACTGATTGGTGTTTGAATCGCTTGACTCCGATAGCTGTGCAAGTTGTCAACCGTTATCAAATTGTGAACTTTCCGTGATGTCCGCTGGATCTCTCCCGGGTTAAATATCCTCAAGCCAGCCGCAGGGACCGATGTTGCCCGTCATTGCTGGTGATTGTGCCGAAGGGCGAACAACACCTCTCAGGGAGAACATTATGTTGACGAAAACCACCGTGCTGAAAATCTGTTCTATGGCTATGCTGATATCCGTCGTAAGTGCTGTCACTGCCGGCGGCATGGTCAAGGATGGCGCTGGTCATCCGGTCATGGGCGTCGCACAGCCCATGATGGCCGACACAATGGACAAGATGGATAAAAAGCCGATGATGGACGACAAGATGGATAAAATGGACAAGAAGCCGATGATGGATGACAAGATGGATAAAATGGACAAGAAGCCGATGATGGATGACAAGATGGACAAGAAGCCGATGATGGATGACAAAATGAAAAAATAGTCCAGCCTCCAATCGGGCATTGTATGTGGAACCCGGTAGGTTGGGTTAGCCCGAAGGGCGTAACCCAACGATCGGACATTGCATGCGGAACAGCGCAGGGGCGGCATGATCGAAAATTGCGCATTTCAAGCCGCCCCTGCCCGTTGGTGCTTGAACCCGAGTCAACATCCATCCCTGCCAGGAACAACCCGGTAGGTTGGGTTAGCCCGAAGGGCGTAACCCAACAAATAGGCGCGGGCGACAACGTTCAACCAATAGTCACCCGTCAGCAGGCCATGTATCATGTTTCCAGCGCAAGCGGCAGAGTGAGCATTACCCATGACCCATCAAGTGCTGATTATCGAAGATGACCCGGATATCGCGCGCCTGGTGCAGCTCCATCTGAATGATATTGACTGCCAGGGTCACATTATCGGCAATGGCAATGAAGGGATCGCTGCATTTAAAAAAAATCATTATGATCTGGTGGTGCTGGATCTGATGCTGCCCGGCATGGATGGCCTTGCTGTCTGCCGTGAAATCCGCAAATCCGAAGGCTATGTGCCGATCCTGATGCTCACTGCAAAGTCTTCCGAACTGGACCGTGTTCTGGGTCTGGAGATGGGGGCGGATGATTACCTCACCAAACCATTCAGCGTGCTGGAACTGCAGGCCCGTATCAAGGCGTTGTTTCGAAGAACGGAAGCACTCACCGCATCGAAAGAGACCAAACCGGCGCAGGCGATCATCGACCGTGGCGATATCGTTATTGATGTAATGCGCCACCAGGTACAGGTGCGGGGGGAATCGGTGGAGCTGACCGCCCGTGAGTTCGATCTGCTGCTGCACTTTGCCGGCAACCCCGGCTCTGTCTACTCACGCATACAGCTGCTGGATTCGGTCTGGGGCTATAACCACGAAGGTTACGAGCATACCGTCAATACCCATATCAACCGATTGCGCACCAAGATCGAGGCCGACCCGGCCAATCCGAAATACATCCTGACGGTATGGGGTGTCGGCTACAAGTTTGCCGAAACATGCTGAGGACACTCTATGCAAAACTGGCAGTCGGACTGGTGGTGTTGTTTGTCACCATCGGACTGCTGTATGCCGTCATCAGTACTACCGCCACTAAGTATTACCTTCAGGAAGTCAATCAATCCTTCAACAAGGGACTGGCCAGAAACCTGGTAGCAGATCGCAATCTGGTGGCGGAGGGGAGACTCAACCAGGAGGCATTAAAAGAGACCTTCCATCAATACATGGTGATCAATCCCAGTATCGAGATCTATCTGCTGGACCTTGACGGCAAGATACTCTCCTACTCGGCCGACCCGGGGAAGGTGAAACGCCAGCATGTTTCGCTGGGGCCGTTGCTGGCCTTCCTGGAGGGGGCCGAAGAGTATCCGCTGCTGGGTGACGACCCGCGCAGTCATGATGGCCAGAAGGCATTCTCCGTCACCCCGGTGCCCACGACAGATCATCCCGAGGGCTACCTCTACGTGGTGCTGCGAGGCGAGGAGTTCGACTCGGTCGACAAGATGGTCCGGGAGAGCTACTTCCTGCGCCTCAGTGGCTGGGCGGTGGTGGTCAGCCTCGGCCTGGGCCTGCTGGTCGGGTTGATCGTACTCCGGCTGCTGACCCGCCGGCTGCACCGGCTCTCCAATCTGATGGCGGACTTTCATCAGAGCAATTTTATCTCGCATCAACCCTATCTGCTGGCACCGGCACGACCGAGCGATGAAGTGGACCAGCTCGGTCTCACCTTTGATCAGATGGCGGAACATATTCAGCAACAGTTGGAACAACTGAAGGAGCAGGACAGCCTGCGACGCAAACTGGTGGCGCAGGTTTCGCATGATCTGAGAACCCCGCTCGCCTCCATGCTGGGCTACCTGGAATCGCTCGAACTGAAAGGGGGCGAGATGGCCGAAGCCGAGCGACGGGAATATACCGCCATTGCGCTTCGCCAGGCACAACGCCTCTCGAAACAGGTGGCCGAACTGTTTGAACTGGCCAGCCTGGATGCCCGCGAGACCCAACCCCACTGCGAACCGTTTCAACCGGCGGAACTGGTCCAGGACGTCGTGCAGAAATATCAACTGCGCGCCGAACAGCAACAAATCCAACTCACCATGAACCCGCCACCGGCGTTACCGTTCGTCTATGCCGATATCGGGCTGACCGAGCGGGTGCTGGAAAACCTGATCGAAAACGCCTTCACCCACACCGTCAAAGGTGACCGCATACGGCTCGACCTCAGGGCAGAAGGAAATGGCGTTGCCATCGCCGTCAAGGATACCGGTTGCGGCATCAGCCCCGAAGACCTGCTCCACATCTTTGATCCCTTCTACCAGTCTGCCAAAAAGCGTACCTCCGGCGAACACGCGGGCCTCGGACTGGCCATCGCCAAGCGCATCATAAGCCTGCAGAAAGGTGAGATTCAGGTGGAGTCCATACCGGGTGGCGGTACCACCTTCACCTTCCTACTGCCGCTGGCGGCGGTGCTGATGCCGGGGGAGTGATAAATGGGCAACGGGTGCGACTTTTAACCAGGGAAACCAATTAATCACCCTGTAGGAGCGGCTTTGCCGCGATCCGTCGTCGAAGAGAGATTATTCCACCCCCCATTCACCCACCGATTTTGCCAGTTGAGTAAAAAAGGAATAATTTATACTCATGGATGAATTTGAGTACGATGACGACAAGCGCAAGACCAACCTGAAAAAACATGGAATTAACCTCCAGACTGCTGAGGCGCTCTGGAAAGGCCCTGATCTTTTGGAAATCCAGACCAATACCGGCAATGAACGCCGGTTTCTTGTCATAGGTTGTAGGGTGAAAAGCACTGTTCTGCAGTCGTCACGTACCGAAACGAGAGAATTTGCCTGATGTCTGTCAGGCGATCCCGTAGGAGAGAGGTAGCGCTATCCAATGGAGACGCTGCAAGCGGCGCACACTAGCGGAGAGTTGGACGTGAAAGATGAGCAGTGGCGAAGACGAATATCGATCACAAGATGATGGCCATTATGCCAGGTATGCGTTGATCCAGAATGGATGTTGGGCCTTAAAGGGCTTTGCCCCCTTTAACTTGGACTGTTATCGGAAAAAAATTATGCGTATTACTCTACCAGTAGGGCTGTTGCTGTTGGTCTCCCTGTTGCTTTCCGGTTGTGCCGGTATGATGCCCGGTTATGAAAAGCCCCAGGTGAATATCACCTCGTTTGCCCTGGCGCCGGAATCCGCCACCGGGCAAGCGCCCCGTTTTAATATCGGCATACAGGTGATCAATCCGAACCGAGAGACGTTGTCCCTGAGGGGCATGAGCTACTCCCTGGAGGTGGAGGACAACCGGGTGTTGAGCGGCGCCACTGCCGATCTGCCTGAGGTGCCAAGTTACGGTATGGCGGACTTCGTGATCGAGGCCAGTCCCAACCTGTTTGGCAGCATCCGCCTGCTGAGCGATCTGTTTGCCCGCCAGCGCGATACACTGGGTTTCAGCTTCAAGGCGCGGATTGATGCAGGTGGCATATTGCCTTATATCAACGTGGAGGAGTCGGGCAGTTTCAGTTTGTCTGATCCTGGTCGGTGACAGGGGATTCGCGGATAAATGGGTCATTGGTTTTACGAATAAGGGCACTTCACCAGCGGTTGACTGTGCCTTCGACAACGTAAAAACATTTGGGGTCAGATGAAAAACTTGATCTCGTACATGTAGGCTCAGATATACTGCCGCTCTATATTTCACTCACGATCAAGGATGATCTATGGCTCGCTTACCCAGGATACGCCTCCCAGGCATTTCGCAACACATCATTCAGCGCGGCAACAACTGCCAGGCTTGTTTCGGTTCGGACGAGGACTTTGCCGCATATGCACACTGGCTGGAGGAGTACGCCAGGCAATTTGATGTGGCGATACATGCATGAGTATTCATGACAAACCATGTTCACCTGCTGGCTACTCCGGCGACTGTTGACGGGGTCTCGTCCTTGATGCAGTCACTTGGCCGACGTTATGTACGTTACTTCAACTACACTTACGGATCAAAGGGGTCAGAGTAATTGATTATATCAATCATTGATCAGACCACCATTGCTCAGGACTAAAACCCATGAACGTACGAATTGCTACCGCTGAAGATTACTCGAGCATCGAGGGTTTACTGCGAGAGCTCAATGTGCTGCATTCTAAAATTGAACCGGAGCTGATCAGGCGAGTCGAGATATATCTGGGCAATGATCAATACCTGCAGATACTCAAAGATGAAAAACAGGAAATTCTTCTCCTTGAGGATGCGGATACGGTAATCGGTTGTGCGTGGATCGCGGAACGCATGCACGAAGGTGGCCAGGCTATCGAAATGCCCGTCGCGTTTATCTATGAAATATGCATAAAGGAAAATTGTCGGAGAGAAGGATTTGGGCGAACTTTAATACGGGCAATCGAAAATTGGGCGCTGGATCGGAAATTGGGAATACTGGAGTTTAATGTATGGTCCCGAAATCAGGCAGCGCTACAGTTCTATGAAGAGCTTGGTTTCAGGTACGTACGTCATGAAATGTCGAAAAGGCTCGCTCAAAAAAAACGCTGACCCCGAACCTACCTGACTTATCAGAAAAACTTCGTCTGAAAAACTTTAAGCGGTGTTGTACCGATCCGTTGAATTCATCTCGATAATAAATGGGGTGTCGGGAATTGAATGATCCACGAAAACTCTATGGTTACCTTTGTCGAGTCGATTTTGTTTACACCTACCGGGACCTCCCGAGTCAAGGGCAAAGATTAACTTTTTCAAGTCACAGGTTTGCTGTCCTTTGGTAAGTTAACAGTCACTGCTGTCGATTCGTTATTGATGCGTCCGGCCAGCAACGACCACACATAAACACCTATCAAGCGTCGAACCCCAACCGACAAAACTACTGAATGGTTGAGTTTTGTAATCAGACTTTCACCATAATACCTGACCACGCACTAGAGGAATATCACCGGCACCCGATGGTACCCACCCACGGGCGCCACTTCCCTCTCTGGTTGTTGGTCGGGCGCCAGCTTGATGGTCTGCACCGACGCCAGCAGTGCCTGCAAAGCAATGCGTAGTTCCCAGGTGGCCAGCAGCCGTCCCGGACAGACGTGTTTCCCAATCCCGTAGACAAGGTTTGCTGCCGCGTTCCCATCGGGATCAAACCGGTTGTTGTCGAAGACCACCTCATCACGGTTGGCCGAGGTCCAGTTCAGCTTGACCCGGGCACCGCTCGGGATATCCTGACCCCCGATCTGCACCGGGCACGTGGTGATGCGCCGATTAGACACAAACGGGTCGTCGAGGCGCAAAACCTCATCGATGACCGCTTCCACTTCGTTGTTCGAGGCAGTACGTAACCGCTCTGCAAGTTCTGGTTGCTGAGCGACATGGGCCACGAGTACGCCGACACATAGCGCGATGGAACCCAGGTCGCCTCCGGTCCAGTTGCGCAGGATCGACACTAGTTCCGTCTCTGTCAGCAACCGCCCATCCACCACCTCGTGGCAAAGTCGGGTGGTCACGTCATCGGGAGCGTTGCCTTCCGTTGCACGGCGGGGCAGGATGACCGAGAGAATGATCTTGTCGAATTGTTCGGCCACGTTCACCATCCAGGCATGGTCCCCGGAGCGTGTCGCTGCGTGGTTCTCCGCCATCCACTCCAGCAGTCGTGGTTCCAACTCGGCAGGCCAACCCAGCCATTCACACTGGGCACGTACAGCGAACACGGCGCCGATGTCGCTTACGGCATCCAGCACCGAGCCCCTGGGCAATTCTGCCATCAGTTGGGCTGCAACACTTTCGAAGACGGGTATAAACGGTTCCAGGGCGTCGTGGCTAAGGTGCCGCTCGATAACTTCTCTATAGCGGGTGTGTTCCTCACCGTCAAATCCGTTGGGAACCTGCAGGTAGCGAGAGACTCTGCTGGAGAACCGCTCGTGATCCAGGGCCGCGGCGACGACGTCGGCATGCCTGAGTAACACCCATTCGCCGGCAACGTTTCTGATCACTGGATGCTTGGGTCTCAACTCATCGGTGTAGGCGCGCAAGTCGCGGCCGGCAGCGGACAAGTCATCTGGCATGTGATCGGTCATGTTAGCTCCTTGACTATCAAAGCGTACTACTTGCTTGGCAACTCTTTACCGGTTCACCGTCCACGGAAAATCAATGGAGTCCGCCTGAACCCTTTTGTCACGCGTCACGTCGACTACATGCACTACAATTAAGTCAGGCATGTTTTGTGCAAACAGGTGTTCGCAGAGTCCATTGTGCCATTTATTTATATAATGGCCGTTGCTGGCGCGCAAAAATAGTTTAGCGGATGAGGCATCGGGTGCGTGGCCGGTGGTGTGGGCCAATAAACGTGCACAGCCTTCTTGGCTGAATCTTGTTACCGTTCAGCCCGTGGGGCGGCTTTGGGCCGGGCTTGGAGGGATTTATCCATGAACATAATCGGACACGCCATCCTGATGGTAACCATGTTGGTCTTTCCGGTCATTTCAAACGCCGAAACTGAACAACTGTTTAATGGCCACGATCTAACCGGGTGGAAGCACGTGGGTGATGGACGGTTCGTGGTTGAGAGTGGTCTGCTACACCCGGAGGGCGGGGTAGGCATTCTGTGGTTCGAGGGGATGAAAGTGGGAGACGCGGTTATTCGTGTCGTGTACCAGGCGAAATCGACCCAAGACAACAGCGGCGTGTTTGTCCGAATTCCAGATCCACCGGAAAATCAGTGGATGCCGGTCGACAAGGGGCTGGAAGTGCAGATTAACGATGCGGAAGAGTCGGATTACTACCGCACCGGTTCGATTTACACTTTGTCCAAAGCTGTGTCGCGACCGGGCAGGGTAGGGGAGTGGAACACCATGGAGATTACCCTGGATGGATTGCGCACCATGGTTCACATTAATGGAGTTCTGGTAGCCGATTACACAGAGGGAGATTCCGTTCCGCCCAAGAAACATGACTGGGACCCGGAGCGCGGACCCAGGCCCAAGAGCGGTTACGTGGCGCTCCAGAATCATCCCTACGGCAAGTCTGTCTATTTCAGGGAAGTTTCTATCCGATCCCTAAATCAGTAATCGGGTGGGCTGGGTACGTTTCGGGGGCCCTCGGTACAAGACCGTTTTTGATATGATGCCGCTGTTAGCGAAAGCAAGTTAAGATAGGCTGCAAGGTTTCTCTCTATGAATATCGTGGCAACTCCTTATAAATATTTATGAATCGTATGAGTAATGAAAATAGCGGAAGCCAGGCACCTGACGCCTTGATGCTGCTGACCACGCATTGCGCGCATTGTCCGTCGGTGTTGAGCAGCCTTGCCGAACTGATGAAACAGGGTGTGCTGGCGAAGCTCGAAGTGATTAATCTGGAGCAGCGCCCCGAGGTTGCCCGGCAACTGGGTGTGCGCTCGGTACCCTGGGTGCGCATCGGCCCGTTCGAACTCACCGGAGAACGCAGTCTGGCGGAGTTTCGGCAATGGGCACAGACGTCCGCAACGCATCAGGGTATCCGGGACTATATCGAGACCATGTTGGCCGAAGGCGAGGTTGAGCGGGTACTGGCGATGATTGCAAAAGACAGCAGTGTAATGGCGCGGGTGATCGAACTGCTCGACTTTGCTGATGAAAAGCTTAATGTGCGCCTCGGTATCGGTGTGATCATGGAGGAGTACGAGGGCCAGCCGCTGTTGAATGAATACATTCCGCAACTCGGCAAACTGACCCAACATACCGATCCTCGGGTGCGCGGTGACACCTGCCACTATCTGGCGCTGAGTCACTGCAGCAGCGCGAAGGTGTTTATCCAGCCGCTGCTTAATGATGCTAGCGCCGATGTGCGCGAAGTCGCCGAAGAGAGCCTGCATACCCTGAATGATTGAATACCCCATCGCTTGTGACGTTTAGCGAGCCGGGTAGGGTGGGCACGCTTTTGTGCCCACGGCTTGAAGGTTAACGAACCTCCGGGTCTCCCTGATTGCAGCAGTCCACAATAGGGCAGTAACCGTCGATCAAAACATCACGCAGATTGCTTCAGCTCCACGGCATTCCAAACGCCCGACTCAACCGTCTTCTGCACATAGGTTTTAAAATCCGTAGCCGGTCGACCAAGCGCTTCTTCAACACCAAACCTCACATTGCTGTTTCTGCCGTCAAAGACAACGGTGAACAGTTCGCGCAACAACCATTGCATCTCTTCGGGTGCGCCTTGTTCAACTAAAGCGTCAACGTATGCATCGACTGGAATACAGGTGTATTTCACGGGGCGATGCAGTGCATCGGAAATCTCCCCTATGCATTGCGCAAACGTCAGCGCACGGGGGCCGGTGACTTCGAACACCCTGTTGCGAAGATGGGGCATGGTCAGGGCTGCAATCGCGACGTCGGCAATATCATCCACGTCGACAAATGGTTCAACGGTGTCTCCCGCAGGTAACACCAGTTCGCCGGCCAGGATACTCTCCAGCATGAAGCTTTCGCTAAAGTTCTGGAAAAACCAGCTGGCTCTGACAATATTCCATGAGATGCCGCTGGATTTGACCACTTCCTCCGCGCGCTGCGCGCCCGCTTCACCCCGGCCCGAGAGCAGAACGATATGTTTCAATCCTACTTCGGCGGCCAGGCGTACAAATGCCCGGATGGCTGGTTCCGCATCGGGTACGGCCAGATCCGGCTGGTAGGTGACATAGGCAGCGGTCGTGTCCTGGATTGCAGGCCGCCAGGTCTCCGGTTTTTCCCAGTCAAATAACGGGTTTGTCGATCGGGAAACCGGACGGGTGGTATATCCCAGGGCTTGCAGGCGCTTGTTTACTCGGCGGCCGGTTTTTCCGTTTTTACCGATGACGAGAATGGGTGATTTATTCATGGTCTCAATTTCCTGTGCTGGTTAATCGTAGGCTTGAACGAAGTATCTGTGCGTCGTACGTGTAGACTATGGAAGAGGGGGAAAGGATTAACCATCGCAGTCAGTCTATATTTCTTTACCATTCGTCCAAATTGCTAGACTGTTAATCAAGATCTTTGGGAAAGTGTGACTATGAAGCTGCGTACCAACACCAATATTCCTGGTTTCACCGACCCGCTCGGCGAAACCCTGCACTTGCTGCGGCTTACCGGCACCCTTTACTGCCGTTCCGAGCTAACAGCACCCTGGGGGATAGAACTGCCGCCATTTGAGGGATGCATGATGTTTCATGTCGTCACCGCCGGGCATTGCTGGTTGGAGGTCGAAGGCGAAGAGCCGCAACTGCTTCCCCAAGGCAGCCTGGCACTTGTACCCCACGGCCACGGACACGCTATCCGCAGTAATCCAACCGATGGGACTGTGCCGCTGTTCGACATCCCCGTTGAGCGGGTCAGCGAACGCTACGAGATCATGCGTTACGGGGGGGATGGCGATTTAACCCACCTCACCTGCGGTGTGGTGCGCTTCGATCATGTGGCGGGCCGGCAACTCATCGCACTGCTGCCCAAGGTGTTGCGGATTGATGCCTGGGCCGATGAAGACGGGAGCTGGCTGCAAAACACGTTGCGCTTTATCGCCCGTGAAGCCAGGGAGATGCGTCCGGGCGGGGAAACCGTCATTACGCATCTGGCTGATATCCTCATTATCCAGGCGATCCGGTCCTGGTTGGTCTCGGCGCCCGATGCTGATCGGGGCTGGCTAGCCGCATTGCGCGACAAGCAGATCGGCAGGGCGCTCGCTGAGATCCACCGTGAACCGGAAAGAGAGTGGACCGTGGCTTCGTTGGCACGTGAGATCGGTATGTCCCGTTCAGGTTTTTCCGCCCGGTTTACCAGCCTGGTAGGCGAATCAGCCATGCGTTATCTCACTCAATGGCGTATGCAGCTTGCCCGTGCGGAACTGGTGGAAACTTCAGACCCGCTCTCGGTGATCGCTGATCGTCTCGGATATCAATCGGAAGCTGCGTTCGGCAGAGCATTCAAGCGGGTCTTTGGTATATCTCCGGGAAGTGTTCGCCAGACCGCTACAAGCGGCACCGGTGCCAACAGGCCCGCCGAAAGCCGATTGCAGTGACTCGCATTGGAGACAGATCACGGGTTCCGTGTTAGCGGGTAGGGTGGGCCTATTTTTGTGCCAACACGGATGAAGCGGTATGAAATGAAGGATTGAACAAGTATCTATAAACTGTCGTAAATTTTCAGTCGGAGAAAAGGTATGGATCACGATCTGGAGTCGAATAAGCAAAATGCTATTGCATTTTATCGTACCGCCTACCTGGGCGATCCGTCTAAAGCTGTTAAAGATTATGTTGGTGCAGAATATATACAGCACAACCCACTGGTCGCCGATGGTAAGCAGGCATTCATCGACTACTTCGAAGAAATGGCCCGGGATTATCCTGACAAAAGCATCGAATTTGTCAGAGTAGTAGCCGAAGATGATTTGGTGGCACTTCACACTCATCAGACATGGCCAGACAATGAACAATACGTGACAATGGATTTTTTCCGTTTTGATGATAATGGGAAAATTGTTGAACATTGGGATTCAATACAAGAGGTTCCAAGCGAAACAAAGACTGGAAACCCAATGTACTAGACAAACACATCACATCTGAATAGCCGCCCCGGTCAAGGACGAAAATCCGGGCATAATCGGGATATTTTATGCCACCAATACTTATCGACATGTCTTGTCGGTAGTAAATTAGCCGGGAACCTGTTTTTTCTCCCACATGATTTTCATCATGGGTTGAAGAATGATTAAACCAGCCGATTTATTTTTCTTCCACGCCACTCCAATTGGCGGGAAACCTGTTTCCACCTCCGTCGGCCAGAACCACAAGATCCAGATGGACCCGAAGTGAGTATATTGACTGGTAATTTCCGGGTTTCTGGCTATACCGCTGTGGGTGGGCCGGGGTTGACAGCAGGATCATTCTGTCGAATTGAACACCGCTGGATGCTATAAATCCAATGTTAGCCCCATGGCTATGGGCGACGATGTTCAGACAAGCCTTTTTGTTCTCGGCTGCCCACGTGGCGAATTTCGCGGCGGCCTGTTTACGGGCGCCGTCACTCCAGGTTCCCGTCCATGCGAAAGGTTTGTCGCCAATTTTGTGAGGCTCGTCCTGTAATATATTAGAAATACATCATATACTAAAGCGCGTTTATTTACTGTGGGACCCGTTTTTGGCAAGTAAACAAGCCATTCATTTCAATTCATTCACACTCAACGGACAGCGCCATGGCTAATGAGACAAAAGCAGCCGAGACCTCGGTGACAAAAAAGAAGGTTGCCAAGAAGCGTGTGCCAAAAAAGGCCACGGCAACTAATGACAGCAGTATGTTGCCCGGCCTGATGCGCGGGTTGCAATCTGTCTTCGACAAGATACATAAAGACAACAAGGATCGGGATCTGGCCCAGGAAAAGATCATCGAAGAGTTCAGTGCACATTTAAATGATGCCTTCGATAAGGTACACGCCGAAGCAAAAGAACGGGAAAAGTTGCTGGCCGATAAACTGGCCGCGATTGAGAAGGAACATGTTTTTAAGATCCAGCGTATTAAACTATTTTCCGTGCCCGGCACCCTGATTGCCACCGTCGCCATGGTCTATCTGTTTTATGTGGTGCATATCATGGAGACCTCCATGACCAGCATGTCAAAGGACATGCACCATATGCGCGACTACATTGCCGATATCAGTGGGGACACCCACAATATGTCCGGTGGTGTCGGGCAGATAAACCACCAGATGGCCCAGATGAATGACAGCATGTCCGATATCAATCAACAGATGACCGACATGAACGGCAGTATGGGGAAGATCAACACCCAGGTGAAAGGGATGAACGGCAACATGGGCCACCTCAACCGCAACGTTGGGGTCATGACCAATGACGTGGGCAGCATGTCTCACACCATCAGCCCAATAATGGGTGGCATGCGCAACTTTATGCCGTTTTGATCGAGGGCGAGATTGCAGCGATTACTTATCGCTCTATCACCTGGACAGTCAAGTAGATACCATCTCACCGTACGAGACCCATCGTTGCATCTATTGCCGGCGCAAAAGCGGTTGGCCCACTAGCCGCTGGCCACCACTTCCTACGGTTCAAGTCAGGTGCTTATGAGTTGAATCCGGGCCGGCTAATGGCAAACGGATAATAAATGTTGCACCCGAGCCGGGGGTGGACTTCACACTCATTTCACCACCGTGATTTTCAGTGATGATGAAAAAGGAGACAGAAAGCCCCAGGCCTGTTCCAACACCTATCGGCTTGGTGGTGAAAAATGGCTCAAATACCCGTTTGAGAGTTATCTCATCCATCCCAGGACCATTGTCTTCTATCTCCACGCAGACCATTTTTCGGTCATTTTCCAGCCGTGTCCGGATAATGAATGCGGGTTTCTCAATTCCTGCCATCTGCATGGCCTGAGCTCCGTTGCGCAGAATGTTAAGCAGTACCTGCTGGATCTTGGCTCCTTCGCAGGGTACGGGAGGCAGATCTTCGGCATACTGCCTGACGATTTCAATGGCCTTGAAATCGTACTGTTTTTTTAAATCATAGTCACAAGCGGCCAGTTCCAGGGTTTTATCGAGTAGTTCTGTCATGCTGTGGGAGGAAGTCACCGCATCACTCTTACGAGCAAAACTGAGCATGTTGTTGACGATCTCCGCCACACGTTGGCCCGACTCGTCAATATTTGTCGCCATAGACAAGATCCCCCGATCCTCCATATAGGCAGTAATAGCCTGCATATCCAAGCCGGCCGCTTTTGCTGCACGGAGGTTGGCGGGCATATCTATACTTGACAGTCGATTTTTCATCACACTGATGGTCTGCATGATACCCGCCAGAGGATTGTTGATTTCATGGGCCATGCCGGCGGCCAACCCGCCTACCGAGAGCATCTTCTCCGACTGGATCATCATCTCCTCCTGGCGTATCTGCTCCGTGATATCGTCCAGTCGAATCACTGCTCCTTCGACACCATCGGCAATCAATGGGTAGATGGTTATGTCTTCATAATGTGTCATACCGTCCTGTTGATAAGGGCGTTTCAGATCAGTCTGTTTCTGGCGCGTTTTTATGGCTTTATGTATCCGCTCGACCTCCACCGACAAGCGGGAAAAGGCCTGTGTCAGCGGCTGCCCCAGAGCATCCGCTGCAGCCATGCCTGTGGCTTGTTGCGCTTTGTTGTTCCATTGTGTCACCTTGGCATCCTGATCAACACCAATCAACACCGACGGCATGGAGTCGATGATATTACGCAAATAGTTCTTGAGCTGTACCAACTGCTCTCGTGCCTGTTTGTGGTCAACAATTTCTTTATACAGTGACACATTGCTGGTTTTTAGCTCTTCCGTGCGTTTAGTTACTTTGGCTTCCAGCATGGCTGGACTTGGTAAAGAGACAAAAAAAGGCAACACATACCAAATGATCACTCCTGTCGCCACTGAGCTAATGGCTGTTACCGCCTTGACTATCGCTGACACGCCATAAATCGGCTCCCAAACCACCACGGCACTGATGAGATGCGAGGTGCCGCAGGCGATAAATATCACTGAACCCGCCAAAATAAAGAACCAGGGATAGAGCAGATCTGTTCGCCGTTTTACAAACACGATAAAAGCAGCAGTGACAGAATAATAAGCCAAGGCGATCAGTACATCGGAAACAACTGAGGTCCATAAAATGTCAGGTTGCCATAAATAACACATGCCGTGTGGCGTGAACTGCTCATAATTGAAAAATGAACTAACACTCATCTCGTTTTCTCCGCAGTCCTGAGACTGAAAACAGTCACGCCAAAACAATCGCCTTGTCCACCTCTGCTAGCATTGAGTATAGGAGAGTTCGGATACCAGCCAATCCCTTGAGATCCGGGTGGGGACGCAGGCTTTTCGCGCCTGCGTGGGCCTAACCAAAAACATCAGGTATTGAACAAGGACGCCCGTTACCGGCGAGCCCATACGGACGGTATGTCCTGTTTTTTTCACGGTAGTGCCCTTTGGACAGGGCTGTCCCGGTTACTTATTGCATGAAGGACGAGCCGATTTTCACAAGCCGATCGACATCAACACCTAATTGGGACAAAGCCTTTGGGAAACCCTGATTATGTGACGTAAAGCCCCCGGGTTGGGATGGGCGTGCGAACCATAACCTATGCCAATAAGCTGCCTGTTTACACCACAATGCAACTTCTGGTCAGGTAGTGAGGTGTGAGGTATGGCCGTGAATTATTCATGGAGTGTGTGGCCGCCCAGAAGTCGGCGGGCAATGTCGGCGGTCTGGTAACTGGCGCGCTCGGTCGGCGAATGGGCTGCCAGGTAGCGGGCCACTGCGATCAGAATGTGTCGGCCGGCCTCGTGGTTGCCCCACTCCTGGAACTGCCGCACCCCTGCTTCAAGCAACTGGTAGGCGTGGAAGCCGGCGTCCTCGCGTAACAGCGCCCGGGTCAGGGTCACGATGAGCGGCTCGGGCGGATGGCCGAGCAGGAGGTAGCGGGCGACCAGTCTCGCCGCCGCATCAACCTGGCGTTGGCGGTCGAAGGTATCCAACAGTTGAGTCAGTAGGGTGCCGGGGTCCGCAGGGAGATCATCCAGTCGGTCGTCATTCTTACCGGGAAGTGCAACTGAAGGCACATTCAGATAGCGGGTGAGATAGACCGCCAGCGCGCCGTGGAAGATGCCGCGCACCGCGTCGGGATGCTTCGCCGTGTCGTCGGCTGCCGCCTCGATGCGCTTGATCACCTGATGCACCGCGTTGCAGTAAGTGAAGGCGTGGTGTGCGGTCTCCCAATCGGCGTGCTCGTTTGCGGTGCCGAAGTGGGCGATGCGCCGGGCCGCGGCATAGGTGATGGCGCGCCCGAGGTCGTTCCCCGTGGCCCCTTCGTGGATTGCTGCTTTTAATGCCTCCACGATCACGGCCGGGTCATTGTCGAGCACGGTTTGTGCCAGAGTTGCATGCTCGTGCCATGATCCTTTACCGCGACCCTTCGCAGTAAGGACCTGCAATTCGGCAAAGGCGCTCTGCAGCAGCAAAATGAGGTCAACCGGCTGGCGCCATTCCGGGGATTCCTCGGCTCCACGGGCCGCCACCATTTGCCCAACGATGGTCGGCAGAACGGTCGGACCGTGCTCCCAGCCGATCAGATCCAGGCATTCGAATGCCTTGTTGGTAAAGTCGAGAGAGTGGCCGCCATCGGCGAAGATGCGGTCGGTCTCCGCCGTGAACAGAAGATCGGCAAGTGCGGCAGTCGTGGTTTCGGCAGCGATGGCCGTGTGCACCGTGCGCTCGGCCCCGGAGCGGTGACGCACCAAGGTCCAGCGGCGCAGCCAGCGCTTCAGTTGGGTGACATCCGGCATGCTCGTCATCGGCGCAGGGTCGCGGCGCGGAGCCCGGTCGGCGCAGTCGCGTGCTACACGACGCACCCCGTGAAACAGCGCCAGATAGGTCTCTTCCTGTGGCAGCAGAGGAAACAGATTGCCCAGGGCGGTGAGGATTGTCATCCCGGTGCCCCAGTCATCCCGGTTGCGGGCGCCGAACAGGGCGGCCTGGCGCAGGATATCGAGCGGAGTCACGCCGGCCGTAAGCAGGCCACGTATCGCCTTGGCGATGACGAGGCCGAGGTTATGGGCCATGCCGTCGTGGAGTCTCTGGTTCCAGTGGGCAGTCGGGTCTGGATAGCTGAATACGGGTTTGATCCATACCGCGCCGCCGCGTATCTCGACAGGACAAGTGGGCACGTCGTCGGCCCACAAATCGAAGGTGCAGCCGCTGGCGAGATCGAAGCGGGCATGGTGCCAGTGACAAGTGAGGATGCCATCCTCGACACTGCCGCGCTCCAGCGGGAAGCCCATGTGGGGGCAACGGTTGTCCAGTGCGAAAACCCGGCCGCGATCGTGTATCACGAGCACCGGGCGATGGCGGCCTGAAACCAGCAGGCTGCCTTTGGTCTCAAGCTCCTTCAGCGTGCAAGCAAGAATAAAGTCGGACTTTCCGTCTTTCATGGCGGCTCCATCATGGCTGGCGTGCAATCCGGATATCACTTTCGCGGTCTGCACCATCGGCTCGATTGATGCATTAACGTCCCAGTAGGTTGAAAGGTGACCCTTGCACAGTGCTGTGCAGGGGCCGAAATGCCTGGTTATCCGGTTAGATCAGGACGCATACGCAAGGTTCGGCGTGGGATCTGTCCGCCGATCAATCCAGCTGGGGGCAGCGACCAATGTGCGGCCGGTTTTCGGCTGCTGTCATGCTGCCGAAAGCCTGGCAATCATGCCGTCTCTTCGGTTAGTCTGGAGCCTTCAAAAGGAGGCGCTACATGTCCAACGCTATGTCTCAAGCCAGCCACAATCCTGACGACTATCTTCAAGCCGGGCGTTTTATTGACGCCGATGATCCGCGGGTCATCGAATTCGCACACAGCCATCGGGTGAGCGGTGAGGCCCCCGTCGCGGCCGCTGTTCGTCTCTACCTGGCGGTGCGTGATGAGATTACCTACGACCCGTATCGGGTGGGACCGGACCCGCGTTACTTTCGTGCCAGTGACTGCCTTGCCACCGGGAGCGGCTTCTGTATTCCCAAGGCCGCACTGCTGGCCGCCTGTGCCCGTGTCATCGGCATCCCCGCGCGGGTCGGGTACGCCGATGTGCGCAATCACCTCTCCTCGAAGCGACTCGATGAACTGGTCGGCGGCAATGTCTACACCTGGCATAGTTATACCGATCTCTATCTGGAAGGCCGGTGGGTCAAGGCCACGCCGGCCTTCAACCAGGAGCTGTGCCAACGCTTCGGCGTGCATGTGCTGGAGTTTGACGGGCGCCATGACTCCCTGCTCCAGGAGTTCGACCAGTCCGGGAATCGTCACATGGCGTATGAGCGTCAGCGTGGTGTCTTTGCTGATGTCCCTTACGAAAGTATCCTTGCTGATTTTGAGGCGAATCATCCCCGCTGGCTGCATCACCGGGCCGACCTGGATGATGAACTTTTCGGGCATCAGGGCAGGACCGAAAACGCGCCGGGGTGATCGGTCCCGGTCCGAATTCGCGGCGAGGGCGCCGCTCCTACCGGGCAAATCCGCTCACGCACATCCTTGTGCTTCGCGGTATAAGCCCCTCCCTGGGCAAACCATCAAGCCAAAACCGGAATCACAATAGGTTTTCTATATCTCATCCGTCATCGGCGTATTGAACGGTCAGTCTCCTCCGCCACCATCGCCGTCACAGGAATCGAAACCAGCCCCGGTACCGCCATCACCGCGCCGGGATAAACTGAAATCGAACGGCAGGGAGGCGAGTCGATAGCCCAGTATGATCATGAGTGCCGGGAGGACCAAGAACCAGCTGAATGTGGTGAAACCGGCAAGAAACAGACAACCAAGACCGATCAGCCCCCAGCCGATCCAGTTTCCCGTATCGGGTTGGTATGACTGATACAGTTCCGCCAGGCAGATGGCGAAGATCACCGTGGCAATACTTCCCGCCACACTAAATCCCAGCGGTTCGTTAATGTAGTGATAGCCGACAAGGATCAGGAGAATAACGCCGCATAGTTTGAGCGCAGTTATCATGAGTGAAACGACTCCCGTCCACAATCCGGTAAAATAACGGGACTGGTTATACACACATTTGCTTTGGGATGGCAACCGGGGTACTGAACTTCAATATTCCGCACTATCCGCAGTGACGGGTGTCTGTTACCGCCAGCGGCCGTCGTATCCCTACTACTGCGCCAGCGAATCCATCAGCACTCCCAGGAAGCGTCCCGCTTCTCCGCCGGTGACCGACCGGTGGTCGAAGGTGAGCGACAGCGGCAGCAACTTATGTACGGCAGGCTTGCCGTCGACCGGTACCACGGCATCGTAACTCTGTCCGGCCCCGAGTATGGCGACGGTCGGTGGGACCACGACCGGGGTCGCATGGCGACCGGCAATGGTGCCGAAGTTGGTCAGGGTGAAGGTGTGCCCACGCAGTCGGTCAGGCGGGATGCTGCGATCCGAGACGGCCAGTTTGATCTCGTCCAGCTGTTCCCGAAGTTCACTGGCGGAGTATTGTCCGACATCCGGGATGACCGGTACGAACAGACCATCCGAGGTGTCGGCGGCGATACCCAGGTGGACCTTTTTCAGCAGGCGCCGTCCGATGGCATGGGAGTCGTACCAGGCATTGAGCGTGGGCTCCGCCTCGCAGGCGGCGAGGATCGCCTGGATCAGCCGGATGCTGATGTCCTCCTCAGCGTTCCAGTGATCAATGTCCACCGCGTCAAACAGGGTCACCGGAACCACCTCGGCATGGGCCTGGGCCATGCTGCGGGCCATGGTGCGGCGCACTCCGCGCAGCAGTTCCATCGGTCCCACTTCAGCGAGGATTTTCGCCACTCGCTGTACGTCGGTGGCGGTAATGGTATCCTTGGGACCGGTGGGGGTGACGATGGAGAGATCCACATCCAGTTGCTTGGCCAGAGCCCGCACGGCCGGGGTGGCCTTGATGCCACCGCCGCCGCGGCTGGTGATTTCGCTGGCGCGCTCTTTGATCACCTCGGCGCCGGTCTTGACTTCACCGACCACGGTGCCGCTATCCTCCCGAGCCGGCTTGACCGGCTCCGCTGCCGTGGCATCGCGTTCGACCCGAAACTCAACCAGGGGGTCGCCTACCTGTACGATATCGCCATCCTCGCCGTAACACTTGGCGATGACGCCCGCCTCCGGCGAGGGGATCTCGACAATCGCCTTGGCGGTCTCCACGGAGAGCAATAGCTGCCCCTGTTCCACACTGTCTCCCGGTTTGACCTGCCAGGAGACGATTTCCGCCTCCTGCAACCCTTCGCCCAGATCCGGTAGATTGAATAGTTTCATGCGGCACCTCCCTCGGCAACCGCTCCCTGCGTTGCTCTACCTCCTGCATCCATGCAGTCGTGTGCCGCACCCTGACGGGCGGCCTGCGGCCGTGAAAATCGGTTCTCCTGACGGTTTTTCATGCGTACTCCATGGTCTGTATGACGGCCTGTTTAATACGCTCTGTACTGGGCATGTAGTGCCCCTCCAGGCGGAACATCGGCATCACGGTGTCGAAACCGGTCACCCGGCGAATAGGGGCGAACAGGGACATCAATCCCTCCTCGGCGAGTCGGGCGGCGATCTCGGCACTGACGCTGCAGGTACGGGCGGCCTCCTGCACGATCACACAGCGGCCGGTGCGCCCGACCGATTCGAGAATGGTCTGCATGTCGATCGGCTTGATGGTGGCCAGGTCGATCACCTCGGCATCGATACCCTCACCGGCAAGCTGTTCGGCGGCCTGCTGGGTTTCATGCAGCATGGCGCCCCAGCTGACCAGGGTGATATCACTGCCCGGTCGCAGGACAAAGCAGGTGTCCAGCGGCAACGCCTCGCCATTGTCCTCCACCGCCTGTTTCATCAGCCGGTAGACCCGTTTCGGTTCCAGAAACACCACCGGGTCAGGATCGCGAATCGCCGCCAGCAGCAGACCGTAAGCACGGGTGGGGGAGGAAGGGATCACTACTCGGATACCGGGGATATGGGCAAACATCGCCTCGGTGCTCTCGGAGTGGTGTTCCGGGGCGTGGATGCCGCCGCCATAGGGCGCACGCAGCACCATCGGGCAACTGAGGCGGCCGCGGGTGCGGTTGCGCATGCGCGATGCGTGGCTCACCATCTGGTCGATGGCCGGGTAGATGAAACCCATGAACTGGATTTCCGCCACCGGATGCAACCCCTGAACGGCCATGCCGACCGCGGTGCCGGCAATCATGTTCTCTGCCAGCGGTGTGTCCAGCACCCGCTCGTTACCGAATTTTTCCAGTAGCCCGACGGTAGCGCGGAAGACGCCGCCGTTGATCCCGATATCCTGGCCCAGCAGCACCATCTCCGGGTCATGCGCCATCTCATGCATCAGGGCCAGATTGACCGCTTCCACCAGGGTGATATCAGTCATGGTTCGACTCCTTGCCCAGCAGTGATTGGCGCTGCGCATGCAACTCTTGGGGCAGTTCGGCGTAGAGCGAATCAAACATGCTTGCCGGTTTCGGTGGCGCGCTGTCGAGATAGTGCCGCACCTCCTGTTCAATCTCCGCCTTGCAGTCCCGAATCAGTGCGGTCTCCTGTTCATCCGACCAGAGTTGGCGTGCCTCCATGAACTTTTTTAGGCGCGGTACCGGGTCCAGCTTGCGATGTGCCTCCAGCTCCTCGTCGCTGCGGTAGCGGGTGGCGTCGTCAGCAGTGGTGTGGTGACAGAGGCGGTAGCTGATCGCCTCGATCAGCGTCGGTCCGCCGCCGTTACGGGCCTTCTCGATCGCCTCGGCCGCATAGTGGCGCATCGCGATCGGGTCGTTGCCATCAATCTGGATGCCGGGTATGCCGGCGGCAATCGCCTTCTGGGCCAGGGTCTCCGATTTTGTTTGCAGGCTGCGTGGTACCGAGATGGCCCATTGATTGTTGTTGATGACAAACACCAGGGGCAGATTCCACGCCCCGGCCAGGTTGATCGCCTCGTAAAAATCCCCCTTGGAGGTACCACCGTCGCCCAGCAGACAGATCACCACCCTGGGCTGTTTGCGATATTTTATAGCGAACGCCACGCCGGCGGCCTGGGTGGTGTGGGTGGAGATGGGTACGCAGATGGGGAAGTCGTCTCCCAGATCGGGATTGGCCATGCCGCGTTCATCACCACCCCAGTAGAGCAGCAGATCCCGGACCCGGAAGCGGCGAAACAGCAGGGCGCCATTCTCACGGAAACTGGGGATGATAATATCCTCGGGCTGCATGGCGTGTCCGACACCGGCGCCTATCGCCTCCTGTCCCAGGGATGAGGCGAAAGTGCCAATCTGGCCGGTGCGCTGCAGGGCGATGGCGCGTTCGTCGTAGAGTCGGGTGAAAACCATATTTCGGTAGAGAGCGTGGAGGGCCTCGGTATTCTCTGCCAGGGGGGGCAGGTCGCCTTCCGGTTCGCCATCGGGTTGCAGGAAACGATGGTACTCCACACTGAATGTCGTGGTCTGGTTCAAACTTGACCTCCTGTGCTGCAAGCACCCAAGCCGTGCCAAATGAAGAGTTGTGGCATCCAGCGAAATTTCTGTTGTCGCAACAGATCGCTTTGTTAACGCTTTCAGGCTCTATCGCTGTTGTCAGGCGTTACGATATGTTCGCAAGGCTTGTGAGTGCATTTATTGTTCAGATGCCTGATAGCTGTATTCAAGATTGTGTTTGTTATGACAGAGTTTAGTACATCTCTCATGGGACAACCGGTAAGGTTGGATGGTCTGTTGTGACCTAGACAAGGTATAGGTAATAGAAGCTCACTTGAACAAAACGATATAGAATGCTCGCCGATCCGATCAATTTTTCCCAAAAATTATTATCTAACATCCTGCATTTCATGATGCCTCCTGAATCATTCACTGTATCACTCTCCACGTTCTCCCTGATTGCCTTGGCTGAACTCGGTGACAAGAGTCAGCTGGTCTGTATGACCCTGGCGGCGCGACACCGTCACTGGCCGGTCATACTGGGGGCCGCGGTGGCCTTTGTGATACTCAATCTGTTGGCGGTGCTTTTCGGGGCCGGTGTGGCCGCTTGGGTGCCGGAACGGATAATGGCCGGTGTGGTGGCCGTGCTGTTCGGTGGCTTTGGTATCCATGCTCTGTTGGCCAGGGAGGAGGATAATTCGGTCGCGGTTCAGGAGAAGCCGGGGCATGGCATTTTTCTCACCACGCTGTTGTTGATTCTGGTGGCCGAATTTGGTGACAAGACCCAGATTGCGGTGGCGGGTCTGGCCGGCAGCCTGGCGCCTCTGTCGGTCTGGGTTGGAGCCACCGTGGCGTTGATACTGGTCTCCGCACTCGGGGTCTGGGCCGGTCGGACCCTGCTGCAGCGTCTATCGCTGCACTGGTTGCACCGGGTGAGTGGTGTGATCTTCCTGCTGTTTGGGCTGCTGGCGGCCTGGCGTGCGGTGATGCCGGCTTCTGTGGCTTGAGCTTGCTCCATAGGGGGGGGCCGTGCCCGCCAACGGCGCTCACGGGGCGCCCTGTGGTTTGTATCGAAACAAACCGTAGGTCAGATTAGCGAAGCGTAATCCGACGAAGAGGTGGCGGGATTTGGGACGATGGCAATTCCCGGTTGTCGGATTACGCCTTCGGTTAATGCGACCCACCATGGGTATAGCGACAGGTGAGTGGTGGGATGCCTTCATGGCAAACGCGACCTACAATGCTGATTTATGCGCCATTTCTATGCAATGTGAAGGGAAAGGTCTTGATTATGAAAAAGCTGAAGAACGAAAAAGAACTCATCAAGGAGGCGATCCGGGTGGGGATGATCTATGCCGAGAAACGGGGTGCCGCGGAGTTCGAGAAGACCGACTCACAACAGCTGAAGGTGGAGTATGTCTATCGTTTACTGGTACATGACAAGCAGATTCAACCGCTGGCCAAGGATCAATTAAGCGATCTTGGTATGCGGCATAAGCTCGCCATCTGGATTTCCAAACTGCTGCCGGATGATCATCCACTTAACCAGTAGGATGGGCGGATTATCAGTCTTGTCCTGCAGCGATTTCTGTTTTTTGTACTGCCGGCCGATGGTGGAAAATTGAGTAGACGGCGGGGATCAGTACCAGGGTAATCAGAGTGGAGACGCTAAGACCGCCGATCACGGCCCGGGCCAGTGGCGCCTGGGCGTCGGCCCCTTCACCGATGCCGAATGCCAGCGGCAGCAGTGCCAGGATGGTGGTCAGGGTGGTCATCAGCACCGGGCGCAGCCGGCGGCGTCCCGCCTCTGCCAGGGCGGTGTCGGTATCGAGCCCGGAGCGGCGCAGCTGTCCGGCCTGATCCACCAGCAGGATGGCGTTGTTGACCACGATGCCGCCGAGCATGATACAGCCGATGGCCGACTGCAGATTCAGGGTGGTTTCGGTCAGAAACAGGGTCACCAGAACACCGATGGCCGCCAGCGGCACCGACAGCATCACCACCAGCGGATCACCCAGTGATTCATACTGGGAAGCCAGTACCATATAGACCAGCAGCAGCGCCAGCAGCAGCGAGACCAGCAGTTCACCGAAGGCCTTCTGCTGCTCTTCGAAATTGCCCGATATCAGCAGGTCATAGCCCATGGGGCGCGGGATCTGGTTGAGCCGGGTCTGAATATCCGCTGCTACCGAACCCAGGTCCCGGTCGGCCACGTTGGCGGTGACGGTAATCAGGCGCTGCTGGTCCTTGCGCTCAATGGTGGCCGGACCTTCTCCCGGAGCATTATCCACCAGATTTCGCAGCACCACCATCTCGCCGCCAGGGGTACGCAGGGTCAGGTCAAGGATCTCATCCAGGGAACGTTTCTCCGCATCTTCCAGTTGCACCAGGATACGATAGGCGTTGCCCTCGACCCGGAACTCTCCCGCCTTGGAGCCGGCGACGGCGGTTTCGATCACCTCGGTCACGTCACGCACACTGAGTCCCAGATCGCTGATTTTGTCGCGTTTGACATGGATCTCCTGTTGCGGGATACCCGCCTCGCGACTCAGTTCAATGTCGGTGACTCCGGGCACGTCGGCTATGGCGGTTGAGACCTGCTGTGCCAGCAGTACCAGTGTGTCAATGTCGTACCCGCGCACCTCGATGGTCACCCCTTCCACGCTCGCCAGCAGGCGCTCCAGCAGGAATTGTCCCTGAGGGGCGCGTACACGAATCTTCATGCCGGGAATCCGGTTGTCCAGCTTGCTGCGCAGGTCGTTGGCGATCTCCTGATTGGAGCGGGCGCGCTGGGTGGCCGGCAGCAGGGAGAGCCTGATCTCGCCAATGGCCTTGGAACTACCCCGGGAGCCGGAAGTGACCACGCTGACCACTGAGGAGACGCTTTCCGGTACCGACGCATAGACCACCGCCTCCATCAGTCGGGTCTGCCGGTCGATCAGGTCCAGGCGGGTACCTACCTCCATCTCGCCGCTGATTCTCACTTCGCCTTCATCGCTGGGGGGCATGAACTCGGTGCCGATCAATGGCGCCAGGAACAGGCTGGCAGTGAAAATGATCAGGGCGGAGAGGATGGTGATAGAGCGCTGGTGAAGTACCGTCGTGAGCAGGGTGTGATAGCCGTTCTCCATTGCCTCGAAGCCGGCCCCGGCGCGGGCCGCCAGACGTGCCCGCCAACTGCTGCCGGTGGCCACGGGTTGCTGTTTGAGCAGGCGGGAGCCGAGCATCGGCACCAGGCTGAGGGAGACCAGCAGGGAACAGAACAGGGAGAACATGATGACGTAGGCGAGTTCCTTGAACAGTACCCCGGAGACACCCCGTACGAAGATCAACGGCAGGAAGATCACCAGGGTGGTGACGGTACCGGCGACGACTGCCGAGGCCACCTCGCCGGTCCCCTTGACTGCGGCGGTGGCGGGGGACTCCCCGGTCTCCTGCTGGCGTCTGAAGATGTTCTCCAGCACCACTACCGAGCTGTCCACCATCATGCCCACCCCCAGCGCCAGGCCGCCCAGGGTCATCAGGTTGAGCGTGAAACCACCGAAGTAGAGCAGGCCGAACGTGGCCAGCATGGAGATCGGGATTGCCAGTGATATGACCAGGGTGCTGCGCAGATTGCGCAGGAAAAACAGCAGCACCAGCACCGCCAGTGAACCACCGTACAGCACCGAGCGGGCCACGTTGGCGATGGCGCGCTCAATAAAATTGCCCTGATTGATCACCGGCGTGATGCGGATTTGGGGAAAGGCCTGGTTGACCTCCGCCACCTCGTCCAGCACCCGGCGTGCCACCTCCACGGTGTTGGCGCCGGACTGCTTGCGGATGGCGATGCGCACCCCTTGCTCGCCGTTGACCCGGATAATGCGGGTCAGTTTTTCATAAGTGTCGCGGACCCTGGCGATCTGGCCCAGGGTGATTACCGCGCCTTCGCGCTGACCCACGACGGTATTGCGAATCTGTTCCAGGTCGCTGAACTCGGCCGGGGCGCGCAGGGTGATTTGATAGCGGCCCTGTTCGAGCTTGCCGGCCGGGAGATCCAGATTGGCATCCCGAATGGTGGTCAGCATGTCGTTCAGTGGTAGTCCCAGCGCGTTCAGTTTGACCGGGTCCAGCTCTACCCGTACTTCGCGATTGAAGCCCCCCCAGGGGTCCACCTGGGCGACGCCGGGCACGCGGGCGAAACGGTAGCGGATCTGCTGTTCGATGATCTGGGTCAGCTCCACCGGGTCCAGCTTGCTGGAGATACCGAGGATCACCACCGGATAGCTGTCCACGTCGAATTTACTCACCCGGGGACCGACAATGTCGTCCGGCAGTTCACTGACCTCGTCTTCCAGGGTGGCCTGTACGTCAATAGCCGCGGTATCGATATCACTGCCCCAGCCGAAACTGACCCGTACCCGGCTGTTGCCCTCGTAAGAGGTGGAGGTCATCTCCTCCACACCCGGCACGGTGGCGACGATCTCCTCGACAATCTGGGTGACCAGCCGCTCCATGACAATCGGATCGGCCCCTTCGTACTCTGTACGCACGGTGAGGGTGGGTAGCTCGATGCTGGGCAGCAGATCGATCTGCAGACGGCTCAGGGCAACCGCACCCAGCACTACCACGATCAGCGCCAGCATGCTGGTGAAGACCGGGCGGCGTACGCTTGTGCGGGCCAGGTTCATGGACGGATTCCCGCCTGTTTGTCTGCGACACGGATGGCTGAGCCATCGTCCAGCAGTTGCTGACCCAGAACCACCACCCGCCCGGTGAACGGTTCTCCCATGACCTGCACCCGGCTGCCTTGCTGTATACCCAGCGTCACCGGCCGCCAGTTGACTGTTTTGCCGTCAGCGGAGACGACAAATACACCGCTACTGCCATCCCGGGTAATCAGCGCCTGTTCGGGTACGATGGTGGCGTCGTGCGCCTGTTCCAGGGTCACCGTGACGCGCACAAACATGCCCGGTTTGAGTCTCAGTAGAGGATTTTTTACCCGCAATTCCACCTGCGCCTGGCGGGTGCTTTCACGAAATACCGGGGCGATGCGAACCACGGTGCCGCTAAAGGATTCTCCGGGATAGGCGTCGGTGGTCAGGCTGGCATTCTGTCCCTGTTGCAGCAGGGCGTAATCCCGTTCCGTGACAAAGAACACCACGGTGATCGGGTTGAGTTCCACGATGCGCAGCAGCGGTGTATTGGCGCTGACGGTTTCGCCTTCATCGACATAACGCTCCGCTACCACCCGTTGTTCACTGTCGCCCCGCCAACTGGCGTTGACGGTGGTGTAACCGAGCCGGATGCGGGCACTTTCCAGTGCCGACTCAGCCCGGGTAACCTGTGCCCGGGTTACATCCACATGGGCCTGTTTGGCCAGCTGGTCGGCCTTGGCGGCATCCCGCTGGGATTCGGAACTGACCCCGCGCTGACGCAATTTTTCAACCCGCTCCAATTCCCGATCGGCAATCTTCAGCAGGCTCTGCGCCTCGGCCAGATTGGCCCGGGCCACAGCCAGTTCTGCTTCAACCTGCCGGACATCCTGGACATATTCATCGTTGTCCAGCCTGGCGACCACCTGACCACGGGAGACGGTGTCCGCCAGGTCCACAGAGAGTTGCTCGATGCGGCCGCTGACCTTGGGGGCCACGACGATCTCGGCTTGCGCCTCGAGGGTGCCGGAAAAGGTGCGCTGGCGCTCAATGTCGCCCTGTTCAACGGTCACCACCTCAACCGGAATCGGTTGGGTGTTTTTTGCCTGCTGGTCCGATGCTTGCCCGGTCTCCGCCAGTCGTTGGTAGAGAAACCAACCCGGTACGGTAAAAATAACCAGTAAAATCAGTATGAAAACCCCGGTTCTTTGTCGCATTTGGGCGTTGCACCAGCAGTATGTGAGATGTGGAATAGATATCTTGTGCAGAGTTTATCGGAAAACGGCTGACCAGCGGTTAAAAACTTAATTGTTCTTCAGTCAGTGCTCATTCAGCTCCGGGACTTCGATAATCGTCACCATGCCCCTGGCCGTGGCCTTGCCTGTGTTGTGGTAGCTGTGATTGATGTTGCCGCGGAAATGGGCGCTGTCGCCCTGCGCCAGTGATATCTGCTCTCCGGCCACTTCCAGGGTGAGTTCACCATCAAGAATATAGAGATACTCCTCGCTTCCCGGCGGGTGAGGTTTGCCAACATAGGTGGATGCGGGGGCCAGGGTAAATGTCTGCTGGCTGTAGGCAGGGTTGCCCAGGGGAGAGACGGTGGTCGCCCGATAGTTGCCGTCGCCCGACTCACTACGCCCCATGTTGTCACGCCGGATCACCTCTACCCGGTTGTGCTGTTTCTCCAGCAGGTCGTCGATGGTGCAGTTGAGCGCCACAGCAATCTTGTAGACGGCAGCCAGGCTGGGATTCGATTCATCCTTCTCGATGGTCGCCAGGGTGGCGCGGGGAATGCTGGCGCTGTCGGCCAGCTGTTGCTGGGTGATTTTGCGCCTGGCGCGTATTTCCCGGATACGGTTGCCGACCAGATTGGTGATCATGAAGAGACCTCATCGCCTATAGAGACAATATGAAAACATTTATGTTGTTATTTTGTTTTTTTTATTGACAGAAGACAAGTCGATTGACAGAATAACAACACAAATGATGGTGAAAGAGATATTTAGCCCGTCCATAATAGCTAAAATCAGTAGACTCAAGAGGAAAAAGGCCATGCCAGTAGTTAACCGTTATATCGACATTGATCAGGTAGAGAAAGAAGCCAAGAAGGACTACATTGATCGTCATTCACCCTTTATTCACTGTGCCGACAGCGCCGCCAAGGGTGAGCTGTTCAAGGTGACCGTTCGCATGGGCAACGAATACGCCCACCCGGATGATCACGACCATTACATCCGCTCGGTGCAGCTCTACAACGGCCAGACGTTGTTGGCCGAAGCCAGCTTTCCGCCCGGTAGCCTGGGCGGGGAAGGGGCCAAGGGCAATGCCGAGGTCACTTTCAATGTCGTGCCCTCAGGCAGCAAACTGAAACTGAGTGCCATGGCCTACTGCACTAAGCACGGCCTGTGGGAGAGCAATCCTGTGGATGTGGCTGTCGCCTGATCCCCTCTGAATGATAGGCGGCGCGTCGACGGTGCCGCCCGTCAATCCATCAAGAAACCAACCGATACCCGGAGATAGTCACATGAGTGTACTCGTTGCAAAACCCGCCCCCGATTTTACCGCCCAGGCCGTAATGCCGGACAACAGCTTTGCGGATCTCACCCTGTCCAGCTACCAGGGCAAGTATGTAGTGCTGTTCTTCTACCCCCTGGATTTCACCTTTGTCTGTCCGTCCGAACTGATTGCCTTCAATCATCGCTTGGCGGAGTTCAAGAAACGCAATGTGGAGGTGATCGGTGTCTCCATCGATTCCCACTTCTCCCACCTGGCATGGAAGAATACCGCCATCAATAACGGCGGCATTGGTAATGTCCAGTATCCGCTGGTGGCGGATATCTCAAAAGAGATCACCAACGCCTACGATCTGAACACCGGTCCCGGCATCGCCCTGCGCGGTTCCTTCCTGATTGACAAGGAAGGCGTGGTACAGCACCAGGTGGTTAACAACTTGCCGTTGGGTCGTAATATTGATGAAATGTTGCGGATGGTGGACGCCCTGCAGTTCACGGAAGAGCATGGTGAGGTGTGTCCCGCCGGCTGGCAGCAGGGCGAAGCCGGTATGAAGGGTTCCACCGAAGGGGTGGCGGACTACCTGGCTGAGCATGCCGACACGCTGTAACCCGCGCTGGCTATGCTAAAAGCCAGATACGAGGAATGTCGCTTTTGTAGGAGCGGATTTATCCGCGAATATCACGGCTGAAGCCGCTCCTGCGGAGCGATGCTCCAAGTCATATCAACACCGTTACACAATTGGGGTAGAGCAATAATATAGCGCCTACCGGTAGAGATTACCCGCACGGTTCCAAGTCGATGCGGTGAAATCAAGCCTGCTCCAGGCGGTGAATAATCTCCTCCGGCCCAAAACCGAGATCAGATGATGTTTCCACCATCTATTTATATGACAGATTCCGGCGTGAGGGGGCAGTGAACCTTCCTGAACTGCTGGAAGGTCGGTTGATCAGGCGCTACAAGCGCTTTCTGGCCGATGTGCGGCTTGCCGACGGTTCCGAGGTGACTGCTCACTGTCCCAATACCGGGTCGATGAAAAATTGCGCCGAGCCCGGCAGCCGTGTCTGGTTACAGGATGTCACCTCCCCAAAACGCAAACTGGGATACCGCTGGGAACTGGTAGAGGTCGCGGGTCGCTATCTGGCATGCATCAACACCGGTCGGGCCAATGCACTGGTCAAGGAGGCGATTATTGCGAACCGCATTGACGCCCTCGACGGCTACTCCACGGTCCAGAGCGAACGGCCTTACGGTAATGAGGGGAGTCGAATCGACCTGCTGCTGACCGAGCCTGGTTTACCGGACTGTTTTGTCGAGGTGAAAAATGTGACGCTACTGATGGATGATGGTCTGGGTACTTTTCCGGATGCCATAACCAGCCGCGGACGCAAACATCTCCGGGAGTTGATGGCTGTGGTGGAGGCCGGTAACAGGGGAGTGCTGCTATTTAATGTGGCTCACAGTGGCGTTCGGCGGGTCGAGCCGGCCTGGGATATCGACCCGGGCTATGCCGAGACCCTGGTGGAAGCGGTGGAGGCCGGTGTGGAGGTGTTGGCGTACCGTGTGGAGTTCACCCCGGGACAGCTGAATCTGGGGCATTTATTGCCTTTCCGGTTGGGAAGCCGTTTTCATGCACATAATCCAGGATGCAATATCAGCCTACTTTAATATGATATTTCATTGATATAGGTCATTTCCCGTATATGGTCTATAAAGATGTTTTGAAACAGTCACTTAGAGATTGCAAAATGCTGATAAAGCGCAGATTGGAGCTTGACAAATATCACGGGCGGGTGTCTCATAGCCCCAATTTTTAAGAATAACCGGATGAATTGTCCGGTTTAAATGTCAGTATTTGGTGATTTTTTATTAACTTGGTAAATAAGGGGGGGTTCATGGACGCCGTAACTGAACAGAAGTACGACCTGGGTGTTGTACGCTGGTTCACCGTCATGGCTGCGGTCTACTTGTTGGTAGGCGCTCTCGTCGGGGTATATATTGCCTCGGAGTTGGCTTGGCCGGTGCTGAATTTTGATCTGCCGTACATCACATTCGGGCGTCTGCGTCCGCTACATACCAACGCAGTGATTTTCGCCTTTGGCGGCTGCATTCTGATGGCCACAGCCTTCTATTCCGTACAGCGCACCTGCGGTGTCCGTCTCTGGAGCAACAAGCTGGCCTGGTTCACCTTTATCGGCTGGAACCTGATTATTCTTTCTGCGGTAATCACTCTGCCGTTGGGCATCACCCAGGGTAAGGAGTATGCCGAACTGGAGTGGCCGATTGATATCGCCATCGCGGTAGTGTGGCTCTCCTATACCATCAACTTCATCATGACCATTGCTAACCGCAAGAGCTCGCACATCTATGTGTCGAACTGGTTCTTCCTCGGCATGATGGTGATGATCACCTATCTGCATGTGGTGAACAGCCTGGCGATTCCGGTCGGCATGTTCAAGTCCTACTCCATATTTTCCGGTGTACAGGATGCGATGATCCAGTGGTGGTGGGGTCATAATGCAGTCGGGTTCTACCTGACAGCGGGTTTCCTCGGCATTATGTACTACTTCATTCCGAAGCAGGCGGGGCGTCCGATCTATTCCTACCGGTTATCTGTGATTCATTTCTGGGCGCTGATGTTCGGTTATGTGTGGCTAGGTGCGCATCATCTGCAGTACACCGCACTGCCTGACTGGACCGGTTCCCTGGGTGCCGCCATCTCTCTCGCCATGATCATCCCTTCCTGGGGTGGCGCGGTGAACGGCATGATGACGCTCTCGGGTGCCTGGGACAAACTGCGTACAGACTACGTATTGCGCTTCCTGATCATGTCTCTGGCCTTCTACGCCATGTCCACTTTCGAGGGGCCGGTGATGTCGATCAAGACCGTCAATGCGCTCTCGCACTACACCGACTGGACGGTCGGCCATGTACATTCAGGGGCGTTGGGTTGGGTTGCCATGATCGGAATTGGTGCCATCTATCACCTGATGACCAACGTGTTCCATGTGCAGATGTGGTCAGTCAAACTGATCAATGCGCACTTCTGGACCGCCACCATCGGTACGGTGATCTATATCGTCGCCATGTGGGTATCGGGCATCATGCAGGGCCTGATGTGGCGTGCCTATGATGAGTACGGCACCCTGGCCTACACCTTCGCCGAGTCCGTTGAGTCAATGCATCCCTACTACGCGATGCGTGCCATCGGCGGCATGGTCTTCCTGGCAGGTGCGGCAATTATGGTGTTCAACGTCATTATGACCGTGCTACAGGCCAACGCTCAGGGCAGTGTGCAGCAGGCACGCTCCGCAACCGCTGCAGCGTCTGCATAAGGGGAGTATTCAAAAATGGCTATGCAAGAAAAGCTTGAAAAAAATATCTGGGGTCTGGTGATAGTATTGGCATTGGTGCTCAGTGTGGGCGGTATTGTCGAGATTGTGCCGCTGTTTTATCTGGACAACACCATGGAATACAACAAACATCCCGAGATTGTCTGGCAGCGCAAAGCTGAACAGGCCCTGGTCGATCACCAGCCGGGAGATGGCATGCGTCCCTATACAGCACTTGAGCTGGCAGGGCGCGATGTCTATGTCCGTGAGGGCTGCTATCTCTGTCACTCCCAGATGGTGCGCCCGTTCCGTGATGAGAAGGAGCGTTATGGCCACTACTCGCTGGCTTCCGAGTCGATGTACGACCATCCCTTCCAGTGGGGATCGAAGCGTACCGGTCCGGATGTCGCCAGACTGGGTGGTAAGTACTCCGATGACTGGCACCGCAAACATCTGCGTGCACCCCGTTCAGTTGTGCCTGAGTCAGTCATGCCCAACTATCCCTGGTTGCAGCATGCCGAGCTGAATGGCGAAACCATGCAGTCTCACATGCTCGGTATGCAGCGACTCGGTGTTCCCTATACCGATGCCGATATCGAGGCAGCACCAGAACAGTTGAAGGGCAAGAACGAAGAGGATGCGGTGGTCGCGTTCCTGCAGGTGCTGGGCACCATGGTCAAGTTGGACGAAAGCAAGGTCTATCGTGAATAGTTTAAAAGACTATTTTTCGACTGATTTACAGGCGATGACCACCCACGATTGGGTGGGCACCATCCTCACCGTGGTCATCTTCCTGTTAATGCTTGGTCTGTATGTTTATGTCTTGCGTCCAAAGAAACGGGAGCACTTCGAAAAACAGAAGCATATCCCGATGGACGATGAACAGATAAATAGCGGAGATAAAAATGGCGGATAACAATCCATTTCCGGGTGAAAATAATACCGGACATATTTGGGACGATAATCTGCGGGAACTCGATAATCCGGTCCCTCGCTGGTGGATGATTGCCTTCTGGGCATCCGTCCTCTGGGTGATTGGTTATGCGGTTCTCTACCCTATGATTCCCGGGATCAGCGGTTATACCAAGGGCATCATGGGCTGGACCCAGATGGGTGAATACAAAGAGGGCCTTGATGAGGTCCAGATGGTTCGTGCGGAGTTCGAGACCAAACTGCAGGGGATGACTGCCAAGGAGATTCTGGCGGATGAGGGGCTTTCCAACTACACCATTGCTTCGGCCAAAGTGCTGTTTGGTGACAACTGTGCAGCCTGTCACGGCTCAAATGGTCAGGGTGGACCCGGATATCCGGTAATCGCCGATGACGACTGGCTGTATGGTGGCGCGGTGGAAACCATTGAGCAGACCATCACCAATGGCCGCATGGGTATCATGCCGGCCCAGGAGAAGCTGGTGACGGATGAGGAGCTGGATAAACTGGCGGCGGCTGTGATGTCCGGTAATCCGGCGGCTGAGCCCCTGTTTATGGAAAAGGCGTGTTTTGCCTGCCATGGCCCTGATGGCAAAGGCATGCAGGCGCTCGGTTCAGCCAACCTGACCGATGCCGTCTGGCGCTTCAAAGAAGAAGATCAGCTGGCCAGTGTCAAGCAGACCATTAAACACGGTGTAAACGACGCGTCCGATCCCATGACCCGCGATGCGGTCATGCCCAAGTTCGGTGATCGTCTGTCAAAGGATGACATCAAGAAGCTTGCGGTTTATGTGTACAAATTGGGTGGTGGTCAGTAACAGAGCGTTTTAGTCCAGGCTGCATGGAGAGCGGGTCTCCATGCAGCATAAACATTCAAATTGTTTGTATCTGGGGAGATATACGATGAATGCAGATGCTGTAGCTGTTGCGTCCTTTGTGGTTGTCGCGCTTTGCGTGGTGATTGTCGGTTATCTTGGTTTTAAGGTGAAGGGGCTGATGAACAAGGATGCAAAGAGCCATAGGGAATAAAAAACCACTTTAATCATAGGTGTATAAAAAGGGGGGTGAACCCCCTTTTTTAATGGTGATATAATGCAGGTTAGTTATTGACAAATCGCATTTTTTTCAACCCACCCTTTCAGTAAACTGATGCCCGGTTCGTTGCGATTGATTGCCGCATATTGGTCAAATATGCACGGCAGTCCACAGATGATTTAGAGGAGTGATTTCGTTGAGCGGCAATCCACAATCAAAGCATGATGCGGTAGTCGATGAATTGTATGCGGAGGCGGGTCACTGGAAGATCAATACGGGTGAAGAGAAGATCCACGCCAAGCGCATCCCCGGAAAATGGCGCATCTGGAAATGGATGGCCAGCCTGGTCTGGCTGCCGTTTTTTCTAGTGCCCTATCTGCGTTGGGGTGATCGGCAGGCGATCCTGTTTGATATCCCTAACCGACAGTTTCACCTGTTGGGGGTCACCATCCTGCCGCAGGACTTCTGGATGCTCTCCCTGCTGCTGCTGTTCTTTGCCATCCTGCTCGCGGTAGTTACGGCCCTGGCCGGGCGGGTCTGGTGCGGATTTTTCTGTTTCCAGACGGTCTGGACCGACATCTTTACCTGGTTTGAAGAGAAGCTGGAAGGTCCACCACAAAAACGTAAGAAACTGGATCAGGGGGCGCTTACCTTCACCAAGGTAAGGATCAAGGCGACCAAACATCTGATCTGGATTGCCATCGCCGCCTTGACCGGAATTTCGTTTGTGGCCTGGTTTGTGGACGCCTATCAGCTGTGGGCCGATCTGGTTACTTTCAATCTTGGCATCACCGCGGTCGTTACCATTCTCCTGTTTATTGGCGGGACCTATGGCCTTGCCGGTTATCTGCGTGAGCAGACCTGCTTCTGGCTCTGTCCCTACGCCCGCATTCAGGCTGTGATGGTGGACAACACGACGGCTGTTCCCACGTACGATTTTCATCGGGGAGAACCGCGCGGGCGGGTGAAAAAAGGGGCCAATGAGGCGCAGAGGACTACCGGCGACTGTGTCGACTGTAACCAATGCGTGGCGGTCTGTCCCACCGGCGTGGATATTCGCCATGGCCAACAGGAGGGATGTATTACCTGCGCCCTCTGTATCGATGCCTGTGACGCGGTGATGGAGAAACTGGATAGGCCCAAAGGTCTTATCCGCTATGAGTCGCTGGACGTGCTCAACGGCAAAGAGGAACGGCCGCTGCTGAAGCGTCCCCGGGTATGGGTCTACAGCCTGGTACTGCTGTTGTCAGTTGCCGGCATCGCCTATGGCATGGCGACACTGGATGCCATTGAGATCAAGGTGATACATTCCAGGCAACCCCTTTATGTACTGCAGAGTGATGGCTCTATCCAGAACAAATACACCATTAAAGTACTCAATAAACTGACAGAAGATCTGCAAGTGACTATAACTGCTCCCGATATCGAGGGGCTGGTGCTGGTGGGGGCGGATGAACCGGTGACGGCGCGGAAGGGTATGGTGACGCCGCGAACCCTGTTTGTGCGTATCCCACGCGACAAGCTCACTGTTGAGTCACAGCCGTTGGTGTTTTATGCAGAGACCACGGATAGCAGTGGCAAGCGGTTGATCAGCAGACGCGAAAGTGTGTTCATCGGTCCAGATAAATAACCATATAACGCACTTTCATTGTGGTGAAGTAGGCAAATAGCAAACAGCAACCCACCGGGAGATATCCCGGATACTGCTGTAAGAGGTTGAAGTGACAACGATGACAGACAAACAATCTCCCTGGCGCAATCCCTGGGTACAGGGCTGGGTCGGTTTACTGGTGGTATTTCTGATTGCCAATATGGTGATGATCTACCTCGCGGTCACTCACAACCCGGGTTTGGTGGTGGATGACTATTATGAGCGTGGCCAGGAGTATGAAAGGAACATGCTCAAACGGCAGGCGAGGAATCCCGGTTGGCAGATGAAAGTGATTGCTCCTGAACGCGTGGATGTAGCCGCTCCGGCACGTTATGGGGTGCGTATTACCGGTAAGGACGGATATCCGGTATCTCCCGATTCAGTCACCTTCCACGCTTACCGTCCCGCCAATGCCGACCTGGACTTTTCGGTACCCATGCAGGCCACCGATTCCGGTGTGTACGAAGCCGATATCAGCTTTCCCCGCCTGGGGGTGTGGGATATCCTTATCAGCGCAAAGCGTGGAGATGACGAATATAACCTGTCACACAGGGTCAGCGCGGGCGTCAATTAAGGCAACGCCGGATGGTTTGTTCAGCTGACAGCCATGCGGCTGGCCCCCGTTCTGTGCCATCTTATTCTCCCTCGCCGGACAACGATGTCCGGCGCACTTATTGGTAGATCAGAAACAGTTGTCCGGTCTCCTTCGGCCCTCTGGAAGAGGCGGTGACTTGGCGGGGAGTAGCTCCGGGTGAGTTCCAACAGTCAGAAACAGTGCTTTCACTGCACACTGCCGGTGTCGGTGGACAGTGAAGTGATGTCGGCGATCAAAGGTGAACACCGCAGCTTCTGCTGTATCGGCTGCCAGTCGGTCTGTGAGGCGATCTATGCCGCGGGCCTTGATGGATTCTATCAGCGCATGTACGACGGTACGGCGCTGGCGCCTCCGCCCGAACTGCCGAAGGAACTGGCTCTCTATGACATGGATGAAGTGCAGGAGGAGTTTGTCGACAGCCTGGGTGAGACCCGGGAGATCCATCTGCTGGTGGAGGGCATTCACTGTGCCGCCTGTGTCTGGTTGATCGAGCATTCACTGTTGAACCTGATGGGCGTCAAGCAGGCGCGGGTCAATCTCTCCGGGCGTCGGCTGCACGTGATCTGGGACAACAGCCGCCTCAAACTATCCAGCATTATCCGTCGCCTGGGGCAGATCGGTTACGCCGCCGTGCCCTACGATCCCGATGCGGCGGAGGATCGCTTGAAGCGGGAGAACCGGCACCTGCTGTATCGCATGGGATTTGCCGGCTTCACCATGATGAATCTGCTGTGGATCTCGATCGCCCTCTATAGCGGTGCCGATAAGGGTGAATTCCGCATGCTGTTTCAGTGGGTCGGCTTTGCCCTGGCGACACCGACTCTGCTCTATTCAGGCTATCCGTTCTTTAAAGGGGCCTGGGCCGGTATCCGCCATCTCCACCTGGGGATGGATGTGCCGATTGCGATCGGCGCCGGTATCACCTACCTCTATTCGATCTATGTGATGCTGAGCGGGTCGGTGACCGGCGAGGTCTACTATGACACAGTGGTCAATTTCATCTTTGTGATCCTGGTTGGGCGCTATCTGGAAGCAATATCCAAACGTCAGGCGGTGGCCTCGACTCAGCGGTTGCTGGATCTGCAGCCCCGGGTGGCTACGTTGCTGTCGGATGCGGGCGAGAAGGTAGTGCCCATCCGCTCCGTCAAACCGGGTGACCGGGTGCTGATCCGGCCGGGAGAACGAATCCCGGTGGATGGCGTGGTGCTGGAAGGCCAAAGCGCGGTGGATGAGGCATTGTTGACCGGCGAGTCGGTCCCGGTGCAGAAATCACCGCAGATGCCGGTCTCGGCCGGCACCATCAATGGGCACGGTGCGCTGCAGGTTGAGGTGACCGGGCTGCTGAAGGACAGCGCGCTGGGACGCATCATCCGTCTGGTGGAGGAGGCGCAGGCGAGCAAGGCGCCGATCCAGTGCGTGGCGGACCGGATCGTGCCCTGGTTTGTCGCCATTACCATCGGTCTGGCAACGGCCACTTTCTTCTGGTGGCTGAATAGTGACTTCGAGACCGCGTTAATGGCGGCAACGGCCGTGCTGATCATTACCTGCCCCTGTGCCTTTGGTCTGGCTACACCCATGTCCATTGCCGTGGCCACCGGCCTGGGCGCGCGGCACGGTATTCTGATCCGCAACGGCGATGTACTGGAGCGGTTCTCATCCATTGATCATTTTGTGTTCGATAAAACGGGTACCCTGACCGAGGGGGCGATGCGGGTCACCGTCATTCACACCGGAAGTTCGGAATGGAGTCCCGGTGAGTCGGTAAACGGCGAGGTGGGGCAACTGCTGGGGCAGCTGTTGGCGGTTGAGCAGTTTTCTGAACATCCAATAGCGGCGGCCCTGGTGGAATGTGCCGAGTCGGCCGGCTGGAAACGGCAGCAGTTGCAGGTGACAGCGTTCGTTAATCGTCCCGGCTATGGGGTTTCGGCCGTGGTGGAGGACGCAGTGGTTGTGATTGGTAATGCCGCCTGGATGCGGGAGAACGGTGTTGTGGCCGAGCCGGCGTTCCAGGCGCTGGCCGCGCACCTGGATCAGACCGGTACCGGTTCACTGTACTGTGCTGTGAATGGTGTGGAGCGCGCCTTGATTGGCGTGGAAGATCCACTCAGAATGGATGCGGCGGGGCTGGTGGGCGATCTCAAGGCCGCGGGTATGGCACTCACCATGCTCAGTGGTGACCGGCAGCGGACCGCGGAGGCGATTGCCGCCCGCCTGGGCGGTATGCCGGTCATCGCGGAGGTGTTGCCGGAGCAGAAGGATCAGGTGATCGACCGGCTGCAACAAGATGATCTCCGGGTGGCGATGGTGGGTGACGGGGTGAATGATGCCCCGGCGCTGGTGCGGGCCGATGTCGGTATCGCGCTGGGTTCGGGCACCGATGTCTCCATCGCCAGCGCCGATATCGTGCTGATGAGCAGTGAACTGGACAAGGTGCGGCTGGCCTCGGAGCTGTCCCGGCGGACTTTGCGGACCATCCGCCAGAACATCGGCATCTCCATAGCGTATAATCTGATCATGGTGCCGCTGGCGATGTCTGCCTTTATCACCCCGCTGGTGGCCGCTATCTCGATGCCGATCAGCTCCCTGTTGGTGATCGGTAACGCCGCGCGCATTCGCACCCTGTTCAAAGGCAGGCATTGATGAGTGATGATGTGGTAATTGGAGTGACCGGATGGATGTGATCTACGGTTTGATTCCCGGTATGCTGATTCTTGGCTTGGTGGGAGTGGTGGTTTTTTTCTGGGCGGCCAAAAGCGGTCAGTTCGAGGACCTGGAAGGGGAGGCCAGTCGCATCCTGATGGATGATGATCTGACCGAAACCCGGTCCACACCGCCCGACAATGAACCAAAAGATACGGTTGTGGATAAACCGGATAAGACCGATTAGCCGCATCTGAAGTCATTAATTTACTGGTTACCCACCAGACCAAGCTATGCTCGAATTGCGTTTTTAAAGCCGCGAATGAACGCAAATGGACACTAATAGTGTTATTTCGTAAACGCCGCAATCTCTGGTCTGCGACGTGCCGATCGTTTGCGGTTGTGGATGTGTCCCGGTTAAGTCGTGGGCAGATTGCTGGCTTGATTACTATTTGCGTTTATTCCATCCTTAGGTCCGTAAACGGTGCATCCCTGCACCACTCCTCGCGTTCATTCGCGGCTTATATTTTCCTGGATACGGCGGAGTTAGATGAGTGATCAGGTTACTTCTTTTAAATCAGTGGGCAGGTCGCATCCGTGAATATGAATGATCCGTTCGGACGGGTACAGCAGAAACAGCAGAGCAGCTATGACTCGCTGAGGCGTTCACTGATAGAGGCAGGGGTCGGCACCCGTGGCGCCGCCGAATCCGTGTTGAAGAGCATGTTGCAGCGGGCGGCTGTTATCACACTGCTGGTTATGCTGGTGACAGCGGCGGTGGCGCTGTTTCTTCCGCAGATGCGGGCCGCTGCCTTGACCTTGGCGTTCATTATCCTGTTCTGGCTGCTGGTGACGACAATGAATGGTTACAGCTTTGTCAGGCGCTATATCAAGGAAGAGTTATCTGTTGAAAAGGAACGGTGATACGGCGGTCGGGCAATTTATAGTTCAGGCAATGATGTCGGGTTACGTCTTTGGCTAACCTGACCTACCGGCGGTAGAACGGTAGGATGGGCAAAGCTTGCGTGCCCATCATTGGTGAATGCACGTACCGGCTGATGCCATCCTCAGGTCACCCGGGTTGGGGTTAAGCCCTTCATGAGTATCCTAGCCTGGTTTAAGCCGCTATCGTCCAATCGGGAAGAAGCGCATGGAGTTACGGCAGCGCAATCAGGCAAGCGGACTCGACTCAACGATGTTCCGGATTACGCCCGCATGGGACTGTGCACCTGCCGAAGGTCCGTGGGGCGGGCTTTATCCAGGCTACGGGTTGGTTAGTTGTGTAGCGGTTTCAATACCTGGTCGAAGTCGGCCGGATTGATATACTGGAACACCTCTTTACCTTCCGGGTTGACGGCGATATCCAGTCCCTTGGCCGGGTAGAGCCAGTGGGTGGTTGGTGAGTCCGTTTCTTTGATCTTCTGTTCCGGATCACCAAAACGGCTGGTAATCAACGCCTCATCCAGATCGGCGGCAGGGATATAGGTGATGAAAGCAATCTTTTCCTGTGCCAGCCTTTCCATATCACTACTGGAAAGCTCCACTTTTCGGGTGTCATCGCCCAGCTTACTGATCCGTTCACCGCGTTCAAACATCTCTTCTGCCTGCTCCTCGGTAAGCTCAAGATTGAGCACAACATCGGCCTTCAGACCGCTGATATAGATGCGCTGGAAATAGACTTCCACCATATAGCGGTTTTCCGGGGTCAGAAAGAGGCTGGCCTTACCCTGAGACTGGAAGCTTTGGCGGGCCTGACCCAGGCTGCTATTCTTCAGCACTAGACCGAATACCGAGAGATTTCCCTGACGGTCCAGCCGCAGATCCCAGGGCAGCTTGGGATTCTCTTCAACCGTGCGCCCGCCCGGTAACAGGATTGCGGCGGCCAGGGCGATCAGGGTGGCGGTCAGTATGCCGAGAAAGATTTTGCGTTCCACCTGTTTCACCTGCCTGCGGATGGGTTCTGTTGACTGAGTACTAAATTGAGAATCTGTGGGGCGTTGTGAATTGTCATGTCGGTCAATCACATTGGACTGCTATTCTACCCGACAATGGTTCTGGAGAATACGGTGTGACGGTGATGGGTAATACACTCTGGTTTATCAATCTGCTGAAAGATCACCCCTGGATTGGTTTTATGATTGGACTGGCCTTTGTCACGGTCATGTTCGGGTCAAAGAATCTGGTGATCTATTTTTACTCACGCCACAAGGCGAAGCAGACCGACCAGTCGCCATGAAGCTGTTCTGTTTTACCCCAATCGATATTTGATGAGCTCCTAGCCTCCCAAAAACAGCCGCTCCACCTCGGGGTTTTCCAGCAATTCATCGCCACGACCGGCCATAGCCACCTGCCCCGAGACCAGCACATAGCCGATATCGGCAAACGCCAGTCCCTTACTGGCGTTCTGCTCCACCAACACGATGGTTTTGCCATCCTGATGCTGGAGATCGTCCAGTATCTCAAACACTCTGTCGATATAGCGCGGCTCCAGTCCGATCGACGGCTCATCCACCAGCAGCACTTCGGGTTGCATGATCAGGGCGCGCGAGATCTCCAACAAGCGTCGCTCGCCACCGGACAGCACCCCGGCCCGTTGCCGGCGGCGCTCTCCCAGGCGGGGGTACTTTTCCAGCACCCGTTCGGTTGCTTCGCGCACCGCCTGGCGGTCATTCAACAGGTAGCCGCCCATGTTGAGGTTCTCTTCTACCGTCATGTCGGGAAAAACCGAGTTGTCTTGCAGAATATAGGCGATGTGGGCGTGGCGCAGTTTATCCTTTGGGCTGAGATGGGTGATCTCGGTCTTGCCCATGCGAATGCGTCCGCCGGTGATGTTGGTGAAACCGTAGACCGAATGCAACACGGTGGATTTGCCGGCGCCATTGGGCCCGATGAGACAGAGCGATTGTCCCTGGCCCACATAAAGATCAATCTGGTGCAGGATCTCCATACGACCGTAGCCGGCCGCCAGGGAGTCGATGCGCAAGCGGGGGGCTCCACCGGACAAGGCCAGCAAGGCCTCACGAGTTGGTCCCTGGGCGGCAATGCGCTCGGCCTGACGGGCCACTTCATCGACTGACAACACGCTCTCCACGCTGCCCAGCCCATAGTCTTTTGTGGAATGCCGCTCGCTCATTGGGTCCCCAGATAGGCGTCAATGACCCGTTGATCAGTGCGGATCTGCTGTGGGGTGCCCGAGGCCAACAGCCGGCCGCGGGAGAGACAATGCAGCTCCTGCGCCAGGTTCATGATGACTCGCATGTTATGTTCGATCACCAGCAGGGTTATGCCGAGTTGCTCGTTGACTCGCTGCAGCCGTTCGATAATGCCGTTGATCAGGGTTGGGTTGATCCCCGCGGTGGGTTCATCGAGCAGCAGCAGTTTGGGTTGGTTCATCAGCGCCATGGCAAACTCGAGCAGCTTCTGTTGGCCGAAGGAGAGATCACCTGCCAGCAGATGGCGTTTACTGTAAAGACCAACAAACTCAAGTAGCGCCTCGACTTTGTCCTGGTCTTCGCGGGGGGAGCGCACGAGCATGCTCCAGAGCCCCTCATGATCGTGCGGCGTGCTGATAAGCATGTTTTGCACGCAGTTCATCCGGCCGTAGATGCGGGTCTGCTGGAAGGTACGCAACAGTCCGCGACGGGCGATCTGCGGCACCCGCAGCCGGGTGATCTCACGGCCTTGAAAACGGATCGATCCGGCATCGACGGGATAGAAACCCACGATAGCGTTGAACAGGGTGGTCTTGCCCGAGCCGTTGGGACCGATCAGTCCGACGATGCCGCCTTCGGGCACGCTCAGGCTGATTGCTTCATTGGCCACGATGCCGCCAAAGCGTTTGCTGACTCCTTGTACCTCGAGCAGGGCCATCAGGACGACTCCTCATCGGGCCGGGATTCGCTGTCCACGCGGTGTCCAAAACGTTCGGGCCAGCGTTCCTGTACCCAACCCAGGATACCCTGGGGGAAGAACACCACGATCGCCACGATGAGGGCGCCCAGCGCCACCCGCTGCCAGCCAAACAGAAAGTTCCAGAACAGCTCCTGGGTCAGGTGGAACAGTACCGCGCCCAGCACCGGTCCCCAGATGGTGCCCTTGCCCCCCAGGATGGCCATAAGGATCATCCAGATGCCGAAGGTGGCGCCAGAGAAGGCCACATCGCGTGGGTCGATGAAACCGATCAGGTTGCCCACCGCACCACCGGCCAGGGCGAGAAAAAACGCCGCCACGCACCATGCCACTGTCTTGTATCGGGTGGTGTGCAGTCCCATGGCCTCGGCCTTGTCCTCGTCGTCGCGGATGGCATTGATAGCCAGTCCGAAGCGGCTCCGGTACAAGCGACGTAACACGAAAAAACAAGACACAGTGAATGACAGTGCCAGGAAATAGTAGAACAGGTTACGCTCGCTGATCTCACCGGGGTATTGTGGCGTGACCATGCCCGAGCCGGCCCCGACATACTCCCAACCCCCGGCAATCTCGCCGGCGGCCACCCCGAGTCCCAGGGTGCAGATGGCGAAATAGTGGCCGCGCATGCTGAGTACACCCGCACCCAACAGGGCCGCGACCGCCGTGCTGATCAGGGCGGCGCAGACCAGCCCGAGTGCGAGGGCGGTGAAATAGTCCAGTCCTGAATCGCGCTGGACAATGGCACAGGCGTAGGCACCGATGCCAAAGAACAGGATGTTGCCAAAGGAGTTGTAGCCCATCTGCCCGCCCAACAGGTCCCAGGTCAGGGCGAACACGACCATGATCCAGAGAAAGGTGAACTGGGTGATGAAATTGGGCAACAGCCAGGGGAGGACCAGCGCTGTCAGGCCGATTCCGGATATCAACAGGAATTCATGGCCGGATATCCGCTTCATTTCAGATACTGCCGCTTGCGGCCCAGCAGTAGATTGCGTGCCACCAGAATGACGACCAGCAGCGAGAACACAAAGGCGGCCTGGTACTCCACCCCCAGCACAAAACCGGCAAAATTTTCCGCCGCGCCAAGCCCCAGACCGGCACCGATAACCCCCAGCAGATTCCCCAGACCGGCCACCACAACGATCATGAAGGCGCGAACGGTGTAGACCAGGCCGAAATAGGGGTGAATGATCCAGGTCATAGCCACCAGGGCACCGGCGGCTCCGCAGATGGCGGCGTTCAGGGCAAAGGTGGTGGCGTAGACCCGGTCGGTGTCGATGCCCATGATACGGGCCGCGCGGGCATTTTGCGCGGTCGCCCGGATGGCCTGTCCCAGGCGTGATTTTTTCAGGAACAGCCACAGCGCACCGCCGGTCAGTACCGCGATCAGCGCCGCGGCCAGCTTGATGTTGGCGATGGTCACCATGCCGTCAAACAGGAAGCTGGTCCCCAGCGCGCCCTCGGCCGTGCGTACGTCGGCACCGAAGATCTGGTTGGCCAGTTGCTGGAGCAGAATGCTGATACCGAAGGTGGCCAGCAGTGAGATAAACAGGTCGCGGTCGACAATGCGAAAGATCACCAGTCGATAGATCAGCCAGCCGAGAATATACAGCAGCACCGCCGCCAGTGGTACGCCCAACATGGGGTGGATACCGGCGTCGGCTAGCAGCACGGCGACAAACCCGCCCAGCATGACATATTCGCCCTGGGACACATTGATGATGTTCATCACGCCCCAGACCAGCGCCATGCCGTAGGCCGCCAGCGCAAAAATGGAGCCAGCCAGCAGGCCATCCAGCAGGAGTTGCACCAGCAGGATGGGCGCTTCAACCAGGATGGCAATGTTGTCCATGACAGGTTCCCGATGATGACCGGGGCATCGATCGATGCCCCGGTGTTGTTCTGGCCCGACTCCCCGTGCTCAGGATTAGCGCTCTGCCCAGGGCGATGTAGGATGACGCAGCTTGGACGAGGCCCATTGGGTGGGTGCGACCACGTTGTATTGGCCGTCCTGAACCTGATACAGCACCATGGGTTTGGCGATATTCTTGCCCGAGTCGTCAAAGTCGATGTTGCCGTAGAAGGTCTGGCGGTTGGTGGCGGCCAGGGCGTCGCGCACCTGCTCCTTGTCGATGGAGCCGGCGCGCTGGAAGGCATCCACAAAGGTCAATACCGTGGCGGTGCTCTCGGCGGCCTGGTAAGGCGGTGCATAGTCATATTCGCTTTCAAACAGCTGGGCGTATTCCTCGGCCGTGCCAAACCATTCGTCCCGGTAATTGAGATGGCGATCCCACTGGGAAGCGCACAGCGCGTACTCGGCGGCCTTGCCGAATTTTTCAATTACCTGGGCCGAATCGCAATGGGTCAGGGCCAGCATCGGGACATCGATCTTCATCTCCGATACCTGCCGAATGGCCAAAGCCGCCCCCTTGGCATGCCCCGAAACCACCAGCAGATCGGGCTTGAGTGCGCGCACCTTGGTCAGGGAGGTGGACATGTCGTTGATCTCCGGGGGGAGTTTGTCGTCGATGACCATTTTCATGCCGTGGCGTTTGGCGTCGTCCAGCACCCCGGCCCGGACGTCCTGCGAGAAGGGGTCGTTTTCAAACACGCCGGCGATGCGCACGCCGGCCGGGTCCTTGCCCATGGCGCGTGCCTGCTCCGCGGCCAGATCAATTGCCGATTGGAGATACTGTTCGGAAGTGGAGAGAACCGCGAACAGGTAGCGGTAACCCTGGGTGAACAGAGCGCGCGAGGCGCCGTTGCCTTCAACCATGGGAACCTTGTACTTCTCGGTAACCGGCGCGATGGCCTTGGTGAGTCCGGAGCTGTAGGGCCCCAGGATAAAATTTACCTTGTCCTGGTTGATCAGCCGTTCGATCAACTGGGCGCCACGTGCCGGAGTGGACTCGTCATCATAATAGATGATCTGCAGGAGATAGCTGTTGTCGCCGACCTTGATGCCACCGTTCTCGTTAATGCGTTTTACGGCCAAATCGTAGCCGTTCTTGGTGTGCTTGCCATTGGTGGAGTACTTCCCGGTAAAAGAGACGGCGGCACCCAGGGTAATCGTCTCGGCGGCATACAGGTTGACGGTCGCGAAAGCAGACCATGCCAGAGCGAACACACACAGGGCCAGCAGGGATTTTGTCATCCTCAACATCGTAACGTCCTCCTTTTTGATTTAGGGGGTCGGGTTTGACCGGAATATTCAGGCCAGTGCTTCCGGGAGGCACACTCACACGGCTGCCGTAAAACTGGCGATAGCGTGTTGGTCGACATCCAGCAGATGGCGCTTATATCTTGATAGTAGAACAGCCGGATAGGAACGCAAGACTGTTCCGCCAGACGGATGACTCTTTCCTGAATTCAGGTAAATAAGCCGATTCAATACGCTGGGAAGGATTATTGAGATATCTGAATCAACCAGGCTGTGCCGGCCCTCTGTTCGGGTAATGCAGAAAAAATGGATTGACGAAAACCGGAGTATTCAACTCGGCCGATCCCCGGAAGCAGCAATACGAACCGGAACAAATATACATTCAGACAGCGCGGCAATTCTTATGACCGTTTGGAGCAGTGCAGCGATCTTGTGAATACTTGCAAACAGTGTGACATCCTGTGCCAGATTTGGGATGAAATTATCGATTTGACGAGGCTCCTGCTGGATCTGCCCAGTTTGCATTTTTGTTTAATTTCCTATTTATCAAAATACCCCAATAAAAAAATACCATATTAATCAGGGTGTTTGAGTGCGGTTTGGTGTGTGTCTCACTCAGTGGGGTGAAAATGGTGCAAAGTGTTCAAGAAAATACGGCATATAAATTGCGTCATTTGCCGATTAAGATGGTTTTGCTCATGTCATCAACAGGTGTTATGCGCGAAATGCAATCTGGAATGACCTGAAAAAAGGGCATTCAGAATTAAGTTGGTCACTCAAGAATCAACAGGTCTGTAAGGCCGAAAAACGCAGTACTCATTTATAACATTCACTATGAGGAGGGTGTGTCCCATGCCACTAGATTTGATGATAACAACTGAACCGGGATAACCGACGGTTTGTTCTATTTGCACTGTTCTCCAACATCAGCAGCCATTTGCTCCGGCGGTACATCGGCCTGTGGGAGATTCAGTTGTCCACCAATCATTCGAGAGGTATCAGAATATGCTTGATTTCCTATACCAGACAGGCTGGGGCGCATTCACCATAATGCTCCTGTTTCAAATTCCCTTTCTGCTTGTGTTTCCCTATATCGTCTATCGGAAATGTTTTGTCGATTCCACACCGAGTAACACCAATCCAAGAACGATAACGCGCCTGGAAACCGTATGGATCATTATCGCGATTGCGCTTTTTGTGATCGTTAATCTGTACAGCATCAGCTACATGCCGATGTCCAGGACTGCCGCAACCGTGAAGACGGCTCCGGTTATTCAGGAAGTCGATGTGACCGCACGTTCCTGGAGTTACGACATTTCCAATCGACAGTTTGAAGTTGGAACACCCGTTCGCTTTTCGGTGAAAAGTGTCGATACGATGCATGGCTTTACCGTATATCACCCGAACGGAAACATACTCTTCAATATGATGCTGATCCCTGGATTGGAGAAGGCTTCATCACTGGTCTACACATTTACCGAACCGGGCAAATATAAAGTGCGCTGTCTGGAGTATTGCGGAATCGCCCACCACGGAATGCAGGATGAGCTGATAGTTGTGAAAAACGACGGTTGAGTTCAGGCAAAGTACTTGAGAGGAAATTAAACATGTTAGTTGCAACAATTAAACGTACCCCATTCCTGGGAAAGATGTTTGATGTCGATGAGAGTACCGGACTATCCGATATCAACACTTGGCCGGCCATGATGATCATGACATCGTTTGTCTGGCTGATCGTGGCCATTTTGCTGGGTGTTCTGATGCCGGTTATTCAGATGGCGGAAATGGATACCAATCTCTTCTATTCAGCCATCACACTGCATGGAGCGGCCCTGGCTTTTCCCTTCCTGTTTCAATTCATGATGGGTATCAGTCTGCACCGCTCGGGTGGCTGCATGGGTAAGTCGGCGTCAGGAAAACTGACCACATTGATTTATCTGTGCATGAATGGGGGGGCCGTGCTGTTGACCCTGGCGGTGATTGGTGGGCTGAAAATCACCTACACCGTTATGTATCCACTACCCTTGGTCGGTGCCCAGATGGGGGCGTGGAGTATGAATATGGTGGTGCTCGGATTTACCGGCATCGCACTGGTACTGACTTCTATCATATTCCTGTACCCCATACAGATCATCCGCATGTCTTTCTTTGGCAAACAGCGTGAAGAGTTGCTGCTGTCGGCGCGCACTCTTAAAGATCCCGGTATGCTCGGTATGGTGATGTCGGTCATGATCCTGATTGTAACGGGGACGCCGTTGATGATTGTTGCCGGTGCCTTGATACTGGCTCTGTATGGTATCGTTCCGCTGGAGGCGGTAGCCTGGGCCTCCGAACCCGTGGTCTTTCAGTATGTGTTCTATATTTTTGCGCACAATCTGATGGAAGCGATGGCCATTATGGTAATTAGTGCCGTTTACGCCACGTTGCCACTCTACCTGGCCGATGGAACCCGCAAACTATACAGCGATAAGCTGGCTAATCTGGCGCTTTGGATATTGCTGGTGACTTCAGTGACCTCGTTCTTCCATCACTTTTATACAACCAATCCGGGTCTGCCTTCCGCACTGGCCTATCACGGCAACTTCATGAGTTGGGCAACCGGTGTTGGTGCCGCCCTTTCGACCTTTACTATTTTGGCGACTATCTGGAAGCATGGTATTAAACCTGAACCCGGTCTGATGGCTATACTTGCAGGATTTGTTGTCTACATCCTTGATGGTATCAATGCCATGGTTGCAGGAAACATTGCTGTCTCATATCAGGTCCACGGTACCCTTTGGGTAGGTGGCCATGCGATGTCGGTTCTGATCGCCATGTGTCTGATGTGGATGGGTGTCCTCTATCACCATTATCCGGTTATTACCGGAAGAAAGCTGGATACAACACTTGGTAATCGTTTCGTAAAACTCTATTTTGTTGGTGCGGTTGGTCTGTTGTATTCGTTTGCAGCCGGTGGAGCCATGGGTATGCCGAGACGCTTTGCCGATTGGGATGCCGGTCCCAGTGGTTGGATGATGGTGGGGATTGCCATCCTGATATTCGGTCTTCTCCTGATGGCGGGATTTGCCACCTACATGCAGAACTTCCTGAGATCGAGGACGATCTCTTGAAGCTAATCGTGATTCCCGGGTGTAGGGGCACAACACAATAGCGTGTTGTGCTTGTCGAGCGGGCAGGAAGATACCTCCTGGCGCCTGCCCGCTTCGACATTTGTCGCTATATATTCGACAACCGGCCAATAGTGTCGGATGTGCAGATTGAGGTGGGATGGCATGATTAAACAGCTGGTCAATCTATTTAAGCTAAGAATAGGCTTTATCATGATGCTAACAGCGCTCGTGGCGATGGCAGCCACGCCCGGGCGTTCGGTCACCCTGACAGAAATAATTGTTCTGGCGCTCACCGTGCTTGTCGCGGCCGCCAGTGCGGGTGCGTTCAATCAATATTACGAGACCGATCTCGATGCGCTGATGGCGCGCACCAGAAATCGACCTTTTGTGACCGGTGTGTTAACCAAGGGACCATTCTGGTTAATGGTGATCAACGGGTTGCTGTTCGTGAGTGTGGCGATTGCTGCTGTTGTTCTGAACGGTATGGCGGCGCTCTATATTTTTCTCGGCGCCTTTTTCTATGCGGTGGTCTACACTGTTTGGTTAAAGCGGCGTACCTGGATGAATATTGTCATTGGCGGAGCCTCGGGCAGCTTTGCCGTGTTGGCTGGAGCCGCTGCCGTTGATCCGGTTCTGACGCCAGTTCCCATACAGTTGGCACTGGTCCTGTTTTTCTGGACACCTTCCCATTTCTGGAGTCTGGCGATTGCTCAGCACAAGGATTATGCCGCCGCCGGCGTGCCCATGCTGCCTGCCATAGCAGGTAACGAATATGCCGCCAAGGTAGTGCTGGGAAATACGTTGATTCTGGTCGCCATTTCGGTGATGCCCTATTTTTATGGCATGGGCTGGATTTATCTCCTGGGTGCTGTAAGTGGTGGAGGATATTTTCTCTATCGGAACCTGAAGATGATTCAGGATGCCGGGAGAAAAAATGCCATGGCCAGCTTCTTTGCTTCACTGATACAACTCTCGCTCTTATTGATTGGAACAGTACTCGATGTGCTGATCCTGTCGTGAGCCGTCTGTCGAACGTTCGGCAGTGAGTAGATAAGGATTACGCATGGATTGCAAACTGTGTGGTTTACCGACGCCCAATCCTGCCGTTCAGCAGGATGGCTATGATTTCTGCTGTTATGGTTGCAGCACGGTCTATGCGCACTTTGGTGACGCGTTGTTTAATTCGCCTGATCCGGTTAAGGAAGATGAACCTTCTTTACCGCTTGAGGGTAAAGAGGCGTTCCTTCGTATCGAAGGCATGCACTGTGCTTCTTGCGAGTTCATGCTCAAGAAGTTGGGTGAGCGGGTCAAGGGTGTGCTCGATGTAACCGCCTGCTATGCGACATCCACCGCCAAGGTGACTTATGATCCGGATATCATTGACGAGTCTGATCTTCCCGAGGTGCTGAGCCATGCCGGTTACAAGGCAGGGTTCAGATCCGAGATCGTCGAGCAGCGTGATGATGATCTGTCACTGCTCAGGCTGCTCACGGGCGTGAGTCTGTCCGCTATTGTCATGATGTTGTACCTGGCCTTTTTTTATCCGACCAATCTCGGGTTGGTGTCAGTGGAAGAGCTTGAGTCAATGCGATGGCTGGCTTTTTATGCGGCACCACGGGTGATGTTTCTCCTAACCACTATTCTGATTTTCTACGTCGGTTTTCCCATCCTGCGTGGTGCATGGATCGGGATCGGGGCCGGTGCCCTGAATATGGATAACCTGCTTGCCATCGCCATTCTGGCCGCCTATGGATACAGTATTCATCAGATGTTGATCGGGTCGCATGACCTCTATTTCGATGTGGCCGCAGTCATTGTGACGGTGGTCACGGCCGGGCGATTCTTTGAACATAATGCCAAATTTAATGCCACGGCGGAACTCTCCAGGATAATTGCTGCCTGGAATCCAAGAATACGGGTGATCCAGGATGAAGGTATTGTTGAAAAGAGTATGGATGCGCTTCAGCCGGGTGATCGCTTTGTCGTCTCGCAAGGAGAATTCATTCCCGTTAACGGAACCATATTCCAGGGTGTAGGCGCCCTGGATGAATCGCTCATGACCGGCGAGCCCCATCCGGTGACGCGTAGCGTGGGTGCGGAGGTGTTGGGTGGGACCTCCCTGGTTGAGGGAGAGCTGACCGTGACGGTGGGTGAGTCGGTTGAGAGTCAGATGGAGGCGTTGACCCGTATCCTCTGGCGTGCTCAGAGTACGTCGGATGGCCTGCTCGGGATGGCCGATCGATTTGCCAGGGTGTTCGTGCCCCTGGTGCTGTTCCTGGCTGCGGGGATTACAACCGGCTTGTTGCTGAATGGTGCATCGACCGGTACGGCGCTGCTGGCTGGGCTGGCCACCCTGATTGTCTCCTGTCCCTGCACGTTTGGATTGGCCGTGCCCCTGACGACCGCCGCGGCCGTCAGCACCGCACTCAAGCACGGTATAATCATCGGCCGCCCGGCAGCGTATGAAAAGACCGCACAGATAAACTCCATCGCACTTGATAAGACAGGCACCCTGTCGACGGGAAAAATGCAGGTGACAGCGGTTTATGGTCCGCCCGAAGTTGAATGGTACTCGGCTGCTGTAGAGCGTTTCTCTCAGCACCCGGTTGCCAATGCGATTGCCAGGCTGGATGCAAGATATGCGGCCATGAATCCGATCATTCATCCAGGTAAGGGGGCTGAGGCACTGGTCGAGGGCAAAACAGTGGCGGTCGGTAGTCAGGCACTTTTCAGATTGTTGGACTGGACTATACCGGACCACCTGCAAGCCCGGATCAAGGGATCGTCAGCCGGTGGCGTTGTATCCTATGTCGGTTGGGGTGGTCAGGCAATGGGTGCCATCGTGACGGGTGACCAGCCTCGACCCATGTGGAAAGAATTTGTCGCCGGTTTGCGCCAGCGGTATCGTGTTGTCATGCTGACCGGCGCTGAGCGCACGGATGGCTATGAGACCGCCGTGGATATGTCTCATGCCGGTATACCCCCTGAAACCAAGGCAGCTATTGTCAGGCAACTACGTTCAGACGGTGGCGTAGTTATGATTGGTGATGGCAGCAACGATGGACCGGCACTGGCGGCGGCGGATCTGGGTATCGCCTTCGGTGTACCCACCTCGCTGGCGGCGGATGCCGCTGATCTGATTATCCCGGGCGACAGATTGGACCGTATCACCATAGCGCTTGATCTGTTGGGCAGTGTGCGTCGTCGGGTGCGTCAGAATATCGGCTGGGCGTTGCTGTATAACGCGATAGCCATACCCCTGGCCTTGTCGGGTATGTTAAATCCACTGTTTGCGGCGCTGGCGATGGCATCAAGCAGTATTCTGGTGGTGTGGAATTCATCCCGTTCACTGGAACAGGATGAATGGGGTCTGCTGTCGCTGGATCAGGCGGTTACATCGGGACCGGATGATTGGTCCAGGTTGGGCAGCAAGGTCCCGCTTGAAACAGCCGGGACCTGATTGTCGTTCAACGTTCGTCTTTCAGTGATTTGATCATCTCAATCATGGTTTGATTTGCCTGGGCATTTGGCGCTTCCATGAAGTTGACGACATAACAGTCACCCATTTCACACACACCGATACTGCGTGGCCGAACAGCCAGTACCTCGGCGGTCGGCAGTTCCATGCCAAAACAGAAGATAATATTTTTCGCCGCATATATGTTCGGGTTGATCTCCCCGTTCAGTTTCTTTGTGTGTTGATATTGGTCAAAGATGTCTATGTAGGCGATGACCGGATGATCGACAATCATCTGTCTCAGGTCGGCAATAATATCATCAACACTGTTATGCCGTAGTTCATTTTTAGCATAACTTATCTCGTACAGTGAGTACTTTTCTTTAAAAACCTTCTGTTTCATCGTTTTCTCATGCTATTAAGTGGGATTGATAATCACGGCGTCAGGATCAGATCAGCCGTTGCCTGAAATACTCGCGTAACCAGTAGCTGTAACAGTTCGCGGATTCGATCTGCCGACGTACTCCTTCCAGTCGATACCAACCCCAGGCGTCTGCCTCGTCGGGGTCTGGATTTGCCGGGCCGGCATAGCTGCCAAAAAAGAGGTGGACGATCTCGTTTTCAATCATCTCTTCTCCGACCTGGGCCTGGTAATGTGTCACCGCCCGCCATGTCAGATCACACCGGATGCCCATCTCCTCGGTCAATCTTCGGTGCGCGGCAGCCGACAGGCTTTCATCAGGTCTTGGATGTCCGCAGGCGGCATTCGCCCATAAACCGGCAGAGTGATATTTCTTGCCACATCGTCGTTGCAGCAGGATGTCCGGTCCATTCATCAATATCACCGAGAATGCCCGATGCCTCAGGCCCTGACGATGCGAAGCAATTTTTTCGCTGATGCCTATTTGGCGGTCCTGGGCATCGACCAGTACGACATACTCATCCATGTTTAACCTCCGATAAAGTAACGATCGGCCCGCTTTATACTTCGCTCAGAATCCAAAATGATCTATTCGCATCCTGTCAGGTGCTCTGTTTGTGGAGAAAAGACAGGTACGCTCACACTCATGAGTGCTGAACGAATTTGTCCTTGGTTATCAGCGCATAGGCGGAGTGATTGTGGATCGATTCGAAATTTTCCGACTCCACGCTATAGGCTGTGATGCGCTGTTCGGTGTTCAGGCGGTTGGCAATGTCGCGCACGATATCCTCGACAAACTTTGGATTGTCATAGGCCTTTTCCGTGACAAATTTTTCATCGGGGCGTTTGAGTACCGAAAACAGATCGCAGGAGGCTTCGCTCTCAATCAGGTCAATCAGTTCCTCAATCCAGATAAAACCGCCGATACGTGCCGTTACCGTGATCATGGAGCGCTGGTTATGGGCGCCATATTCTGAGATGCCCTTCGAACAGGGACAGAGGCTGGTGGCCGGAACAGCGACTTTGATACTTACCGCCAGCTCATCCTGATTCAATTCACCAATGAAACTAATGTCATAGTCCATGAGACTTTTTACCCCGGAGACCGGGGCGGATTTCTCAATAAAGTAGGGAAAATGCATCTCCACATGGCTGCTCTCCGCCTGCAGTCGGTCGCTGATTTCGAACAGCATTTCATGAAAGGAACGCACGGTGATCTCTTTTTCATGCTCATTGATTATTTCAATAAAGCGTGACATGTGCGTGCCCTTGAAATGCTGGGGAAGGCTGACATAGAGACTGAAGTCGGCAATTGTGCGCTGTTCACCGCCGCTTCTGTCTTTCACCTGGGCCGGGTGACGTATACCTTTGACACCTACCTTATTGATGAGTATCCGGCGTTCGTCGGCACTGCTTTGAATGTCTTCCAGGGTGAGTGCGGGGCTACTCATGCAGATTCTCCGGTGGTGAGTTGGGGAGCACAGATCAGTTATCCTGAGCAATCGCCTGATCGCCGGCATCCGGCAACACGGACCCCCGATGCCGGCTGACGCATTTTGGATAAGTCGTGTTAAGTCCTGTCCACAAGGAGCGCACCGGATGGACAGGCGGCACACACTTCCCGGATCTTCGCCTCATCGGCTGCCGCGGGGTCGATGACGAGTCGGTTATGTTCAATGTTAAACACTGCCGGTAGGGTTTTTACACAGATACCCGCATGTGTGCAGATTGATTTATCCCAGGTTACATTAATCATTACTCGCTCCTTTGGGTTCAGGCCGGCTCGACTTGCACGGCACAGAATTTAAACTCAGGAATTTTTCCATCCGGATCCAATGCCTCATTGGTCAATAGGTTCGCCGCCGCTTCGTAATAACAGAAGGGCAGAAAAATCTGTCCCGGTTTCAGTCCGCGGTCGCTCCGCGTTTGGGTGATGACTTCACCCCGTCTTGAACGTAAACGGATGGGTTGTCCCGGTTGCAGGCCTAGTTGTTTCAGGTGATCGGGATGCAGCATGGCGACCGGCTGCGGTTCCAGGCTGTTCAGCACGCTGGCACGGCGTGTCATCGCCCCGGTATGCCAGTGTTCCAGTTGTCGGCCGGTGAGCAGAATGCAGGGATACGCCTCGTCCGGCAGTTCATCAGCCTGGCTGAAGGCAGCGGGAACCAATGCGGCCTTGCCGCCGGCACGGGGGAACTGCTCCTGGAAGATGACCGGTTCTCCCGGGTCGCCTTCCCGGCTGCAGGGATAAGTGACCGAACTCTCGTCCTCAAGCCGTTTCCAGGTAATGCCCGCAATACTGGGCATGGCCTGGCGCATCTCATTGAACACATCACGTGGACCGGCGTAGTCCCACTCGAGGCCAAGCCTCCTGGCTATCGACAGGATGATGTCCAGATCCTGTCGCGCCTCCCCCGGCGGGGAGAGGGCTTGTCGACCCATCTGTACGCGCCGGTCGGTGTTGGTGAAGGTGCCGGTTTTTTCCGGGAAGGCGGAGGCGGGCAGAATGACATCCGCGTAGTGTGCGGTTTCGGTCATGAAGATGTCCTGAACCACCAAGTGCTTCAGGAGCGCCAGAGCCTTTCTGGCATGATTCAGATTGGGGTCAGACATGGCGGGATTCTCTCCCATGATGTACATCCCGTCTATCATGCCATCATGGATGGCATGCATGATCTCAACCACCGTGAGGCCCGGCTTGGGATCAAGCGGCGTGTTCCAAAGCGTTTCAAATTTCCGCTGTATGCCTGGATCATCAACGGGTTGATAATCCGGATAAACCATGGGTATCAGGCCGACATCCGAAGCACCTTGCACATTGTTCTGTCCCCGTAACGGGTGCAGGCCGCAACCGGATCGGCCAATCTGTCCGGTAATCAAGGCCAGGTTAATCAGACAGCGCGCATTGTCGGTGCCATGCACATGCTGTGAAACACCCATACCCCAGAATATCATTGAGCCTTTCGAACTGGCATAGATCCTGGCGGTCTCGTAGAGGGTATCGGCGGGTATGCCACAGACCGGCGCCATCCGTTCCGGCGTATACGCTTCCAGGTGTTGCTTGAGTGCCTCATAGCCCTCGGTACGTTGCTCAATGAAGGTCTCGTCCACCAGGTCCAGTTGAATAACGGCATGCATGATGGCATTCAACATCGCCACGTCGGTATCGGGATGGAACTGCAACACATGATCGGCATAGCGTGCAATATCGGTTTTTCGTGGGTCCATCACGATCAGGGTTTTTCCTGCCCGTGCGGCGTTCTTAAAGAAGGTGGCGGCGACAGGGTGATTGGCGGTCGGATTGGAGCCGATCAGCACAATTACCTCGCACGATTCCACGTCGGATACCGGATTGGACACCGCGCCCGAGCCGATCATCTGCAATAGTGCCGCGACTGACGAGGCGTGGCACAGGCGTGTACAGTGATCGACGTTATTGGTATTTAACCCGGTGCGGATCAGTTTTTGAAACAGGTAGGCCTCTTCGTTGGAGCCCTTGGCCGAGCCAAAACCGGCCAGGCTATCGGCTCCACGGGTATCGCGGATCTGTTTCAGCCCCTTGGCGGCGTACTGCAGTGCCTCTTCCCAGCTCGCCTCACGAAAATCCCGTAACGGATTCTCATAATCCATGTCCATTTCAGCATGCTTTGGCGCATCCGCTTTGCGGATCAAGGGCCTGGTCAGGCGCTGGCGGTGGCTTACATAGTCAAATCCATAACGCCCCTTGACGCAGAGACGGCCGCGATTGGCCGGGCCGTCGCGTCCTTCGACAAACTGTATCTGGTTATCTTTTACATGGTAAGTCAGTTGACAGCCTACACCACAATAGGGGCAGACCGAGTGGACCCGCTTATCAATGGTCTGATTGCCCACACCACCTGCCGGCATCAGCGCACCGGTAGGGCAGGCCTGCACACACTCTCCGCAGCCGACACAACTGGATTGCCCCATTGGATCGGCCATATCGAAGATAATCTGCGCCTGGCTACCACGACCAGAAAAACCGATCACATCATTAGCCTGCTCTTCCCGGCAGGCGCGCAGACAACGACCACACTGGATGCAGGCATCCAGACTGACGGTGATGGCGGGATGAGAGTGATCCGGTTCCGGTTGTCGGCGTTGTGGAAAGCGGCGGTCCGTGACGTCCAGTTTTTTACACCAGTGGTCCAGTTCGCTGTTGGGGGTCGGAGGGCGGGCTTCCGGGATATCGGATTGCAGCAGTTCCAACACCATCTTTTGCGCGCTGGCCGCGCGTTGGGACTTGCTTTCCACCGACATGCCTTCGGTGGGATAGCGGCAACAGGATGGAGCCAGCGTACGCTCGCCGGCAATCTCGACCACGCAGGCGCGGCAATTCCCGTCGGTGCGCAGGGTGTCGCTATAACAGAGGTGTGGTATCTCCACGTGATGGCGTTGGGCGGCCTGCAAAATGGTTTCACTGGCGCGTGCGGTGATTGCCACCCCATCCAGAGTGAACGAAATAGGGGCGGCATCGGTCTTCGTATTGGCGGCCATTTATGCAAACTCCTCTGGAAAATACTTCAATGCGCAGCGGAGTGGATTGGGGGCGGCTTGGCCGAGACCGCAGATCGAGGCATCCGCCATCACCTGGCAGAGCTCCTGCAACAGGGGCTGGTCCCATTGTTGTTCAGCCATCAGGCTGGCGGCCTTGTCTGTGCCGACCCGACAGGGCGTGCATTGACCGCAGGATTCGTGGGCGAAGAAGCGCATGGCATTCAGTGCCTGTTCGCGCACGCTGTCCTGGTCGGAAAGGACAATAATCGCCGCCGATCCGATAAAACAGCCATATTCGTTCAGCGTATCGAAATCGAGCGGGATGTTGCTTAGGGAGGCGGGCAGTATGCCGCCTGAGGCGCCGCCCGGAAAATAGGCCTTGAGCCGGTGCCCCGTCTGCATGCCGTCACAATATTCGTCAATGAGTTCCCGCAGAGTAATACCGGCGGGCGCAAGATACAGACCGGGTTTTTTTACCCGTCCACTGACGGAAAAACTGCGCAGTCCATACCGACCATTGCGACCCTGCGCGCTGAACCAGTCGGCGCCTTTCTCCAGCAGCTCGCAGACCCAGTATAGGGTCTCCATGTTATGTTCCAGTGTGGGGAGTCCGAACAGACCTTGTTCGGCAATATAGGGGGGGCGCAACCGGGGGATGCCCCGCTTGCCCTCGATGGACTCGATCATGGCGGACTCTTCGCCACAGATGTATGCACCGGCACCCCGGCGCAGTTCAATATCCGGCAGTCGGCAGGGTGGGTTCTGTTTCAACGTTTGTAGTTCACGTTGCAGTAATGCACGAATGCCGGCGTACTCATCGCGCAGGTAGATGTAGATCTTTTCAATACCCACTACGGTGGCGGCAATCAGCATGCCATCCAGAAAGCGGTGCGGGTCACGCTCCAGGTAATAGCGGTCCTTGAATGTGCCCGGCTCACCCTCATCGATATTGACAGCCATCAGGCGCGGTGCGGTGTAGCTGCGCACGATGCGCCACTTTTTCCCGGTTGGAAAACCGGCCCCGCCGAGACCGCGCAGATTGGCGTTTTCCAGTGTCTCGAGGATCGATTCACAGGTTGTCTCATCGCCCTCATTGACCAGCGCTTTCAGCCGCTGATAGCCACCCGATTCAAGGTAAGCGGAATAGCCGAGTGCGGCCTCGGGTATCGGTTCGTCATGGATGCCCCGGTCAATCATCCCGTAGATGCCACCGGGTGTTGCGTGCGGGACCGGGTGGGTTCCAACGACAGCAACAGGTGCGCTCTCACATCGCCCGACACAGGGAACCCGCTGCAGGCGAACGCCTTCACCGAGGCCGGCCTGCAATTCATTGATGAGCGACCCGGCGCCTGCCAGGTTGCAGCTGATGGAATCACAGACCCGAATAGTCAGTGCCGGTGGTGGGGGGGCGTCATCCTTGACGATTTCAAAATGATGATAAAAACTGGCGACTTCATACACTTCACCGGTTGAGAGCCGAAGTGTCTCCGCCAACGCGGTCAGTATGCCGCTATCCAGATAACCCCGGTCATCCTGGATACGGTGTAAATATTCAATCAGCCGGTCGCGACGGGCGCTTCCTTCATCCAGGTATTGCATGATTGCCGCCAGATCTTCGGGCGTGGCCTGCCGACCCCTTCCGCGGGATTTTCTTTGTGTTGTTTTCACTGTCAACAACATATCCTCATGTGTGTATGGGTGACGGTCATGCGTCGCTCGTAATAATTCAACAATAAGCCTAGTTTACCACCTGCATTATTCTGTTGGCTTGTTGATGGCATTCATCAGGCTCTCTGCCAGGGCTTGCGCCGGCAGACCGTGGGGTAGCACGGTCATCAATTTTCCCGTTCGGTCAATAACGTAGAGGCTCGCGGTATGATCAATGGTGTAATCGGGTGTTTTTCCCTTTCCCACGAATTCGAAGCGTGCGTGATAACGCCGGGCAATATCTGCGATCCTGGCGGCATCCCCGGTCAAGCCGATCAGCCGCGGGTGGAAATAACGCGCGTATTGACCGAGAGACTCAGGGGTATCCCGGTCCGGGTCTACCGATATAAAGAGTGGATCGACTTGTTGTGCCGCGTCACCGATGCTGTCCAGGGCGCGGCTGATGGTTGCCAGTCCGGTCGGGCAGATATCGGGACAGAAGGTGTAGCCAAATGAGAGCAGCACGATATTGCCGCGGGACTCAGTCAGTGAGTACGTTTTGCCGTCATGCGCGGTCAGGCTGAAATCACCACCCAATCCGAATGTGTTGCCGCCGATGAAGAATAGCAGTGCTGTGAACGAATATTTGAGTGATCGATGCATGGCGTCCTCCCGATTATCCGTTGCAATGCAGCTTTAGTGCCAACTTATACTGGCCTGTTTTACCTGGTCTGTTCCCTGATAAGTGTTGCAGACACTGTGCAACAACGTGTGTATGTGTAACAGCGACGGCGCAACGGCTAAACCGGAGTGTTCGTTGAGCGCCCGTAAAAGCTGACATTTATCAGTTTGGCACTTTTTTTGCGGTATAGGGCACACCGCTGTAGAGCGGGTAATGATCAAGCTGGTGTGGTATTCCCCAACTGCTTGGGGCCTTAACCCAGCAAATAACCAATAGAGTAAAGCGTTGGAGGAAACCATTTTATGCAAAAGAAACAGAAAGGCACAGTCAGCCGTGTACTCATGGCTGCGTCGTTGGCTGCAACGACACTGTTGACTGCCATGCCGGCCAGGACGGTCGCTGACGAAACCTGCCAATCACCTTATATGGCGAAGATTGTTGGCCAGGAGGATTTTGTGTATGTGTGGACGCTGGGTGTCGATGGCCTGGGTGATGGGCAGGACAAGCTGGTAACAGTTGATGTGAATCCGAAATCCATGAATTACGGGAAGGTTATTAATAGTCTGTCTGTGGGTGGCCGCAATGAGGCTCATCACTCGGGATTTACCGATGACCGTCGCTATCTCTGGGCTGGCGGCCTGGATACCAATAAGCTGTTCATATTTGATGTTCACACCGATCCGGCCAAGCCTCGCCTACACAAGGTGGTTACCGATTTTGTTGCCCGGAGCGGCGGGGTTGTCGGCCCTCACACAACCTATGCGCTGCCGGGCCGCATGATGATCACCGGATTATCGAACAATCAGGATCACGGCGGTCGTACGGCGTTGGTGGAATACACCAACGAGGGCGGCTATGTGGCAACGCACTGGATTCCAACTGATCAAAACCTGCAAGGCGCCAAGAAGGGCGGCAATTTTGCCGATGGTTATGGATATGACATCCGTGCACTGCCGCGTCGCAATGTGATGGTGACTTCGTCGTTTACCGGCTGGTCAAACTATATGATGGACTTTGGCAAGATGCTGCAGGACAAAGAGGCCATGAAGCGTTTTGGTAATACGGTAGTGGTATGGGATCTGCACACGCGCAAGCCCAAAAAGGTACTCGATGTCCCTGGAGCGCCGTTGGAAGTTCGCTGTGCATGGCGGTCTGAGAATAACTGGTGTCTGACAACGACTGCCCTGACTTCCAAAATCTGGATGATCTATGAGGATGAAACGGGCGAATGGCAGGCCAAGGAAATCGCCGATGTGGGTGATCCGGCCAAGGTGCCTCTGCCGGTCGACATCTCCCTGCTCGCAGATGACTCCGGTCTGTGGGTCAACACCTTCATGGATGGTACCAGTCGCTTTTTTGATCTGAGTGATCCGCACAATCCCAAGCAGACCTATGAAAATAAGATAGCGGCACAGGTCAATATGGTGTCGGAGAGTTGGGATGGAAAACGCGCCTACTATACCAGTTCCCTGCTGGCCAACTGGGATAAAAAGGGGCAGGACAATGAGCAGTATTTCAAGGCCTATCACTGGGACGGCAAACAGTTGACCGAGCAGTTCTCCATAGACTTTGTAAAAGAGAAATTGGGACGCGCGCATCAGATGCGTTTCGGTGCCTACTCGCTATATGCCAATAACAGAAGTACAGAAAAGGGTCAGTCTGCCGTCGCTGCAAAATAGCAGGTTCTTCCCGACACCCCTGCCGGGTTCCACCGGCAGGGGATTCCTGCCCTCTTCCCCCGGAGGGCATTTTTTTAATCTCTGGATGTGCGGAGTATTCTGTATGAGCGTAATCAAGCAGCGTGGGATATATGCCATAGCCGTCATTCTACTGAGCGCACTAATGCTCACAGTCCGCTTGTTGCGCCTGCACGAGAGCCGCCTGCAGTACTGGCGCCATTCTATACAAAGGCCGAGTACCCACCGCCGAAAGTGGGCAGCTACAAGCTACCACCGTTTGGAGTGGCAGCGGATGGCAGGGTGATCGATGCGGATGGCAAAGAGAGAAGATTGCACGATTTTTTTAGTGACGGGAAAATTATTCTGCTGAGCTTTATCTACAGTACCTGTATCGATGTCAATGGCTGTCCGCTGGCAACGGCAGTCATGTATGACATCCAGCGTAAAATAAAAAATGATCCTGTTTTACGTGACCGCTTGCAGATGCTGAGTTTGAGTTTTGATCCGGTATATGACACGCCTGAAGTATTGTCCCTTTACGGCGGGAGGTACGCAAATGCCGGAAACTGGCGTTTTCTGACCACTGCGTCATGGAAGGAGTTGAAACCGATACTTGATAGTTACAACCAGCCGGTCATCAGGGATGTGGATGAGCAAGGTAGGGAGTTATCGACATTTTCACATATTCTCCGGGTGTTTCTGATCGATCCCGAGAAGCGCATCCGTAATATCTACAGTGTCTCTTTTCTCTATCCTGCACTCATTATCAATGATGCCAAGACGATACTGCAGGATAGCGTGCCTAAGTTCGAACGGTATAGCCCAAACGAGTCAATAAAAGTATCCAGACTTTCCAGACCAGGTGATTATAAGGGAGGATATGAAACATCTCGGTACGTGACACAGAGTCAGTCGGTTGCGGAACGTACCGGAGAAAAAGCCGACCTGGCTCACAACCTGGTACGACCCCACTGGGTTTGCCTGCCATTCCTCACCCGGAGAATAATCCGGTTACCCATGCCAAGGTGGAACTCGGAAGAAAGCTGTTCTTCGATCGCCGGTTATCGCTGAATGACACATTCTCTTGCGCCATGTGCCACATACCGGAACAAGGATTTACCAATCATGAACTGGCGATTGCGGTTGGTCTGGAAGGACGGAGTGGACGTAGAAATTCCCCCACTATTTATAATACCGGTTACCTGTCCCGGTTGTTTCACGATGGCCGCGAAGAGTCGTTGGAACAGCAGGTGTGGGGGCCATTACTGGCCGTGAATGAGATGGCCAATCCTTCGGTCGGTGCGGTGATTGGGAAAATACGCAAAATTCCTGATTATGCCGGCATGTTTGAAGCTGCGTTTAATGGCCGAGGCGTCAGTATGGAAACATTGGGGATGGCCATCGCAAGCTATGAGCGTCTTCTTGTGTCGGCTAATTCACCCTTCGACCGCTGGCACTATGGTGGCGAAACAAACATTCTGAGTGAATCGGCAAAACGGGGGTATGCGCTTTTTACCGGTAAGGCCGGTTGCGCAAGCTGTCATCAAATTGGCACGGAGGCCGCACTTTTCACGGATGATGCCATGCATAACACGGGTGTAGGATACCGTGAATCGATGGGTATTAAACCCGAGAAAGAGAAGATACTGGTGGCACCCGGAGTTTATCTGGAAGTCGACAGGGAGATTATTGACGCCGTCGGCCATCCGCCACCCGCAGACGTCGGTCTCTATGAAGTGACCCAGAATCCCCATGATCGATGGAAGTATCACACTCCTTCATTGCGGAATATTGCATTAACGGCGCCCTACATGCATAACGGCTCTTTAAGCACTTTGCGCGAGGTGGTTGATTTTTATAACCAGGGCGGTATTGAGAATGAACTGCTGGATGTAAGGATTAAACCACTGGGCCTGTCCGAAGGCGAGCGGGAAGAGCTGGTGGCCTTTCTGGAAAGCCTGACCGGTGATAACGTGGATACTATTATCGCTGACGCATTCGCTGCCCCGATAGGCGATATTACCGAGGCGGATCCCAACTGGGCCAATCAGAAGGCGAGTTATGAGTAAACTACATTGTCTGGGTTTGATTCTCTGGGCCTGTTATAGCAGCGTAGGCGCATCAGAGGGTATCGAGCGTGTAGACCCGCCTCAAGATATTACTGATTTTTCTCTGACCGGTATCGACGGGAAACAACACCGGTCGAGGATTTCCGAGGAAAGTACCTGCTGGTCAACTCATGGGCTGTCTGGTGTGCACCCTGTCGTGCTGAAATGCCCTCGTTACAACGCGCCTACGAAAAATTGAGTAATCCGGGATTTGAGTTGCCGGCCATTCATGCAGGTCCGAGCATCGAAACTGCGCAGCAGTATGCCAATCAGTTAAATCTCGAATTTCCTATCCTGGTCGACCAGGAACTGGCACTGACTGGCTGGGGCATACGGGATTACCATCCACATTTATGATTGACCCCCAGGGCCGTATAATTGCCGAGGTTGTGGGGGAGCGGGCATGGGATGCACCCGGTATGCTTAAAACGATCACCGATTACATGAGAAAAAAATAGAGCCGGTACTTGACCGGCTCCTCGTGATAACGCTGTCTTTCATATCCTGGCAAGCAGTGCTTGCTGGCGTTGATTATTCCGAGATCAAATCTGCATAAGAAGCGGCATCCAGCAGACTTTCGTAGGCGTTCGGGTCAAAGTCTTTCACCCGCAATAGCCAACCCGCTTCATAGGGATCGTCGTTGATCATCTCGGGATCGATATCAGTACTGTCATTTAATTCAACAACAGTTGCATTGAGCGGGGCAATCAGATCGGATGCGGTTTTCATCGACTCAACAGTGCCACAGCTGTCGCCGGCAATAATGCATTGACCCTTTACGGGCAGGTTCAGGCTAACCACGCCTCCCAGGGCGGATTGTGCATAATCGGTGATACCTATCACCAGTTCACCCTTGTCCGGCAATGCCCAAATGTGCTCAGTACTGTAGCGACGATCATCAGGTAACTGCATAGGTTACTCCATAATTAAAAATGCCGTCGCTTATGCAACAAGCAACGGCGTAATGTTAAAGCGTCAGTTAGTTAAAGTGCCAGGTCAAGGCAGCACCGAGTTGCCATGCGCCTGCATCAACCGTTGTTTCGCCAATAGTCTCATCCCGGTCCAGCGCCACACTGGCATGTGCATCCAGGGTCAGCCCTTTATGTATGGACCAGCCCATACCCAGGGTGATCTGATCCTCCCAGACAACTTCGGCATTGGTCGCTTGTACGTATCGGGTTAATCCCGGATTTAGCGGCACCGTGGCGGCACCAACCTGTAACGATGTAATGGTGCCAACATTAGAACCGACATTTTTCTTGATAGGGCTGTCGGCGTGGGAGAAGCCGACACGGAACTTATAAGGGCCGGTTGTATACTGGGCGCCGACGGCCAGAATAGTCTGATCCTCATACAAGTCACGATAACTGTCTGCGCTCTCCCAATCTTTCCAGACTACATCCGCCGCGATGAGCAGCTTGCCTCCTGCAAGACTTTCATTGGCAATACCGATTCCAACCTCCTGTGGTTGTTCAAAGGTAGGGCTGTGGAAACTGCCACTGGCATACTGGACCATATTTTCGTATTCAATAGCCAGCGGTGATCGGTAGTAGAGTCCCAGGTGCGTCGCATCCATGCTGTAGTTAACTCCAACTGTACCGCGCAAGCCAAAGTTGCTGGTGGATGCCGTATTGCCGGTCAACCCTGCCTGTCCCAGGCCCATGCCAATGGTTGCCATACCGCCAATCGAAAAATTATCGCTGATGCGATACGCAGCCCCTGCGTTTGCGCCAAATACCATGATCTCTGCCAGCGGATCCAGGCTGCCCGGCACCTTTCGAAAGTCAGAACCCACGCCTGCTACGATGCCCATTCCCAGTCCAATGGTCAGTCGATCATTTAAAGACTGGGTAATGGCAATGTTGGGAATGAGATAAGGACCGGCATTGGACTCCCCTGACCAGGCAGTTCCCGAGATTGTACCATCATGAGTGGCGTTGACATCCTGTGCATAGAATGTGGCACCAAACATGAAGTGGGTGCCGTTGAACTGAGTGAGTGAAGCAGGATTGCCAAAAACAGCCGAGCCGGTATCCTGGGGGCGGGCAATGCCAACGCCGCCCATACCACCCGACGCCGGCATCATGGTGAGATTAAGGTCAGTGCCATAATTGGCCGCATTCAGTGGGGTGCATGCCATGGACAGACCGGTAAGCAGGCCTGCATATTTGAGTTTGCTGCTGAATCGTGTCATCAAGAGTCTCCAGCAGCATCAAGCGGCGCTTGAACTCAGTGCGGTGTGTGCCTGGCCATTGACTTTTACTTTTCCAGTCACGGATTGAGCCTGGACAAGAATATCGAGAACTGGGCAGTGATTTTCTACTACATGAATCAGTTTGCTGATATTTTCACTGTCTGCCGAGCTGGTGATTTCGGTGTCAAATGTGATGCGATTAAAACCGGGGGTTACCGATTCATCCAGACCAAACATTCCTTTCAGGTCCAGGTAGCCACGGACTTTAACAGATACTGCTTCCAACGGAATCTCCATGACCGCGGCATAAGCCGAGTACATGACCTCCTGGCAGGTACCCAGGGCGACCAGAACCAGCTCAACAGGATTGGCAGCGCTGTCCTGCCCGCCCAGCTCCAGTGGCTCATCGATAGTGAAGGACGCAAAATCACGGATCTTTGCGCTGCATCTTACATCCTCCTCCCATGCGGTATCTGCGCGAAAAACTACGCCCGACATGGCAGGGTTATTCTTGATGCCTTCGATTGTGTTTAGCAGTGCGGTTCTTACGCTCGCCTGGGACATGATATCTCCTCCAGATGGTTCTAGTAATGGTGCAGCACGGTTTCTGTGATGCTGTCTGTGAGGATATGTTGAGATGGACTTCGTACCTATTCGCAAGACTACGATAGGTATCAGTAATACTACTTACACGTAAGAATTTGTTGGATATTATTGATCTGTTTCGCCAGGGCAGTGACAGAATCGACGTCCATCTTTTTCAGAATACTGGCGCGATGGGATTCCACGGTGCGTGGACTGAGTGCAAGTTCACGGGCAATGATTTTATTGCTCTTTCCATCCAGCAAGAGAGGCAGTGCCTGTCTTTCACGAGGTGTCAAAAGACTGAGCCTTGATCTTAATTTATCGTCTTCGGCGTGCAGCAGACGCTGTTGTCGATCTATTTCAAGCGCCTCATGAATTCGTTGCAGCATGACATGATTGCGAAAAGGCTTCTCGATAAAGTCGATCGCATTACGGCGCACCATTTTTACCGCCATCGCAATATCACCATGGGCCGACATGGCGATCAGGGGCAGGTTGATTTTTCTCTCCTGCAACACCCGCTGTAGCTGAATTCCATCCATTCCCGGCAGACAGATGTCTGTGATGAGGCAACCTGGAATCTCGTTGCTGTAGCTGGAGAGAAAATCATCAGCCGTTGCAAAACAGCCGGCAATCAGGCCGACCGACTCCACCAATGTCACCAGGGCATCCCGTACCGCGGGGTCGTCGTCAATGATAAACACCTGTTGGATCATTATGCGTCCTGTACCCTGCAAGGTAGGGTGAGTGAGAACAGACTGCCGGGGTCTGCCGGTTGATACCGGAGTCTGCCCCCGTGAGCCTCGGCAATACTGTGACTCAGGGCCAATCCGATACCCAGGCCTTGCTCTTTAGTTGTGATAAATGGAGTAAATAGATTGGGTCGTATTTTTTCAGGAACACCGCCCGCATAGTCACGGATCACGATAGTGACATTAGAGTCGGCCGTCATGATGTCGATAGATAACTTTCTGGGATTATCGGAGTTTAGTACAGTGGCCTGGATGGCATTGGTGATCAGGTTGAGTATAACCTGTTCTACCTGTACACGGTCGACCCAGATGTCAGGTAGTGGATCATCGTGTGTCACATCGATGATTATTCCCTGCCGGCGTCTTTCAGGTTCAATGAATTCAAGCATGTTTTCAATCAGTGACAATGCCTGATTAGCCTGCGGCTTCGGTGTCTTCTTGCGTACAAAGTCACGCAAACGTTGCAGAATTCCATTGGCGCGCTCAGTCTGACAGACGATCTTTCGCAGGATCTGATCGACTTTATCCGGGTCCTTGGCATAGGGACGTGCATTCAGGAGAACGGCTGATTCAGCATAACTGGATATAGCGCAGAGCGGCTGGTTTAATTCATGCGCCAGCCCTGTTGCCAGTTCACCAATGGTACTCAGACGGCAGACATGGGCCAGTTCTTCATGCTGGCGGCGCATCTTATCCTCGGACTGTTTTCGATCGTCAATATCCCGGGTAATGGCCAGCAGTGCGGTAACTTTACCAGTATTATCCCAAAGTGGTGCGGCATGAGTTTCGAGCCAACGGTGCGCGCCGTTGATTCCCGTCACTTCAAACTCCATGCATCCCGGATTTCCAGCAAAAACCGCTTGGGTGAGTGCCTGATAGGCTTCGTGATACTCGCTGTTCAAAAACTCATAGACCGACCGACCAATCACTTCAGTGGAGTGAGCGGCATTCAGCAGGGCAAGTCCAGCAGGATTCATCTCCAGGATTGTACCGTACTGGTCCTGCAGTTTGACGCACTCGGGTTCAGATTCAATGATGGTTTGGAGGCGATTGCGCTGTTCCTCCATCTGGTAACTCATCTGCTTACGCTCTTCAATATCCCGTGTGATCGCCAGAAGCGCGTTGATATCACCCTGGTCATTGCGTAAAGGTACTGCATGAGTTTCAAGCCAGCGTCGGCGTCCTTCAAAAGTAATCAGTTCAAACTCCATGCACTCGGTGTTGCCCAAAAATACACGGTCAGTAAGCTTCTGATAGGCTTGATGATATTCTGGCGCAATAACGTTATAAACCGATTGACCAACAATGGTTGTCGAGGTGTCGGTTTCCAGAAGTGATAGTCCGGTGGCATTAATGCGCATAATGGTGCCGTCTGCTTTCTGAAGTTTGACGCACTCGGGCGCAGAATCAAACATGGTTCTGAACAGTTCTGCCTGTTCACTCAGCTGTTGATGTATTTCGCTGCAACGCTTGCGCGAAACAATCAACTGTTGTCTGACCAGGGTGTTATGGCTTTGTAACCAAAACAGTCTCGCCAGGAGGGGAAAAAGAATAAGGCAGCCAATCAGAACGTTAGATCCCATAATGGTGCCTAGGTAAGAACGATAATTTCACCCAGACCCTGACAGGCAAGATCACCGACATGACGGTCAACGTGATGTGCAAAAGAAACTTCAGGTGTTTTGCCCACAAGGTAGTGACGAAGCTGCCGTATAACCAGGGTGAGCATGGTGAGGGATAAAGAACCGTTGTGGTTCAGGGTAACGGGGAGTTGATCGGGCCGGTGATTGAGTAGAATAGTTCCGCGGCGCATGCCAAGGCCGGTATGTTCACCAGTACGCCCGCCTACATAAATAGTGCCGGCAATCATGCGATACCCGGCGAGATCGCCCGCATCACCCTCGATGATCAGCAGGCCACGCCGCTGACACTCACCCGCACGATCACCGGCGTGGCCCTGTACATGTATGACACCGCCATTCTGTCCGCGCAAACCGCCCGTGCTAGGGGCGCCGGTAGCGTTGCCGACATTGCCCTGCACAATGATTTCTCCACCCTGCATGGCACTGCCAGTGAAATCACCGCCATTGCCATTAACGAGCAGTCTGCCCCCCAGCATCCCGGACCCCAAATGGTTCCCGGCATCACCGGAGAGGGTTATCGTCCCCGAGGCCATCCGGGCGCCGATGTAATCCACCCGATTATTGCCGGGTATGATGATCAGTTCATCCATCGGGTCACCCTCCACACTGAAGAGCGACGATAATGGAACCATTTGGTGATCGGCTGTGATCCGCAACTGCTCGATGGCAGGTTGCTCAAGAGTGGCAAGTCGCTGCGGCGTGATTCCACGGAGATCTATACGCCCCTTCTGTTCATTGATCTGGCGCAGTATCAGGCTCATGCCATTACCTCATGTAATTTGAAGTGAAACTGTCCCAGTTTGCCGCCATAGTTGCCCGCAGAGATGCGTCTTATTCCCCGTTCGCGGCCATGCCTGCAGACAGTTTCAATGCCGGCGCGCATTGCCAGCGTGATATCGTCTGGGGTGAGTCCATTGACCACGATTTCCAGTACCGCGCCTGTATCGCTGTCCAGTTGCGTCTCAACAAGTCCGCGCAGGGTAGGGCAGTAGGCCTGATTGGTGGATGCGACCAGTGTCTTGTACTTGGAGCCGACTTTTGATCCCGAGCGCACAATCCCGCCGGGAAAGGGCAAGATGACATTCGGGAGCTGCCGCATTGCTATTACCGCATCCTCGCAGGCCGTCAAGGCTTCAGGCAGGGTATCAGCCAATACCAGGAAATTCCCGCCTCCCACGGCAGCGCAGCGTCCGGTGTCCTGCTCTGCGATGAATTCTCCATCCATTACCGGAATTCGCCAGTAGTGTTTGCCATCCAGCAACTTGCTGATCTGATACCCATCACCGAAGTAGCGCAGGTTCTTTCCAAGCGGTAGTCGCTCACTGCCATCCATTCCGGCGTAGACCGCGGTTGTCGGGCAGGTGAGTATGCATTGCCCGGTTCGCCGTTCCAATGCCTTGGCAAGGTCGTTGGTTGACATGCCAAAGAGCAGAATGCTGACCCCGGGTCGACCATCGGGTGTCTGGTCGGCGGTCAGGCCGGATTCGATACCTGCCTCAACGCCGCAGCCGATTACCGAGGTGGCGAAACCGGTCATGGTTTCTCCAGCCTGCCGGGCCCAGCGCAGATTGAGCGCGGTAATGATGATTCGGGTGGCCCGCATACCAAATGCTTCCGCAAACGTATCTTCGATTGTGACCCCATTAATCTGCATCAAGTTAACCATTTTACTAATTGATTGGACTCACCAAGGCAAAAGCTATGCCGGGATGGGCGGGGATAGCGTTGGGCGCTACTGTGGCCTGCTGCAAAGCGCCATGGGGTGTCTGATTGTCATGGGTGCGCCGTAGGGTCGTGACACAGTGACTCATGACAGACGCACCCGTCAGCGTAAGACCCTACAAATCCGGCCGTTTTTATACGCTTGAGAAAACAGGCACGGGGTTTGCAATTGCAGCTCGTATGAGAGATCAGTGGTCATATCGTCAACAGCATCAGCGTGTCTTTGTCAGTACGGCAGCACGACTACATCTTGGTTTTCTCGATATCAGTGGAGCCCTGGGCAGGCGTTTTGGCAGTCTCGGACTTAGCATCGATGCCTTCAGGACATCCCTGCATATGCAGATTGCCCCCACGGTCAGTGCCTCCGGCCCCTCAGCAGAACGGGCTGTCGGCTATGCCAGGAAAATGCTTGGCCTCCTGGGCATCAGGGAAGGGGTGGAGATCGGTATTGATGAAGCGATTCCCGACCATGCCGGGTTGGGTTCAGGCACCCAGATGGCTCTGGCTGTCGGGCACGCTATCCACCTGCTGTTTGGTTTGTCCACAAACACGTCTCAGGTGGCGATCCAGATGCAGCGAGGTCGGCGCTCGGGCATTGGCATTGGTGGCTTTGATCATGGTGGTTTCATGGTTGATAGCGGAGTCAGTGAGCAGGATGGTCCGCCGCCGCTCACCGTGCAGATGCCATTTCCGGAAGCGTGGCGTGTGCTGTTGGTGATGGATAGAGGTGGCCAGGGTCTGCATGGCCAGCAGGAGGTAGAGGCGTTCAGGCGTCTACCCCCCTTTCCTGCCGATCAGGCGGCTCATCTCTGTCATTTGACGCTGATGCAGATATTGCCCGGAATCAGAGAACAGCGGCTGGGTCCGGTTGCTGCAGGAGTTGCCGAACTGCAGCGCAGCGTCGGAGATCATTTTGCTCCCGCACAAGGGGGGCGTTATACCAGCCCGGCTGTGGCTGATCTTTTGAATTGGGCGGAGTCGCAGGGCTATGCCGGGGTCGGACAAAGTTCCTGGGGCCCCACGGGCTTTATTTTGCTGCCCGACCAGGCTTCTGCCATACAGCTCAAGGAGCAGGTACGCCAGCGTGTTGGCGAGTTCTCCCCGCTCTGTTTTGAAATAGCCGCAGCCTGTAATGAGGGGAGCCATGTGGCGATTGAATCGACCCGTCCGGTCACGAAGGAAGCCCGCTAACGTATGAATTACCAGACCATTCTGCACATGTTTACTGAAGTGCCTAACTTGAGCCCATTTGATGTCAATATGGCGATTGATGCGGGGTGGAATCATTGTATTCCGTACACCGGGTTGGGAATAGGGCAGGTGGCGGACTTCACCCAGGACGCAATTTTTTCCCGCGGACCTAAAGGGGTAACGCGCACCGGTATCTTTATCGGTGGCCGTGATATCCACCGTGCGATGGATATGCTGAATGCCGCCCGGAAGGCGATGGTGCCGCCGTTTGAGGTCTCTGTGTTTGCCGATCCCAGCGGTGCATTTACCACGGCTGCGGCGATGGTGGCCTGTGGTGAAAAAGCCTATCGGCGGCGAACCGGCGATTCGATCCAGGCCAAGAACGTGGTTGTGTTTGGCGGCACCGGACCCGTGGGTCTGACCTGTGCGATGCTTGCAGCACAGGCCGGTGCACATGCAATCATCGTCAGCCATGAGAGCAAGGAAAAGGCTGATGTGGCGGCGGCCTTCTGTGGTGCACGGTACAAGACCGCGATTACGGGTGCAGTAGGGAGCGGTGATGCAGAGATAGGTGCGCTCCTGTCAGAGGCAGATCTGGTGTTCGGTGCTGCCAAGGCGGGTGTTCAGATATTGAATGATCGGCACCTGGCGTCTGCACTATCGGTACAGGTGTTCTGTGATGTCAATGCGGTGCCGCCTGTAGGTATAGCCGGCCTTGGCGTTATGGATAATGGTGTTGAATTGGCATCAACGCCGGCAGGTGCTCTGGGCATCGGTGCGCTGGCGGTGGGTAATGTGAAGTATCAGACCCAGCGCGCCTTGCTGCAGCAGATGATTGATACCGATAAGCCGGTCTATCTGGACTTCTCACAGGCACTGGTTGTGGCCCGGTGCAAGGTGTGAGATGAACCGGCCAGAGTCTCTCCTCATTGTGGGTAACAGTGTGCGCTATCTTGCGCAGTCCGCCTCGCGTGGCGGTTATGCGGTGACCGGCGTGGACCTGTTTTCGGATGAGGATACGCAGGCCGCCTGTCACACCGCTGTCAAAACAGTACGGCAGGATGTCGAGGGGCTTGTAGATGTCTGTCTCGGTCAGGACATGGTGGCGAACACCGCCTGGATATATGGTGCGGGGTTCGAGGCCGAACCAGAGCGGTTGCAGCAGTTGGAATCACTGGGCCGCTGCGTGGGTAACAGTCCGCGGACGCTGATGCTGTTATCTCAGCCTGCCAGCTTTTTTCCCCTGCTGGATGATCTGGCGATCAGTTACCCGCGGGTGTCATTCAGGCGGCCGCGCAAGCCGTGTGGCTGGTTAAGAAAAGTCGCCGGCAGTTATGGTGGCCTGGGTGTCCGGATTGCCCAGACGGATGCTCCCGATAACCGGGTACATTATTTTCAGCGTCTGATTCCGGGCCCTGTCTGTTCGCTCACTTTTCTTGCCGATGGTAGTGAAATAGAGGTGCTGGGGATTAATAAGTTGCATGCAGTGAATCCCGGTCTGGGTGATTTTCGTTTTTCTGGCGTGTACTCCAGGTTCAATCCGGGTGATGGGCACAGGCGGCAGATGATTGACATGGCGCGGAAGTTGACGGGGTCCCTGCATTTACGCGGCGCGAATGGTATCGATTGCGTGTTCGAGGGTGATCAGGTGCTCCTATTGGAGCTGAATGCCCGCCCACCGGCCACGCTTGAACTCTATGAGCAGGCGCTTCCGGAAGGTGGCGTGGCGGCGCATATCGCTGCCTGTAACGGCACGCTCAGTGAACTGTCCCTGGAAGGCCAGGCTCAGGGATACCGGGTCTACTATGCGGAACAGGATCAACGGGTCGGCCGGGTACCCTGGCCAGATTGGTGTAGTGATCGTCCGCCAGCCGGCACCTGTTGCCTGAAGGGGACACCGGTCTGTGGCTTGCATGCGACGGGTAACTCCAGCATCGAGGTGGCTGGACTTCTGCAGGAGAGGCTTGAGCAGATCCGCTCCCTCGTCGCCTTGTCGAATCAGGAGGCGGCCTGATATGGCATTGCAAAATAACCTCGCTTCGATGAATCGGCATACCCGTAGTCTGGTTGATTCCCTGTTGCTGGATTCAGCGTCGCTCAGACTGTTGCCGCAACAGCTGGAGAATGGCGTTACGGTTATCGATGCCGGTATTAAATGTCATGGCGGTCTGGAAGCGGGTAGACGGATTGCCGAGATCTGCATGGGTGGGCAGGGACACGTATCACTGCAGGTGGCGGGTACGGTGTCGGGCTGGACCTCCAATATCACCGTGCACAGCAACCAGCCGGTGCTGGCCTGTCTGGGTAGTCAATATGCAGGCTGGAGTTTGTCGCATGGCGAGGGCAAGTCGGCATTTCACGCCCTGGGCTCCGGGCCGGGCCGTATCCTTGCGCGTAAGGAAAAACTCTACGATCACCTGGGCATTGAAGATAGCGCGGATTGTGCCACGCTGGTGCTGGAAGTTGATCAACCGCCCCCCCTTGAACTGACCGACCGTATTGCGCTGGATTGCGGTGTATTACCGGAGCAACTGCGTCTGATACTGACGCCGACCCGCAGTTTGGCCGGTACTACCCAGGTGGTTGCGCGGGTGCTGGAGGTCGCGCTGCACAAGGCGCATGAACTGGGTTTTGAACTGAGGCACATCGTGGATGGACTGGCGACCGCGCCGCTACCACCGCCTGCGCCGGATTTCCTGCAAGCGATGGGCCGAACCAATGATGCCATTCTGTTTGCTGGACAGATACATCTGTTTGTTACCGGTGAGGACAGTGTGGCGCAGGCCCTTGCGGAGGCGCTGCCCAGTAGCACTTCAAGTGACTACGGACGACCCTTTGCGGAGATCTTCAAATCCTGCGAGTACGACTTCTTCAAGATCGATCCGCTGCTGTTCAGCCCGGCACGTATCACCGTAAGCAACCTTGATTCAGGACGCAGTTTTACCCATGGCGTGATTGATCATGAGCAGTTGCTGGTCTCTTTCGGGGTCTCGCTATGACGCTACAGGTTGCGGTCGTGACGGATGATCCGGGCTGGCATGGCAAGCGGCTGCATGAAGCCTTTATGGCGCGGGGAGTAACCTGTCTGTTTAGCTCACTGACACATGCGCGTATCGAGATGGATCGGCAGGTCCAGGTAGTGCTTCCCGGTTTTGAGTCGGGCCTGCCGGATGCGGTTTTTGTGCGGGGTATTCCCGGGGGCACGTTGCAACAGGTGGTGTTCCATTTAAATGTACTGCATATCCTGCAAGCGCTGGGTGTGCGGGTCTATAACGATGGTCGCGCCATTGAGCGGTCGGTTGACAAGGGTCTGACGACGGCGCGGTTGTCTCAAAAGGGTATTCCGACACCGGCCACCTGGGTCTGTGCCGAACGGCCGATGGCTGAAGCCATAACTGAACGGGAAACGGCGTCTGGACATCAATTGATTTGCAAACCCCTGTTTGGATCACAGGGCAAGGGGATCGTACTGGTTAAAAACCGTGCCGATCTTCCCGATGCTGATGCGATACACCACGTCTGGTATCTGCAACGATTTATTGAACAGTCGGATGATCTGGCCTGCGACTGGCGGGTGTTTGTCATTTCAGGCGTGGCGGTGGCTGCCATGCGCAGGAGTACTTCAGGTTGGTTGGCAAATGTAGCCCAAGGCGGTATCTGCCATGCCGCGGTACCGGAAGGGGAACTGAAACACCTGGCGGAACAGGCTGTTGCCTGCGTTGATATGGACTATGCCGGGGTGGATCTGATGCGTGATGCACTGGGCAACTGGTGGGTGATTGAAATTAACAGTGTTCCCGCCTGGCGCGGCTTGCAGCGTGTTACCTCGGTAAACATCGCCTCCGTGCTGGCAGACGACCTGTTGATGAAGTGTCGCCATTCGCAGGCATGCGAGGCGCTTCAATGAACCCGATGACAACAGAACTTCTTGCAAAGTGGTACCTGGAGGCCTGTGTATTGGATGTGGCTGCACTGAAGCCAGGAAATGTATCGCTTCATTCGGCCGGTCATGGAATGGATGCCGAGCTGTTTGTACAGAGCGCTCTGGCCAGTGCGGAGATGATTACGGAACCCGGTCAGGTACTCGGAAATCGCATTTATGGTGCGGTAAAGGCCACTCAGGATGCGGTTCGGTGTAATACCAATCTGGGCATCATTCTACTCTGCGCACCGATTATTCAGGCGGCTATTGATTATCCTGAAGAGAGATTGGAGACAGCGCTTCTCAAGGTGTTGTCCGCTGTTCGTGCAGAAGAGACGAATAGAGTGTTCGCGGCAATACGGTTGGCTAATCCGGGTGGGCTCGGTCGGACAGAATCCCATGATGTGGCCGGTCCCGCTACCAGTCCCCTGGTGGAAGTGATGGCTCTGGCGGCTGACAGGGATTTGATCGCCCGGCAATATGCCAACGGTTTCCATGAGCTATCCAGCGTAATTCTGCCTTATCTGATCGACGCTTTTCAACGCCATGCCGATGAAGAGACTGCTGTCACTGATCTGTTTCTTTATCTGCTGGAGAGTTATCAGGACAGCCACATTCAACGAAAGCAGGGAACGGCACGAGCGATCGCGGTTTCCCGGTGGGCTGCTGACGTGCATCAAAAATATCTCACTGCTGCTGATGACTCGGCACGACATCTGTTGTTGATCGAAATGGACCGGCAACTCAAACAGCAAGGTATAAATCCTGGTACGACGGCAGACTTCTGTGTTGCTGGCGTATTCATCCATCGTTTGCAAAGGCAAACGATAAACAGCGCCGGGGTTGCCCGGAATTATCCGCGGATGATGAGGCCGGTTCAGGCCAAAACACCGCTAATACTATAAGCCAACAATCTGAGGAGATCCGATATGGCAGTTATTAACAAGACTATGGTAGGTGAATCACTGGTCGGCGACGGCAATGAAGTGGCACACATCGATCTGATCATGGGGCCACGCGGCTCTGCAGCAGAGACGGCTTTCTGTAATGGTCTGGTCAACAATAAAGATGGCTTTACATCACTGCTGGCTGTTGTGGCACCGAACCTGCCCTGTAAGCCACACACGATGATGTTCAATAAGGTGACCATCAAGGGTGCGGCGCAGGCCGTTCAGATGTTTGGGCCGGCACAGCGTGGCGTGGCCATGGCTGTCGCCGATTGCCTTGAGGATGGCACCATTCCTGCCGATGAGGCGGATGATGTGTTTATCTGCGTGGGGGTGTTTATTCACTGGGAGGCGGCGGATGACGCCAAGATCCAGGACTACAACTACGAGGCAACCAAGCAGTCAATCAAGCGGGCTGTTGCTGGTACGCCTACTCCTGCAGAGGTGATTGCGGGTAAGTCGACTAACGAGCATCCGTTTGCTGCACACGCCTAAGTGATCGTTGTGGGGTCCATTGGGCCCCACACTTTTTCTCCTCGTCAGGAGCAGGTTATGCACTGTTTGGAATGTGGCGAAACAGTATCTCAATTGGATAACGGGCATTTGCTCGAATGCAGCAACCTGACAATCCAGGAGTATGCAATACGTCACCAGCTGCCACTGGATTTGATTCTGCATAGTGATCAGATTAACCAGCCTGATCATATTGAAAATTATGCCCGCCCTGTTGCCAGACCGACAGAGGCGGCGCGACAGGCCCTGTTGGGGCTGCGCTGGGCGGGATTGCTACAGGAAAATGATGGTTACGTCGATGTGGCTGGTGAAGTACGCCGCCTGGACCTGCTGTTGTGGACTCTGAATCATCTGGTTGATTACGGTTTTCAGTTTCATCAGATTTATGAATACCGCTCGGATACACATCGTGTAGTGGCGAAAAATCTTCTCCGGGCACCGTTACGAAATCTGGTTCATGACTGGGCAATGCCTGAACCACCACCTGCCTTTTTGGGCGCTCTGGCAGTGTATATGGCCCACCGTGCGGAGTGGCATGCGGGTTATCTGTTTATGCTCTTCAGCCGACCGATTTATGCCGAGGCCGTTCGTGAATATTTGGCCTGTAATTTTCACATCCATTGTCAGGTGCTGGATGCATCCGGTGAATCAGATGCAACAGGTGGTTCACTGTTACGCACGCTGACACTGGCTGATGGTGACAAACTGCTTGAGTTGATGAAGGATCACCTGATGACCATGCCGACGGCCTGGGAACGTTTTCAGGCCATTACACCACAGGCAAGTGTGACCAAGGAGCTGGTTTTTGATTCCGCCCATTTTATTACTGACCATCCGGCCAAATGCTCCAACCTGCATGGAGGGCGTTATGTCCTGCAGGTGGAAGTGACCGGGCGTATCGATCCGGTAACCGGATGCGTGGTGGATTATGGCTATCTGAAACGTGTGGTAAACCGGCTGATCATCGAACGTTTTGATCATCATCATCTGAACTATGCAGCGGAGGAGTTGGCCTGGCGGTCCAGCACCGAAATGCTGTGCGTCTATATCTGGGAACAGTTGATTGAATATCTGCCCGGATTGAGTGGCATACGTCTGTATGAGACGACTAATTCATGGTGTGACTATCAGGGAAGATCACTGGCTGAACAGCAGGTACAGGGTTCCGAATCATTGTTATATCCATTTCGTGCCAAAAGCGATTATACAGAACTTAGACGACGCCTGATTCGGCAACCGGGCAAACCCAGGATGACGGCATGCTCGGTCAGCTGAAATGCCGGATATCCGCCGCGGTCAACGCGCCATTGTGCAGCGCGCTTGCCAGTAATACTCCGGCGGCGCCGGCTGATTGCAGTTTTTCGATATCAGAACGGTTGCGCACTCCACCGGCCATGTACAGGGTCGCGTCAGGCGCGACCGACTGCCAGCAGGTGAGTCGTTCCATGTCGGGACCCTGCAATGATCCCACGCGGGAGAGGTTCATCAGAATCAGGGTGTCCGGACGGCGTGCACTATCGCGCGTGATACCTGAAGGATCGCGCAGATTATCGTCGACCGAATCGATAGAGAGAATCGTCTGGTCGACTGGGAACCAACGGTTGAATTGCCAACTTTCAGAGCCGATGACCGGTCGGAATGCGAGTTGAGATTGCAATGCCTGGATTGCTGCAGGAGAGGAAAAACCCGCATCTACCCAGAGAATCAGTTGGGGAAAGGTGTGAGCGATTGTTTGCAGGGTCAGGAGATTATTGCCCATTCCCTGGATGGCATCCAGGTCTGCCAGGTAAAGCTGCTGCATGCCCAGGTCATCGTAAAGTCTTGCTATCAGCGGCATGACTTCACCCTGGCGGCATAGCGGTGAGTCAACTGGTCGGTACCCGGCGCGGCGCCCTCGAATGGCGTGCACCGCCTGGCCTTGCAGAAGATCAATGACAGGGATGATATTCAAGGAGTTTGTATGCGGATCTTAGTATTTGAATACATAACCGGTGGTGGTTGTGTGAACGAGGAGATGATACCAAGTCTGAAGGCGGAAGGCGATATGATGCTTAACGCCATTGTTCGTGACCTGACGGAACTGGAATCGATTGATGTGCTGATCAGTCGTGACGTGCGCCTGGATTCGCTCTCCCTGCCAACCAACATCCACTGGGTAGAGGATGACTGGTGGAGCGCCTGGCTTACCTGTGTCAATGAAGTCGATGCGGTGTTGCCCATTGCGCCGGAAACCAACGGCGTCCTGGAGTCGCTGTGTCGTGCCGTTGAGGCGTCTGGAAAACTGTTGCTCAATAGCAGTGCCGAGGCGGTGTCTATAGCATCCAGCAAAAAGGCGACCGTGGACTGTCTGGCCATGCAGGGAGTTCCGGTGATACCCACCTGGCGGTTTGGGGCCCATCCCCGCTTTAATAATCAGCCACTGGTGGTGAAACCCGATCAGGGCGTGGGTTGTCAGGATATTCATATCATCGCGGATGAGGCGGCACTGATTGAGTATGTAAAAAGTCGTGACCCGATTATTGAGTGGGTGGTACAGCCCTACATGGCGGGCCAGTCGATCAGTATGTCGATCATGGTGGGTCACAGTTGTGTCTGTCTGGTCGGCACAAATATTCAGCGGGTGGTGCAGATGAACGACGGCTTTTACCTGCTGGGGTGTGTTGTCAACGGACTCAAGAGCCACCAGGTGGAACTGCTTGAATTGGCGAAGGGGATCTGCGCGGCGATTCCAGGGCTGTGGGGCTATGTTGGCGTGGATCTGATTCTTACCGAGCAGGGCCCGGTTGTCCTGGAGATTAACCCCCGGTTAACCACCGCATATGTCGGATTGAGTCAATCGACCGGCAGGAATCTGGCGGCGATGATCATGCAACTCGCCGAGTGCCCAGGCGCACTGCCGACGGGATTGATCACCGGTGAGTGTGTACATATCGACCTGGAGCTGGGCCGTGTCGCCTGAGCGGGGAGTGATTGGCTGGGATGTCGGTGGTGCCCACCTTAAGGTGGCCTGGCAGGACCGGCGCGGTACTTTGCGGCGCGTGGAGATCCGGGCGACACCCTTGTGGCAAGGATTGGAATCGCTGGATCTGGCGATACGGGAGCTTGCGCAGGAGTTGCCGCTACAAATGTGCGAGCACCGTGTCACCATGACGGCGGAGCTGGTTGACCTGTTTGACGACCGTCGGTCGGGTGTCTGTGAACTGGTTGACTGGCTGAGCGTCAGGTTGCCGCCACAGCAGCTCTTTTTTTTCGCAGGCCAGAAGGGATTTGTTCCCGCCGCTGTGGCCTCTAATTTCTATGAGCAGATTGCCTCAGCCAATTGGCTGGCGACAACCAGCTTTGCAGCTTCGGTGATTGCCTCTGGTGTGATGATCGATGTCGGGAGTACCACCAGTGACCTGCTGCCATTCGATAAGCACCAGCTACAAAACAGGGGTTTCACTGATCGTGAACGTCTTTTGCATGGAGAGATGATCTATGCGGGCATCGTGCGTACGCCGCTGATGGCGATTACCGATCGGGTTCCGTTTAAAGGTGATTGGTTGACCCTCGCCAATGAACATTTCGCCACTACAGCGGATATCTACCGCATCCTGGGTGATCTGCCGGAACATGCCGACCTCTATCCGGCTGCTGATGGCAAGGCCCACTCAATAACGGCCAGCATGCGACGATTGTCGCGCATGATCGGAGCGGACCTGGGCGATGGCTCCGATGCCGACTGGTATCGATTGGCGGCTTTTTTTGCGGATCGTCAACTGGATGCGCTCTCATTGACGTGCCAGCGGCAGTTGAGTCTCGGATTGGCTGATTCCGTGACCCTGGTCGGAGCCGGAGTTGGACGGTTCCTGGTCCAACGTGTGGCGGATCGGCTTGGGTGCCCCTATATCGATATGGGACAACTGCTCACGCAGGGTGAATACGGTGCAAAGGCCGCGGATTGCGCCCCGGCAGTCGCACTACTGCGTCTGCAGCAATGCCGGAGTGCCGTATGTGCCTGAGAGTGCGAATACCCTATCAGCCCGATAGCGCCGCGCTGTTTGCGCGTATTGCCGAGAAATCCTGGGCGGTGTTTCTGGATAGCGGATATCCCCGCACCAGCGCCGGTCGCTACGACATCCTGGCGGCCGACCCTTATCTGACCCTGACCACGCGGGCCAATATTACCGAGATACGCGGTGAAGATAGCATACGCCTGAGTCCGGATGATCCTTTTGCACTCTTGCAGGAAGTGTTGGGTGCGCATACAGAGAGTGCTGCAGATTTACCCTTTGGCGGTGGCGCAATCGGCTGGTTCTCCTATGATCTGGCATGGCGCATTGAACGGCTGCCGGAACAGCCGGACAATCGGGATCAAGTTCCCGAAATGGTAATCGGCCTTTATGACTGGGCTGTCGTGGTGGATCATAAACTATGCCGCAGCTGGCTGGTTGCTGAGGGGAGGGACCAGCGTACCCGTGAGCGCTGGTGGTCGCTGATAAAGCTTTTCTGCACCCCGTCAAGGCCGCGGATAAAACGTCCGTTCCATATTACGGGTCCGATCCGAAGCAATATAGATCGCGCCACTTATGTGGCCGCGTTTCAGCGTATTAAGCAGTACATTCTGGATGGCGACTGTTATCAGGTGAATTTTGCGCAACGCTTTTCAGCGCCGGCGGAAGGTGATGGCTGGAGTGCCTACCAGGAGTTGCGGCGAATGAATCCCGCTCCATTTTCCGCCTATCTCAAAACACCTCATGCAGAGATACTCGGCTCATCACCCGAACGTTTTTTAAAGCTTAAGGGCAAACAGGTGGAAACCAAGCCGATTAAAGGAACACGACCCCGGGGTGATACGCCGGAAGGCGACTCCGCCATGGCCAGAGAGTTGGCATCAAGCTCCAAGGATCGCGCCGAAAATCTGATGATAGTGGATCTGCTGCGCAATGACCTGGGCCGGGTTTGTGATGCCGGAACAGTAAAGGTGCCGGAAATATTTTCTGTTGAGAGTTATGCCACCGTACATCACCTGGTCAGCACGGTAACCGGAGAGCTGAGGGAAGATCAGGATGCGATTGGACTGCTGCGTGCCTGTTTCCCCGGTGGTTCTATTACAGGCGCACCCAAGATTCGCGCCATGGAGATCATTGCGGAACTGGAGCCGGATTGCCGCGGGCCCTATTGCGGCTCGATTGCCTATATCGGTTTTGATGGCCGGATGGATAGCAACATCGTGATACGCACCCTGGTCTACAACCAGGGGGAGATATGCTGCTGGGCGGGCGGCGGTATCGTGCATGATTCCGAAGTCAATGCCGAATACCAGGAGACCTTTGACAAGGCATCTGCCCTGTTGTGTTTACTCAAAGAGAGCCAATGGTCCAATGTGGGTAGTTAAGATCGGCGGCAGTCTGTACGACAGTCCACAACTCGAGGCTTGGCTGCGGGTGATCGCGGCGGGTGAACACCCGGCCATCCTCGTACCCGGAGGTGGACCGTTCGCCGATCAGGTACGTGTGGCGCAACAGCGCTGGCAATTTGATGATGCCACAGCTCACAGCATGGCGCTCTGCGCAATGGATCAGTACGGTCTGCTGATGGCGGGTATCGAAGAACGACTGCAAACGGCAGCCGATCCGCAACAGCTGAAACAGATAGTGGCCGATGGTCACAGTGCCGTCTGGCTGCCTGCCGCGGCAGACCCTGACGTGGAGCCTAGTTGGCGGGTGACTGCTGATAGCCTGGCACTCTGGCTTGCTGCAAAAGTCGGGGCGGAAGGTGTATTGCTGGTCAAGTCGGCCCCGTTGACAACAGCGGGTTCGGATCTGCTGGATGCGGCGTTCGATGAGTTTCAGCGGCAGTGGGGCGGCAAGGTCAGGCTGGCGCATCGTGATGGGAGCAGTGACTGGCCGGCTTTGTCGGGTTACGCCTTCGGCTAACCCGACCTACTGCGCGGATTGTTCGCCTCGAATGCAGGTCGGATTGGCGCAGCCTAATCCGACAACTATTCTACTTAAAGTTTTACCTCCGCTTGGGACCGCTCAGTTTACTCGGCGGTCCATTTTTTTACCTGGACGATAGGTCACGCCACTCAATGATCTCCACGCGTAATATGTCTTCGAGCTGTTGAATACATTTTGTTACCGAAAATGGTTTGCAGGAGTAGAGATCCAGGGTGAACAGTTTCTGCTCCCGCCAGGTGTAGAATGAGCAGCCTGACTCAGCCCAGGCCTGAAAGCCGCCGATGCCATGATGCAACTCACTGACTTGGTCAGGGGAGAAGATCAGCAGCTCGGCTATCGGCGTCATGCCCAGTGTCTCTGTCATGATCTGGAGTACCTGCCTGACCGTCTGTTCGGTGATCTCCTCGACACCATAGAGTCCTTCGATAATGGCGCGCTGGCGATAGATCTCGGGACAGATGGTCACTAACGAGTGGCCCGGTGGGGCATAAGGGGGGTCGCGGCGTCATGGCGTAACGGCAGGGCATCCCTGGCCCGCAGCATGGCCTCATGGTCTACTCGGCTGGTTCGACCGGCGACGCAGAGTGCACTGCGAAATCCCAGATAGTCGGCATTCAACGGCAGCAGGGAAGGGATGTCGTCAAGCGTCAGGCGACCAGCCAGTCCGCAGACCAGCCCGAGCAGTTGTGCCTGATCGACAAAGCGGCCCAGACGGTCCAGGGTCCAGAGATCGGTCAGGCGTCCATTTTGTTTTTCCGCGGTATCGATCATGACCCCATGAAAGCCTTGTGTGGAGAGTAGCGGAAGCAGGGGTGTGGGATCAAAGCGGTCGGCAAAGCAGACAGCGATCAACTGATTGTGCCGGCACTCCTCTTCCAGTGCCCTGATACAGGAGGCTGCTGTTGGTTCATCGAACAGGCCGAGTTTGATGTAGTCAACGCCACAGTCTGCGGTGTTCCTGACGGCGGCCAGGATGCGCTTTGGATCGGGAGGAAGATCGCCCAGGGTCGCACTGACAGGCCGCTCGCCATTGACATAGTCAACGATGGCTGCGATCCGGTCGAGGTCGAGTGCGCCCAGGGCGCCCCGGGAGGGATCTTTGCAATCAATAATGTCGGCACCGGCGTGCAGGGCAATAGTCGCCTCTTCAACCGAGCAGATGCTGGCCAGCAGACCGGTCATGCACATTGCCTCTTGCGATAGTCGTGGACCTTTCGCAGCAACCAGTCCCAGGCCTCCTGTTCTTCACTGCCCGCTGTCTTGTCGATGGCGATTTGTAGATAAGCGATCTCGCTTGCCAGTTTTTCGGGCGTAAGCAGATGAAACCGGCTGACCAGTATGGCCAGCTCCAGCACGGCTGCCTGCGCACGGTTATAACCGCTGAATGGTCGATGATTGACCTGGTGAATGCGCTCACATGAGAGCTCGGGCCGCTGGGTATCCTCCTTGACCTGCTGAACGCGGATCTCTTCATGACTGAGGGCGTCATGCAGGCGCAGTCCCTCGATCTTTTCACACGCTAGCAGGGGCCAGTCATAGTGCTGGGTCAGGCAACCGGCATAGATCCGCACATCGTCGGTGGTGTTGATACTGGCGGCGCCATCCCGCAGCAGGTTATCCAGTGTCCGCGAGGGACGAAAGGGTGCAATCAACCAGCTGTTGCCCCGCTGCCGAATGCCCATGGGTGCCATATGCGGTGATCCATCAGGATTACGGGTGATCAGGATAACTTCATGAATACGTTCACTCATAGACGCCTCAATGCAGTACCAGTTCACTGCCCAGTGTCTCAAGCAGATGCTGTGGATCCAGTTTGTAGTGATCCATTTTCATCAAGTGATAGCGATCAAAATAGTCGCTGATGGATAATTCAATTCCCCTGTCAAAGCCGGGTGCAACGGCATGGGTCTGGCCCTGGATGGAGCGTGTCACCTGTCCCTTTTCAACCACCGCGATACCGTTTTTGAACACCAGTTCTGCCTTGCCAAACATGGCGGCCTTATCGGCCTGTGGCTGGTAAACGGCAATGTCTGCAATGGCCCCAACCGAGAGATGACCCCGGTCACCGAGGCCCAACAGTCTCGCCGGTGCGGCCCGGGTCATGATGGCGATCTCATTCAGGTCATACTCACGCTCCAGATGGCGCAACAGGGAGATATCCGCCGAATTCGCATTGATTCGGTCCAGCCACTGGTTTCTGTAATCTCGGTCCATCAGTAATCTGAACAGTTCCGGGTAAGCGGTAAAGGGCGCGCCATTGGGATGATCGGTGGTGAAGAAGACCCGCCAGGGATCATCAATCAGCAGAAAAAGCTCCAGGCCGATCGCCCACTGCAGGGCATTGACATAGTTTTTTGGCCGATAGTGGAACGGCACAATGCCGCCACCGCCATCTTCGCCTTCCCAAACCACCCATTTTTTCGGATTGGCGATGTGGCGCGCATCGAACTGACGCATAATGTCACCGGAAATGGTGACGGTCTGACCAAACAGCACTTGTCCGATATCCACCGTGATATTGGGATTCGCCATGATGGCATCGGCCAGTGCGCCGGCCCCGGAGGAAAAGCCGGAATCCCCGTCGTCCCCGTAACCATAGAACTGCACATGGGCCAGGTGCATGGGCAGGCCATCGGCCGCCTTGATGGTATCAAGCGCGGTGTTAACATTGCCGGGAATACCGAGGTTATTGCAGTGAACATGCACCGGATGCGGGATGCCCAGTTGCACAACCGCGCGCTGCACCGCGCTCAGGATAGCGCGCGATGTCATGCCGTACATCGGCACCTCGTCATCCAGGTTCAGTTGTCGCTGGTTGAACTTGAAAGCGGTGGCACCCCCCGCGTTGATCACCTTGACCCCCAGGCACCGGGTGGCGTGCAGGGTCCAGGCAATATAGTCATTGATACGGGCCTGTTCCGCGCCATCCCGCAGCATACGCAGCAGGAAATCATCATTGCCGACAATGGCCAGACCGGCGGTATCAATGATCGGTATGTCGGCCAGTTCAGCATGCGCCTGGGCCGCATTGATCGGCAGGACGGCGGGCTCGACGACCGTGGTAAAGCCCATCTCCGCATAGCGGTAGCCGGTGTCACAAGCCGACCATTTGGCACCGGAGAAGGGGAATTGTGGAAGGCGGGCGCGCTCGGCCAAGTGCTGTTCGGGTAGTAATAAACGGGCGTTGTTGACATTGCCGCCGGCGATGTGGCTGTGAATGTCAATTGCACCGGCCATCAGGATCTTGCCTTCCAGGTCAATGGTCCTATCCGCCTCCGCCACGTTGTCTGGTGCCTCGCAGATATGTGCATCCCTGATCCAGATGTCACCACATGTCCCGTTGAGCTGATTGACCGGGTCGTGTATTCGAGCGCCTTTAAGTCGTGTCAGCATGTGCGTGGTTCCTGTGAAATCAGCTGCCCACAAAGTGTGGCACTGCTGGGCAGCGGGTTGTCTATCAGTCTCTTGAGAGGAACCAGTCTCAGTCCATCGGCACGATGCAGATAGCCCGAACGGTGTATACCAGGAACACCGACCGGCAAAAAAATGGCGGGTTCTGACTGTGTGAATGACATCGCTGGATGTCCAATAACAATGGTGTTTTGGGCTACGTCGGGTGGGGGTGCACAACTGAGACTACTGATCCAGACCAGCAGATCGGTTTCACCGGATTGCATTAGCCGGTTACCGGCATACATCTGCAGATCCTGTTCCGGATAACCCTTTGCATGACAGGTGCGAATACCAAAACCGTTATGCCAGGCGGCGCTCAGTTGTGCGGTCATATCGCCTTCCCCCGCGCCCAGCATCAGCAATGCGCTACGTCGGGTTTCATTGATATCACGCACCAGTCCCACACAGGTGCGGATGATCAGCTCAGCGCTCTTCCCCGGCAGGCGGCCAATGATAAACACCGGGTAATTCGCACCCGTGATCTGCGTCAGCAGTTCATCGCTCCCGGCGGTATCGGCTTGTACCGGCTTGCCGGCAAGGCGTGCACGTATGATTGATAGTAAATCGAGGCAGTCATGGTTGAGTGGATGGATAATAGGTGGTGAGTCGGCATGCAGCCGCTCCGTGCTGTCGAGCAGCTTCTCGTGCAGTCGCGGGTAGGTCTCTTGCGGGTCATGGCTAATCAATACAACCAGGTCGGCACGATTGCGTACCTCGCCCATGCTGCTGACCTGCCAGCCGCCTTGCTGGTAGATCTGCAGATTGCGGGCAATTGCATCGCCATGCAGATGGTCGATGGCACCGCCAAAGTGATCCGCCATTTTAACTGCAGCCTTGCTGTCCAGCAGATCGCCAATCAATCCGTGAAACAGGGGCAGTCTGGCTTCTCGCAGCATTTTGCCCGCCTGCAGCAGCGCCTGCTTCCAGGTGGCCTCTTTCCCATGGATGAGGGGTGTTTCCCGGGTCGCCTGGAATGCACTGGTAAATCCCATGCGGGCCTTCTCGCAAGGTATCTGCTGCGCGGTCAGGGCTTCGTTGTGTACTGGCAGTGACAGATCGTCACAAACCATGGCACAGAAGGGGCAGCTAACAAACGCCAAAGTGTCCAGCCTGTCGTGTCTGTTCATAATAGGCAGACGGGAGCAAAAGCTGGGCCAATCTCACTTGGTGCCTTTTTTTGTTAACGGTTTTCGACCCTGCTTGGTACTGCCGGGTTTGGCATATTCCAACAGATTCTCTTCCGTTGGCGGGGTCGCCACGCCCCAGTCGAGCATCTGGTCCTGGGTATAGCGTTTACCCAGTTGCAGGGCAATCTGGGCACGCGCCAGCTCAACGCCGAGGTAAAAGGCGTGACTGCCATCCTCTTCCACTCCCAGGTGGGGAAACAGGTCAAACGGATCAACGGCCTGGTGCAGTGCATCCCGATTGTAGATGTGTATGCCTTGCTGGTTGACCTGTATGCGAAAGTTGCGGTCTTTAACCCGCCTGGCCGCATTGCTGATTTCCGCCGAATCATAGGGAAACGGATTGCGTTCATGTCGGTTACTGAGCCCGCCATGCAGGCGTTTCGGCAAGGTTCGGTCCGCCCTGGACCGATACATGATGCGCCGTGAGAGGTCGGCCTCGCGTATCGCCGATCTGCAATGAGGGCTTACCGCGGTGGTCAACACGGCCCCGACATGCAACTCGGATATGATGCCAAACAGCAGGGCATTAATGCCGCTGGTGTCCGCTTCGGTAAGCTCAGTCAGATTGCCTACACCCATCATCATGGGCGCGTTGGGGAGACGTCTTCGTGCCTCGTGATAGCGCACAACGGATTCGGTGAAACCAAAGTGGATGGGGTCGAGTATAGGGTCAATGAAGCAGCTTCTTCCTTTCGGATCGAGCGTCTCCCATGCGCGCTGCAGGCTCTCCAGATCGCCCGCGGTATGGGGGATCAGAATGGGTGTGGCAGCCACTTCATCGGCAATCCACAGCGTCTGTTCGGTCAAGCTGAGCAGATAGTCGGCACCTGCCTTGCCACCGGCCAGCAGTTCCTCGTCCCGGTGGGAGTCTACGCTTACCCTGAACCCTTCCGACTTGAGCAGTCGCACACTCTCCGCCAGATGCGGAAACGGCTGGTCAGGAAGAGAGCCCAGATCAATGATATCGGCGCCATCCTGGCGAAACAGTTCAGCCTGATGGAGTATGGAGGCCGGAGTCAGGTTGGGGGCATCCACGATCTCGGCAAAAATCAATACATCGTGCTGACTCAGATCGGCCGGTTGGCCTGCCTGTCCCAGCCATTCCGGCAGATCGCGCAATTCATCCGGTCCACGCTGAAATGGGGTGCCATAGTGTTCACTCAGTCCTTCCAGGTCGCCGCGACAGCGACCAGGGATCACCACCCGGCTGGCGTTTCCGGTATCTGCCAACTGGCGTTTGATCATCTCACCGGTCAACAGCGCCGCTACCTTGATTTTGAGTGGCCGTACTTCCCAGGTTACGGGGGTTGGTGCCATCGCGTGCAGCACCTGTCTCAGGCTGGCCTCGGCCAGTGACCCGGTCAGAAAGAGGAGATGTTCTGACATAGTGCGGGCAGGTCGAGGGCATCCTCGAGTGACTGTAGACCGGTTACCACCCGGGTATATTCGAAATCCATCAGCCGGTGAGTGTTTTCCAGGTCGATGCGGCGTGGATAGACCATGACGGTTCCGCCGGGTGCCTCTGTCTCCATTTCCGGCGCCGCATCACAGGCAAATACGATGCTGGGTATACGGCATTTGCCGGCCTGGGCATAGACATTGGTAACCAGTGAGTCGGATATGCCGTAAACCATCTTGGCCACGCTGTTGGAAGTGGCTGGTGCCACGATCAGTTGCTTGTATACCCCTTCATAGAAAAGCCCCACCGGCGATGCACTGGCTGTGTTGTCGTGAAAAATGCGGAAGCGCTGTTTCAGTTGCTTGACCGGAAGGCCGTAGACCTGGAGTACTTCGGCGGCCGCTTTACTGAGAAACAGATCGACCGCCGGGAGTCGCTCCGCCAGCTGCAGACACTCTTTAAGATAATGTCCCGAGCCGGTAATGGCCCAGGCCGTGCGGCCGGTATCAGGCATGGATGATCTCCCGCTGATAGATGCCCCACTGTTGATCGGCCTCTTCGACGGCCACTTCCAGTGTCTGCAGATTGCCAAGCCCCTGGTGCGCATGCAGGGCGTCGATGAGGCGGTTGCTGATATGGTAAGCAAGCATCTCTGCCGTGGTATTGGTTATCGGCAGCAGAATGCAGCTTGCGCGGCTCAGGATAAAGCGCTTGTCATAGCTGCGGATTTCCAGCATGTCGTCTTCCCGTTCAGTCAGCGTAATCTCGTCGCTTTCGGTTGGTATCAACACGCCGTCATGCAGTTCCGCGCAGATCCTGGCAGCCAGCTTGTTCAGCAGAACAAAATCGATGACGAAGGCATCCCGGGTGTTCTCCCCGCGCGCCTCCAGTTGCAGATGGAAGTTGTGGCCGTGGATGTTTTCGCAGCTCCGATTGAAGGTGATGAAGTGCGCGGCGTTGAAATGGAGTTCGCCTGGGTGTACGCGTACGGCAAAGCGGCTCATAGCCCGGTATCCTGCGTGTTGACTCATTATCAACGGGGTGCAAGGCTTGGGCCAACCAGCCAGTGATCGCGAGTAGGGCCTCTAGCGGGGCGGTTTTACATCGTAACGTTTCATTTTTCGATACAGAGTGTTACGACTGATGTTCAATTTCGTGGCAACCCGCGTGACATTCCAGTGGGCCGCCTCCAGTTCCCGGATGATGGCATCACGCTCGGCGATATCCAGTGGGTTACTGGGCCGCGCGCGCTGTCTCGGCTCGCCGGCATCGTCGCCACAGTCGCAGAATATCTCTTCTGGCAGGTCGTCCAGTCCGATGCTGTTGTTGTCACATAGGCCGATGAGTGTGCGCATGATATTGCGCAGCTGTCGCATATTGCCCGGCCACTCATAGTGCTCCAGCGCATCCAGCGCCTCGTGCGCAATGACAACGGTATCCTGACCCGCTGATTCCAGCTTCATGATATGTTGAATCAGGGCGCGTCGATCTTCCCGGTCACGCAGGGGTGGCATCTGCAGGCTGATACCGTTCAGCCGGTAGAAAAGATCCTCGCGGAAACTGCCGTCCTCAATCTGCAGCTGAAGATTCTGGTGGGTTGCGCTGATCAGGCGTATATCCACCTTGATAGGGGTTTCGCTACCCAGCGGTATGACTTCCCGCTCCTCCAGCACCCGCAGCAGACGCGCCTGCAGATGTAACGGCATGTCGCCGATCTCATCAAGAAACAGCGTGCCGCCATGGGCTTGCGCGATCTTGCCTCGGGAACCCTCTTTGCTCGCCCCGGTAAACGCACCGGGCCGGTAGCCAAACAGTTCGCTCTCGATCAGTGTCTCGGGCAGGGATGCGCAGTTGACTGCGACAAACGGCTTGCCGGCCCGGCTGCTGGTTTTATGTACCGCGTTGGCGAAGACATCTTTGCCGGTGCCCGTCTCTCCCAGTAGGATGAAGGGGATGTCCAGTTCGAGCAGTTTTTTGGCCCGCTCGATATTGTGCCGCATCCGATTGTCGCCAAACTCCAGCCCTTCCAATGTCGGTGCTTCAGTAACCGCTTCCGGTACAAAGGCCCGCGCTGATCGGGCTGGTTGACGTTTAACGCCTGTATCAGGATTCGGTGGCTGGAAACTTGCGTAGAAGCGTCTTCCCTGGTTGGCATCCCGCACTGGTAGCGGCACCATAGCCTGATTGTGCGCATTGCTGAGTGCACTATTGGTGCGCAGATTGAACAGCTCCTCAAAGGGGCGGCCGATGATATCTTTCATGTCGAGTTGGAACAGGGCGCTGCGATTGGCCGCCTGAATACGACCCGTCTCATCGAACGCAATGACCCCTTCACCGAGGGTGCTGATGAACTCCGGACGGCTGTGGAAACGCAGGATGTAGTTATCGCGCATCTTGCAGAGGAATATCCGGTTCTCAATCAGTTGCGCGGACATGTTGACCAGCACCATGGTATGCTGCTGCGCCTGCCGTGATTCACCCGAGGCGTCCAGTACCGCCACCAGTTCACCGGTGGGGTCAAAGATGGGTGCGGCAGAGCAGGTGAGGCGTGTGTTCTTGGTAAAAAAGTGTTCGTCCTGGTGGATAATCAGCGGGCGCTTCTCCACCAGGCAGGTTCCCATACCATTAGTGCCCTGGGTCTTTTCACTCCAGACCGCACCCGTTTGCAGGGCCGTCTTGACCGCGGTGCTGGTGAACATGGGGTCACCCACATAATTAAGCACAACACCGTCGTGGTCGGTGAGCAGGATGGAATGTCCCGACCCGGCAACCTGTTGGTAGAGATTGGTCATCTCTGAGCGGGCGATCTCCACCAGCCGACAGGATTTTTCCTGCCGCTCCTTGAGATCGGAACGGTCGACAAGCACGGGTTCCGGACGTCGTTCCGGATCCAGGTCATACTCATCCAGACAGCGTTTCCAGGATTGGACAATGCAGTCGGTGACGGGTGTGGCGTTTGTTCCGCATCCACGAACAGTTGACGTGACCAGACCACCGTGTGCCTTATTTGTGCTGAATTCCATCCAATATATCCCGTTGCCGTAGAAAAAATGTGGATACTGCACTGCCAGTTAATTAGCATGGAATGAATGTTCATTGCAAATGTTGTTTCCCGGCTGTTCCCCGGTATTTGTCTTGATTTTGCGGTGCTCGGGAGAAGGTTTCACAACCTGAATTCGTGCTGAGTGAGTGCGAATTGCCCAGGCCATGGCACGACACGCCGCTTTAGCCTTCGCCTGTGCGAGCAGGTCCGGGTCCGCTTTCCGATTGACCTTGCCATTGTTGTCATGGTCCTGTGCGGATCATGGAATCCGGCATCCTATTTCCACTAATAGAGCATGGATAAATAGGCCGGTGAGTCGATATGACGCTGATGCATTCTGTTCCTACAAGTGATACTTTATGACGCTTCGACAGGGGGGCGTTTATGAAGTTTGAGATCAGTGAGCAGGAGAGTAAAAAGGCCAAGGTGCCTCATGAGATCTTTCTCACCAATCTCGTGGGCAATCACATTCTCTGGTTTATCGCCTCTCTGGGGCTGGCGCGTTCCTACTGGCAGCCGCTTGCACTGGTGCCCGTCGTTTCCGTTCTCCTGCTGGGCTACACCCTGTGGCGGGCCAGGCGTTCGAAAACGATCGATTCCTGGTTTGTGATGTGTCATTGGCAGATCTGTGCCAGCCGCAGCCGCGCCTTTATCCTGACCTTGTCTATATTTGGTTTTATCGCCATCCTCGGTTGGGTGGGATTTACCTATTTCGGCATGAAAGAGGTGGCGGTGATAGCGATGATTGGTGGAGTCGGTGTACTGCCGGTGATGGTGACCGTGCTGGTGCTGATCCTGATGGAGTCAGATGCGCTGCATCAGGCGGCACAACATAAACTGCCGGATCGGATGATCGAACGCTATCCCAACCCCGATATCCGAATATTGGAAGAGTAGGCGCGGCTTCAGCCGCGAAGGATTTCTAAAGCAGCTCCTACAGGCGATTGCCAGGGAGCCTGGCGCAGTCTTCAAGTATCCAGCGTAGGAGTGGCTTCAGCCGCGAAGGATTTCTAAAGCAGCTCTTACAGGCGATTGCCAGGGAGCCTGGTGCAGTCTTCAAGTATCCAGCGTAGGAGTGGCTTCAGCCGCAAAGGATTTCTAAAGCAGCTCTTACAGGCGATTGCCAGGGAGCCTGGCGCAGTCTTCAAGTATCCAACGTAGGAGCGGCTTCAGCCGCGAAGGATTTCTGCATTGATGCCGGCAAAGCGCTGCGTGCCCATCACCCCAATCGAATTGCACTCCACAGAGTGTAGACCCCGAACAGCATGACCGTGATGCCGGCTGCCCGGCGTGCCGTTTGCGAACGGGCCAGTCGCGCCGCGGCGCCGGCCAATAGTCCGATCGCCAGCAGATTGGGCAGCGTGCCCAGGGCGAAAGCGAACATCAGTCCCGCCCCTTCCGCCGCTCCACCCGATGAGACCGCATTGATCAGCATGGTATAGACCAGTCCGCAGGGCACCCAGCCCCAGAGCATGCCGATCGCAAACGCCTGGCTTGGTGTATGCACCGGCATCAGCTTGCGACCCATCGGCTCAAGCCGGCGCCACAGCACGCCGCCGAGCCGCTCAACGCGGTTTAGCACCATCCACCAGCCGGCCAGGTAGAGCCCCAGCAGGAGCATGAACAGCCCCGCCAGTATCAGCAGTGCCTGTTGTGCCATCTGCATGGGGAGCATGCCGGCCAGCAACACGCCCAGTCCACCCATGATGGCGCCGGCGATCACATAACTGATCAGGCGTCCCAGGTTATAAGAGAATTGGAACGGAAGCTGTGACATGACCGAGCCGCGACTCGTCTCCGGTAGGCCAAAGGTGAGGGCGCTGACAATGCCGCCACACATGCCGATGCAGTGGACACCGCCGAGCAGACCGACGACAAAGGCGCTGAAATAGGGGAGCAGAAGTTCCATAAGTGGGGTAGGAGGATACCAGATTTGCAGCGATTTTTAGCGGTATTACTGTCCTGTTAGATTCCTTCCCGACCAGTAGGAGCGGCGCCCTCGCCGCGAATTCGGCCCGGGCCGGGCCGCCTGCAGATTAAATCCCCTCCGGGTGTGGCGGCATGAAACAAATTCAGAAATAGATGCGAAAACGCAGCGTCAGGCTGGTGGGCAGATGGCCAAACTCGGATCGGGGATCGGCCTGCTGATCCAGCCCCCTGCCGCTGGCATATTGCAGTGACAACAGCAGGTCTGACTCGTTGCTCACCGAGTAAGTGAGGTTGGCCTGGTGCAGGGTGGAGTTGCCCAGCCGTGAATCACTTTCACCGAGTGGACTGAACAGCAGCAGGTAACTGCCGCGTAACAGTGGCGTGATATCCCGCTCCAGGGTAATGCCGAGCATGCGTCGCCCGAGTTGCGGCTGCAGCCCGAAGGCCACCAGCCGTTGGGAGGGCAGTGCCGAGAGTGTCGTCTGGTCGGTGGCTCCCAACCCGTGGTCATACCATTCAATCCCGAGGAAGGTGCCTTCCTCGAACTGGTAGTCGATACCGGCAATCCAGAAAACAGCCGTTTCACCGCTCTGTTCCAGGTGGTAGTGGGCGGCCTCAATACGCCAACCGAGTCCGGCCCAGTCACTCTCGAAGGATGCCCCAAAAATCTTGTTGCCGATGACATGGCCGGCCAGCAGCGCGAACTCGGAGCGCTCGCCGATCTGGCTGCGCAAATAGAGTGCGCTACTGTTCTTAATCCCGTCACTGCCGTTGGGAGAAAATGCATGCACCGCCGTCAGCGAGGAGAAGGCGGAGGGATACCAGTCCACCACCGCCGCATCGATACCCGGCTTGAAGTCGGTATCGAGATCCGTGGGGGCAAAGGCGCCAAACACATTCAGCGGCTGCCAGAAACGGCCGCTGCCCCAGTCCACGGGCTGACGCCCGACACCCAGGGTCAGATCATCGAATCGCAGCTTGTAGACAGCGCGGTCCAGGGTGTAGCCGATCTGCGTGGTGTGGTTGCCGTCGGTTTCATGATGCCAGTCGCCGGACAGTTCGCGATAGCGGAACAGATCGCTCGAGCGTTGTCCGCCGAGCGCCACGCCGCTGGCGTGCTGGCGGGCGGTTTTCAGATGCAGCGACCACTCGCGGCTGCCGCCGGCGCCCTCCAGCATCAGGCGCAGGCTCTGCTGGTCGGTGGTCAGGGTGTCGTTGTCCAGCGGGTTATAGCCGGCATCGCCCCGTTCCGCCCGCGCGGCGCTGCCGAGCAGGGAGAGGCGCCCAGTCAGTTCGGCTGCGTGCGCGGCGGTGAGCGGCAGCAACAGCGCCGTCAGCAGGCAAGTGCTAAGCCATCTGCTCATGGGACTCCTGCCCGATATGCTTGTCGCTGACAATTTTCCCATCACGCAGGGTGATGATGCGCTCGGCCCGCTCCATCACCCGCCGGTCATGGGTGGAGAAGATAAAGGTGGTTTTTTCCTCGTGGGAGAGACGGTGCATGATGTCGAGCAGCGCGGTGGCGTTCTCCGAATCGAGATTGGCGGTCGGCTCGTCGGCCAGTACCAGGCGGGGTCCGGCCGCCAGGGCACGGGCCACGGCTACCCGCTGCTGCTGGCCGCCGCTGAGCGCTGCGGGACGGCGCTGCAGCACTTTTTCCAGTCCCACCAGCTTCAGGTAGTGTTCGGCGCGCTCCCGGCGCTCCCGCACATCACGGCCCTGCAAGACCATCACCAGCTCGACGTTCTCCAGGGCGCTCAGGACCGGCACCAGGTTGTAGGCCTGAAACACAAAGCCGAGCTGAAACAGGCGAAAGTCTGACAACTCGGCCTCCTTCAGGGTGGTGATTGAGGTGCCATTGAGCTGGATGCTGCCATGACTGGGCGCGTCCAGCCCGCCGATGATATTCAGCAGGGTGGTTTTGCCGGAACCGGAGGGACCGACCAGTGCGGCAAACTCGCCTTCCCGCACGGTCAGATCGATCTCCTGCAGTGCCCGCACTTCCAGTTCGCCCTGGCGATAGGTTTTGTCCACGCCTTGCAGCGTCAGTAGTGCCATATCCGTTGGTCCAGCGGTGTCGATGTCAGTAGATGTCATGTGCGCAGTGCCTCCACCGGCGTCACCCGGGATGCCTTGATGGCGGGATAGATGCCGCTGCCCAGGGTGGCGGCAAAAATCAGCAGGGTGAGCTGGAATACGCGCTCACCAGAGAGTTCGGTATAGATCACCGGGTCCATGAAGGTGCCCATCATTTCGGTACTGCCACCCATCAGGGCGGCCATGTCGATGCCGTGGCTGGCAAACCAGAGATGCACGGCACCGGCCATTATCCAGCCAATGCCCACCGCCAGCAGACTGAGCAGCAGGGACTCGCAGAACACCAGCCACAGCAGGTGATAGCGGCTGATACCGAGAGCCCGCAGCAGGCCGAACTCGCGGGTGCGCTCCAGCACGCTCATCAGCACAGTATTGAGAATACCGAACACCACCATAATCAGTATCAGTACCAGAAAGATATAGTTGCCGGCATCATCCACCATGATGAACTGCACCAGTTGTGGCATCATCTCGCGCCAGTCCAGCACTACGATCTGATCGTTTTCAACCGCCGCTTTCAACTGTGCCTTCCACTTGGCCAGGCTGTCCGGATCGTCCAGGAACAGGGCGAAACGGGTGACGGGTTGCAGGGTCGGATCAGCCCCTTCGCCTGCAAGGAAGCGCCGGGCAAGCTGGATGTCGCTGAGAATCAGGTAGTCATCCAGCTCATCCACCCTGGAGTCAAAAATGCCCCGCACCCGGCCCAGTTGCGCCTGGGAGTCGCCGCCCTGTTTACCGGCCATCAGCACCACCTTGCTGCCGACCTTGGCCTTGAGCTTGCCGGCCATGCCGTCGCCGACCAGGATGCCGCGCTGGTCGCCCGGCTCGATCCAGGCGCCGTCCACCAGTTGTGGTCGCAGCAGGTCGGCGCGTTGATCACCCAGCGGGCTGAGGCCCTCCAGGCCGGCGCCCACCGAGTTGCTGGCGGTGCTGGCCAGGATCTGTAACGAGATCCGTGGTTCGACACGGCCCGCTACATTGAGACTGTCGATCTTCTTCTGTAGCGTTGTCCCATCGGCCAGGTAATTGTGGTTGGCTGGGGCCTCGATATAACCGCGCGGCTGTACCGTCAGATGGCCTTCACCGAGCTTGATGGCATTGCGGATCATCGAGTTGTGGGCGCCGTCATTGAGGCCGATCATCAGTACGGCAAGGGCGAAGCCGATGGCGATGGAGCTGAGGGTGATCAGGGTGCGCCTTCGGTGACGCCAGATATTGCGCCACGACAGCATCACCAGCATGCCGAGCGGCAGATGGCTGTGTTGCCGGTTCATCGCATCACCTCGGCCGGTCTGAGACGTACCGTGCGCCAGGCCGGGAGCAGCGAGGCGAGCAGAGTGATCACCAGCATCAGCAGACAGGCCAGCAGCAGGTCCAGCGGTTCCAGGTGGAGTTTCATGTAGGGTTCAAACACGATGCCGCCCCAGTCGTAGCCGTCGGGCAGCATGCCGCTGAAGTCGATACCGCGTTCGCCGAACAGCGCGATCACGCCGATACCCAGCACTGCGCCGGTTAGCGCCGAAACCAGGCCCAGGAACAACGACTCCAGCAGCACCATCAGCAGCAGCCAGCGCCGTTTCATGCCGATCGCCAGCAGGATGCCAAACTCGTGAGTCCGCTCATGTACCGCCATCAGCATGGTATTGAGCATGCCCATCGAGGCCAGGGCGATGACAATGAATCCGATAAAGAAGGTAATGGTCTTGCTGATCTCCAGCATGTCGGCCACCATCGGTGTCAACTGGCGCCAGTTGCGCACCACGGGTGCGCCACCCAGCTCATCCAGCGGCTGCTCCTTGACCAGTCCTGCCAGCGCCTCATCCAGCCGGGTCTGCACGGTTTCAAGATGGGCGGCTTCGTCCAGTCGGATGACCAGTTCGTGAAAGCCATCCTGCAGATACATCAATTGCTGGTAAGCCTCGATCGACATCAGCACGCCCATGCGGTCAAAGTTCGGGTCCAGCGGCTTGAGTATCGCCGCTACCCGGTATAGGGCATTGCCGATGCTGCCGTCAGCGGCCTGGGTGACCAGCACCAGTTCACTGCCAGGTTGAAGCTTCATGTTTTTCGCCAGCTGGGCACCGATCACCAGGTTGTAGCGGGGCAGCCCCTCTTTGCTGTCGTCGGCGGGCCCCAGATCCATCTCGCCTTGGCGTACCTGTTGCAACATCCGGGTGACCTGTGGTTCATGCGCCGGATCGACCGCCTTGATCAGCACCCCGGTGGAAGTCTCCGCTGTACTGGCCAGGCCGGAAGCGTAGAGACGGGGCGCCAGGCTGATTTCGGGAAACTCCCGGGTGATTGTGTCCAGGTAGGACCAGGGCAGGGTGGCATACAGGTCCTGATCATCCACATAGGCCTGGCGATGTACCTGCAGATGGCCGATCGAGATGGTCGTGGCCTGGTGCACCATCTGGCGGATCATCCCTTCCATCAGCGCGGCATAGAAGATCACCATCATCAGGCCGCCGGCCAGTGCACCAATGGTCAGGATGCTGCGCACCGGACTGCGCCAGAGATTGCGCCAGGCGATGAACAGCAGCATGGGCAGGCGGCTGGGGTCAGCGTGCAGTTGGTCTGAGTGCTTCATGGCGGCTGTCTAGCGGCGTCGCTTGAGGGTCTGCAGGGAGAAGAAGGACGTTTCCAGCGGTACACCGAAGGTAATCTCCCGGTAGACGATCACCGTCGATTCATCCGGCTTGTCTTCCGGCTGCAGGCTCATACGCATGGGAATGGTGCGGCCATCGATCAATTGTGTCTGATCCATGGTCATGGTGCGAATCAACAGATCCTCCTCGTCATAGTAGAGTGCCTTGTAGGGGGCCAGGGAGGACTGCTCGATCATCATCATCACTTTGCCCCAGACCACGGCCGCATCGGGTTTGGGAATGAAAGTGATCTCATAGATTGGTTGCCCGTCGCGTTCGCCCTCGAAGCTGATGCTGGCATCATAGTCATCTTCAAAGGTGCTCTCCTTGACCAGATCGTCGTTGGTGAAATGACTGCCCATCCAGGAGCCTGACATCATGCTGGAGGGGACCTTGGTGACACGGTTGATCTTCGGCAGGTAGTTCCAGATGTTGTCCTCTACCTTCAGGGTGGCGATGCCGCGATCCTTGACCGGCTCACGGATGATCACCAGCGAGTAATCCTGACCCCGCGACCAGGCCTCCATGGTCATGGTGCGCTCATAGCGCTCGGTCTTGACCGCCATGGACATGGTCGCCTGCGAGGTCTCGCCACGCCACAACTGGTCAATGTGCCGGATCAGTTCATCCACCTCGATGGCCGTTGCCGGGGTAGCTGCAAGAATGAATAGCAGTAGTATGAAGGTCCGGAGCAGGCTCCGGTGCTTCATCGGGTGTGTTCGGCAGACCGGGTGGTAGTACATGAGCTTGATCATTGTCGCATCACCTCTTTCAAGACGGACAGGGACGTTCTTCACCGGTGAATTGCACCTGATCCGCGGGGCATACGGAAGCGCCGCTGCCCCTGATTATCTCCATGCCATCATACTGTCTGTTTATTCCTGAACATAATAGATGACCGGAACAAATCCCGGCTAATCAAAATCCGGGAATTTCCAGGCTCCACAGTGGCTTTGGTAGATTTCATGCTGATCTCCCGGTAACGGCCCAAACGAACGCAATAACAGCTGGAATGGATAAACCGATCGGCGTGGGTTACTGTTTCAGTGGGATCGAAAGGAGAGAGGGGATCAGTGAGAAACGTGTCAAAGAAGCCTGTTGGACTATCCGGGAGCGGGATGGTATTCCCACTGATCTATCTGATGACCCTGGTGTTCATCGGTTTTGTGTCACCTGGCGCGGAAGCCGCCACGCCGCTGGAAAAACTGAAAGAAGGCGGGTTCTGGAGTATCCAGTTCGAGAATGATCTCTGGGGCAGTGGTGATGACCAGTTTTACAGCCACGGTACAGAGGTTTCCTATCTCTCCCTGAAGAGCCCACCGGGCTGGTTGACCCGGCTGGGTCAGGGGCTGCCTTTCTTCCACACTGGCGATGTCGGTGCCGTGCAGTATTCCGTCGGCCAGAAAATATTCACCCCGCAGGATACCGAGCGCCGGACGTTGATCACGGATGATCGGCCCTACGCCGGCTGGCTGTACGGGAGTGCCAATCTGATGTCACGCTATGTGGATGAACCCAATCTGCAGGTGGGTAACATACTGGGTATCACCGTGGGCATCGTTGGACCCAGTTCCCAGGCGGACGATATTCAACGGGGATATCACGACCTGATCGGGGTTGATAAACCCAACGGCTGGGACAATCAGTTAAAGGATGAACTGGGGCTGTTGCTGACCTACACCCGCCGCTGGCAGTATTTTCACAAATTGGGCGGTGGGCTTGAGTTTGAAACCTCACCCCACCTGGTGGGCGCCCTGGGCAATGTCTATACCTATGCCGGTGGTGGCATGATGCTACGTCTGGGCAAGGGACTGCACAACGATATCGCGCCGCCGAATATTCGGCCCGGCTTTCCCGGGGTCCCCTATATCCGACCGTCTGACAAGGCCAACTGGTACTTTTTTGCCGGGGTTGAGGGGCGTGCCGTGGCCCGCAACATCTTCCTCGATGGCAACACATTCAGGGACAGCCACAGCGTGAATAAAAAACCCTTGGTGGCCGATGTGCAGTTTGGTTTCGCCTATCATATCCAGAATATCCGCTTTGCCATCAGCAATGTCTGGCGCAGTCGGGAGTTCAAGGGGCAGGACGATAACGTACAGTTCGGGGCCATCAATGTTTCATTTTTTGTACCGTACTGAATGGGGCTCTGTTCCGGTTACCCATTGCACCGGTGACAGCATACTCCTTGTCAGCTGTTCAACCAGTTGTAAGCCTCCTGCTCATTGTCAAAAACCCGGGCTTGAAAGCCTTTTTTGACGGCCACGGTTTCGCTGAACAGCACGGCCTTGTGACTCTTCGGGTCTAAGTTAACGTAGGCCATTTTCCACTCCTTCGGGATAGCCAGTTGCTCCAGGGCACTTACCACCTGGAAGTTCGCAAAGGGTGGATAGGCTCCCGTGAGGTGGGAGACCAACATGATCCGCGAGTATCCGGATTCCCTGCATTTCATGGCCACTCTGTCCACGATAGCCCTGCCGCTTTTGACCGGATCATCCTTGGCCCTGTGTCCTCTCCCTTCTACTCGAAGATAGCCATCCCTTTCCTGAAAAGTGAGTGCATAAGACACGATTCACTCCTCCTGAGTTAATTGCTTACACGATTACCTATAGTTGAAAATAGCTGAAAAATAAACAACAGTCTGGTTGGGTGGTTATCAGGATTGTTGGCGGACAGGTGGCATTGACGTCATCGGTTGATGAGGTCAATCAGGTCCTGAGCCATAGCCTCAACCTCGTGTGGCGCACCAAACAGGGCCTGGAACTCACCCGCTGGATTGGTCAGGATAATGCTGGTGGAGTGGTCCATGAGATAGCCCATGCTGCTCTGTTCAGTATCCACGCGGGAATGCAGCACACCCAGTTGCCCGGTGAGCTTATTCAGTGCCTGCTGATCACCGGTAACACCTAGAAATACGCTGTCAAAATAGGGCACATAGCTGGCGAGTACGGCTTGTGTGTCCCGTTCCGGGTCGATGGTGATAAAGGCGGTTTTGATTTCTGCGTTGAGCGATTCCTGCCGCATCCGGTCGGCCAGTCGTGCCAACATGGCCAGTGTGGTCGGACAGATATCGGGACAATGGGTATAGCCAAACGAAAGGAGATGCCAGCTGCCCTTGATTGATTCCTGAGAAAACTCACCGCCGCTGTGGTCCATTAGGCTGAACGGCGCCAGGGGGCGTGGATCAGGAATCAGCGTGCCGCTGATCAGCGGAGTGGATTGAGTATTTTTCAATGGCTTGTCGGCCTGCCTGAGTATCAGGTTGACGCTGACGCCGAGCACTACCATGAGTATGGCGACTGGAATCAACCAGCGCCGCTTGGGTGTATGGTCTGTTGGCGGTTGCATGTTTGCTGTTGTCTCACTCCATCCGGTAGGCACGTTTCAATTGCCAGTTCAGGGTCAGTAGCGTGAGCAGCAGCAGTAGGGCGATGCCGTTATGCGCGGCCGCTACCGGTAAGGGTAGATGACTCACTGCATTGGTAATACCCAGCCCCAGTTGCAATGTCAGTAATATACCCAATGCCCAGGCAAGTCGCTGGGTGATAACTGATCTGCCAGTGCGATAGAGTTGCATGCTGAGGAACAGCAGGTAAACAGCTGTTATCAGCGCACCGATGCGGTGAACCATGTGAATGGCGGTGCGCGCCTCCGCGCTGAGAATACCGTATTCGTAATTGATCCCGGTCCCATGCCAGAGGGTGAACGCCTGGCTGAAATCCATGTTAGGCCACCAGCTGCCGGAGTGGCAGGTGGGGAACTCGGTACAGCCGATGGTGGCATAGTTGGTGCTGGTCCAGCCACCCAGGATGATCTGTAGCAGCAGGATAACCAGGCCGATCCTGGAAAACCACAGCAGCCGGCCGGCGCGGCTGACAACATAACGATTGAGTGTTGGGCTGTACAGGCGCAGGGTCAGAATCCAGAGCAGGGCCGCGATGATAAAACCACCCAGCAGATGAGAGGTGACGATGGCCGGCTTAACCAGTAGAGTGACAGTCCACATGCCGAGCACGGCCTGCAGGGCAACGACCAGTACCAGGAGCCAGGTCAGCAGATGGGGTTGTGTCATCTGGTTTCGGTTGCGGATTGATAGCAGTGCCAGGAACAGAATTGCTAGTCCCAACACGCCGGCCAGATAGCGATGTACCATCTCCTTCCAGGCCTTCGCTACCTCAACCGGATGGGCGGGGTAGGCGTTGTTGGCAGAGGCGATTTGCCCTTCACTGGTAGGGGCGATGAGATGGCCGTAACACCCGGGCCAGTCAGGGCAGCCGAGTCCCGCGTCGGAGAGTCGCACATAGGCCCCCAGCACGATAACCAGCAGTGCCAGCAGGGTGATGGCCAGGGCAAACCGGGCATGGGTCAGTGAGAGATTCTGCATCGCAATGCTTGTTGTTCGGGGTCTGATAAAGTTATCAATGAGTTGTTTATATAGGTCAAGGGGGTGGGAGACAAGTGCTTGATCCGTTGAGTCCGACTCGGCAGCATGAAGCGAGACGCTGGCTGCAACTGGGGGTGCTGGCATTGGCCATCGCCGGTCTGTTCGCTCTGCTGCTGGTGCTCTCCCGTTCGCCCGGCATGGAGCATTTTTTCCCCTGGATCGATTTTTTCCGTACTGCACTGGTGGTGCATGTGGATCAGTCGGTGTTGATCTGGTTCCTGGCCATGGCCGGTGTGATCTGGTCCCTGGCCGGTGTGCCGCTGGGACCAGTTGGGTTGAGGCGTCTCGCGTTGGGACTGACCGTGGCAGGTACCCTGGGCATTGCGCTGTCTGCCTTCATCGGTGAGGGTGCGCCCCTGATGAACAACTATGTCCCGGTTCTGCAACGGCCGCTGTTCTTTATCAGTCTCGGTCTGGTGGGCATCGGTGTGGCTTTGCGCCTGGCGCTGCTGCTGTTGCGGATTCGCCCGGCCGACCTGTCTGCTGATCAGACCGGTCTGGTGAATGTGGTCGCCCTGACCGTGGCCGTCGCCTGCGCCGTGGCGGTCGGGGTACTGTTCTACACCTGGCTGTACCTGCCCGCCGAGCTGGATGGTGTCGCCTATTACGAGTATCTGTTCTGGGGCGCGGGGCATGTGCTGCAGTTTGCCTATACCCAGATGCTGCTGCTGGCCTGGCTGCTGTTGCTGGCGGCTGGCGGCGTACGTATCCCGTTGTCGCCGCGCCTGCTGAATGGTCTGCTGTTGCTGGGGCTGTTGCCGATACTCTGGACCTTTGTCATCTATCTGAATCACGCGCCGGTATCGGCCGGCATGCGCATCGCCCACACCCGCCTGATGCAGTATGGCGGCGGCATTCCCGCCATCCCGGTTGGTCTGCTGGTGCTGTATGCGCTGCTCAACAACCGTCAGTCGGCGGCTCCGGCGCAACGCCCGTTGCGTCTGGCACTCTGGTTCTCGTTGTTGCTGTTTGCCTCCGGCGGTCTGCTGGCCATGTTGATTCGTGGCGTTAATACGGTGATACCGGCCCATTATCACGGCTCCATTGTGGGCGTGACCCTGGCCCTGATGGGCTTTGCCTACCTGCTGCTGCCGGTGCTGGGTTATGCCAGGGTCGAGGGCAGGCTGGCCACTGCACAACCGATTGTCTACGGGGTGGGTCAGATGCTGCATATCGGTGGTCTGGCGTTTTCCGGGTTTCTGGGCATCCAGCGAAAAACCGCGGGTGCCGCCCAGGGGTTGGAGAGCATCCAGGCCAAGCTGGCCATGGGTGTCGTGGGAATCGGCGGATTGCTGGCGGTGATCGGCGGTATCCTGTTCGTCTGGATCATGTTGCGTGCCTTCTGGGAGGGGCCGAATCTGCATAGGGTGGATGATCAGGCACCCAATCCGGGAATCAGCAGCACCAGGTAATGGTCAATCAGCAGCAGCGCGAACAGCAGGCTCAGGTAGATGATCGAATAGCCGAAGGTTTTCGTGGCATGGCCGTTGTCATCACTGCGCCAGAGAACGAAAGCGTGATAAACGAATCCGACCCCCAATACAAAGGCACCCGCCAGATAGAGATAACCGCTCATATGAATTACGAACGGCATCAGCGATACGGCCAGCAGCATCAGGCTGTAGAGCAGTATCTGTTGCTTGGTGAAAGCGACGCCGTGCGTCACCGGCAGCATGGGAATGCTGGCGCGGGCATACTCCTGTCGGCGGTGGATGGCGAGCGGCCAGAAATGCGGCGGTGTCCAGATAAATACAATCAGCAGTAGCAGAAACGCCTCCAGCGGCACGCTGTTGGTAATGGCGCACCAGCCAAGCAGGGGCGGCGCGGCACCGGCCAGGCCACCCCAGACGATATTCTGCGGGGTGGTCCGCTTCAGGTAGAGTGTGTAGATGAAGGCGTAGCCGATCAGGGCCAGAAAGGTGAGGCCGGCAGTGAGCAGGTTGACCAGGGTGGCCAGCATTAACATGGATACCACTCCCAGCAGCAAGGCAAAACCGACCGCGTGGGGCGTATCCATCCGGCCACTGGGGATGGGACGTTGGCTGGTTCGCTCCATCAACGCGTCGATACGCTGATCGAGAATATGATTGATCACCGCGCCGCAGGCGGCTGCCAGCGAAATACCGGCCAGCCCGAACAGCAGCAGTTTCAGCGGCACCGCACCGGGGGTTGATAGCAGCATCCCCACCAGGGCGGTGAAGGCGATCAACAGGACTACCTTGGGCTTGGTCATCTCATAATAACGGCGCCAGGTGATGGTGCCCTGGTTGAGGATTGATAGTTCACCCGTCGTGGCCATTGTTTACTCCTGTTGTCCAGTTGCGAGACGCCTTGAGCAGCGTCTCGAGATCTTTAAGGATGTCTTTCTTCGGGCTGCCCGCGGTGTAACCCATCATCAGCATGCCATTGGGATCCGCGAGGTAAGTAGCCCCGCCCGGATCGATGCCGGAAACTGAAAAGGTTCTTTCAAACTCTGTTAGCTGATCCGGGTCCAGGTAAAGGATGTTCAGGTCTTCGGCGTGTGTGTCCGATGTGTCGGTAAAGAGTTCGGCCACGGGTGCTTCCTGAATCAACAGCTGCTCAACCCGTATCCGCTCCGCGCCGACTGCTCGCCTTATCTGTCGCAGTGCCTGTAGCTGTTGCCGGCAGTCATCAGCACAGACACCGCGATTGCGGGAGATCAGAAGCCAGCGACCAGAGAGGGTACTCCAGTCAAAATTCTGATTCTTGCCATCCTTCAGTTGCAGTGACTGCAATGGTCTGGGGGGGGATACCAGAGTCCCATTGTTTTTATGTTTGTCCGGCAGCCATTGCGGATTCATGATGTAGAGCCAGCCGGCTGTAGGTGGCAGGCCAAACAGCAATATCAGCACCAGAAGTGGTATATAGGACCGGCCGGTGGTGATGGATTGCATCAGCGGTTCTCCTTTGCTGTTACCAGAGAGGATAGTCGCGTCAGCGAAAGTCTCAACCAGAGTGCCAGCGATAGCAATCCAAAGGCAAACCACTGTATCGCGTAGCCAAGATGCATCCCCTCGCCGGGTCTGGCACTGGCCCAGGCGCGCACAAAGCCGTGCGGGGAGTCGGGTGACTGCAGGATAACAAAGGGAAAGATATCGAGTCCGGACCATGCCCGGTAGTTTTCCAGGGTCAGGAAGGGCCAGAGGATGGAGTTGTGCAGATCGAACTCAAGCTCAATCGCCGGGGGTGAAGGTATGGTTGCTTCACCATACAGGGTAATCGATTCGGTGGGTGTCTCGATGGCGGGGGGGGCGTTGTCCACGGCAGCCACCCAGCCCCGGTTCACCAGCAGATGTCGGTCACTGCCCTGAAGGCGCAATGGAGTGATGACATGAAACCCCGGCTTGCCGAGATGCTTGCGATTGGTGATCAACAGTTGTCCGCCCGGAACAAATTGGCCGCTGACCGTGAGGGTGCGAAACTCAATCTCTTCTGCCATCATCGCTTGGTCCGAAACTGCCAGGGGCGGGAGTGCTCGCCGTTTCTCCATGGTGTTGGCAGTGGTGCGTTTCTGCTTGGCACGATCCAGTTGCCAGAAACCGAGTGTGAGAAATAGCGGCAGCAGCACCAACACTAGGAGCAGTGTCGGAAACGGACGCGGCTGAAACTGCAATGTCGGGATCTGCATGGCGGTCTATAGTTTGTGCATGGGCATGCACTGTTGTTTCTCGCCTCCAGTTAATTCCCATGGGAGAAGAGAGGACGTCATGGATATTTTTATCAAGCTGTCGGTCATTCTGGTGCTCATTTTTATATTGGTCTCTCTCTTTCAGGGTATGTATTACCTTGCCAAGGATGATGGAAAAAATGACAGGACCCGGGTGGTAAAGGCGCTGACTGTTCGTATTGTGCTCTCTTTCGTGCTCTTTTCACTGTTGATCCTGGGTTATCTGACCGGTCTGTTACAGCCGCACGGGGTCTGATTCCGGATGCCTAAAACCAGTAAACGAAGATAAACAGACCGAGCCAGACCACATCCACAAAATGCCAGTACCAGGCTACCGCCTCGAAGGCGAAGTGATTATGGGTGCTGAAATGGCCCTTCATGCTTCTGCCCAGGATCGCCATCAGCATGATGGCACCCATGGTGACGTGAAAACCGTGGAAACCGGTCAGCATATAGAAGGTTGAACCGTAAACCCCCGACTGCAGCGTCAGATTCAGCTCGCCGTAGGCATGGATATACTCGTATGCCTGGAAACCCACAAACAGCAGGCCCAGTCCGATGGTGGCGATCAGCCCCTGCACCAGCGTCTTCTGGTTACCCTGTTTCAGGCCCCAGTGAGCCCAGGTGAGGGTGGCGCCACTGGAGAGCAGCAGCAGAGTGTTTAGCGCCGGTATTCCCCAAGCGCCCATTGCTTTGAAATCACCACCCAGTGCGCCCGGACCATGACTGGGCCAGGCCGGGTCGAACTGGCTGTAGAGGATCGCACGGGTGGCGCCGAGATAGCCGTCGCCGCCCAGCCAGGGGAGGGCAATGTTGCGGATATAGAACAGGGCACCGAAGAAAGCCAGGAAGAAGAACACCTCCGAGGCAATGAACCAGAACATACCCATGCGGAATGAACGGTCCACCTGCTGGTTGTAGCGGTCGGCAAGATTCTCGGATATCACGTCGCGGAACCAGCCAAACAGCAAGTAGGCGAACATCAGCAGTCCGCCCATGACGACAAACTTCCCGACCCCGACGCCATTCATCGCCAGCACGGCGCCAATCAGTGTGGTCAGCAGCGAGACCATACCGACGATTGGCCAGGGGCTGGGCTCAGGGATGAAGTAAGCGGTGCGTTGCTCTGACGATGACATAGGTCTCAATCCTGATGTTGGTGTATGAGGCTAACCCTTCTCTCGTTTGTTTGGTTCAGGCGGTGCGTTTTCCAGTTTCATTAGGCTGTAGGAGAGCGTTAATGAGCGGATCTCCTGCGGAAGCTCGGGAGAGATCATAAAACGCAACGGCATATCAACAGACTGGCGACCTGCCAGGGTCTGCTGATTGAAGCAGAAGCACTCCAGCTTGTTCAGAAAGGCGGTTGCCTGCCAGGGCGCCACGCTAGGTATAGCCTGCCCGGTGACCGGTTCGCTACTGCGATTGCGGGCGGCAAAATCAACCTGATACAACTTGCCAGGATGCACCTGCAGATTGCGCTCGACCGGACTGAAATCCCAAGGCAGATTGGGATGAACCGAGGTGTCGAACTTGATGGTGATCAGTCGTGAATCTTCCTGTTCGTAAGCCGGGTTGGCGATCTCTCCCGCACTGCGTATGCTGACGGACTGGATGCCGGTTATCTGGCAAAGCACGTCATAGAGCGGCACCAGGGCAAAGCCGAATCCGAACATGCCCAGCACCAGCAGTGACAGCAGCCAGATGGTGCGTCGTTTAGGGTTCGCGCAAGAATAATTCTGTGGTCCAGAGGCGACCGAATACAGGAACTTATTCTTGTGCGAGCCCTTGTTACGGACCCGTGCTTCGGTATTCATTTTGCCGCCTCTCCCAACACCTTGAAGATGTTCTGCCAGAAGGGGAATGAGGTGATCAGCACCAACAGGGCGAAGCCGCCCAGGATCCATGCCAGGCGTCGGTTTTTTTGTCGTAGTCGATCGTCACGCGGGTTCATGAAGTCTGCTCCTGCCTGATCAGCGGTGGCGTTTCCCAGGTATGGAAGGGTGGCGGGGAGGCGACTTCCCACTCCAGGCCCTTGGCGCCTTCCCAGACCCGGCTGCTGGCCGGTTCGCCGCCGCGGATGGTTTTGACAACGATGTAGAGCAGCAGCAGATGGCTGAAGCCGAAAATCATCGCCCCGACACTGGAGATGGCATTGAACTCGGTGAACATGACGTTGTAGTCGATGATCCGGCGTGGCATGCCGGCCAGGCCGAGAAAATGTTGCGGGAAGAAGGTGAGGTTGAAGCCGGTCACGTTGATCCAGAAAAAAATCTTGCCCAACCGTTCGTCATACATGTGGCCGGTCCATTTCGGCAGCCAGTAGAACACGCCGGCAAACAGGCCGAATACCGCACCCGGCATCAGCACGTAATGAAAGTGGGCCACCACGAACATGCTGTCATGGTATTGCATGTCTGCCGGCACCACCGCCAGCATCACCCCGCTGAGCCCGCCGAACGTGAACATCAGGATAATGGCGACCGCAAACAGCATGGGTGTCTCGAAAGTCATGGCGCCCCGCCACATGGTGGCGATGAAATTGAAAATCATGAGGCCGACCGGTATGGAGATGATGATGGTGCCGATCATGAAATAACTGACCGCGCCCAGTGACATGCCAATGGTGTACTGGTGATGCGCCCAGACCACCATGCCGATGGTGCCGACGGCGATCATGGCACCGACCATGGATTTGTAGCCGAACAGCGGTTTGCGCGCGAAGGTGGGTATGATGTGGGAGAGCACACCGATGGAGGGCAGCAGCAGTACATAGACTTCGGGATGACCGAAGAACCAGAACAGGTGCTGGAACAGCACCGGGTCACCACCACCGGCGGCATCAAAAAAACTGGTGCCGAAATGGCGATCGAACAGCAACATGGTGACGCCACCGGCGAGTACCGGCACCACCAGGATCAGCAGGAACGCGGTCACCAGCCAGGTCCAGCAAAAGATCGGCATCTGCATCAGGGTCATGCCGGGAGCGCGCATGTTCAGCAGGGTGACAATAATATTGATGGAGGCCAGTACCGATGAGATACCCAGCAGGTGAATGGCGAAGATCAGGAAGTCCATGGACATACCCACCTGCACCGAGAGGGGCGGATAGAGGGTCCAGCCGGTATTGATCTGGCTGCCGCCACCGGGGAAGAAGGGGACGACGAACGAGAGTATCAGCATGGTGCCGGCCGCGGGCAGAATCCAGAAGCTGAGATTGTTCATGCGCGGCAACGCCATGTCCGGTGCGCCGATCATCAGCGGAATCATCCAGTTGGCCAGACCGGCAGCCGCCGGCATCACGGCACCAAAGATCATCAGCAGGGCGTGGTTGGTCACCAGATTGTTATACAGGTCGGGGTCCAGCAACTGGATGCCCGGTTGAAACAGTTCGGCGCGGATCAGCATGGCACTGGCGCCGCCCATGAACAGCATGGTCAGGGCGAACAACAGGTAGAGGGTGCCGATATCCTTATGATTGGTGCTGAACAGCCAGCGCCGCCATCCGGTCGGGTTGGCGTGATGGTGCGCTTCATCATGCAGGGCGTTGGTATAGCTCATGTTCCTCAACTCCTTCAGCGGGCCAGTGCGACGTCTGTCGGCTGTACCGTATCCCCGGTCTTGTTGTCCCAGGTGTTGCGTTCGTAAGTGACAATGGCGGCGATTTCAAGATCATTCAGCGATCCCCAGGCCTGCATGGCGGTACCCGGTTTGCCATTGATTACCATGTTGAGATGGCCTTCGACCGCACCGTTGACGATGGGTGAGCCGTTCAGGGGCGGAAAGGCGGGTGGCAGACCCAGGCCGGTCACCTGGTGGCAGGCGGCACATTTGGTCTCATAGAGTGCCTTGCCTTTGGTCATCAGCTCGCTCTTGCTCCAGGTTTTTGTCGAGGCCGCCTCGGCCGCCGCCGCCACCTTGATCGCCTGTTGCTCGTTTACCCACTCCTGGAAGCTTTCCGGTGAAACGGATTCCACCACCAGGGGCATACGTGAGTGCCAGGTGCCGCACAGCTCGGCACACTGGCCGCGAAACACCCCTTCACGGTTTATTTCAGACCAGGTTTCGGTGACATAGCCGGGAATGGCGTCCTTTTTGAAAGCCAGTTCCGGTACCCAGAAGGCGTGCAGTACATCGGCCGAGGTGTGCAGGAAGCGGATCTTGGTATTGGTCGGCAGCACCAGCCGGTTATCCACCTCTCTGAGATAGAGGTCACCGGCCTTTTCTCGGGGTATGTAGCGGCTCTCTACCTTGATGTCGTGGTCGAGATAGTCAAACTCCCACCACCATTGATGCCCGGTGACCTTGATGTCCATCAGCTTTTCATCCTTGGGCACATCCCAGACTTTTTTCAGGACCGTGTCGGCATTACTGGCGATGGTCAAGTCCACTCCCAGCACCAGGGCCGGCACGATGACCCAGGACCAGTTACCGAACCAGGTGTTGTGAAAGTTCTGGTCGGCTTGATAGCCACGGCTTTTTCTGTGGAAGTAGAGTGAGTAGATGACGAAGGAGAAGACGACGAGCAGCAGGAAGGTCGCAATCCGCATGGTCAGCATGTGGATGTCGTAGATCTCCTGTGCGACATCCGCGGCCGGGGGAGGGAAGTTAATGCCGTACTCTGCCTGGGTCGATTGGAATCCTGCCAACCCGGCGGTTAGCAGAAGGAGTCTGCTAACAGTGGTGAATCTCCTGCACATAACTACTCTTCCCCTCTCTATCACACGTGAATGACTGCGGGTCAGATATTAAGCTGCATATCCTGTGTATTAATTTTTTTTGCGTTACGGATCCGTTTAATTGTTTATTGGAAAATATCGCACTGTCCTGAATCAGGTGACGACTGCCGGATTCAGGTTCCGCTGGGAGATAGTTGCAGGCGCATCTGACAGACGGCATCTCAGGTAACGATGTACGCCTGGATTTATTATTGATACGCATTCAGTATCCAATCTGTATCAGTTATTGGCAACCCTGCGGGAATCAGGGGGACTTGTCGTTTTTTCAATCTGCCTGTAACTGGTGATACCACTCTGTGACACCACCTTTTTGGTGTTATTGAACTTTAAATACTTAAAGTCAGTATGGCCCATTCTTCCCGAAACGCAATGTCTACCCTGGAACGGATGGCATGGAATTATCGCTGGGGAATCGTTTGGATTGGGATGTTGGCACGGTTGGGTCCGGGTGATGCAGGACTCATCCGCTGTATCCATGATTACCATTCTGTTTATGGGCTTGAAGATTGATGTTGGGCTGATTATAAGTAGGTAATGGCGCATTAACCGATGCGGTTTCAGAATCAGCAGGATGTTGAAGTGACGCTCAATCAGAATACAGCCCTGGATGTGAATCTGCCGGTTAGTCTGCCGCAAATTAACGTTATAACCCTCGACCATCCATGGCGGTGGATCGCGGCAGGATGGCGCGATCTCAAGGCGGCACCATGGATCAGCCTTTCATACGGCATGGTTTTTTTGTTGTCGAGTTATCTGCTGGTGACGCTGTTAATCTCGGCCGGGATGACCTTTTTTATTCCGGCAATGGCAGCCGGCTTTTTTCTGATATCGCCGCTGCTTGCTTTCGGATTGTATGATGTCAGCCGCTCACTCGCCCGGGGTGGTCAGCCGACATTCCTGAGTAGCCTGATGTCCTGGCGGAGAGCGCCTTTCAGTCTTCTGGCCATGGGACTGATCCTGATGCTGGCGTTCCTGGTCTGGATGATGCTGGCCAACATGGTGTTCGCCATTTTCTTTTTTGGGATAACTCCCGATTTTGCATCCGCGCTTGATGTGCTGTTTTTCTCCGGCGACAGCCCCGCCTTTATGGCTGCGGGTATACTCTCAGGCAGTATTATTGCCTTCGCTGTTTTTTGCATCAGCGTGATTTCGGTGCCCATGATCATGGACAGGAATGCGGATGTGATGAGTGCAGTGATCACCAGCGTCCGCTGTGTATCAACCAATCCCAAACCGTTGCTGCTGTGGGCGGCGCTGATTGTCATGTTCGTCGGGCTTGGGCTGGTTACCCTGTTTATTGGTCTGGTGATTTTCATGCCGCTGATCGGGCATGCCAGTTGGCACGCCTATCTGGATCTGGTGCAGCCGGACGCCGGTCGGACCGACTGATTGTCAATCCGACGCCGTACCTGTTTTTTGAGTCTGCCGCCGCGATTCATTTTCGACCAAAGATATCTTCTCTCCTGTCAGGTAAAACCTCGGTTCAAGTGTGTATACCAAGGTGCCTGGCGGAGTCGCGCGAGGGTATTGTCTGATATGGCCTGGAAGAAGCGGATATTCTATACTAAGCGGTTTGCAGCTGCCGGATAGTGGTTGGGCGTGTGGGCAAGGGCTGAACGGCTTCTGCTGCCGATCCTTATACCGGAAGTGAATTGAATTCTTTAGTCGTTAAGCGCGGCAAACCAGGGTGCCCAGATGATCAAGATTAATGAAAACTACCAGAAGCTGCAGGCTTCGTATCTCTTTTCGAATATTGCCAAGCGCGTCAACGCGTTTCAGCAGTCCAATCCGGACAAGAAGCTGATCAAACTGGGCATTGGCGACGTGACCCGGGCGCTGCCCGACGCCTGCGTAAAGGCGTTCCATCAGGCGGTTGATGAGTTGGCCAGTGATGCGACTTTCCGCGGCTATGGCCCGGAGCAGGGCTACGATTTTCTGCGTGAGGCGATCGCAAAAAACGATTTCCAGGCGCGTGGTGCGCAGGTTGATGCGGATGAGGTGTTCGTCAGTGACGGGGCCAAATGCGACAGCGGCAATTTCCAGGAGATCTTCTCCACCGATATCACTGTAGCCATCCCGGACCCGGTCTACCCGGTGTACGTGGATACCAATGTCATGGCCGGGCGCAGTGGAAACTGGAATGCCGAACTGGGTCGTTATGAAAATCTGGTCTATCTGGATGGCAACCGGGACAATGGATTCATTCCTGATCTGCCGGATCGACCGGTAGACCTGATCTATCTCTGTTTCCCCAATAATCCGGCCGGTTCGACCGCAACCAGGGAGCAGTTGAAACAGTGGGTGGATTATGCCAAGGCCAATAAATCGCTGATCCTGTTTGATGCCGCCTACGAGGCGTTTGTGCAGGATGCGGATCTGCCCCGTTCGATTTACGAGGTGGAGGGTGCCCGGGAAGTGGCAGTTGAGTTCCGCAGTTTCTCCAAGACTGCCGGCTTTACCGGGACCCGCTGCGCCTATACCGTCGTCCCAAAGGAGTGTATGGCCTATACCGAAGCGGGTCAGGCGGTTTCCGTGCATTCGCTGTGGAATCGCCGCCATACCACCAAGTTCAACAGTGTCTCCTATCCGGTGCAGCGTGCCGCCGAGGCGGTCTATTCCGCGGAGGGCCAGGCGCAGATCAAGGAGCTAATCGCCTACTATCTGAACAATGCGAAATATATCCGCGAAAAGATGGAGGCGTTGGGCTATGAGTGCATTGGTGGCGTCAACTCCCCCTATATCTGGATTGACAGCAAAGGTGATTCCTGGGAGTTTTTCGATCGCTTGCTGAACGAGGCGGCGGTGGTCTGCACCCCCGGCGCAGGCTTCGGCAAGTGCGGGGAAGGCTATATCCGCATCAGTGCATTCAACAGCTTTGAGAATGTCACTGAGGCGATGGAGCGGATCAGCAAAACCCTCTGATTCACCGGCCCCTATTTTACCCAACCCAATACACAACCCCGTACCCTTCCACCGTGGACGGGGTTATTCGACCGGCCCGGTGTCGGCGTGTCGACAACAGCAGCGAGCAATCGGAAACAGACCATGCCCATTTCCAGTGATTTTGAACAGCGCCTCTACCCCCACATCAAGGAGATTGCGCAGCACTTCGGCACCCCGTTCCATCTCTATGATGAACAGGGCATCCGCGAGACCGGTGAGACGCTGAATCGACTGTTTGCCGGTATCGAGGGATTCAGGGAGTACTATGCGGTCAAGGCGCTGCCCAATCCCCGCATTCTGGAAATCATGCGCTCCCTCGGCTTCGGTTTTGACTGCAGTTCGACCGCGGAACTGCAACTGAGCCGTGCTGCCGGCGCCCGGGGTGAGGATATTATGTTCACCTCCAATAACACCAGCCAAACCGACTTCAAGGCGGCGGCAGCGGAAGGCGGCTGCGTGTTGAATCTTGACGATATCAGTCTGGTGGACAAGGTGCCGGAGATGCCGGAACTGATCTGCTTCCGTTATAACCCGGGTGAGCGGCGTACCGGCAACAGCATTATCGGCACCCCGGTGGAGGCCAAGTACGGGGTGTCCCACGATCAACTGCTGGATGCCTATCGCAAGGCCCAGGCGCGCGGCGCAAAGCGTTTTGGCCTGCACACCATGCTGGCCTCCAATGAGCTCAACTATAGCTATATGGTGGAGACCGCCCGGATGCTGCTGGAGAGCGTGGAGTGGATTTCCGGTGAACTGGGCATTCAGTTTGAATTTGTCAATATCGGTGGTGGTCTGGGTATTCCCTACCGCCCTGAGGACCAGCCGCTGGATATCGCCGCGATGGCACGCGAGATCACCGCGCTGTTTGACGATTTCAAGCAACGGCATGGCTATGCGCCGTGCCTGTATGTGGAGAGTGGCCGCTATATCACCGGCCCCCACGGGGTACTGGTGACGCAGGCGATCAACCGCAAGGAGATCTATCGCACCTATATCGGGGTGGATGCCTGCATGTCGGCGTTGATGCGCCCCGGCATGTACGGGGCCTACCACCATATCACCGTGCCCGGCCGATCGGGCGGGGATGAGGTGGTGGATGTAGCCGGCTCCCTGTGTGAAAACAACGACAAATTCGCCATTCAGCGCAGCCTGCCCGGAATCGAGGATGGGGATATCCTCTGCATCCATGATACCGGTGCCCACGGCCATGCCATGGGCTTCAACTACAATGGCAAGGCGCGGCCCAAGGAGTTGTTGCTGCGCAGTGACGGCACGATCGAGCTGATCAGGCGGGAAGAGACCCTGGAGGATCTGTTTGCCACCCTGCGGTTTGAGCCGGACAGTTTTAGGCCGTCAGCAGGTTCATAATCGTATCGGGTTGGAGTCGGTAGGTTGGGGTGAGGAGCACACCCCAACGACGATTTTAGCCGCGAATAAACGAAAATAGTGTGCGCCTATTCAGCTACTCCGGTAAACACGGGATGTAGGGCGTGCTGAGTGCAGCGATGCGTATCCACCGCATCCGGGCTTTGTCGGGTTACGCCTCCGGCTAACGCGACCTACAGCTATTTGTGACACTCAGGAAGGGACGTGCCCATCAGTTACCTTAATCCCGATCCCAATATGATCCGCGTGTATTTGTGGAGACCAAAGGTCGCATTCAATCTACGGCCAATTGCTTATGTTCAAAGCGCAATCCAGATCAACAGGCCACCCAGCAACAGCCGGTAGATGACGAACGGCAGCATGCCGACCCGACCGATCAGCTGCAGGAACAGGTGAATGCAGAGGTAAGCGGACACAAAGGAGAGCAGGGCGCCGGAGGCCATGGCCGTCCAGTCCACCGCTGTCCGGGCAGTAATCAGTTCCAGTGTCACCAGACTGCCGGACATCAGGATGGTCGGGATCGACAGCAGAAAGGAGAAGCGTGATGCGGCCTCGCGGGTCAGACCCAGCATCATGCCGGCGGTCATGGTGATGCCCGATCGGGAAGTGCCGGGTATCAGCGCCAGCACCTGAAACAGACCAATGGTCAATGCGTCACGCCAGTTGGTCGAGTATTCATCCCGTATCTGGGTGCCTTTTTTGTCATACCAGTACAGCAGCAGGCCGAACAGGATAGTGGTCGCAGCGATCACCCAGATCGATCGCAGATCGTGTTCAACCAGGGAGATAAACAGCTCGCCGGCAATCATGATGGGCAGGGTTGCCAGGATCAGCAGCCATACCATCTGCGAGTTTTGCGTCTGGGGTGCCCCCCGGATCAGTGAGCGAAAAAAATCACCAGCCATATCCAGCAGTTCATGCCTGAAGAAGGTGGTAACCGCCAGCAGTGATCCCAGGTGAACCGCCACATCGAAGGCCAGGCCCTGATCTTGATAGCCGAACAGCATTGGCGTGAGGATGAGATGAGCCGAGCTGGAGATCGGCAGGAATTCGGTCAGCCCCTGAACAATGGCGAGTAGGAAAATCTGCAGGCTATCCATGTCAATCGGCAGTGGTGGGCGACTGAATTACAACCGGGTGTCGGAGAGCGGGATGTAGGGGTTGTGTTGGGGCTTGCGCAAGATAATCCGGTGGCTTTCTCGTGTATTTGCAGCATCTGTTCCGGATCTCACGCCAATATGTCCTGGGTCGATTTATGATGGTGGGTCATCATACCGGTTTGCCCGGTTGTTTTCATGTGGCATTTCACTGTTGACCATAAGGACGAAACCGCTTGCGCATTGTCGTTCCGTCACCCGGTCGTCAACGCGGCGTAAAATGCTATAGACTTATGGAAACATCGATCCAGGGGAGTTGAAATGATACCGGTGATTCTTTCGGGTGGTTCAGGTACGCGACTGTGGCCGCTCTCGCGCAGTCAGTATCCCAAGCAGTTCCTGCCATTGGTAACCGATAAAACCATGCTTCAGGAGACCCTCATCCGGTTGGAGGGTCTGGAGGGAGTCTCGGCGCCCATCGTGGTGTGTAACGAAGATCATCGCTTCATGGTGGCCGAGCAGCTGCGGGAGATGGGCGTCACCGCTCAGGCCATACTGCTGGAACCGATTGGGCGCAATACCGCACCGGCGGTGGCCCTGGCGGCCCTGGCGGCCCTGGCGGCCGAATCGCCGGATGAGCCGTTGCTGGTGCTGGCGGCTGATCACGTCATTGTGGATATGCCGGCGTTCCATGCGGCAGTTGTCAAGGCCGCAAGGGCGGCAGAGGCCGGCAGGCTGGTGACCTTTGGTGTCGTGCCGACCGGACCCGAGACCGGTTATGGGTATATCCGGCGGGGAGAGTCGGGCGGTTGGGATGATATCTATACCGTCGACTCCTTTGTTGAAAAGCCGGATCTGGCAACGGCCCGCGGCTATGTCAGTTCTGCTGACTATTACTGGAACAGCGGTATGTTCGTGTTCAAGGCTTCACAATATCTGCAAGCATTGGAACGGCATCACCCGGAGATGCTTGCCGCCTGTAAGCATGCCTATGCAAGCAGCAGACGGTCGCCTGATTTTGTCCGGCTGGACAAGGAAGCCTTTACCGCCTGCCCGGCGGATTCCATAGATTACGCCGTGATGGAGAAGACCGATCGGGCGGTAGTGGTGCCCCTGGATGCCGGCTGGAATGATGTGGGCTCATGGTCGGCCCTGTGGGAGGTGACGACCAAGGATGGTCAGGGCAATTCTCTGAAGGGAGACGTGCTGAGTGTCGATAGCCACAACTCCTATATCCAGTCCGAGAACAAACTGGTGGCCGTGGTTGGCCTGGACGACATGGTGGTGGTGGAGACGGATGATGCGGTGATGGTGTCGCCCAAGTCCCGGGTGCAGGAAGTGAAGCAGGTCGTCGATCTGCTGCGGGTTGCCGGGCGTAGTGAGAGCGAACTGCATCGCAAGGTGTATCGCCCCTGGGGCTATTACGACTCCATCGATATGGGGGAACGGCACCAGGCGAAACGGATCGTAGTCAATCCGGGCGCCAAGCTGTCCCTGCAGATGCATCACCACCGCGCCGAGCACTGGATCGTGGTCAAGGGCACCGCCAGTGTCACCCGGGGTGAAGAGGTGCTGCTGCTGACCGAAAATCAGTCCACCTATATCCCGATCGGCACCACCCATAGCCTGGAGAACCGCGGGGTCATCCCGCTGGAAATGGTGGAGGTCCAGACCGGCAGTTATCTGGGTGAGGATGATATCGTCCGTTTTGAAGACCTGTATGGCAGGACAGAATCCTAAACTGAATTGTCGGGGCAACTTCCTCTTGGTTGCCCGGGCGACACGCCGGGTGAATTCACGGCGCTGTCAGCTCAGCCGCTCCTGGATCTCTTTTTCCAGTACCTCGAACTGCTCACGGCTGGCGAGCGGTTTGTAATTTCTGTCGGTGATAAAAAAGGTGTCTTCCGCCTCGGCGCCGATGGTGGCGATCTTGGCATTGACCAGCTTGATTTTACATTTTGCAAAGGCATAGCCGACTTGGGAGAGCAGTCCGGGTCGGTCATCGGTCAACAGCTTCATAATGGTGCGTTGATTGCCGTAATCCTGCACGAAGTCGATACGGGTTGGGGTGGAAAAGTGCTTGAGCCGTCTGGGGATGCGGCGGGATACCACCAGATTGGCGGATTCCGGATCGATCAGTGTATCTCTCAGCAGGTCGCAGATCTCTTCCCTTCTGCCGACCTCTTCGACCGGGCTGCCGTCCTGTTCCAGAACCAGGAAACTGTTCAGCGTGAGATTGGTATGGGTGGTTTCGATGCGGGCGCTGACAATGTTCAGGCCCAACTGATCCAGCAGGCTGGTGGTGATGGCGAACAGGTCATCCCGATCCGCTGCATAGAGGAAGATTTCGGTTCCGCCCCGGGTGCTGGATTTACGTAACAGTACCAGCGGCAGTTGTTCCGCTGTGCTGCCGAGGATCATCCGGGTCTGCCAGGCAATCTCTTCCCAGGTATGGTAGAGGAAGTAATCAAGGCTGAGTGTGGTCCAGTGCGCTATCGCACTATCCGGGGCCACGCCTTCCGATTTCAACAGATGCAGGGCGCCGGCCTGCTTGTTCTGCACGATCTCATCCCGCTCCTGGGGATTTTGCAGACCGCGCAGCAGGGCCTGCTTGGTGGCGATGTAGAGCTCCCGGAGCAGGGAGTTTTTCCAGCTGTTCCATTTTTTTGGATCGGTCGCGCGGATATCCGCCATGGTGAGCAGGTAGAGATAGTCCAGGTGCACCGGGTTTTTCACCATCTGGGCAAAATCGCGGATCACATCGGGGTCGCTGGTGTCCTTGCGCTGGGCGGTGATGGACATCAACAGATGCTTTTCCACCAGCCAGGAGACCAGGCGGCTGTCATAGTCACTCAGACCGTGCAGTTTGCAGAAGTCCCAGGCATCCTTGGCGCCCAGTTGGGAGTGATCGCCGCCACGGCCCTTGGCAATGTCGTGGAAGATGGCGGCAATGTAGATCAGTTCCGGCTTCGGCAGCTTCTCCATGATGTCGCTGCAGAGCGGGAATTCACCACGGTATTGCGGTACCGTCAGACGCCGCAGATTACGTACGACAAACAGGGTGTGCTTGTCCACAGTGAAGACATGGAACAGATCGTACTGCATTCTGCCCACAATGTTGAGGAAAGCGGGAATGTAGCGGGCCAGAATACCATAGCGGTTCATGCGTCTCAGTTCATGGGTGATGCCGACGGGTTGGCGTAGAATCTCCATGAACAGGCTGCGGGCGCGGATGTCGGCACGAAAGTTGTCGTCGATCAGGTGTCTGTGGTTGCGGATCAGTCGGATGGTGCTGGCCCTGACACCGTTCAGTTCCGGATGTTGCTCCATGACCAGAAACAGTTCCAGCAGTGCCAGTGGGTACTGGGTGAAGACATCCTCATGCACTACCTCCAGAAAGCCGCTTCTGGACTGGAAGCGGCGGTTGATCGGTTTCGGCTCATCCAGGTGGCATTTCAGCAGAATGACCTCCTGGAACAGCTGTAACAGCATTTCGTTCATGCGCCGTAGACGTAGCGCTGTGCGATAATACTGCTGCATGAATTTCTCGACCCCCAGTTCCTGTTTGTCGTCTTCATAGCCGAACTGGGAGGCCAGGGTGCGTTGATAGTCGAACAGGATGCGATCCTCCCGTCGGCCGGTCAGGAGATGGAGCGCGAAGCGGATGCGCCAGAGATAGTCCTGGCAGTCCATCAGATCCAGATACTCCTCCTCGGTCAGAAAACCATGCACCACCAGGTCATGCATGGTCTTGGCGCCATAGTGGCGCTTGACCACCCAGCCCACCATCTGAATATCGCGCAAGCCGCCCGGACTCTCCTTGATGTTGGGTTCCAGATTGCTGATGGTCTCCTCATAACGGAGATAGCGCTGTTTCTGCTCCTCCCACTTGGCGGTAAAAAACAGCTCGCTCGGCCAGATGCTGTCCGGGCCGGTGGATGCCTGCATCTGCTGGAACAGGGGCTCCTGTCCGGCCAGCAGACGTGCCTCCATGATATTGGTGGCGATGGTAATGTCTTGTTTTGCCTCGGTGACGCACTCGGCCACCGTGCGGACGCTGTGGCCCACTTCGAGTCCTATATCCCAGAAGAAGGTCAGTAGTTCGGCCAGGGTCTCGGAGTAGCGTTCGGGGTCCCGGTCATCCAGAAGGATCATCAAATCGATGTCGGAACCGGGGTGGAGTTCCATGCGGCCATATCCTCCGACCGCGATCATGGCGGCTTCCGCATCGGCAGGCATTTTCAGTTTCCAGGCCTGGAGCAGCAGATTGTCGATCATCTGGGCGCGCATCGGCACCAACGCGGTGATCGGGTCACCCTGCTCAAAACGGGTCTTGAGGACCTGGTAGACTTGTTTGATGGCGTCGCGAAATATCGGTAACGGGTTGCGCGCCACTTCAATCTGATTGGCAAGCTGCTCAGGATCGAATCTCATGTCTGAGGTCATTGGCAGGGAATCGGTGTCAGGCAATGGATTGGGCAGGCTGTTCCCGCTCCTCGTCTCGCAGGGTGAGGACTTCATAACCCGTGTCGGTGACCAGAATGGTGTGCTCCCACTGGGCGGACAGGCTGCGGTCCTTGGTGACCACCGTCCAGCCGTCTGGCAGCATCTTGACCTGGCGTTTGCCGGCATTGATCATCGGCTCGATGGTGAAGCACATGCCGGGAAGCAGTTTGACCCCGGTTCCTGGTGATCCATAGTGAAGTACCTGGGGGTCTTCATGAAAGCCGCGGCCGATCCCGTGTCCGCAATACTCATGTACCACTGAGTAGTTATGGGATTCGGCATATTGCTGAATAATATGACCGATGTCTCCCAGGTGGGCGCCCGGTTTTACCTGGTTGATGCCGAGCCAGAGTGCTTCATAGGTCACCTTGGTCAGCCGTCTGGCAAGAATCGAGGCGTCGCCGACAAAGAACATCTTGCTGGTATCGCCGTGGAAGCCGTCCTTGATGGTGGTGATGTCGATATTGATAATATCGCCATTCTTGAGCTTTTTATTACCCGGGATACCGTGGCAGACCTGGTGATTCACCGAGGTGCAGATGGACTTGGGGAAGCCGCGGTAGTTGAGTGGGGCGGGAATGGCGTTCTGTATGTTGACAATGTAGTCATGGCAGCGCTGATCCAGCTCATCGGTGGTGATTCCCGGTTGCACATAGGGCGTTATCATCTCCAGTACTTCGGCGGCCAGTCGGCCCGACACCCGCATTTTCTCTATCTCTTCGGGGGTTTTGATGATTACACTCATATTCGTTACATATCCTGTGGTATCTGAAAGACGCTACCGCCTGGCTATCGGTTCGATTTCCAGGCTTTGTTGTCATAAGTAGCTATTGTAAAGGTTAATATCGCCATATTCATCTCTGCTTGCCATGGGGTTGAAAACGACCCCGTGACGGGGGTGTGGGAACATGCCGGTGGCTGTTTTGCGGTCGATGCCGATTGTCGCACTGCGGCTTCTGTGGTATAAAACGCGCCCTTGGTCCGCGAACCGCAATTTGTGGGCGGCCAAGGGCGGCGGAATAACATCTGCCGAACTACTTCACACACGTACCGACACAGCTGTCGGGGTGCCCGGGAAACCGGGTCGCCAGTTGGGGTACGTGGAGGACTAACCCGTACAATTCGGAGCAATACATGAGCAACATCTCGATGCGTCAGATGCTTGAGGCTGGCGTGCACTTCGGTCATCAGACCCGCTACTGGAACCCCAAGATGGGGGCCTACATCTTCGGTCACCGTAACAAGATTCATATTATGAATCTTGACAAGACCCTCCCGCTATACAAAGAAGCCATGAACTTTATGGGCTCGTTGGCTGCAAACGGCGGTAAGATCCTGTTTGTCGGTACCAAGCGTGCCGCCAGCGAAACCATTAAGGAAGAGGCCGCGCGTTGTGGCATGCCCTATGTGAACCACCGCTGGTTGGGTGGCATGCTGACCAACTTCAAAACCATCAAGCAACGCATCAAGCGTCTGAAAGACCTTGAGGCGATGTTTGAAGACGGCACGATTGAACGTTTCAACAAGAAAGAGGCGCTCGGCCTGCGTCGTGAAATGGAGAAACTGGATCGCAGCCTGGGCGGCATCAAGGACATGACCAGTCTGCCGGACGTGCTGTTTGTGATCGATACCGGACACGAGGATATTGCGATCGCGGAAGCCCGCAAGCTGGGTATACCCGTGGTGGGCGTGGTGGATACCAATAACAACCCGGACAACATCGACTATGTAATCCCCGGCAACGACGACGCCATCCGTGCGATTCAGCTCTACGTACAGGGCGCGGCGGCGGCTGTTCTGGAAGGGCGCGCCAGTGCGGCTCACCTGGGTGGTAAAGAGGGCAGCGCCGACGAGTTCGTCGAGGTGCCCGAAGAGAAGGCGAAGGCAGCGGAATAGCTCCTGCGCGCTGACTCCCATCTGAAAATCAGGCGGGCTCTGTCCATCAGATGCCCGCCCACTTGAAACTGATAGCGGCTATCCACTGAAGTGCACCGCTCAGGTTACCCGTCCGGACAGGCAAGATGTGTGTGCCACATCAACTGACGAACCGCTACCCGGATCTCAAAACCGCTATCTACTTACTAGCTTTAAATAAGCGAGGAATTACGAATCATGGCGATTACAGCCTCTCTGGTAAAGGAACTGCGTGAACGGACCGGTTCCGGCATGATGGAATGCAAAAAGGCATTGGTTGAGACCAATGGCGATATTGATGCGGCCATCGAAAACATGCGTAAATCAGGACAGGCAAAGGCTGCCAAAAAGGCCGGTCGTACCGCCGCTGACGGCCTGATAGTCATCCAGCTGACCGATGACAACAAAAAGGGTGTCATGGTTGAAGTCAACTGTGAAACCGACTTTGTTGCCAAGGATGAGAATTTTACCTCTTTTGCCAATGCCGTGGCGCAGCGTGCCCTGGCGTCTGATGTAGCTACCGTTGACGAGCTGCTGAATGCCCCGCTGCACGATGGGGAAGAGACCACGGTGAATACCGCGCGCGAAGCGCTGATTGTAAAGATCGGCGAGAACATGAACGTGCGCCGGTTTGAGCGCTTGGAGTCTGCCAATGGCCGGCTGGCCAGCTATAGTCACGGTTCACGCATCGGCGTGGTGGTGGATATTGAAGGTGGGGATGATGAGTTGGCGAAGGATATCGCCATGCATGTTGCCGCCAGTAATCCGACCTGTGTCTCGGAGGAGCAGGTGCCCGCCGAACTGGTGGAGAAAGAGCGTGAAATCTTCAAGGTGCAGGCGCTGGAGAGCGGTAAGCCGGAGAATATTGTGGACAAGATCGTCGATGGTCGGGTGCGCAAGTATTTGTCGGAAATCACCTTGCTGGGTCAGGCCTTTGTGAAGGACCCTGATTCCACGGTGGAAAAACTGCTTTCGGGCGCGGGCGCGAAGGTCAACAGCTTCAAGCGTTTTGAAGTTGGTGAAGGGATCGAAAAGAAGCAGGAAAACTTCGCCGATGAGGTAATGGCGCAGGTCCGCGGTGATTAAATAAAGCAAAAACGGTCCCGGTTTCCCCGGGACTGTTTTTATCCTTACCCTTCCTTGAACAGAGTATTTAGAGAGTTCGTATGTCTGAGTTGATCTGCCGGCGCATCCTGCTCAAATTGAGTGGCGAGGCGTTAATGGGTTCAGGAGCTTTCGGTATTGATCCTGAGGTGATTACTCGGGTGGCTGAAGATATCAAAGGACTTGTCGACTCCGGTATTCAGGTTGGGCTGGTGATCGGCGGTGGAAACATTTTTCGGGGTGAAGGGCTGGCCAAGGCCGGTATGGACCGGGTTTCCGGTGATCACATGGGCATGTTGGCGACGGTGATGAACGCCCTGGCCATGCAGAATTCACTGTTGAAGCTGGGGGTTCCCGCCCGTACCATGTCAGCCATCAGCATGGAACAGGTGTGTGAAACCTACGTACGCAGAAAGGCGGTGGAACACCTGGATAATGGCGAAGTTGTGTTGTTTGCCGCTGGCACGGGCAATCCGTTCTTTACCACCGATTCAGCCGCCAGTCTGCGGGCAATCGAGATAGATGCCGATCTGATGATCAAGGCAACCAAGGTCGATGGGGTATATTCGGCCGATCCGATGCAAGATCCCAAGGCCCAATTTTATCCTCGCATCAGCTATGATAAGGCGCTGACGGATGACCTGAAGGTGATGGATGCGACGGCGATTGTGCTGTGTCGCGATAATGGTATGCCGCTGCGGATAATGAATATCAACACCCCGGGCGCGCTGTTGCGTCTGGTGAAAGGCGAGGAAATCGGTTCCCTTGTGGAGAGTGGAAATGATCGATGACATAAAAAAAGACGCGACGACGCGCATGGGAAAAAGTGTAGATGCACTGGATCATGAACTGGCGAAGGTCAGGACCGGCCGGGCACATCCCAGTTTGCTGGACCACCTGACGGTCTCCTATTACGGTTCTGATGTGCCGCTCAGCCAGGTAGCCAATGTCACGGTGGATGATGCCCGCACCCTGGCCATCACCCCGTGGGAAAAGAATATGGTGCAGACCATCGAGAAGGCGATCATGAATTCCGACCTCGGTCTGAATCCCAATTCTGCCGGAACGGTTATCCGGGTCCCGCTACCGCCGCTGACCGAAGAGCGGAGAAAAGATCTGATTCGGGTGGTGCGCGGTGAGGCGGAGCAGGCCCGTGTGGCGGTGCGGAACATTCGTCGTGATGCCAACAGTGAGCTGAAGAACCTGGTAAAGGAGAAGCTTATCTCCGAGGATGATGAGCGGCGCGGCCAGGAGATTATTCAGAAACTGACCGATCAGCACATCAAGGAGATCGATGAACATCTGGCGGTCAAAGAGAAGGATCTGATGTCGATCTGAACTGATACAGCGCATCGCTGGCAGGCCTGGCCAGCCTTATACTGGGCGTGCCATGCCGCCGAGGTTATACGGGGGTCGAAGTCGAATTAGCGACGATATCGCGGAGTGCAATCCGGGGATATTGGGCAATTCTGACTCCGACCCCTAAAGTTAGCTAGCAGATAATCTATACAATGCAGCAGCGGACAGAGGATTCTGGGTTATATGGAGGTTGATGGAGTGGCCCGGTTGCCACGGCATGTCGCCATCGTCATGGATGGCAACGGCCGGTGGGCGAAGCAGCGAGATCTGCCGCGCCATGCCGGGCATAAGGCCGGCGTGAAATCTGTCAGAACCAGTGTGGAGCAATCGGTAAAGCACGGTATCGAAGTGCTCACGCTATTCGCCTTCAGCAGTGAAAACTGGAACCGCCCCAAAACAGAGGTCTCGCTGTTGATGGACCTTTTTATGGTGGCGTTGCAACGTGAAGTAAAGCGGCTGAAGCGTCACAATGTCCGCTTGCGGGTCATTGGTGATCGCAGTGCGTTTTCCGGAAAACTCCAGCAGCGTATCGCTGCCGCCGAGGCGGACACGGCCGGCAATGATGGCCTGGTGCTACAAATTGCGGCCAATTATGGCGGTCGCTGGGATATCGTTCAGGCGGTCAGGCAGCTTGCCGCGCGAGTGGAGTCCGGTGCGTTGCCGGTGGACCGGATCACCGAGGCTGCGATCGCATCCGAACTCTCTTTTTCCGACCTGCCCGATCCGGACCTGTTCATCCGGACCGGGGGCGAACAGCGCATCAGCAATTTTATGCTCTGGCAGTCCGCTTACACCGAACTCTATTTCACCGATGACTACTGGCCGGATTTTGATGCTGATGCCTTCGACAGCGCGCTTCACTTTTACGCCGGTCGCCAGCGCCGTTTCGGCATGACGGGCGAGCAGATGTCGACCAACACTCCCGCAGATTCGGCAGACTGATTATGCTGCTGCAGCGAATATTGACCGCACTGGTTCTGCTGCCCTTGGTGATTGCAGGTGTGCTCTATCTGCCGACCAGCGGCTTTGCCCTGTTGCTGGCTGCCGTCATTCTGCTCGGTGCCGATGAATGGGCGCGGCTGGCTGCGTTCACCGCATCTTCGCAAAGACTTGTCTATTTGCTCAGCATGGCGCTGGCGATGGCCGCGCTCTATGCAGGCTTGCGACATCCACTGCTCAGTCTGGGGCTGTTTGCGATCGCCTCCCTCGGCTGGCTTGTGATCACTTGGCTTATTGTTCGCTACCGGCCGGAGCAATCGGCTCAGCCCGGCAGATCGGTCAAGCTGATGATTGGATACTTTGTGCTGTTGCCCACCTGGGCGGCGCTGGTCTATCTGCATCGCGATGGTTCCCTGGGGCCGGCAATGGTGCTCTTCGCGCTGTCGCTCTCCTGGGTTGCCGATACCGGCGCCTACTTTGCGGGCAGGCAGTGGGGAAAGGTCAAGCTGTCGCCCCATATCAGCCCGAAAAAGACCCGGGAGGGCGTATATGGGGCCCTGGTCGCCGTGGGGTTGTGGAGCGGGTTATTGATCTGGTTACGCCCGGAAACGGGCACGCTGCTCCAGGTGGTGATGCTCTGTTTGCTGGTCTGTCTGGTATCGGTGGTCGGTGATCTGTTCGAAAGCCTGTTGAAACGGCAGGCCGGAATCAAGGATAGCGGCAACCTGCTGCCCGGGCACGGCGGTATACTGGACAGAATTGACAGTCTGACAGCGGTGGCACCTGTGTTCACCCTGGGACTGCTGTTACTTGGGGGTGGCAGGTGATCGGCTTGACAGTACTCGGCTCGACCGGCTCTATTGGCATCAGCACCCTGGATGTGGTGGCGCGACATCCTGACCGGTATCGCATCGTCGCCCTGACTGCCAACCGGGATGTGGATGGGCTTTATCGGCAGTGTCTGCAGTTCACGCCTGAGTATGCAGTCATGGCCGATAGCGATGCCGCACTCAGCCTGGATCAGCGGCTCAAGGACGCCGGGTTGCGCATAAACATACTGGCTGGTGTGGAGGGGCTGGAACATGTCGCCTCTATGTCCGATACCGACTACGTGATGGCGGCCATTGTCGGTGCTGCCGGTCTGTTGCCGACACTGGCGGCGGCCAGGGCGGGCAAGCGGGTGTTACTGGCTAACAAAGAGGCGCTGGTGGTCTCGGGTGCGCTGTTCATGCAGGCTGCGGAGCAGGGTGGGGCGGAAATTCTGCCGATCGACAGTGAGCACAATGCGGTGTTTCAGTGCATGCCGCCCGATTTTTCGCGCGGGTTGGATCAGGTGGGGGTGTCCCGCATCCTGTTGACGGCATCCGGGGGGCCTTTTCGCACACTGTCGCTGGATCAGCTTCAGGACGTGACCCCGGACCAGGCCTGTGCCCACCCCAACTGGGACATGGGACGCAAGATATCGGTGGATTCAGCCACCATGATGAACAAGGGGCTGGAGGTGATCGAGGCCTGCTGGCTGTTCCATACCACGCCGGACCGGATCAAGGTGGTGCTGCATCCGCAAAGCGTTATCCACTCCATGGTGGCGTATACGGATGGCTCGGTGCTGGCGCAACTGGGCAATCCCGATATGCGTACTCCGATTGCCCACGCCCTGGCGTGGCCAGAACGCATCAAATCCGGGGTGCCCCCCCTGGACCTGTTCGATGTGGCCCGGCTTGATTTTGAACCGCCCAGTCTGGAGCGGTTTGCCTGTCTCCGGCTTGCCTATGAAGCGATCGAAGCGGGCGGCACCAGCCCGGCCATCCTGAATGCGGCCAATGAGATGGCTGTGGATGCTTTTCTTTCCGGAAAACTGCGATTTACCGATATCCCCGGGGTGATTGGTTCGGTACTCGATAGCCTGCCGGGAGAGCATGGCGCCGATCTGGATACCCTGCTTGCGATTGATGAATCGGCCCGCCGGCGGGCGGAACAATTGATCCGTAACAGGGTCTGAGCTAATCGCCATGTCTTCATTTCTATTCACAGTTGCATCATTCGTTGTTGCACTCGGAATCCTGATCGCGGTTCATGAGTTCGGCCACTTCTGGGTCGCCAGAAAACTGGGTGTCAAGGTATTGCGGTTTTCCATCGGTTTTGGAAAGCCGTTGCTGACATTCCGCGGGCGGGCGTCATCACCCGAGGCGGTGGATGGCATAGAGCTCTCGGAAGCGGATCTGGGTACCGAGTATGTGGTGGCGGCGATCCCCCTCGGCGGCTATGTAAAAATGCTCGACGAGCGGGAAGGCAATGTTCCTCCGCGCTATCTGAACCAAGCATTCAACAGGCAATCGGTCGCGGTTCGTTCCGCGATCGTTGCGGCCGGACCACTGTTCAATTTTGCCTTTGCCTTGCTGGCGTTCTGGTTTATCGGCGTGTATGGGGATACCGGTTCGCGCCCCTGGATTGGTCAGGTGACGGAGGCGACCATCGCCGCCGAGGCGGGATTCAGTGCCGATGATGAGATTCTTTCCGTGGGTGATACCTTGACCCCCACCTGGGAAACTGCCGTTTACACTCTGCTAACGGATGCCACCTCGGGCGATGATGTGGTCGTCAAGGTGCGGGATGAGGCAGGTCTTGAGCAGTTGCGCATCTTGCCGGGCGGTCGTCTGCTGGGGCTGGCAGAAGATGGCCGGCTGCTGGAGCGCATCGGCCTGTCGCCGAAACGACCGGTGATTGAACCGGTCATCGGTCAGGTCGTGGCGGGCGAGGCGGCCGAGTCTGCCGGGATTAAAGCGGGTGACCGGGTGCTTTCGATTGACAATCGGGAGGTGAAATCATGGTCTGAACTGGTCGACTACATCCAGAAACACCCGGCCTCACTGGTTGACATGGAGATCTCCCGTGGGGGCGCGGAGCATCGGATCGAACTCATTGTCGGCCAGATGACACGGGGCGATCAGACTGTCGGTCGGATAGGCGCGGGACCCCATGTGCCTGAAGGCCTGTTCGATGATTACCGGGTTGAAGTGCGCTATGGTCCCCTGGATGCGGTGGCCATGGCGGCGGTCAAAACTGGTGACATGTCGCTGTTCATGCTGAAAATGCTCGGCAGGATGTTGACCGGGGAGATCTCTGTCAGAAATCTCAGCGGGCCGATCTCGATAGCCCAGACCGCAGGCCGCACGGCGAGTTTCGGGTTAACCCAGTTTCTCAAGTTCCTGGCCCTGGTCAGTATCAGTCTGGGCGTGCTTAATCTACTGCCGGTTCCGATACTGGATGGCGGGCACCTGTTCTACTTCCTGGTAGAGGCAATCAAGGGGAGTCCGGTTTCCGAGGCCGCACAGGCCTTTGGGCAACGGATCGGGTTGGCGATTCTGCTCGGCCTGATGACCCTGGCGTTCTATGTGGATATCACGCGCCTGTTCAATTCGTAATTAATTTGGTCTGCCACTTGGGCGTGGTGGAAAGATTATTTATACTAGGGCACTTTTCCTGTTCGCGGGTCCTCCAGTCGGATGCGTGTAATTTGTAAAGGTTATTATTATCAGTGCCTTACGATCATCTTTTTGGTTTGTCTTAAAGAGATCATATTTCGCGGCCGCCATCTACCCTGGAGTTAACAGGATCAGCAATGGTTAATCCAGATTCCGGTATGATGAGAGGCTCTGTTGTCATGGACAGACTTAAAATAACAAAATCTTATAAAGACAATATGAATCTGGTTACTCAGTCTCGATTTTTGCTGCTCCTTGTCATCCTGCTGCTTCCTCAATTGGTTCTTGGTGAAACCTTTGTGGTGAAGGATATTCGGGTTGATGGACTTCAACGTATCTCACCGGGAACGGTCTTTAACTATTTACCGGTAAAGATCGGTCAGCAGATTGAGTCCGATGAGACGGGCGAGATCATTCGCGTGCTCTATAAGACCGGGTTTTTCAAGGATGTAAAGCTGGAACGGCAAGGGGATGTGCTGATCGTGTTCGTGACCGAGCGACCCGCAATCGCCAAGATCGAGATCGAGGGGAACAAGGCACTTGAGACTGAACCGCTGCTGCTGGCGCTGAAGGATATCGGTCTTGCAGAAGGAAGGGTGTTCAACCGTTCCGTGCTGGATAAGATTGAACAGGAATTGCAACGGCAGTATTTCAATCTGGGTAAATATGCGGTCAAACTGTCATCCACTGTGACGCCCCTTGAGCGCAATCGGGTGGCAATCAATATCGATATCTCAGAAGGTGGCACCGCCCGTATCAAGAAGATCAACATCATCGGCAACAGTGTCTTTGATGAGGAGGACCTGCTGGATGAGTTCTCCCTCAACACGACCGGATTCCTTTCCTCCTTCACCAAGGATGACCAGTACTCCCGGCAGAAACTCTCCGGCGACCTGGAAAAATTGCGCTCCTACTATCTGGACCGCGGCTATATTAACTTTAAGATCACGTCGACCCAGGTCTCCATTACCCCGGACAAGAAGGATATCTATGTCACGGTGAATATCGAAGAGGGTGATGTGTACACGATTAACGATATCCTCCTGACCGGCGACCTGGTACTGCCCAAGGAAGCCTTTTTCCCCATGATTCATCTGGTCCGGGGCGAAGTGTTTTCCAGAAAACAGGTGATCGGCAGTGCGGAGCGTATCAACACCCTGCTGGGCAACAACGGCTATGCGTTCGCCAATGTCAACAGCATCCCGGATATTGATGAAGAGAAGAAACAGGTGGCTGTCACCTACTTTGTCGATCCCGGAAAACGGGTCTATGTCCGGCGGATCAACATGAAGGGCAACAGCGACACCCGCGACGAGGTATTGCGCCGTGAAATGCGCCAGCTCGAGTCGGCCTGGTATTCGTCTGAACAGGTGACCCGTTCGCGCGAGCGCCTCCAGCGGCTGGGATTCTTTGATGAGGTGAACGTGGAGACCCCTGCCGTACCGGGGTCGACCGACCAGGTGGATGTGAATATCTCGGTAGTGGAAAAACCGATGGGTAACCTGATGGCGGGTCTTGGTTTCTCCCAGTCCGACGGTTTGATCTTCAGTACCAGCCTGACCCAGAAGAACTTCCTCGGAACCGGCAAGCAGGTGTCCCTGGCATTTGATAACAGCTCCTCAAGCACCCATTACCGGCTGGGTTATGTCAATCCCTACTACACGGTGGACGGCATCAGCCGGGGTTTTAATCTGAGTTATCAGAAAACCGATTTTGATGAAGTGGATACGGCAAAATACCTGACCGATACCGGCATCGCGGGTGTGGTATTCGGTGTGCCGATCACCGAGACCGATCGGGTTAATTTCACTGCGGACCTGTTACACACCACCTTCAAGCCTGCAGCGGATTCTTCTACTCAGGTGAATAAATTCAAAACTGAAAACGGCGACACCTTCCTCGATTTTAAATTTGGCACCAACTGGACCCGGGATTCCCGTGATTCCTCCGTGATGCCCACCCAGGGGGGTATGCAGAGCCTGAGTGCGTCAGCCACCCTGCCGGGCAGCGACCTGGAGTACTACAAAATAGCCTACCGGCATAAACGCTATTTCCCGCTCAACAACGCCTTCACCCTAGCGCTCAATGGAGATCTCGCTTATGGTGATGTCTATGGTGATACCTCACAGCTGCCGCTGTGGGAGAACTTCTTTGCCGGCGGTATCAAGTCGGTCAGGGGGTTCAAGGATTACAGTTTGGGACCGGTTGATAGCAAAACTGATCCGCTTGGCGGCAACGTGAAGATTGTCGGTAACGCCGAGTTGTTCTTCCCAGCACCGTTCCGGTTGATGGAGAAGTCAATCCGGCTGGGTCTGTTTGTGGACGCGGGCTACGTATTCTCTACCAACGATGGAAATGAGATCGATCTGGGCGAACTGCGTTACTCGACCGGCGCCTCCGCCACGTGGCTCTCTCCCATGGGAGCGTTGGGCGTGAGCCTGGGTGTACCGCTCAATGATAAACCGGGTGATGAGACGGAGATATTCCAGTTCACCTTCGGGACTGCATTTTAAGTATCAGGAGATAAAATTGAAGAAGTCAGTCTTAAGCATTCTTGCGATTTTACTGTTCAGTCTGATTTCGGCTGCGGATGCGGCCGATTTTAAGGTTGGCGTTGTTGATCTGAATAAGGTGATGGAGAAGTCACCCCAGGCCGAGACAATCAGTAATTCGTTGAAAAAAGAGTTTCAGGCGCGGGATCAGGATCTGATCGCCAAGGCGAAACAGCTGAAACAGCTTGAGGAGAAACTGGCCCGTGACGCCGCAGTGATGAGTGCGGAAGAGGCAAAACGCCTTGAAAACGACATACGCTCGCGCCGGCGTCAGCTGACCACATCCCGGGCGGAATTTCGTGAAGATGCGAATCTGCGCCGAAATGAGGCGGTCAACCGCCTGTTACGCAAGGTTGGCGAAGTGGTCAGCCAGATTGGTGAAGAGGAACAGGTCGATCTGATTCTGACCGATGGGGTGGCCTACTTCAATAAACGGGTTGATCTGACGACTAAAGTTTTACAACGCCTTGAAGAGCTCCATAAAACTGCTAAATAGGGTAGGCCGGTGAACGGAGAAGTGTTTCGCCTGGCAGACCTGGCGACACGTGTAGGAGCTGAGTTACTGGGTGACGGTGAGGTGCGTGTTACCCATGCCGACACCATACAGGATGCGACCGAGGGTGCGATCTGCTTTCTGGCTAACAGCAAATATCGCCACTACTTATCGAAAACAGAAGCATCCGCGGTAATTCTGTCCCGGGAAGATGCGGCATACTCCCGGACTGCCGGACTGATCTCCGATAATCCCTATCTCACCTACGCCCGGGTGGCCTCTCTGCTTTATCCCGTGTCGGATGTAGCGGGGGGTGTTCACATATCGGCCGTTATCTCCGCTAGTGCGAATGTTGATCCTGATGCCTGGGTGGGGCCCTGTGCCGTCATTGGGGCAAATGTTGAGATTCGATCAGGTGTCTGGATCGGTCCGGGTTGTGTAGTCGAGGAGGACAGCTTTATCGGTGAAAACAGTCGTCTGGTTGCCAATGTAACCATCTGCCCCGGCACGGTTATCGGCAAACGGGTGCTAATACATCCCGGGGCGGTCATCGGGAGTGATGGATTCGGCAATGCCAACGATCAAGGGGCATGGGTTAAGGTGCCACAGATCGGTGTTGTCAGGATTGGTGATGATGTGGAGATTGGCGCCAATACCACGATCGATCGGGGTTCCTTGCGGGATACCGTGATCGCCGATGGCGTCAGACTGGATAACCAGATCCAAATTGCCCATAACGTGAGCATTGGAGAACATACGGCGATTGCCGGATGTGCCGGCGTGGCCGGTTCCACTTCGATTGGTAAATATTGTACTTTGGGTGGTGGTGTAGGCCTCTCGGGACATCTGGAGATCGGGGATAATGTGCATTTCTCCGGTCAGACTCTGGTTACCCGCTCATTTAAGGAGCCCGGATACTACAGCGGGAACCTGCCAGCGGTTCCGAATGGGGAATGGCGTAAAACCATTGCCCGAATCAGACGCCTGGAAAATGTTATGCAGCGGTTGAGCGCGCTGGAAAAGCAGGTCTTGGCTGATAAGTCTGAAAACAATAGGGATGATCAGGCTTAGGCCGATCATTATGAAACTGATCCGATAACTGTTTTTGTCTTGATCGCTGGCAGGGTTACTGCAGCGGCAGGGGGAGTCATTTGAGTACGATGGATATTAATAAGGTGCTGACCCTGTTGCCGCACCGCTACCCGTTTCTCCTGATCGATCGGGTGCTTGATTTTGAGAAGGACTCCAGGCTGCTGGCGTTGAAGAATGTCACCTATAACGAGCCTTTTTTCAACGGTCATTTCCCCATCAGGCCAGTGATGCCAGGTGTCCTGATCGTTGAGGCCATGGCGCAGGCGACCGGCTTGCTGGCCATGGAATCAAATCCGGATACGGTCACCGATACCACGGTCTACCTGTTCGTGGGGATCGATAAGGCGCGATTCAGGCGGCCGGTGGAACCGGGCGACCAGCTAATGATCGAAGTGAATCAGAATTCGATCAAGCGCGGTATTGGCCTGTTCTCATGTACCGCCAAGGTAGATGGTCAGGTCGCCGCTACCGCGGAAATCATGTGTACTGCAAGAGATTTTGCTCCTTGATTGATCCAAAAGCTGCCATTGATCCTGCCGCAGAGCTGGATGAAGGGGTCTCAGTGGGACCCTTTAGCGTAATAGGTGCCGGAGTCCGTGTCGGCAAGGGTACCCGTATCGGTCCGCATGCCGTGATCAAAGGGCCAACCATCATTGGTGAGGATAATCAAATCTACCAGTTTGCCTCGGTTGGTGAGGACCCACAGGACAAGAAATATGCAGGTGAGGAGACGCGGCTGGAGATCGGTGACCGCAACGTGATCCGTGAGTTTACCACCGTCAATCGGGGTACTGCACAAGATGCGGTGGCGACCCGCATCGGTAACGATAATCTGCTGATGGCCTACACCCATGTGGCTCATGATTGTCAGTTGGGTGATCACATCATCATGGCTAATGCCGCCTCGCTCGGAGGACATGTGATCATTGGTGACTGGGCGATTCTGGGCGGATTTACCATGGCGCACCAGTTTTCCCATATCGGCGCGCACAGTTTTTGCGCGATGGGATCGGTAATCAATAAGGACATCCCGCCCTATGTCACGGTCAGCGGACATCCGGCCAGGACCTGCGGCATTAACTCGGAAGGTTTGCGCCGTCGGGATTTTTCCAGTCAAACCATTCAGCATATCAAGCGTGGCTACAAAATCATCTACAAGCAGCAGCACACCATTGATGAAGCGTTGGAAACCTTGCGACTGCTTGAACATGACTGCCCGGAAATCAGACTTTATATCGAATTCCTGGAGCAGAGTGAGCGCGGCATTGCCCGCTGAGCCGAATGATGTTGAGAATTAACGACGGGGACGGACCTGAACCCCAACATCGTGGCACACGCATGAAATCCCGTTGGGGTTCGCAAGCTCACTCCAACCTACAAACTTATTAATAAATTAGTCGGCTATGCTGAAAGTTGGAATTGTGGCCAATGAGCCGTCCGGCGACCTGTTGGGCGCCGGGGTGATTCGGGAGATCAGAGCGCGATATCCGGACGCTCGTTTTGAGGGTGTGGGCGGTCCGCTAATGAATGAGCAGGGCTGCCGAAGCCTGTTCTCGATGGATCGGCTGTCGGTCATGGGCTTGATCGAGGTGCTGAAACATCTCCCCGAGTTGCTGTCGATACGCAAACAGTTGCTCACCCATTTCCTGCAAGATCCACCGGATGTGTTCATTGGTATTGATGCGCCCGATTTTAATCTTGGTCTGGAAACGGCCCTGAAAAAAGCGGGAATTCCCACCGTACACTATGTCAGCCCGACGGTCTGGGCCTGGCGTCCCGGAAGGGTCAGGAAGATTCGTGCAGCAGTTGACCTGATGCTGAGTATTTTTCCTTTTGAAACGGAGTTTCTCGAACAACACCAGGTGCCCGTCCAATATGTCGGACATCCACTGGCCGATGAAATCCCCTTGTGGAACGATCGTCCGGCTGCCCGGACGGCGTTGGGTGTGGCCGACAGGCCCCATGTGGTCGCCATGCTCCCCGGTAGCCGGATGGGGGAGATCGAATCGCTGTCGGCAACTTTCATCCGGGCGGCGTTGCAACTCACCGAGCGCTATCCCGATGCCCATTTCCTGGTGCCGCTGATCAATGCGCGTACCCGGACAGCATTCGAGGCCATCCTCAACCGAGAGGCGCCCGATCTGCCGGTCACCCTGGTTGATGGGCAGGCAAGAACCGTGATGGTAGCAGCGGATGTGGTGCTTACCGCCTCAGGTACCGCCACCCTGGAAGCGATGTTGCTGCGGCGCGCCATGGTGGTGGCCTACCGGCTCAATCCACTCACTTACTGGATCGTCAATCGCTTCAATCTGGTCAAGATACCCTATGTCGCGATGGCCAACCTGCTTGCGGATGAGGCACTGGCCCCGGAATTCATTCAGGATGCTGCCACGCCCAAGGCGCTGGCGGACGCCCTGAGTGAATTGCTGGAGTCTCCAGAGCGGGTAAGGTATATCCAGCAGCGTTACGGGGAGTTGCACGAGACTCTGCAGCAGGACTCGAGTCGCAAGGCGGCGGAGGCGGTGCTTTCTCTGATAGGACGAAACAGGAGTGCGGAATAATGTCTGATCTGATCTGGATTGCCGGGGTGGATGAGGTCGGCAGGGGGCCTCTGGCCGGACCCGTGGTGGCGGCCGCGGTGATATTGCATCCGGATAGGCCCATTACAGGACTCGCTGACTCAAAAAAACTGAGCGAGAAGCGTCGGGAGCAGCTTGCGCACGAGATCAGGGATAAGGCCCTCTGCTGGGCACTGGGGCGGGCGGAAGTGGAAGAGATCGATCGGCTCAACATACTCCATGCCAGTCTGCTGGCGATGAAAAGGGCGGTTGAGGCACTCACTACCCGGCCAGGCCATGCGCTGATCGATGGCAATCGCTGTCCGGATCTCCGGTGCAGTGCCGAGGCCGTCGTTGGTGGTGACGACAGTGAACCGGCAATCAGTGCCGCATCGATCCTGGCCAAGGTGTCACGGGACCGGGAGATGGTGTTGCTGGATCAGCAGTATCCGGGTTATGGCCTGGCGAAGCACAAGGGCTATCCGACCAAGCTCCATGTGGCGGCGCTGCGGGAGATTGGCGTCAGCCCGATCCACCGTTGCTCCTTCGGTCCGGTGAAAAGGCTCCTGTCGGGTAGTTAAGGATGCTCCATTGGCGCGTCGTCGGGTACCGGTGAAAGAAATACAACCGCAAAGTGCGCGAAGTACGAAAAGCCATAAAGATATACACTTTGCGCCCTTGGCGGTTTCTCATTTTATGTGTGAGATCTGTGCCGTTCCACGGACAGCAATTGTCGGACCGGGTATGATTCCTATCTGAAAAACCGTTAGCCACTGGGTTACAATACGACCACTATGCCTCCAGCTTTCATCCATCTGCGTGTCCATTCCGAATACTCCCTGGTTGATGGGTTGGTGCGGATCAAGCCGCTGGTTGCCAGGGTGGCCGAAATCGGCATGCCGGCGGTAGCGGTGACGGACCAGTCAAACCTGTTCTCCCTGGTCAAATTCTACAAGGCGTCCATCGCCATGGGGGTGAAGCCGATCAGTGGCGTGGATGTTTGGATACGGGACCCCGAAGATCCCAATAACCCGTTTCGGCTGCTGCTGTTGGTGCAGAATCCCCGGGGTTATCGAAACCTCACCTGTCTCATTTCAAGAAGTTATCGGGAAGGCCAGCATCTGGGCAAGGCGATGCTTGAGGGTAGCTGGTTCTCCCGCGAGAGTTGTGAAGGACTGATCGCTCTCTCCGGCGGACGGGCCGGGGACATTGGCCGGGCGCTGCTGGCGGGGAATCCGGACGAGGCCGAGCGCCGTTTGCGCCATTGGCTCGATCTGTTTGATGATCGCTTCTATTTGGAACTTCACCGCACCGGACGTGACGGAGAGGAGCGTTGCCTCCACGCCAGTATTGAGTTAGCTACCCGCCTGGATGCGCCGGTAGTGGCCACCAACGATGTGCGTTTTCTTGCCCCGGACGATTTCGAGGCCCACGAGGTGCGGGTCTGTATCCATGAGGGACGCACCCTGGATGACTCCCGCAGGCCCAAGCTCTACAGCCGGGAACAGTATCTGCGCACGGCCGAGGAGATGGCGGCGCTGTTTGCGGATATTCCGGAAGCGCTGGAGAACAGCGTGGAGATCGCTCGCCGCTGTAATATTGAACTGACCCTGGGGGAGAATTTCCTGCCCGATTTTCCCATCCCCGAAGGCATGACCATTGAGGAGTTTTTCTCCCGGGAGTCGATGCGGGGACTGGAGCAGCGGCTGGAGATCATCCTTGACCGCACCGATCCTGCGTACGCCGAGAAACGCAAGGTCTACGATGATCGCCTGCAGGTTGAACTGGACGTGATCAATCAGATGGGCTTCCCCGGCTACTTCCTGATCGTGGCCGATTTTATCCAGTGGGCCAAGGATAACGGTATTCCGGTCGGGCCGGGGCGTGGATCGGGCGCTGGCTCCATTGTCGCCTACGCGCTGAAGATCACCGACCTCGACCCGATCGAGCACGAACTGCTGTTCGAACGTTTCCTCAATCCCGAGCGCGTCTCCATGCCCGATTTCGATGTCGACTTCTGCATGGATAACCGGGATCGGGTGATCGACTATGTGGCGCGTAAATACGGCCGCGACTCGGTCTCCCAGATCATCACCTATGGCTCGATGGCGGCCAAGGCGGTAGTCAGGGATGTGGGGCGCGTACTGGGCCATCCCTACGGCTTTACAGACCGCATCGCCAAGATGATCCCGTTTGAGATCGGCATGACCCTGAACAAGGCGCTGGAGGAGAGTGAGGATCTGGCGGCTGCCTTTCGCGATGAGGAGGAGGTGACCCAGCTGATCGAAATGGCGAAAAAGCTCGAGGGCGTGGCGCGCAATGCCGGCAAGCATGCCGGCGGCGTGGTGATCGCGCCGGGTCTGCTGACCGATTTCACGCCGCTCTATTGTGAACCGGGAGGCGCCAATCTGGTGACCCAGTTCGACAAGGACGATGTGGAGCAGGTGGGCCTGGTGAAGTTCGACTTCCTGGGACTGCGGACCCTCACCATCGTCGACTGGGCCTTGAAGACGGTCAACCGCAAGCGCCAGGAACAGGGTCAGGAACCGGTGGATATTACCCTGATCCCGATGGATGATGTTGAAGCCTTCACTCTGTTGAAAAAGTGCGAGACCACGGCGGTGTTCCAGCTCGAATCCCGCGGCATGAAGGAGCTGATCAAAAAGCTGCAGCCGGACTGTTTCGATGACATCACCGCGCTGGTGGCCCTGTTCCGCCCCGGTCCGCTGCAGTCGGGCATGGTGGATGACTTCATCGCCCGTAAGCACGGGGAACAAAAAGTGGTTTACCCACATCCGGATCTGGAGCCGATCCTGCGTGCCACCTATGGCGTGATCCTGTATCAGGAGCAGGTGATGCAGATCGCGCAGGTGCTGGCCGGCTACTCCCTGGGCGGCGCCGACCTGCTGCGTCGGGCCATGGGCAAGAAAAAACCCGAGGAGATGAAAAAACAGGGCGAGATCTTTCGCGCCGGCGCCGTGGCGCGCGGCGTGGATGAGGAAGTGGCAACCTATATCTTCGACCTGATGGAGAAGTTTGCCGGCTACGGCTTCAATAAATCCCACTCCGCTGCCTATGCCCTGGTCTCCTATCAGACCATGTGGTTGAAGGCACACTATCCCTCGGCCTTCATGGCCGCGGTACTCTCGGCGGATATGGATACCACCGAGAAGGTGGTGACGCTGATCGACGAGTGCCGCAGCATGAATCTGGTGGTCAATCCACCTCACGTCAATCACTCCGAATATATGTTCACGGTGGGTGACGGCAGCGAGGTGGTCTATGGACTGGGCGCCATCAAGGGGGTGGGTGAGTCGGCCATCGAGAGCATTATCGAGGCGCGGCAGGCGGGCGGCCGATTCAAGGATATCTTTGAGTTCTGCCGCCGCATCGATCAGCGCAAGGTCAACCGACGGGTGCTCGAATCCCTGCTCAGGGCCGGGGCACTGGATGAACTGGGTGTCAATCGCGCCAGCCTGATGAATCAACTGCCGCTGGCGCTGAAAATGGCCGAACAGCACCATGCCAGCCTGGCGGCGGGGCAGGAGGATCTGTTCGGTATCGCCGACCCTGAGCCGCAGGCGGCGCTTGACGGGCAGATGATCCCGGACGACTGCGAGGAATGGGAGGATGAGATCCGCCTGCAGGGTGAAAAGGAGACTCTGGGGCTCTATCTGACCGGTCATCCGATTGACCGTTATGTGCCGGAGATGAGCGGATTGGGCGTAACCCGGATCGGCAGCCTCTCCCTGGACGGAACGGGGGGAGGCGATGGCGGTGGTTACCAGAGGCGTTCCAAACAGCGGGTTATGGTGGCCGGGCTGGCACTCTCGGTGAGTCATCGCCAGACCCAGCGCGGGCGCATGGGTACGGTAGTGCTGGATGACCGTAGCGGTAGGATCGAGATCACGCTGTTTTCCGATGCTTACGAGGCGTTCAAGGATCTGCTGGTCAGTGACCGGATTCTGTTGGTGGCGGGCAATCTGAATTATGACGAGTATCGGGGCGGCCTGAGTATCCGGGTTGATCAGGTGATGGAGTTCCAGCAGGCTAGGGAGTTGAATGCCGCTGCGCTGAGGCTTAGCTGGGATCATCGTCTGCTGTCGCAGAAGCAATTGACAGCCAGCGATTTTGCCGAAGAACTGAGTAGCATGCTGGCACCTTACCAGGGGGGCGGATGTGATATTCAGATCTGCTATCAGGGGGACTCCGCTGCCGGAGCGCTGGTCTGTGATGAGCGCTGGCGGGTACGTCCGACCGATGAGCTGTTACGGCAACTCTCACGCCTGCTGACCATGGAGTCGGTCGAGGTGATCTACGCCCGGGGTCGCGCGACTGAGCGGACTGAAACGGTCACGCCTGCCTGATGCGGAAAACAGTTTGTAAGTTGGGGTGAGGAATCAACCCCAACATTATGGAGCACACAGATGAAACCTTGTTGGGGTTCGCAGGCTCACCTCAACCTACCAGTTGAGCCTTACCCCCATCCCACACGGCTGTCACTATTGCTGACCATCTGGATGGACCAATGATCTGTTCTATCCCAACCTAATCCGGTATATTTCGCCCATGGACATGAACTTTCTTGAATTTGAACAACCGATTGCCGAACTCGAGGCGAAGATCGAAGAGCTGCGCCTGGTCGGCAATGACAACGAAATCAATATCCAGGACGAGATTACCCGTCTTGAGACCAAGAGCCGGTCACTCACCGAATCGCTCTATCAGAACCTGAAGCCGTGGCAGGTCGCCCAAGTGGCCCGGCATCCGTTGCGTCCGTATATGCTCAACTATATCGAGTATATTTTTGAGGACTTTCACGAGATGCACGGCGATCGGGCATTTGCTGACGATCATGCCATCGTTGGCGGTGTCGCCCGTATCGATGGCCGCCCGGTCATGCTGATCGGTCAGCAGAAGGGGCGGGACACCAAGGAGAAACTGTTTCGCAATTTTGGCATGCCGCGCCCCGAGGGCTACCGCAAGGCGCTGCGTCTGATGGAGACGGCGGAACGCTTCAAGTTGCCTATCTTGACCTTTATCGATACTCCCGGGGCCTATCCAGGCATCGGCGCGGAGGAGCGCGGGCAGAGCGAGGCGATCGCGAAAAACCTGCTGGTGATGGCTGGGCTGAAAACGCCCATCGTCTGTACCGTCATGGGAGAAGGGGGTTCCGGTGGTGCGCTGGCCATCGGCGTGGGTGATCGGGTAATGATGCTGGAATACAGTACCTATTCGGTCATCTCGCCCGAAGGGTGTGCATCGATCCTCTGGAAGAGTGCCGACAAGGCACCGCTGGCAGCGGAAGCGATGGCGATCACCTCGGACCGGCTCAAGGAGCTGGACCTGATTGATAGCATCATTCCCGAACCGTCGGGTGGTGCCCATCGCGATCCGGAAGGAGCAGCAAAAAACCTGAAGAGCGCGTTGCTGGAATCACTGCTGGAGCTCGATGCGAAACCGATGGAGCAACTGCTGGAGGAGCGTTATCAGCGGCTGATGGGTTACGGCGCTTTCCAGAGCTGATTATTCTGATATTGTGCGCATCCGGGGTCGGATGATCGCAATGCTCCTACGGCCACTCCGGAGCTTATCCAGCCATGTCGTTCAGCCCCGATCATCTGCTGAATACCCTTTCAGATTTTTCTCTGCCAACCGGCTATCTGATCGGCTTCAGTGGCGGGATGGATTCACATGTCCTGCTTCATGCGATGGCGGCTCTGGGTGAGCGCCTGTCGGTGCCGCTCAGGGCGATTCATGTAGACCATGGCCTGCAGGCCCAGTCGGCCGCTTGGGCCGGGCACTGCGAGTCGGTCTGCCGGAACCTGAATATCCCGCTGGAAACCTTTTCCCTGCAACTGAAGCCGATCAAGGGCGAGAGCCTGGAGGCTGTGGCGCGTGAGGCGCGCTATGGTGTGTTGGCCCGGGAGATCCGGCCGGGGGAGATGCTGCTGACGGCGCACCACCAGGATGATCAGGCAGAGACCCTGTTGCTGCAACTGTTGCGCGGTGCCGGTTTGAGCGGTCTGGCGGCCATGCCGGAGCTGACCCGCTTCGATAAGGGGATACATGCCAGACCCTTACTGGATAGCACCCGCGATGAACTGACCCGGTATGCGACCGATGTCGGGTTGCAGTGGATCGAGGATACCAGTAACCAGGACATTGAATTTGACCGGAACTACCTGAGACACCAGGTGGTCCCGCTGCTGAAAGCACGCTGGCCGGCCATGTCCCGAACCCTGTCGCGCAGTGCCGGCCACTGTGCCGAGGCGGACCGGCTGATAGAAGCCCTGCTTTCTCGGGAACTGGAACAGATCCATGATCCTGCGGATGGCACACTTTGCGTATCGTCACTGAACGCCCTTCCGGCGGGCCAACTGGCACCACTGCTGAGGCTCTGGATCGGGCGACGTGGATACGCTTTGCCCGGATCGGCAATCCTGGAACGGATCATTACCGAGGTGTTAGGGGCGCGGCAGGACGCCGCTCCGCTGGTAAGCTGGCCCGGCGCGGAAGTACGGCGATACCGGGATCGCCTCTACCTGATGTCACCGCTGCCGTCGTTCGAACCTTGCCATTCCCTGGTCTGGCGCGGCGAGTCCGAGCTGCCGCTTCCGGCTGGCCTGGGTACGCTTCGGTTTCAGAATAACCAGGGCGTGGCGGGAGTTTCGCCTGAGCCTGGACGTTACCGGATCTGCTTCCGTCAGGGCGGTGAAACCTGCCGGCCATTGGGGCGGGGAGTCAGTAAAAAAATCAAACATCTGCTGCAGGAGGCCGGGGTGCTCCCCTGGATGCGGGAACGGGTGCCGCTGCTGGGGATTGGAGAAGAGATTGCCGAGATCATCGGCGTCTGCCGCTGTAAACCGGCCGTGCAGGACCCCATATTTCGCGATCTGAAAATCACCTGGGACTGCCCACAGCCATGGGTGCAATCCGGCCAATTTGATAAATTGGATTAAATTCCATTAAAAAAGCTAAAGTTTTTGACCGCTTGGGCGACATACCTCCGTAGTAGGATTAATGAATATGAGCGCCGTGCCAGCCCAGGATATTTAGAATAGGTAAAGCACAGCGTGCCCATCAGGCTTGCCGTCCGGAACGAAAGCAGACGCGGGAGACGAGTATGTAGGATGGGCAAAGCGCGGCGTGCCCATCAGGCTTGTTTGAACATCAGACGTTTGCTGGTATGTCCCCGCAACAAGATTGGTAACAAAAACATGTGCAACAACGGGAGCGGAAGATGAAACAACAGGCGGGTTTTACCCTGATCGAACTGGTGGTGGTGATCCTGATTCTCAGTGTGCTGGCGGCCACGGCACTGCCGCGGTTTATGAATGTACAGCAGGATGCCCATGACGCGGCGGTCAAGGGGGCTGGGGGTGGATTGGGTTCGGCCATATCGCTGGCGCATGCCCAGTGGGTGGCCAATGGACATACAGGTGCGGAAACTGATCTGGTTGGTTTTGGTGATGACACAGTCGATACCAACACTGCCGGTTGGCCTGTCGGTACGGATGGTGGCGCCAATATCGGAGGAGTGGCTGATTGCAGAGATGTCTGGACTGGTGTCATGCAGAATCCCCCTTCGCTGACAGGCACCAATCCAGACTATGTTGCTTCGCGTGCAGGTCAAGTTTGTACCTATACATATCAGGCAATTAACACCATGAACATTGTATATGATGCAAGTAACGGGGCAGTGACTGTCGATTCTACACCTTAAATGATAGGGGGATGGAGTCAGGCTTGGCCCTGCCCCTATCTATCCGCTGATTACGATGTTACCCACTACCACAACAAAAAAACGGGCACCCTCCAGGTGCCCGTTTTGCTTATTGGAAAGGGGTCGACCCGGTCAGGCCGGCTTTACCCTGGTGGAACTGGTGGTTGTATTGCTGCTGGTAGGGGTGCTGATGGCGGTGGGTATGCCGCGTTTCTTCAATCAACTCACCTTCCTGGAGTGGGGTTTCAGCGATGAACTGGGGGAGGCGGTGCGCTTCGGCCAGAAACTGGCGATTGCCACCGGTTGCGACACCCAGGTGTCCATTAGTTCCACCGGCTACCAGCTGAATCAGCGTGCCAGTTGCAACAGCGGCGCCTTTACTACCCCCGTCCGCCTGCCCGGCGATGACAGCGCCGGCTATAGCGGTACAGCTCCGAGCGGGGTCACCCTGAGTGTCACTGCACTCTATTTCGATACGCTCGGGCGACCACGCAACAGCGCGACCAATACTCTGCTGACAACCGCCACCCCAATCACCATTGGCAGCCGGAACATCACTGTCGAACCACAAACCGGGTATGTCCACTGATTATGGCGAGCCCAACAGACATCCAGCTGTGGAAAATCCACCCCCATTGGGCGGGCCGTGTCTGCCGTAAAACAGATCAGGAAGCATCAGCGCCCAGCGAACACCAGGTTCCGGTGCGGGTTTGCATGCCCCGTTCCAGACAGCGCGGTGTCACCCTGATCGAGCTGGTGGTCTCTATCGTGATCTTGTCGGTGGCGGCGACAGGTATTCTGATGGTGATGACCCAGACCATTCTCTCCAGCGCCGATCCCATGCTTCGTGAACAGGCGACCGCCATCGCCCAGTCCTACATGGAGGAGATACTGACCCAGCCGCTGTCCGACCCGGGCGGGGTCGAGACGAACGGGCCTGAAGGCGGTGAGATCCGTGCCACCTATGATGATGTGTGGGATTATCACGGTCTTAACAACAGTGCCGGTGCCCTGGATCAGAATGGCGCCACGGTGTCCGGTCTGGAGGGCTACAACATCGCAGTGTCCGTGACGGGGACCACGCTGGGACCTGGGGCTGGCAGTCCGGCGCTGCGCATCGCCATCACCGTGACCCACGATGGACAGGCTGGTATCAATGTGCCTGTCGTGGCCTACAGGCTGAACTGAAATGGCGTTCGATTGCGCAACCCACTCCGTAGGAGCGGCTTTAGCCGCGAAAGCTGCTGACATGGAAAAATTTCAGGTGTCGGAGTCGGGCCGGGTTGGTGTCCCGGCCTGCAGTAGAGGTCTTGTCTGGCCCAACTCACACGCCGGGGGCAGCGGTCAATGCGGCTTCACCCTGATCGAACTGGTAGTGGTGATCGTGATCAGCGGTGTTATTGCCGTGGCGGCCTCCCAGTTGATCCAGCGACCGGTGGAGATGTATCAGTCCCAGGCCAGCCGCGCCCGGCTGGTGGACCGGGCGGACACGGCGCTGGTGCGGATGACCCGGGAGCTGCGGGATGCCCTGCCCAACAGTGTGCGTATCGGTTGTTCGGGTGCCTGCCTGGAGTTTCTGCACGTCGTGACAGGGGGGCTTTACCGTGCCGCGCCCGAGGCGGATTCACTGCGCCTCAGTTTCAACCCGGCGGACGCCGATATGCAATTTGAGGTAATGGGGCTGCTCGCCGACAGCGCACTGGTCCAGGCGGGGAGCAATGTCAATGACTGCGCTAGCATGAACGCCTCCTGTCTGGTGATCTACAACACCGGACTGTCGGGAAGTAACGCCTACAACCGGGATAACGCGGCTACTATCAGTGCGGTCAATGCCGGTCCACCAATCACACTGAATTTTTTCAATAACGGATTTTCCAGTCTACAGACGGCCTTTCCGGCCGGTTCACCGGACCAGCGGTTCTATATTGTCGATACGCCCATCACCTATCTCTGTGATCCCGGCGGCGGGACTATTCGACGCTATCAGGGCTACAACCTGCAGGCTGCCCAGAATGCCGTAGATAGTCATGCGGAACTGTTGGCTCAGAGCAATCCGGCAGAACATGCCTTACTGGTGGATCAGGTCAGCGCCTGCAATTTCACTTATACCCCGGGCACCCCATCCCGCAATGGGCTGGTGACCCTGGAGCTCACAGTGCAGGAGCAGAATGAATCCATTACCCTGCTGCAGCAGGCGCATCTGGTGAATATGCCATGAACGGAGCTGTCGGCGGGGTGGTAAAGGCAACACCAGGGCAGCACGGATTCTCCCTGATCAGCACCCTGTTCATGCTGGTGGTGCTGGCGGCACTGGGGAGTTACATGGTGCGGTTGAATATATCCCAGCAGACCACCACGACCCTGTCATTGCAATCCGTACGCGCCTGGTATGCGGCATCCAGTGGGCTGGAATGGGCGGTGTATCAGATCCATACCAATAACAGCTGCCCCAGCGTACCCAGCAGTTTCAGCACCGACGGATTTACTATTACGCTGTCCGGCTGCACTGCCTATCCGGTGACCGAAGGGGCATCCAGTTACACGCTCTACGATGTTCAGGTCAATGCCAGTCGCGGTGTATTCGGTACGCCCGATTACGTTGCACGAGGCTTGCGCGCCACGGTGAGAGGATGAAAATTCAGGCCATGAAAGCTGTCAGTCATATTCTCACAGCAACAGTTGTGTTGGCTTATAACAGCGGGGCACTTGCGGCGGATAATCTTCTCGATCCAGCTCCCGGTGGCGCGATCACCCATTACAGTTCACAACTCAGCAGCTATCCGGCATCCAGGCTCAACGATCAAAGCACGGCAGCGCCGTGGTTGTCGTCATCAGGACAATATACGAATGATATTATTTTCCGTTTCGGCGCCGCTTATCCACAGCGTCGATTTGATGGGTTTCGATTAAGTAATCACGGTGGCAACCGGTCTGTTGAGGATTTTCTGCTGCTTTATGCCGACGATTCCGGTCTCGCTGCCGATACGGGGCGGGACGGATGGACCCGGATTCCGGCCGATACCAATCCTGTGGATGCCATCAATTACCTGCATTGGGGAGAGGGCGGTACCCTGGTATCCACCACTTCACAGCACGGCAGTTACCCGGCCAGTCGCCTGCATGACGGTACAGCCAACAATTACTGGCTGAGTCAGAGTGGGATCTACGGCAATCTACTCACCTTTGCCTTCGACACGGATTGGAACGGCGCGACGGGGGACGCGATCAGTTTTGAAAAATTCCGCCTCTACAATCATGGTGGCAGCCGCAGCGTGCAGGATTTTCAGGTCGAGTATGAGCTGGGGAACAGTGGCAGCTGGCAAAAGCTGCCGGCGCCCGGCGGTCCGTTCGCCGAGTTCAATTATGCGCTCGAATTCGAGGGTGGCACGGTGTCGGCCAGCTCGCAGCACGGCAGCTACCCGGCCAGCCGCCTGAATGATGGCACGGCCAACACCTACTGGCTCAGTCAGAGCGGCAGCTACAACAATACCCTGAGCTTCGCCTTCGATACCGATCAGGATGGTGCCACCGGTGATGCCATCATCTTCGATAAACTTCGCCTCAATAATCATAACGGCAGCCGCAGCGTGCAGGATTTTCAGCTGGAATATGAACTGGGGAACAGCGGCAGCTGGCAAAAGCTGCCGGCCCCCGGCGGTCCGTTCGCCGAGTTCAATTATGCGCTCGAATTCGAGGGCGGCACGGTGTCGGCCAGCTCGCAGCACGGCAGCTACCCGGCCAGCCACCTGAATGACGGCACCGCCAACACCTACTGGCTTAGTCAGAGCGGCAGCTACAACAATACCCTGAGCTTCGCCTTCGACACTGATCAGGACGGTGCCGCCGGTGATGCCATCACCTTCGACAAACTCCGCCTCAATAACCATAGCGGCAGCCGCAGCGTACAGGATTTTCAGGTCGAGTATGAGCTGGGAAACAGCGGCACCTGGCAAAAGCTGCCGGCACCCGGCGGTCCGTTCGCTGAGTTCAACTATGCGCTCGAATTCGAGGGTGGTGCGGTGTCGGCCAGCTCGCAGCTCGGCAGCTACCCGGCCAGCCGCCTGAATGACGGCACGACCAACACCTTCTGGCTCAGTCAGAGTGGGGTCCACAACAATACCCTGAGCTTTACCTTCGACACCGACCAGGATGGTGCCACCGGCGATGCCATCACCTTCGACAAACTCCGTCTCAATAACTATAACGGTAGTCGCAGTGTGCAGGACTTTGAGATCTGGTATCGGATCGGCGCCGGGGGCTGGACCAAACTGGCCGACTACACTGCCGTCAATTCGGCCGCCACGCAGGAGTGGACGGTCGGTGGTATCGCCAATGTCACCGGGGTGCAACTGCGCACGGTGAATAATTATGGTGACGGTTACACCGGTATTCGGGAGATTGAGATTGTCGGTCCGAATAGTGGCACCACTTACACCTATACGGCGGCCGCTTCGAGTGCCGATCAGGTATGGGCCGTGGCTGCTGTCATGGGCAGTGCCATCGCTAATGTCACCGGTGTGAGATTGCGTACCGTCAACAATTATGGTGACAGTTACACCGGCATTCGCGAGATCGAGATTGTCGGCCCAAACAACGGCACGACATACACTTATACGGCAGCCGCCTCCAGTGCAGATCAGGTATGGTCCGTGGTTGACGTCATGGGCAGTGCCATTGCCAATGTCACTGGAGTTCGGCTGCTTACGGTTAACAACTATGGTGACAGCTACACGGGGATTCGCGAGATCGAGATTGTCGGGCCGTTCAATGGCCCGGTGTATACCTATACCGCCGCCAACACATCAGCCATGCAGGAGTGGACAGTAGCGGCGGTCAATGGTGGAGTGCCGATAGCCGATGTTACCGGCTTTCGGCTGAGAACCGTCTCCAATTATGGCGACAGTTACACCGGCCTCCGCGAGATTGAACTGTATGGTGAGCCGGTCGGCCCGGCGCATCTCTTTTCTGCCACTAATGTCAGCACTAGCTGGCAGGAATTTCCGTTTACCCCAGTCACCGGCCGCCTGTTGCGGGTACGCATTTTCGACAACTATGGCGACAGCTACACCGGTGCCCGGGAGTTTGAATTGAATGCCAACCCGCTCAGCCCACTGGCCGAGTGGCGTATGGATGAAGCGAGTTGGGGGCAGGTGCAGGATGCCACTGGCAATGGCTATCATGGGACCGGGATTAATGATGCCACGACCGCTGCCACGGACCCGGTCGTTTCAGGCAGCCCGGGAACCTGCCGATATGGAACCTTTGACGGCAGCGATGACTATGTGGATCTGGCCGGACTGCCCAATCTGACCGACAGCTTTACCATTACCGCCTGGATCAAGGCTGACGATCTGGGTAACGACCAGCGGATCTTTGCCGATGATCAGACCAACAACGGTGGCTTCTCCCTCAGTCTGGGGGATGGTGGCGATGGAAAATTGCGCTTTTTCTCCCGCAGCGTGAATCCCATAATCGTTGATACCCAGAACCCGGTGATTTCCGCAGGTACCTGGCACCATGTGGCGGCGGTACATGATGTCACGGCCAAGACTCGTACGATCTATGTCGACGGGGTTGCCGTGATGCTCAATACCGGTGGTACCAGCTCGGTCTACACCGGTACCTGGGGCAGCGACCCCGGTGCTGCCAGTATCGGCGGGGAAAACAATGCGGCCGGGAGTGAGGCGGTTCCGCGCTGGCGATTCAAGGGCAGCCTGGATGAAGTACGGGTCTACACGGAGGCGCTCAGCCCGAGTCAGATACAGGCGGTCAGGGATGAGATCCATCCTTGTGTCGCAACCGGGCTTGATCATATCCGCCTCGAACATGATGGTCAGGGGCTCACCTGCGTGGGGGAGACCGTCACGGTCAAGGCTTGTGCCGATGCGACATGCAGCAATCTGTATATGGGCCAGGTGACTCTCGATTTCAGTTCTCCCGCCGGCGGCTGGAACCCGGACCCGGTCACCTTTACCGGTGGTACTGCAAGCGTCAGTCTGAGCCACACCACGTCGGGGAGCGTTATGCTCGACGCAGTGGCCAGTTCGCCGGTAACAACCAATGCCACAGAATGTACCAATAGCGGCGGTGGGAATGCCTGTGAAGTGACCTTTACGGATACCGGCATTCTCATTGACGGTGATGACAGTGATGCCCCGACCAAGAGTGCTATTGTTACCCAGATCGCTGGCAAACCCTCCAATACCGGTTACGGCCCCACGACCCAGCGGATCCGGGTAGTACGGACCGACAACGCAACGGGTGCCTGTGTTGCCGGCGTGGGCAACCAGACCCTCAGTGCCACGGTCAGCTATCCGCTGCCGGTTGCCGGTGAGGGACTGAATGACAACAGCCTTTCCGTTGTCGCGGCGAGCAGCGCAACCCTGACCGCTGCTGGCAGCGGTCAGATGCTCCAGCTCGCCTTTGACGGTAATGGCACTGCCCCCTTCAGCTTCACCTCCCAGGACGCGGGCCGCTACCAGTTGCGGGTGGAGATGGCAATACCGGCAGTCGACCCGGACGGTGTGCCGACCGGCACAACGATTGCGGCCAGCGATACCAGTAACGGCTTTGTGGTCAGACCCCTGGCGCTGTACGCCGATGCGACGGGCAATACCCGGGCACAGGATGCCGACGGGAATCCCTTCAAGCGTGCGGGCGAGGCGTTTACCCTGGGCTATAAGAGCTTGCGCTGGGCGTCGGGTCGGGACAATGACAATGACGGTTTGTGGGACAGCTGCGCCAGTTCAACCCTCACGGACCCCGGCCTCTATGCCCGGGTGCCGGCCTGGAACATTGGTCAGCCCGGTGCCGATCTGCAGCAACCCGCTGGTGGCAATCCCGGCAGTCTGGTGCACGGAGGCGGTGATGCCGCTTTTACCGCTGCCGCCACCAGTGTTGACAAGGGCAGTGTCAGCTACAGCGAGGTGGGCATTATCCAACTCCAGCAGAATAGCCTGAACCCATTCCTGGGTGAGGGCGTGCCGCTCTGTTCCCCCTATATCGGGCGCTTCATACCGGCCGATTTCTCCTTCGCGATCACCGATCACGGGGCACTGCTCAACAGCTGTACCGGGAGCGGTTTCAGCTATGCGGGAACCCCAATAGGCTACGCTGCGCCGCAACTGCCCGCGGCCACCATCACCGCCAGAAACAGCAGTGGAGTAACCACGCAGAACTACACGGGCGCCTACAATAAACTCCCGCTGAGCGGTATCAACATGCCCAATATCACCAGTGATGGGACTCAGTTGGGTGCGGATGGCGTGACCAAAGTAGGTGTGAATTGGAGTATCGGTATGCCCGGCCTGACCGACAACGGGAACGGTATGCTGGATTTTGGGCTCTCGGGCGACACCTTTACCTATGACCGAACCGCCAACGACCGGGTGGCACCCTTTACCAGCGACCTGGTGCTGTCGGTGCAAAGTATCACGGACGATGACGGCGTCACGGCAGCCGGAATGCCGCAAAGTTTTACGCCGGCGGGTGTGGAGATCCGTTATGGCCGTATGGCGATGCAGAATGCCCAGGGATCTGAACTGCTGCCACTCCGTGTGCCGTTGCAGGTGGAATACTACGCGGGTAGTGTCAATGGATTCGTGGCCAATGGCGCCGATCTCTGTACCGCCGGATTGACTGCGGTATTAAAAGACCCGGTCGGCCAGGTGGTCATCGCCGGGGGCAGCCGCAATACCGCGATCTACGCGCCGGTGGCCGTGGCAGGGGCATACGCGGCGGATGACCTGAGTGATTCTTCACTGTTGTTCGTACAGCCACCGGTGGCGGGTGAATTCAAGCTGAATCTACAGCCGCCAGGGCAGGGCAACACCGGTAGTGCCGGCGTTGAGGTAGTGGTTCCGTCCTGGCTGAAATACATTTGGAGCGGGTCGGCTATGGACAACCCGTCGGCCAAGGCCACCTTCGGTGTGTTCAGTCGTCCCGGCGGACTAATCTATCAGCGGGAAGCCTATTAGCCTTTTTCAAATCTCGATTTGGGGCGCCCCGTGGGCGCCGTGAGTTGCCGTATTGGAGCGGCGACGGGCACGGCCCGCCCTATGGGCGTCAACTGCGAATGGCCGAGAGCCCACCCTGCAGTACGTAGACGTCGAAACCCTGCTGGCTCAGCAGAAATGCACAGGTGGCGCTGCGCTGCCCCGAGTCACAATAGACGATATATTTCTTGCCCTTGTCCAGGTCGGGAATCGCTGCCCGCAACTGGTTCTGGGGGATGTTGATACTACCCCTGAGCCCGTTGTGCTCGAACTCGCGGCGGAATCTCACATCAATACGGACGGCTCCGTCGGCGGCCATCTTGACAAGGGTCGGGTAGTTGATCCACTGCAGCAGGGGTGCCTCCAACAGCTGCAGGAAATCCGCCTTGGCCAGTCGCATCAGTTTTCCGTTGGTCAGCATCGATACATCGGCATTGCGTGTTGAGTCGGTAATCAGCGCCTCTTCGCCAAAGCTGCTACAGGGGCCGAGGTCGGCAAGAATCACCTCGCCGGTGTCCGAGGGCAGGGTGACCCGGCAGCGACCTTGCTTGATCACGTAATAGTAATCCCCGGGTTCGCCTGTCTTAACGATCAGATCTCCCGCACGGGCCTCAATCTCCTCCATGTGGGAAAACAGGTTCTGGATATTTGCCGCGGGAAGGCGAGTGAATGCGGTCGTCTGCATCATCGACATCATCCACTCGCTCTCTTCGGCACTGGGACCCTCTTCAAACCCGGTTTTGTCGTTAACGGTAAACTCCGGAGAGAAGTGTCCCCAGGCCAACAGCCGTTCCAGCAGTGTAGTGTCGAAACGGACGATGGTTGCCGCTTGTGATACCACTACGCCTCGATAGTGTCGTGGTTTGCGGCTGGCCAACGCATGCAGTCCCCGGTCGGAGCCGGCGGATACCAGAATCTCCTCACCCTCGGCCGAGGTGAGACAGACCTCTCCGGACATCAGGAAGATATTGTCCGGGTCATTGTCCCCGATATTAAAAATCTGCTCACCGGTCAAATAACGTTCGACGCTGGCCTGATCCGCCAAATAGAGCAGATTGTCCTCATAAAGGGCATTAATCGGAATCAGTGTGCGGAATTTATTGAGATCCAGATCCATAAACTATCCAGAAAGGGTTCATCGGGATGCAGTTTACACTACGAGAATAGCGCTCCTGGAGCAAGTGGAATGATTGCGGAATGAGTAGTGCAGGCGGTTTCCGTCGATACCCATTCTGGTGTAATATTCGCCCTCCGTTTCGTTCGAGGTAGACCATGCAGGATCTCAATCCCATCACTAACAAAATCAGTGAATTACGAGGGCGCTCCGAGTCCCTTAGGGGGTATCTTTGACTATGACAGCAAGCAGGAGCGCCTGACCGAGGTCCTGCGCGAGCTGGAAGATCCCGCCATCTGGGGCGATCCCGAGTATGCCCAGACGCTTGGCAAGGAGCGCGCCACGCTTGAAGCGATCGTGCTCACCCTGGACAGTCTGTTCAATGGGTTGAACGATGCCGCCGATCTGTTGGATATGGCAGTCGAGGAGGGTGATGCAGAGACGGTGGACGCGGTGGTGGCTGATCTTGAAACCTATGAGCAACAGGTTGCCGAACTGGAGTTTCGGCGTATGTTCTCGGGTGAGATGGATGCCTCCAACGCTTTTCTGGATATCCAGGCCGGCTCCGGTGGCACCGAGGCACAGGACTGGGCCGAGATGCTGTTGCGCATGTATCTGCGCTGGGGTGAACACCGGGGATTCAAGACCGAACTGATGGAGGTGTCGCCCGGCGAGGTGGCCGGTATCAAGTCGGCTACGATCCGCTTTGCGGGGGAATTTGCCTTCGGATGGTTGCGCACCGAGATCGGCGTGCACCGGCTGGTGCGCAAATCACCGTTTGATTCCGGCAACCGACGCCACACCTCCTTTGCGGCAGTGTTCGTGGCCCCGGAGATCGACGATTCGATCGAGATTGATATCAATCCCGCCGACCTGCGCATCGATGTCTACCGTGCCAGCGGGGCGGGCGGACAACACGTGAACCGGACCGAGTCGGCCGTGCGCATCACCCATAACCCGACCGGCACCGTGGTTCAGTGTCAGAACGACCGCTCGCAGCACAAGAACAAGGACCAGGCGATGAAACAGCTCAAGGCCAAGCTGTATGAACTGGAGATCCAGAAGCGCAATGCCGACCAGCAGGTGCTGGAAGAGAGCAAATCCGATATCGGCTGGGGCAGCCAGATTCGCTCCTACGTCCTGGATCAGTCCCGCATCAAGGACCTGCGCACCGGTGTTGAAACCGGCAATACCCAGGCGGTGCTGGATGGCGGGCTGGATCTCTTTCTTGAGGCGAGTCTCAAGAGCGGGTTCTAATTTAAATTCTTCTCGCAGCCCGTAGGTTGGGGTGAGGAACGAACTCCAACATCCTGGCGCATATGCGTGAAACCGGTTGGGGGCCGCAGGCTCAACCCAACCTACGGACGCAAGAGCGGCCTGTTACAGGCCTGTTTTATTCTGTTTGGCTGGAGGTCCAATCACCTTTGCCGACGACGCAATAACCAAAGAGTTTTAATCATGAGTGAACAGATCCAGGATGAAAACAAGCTGATTGCCCAGCGCCGTGAAAAGCTGGCCCAAATCCGCGAGCGGGGCATCGCCTTTCCTAACGACTTCCGTCGAAATGTGGTGGCCGGTGAGCTGCATGCTGAGTATGGCGAGAAGAGTGCGGAACAGCTTGAAGAACTGGCTGTGCGGGTGCGGGTAGCCGGACGCATGATGAGCCGCCGGGTGATGGGCAAGGCCAGCTTCTCCCATCTGCAGGATATGTCCGGCAAGATCCAACTGTTCATTCAGCGCGATTCGTTGCCGGAAGGGTTCTACAACAACACTTACAAGAAAGAGTGGGACGTGGGCGACATCATCGGTGCTGAGGGCCAGTTGTTCAAGACCAAGACCGGCGAGCTCTCCGTGCGCTGTGATGAACTGACCCTGCTGACCAAGTCGTTGCGTCCGTTGCCGGAGAAGTTCCACGGCCTGACCGATCAGGAGCAGCGCTATCGCCAGCGCTATCTGGATCTGATCATGAGCGAGTCCTCGCGGGATACCTTCCGCTTGCGCACCCGCATGATCCAGTACATCCGCGACTATCTGAACCGGAAGGATTTCATGGAGGTGGAGACCCCCATGATGCAGGCCATACCCGGCGGCGCCACCGCCCGGCCTTTTGTAACCCATCACAATGCGCTGGATATGCAGCTGTTCCTGCGTATTGCACCGGAGTTGTATCTGAAGCGGTTGGTGGTGGGCGGTTTTGAGCGGGTCTATGAGATCAATCGCAACTTCCGCAATGAAGGGCTCTCCACCCGGCACAATCCGGAGTTCACCATGCTGGAGTTCTATCAGGCCTATGCGGACTTCAACGACCTGATGGACCTGACCGAGGATATGCTGCGGGGCCTGGCCCGGGAGATCCTCGGCGATACGGTGATCCAGTATCAGGGCGAGAGTTATGACTTTGGCCAGCCGTTTGTCCGCTTGTCGGTCAAGGAGTCGATACTCCAGTTCAACCCCGACATCCGTGCCGAACAGCTGGACGACCTGGAGCAGGCGCGTGGTCTGGCGGAATCCCTCGGCATCCCGCTGAAGGCCAGCTACGGCCTGGGCAAGGTGCAGATCGAGATCTTTGAGAAGACGGTGGAGCATCGGTTGATGAACCCCACCTTCATTACCGCCTATCCGACCGAGGTGTCACCCCTGGCACGCCGCAATGACGACGATCCCTTCGTTACCGACCGCTTCGAATTCTTCGTGGGTGGACGCGAAATCGCTAACGGTTTCTCCGAGCTCAATGATGCCGAGGATCAGGCCGACCGGTTCCGTATGCAGGTGGAAGAGAAAGAGGCAGGGGATGACGAGGCGATGCATTTCGACGCCGATTATGTACGTGCCCTGGAACATGGCCTGCCACCGACGGCTGGTGAGGGCATCGGCATCGACCGGCTGGTGATGCTGTTTACCGACTCGCCGTCGATCCGGGATGTGTTGCTGTTCCCGCATATGCGGGCGGAGTAGCGCAGCACAGGAAAAGGTGCGGCGACGCACCGTGAAGTTGTAGACTTGGTAGGGTGGGCACGCTGTTTGTGCCCACACAGATCTGATAACGCGGGCGACGGCGTGGGTACGTGCTACGTGCCCACCCTACAGAGCTGATGCCGACTCCTTGAGCGCTAAAGAAAAACCCCCTGCACCGATTCGATATCCTCGGCCACACCTTCGATTTCGATCAGTTCGACTTCCGGATCGAGACCCACCTTCAGGAAAGCCGGCACGTTGATCCAGTTGGCCATATCGCCTACTTTATCGGCAGGCAGGGCCTGGAGCCGGGCGACAATGACCACGTCCACATAATCGGCCTGGGGGCCGCTGTCATAGCTCAGGTTCTGCGCTTCGGCAGCTACCTTGATCAGGCTCTCCGGAAAACCCCAAAATTCCAAAATTTGGGTGCCGATCGCAGGGGTCAGTTCGGCCACCAGTTTATCCAGTTCCGCCTCATCTTCCATCAGTTCCGGATAGGACTCCGCCCAGGTGAGTATGGGCAGGGAGCCGATGTTGTGAATCAGTCCGGCCAGCATCGCCTGCTCTCTGTCCAGATGGGGCAGGTTCTGGGACAACACGCGACTGATGGCGGCAATCTCCACGCTCTGTTCCCACATGCAGCGTAACCGGACATCCAGGGTATCTGAGGTGGCTTGAAAGATCTGTTTCATGGCCAGGCTGACCACCAGGCTGCGCACCAGTTTATACCCCAGCCGGGTAATCGCCATCTGGATACTCTCGATCGGTACCCGACCTCGATAAAGCGGGCTGTTGGCCACCTGTAGCAGGCGCGCGGAGAGCGCGGCATCGGTAGCGACCATGTCCGCAATCTGGTGTGCGGTGACGTTCTCCTGTTCGACCGCATCCCGTACCTTCAGGGCAACTTCCGGGAGCGTGGGCAGGGTGATTTTGTTCTCTCTGATGGCTGTCTGGAGCGATTCGAAAAATGCAGCTTTGCCAATCATATCGGTTACTCAGTCCCCATAAGCGGGTGCGGTATTCGGCCCGCCGGCTAGTTCAAGATCCGACCAGACCCAAGGGATACACCCGGTGTTGTTGTTATCAACTGTATCGGAAGACACACCTGATTCTTGAACCGCAAGCTGGAGCAATCAGGCCTCATCAAATCCATAGGGCAGGGCACCGGGTTTTAGTTTCGGTCCGCTGTCACTCTGCAGGTGCAGATTATTCTCTTCGAAGCTTTTAATTTCCGCCACCGCCAATAGTTCGAAACCGCCTTCGGGTGAGGGCCTGGCATCCACTACCTTGCCCGCGCCCTGACCGGAATCGCTGCCGGGCGCAAAGAGTTCATCGCCGGGCATGGGCCTGGAATCTGTATCAACCGAGGCGAGGTACATGCGCCGTTTCAGCTTGCCCAGATATTTCATGCGGGCCACCACCTCCTGTCCGGTGTAACAGCCTTTGGTGAAGCTGACACCATCAATCTGCTGCATATTGGTCATCTGTGGTACGAAAGCGTCCGCTGTTTCCGGGTAGATGGTTGGGATGCCCGCCCGGATATCCAGCAGTGACCAGTAATCCCGATTGCCCGGTTGTGCCTGCTTCGACAGCTGGCCCCAGAGTGCAGACACCGCATCCGCTGTGCCGCTGATCTGAAAACGGGCGGGTTCGCCGGGAATTCGGATCAGCGTGATCTCTCCGTGCTGGGCTACCTCGCCCGGCTTGACGGGGGTCGCGTTAAACTGCTGTTGCAACAGGGACTCGGCGCATTCGCCGGCAAGACCGATGGAGACAATCTCATCACTGGCGTCTGTCACTTTGACTTTTGACATCAATACAAACATCGGCAGGCGTTTCAGGAGGGTTTCATAGGTGTCCCGCGGCATCTGCAGGAAGTAGTCGCCCTGGTGCAGGAATATTCTGAAATTGGCCAGCATCCGTCCCTTGGGTGAACAGTAGGCGCTCAGCTGGCTGTGGCGCTCGGTCACTTCGCGGGTGTCGTTGGTGAACTGCCCCTGCAAAAAGCTCTGGGCATCTTCACCCGATACCCGGATCAGACCCAGGTGGGAGAAGTCGAACAGGGCACATGCCGGAAACGGGTCATCGCAGACGAAGCTGACTTCATTATCCGCTGATATCTGCGCCGACTGGGATACAAGAAAGCTTTTCCACTGGCTATTCATGATGCTGGATCCTCGGGGGCCTTGAGATGGACCGTCCATCAGGCCGCTGTATTGCAACTGGGTGAATATATTCCCGCCGAATCAGCCTTGCAAACCGGTTCAGAGGGTGAGTTAACTGGTTATTTGGTATCCGGCTGAGCGGAATCTTCTGCGTCAAAGAGTAACATACAGGCTGCACCGGGTCGCCACTCTGGATCTATGGATTTATGATTGTCGGCGGTCAATTGAGCATTCTGGGTTTATACTCAGCAGCCGAGAGATACAGATAGGAAGCGCATGTCAGTTTTCAGAGCAGCAGCGGGCAGTTTGGCACTCTATAAGGTCCGCCCGGCCCGGGTTACCCAGGTCAGCGACAAGATCGATATTGATCTGGGTGACGGTAAAAGTAAGCGGGTCCGTCCCAAGGATATCGTTATTCTCCATCCCGGACCTTTGAACCGGCTGGAGGATCTGGTGGAATTGAGCGGTGAACTGGCCGAGGCCTGGGAGCTGCTGAGTGGCGAGGAGACCAACCTGGAGGAGCTCGCATCCCTGATCTACGGTGACTTCACGCCGGCCACTGCCTGGGCGGCCTGGGAGCTGGTGGCGGAGGGGCTCTATTTTGAAGGGACACCGGAACAGATCCGCGTAAGAAGCGTCGCGCAGGTGACGGCTGACCGAGAGGCCCGGGAGGCCAAGGCGGCTGCCGAACAGGCGTGGAGCGATTTTCTGGTGCGGCTGACACGCCGGGCGATAGAACCGCAAGACCGGGAACGGCTGGTGGAGGTGGAGAAGCTGGCGTTGGGGCTGAGTGAAAACAGCCGCATCCTGCAGCTGTTGGGTCATCAGGAGACACCGGTCAATGCTCATCGCATGCTGGTTGGAGTGGGTTATTGGCCGGATGACCACAACCCGTTTCCGCGCCGTCAGCAGCTGCCCTGTGAGGACCCGTTGCTGGATCTGCCGGAATTGCCGCAAGAGCCCCGGGAGGATCTGACCGCGCTGCCCGCGTTCGCCATCGACGATGAGGGGAGCGAGGACCCGGACGATGCCATTTCCCTGGAGGGCGATCGCCTCTGGGTACATGTCGCGGATGTGGCCGCGCTGGTCACCGCGGATTCCGATATTGACCGGGAGGCACGCGGCCGCGCGGCCAATCTCTATTTGCCGGAAAAGATCGTGCATATGTTGCCCCCGCAGATTACCCACCGTCTGGCCCTCGGCCTGCAGCCGGTTTCTCCGGCGTTGTCGATCGGCATGCGACTGGATGAGGCGGCGCGGATTTCCGATGTGCGGATATGCAAGAGTCTGGTCCGGGTGACCCGCCACACCTATGGAGAAATAAATCAGCGGATGGATAGCGTGCCGTTTGCCGCCATCAAGGCACTCACCGACCGTTTCAGGGCGCGGCGCCTGGCCGACGGTGCGGCCACCATCGATCTCCCGGAAGCCAGTGTCAGGGTTCGTGACGGGGAGGTTCGCATCCGCCCACTGGTGCCTATGGAGAGTCGGGAGATGGTGACCGAGGCGATGGTCATGGCCGGCGAGGCCATTGCCAACTACGCACTTGAGCAGAATATTGCGATTCCGTTTGCCATCCAACCGGCCCCTGACAAAGCGGAAACCCCCGTCGGGCTGGCGGCTATGTATGCCTATCGCCGTAAGATGAAACCCTCCCGGTCCAGGACACAGGAGGGGGCGCATTCAGGTTTGGGGCTGGCCTGCTACACCCGGACCACCAGTCCGCTCCGACGCTACCTTGACCTGGTGGTTCATCAACAGCTGCGTGCCCATATGGATGGACGGGCGATGTTGTCATTGCAGCAGATCAGTGAGCGTATTGCCGCGGTTGAACCGCTGAACGGAGCGATCCGGCGTGCCGAGCGCCTCTCCAACATGCATTGGAAGCTGGTCCATCTGAAGCGCAACCCGGCCTGGCAGGGGGAGGCGGTGGTCGTGGAGATGGAGAAGAATAAGGCAACCCTGCTGATTCCTGAATTCGCCCTGGAGACGAAACTGCGAATGCGACAGGAGGTTGCCCTCGATTCCTGTATGCGCATTGCTGTTCGGGAGGTGGATGTGGAGGATCAGACGGTCCGGTTTCGTCCGCTTGGTTAGTCTCTATCAAGATTGTGCATGGGGTGGCTGTTGCGACATTCGGGAGGATGTGGTGAGTGAAACGAACCGCATTGATGGCGCTTGATGCACATCGCCGTGCTCAGCACATCCTGCGTCCGCGTTTATCGGAAGAGCTGAATTGTTCGTCACGAACAGGCGGTCGGAAGGGGGGCTATCCTCTTCGCCCCCATCTCGCATTTTTAACCGCTACTCCCTATACTGGATCGCCAAGTCCGTTTGCCGCCCGATGAAGTCACACCCCGGGCGGCTTCGGGCGGCAACAAACTATAACAATACCAGGCCGAAGTCGGAGAGCCAGCATGTCGGGAGAAGATCAGATCAGCCAGTCCGGAGCCGTCGGGGTACCGCGACCCTCTGAGGCGTTCAGCGCCTATTGCAATGCCGAATTCAATCGCAGGCGCAACAGCGGCGAGCCCTTTGATGAGGCCACTTACCACGAAGCGATGCAGTTGACCTTACGGAAAATCCTCCAGCTGGAAGAGGAGGGCTACGCATGATTCTGACTGACATTATTGCGGAAAACTTTCTCAAATATGCTCGCCTGGAGTTGCGCGACCTGCCCGGGAACGGGGTAATCGCGATCGCGGGTGCCAATGAATCCGGTAAGAGTTCAATTGGCGAGGTGATCTGCTTTGCACTGTTCGGACGCACCTTCTCCCTGGGGCAGGAGGATCTGCAGAAGCTGATCCGCTGGGGTGAACCGTCGTGCAGCATTACGATCCGTTTTCTGGTGAATGACCAGACCCATTACCAGATCACCCGCATGCTGGACCGGGACGGCAATCACGGCGTTCTGCTCTCCCTGGCGGATGCCGTGGAGTCACCCCTTGCCCGCGGACAGGCGGAGGTGGAAGAGGCGGTCTATGATCTGCTGGGTTACGGCTACGATGAATTTATCGAATCCTACTACCTCGCCCAGCGGGAGATTATCGCGCCGCAGCCGCACAGCCAGGCGGTCAAAAGCATGGCGGGCCTCTCCACCCTGGAGTACGTCGCCGATGAACATGAGCAGGAGATCGAACAGGAACGCGATGCCATCGCCCGTCTGCAGTCCCGGATGGAACAGCAGGATGAGGTACTGAAGGATCTGGATCTGAATCCTGAGACGCTTGGTGAACTGGAGTCGGAGCAGCATGCACTACAGGCCAATCAGACCCTGCTGCAGGAGAAGGGACAGACCCTGGAATCCGCATTCAGCGGCTATCGGGAGATGCTGCCGAAGCGTTTTTCCGCCCGTAAGGCGCGGGGGCGGGCACGCCTTTTTCGTTTCCTCTGCCTGATCGGCGCCCTGCTGAGCGCAGTCGCCTGGGGGTTGCTGGCCCGCCTGCCCGATCATCCCTACAGCGCTCGTATCGACGCCGTTCTGAAGCTCTATATACCGCAATGGGATACCACACAACACCTGCCATGGTTGCTCTATGCCGCCGGGCTGTTCGCCCTGCTGTTTGTACTGCTGTGGATACGGGTAATCACCCGACAGGCCAGAGTGAACCGTCTCAGCGAGGAGACCGAAGGACTGTCAGTGGCGCTGGAGAGCGCCTTGCTGAGTCCGCTGAATGGTTTGGCCGACAAACTAACGGCGGGCCATGCCGCGTCAGGCAACGAGACGCTGTCGGCACGTGTCGAGGCGGAGACCATTTCCATCAGCGAACTGGAACCTGCTGTGGAGCAGATTGTCGATGTGATGCAGGAGCGGCGGGAGATGTTGCAACAGCAGGGTATCCGGCTTGGTATGGCGGTGCAGAAAGAGCAGGGGCGTCGGGCAAAGGGTGAACAGATTGAATCCGTGCGTCAGGATTTGCTGCAACAGCGCGCCGGACATGAACGACGCATCGAGTTGCGCGAGCACGCCCTGGAACTGCTGTCCGGCGCCACCAAGACCCTCTCACAGAGTTTCAATCGTGATCTGGGTGAGTCAGTCAGCAGGACTTTGCCGATCTTTACCGACAACAACTACCAGCATCTGCAGATCGAGGATGACCTCACGGTGCGGGTGTTCTCCAGCCAGAAACGTGACTTCATGGATCTGGAGGAGATCTCCAGCGGTACCCAGCGACAGATCATGCTGGCGCTACGGCTGGCTTTGACCCAGGCCCTGAATCAGCGAACCGAGGGTGGCAAGCAGTTTATATTTCTGGATGAGCCCTTCGCTTTCTTCGATCAGGAGCGAACCCGTAACACCCTGCGATCGTTGCCGAAACTGGATGAAACGATCAGTCAGATCTGGATCGTGGCCCAGGATTTCCCGGACGGCGAAGCGTTCGATCTCTCGCTGGCCTGCGAGCGGCAGCGCGCGGAACTGGTGGCCTGAGCGTGGCCGGCAATAATCAATCCTGCACGGTGTGCCGCTTCATGCGCAGTCTCGCCTTCAGCGCTATCGGTGGTGGACTTGCCGGTTACACAGCGCTGGGGTTTGGGCTGAGTCAGGGTAATGCCATTGTCGCCGCCTTCTTTGGCGCCCTGGGACTGGTGGTGTTGACCAGCCGCAAATCCAATAATCCCCGCTGATCGGGCCAAACCGTCGCAGCGGTTATTGTATGGCGGAGACTCGTGTGGGATTGAGCACGCGTTGCAAATCGTCCGGTGACATGGAGATCAGATAACCCCTTTTCCCACCGTTGATGTAGATACGCTCCAGCGTCAGGATGCCCTCCTCACAGTAGACCGGCATCGGTTTTCGGGTACCGAAAGGAGACGTGCCGCCCACTTGATAACCGGAGTGGCGATCCGCCACGGCGGGTTTGCAGGGGGTGATCGATTTCACCCCGATAAGGCGGGCCAGGGATTTGGTGGAAACCTCACAATCCCCGTGCATCAGTACAATCAGAGGATTGCTGTTTTCATCCTCCATGATCAGGGTCTTGATCACCTGATGCTCGTCAATTCCAAGTTCCCGGGCGGAGACGCGGGTGCCGCCGCCTGCCTCGTAGCGATAGGGATGGCCTGAAAAGTCGACCTGGTGTTGGCGTAACAGCCGGATGGCGGCGGTGACCGGTGCCTTGTGCTTCGTCACGGTGGATACACTGTTGTTCGGTTGTGAATTAGGGCTATGATAGTGCAATGCCGGCCTCGCCGGAATGCCACTTTCGCACTTAACAGACTCCTCATAAGCAGACCGCCCGCCAGATGTCGCAACTCCCGGTTACCCAACTGCTGCCTGAACTCTGCCGGACCCTCGCGGGCTCCCGTGGTGCGGTCGTGGCCGCGCCGCCAGGCTCCGGCAAGACCAGCCTCATTCCACTGGCGTTGATCAAACAACCCTGGCTGGCCGGCAAAAAAATCCTCATGCTGGAACCTCGGCGCCTGGCTACCCGGGCCGCGGCACGCCGCATGGCGCAGCTACTTGGTGAATCCGTGGGAGAACAGGTTGGGTACCAGATCCGGTTCGAGCGTGAAATCTCCGCCAATACCCGTATCGAGGTGGTCACCGAGGGGATACTGACCCGGCGGCTGCAACAGGATCCGGAACTCCACGGGGTGGGGCTGATTATCTTCGATGAGTTCCATGAACGTAGCCTGCACGCCGACCTGGCCCTGGCGCTCTGTCTGGATGTGAAGGAAAACCTGCGGGAGGATCTACGGCTGTTGGTGATGTCAGCCACCCTGGATACCAGGGCCGTGGCCGATCTGCTGGGTGGCGTGCCGGTGATTGTTGGTGAAGGGCGCAGCTATCCGGTGAATATTTGCTATCTGGAGCGACCGGCGCCGGCCGGTATTGTTGACACGGTGGTCCGGGGAGTCCTGCGTGCAATAGCGCAAACGACGGGGGATATCCTGGCCTTTCTGCCCGGCACCGGAGAGATTCGGCGGGCCGAAGCCAGCCTTAGGCAGCAGCTGCCGACCGAGGTTGCCCTGTTTCCACTTTATGGTGATCTGAGTCGGGCTGATCAGGATGCCGCCCTGACCCCGCAGGCGAATGGTCGGCGGGTGGTGCTGGCGTCCTCCATTGCCGAGACCAGTCTGACCATTGAAGGCATCGGTGCGGTGGTGGACGCCGGCTGGTCAAGGCTTCCCCGGTTTGACCCGAACAGTGGGTTATCCCGTCTCCAGACGGTGCGCGTATCAGCGGCCTCCGCCGATCAGCGCGCGGGGCGGGCGGGGCGGCTCGGGCCGGGTGTCTGTTACCGATTGTGGACTGTTGCTGAACAGGCCCGCCTGATACCGCATCAGGCGCCTGAATTGCTGGAGGCGGATTTGGCGCCACTGGTCCTGGAACTGGCATTATGGGGGGTGACAGCGCCGGATCAATTACGCTGGCTGGACCGGCCGCCGGCAGGGGCCTGTGCCCAGGCGCGGGAACTGCTGCAGCGGCTGGATGCTCTGGATACACAGGGGCGGATTACGTCAGTTGGCCGCCGCATGGCGGGGCTTGCCTTGCACCCGCGGCTTGCCCACCTGTTGTTGCACGCCGGCGAGCAGGTGGATGTGGCGCTGGATCTTGCCGGGTTGCTGAGTGAGCGGGATATCCTGAAGCGCCGTCCGGGGGGTATCCATTCCATCGATATTGAAGAGCGTCTGCAGCGGCTTGCCGCCTGGCGCCAGGGACGGCGGAACAGCGACGTGGAGAAATTTCTGGATCGCTCCGTTTGTCGCCAGGTTGAACGGGCGGTGAAGCAGTGGCGTCGGCTGCTGAATCCTGAAAAGGGCCTTCAGAGACAGCCCATGAATGTCGGCGGACTGTTATCACTCGCCTTTCCGGACCGCATTGCCCAGCGCCGCCCCGGATCGGACAGCCGTTATCTCCTGGCTTCAGGGCGTGCCCTGCTGGTGCCGGAAGGGGATCCACTGTCGCAGTACGACTATCTGGTAGTGGCCGCGCTGGATGCCGGCCGACGTGAGGGTCGGGCTTATCTGGCCGCACCGATAACCCTTGATCAGATTCGTACTCTCCAGGCGCGGCACATCCAGACCACCCATCGGGTAGAATGGGACGCCGCCAGTCGGGCGGTAGTGGCCCGGGAAGAGGAAAGACTTGGGAGTATCGTGTTGTCCACGCGCCCCCTGACCCGTATCGATCCGGAGGAGAGCCGCCGTGCGATGCTCGCCGGTATAAGACAGATGGGATTGCCGGTACTGCCCTGGAACGATTCGCTGCTGCAGTGGCGTGAGCGCGTAATGTCACTGGGATCATGGCTTGAAGAGGCAACCTGGCCGGATTTTTCGGATGCGGCACTGCTGGATACCCTGGAGGAGTGGCTTGCCCCCTGGTTAAATGGCGTCAGCCGCAGAGAACACCTCAAGCAACTGGAGCTGGACGCCATTCTTAACAACCGGCTCTCCTGGGAACAGCAACAGCAGTTGGAAAGATTGGCGCCCGCCAGTCTGGTGATGCCCAGTGGCAATCGTCGCAGATTGCACTATCAGGCCGGTGAACCGCCGGTGCTGGCGGTGAAACTGCAGGAGCTGTTTGGCTTGCGGCAGACACCGGCGGTATGTCGGGGATCAGTCAAGGTCATGCTGCATCTGTTGTCACCGGCCCAACGTCCGATCCAGGTGACGCAGGACCTCGCCGGCTTCTGGGAGCGGACCTACGCCGAGGTAAAAAAAGAGCTGAAGGGACGCTATCCAAAACACTATTGGCCCGATGATCCCTATTCGGCCGCTCCCACTGCCCAGGTAAGGCCGAAAAAACAGCTTTACTAACTGTTCATGTGCCCGGATAACTATCCAACTCTCCTGATTACCCATCTATCTCAGCCCTATATGGGGACAAGCATGGCAGCGAATGATGAGTTATTGCAAGTGCCTCATCAGTGCAGCCAATCCGTCGGGTGGATAAGCTGCTAGGCGCATCCACCTTACATCTGGCACCTTGGTGGTGACCCGTATCCGATCGGGGCTGAGCCTGGTGGGTAGTCAGGCTAGCTTTCCGATCCCTTGACAACTATCACCAGGGAAGGTTTTTACAGACAATTCTGTGACACAGGTTGCCATTGCCGACTTTGCGTCCGGATTTGAATACCCAGTGAATTACTGGGGATTGTTTGTCTGGACAGAGACCGACGATAATTGCATGTTGAGTGGACCGAGTCGTTGGATGGCGTTTATCACCAGTTGGTAGCCTGCTGGTGAGAACAACCAAGGTTTGGTGATCCAATCCCCATTTACTGTAACAAGTGAGTTGGAATACACAGGTTATGTGATTGACGCGGGAGCAGTCGCTACGTTGGTGTTTTAATGATACGTATCACCTGTCGTAGTGACATTGTGGTTTAACTCTATGCCAAGGCATAGGAATTGTGAGTTTGCATTGGGATTCTGTTTGTAAGGCCGACCTCATCAGATGGTCAATATGCCAGTCAGAGCAATGCCCGAGGAGGAAGAAGTTGTGCTGTGAGAATCCCCTGTTTAACTTTCTATACATTGAGGAGAGGGAGAAATGAAACAGCAAAAAATCAAGGTGGCAAATCCCCGTGGATTGACACATGTGGAAGTGGAGTTTGAGCCGGCCTACCATGCCGTTTGGGCCAAACTGAGCTTTCCGGACCGCCCCTGTATCAGCAGCGGGCTTATCAGGGATCTGCAACAGGTCCAGGCGCAGGTCTCATCCATTGCCAGGAAAGGGTATGAGTCCGATGATCCCCATAGACTACGCTATCAAATACTCAGCTCGGATCTTCCGGGTGTATTCTGCCTGGGTGGTGATCTGGAGCTCTTCATACAGCTGATCCGGGCGGGTGACAGGACTCGGCTCGCGGTTTATGCCAAGGATTGTATCGATATTCTCTATGCCTCGATTACCGGGTATGGGTTGCCCTTTACAACCATAGCGCTGGTTCAGGGAGAGACCTTGGGCGGCGGTTTTGAGGCGGCACTCGCCGCCAATGTGCTGATTGCTGAAAAAAATGCGAAATTCGGTTTTCCGGAAACCGTATTTGGCATGTTTCCGGGGATGGGGGCATTCAGCTTTTTGGCACGGCGTATCGCACCGGCTATTGCCAAGCGCATCATTGCCAGTGGCAAGGTCTACACAGCAGAAGAGCTGTTTGACTTGGGTGTCGTGGATAAGGTCGTGAATGATGGAAAGGGGGTCGAGGCGGTGCATGAATTCATCCGCCATCAGCAGGTGCGCAGTACCGGTTTTGAAGGGTTGGAACGGGTGGTGGAGCAGTTTAACCCTCTCTCCTACAAAGAGTTGACCGATGTGGTCTCCATCTGGGTGGAGACGGCGATGCAACTGTCGGAGAAAAATCTGCGCTTAATGGAGTATTTGGTGAATGCACAGAACAAACGCTGGACTCCGGTGCGGAGGACGGCGGACAAGCTGAAGCAGGCCAGTGTTGGATGATCCGGATGAGATCGCTGTGTTGCTGATTGGCTAGGGGATGACCCTGGTAGGAGTGGCGTGAGCCGCGAAGTTTGCGGATAACTACGCTCCTGCAACGACACTGTCTCGCATGCGACAGGTAAGTGAAGCATGGCCTTGTTGATTGGTGCTGCCTGGGAGCCTGTCCGGCTGGAGCGTTTGGTTGTTAAGTCCGACAGACTCCTAGGGTGGGCTGAGAGGGGACGGTGGATTCTCTAGCATTCTGGTGAATTCGCTGATCCCCTGTTGGAATGCCGTTCGCAGGCAGGCTACCTGCTCCAGTCGCTGTTCAGGAAGTCCATCTTGCGGGAGCCGTTCCGCACATCGTGCTTGAGCCTGCAGTCGGTTGAGACCAAGATTGGCGGCTGAGCCCTTGAGTGCATGTGCGTATGTGCTGAATTGTGCAGGATCATTGGAGACGGCGGCCTCTGACATGCTCTCAATCAGTTGTTCTCCGTCCTGTTTTAACTTGTTCAGCAGGCGTTCCAGAAAGGCCGTGTCCGGAGCCAGCAGATACAGTTCCTCAATGGTTTCAAGATCGAGTACGGTTTCATCGCCCATTGCTTCAGGTAATTCACCAGTGGATTGCACAGATAGGTCCGGTTGGCTGTCGGTGACTGACGACTGGATCACCTGATACAGGCGTCGAGCCGAAACCGGCTTGGTAAGAAACCATTTTATTCCTGCCTCTTCACACTGTTTTCGGCTTTCAATAGTGGCATTTGCAGTGAGTACGATAAACGGTGTCGTGTTGTCAGGATGGGCAAAGCGGAACATCTTAAAAGCATCAAGCCCACCCAGGTGGGGCATCTGCATGTCGACGATGACCAGATCATAGCGACGGGTGTCCAGTGCCTCCAGCAGTTCCTGTCCATCTTCCACCTGCTGGAAGTGATGGCCCGCCTGTTTGAGCATGCGGCCCAAGACCAGCCGGTTGATGGCATTGTCCTCTGCTACCAGTATTTCCAGAGCCTGTTGTGACGGCGTGAAGACCGGCGCGCTGGAGTCAACCGCATGAATGCTGTTGCCCTCGTACTCTGATACTCGTGAGGCGTGCAGTATGTTGAACAGATGAACCTTATCCAGTGGTTCTTGCAGAATCTGTATCCGTTCCTGGATCGATTCATGTAGCAGATTCAGTTGTTGCTCGTCGCGGTTATGCAGCAGCAGAACAGATGTTTGATGGTGGTTTCGTCCATGCAGTATATGGTCGATATAATCAATAGTATGCTGGTCGTAGGGTGTCTCCTCAAACAGCAGCAGATGATAGGGATGGAATTCCCTGGTTGCCAACTTTAGTTTCCTGGCCGCATCGTGGATGTCCGGACTCTGGTCAATCTGCACGCCCCAACCGCGCAGACAGTGCGTGGCATTGGTTTCGGTGGACGCGTCCAGCGGCGAGACACGCAACACCCGGCAGGTTCGAATCAACTGCATTTCGTCCGCGGTTACAATTTTTTCCTGAGCCTGAAATTCAAGTTCGAACCAGAACAGGCTGCCGCTGCCGGGACCACTTTTCAGGCCGATATCACCGCCCATCAGCTCAACCAACTGCTTGGCGATGGTGGTTCCCAGTCCGGTTCCACCGAAGCGGCGAGTAGTACTGCCGTCCGCTTGGGTGAACTTCTCGAAGATTTTATCTTGCATCTCCCTGGGTATGCCGATCCCGGTGTCGATCACTTCAAAACGCACAACTTTTCCGGCATTTTCTTCCCGAATCATCGTGCATCGAAGCTGGATATGTCCACTGTCGGTGAATTTGATGGCATTTCCAATCAGATTAATCAATACCTGGCGGAGGTGGAGCGGGTCACCGGTAACACGGAACGGAATTGCGGGATCAATATGGGTGAACAACTGTACTTTTCTTGTATTGACCTGCGGAGAGAGCATTTTTACGGTGCTGTTTATCAAGGCATAGAGATCGAAAGGTGCGCTTTCGATTTCCAGTTTTCCGGCTTCTATTTTGGAGATATCAAGGATGTCCTCAATCAGGCGCAGCAGGGTATGCCCGGAGGTATAGATGGTATCGACATATTCCCGCTCTAGCGTATTCAGTTTGCATGTCTTGAGGAGTTCGCCGGTGCCGATGATGCCATTCAACGGTGTTCTGATCTCATGGCTCATGCGGGCAAGAAATTCACTCTTGGCATGATTGGCCGCTTCCGCGCGGCGACGCTCCTGATGAATACGCTTGGTCAGCTTTGCCGCGTAGCCGGGCAGGACAATCAACGAGACCAGTAAACCAATGCCCAGGGGAAGATTATCCCGCCAGTAAGGCGTGAAGGCGATGACAAGGCTAAAACCGATCACCGACAGTGTGCCGGAAAGGTAGAGGTATTTTTCACCATAGCGAAAGCCGTTACCAAAGGTAACCCAGAGATACACGGCGTACCAGGGCGCACCCAGTTCACCGGTGAGCCCGAGCCCGATGCTAAAGGTGGATACATCCATGAGAATTCCGAGCGTTCTGCGAATCGGAGATTTATTCGGCCAGGCCAGAATTGATAAAAACAGGGATGAGGAGAGGATGATAAAAAAGAAAATAAACCCAAGTGTGAAATACCACTCTTTTGCAGCCTCGGGAGCCGAGGGGCCGGAGGCCATTATATAGACCAGCAGAACGACCTGGATAATGATCCTCACCGCAGCTTGCTCATGCTCGCTGTCCGGCCGACTATTCAACCTATGGACGAGATGATGAAATCCTGTTTCTATCGCACCATAGATGGAAGTGGGATTGCTATTCATAATTGGGTGATGATACAGTGGCTTGAAGTGTCACCGACAGCAAATCCAGCCTATTTCAAAAATCTAAACGGAAGCATATCTCATGGCCATGGACATTGAAACTATAGTTAAAACCGCGATTGCAAACCAGAAAATGATTGATGTGGACACGATCGCATTGGAGACATCGTTGCAGGATCTTGGGGTTACTTCGCTGGATGCGATCACCATTGTCTATGAGGTTGAAGAGATCTGCGATATTGAAGTGCCTAATGATGAGCTGGAAAGTCTCACCAGCGTGCAGGACATTGTCGCGGGCGTGCAGTCACTGCTGAAGAAGAAAGCCCGGGCATGAATGACCGGGTAGTGGTCACCGGTCTCGGGTCGGTGTCGGCATTGGGTCTCAATACCGATCAGTTCTGGTCTGCTATTAAAGAGGGGCGGAGTGGAATTGCATCATTGCAGGGATTCGATGAAGCCGGATTGAAATTCAACCTGGGTGCTCAGGTTAAGGCGTTTGATCCAACGGTTCACTTTCTCAGCAAGGATATTCCCCTCCTCGACCGTTACAGCCAGTTTGCGCTCATGGCATGCCGGGAAGCTATCGATCAGGCCGGCGTGGATGCGGACTCTCTGGCCGGTGCGGCGGCGGTTATCGGCACCGGATGCGGCGGTAAAGAGACTGATGAGGCCACTTATGATCAGCTCTACAAACAGCAGAAATCCCGCGCTCACCCATTGACTATCCCTAAGGGTATGCCCAGCGCGGCGGCAAGTCAGGTAAGTATGCAGCTGTCCATTGCCGGGCCGGTGTTTACGGTCTCCAGTGCCTGTTCGTCGGCCAATCATGCCATTGCCCAGGCCGCGCTGCTAATCCGTGCCGGTGTTGTGGAGATTGCCATTGCCGGCGGCACTGATGCGCCCTTCACCTATGGATTGTTAAAGGCCTGGGAAGCGCTGCGGGTGATCTCCAGCGACAACTGTCGACCGTTCTCGGCGGACCGTAGTGGTCTGGTGTTGGGAGAAGGGGCCGGTATGGTAGTGCTCGAGTCGGAACGGCATGCCAAACGTCGGGGGGCAGAGGTACTTGCCCGACTCGCCGGCTCGGGTATGTCGGCGGATGCCGGTCATATTACCGATCCGTCTGCCGAGGGGGCGGCACGCTCCATTCAGGCTGCACTCCGGGATGCCGGACTGAACAGCCAGGAAGTGGATTATGTGAATGCACACGGTACCGGTACCGTGGCCAATGATCGCACGGAAACCGAGGCGCTACGTCGGGTATTTGGTCAACATGCCAACGCCTTGATGGTTTCATCCACCAAGTCGATGCACGGACATGCGCTGGGCGCATCCGGCGGTCTGGAGTTTGTTGCCACTGTGCTGGCACTGCGCGACGGGGTGATTCCCCCGACGATCAATTTTACCCGGCCGGGTGAGGGTTGCGATCTGGACTATGTGCCGAATATTGCCAGAGAGAGAAAAATCCAGGTGGCGATCTCCAACTCCTTTGCGTTTGGTGGGCTCAATTCGGTACAGGTGCTGCAAGCGGTGTAAGCTGGGTTTGCAGGCAAGCAGCACAGGGCACCCCGCACCTGTGTCGCGCTGCTTGGTCTGAAGGGGGCGCTACGTATTCACCTTTTCACTGCTTGCGATACAGGTAGTGGCCATTACCGAAGAACTCACCCGACTGGGGTGCAAAGAGTACGACCTTGCAGACGCTGAAATAGTTGTTCCAATAGCGGATATCCTCTTCCGATAGTAACGTCTCATGCAGCTGGTCGATCTGGTCCCAGAATCGACGATGCCATTGGTCGATCGTGCGCCAGTAGTTCATGCCATTGATGTATACGCCCAGTTCCGGGGTGAGATGCCGGTTCTGATTCAACATCTCCTGATGCGGCCAGACTCGTCCACCGGGGAAGTAAGCTCCCACCGGGGTTTCCCGGGCATTGAAATATTGTGGAAAAACCGGTTGTGAGACAATCAGGTGCAGAAACACCCGGCCGCCCGGCTTCAGCAGGGATGCCATGAGGTCAAAAATGGCGTCGAGATTGTTCACCTGCTCAAATACCGCTATTGAAATTACCAGGTCATAGGCAGCAAGGCCCAGTTCATCCGGCGGGATATTACTGATGTCGTTTTCTATCAGTGTGAGATTTGCCTTGCTGAAAAGATGCTCGCCATCCTGTTGCTTGCTGCGTATGTAGTCCGCCTGTGTCTTGCTGGCGGTAATGGTCACTACCTCAATATTCGGAAAGTGTTTGAACAGATAGGCTTCGAAGGAGCCGAATCCACAGCCGATGTTGAGTATTTTTTCGTCTCCGCGGATCTCGGCCCGTTCGCAAATCAGCCGGAATTTCTCCTCCTGCGCCTGTTCCAGGCTGGCGCTACTGTGCATGATCTGGTGGGGTGTTTCGCCATAGTAGGCCATGGAGTAGGCCATGTAATCGTGATCGAGAAAAGACTGGAAAAACTTCAGAGGCTGGTCGTAATGCACCGACATGAGGTCATCCGTTTCTTCCCAGGTCGGACCCTCATCGGTGGTGATTCCAAATGCCGCCAGCGTGTGTTTTTTGTCCGCTTCACGCCGATACTCCTGAGTGAAATATCGGGTCAGTCTCTCTTCGTAGAGTTTCAGTTCATTTGAGCCGTACGGGTGTATGCCCGATTTTTGAAGTTTTCGCCTAAGTGGATTCATAATTCAGCCTTGAGAAATTTATTCCTTTCTGTAGGCTGAATTATTACCTTGAGAGAGGTGCTCGTGCAAGGCCTCGATGGTTGCAATGCGACAATTTTCTATCTCTGCTAGCAAATTATCCAGTTCAAATTGGGAATCCAGATTTTTTGCTCGAGTCAGTCGGACTGCCATGCGGTAGAGATTCAATGCACCCAGGTTGCCCGCTGTGTCCTTGAGTTTGTGGCCATAATCCTGAACTGATTTGACATCGTATCTGCTGGCCGCCTGGTGCAGACCCTGGACCAATCCCAGGCTCTCCTTATCAAACTGGTTGACCAGCTCCAACAGGAAGTCTTTCTCTTTCCCAAGCCGTTTCAATTCGTCGAGTTGGTGGGTATCGAGTGTCAGGCTGTCATCGTGATAGTGGGTCGATCCGGAGGCGGTGGGATAGTCAAAAATCTCATCATTGTGGCCCTGGTTTGTCAGGTCGGTTGCGCGGGCGACTGTTTCCATCAGACGCGGGGTCGAGACCGGTTTAACCACCAGGTGGTCAATGTCAGCAGCCTCACAGGTCTGGATGGTCTGTGAATTGGGTGAATCAAGCAACAGAATGAACGGGGTCCAGGGTTGGTTGAGATGTGCAAAGCGGTAGAGCTTTATTGCTTCTATTCCGGACATTTCAGGCATGTCCGCATCCAGAATGGCGAGGTCGAAATGGTGATTGTCGAGCGCATCAAGTATTTGTGTGTTGTCGTTGATAATAAATGCCTGATGTCCGGCATTGCCGAGAATGCGGTGAATTTTTCTGCATTCATTGAGGTTGTTGCAGGCAATCAGGATATCCAGCGGCTGCTGTATTTTTTCAGCTTCATAGTGATCAAGTAACTGAACCACGTTGTGGTGATGCGTGGAGGTTTCGCGTGCATTGTGGAGCGCCTTGAAGAGCAAAGTCTTGTCCAGTGGCGTGGAAAGTACTCCGGAGTATCCCACCATGTATAACTGCTCGATTCGGGACGGGAGAGTGCTGTTGCCATAATGAACCAGGTACAGTGACTGTAACGAGGGTTCCGCACGAAGGGCGATGGCGAACTGACTCTCTTCCATGTCCAGGCTGCTCTGGTCGACAAGCACCGTCTGAAAAGGTCTGCCCGAATCGGCAGCCTCAATCAGCATGGCAAATGCCCGGACGCTGCTTTCAGCTTCGGTGACATTCACACCCCATCCATTGAGATGATCGGCTATTTCCCGTTTTGCCTTTTTACTCCCGGATAACAGGAGTAAGCGAATGCCACTCAGTGAATCAGATACCGGAATCTGCTTGTTTTCCGGAACAATTCCGGCTGATTGGCATTGTTCCGGATTATTCCCGTCATTCGCACTCTTTTCCTGTTTGAAGGCCGGTGTCGGGTCGATGCTCTTCCTCAGTATGGTGATCTCGCGGTATATAATGATCAGGCTGATCAGGATAGCGGGTAACAGTATTCCCAGCGGGAGTTCCCCGAACAACATGAGCAGATCAAGGCATAGGACTCCCGCGATAGTACCGTAATCCTGTGTGCCCTGTTTATTCATGGCAGTTCGCCGATATCTGATGTTCTGGCTATCCATGGCACCGGTTTATTTGCTGAGGCTTTCATGGCTGCCTGCCGAACTATCGTGAATGGCGAGTATTTCGTCCAGATTTCCCATGAAGACATCCACACAATCAGGGTCGAAGTGTCTACCCCTTTGGGCTTCCAGATAACCCAGAGTCCGGTCCAGTGACCAGGCACTTTTGTAGGGGCGTTCAGATCGCAGTGCGTCAAATACGTCCGCAACGGCAACCACGCGGGCTTCAATGGGAATATCGTTACCGGCCAATCCCTGGGGGTAGCCGTTGCCGTCGTATCGTTCGTGATGACCGTAGGCGATGACTGCCCCGGCCTGTATGTAGCAGGAGGTGCTGTCACGTAGAATGTCATAACCAATTCGGGTATGCGTCTGCATGATGCTCCACTCCTGAGCGGTCAATTTTCCAGGTTTGAGCAGAATGTGGTCCGGTATGCCTATTTTACCGATATCGTGCATCGGCGCGGCCAGTCGGATGACTTCACACAGGTCATCATCGAGATTGAGTGACTGGGCGATCAGGCAGGCAAAGTCGGACATGCGTATAACATGATCACCCGTCTCTTCATCACGAAATTCCCCAGCCTTTGCAAGGCGTAGCAACGTCTCCTTCTCTCGCAATTGCAGTTCTTCGGTTTTTCTGGAGATCTCCTGTTCCAGCCAGCGCGCCCGGTCTTTTATGATGACCTGCTGTTTTCTCAGTTGCAGCAGATTACGGCATCGTGCTCGACACTCATAGTGGTCGATCGGCTTGGAGAGAAAATCGGTGGCTCCGGCTTCCAGCGCCTGATAGCGAATTGATTTGTCATCGATGCAGGTGATGATCACCAGCGGTATGTCAGTGCAGGAGGGGATTTTGCGAAACCAGTGGGTGAATTCGACACCATCCATGTTGGGCATTTTATAATCGGTGATGACCAGGTCATGGTTGTTGTGTTTTGCCCACTCCAGTGCCTTCACCGGGTCAGAGAAACACTCTACATGGATGCTGTCATCAATGGAGTGGATCAACTCTTCAAGGATCATCAGACTGATGGTCTGGTCATCTAGAATCAGTACGGTTGGCATAACCCAATCCTCAGGCATCCGGTCGGTAAAGCGAGCTGTTTGTCATGCTCAATCCGGATTGAAAGCGGATGCCTCTCACTTACGGTTAGTATGAAGTAAAAACATACTAGGTTATTCAAAAACAAAAAGATAGTTGTGTATTTATTCTGGATTTCTGACTAATTCTCACAGAATAGTTGCTGTAGCAGTGTTCGAATATTGCCCGCTTCAAAGGGTTTGTCACAAATCGCGGAAACCCCGGCCTGTTGCACGGCGGCCAAGCGGTTCTCCCGCTCTTCACTGGTCACCATGATTATTGGAATCGAGGACTGACTGCTGTTGATGCGAACATGATTGATCAGCGCCTCCCCATCCATTTCAGGCATGTTGTAGTCGGTTACGATAAGATCGAAGAAGTCGTTTTCCATCAGATCGACGGCTTCCTTTCCATTGCTGGCCTCGGTGAAGATTTCAAGTCCCATATCGGTCAGAGTTTTTCGCAAGTGTTTCCGCGCAAATTCGCTGTCATCAACTAGTAAAACATGGAGGTTTTCGGGGTCGTAGTTACCCAGGTTCAGTGATTGGGGGGTGAGATATTCCACTGTTGAGCGGAGAGCGATGCGCAGGGAGTTCCGGGTAAACGGCTTTGGCAGAATGGCGATGGCTCCGGCCTGTCGGATCGGATCCAGGTAACGAAATCGGGTTTCACTGGAAATCAGCATGAAAGCCGTGTCCTTAATCTGTTCCGTTTCCCGCATGCGGTGGACCAGATCAGTACCGGTCATATCAGGCAGGTAGAGGGTGCTGATGACCAAGTCCGGTATGTACTCTTCCATCAGGACCAGTGCTTCGGCTCCGGTGGGAACAAGGGTAATTCGATGGATACCCATTTCGCCGAGATAGCGGGTGATGATCTTCTGTTGGGTGGTGGAAGGCTCAACCAGTATGACTATAAGATCACTGAGAGTTAACGACATCTTCCCGCCCGATTTGGTCCCTTTACTTTTGGTAGCGGCTGACCGGATGTAATCTTTACCTATCCTGCGGAGAAGTAATGGAGGGATTAGCGCCCGACGACCGATCGCCTATTGTCAGGTGTTTCTGCGGGGGGATGTATCACCTGGCAGTTAGAGTGCTCGATTGCTGGCTTGCTTAAAGGCATCACGGAAAGCGGCGTAATCGGTGACTACCGGGAACTGGGGGAACTCGTCAATGACATTCCGTGGGGGGCGGAACAGGATTCCTTCATCGGCTTCTGCAAGCATGGTGGTGTCATTGTAGGAATCACCGGCGGCAATCACCCGGAAGTTAAGGTTGTGGAATGCCTTAACCGCCTGACGTTTCGGGTCTTTTTGCCGGATATGATAATCTTCAACCATGCCGTTTTTCGCGATAGCGAGTTTGTGGCACAGCAGTGTGGGGTGGCCGAGCTGCCGCATCATGGGTGCGGCAAACTCATAAAAGGTATCGGAAAGTATCACCACCTGGAAACGCTCCCGCAGCCAGTCCAGAAACTCTCGCGCCCCTTCCAATGGTGACATGCCATCAATTACCGCCTGGATATCCGCCAGGCCGAGATTATGCTGCTTGAGAATCCGCAGGCGTTGTCTCATCAGGACATCGTAGTCGGGAATGTCGCGGGTGGTTGCCTTGAGTTCGTCAATTCCGGTTCGTTCAGCAAAGTTGATCCAGATTTCGGGTATAAGTACCCCTTCAAGGTCGAGACAGGCAATTTCCACGCGTTTATTCTCCTGCGGCTAAAGCAATGGGAAGCGTTATTCCCCTATAAAAAATGTCGCTAGGATACACCATGCCTCTGGGGAAAGGCAGCGCTGATGCGTCATATTCCGCGTTAGTTACAAAAATGCCGCATACGTAAAATGGTTGACGTATACGTTAACCTTGTCTATATTCCGCAACTGAGGAGTGGAAAAATGGATAAATTGCTGACTGTCACCGAATTGGCCGAAGCATTCAATGTGACACCGAGAACCATCCGGTTTTACGAGACAAAAGGGCTGATCAGTCCGCAACGTGTGGGGTCCACCAGGGTCTACACTTATCGTGATCACGCTCGATTGAAGCTGATTCTGCGCGCCAAACGTCTTGGTTTTTCGCTGACGGATATCCGGGAATACCTGAACCTGTATAACGTCGACCCGGAACAGATTGAGCAGCAACAACTCCTGCTGATCAAGATCAGCCATCGTATAGAAGAACTTGAGCAGCAGCAGGAGGATCTGGTGGCGACCCTGGATGAACTGCGGGATATCGAGCAACAGGCATTGTCCAACATTAAGAAAAGAGTTGCCGTTACAGGCCACATTAAGGAACGGTCGTAACGGTATTTCAGCGCATCATGCGCGCAACTCTGAAAGAGATAACTGGCACCTACAATGACGGAGAGCGTAATGAAGAACATCGTGATCGCGGGCTATGCCCGCACCCCGTTTACCCTGTCTAATAAAGGCGCACTGGTTAAAACGCGCCCCGATGATTTGGCGGCGGCCGCTGTGCGGGGGCTTGTTGAGCGGACCGGGGTTGCTGTAGACGATATCGAGGATCTGGTTCTTGGATGTGCCTTCCCGGAAGGGGAGCAGGGCTTCAATATGGCCCGTCTGGTGGTCTTTTTGAGCGGTCTGCCGATCTCAATTGGTGGCGCGACGGTTAACCGTTTCTGTGGCTCCTCAATGCAAGCCATTCATCAAGCGGCCGGGGCGATCGCCCTGGGCGCCGGTGACGTCTATATCTGTGCCGGTGTCGAGTCGATGACCCGGGTGCCGATGGCCGGTTTCAATCCCATGCCCAATCCGCAACTGGCCGCCGCCATGCCGAGTGCCTATGTGAGTATGGGGGAGACGGCCGAGAACCTGGCCCGGCGGTATGAGATTTCGCGCACCGATCAGGAGGCGTTTGCCGTCAGCAGCCATCAGAAGGCCGCGGCCGCTCAGGCCGCCGGAAAACTGAGTGGCGAGATCGTGCCGGTCAACGGGGTGGAGCAGGATGGCTGTATTCGACCTGAAACCACGGCAGAGAGTCTGGCAGGCCTTAAGCTGGCCTTTGATGAGAACGGCAGTGTGACTGCCGGCACCTCTTCACCGTTAACCGATGGGGCCTCAGCCGTGCTGGTCTGCAGTGAAGATTATGCCCGTGGCCACGGGCTGGATATCCTGGCCAGGATCCGCAGTTTTGCCATCTCCGGTTGCGCGCCGGATATCATGGGTATCGGGCCGGTCATCTCCAGTCGTAAGGCACTAAAGCGTGCCGGCCTGAGCATGGCGGATATTGATATTATCGAATTGAACGAGGCATTTGCTTCCCAGTCGCTCGCCTGTGTACGTGACCTGGAGGTGGATCTTGGAAAGACCAACCTCGACGGCGGAGCTATTGCGCTGGGGCACCCCTTGGGCGCCACTGGCGCCCGCATCACCGGCAAGGCGGCGGCGCTGCTCAAGCGTGAAGGTAGGCAGTTTGCTTTAGCCACTCAGTGCATCGGCGGCGGCCAGGGTATTGCCACCATTCTGGAGGCGGTGTGATGGAAATCAAAAAAGTCGCCGTCATCGGCGCAGGTGTAATGGGGGCGGGTATTGCGGCCCACATCAGTAATGCCGGAATTCCTGTTGTGCTGCTGGATATCGTGCCGGAAGGTGCGGATAACCGGAATGTGATTGCAGAGGGTGCGGTAGCGAAGATGCTCAAGACCCAGCCTGCGCCGTTTATGCACAAGAAAAATGCCCGCCTGATCACGACCGGAAATATCGAGGACGACCTGGAGCTGCTCGCTGATTGTGACTGGATCATTGAGGCGGTGATTGAGCGTCTCGATATCAAGCAAGACCTCTATCGCAAGATCGATGGAGTACGCGCGTCCGGCTCGGTGGTCTCATCCAATACCTCAACCATTCCCCTGCAGGATCTGGTTGAGGGGCAGTCCAATGCCTTTGCCGCCGATTTTATGATTACTCACTTCTTCAACCCGCCACGCTACATGCGGTTGCTGGAGATCACCGCCGGAGAAAAAACCCGGCCAGATGTCGTGACTGGTATTCGTGATTTTTGTGACCGTTCACTCGGTAAAGGGGTTGTTGATTGCAAGGATACCCCGGGATTTATCGCCAACCGCATTGGTATCTACTGGATTCAGGTCTCCATCCTCGAAGCGATGGAGATTGGCCTGACGGTGGAAGAGGCGGATACCGTCATGGGGCGTCCCTTAGGCATCCCCAAGACCGGCGTGTTCGGACTCTCTGATCTGGTGGGCATCGACCTGATGCCGCATCTGATGGAAAGCATGCAGCGCACGCTGCCAGATGATGATCCCTTCCTGGATAAAAGCACCATTCCTGAATTGGTCAGCAGGATGATTGCAGATGGTTATATCGGGCGAAAAGGCAAGGGAGGGTTTTACCGTCTGAATCGCGAGGGTGGAAAGAAGATCAAGGAGAGCATTGATCTGAAAACCGGCGAATATCGGCCCACTGTAAAGGCACAGTTGCAGTCGCTCTCGGCTTCCCGCCATGGCGGACTAAAGGCGCTGGTGGCGCATCCTGATAAAGGGGGGCGGTACGCCCGCCGCGTGCTGGCACAAGTGTTGGGTTATGCCGCCAGCCTGGTTCCGGAGATAGCCGACAATATTCTGGCTGTGGATGAGGCGATGAAACTGGGCTATGCCTGGAAGTACGGCCCATTTGAACTGATAGATCAGTTAGGTGCAGCTGACTTCAGTGAGATGATGGAGCGCGAAGGCCTGACCGTTCCGCCACTAATGCAGTTAGTGGCCGATGGTAGCTTCTATCGTGTTCAAGACGGACAGTTACAGTATCTGGACACCAGCGCTGTCTATCAGGATGTAGTCCGTCCCGATGGCGTGCTGTTACTGTCGGATATCAAGCGGCGTAGCGAACCACTGGCGAAGAATGGTTCCGCGGCGCTCTGGGATATCGGAGATGGGGTAGTCTGTCTCGAATACACCAGCAAGATGAACGCCATGGATCCGGAGATCCTTGCCATGATGCGCGAGTCGATTGATATTGTTTCGAAAGACTATCAGGCGCTCGTTCTTCATAACGAAGGTGAAAACTATTCGGTCGGTGCCAATCTGGGACTGTTGTTGTTCGCGGCCAATATCGGCACCTGGGACCAGATCGAAGAGATGGTCGAGGGTGGACAGCAGACCTACAAGGCACTCAAGTATGCACCGTTCCCGGTGGTCGGTGCACCCTCCGGAATGGCCCTGGGAGGAGGCTGTGAAACACTACTGCATTGTGATGTGGTGCAGGCCCATGCCGAGACCTATATTGGGTTGGTCGAGGTGGGTGTGGGCCTGGTTCCCGGCTGGGGTGGTTGCAAGGAGATGCTGCAGCGCTGGATGACCAACAAGCGCCGCCCCGGTGGTCCCATGCCGGCAGTCATCAAATGTTTTGAAACCATCAGCACCGCAACGGTAGCCAAGTCCGCTGCTGAAGCAAAAGATTATCTGTTTTTCCGTCCCGATGACGGCGTGACTATGAACCGAGACCGCTTGCTGGCGGATGCCAAGTCCAGAGCGCTGGCGCTGGCGGATGGCTATCAGCCACCACAGCCGATTGAGATCAGCCTTCCGGGACCCACCGCCAAAGCGGCGATGGAGATGGCGGTGAAAGGGTTTCATCTGGCGGGCAAGGCAACGGACCATGACGTGGTGGTCTCAATGGCACTTGCCGAACTGCTCAGTGGTGGTGAGACCGATATCACCGAGACCCTGACCGAGGATGATTTGTTGGAACTGGAGCGACAGGTGTTCATGTCGTTGATCCGGCATCCCGATACCCTGGATCGTATGGAACACATGCTGGAAACCGGTAAACCGCTGAGGAATTAAGAGAATGGCTAGCTATAAAACACCACTGCGCGATATGCGCTTTGTGTATAACGAACTATTTGACGCCACGGTGATTCAGGCATTGCCGGGCTGTGAAGAGGTGACCCCCGATCTGGTGGATGCGATCCTGGAGGAGGCCGGTAAATTCTGCGAAGAGCGTCTGTTTCCGCTCAATCGATCGGGTGATGAAGAGGGGTGCCATTTTGAGGATGGCAAGGTGACCACGCCTGCCGGCCTGAAAGAGGCCTATCGGGATTTCAACGAGATGGGTTGGGGTGCACTGGCGGCTGATCCTGAATACGGTGGTCAGGGGTTACCGAACTCGGTCAGTATGATGGTGGAAGAGATCATGTGCGGCACCAATTTTGCCTTTGGTCTCTATCCCGGGCTGACTCATGGCGCCTATAATGCGCTGGTGGCACGGGCTAGTGATAAACTGAAGCAGGCCTATCTGCCAAACATGGTCTCCGGTAAATGGAGTGGTTCCATGTGCCTGACAGAGCCGCAATGCGGCACCGATCTGGGTATGATTCGGACCAAAGCTGTGCCTCAGGAGGATGGCAGTTATCACATGACCGGAACCAAGATGTTCATCACCGCGGGTGAACATGACCTGACTGAAAACATCATTCATCTGGTATTGGCGCGTACTCCGGATGCCCCAAAAGGCATCAAAGGTATCAGCCTGTTCCTGGTGCCCAAGATCCGCGTCAATGACGATGGTACGTTGGGTGAACCCAACGGCGTCAGTTGTGGTTCGATCGAACACAAGATGGGTATCCATGCGTCGGCCACCTGTGTCATCAACCTTGATGATGCCAAGGGCTTCCTTGTTGGTAAGTTGAACAAAGGCATGGAAGCGATGTTCATTATGATGAACACCGAGCGTCTGGCTGTTGGTATCCAGGGGCTTGGGATTGGTGAGGCTTCCTACCAGGGGGCGGTGGAATATGCCCGTGAACGGCTGCAGGGGCGTGCCCTGACCGGAGCCAAGTCACCGGACAAGCCGGCGGATCCGCTGTTGGTGCATCCCGATGTGCGCCGCATGCTATTGACTCAGCGTGCTTATGTCGAAGGCAATCGTGCACTGGCGGGTTGGGTGGCAACTGAAATGGATCATGCCCATCGCAACCCTGATCCACGACGCCGTCAGGAAGCGAAAGATTTCGTCGCTTTGATGACACCCATTGTCAAGGCGTTTATGACCGATACCGGTTCTGAAGTGGCCAACCTGGGGGTACAGGTGTTCGGTGGCCATGGTTATATTCGTGAGCACGGTATGGAGCAGTACGTGCGCGATGCCCGTATAGCCCAGATCTACGAAGGGACCAATGGCATCCAGGCGATGGACCTGGTCGGCCGTAAACTGCCGGCGCATATGGGGCGTTATCTACGGCGCTTCTTCCATCCGGTGCGGGATTATCTCGAATCAAAAGAGCACGATTTCTCCATGCATGCCTACCTGATGCCGCTGGCCAAGGCGTTTGGCCGGTTGCAGAAGGCGACCGCCATTATTGCACAGAAAGGGATGGCGAATCCGGATGAGGCAGGTGCAGCAGCGGCGGAGTATCTGCGGTTGTTCGCACTGGTAGCGCTGGGCTATCTCTGGATGCGTATGGCGGATATCGGCAAACAGAAACGGGATGAGGATAACCTGTTCTATCAGGCCAAGGTGGATACAGCCCGTTTCTATTTCGAGCGTATACTGCCGCAGAGCGGTGCCCTGTTTGCCAATATTATGGCGGGTTCAAAAGGGATGATGAAGTTCAATGATGAAGCCTTTTAAGGCCGGTTCTACGGGTAGCGGAGTTGGATTGTAATTAATGAACCTGATCTTTCGTTTGATCTTTCAGCTGATTACTTCCCGCTTCCGTCCGCATCAATCCCTGATGGAGCGGGCAACGTTACACATGCGGGTATGGCCGGCAGATCTGGATATCAATCTGCATCTGACCAATTCCCGCTATCTGGCGCTGATGGATCTGGGGCGAATTGAGTTGATGTTGCGTACCGGCATGATGCGTAAAGTAATAAAGCGGCGTTGGTTGCCGGTCGTCTCGATTGCCAGCATACGTTTTCGTCGTGAAATCAGCCCGTTTGAACGTTTCAAATTGCATACCCACCTACTGGGCTGGGATGAGAAATGGTTTTACATGGAACAGCGTTTCGAAACCACGCGAGGCGTCGCTGCCATTGGCATCGTCAAAGGGCTGTTTCGTGGTCCGAACGGCAATGTACCCAGTCAGGCGCTGATTGATTTGACAGGGTATGAGGGTGTGATGGAGAAAACGGAATTTCTCAAGACACTGGATGCGTTTGAACGCCAATTGAAAGTCACAGATCCGGCAGTGTAGTGCTGCAACTGTTTACGTGGGAGCGGATCGGCCGCTGCGAGCAGGGGGCAACCGTATCGTAGTATATAAGCTACCGCTTCCACTTTTTATTTCAAATAAGTATCAGTGAGGATAAGTCATGGGTGAGACAGTCCGTATTGAACGGCAAGGGGCAGTGGCTATTGTAACGCTGAATCGTCCCGCATCCCTCAATGCACTCGACAGTGAGATGTCATATCAGTTGCGGGATGGTTTTCAGCGATTGGCTGATTCTCCCGATGTGCGCGCTATCGTATTGCGGGGTGAAGGTGATCACTTTATGGCCGGGGGCGATATTGCTTTTTTCAAGCAGAGCCTTGACCTTCCACCTGATGAGCGCAAGCAGAAGGTGACCGAGTTAATTGGTGTTGTGCATGAATTCATCACCACCCTGCGTACCATGCGTCAACCTGTTCTTACCTGTGTGCGGGGTAATGTGGCTGGCTTTGGCATGAGCCTGGTAGCGGCCTCTGATCTGGCCATTGCAGCAGACAATGCCAGATTCACCCAGGCCTATTGTCAGATCGGCACCAGCCCCGATGGAGGCAATACCTTCTTTCTGCCGCGGGCCGTCGGTACCAAGCGGGCGATGGCTATGACCCTGTTGAATGAACCCGTATCAGCAGATCATGCGCTGGCCATTGGATTAATTAATCAGGTGGTTCCAGATGCAGACCTGGAAGGAGTCACCCTGAAGTTGGCGGCACGACTCGCTCAGGGACCTACCCAGGCCTATGCGCGGGCCAAGCAACTTATTAACAGCACCATGGGTAACACCCTGCAGCAGCAGTTGGATGCCGAACAGGAGCGTTTTGCACTCTGTTCTGTGAGCCATGACTTTGCTGAAGGGGTCACTGCCTTTATGGAGAAACGCAAAGCAGACTTTACCGGCGAATAGGTCAGTGCAAACTATTCGTCGTATGACTTACTCGAGAGTAAACGAGACGGCAGCCAAACCAACCGAAGGTGATGTATGAAAGTACTGGTCGCAGTGAAGCGCGTTGTGGATTACAACGTAAAGGTCCGCGTGAAGGCGGATGAGACGGGGGTGGAGTTAGCCAACGTGAAGATGTCGATGAACCCGTTTGATGAGATCGCGGTGGAAGAGGCGGTACGGATCAAGGAAGCGGGCAAGGCGGAAGAGATTGTGGTGGTCTCGTTGGGTGCCAAGCAGTGCCAGGAGACGATTCGCAACGCGCTGGCGCTGGGAGCGGACCGGGGCGTGCTGGTGGAGAGTGATGAGGAGCTGCAGCCGCTGGCGGTGGCCAAATTGCTCAAGGCGGTGATCGACCAGGAGCAGCCGCAGCTGGTGATTCTGGGCAAGCAGGCGATTGATGACGACAGCAACCAGGTGGGTCAGATGCTGGCGGCGCTGCTGGGCTGGCCGCAGGGCACCTTTGCCTCCAAGGTGGTGTTGGAGGACGGCGAGGTGGCCGTGACCCGGGAGATCGATGGGGGTCTGGAGACGGTGAAGCTGCAACTGCCGGCGGTGATCAGTACCGACCTGCGCCTGAATGAGCCGCGCTATGCGAAGTTGCCGAACATCATGAAGGCGAAGAAGAAGCCGCTGGAAGTGATGCCGGTGGCGGAGCTGGGGGTGGACATTGCGCCGCGGCTGACGGTGCTGAAGGTGAGCGAGCCGGGCCAGCGTCAGGCGGGAGTGAAGGTAGAGAGCGTGGCCGAGCTGGTGGATAAGCTGCGTAACGAAGCGAAGGTGATAGCATGAGTATTCTGGTCATAGCGGAACACGACAATGCCCAACTGAAAGGGGCGACGCTGAACACGGTGACGGCGGCGGGCCAACTGGGGGATGAGATTGACCTGCTGGTGGCGGGCTCGAACTGTGCAGCGGTAGCCGAGGCGGCGGCGCAGATTGCCGGTATCAGCAAGGTGCTGGTGGCGGATGACGCGGTGTATGAACACCCGCTGGCGGAGGGGTTGTCGCTGCTGGTGACCCGACTGGCGGAGGGCTACAGCCACGTATTGGCGCCGGCGACGACGTTTGGCAAGAACTTCCTGCCGCGGGTGGCGGCGCTGCTGGATGTGGCGCAGCTGTCGGATATTACGGCGATCGAGAGTGCCGACACCTTTGTGCGGCCGATCTATGCGGGCAATGCGCTGGCGACGGTGCAGAGCAGTGACCGGATCAAGCTGATCACGGTGCGGGGAACGGCATTTGATGCGGCCGGAGAGGGCGGTAGCGCGACGCTCGAGAACATCCCGGCGGGTGAGGGCTATGGTCAATCGAGTTATGTGGGTGCGGAGCTGACGAAATCGGAGCGGCCGGAGTTGACGAGTGCGAAGATCGTGGTCTCGGGTGGCCGGGGCATGGGCAGTGGCGAGAATTTCAAGCTGATCGAGGCGGTGGCGGACAAGCTGAACGCGGCGATAGGCGCGTCACGGGCGGCGGTGGATGCGGGCTATGTGCCGAATGACTACCAGGTGGGTCAGACGGGCAAGATAGTGGCGCCGGAGCTGTACATTGCGGTGGGCATCTCGGGGGCGATTCAGCATCTGGCGGGGATGAAGGAGAGCAAGGTGATCGTGGCGATCAACAAGGACGAGGAGGCGCCGATCTTCCAGGTGGCCGACTACGGTCTGGTGGCGGATCTGTTCCAGGCCCTGCCGGAACTGGTGGATCAACTGTAACTACTTCATCGGTTGGATATGAAGAAATTGTAGCTATTCAGCACTCGTCGGAGACATGAAAAATCTGATGGGCAAGGCTTACCGCCCAGCTAACGTCCCTCGTTTACATCCATGCATGCGAAGCGCAGCGTGCCCGTCCATTGCGGTAGATGATGGACATGCCCCTCGCCTGGGTGTGAAGCGCGAGCGTGATGCGGAAGCTTTGCTCATCCTATCCCTGATTGAATAAGCTCGAAAAACTAGCCAGGAGAAGCCAATGAAAAAGATGATAAAAGGCGTGTTGGGATTACTCAGTCTGCTTGCGATTTTTCCCTTGGGTGCGGCAGAGCTCGCCAAGGTAACCATTCCCGATCGGATCACCTCGGACGGGAGTGACAATGCGCTAGTCTTAAATGGGGCGGGTATACGTTACAAGTTCATCTTCAAAATCTATATTGGAGCACTCTATCTGCCGGAGAAAATGGCGGCGGCCGAGGAGGTGATAAATTCCTCTGGCCCAAAGCGGATCCTGATGCATTTCCTCTACGATAAGGTTGAAAAACAGGATCTTGACAAGGCCTGGCGAGAGGGCTTTTCTGCCAATCATGATGACCAGACCATGACTCAGCTGGAACAGCGGATAAACCGCTTTGCAGCGCTGTTCACTGATGCAGTCGAGGGGGATGAAATCTGGCTTGACAATATCCCCGGCGCCGGAACCCGGGTTTACCTGAATGGTGAGTTAAAGGACACCATACCCGGAGATGATTTCTTTCCGGCGCTGCTGCGTATATGGATAGGTAGCGAGCCGGTTACCACCGCATTAAAGCGTGCCATGTTGGGGCAGGAGTAGCTAAACAGGCCGAAATGCCACGTTTGATGTCTTCACCCAATCCCCCGGCGACGGAAGATTTTTCTGCCTGTTTTTTGATCCGATCCCCATTTTTTAGCCGGGTTCGCGGTTGCGGGCGCTGCCATATCACATGAAATTACGGATTTCATCCGAACACCTGATATGATGCGGCACGAAACCTATAGAATACCGGGTAAAAAAAATGGTTTTAACGGATTACTTTACGGAAGATGGTAATGGTCTTCGGTTTACCCGACAGCAGGCCAGTCGATTTGCCAAAGAAATTGCGGACGACTTCAATCCCTTGCACCATCAGGATGCAAAGCTGTTTTGCGTGCCGGGAGATCTGTTGTTCGCAGTGACTCTGGCCAAATATGGTTTGAGCCAGCGGATGTGCTTCACCTTCTCCGGCATGGTGAGTGATGGGATAAACCTGCGATATCAGGATCAGAATGAGAATGAACTTATTCTGGTCGATGGACAGAAGAAAAACTATCTCGGGATCGAACGTCATGGGCAGATATCCAATGATGCCGGTTTGATCAACGATTTTACCCGTCGTTATGTAGAGTTTTCGGGAAAAAATTTCCTGAATGTATTGGTACCCCTGATGTCAAACGAGGGGGTAATGATTAATCCGGACAGACCCCTGGTGATCTATCAGCAGATGTCGATTGATCTACAGCGTCTGGATATTGAGAAACCTTCCCTGGAACTGACGGATACGGTTATTGAGGTGGAAGGGAAGAAAGGAGATGTGCGCATGCTGTTTTGCCTGAAGTCGGGTAACAAGGTTGTCGGCGAAGGCGAAAAACGTATGGCACTACGAGGCCTAAGAGCTTTTGAACAGACCGGAATGAACCGCATGGTTGAATCCTATGTCGGTTACCGAAGGGCGCACACAGCCTGAGATGTTTGGTTGCTCAGTGGTTTCACCAATCCCGGAAAATCAGTCGCAATACACTGTCAAACCTGACCGTCCAGACAGTTAATCCTGCGTACAATGGCATTATTGCGCCGCTATCGGGTGTCACAAAAAAAAGAGCAGCGAGAGCAGGGCACCGAGCACGATAAGCACGTAAGCGACTGGGGAAATGCCCTGGTCTTTCGAACGCATACCGATAAAACCTTCAAACCGGTCTTTAGTCACAATACTGAGAATCCCTAACAGGATGAAAAAAGTTCCGGCGTAAGCCGCGATCTGTTTTAGTATATTGAGTTTTTCGTCGCTTACCCCGCTGACACCGCCGCCTATGGTCGCAAACTTATTTGCGAACGATATTTCCGGAACGACTAGCGCAGCAATCGACACAAAAACTAGCGCAATGGCGGGTTTACTCATAACCGTTTTTATCCAGTGTTTCAGACGTATACCTTCATAGGGACTGCCACCGGTAGATGTATAGCACGAATTAGAATTGCCCTCAATCCAGGGAGGTTTTGTCGGCTGATTGTTGGTGCCGGATGGCAGGCCAATGCCCTGTTGGTTGTAATTGACCGACGATATGGAGGCTCTTCAGATTATCCATGCCCCTGTTGATCGGCAGTTGTAAACGTTATGATGACGGTTAATTCGCTAGTGAACTGATGGATCGGTGCTAAAAGGGTGTCTCGGATACAATTTGCTCAGGTAGGGTGTACTGCGCAGTTGGTTTATTGAGGGTTTTATGAAGTATGACATCGTAATTATAGGTGGTGGACCGGCTGGTCTCAGTTTCGCCCGGTCTCTCAAGGGTAGCAATCTGCGTGTGTTGATTATCGAGCGCTCCGGGATTGCCGACCTGGAATCGCCGGCGATTGATGGACGGGAGATTGCGTTAACCCATTTGTCGAAAAAAATCCTTACCGAAATGGGGGCGTTTGCACGCATCCCGCAGACTGAAGTTGCGCCGATCAAACAAGCCAGGGTAATCAATGGAAATTCATCCTACTGCCTGGAAATTGACAGCAAGAAAGAGTCTGTCGATGCGCTGGGTTATCTGGTGCCCAATTATCTGATTCGCAAGGCGCTTTATGAAGAGGTGGTTACGAGTGAAAATGTTGAATTGCTCACTGGTACCACGGTCGATGATGTTCAACTAACGTCGCAACAGGCGACGGTAATGCTCTCCAATGGTGATGCCGTTGTTACGTCATTGGTGGTGGCAGCCGACAGCCGATTTTCTGAAACCCGGCGCAAGGTGGGCATCTCCGCTTCTATACAGGATTTTGGACGGGTGGCCATCGTTAGCCGCTTGGCCCATGAAAAACCGCATAATCAGATTGCCTATGAATGCTTCCATTATGGACGGACACTGGCTTTGTTGCCGTTGAGTGGCAATCTCTCTTCTTCTGTGGTGACGGTCTCCTCGGATATGGCAAGTCAACTCCAGGCACTGGACGATGAGGCATTTGCCGCGGATGTACAGGCTCAATTCAATCATCGAATGGGCGATATGCGGCTGGTGGGAAAGCGCTATGCCTATCCCTTGGTGGCCGTGCATGCAAACAAGTTTGTCAAGCCACGCTATGCCTTGATTGGTGATGCGGCGGTTGGCATGCATCCGGTCACCGCTCACGGTTTCAATCTGGGCCTGCGTGGACAGGATACCCTGTTCAGGGCGATCAGGGCGGCGCAGCTGCAGGGTCAGGATATCGGTGCCCTCAATGTGCTGGAACAGTATCAAAGCAAACAGATGCGGGTCACTTGGCCGCTCTATACCGGTACCAATGAAATCGTCAGTCTCTATACCAATGATTCAGTACCGGCAAAAATTCTGCGTGGTCTGGTGTTGCGCTTGAGTAATAATTTCCCACCGGTCAAGCAGATGATCAGCAAAAAACTGACTGAGCTCGGGGGGTATGAGGAGGCCGGTTTGCCATTTCTCTGATCAATCGGCTATTCAGCACGACTGATGATCAACTCTTCCAGCGTTCTGGATTTGAACTCGCGTCGATAGAGTACCCAGACAATACCGCTGCTCAATGCGATGAATAGCCAGGGGTTGATGAACCAGCCGAGTACCGCGAGGCTGAAATAGTAGGTGCGTAGTCCCAGGTTGAAGTTGTTTGCCGCCAATGAAGCGACATGGGCGATGCGGATGGCGAAGGCCTTGCGTTCACGCTCGGAGACCTGGGCATCCATGCTCGGTGCGCCGCCCAGCATCACTGCACAGAAGCCGTATTGCCGAAGGCTCCAGGTGAATTTGAAAAAGGCGTACATAAACAGGGCAACAAGCAGCAGCAGTTTGATCTCCCATTCCGCACGGCTGGCATCAGCGGCGAAGGGCACCTCGGCCACCATGTCGATGACTTTGTCGGTCGAGCCCATTACGGTCACCAGACCGGCCAGTATCAGCATGGTGGATGAGGCAAAAAAGGCCACGCTGCGCTCCAGGTTGGCCAATGCTGTGGTGTCCGCAACCCGCACATCCCGTGTCAGCATCTGCTCCATCCACGCCTGGCGATACTGATGCAGCACGCTGGAGAGACAATGGGTGGTGCGCGCCATGCGTTGGGAGTAGAACATATAGCCATAAAAGCAGACCATGAACCAGACGAGGGCGACGATGCTCTTCCAGTGTGTTTCGGCAAATATAGCGATTTCGTTCATAGGTCTACGGCCGTTTTTTGCTGAGGGATTGGAACTGCCTCAACTATAACAGGGCCGGAAAGGTTAGATCACGGTATTCCGGGACTGGAAGAGGGTAAGGCATGGCGCACTGAGATAGTCAGGACGCCATGCGTCGAGGCGAGTCAATGTCCGTTATAGATATCTGTGATGAGTGAGTCGCAGTGTTCAATAATCAGCTTCCGCTTGGTTTTCAGCGTCGGGGTCAGATAACCATTCTCGACACTCCACGCCTCACTCAGTAGCACGGCCTTGCGTATCTGGGCATAACCTGGAAATTCGCGTAACTGATCACCGATCCGTCGATGGACATGGTCCATTACCTTCTTGTCTTGCAATGATGCGGGATTTTCCGGATCAAGCCCCAGTCCTTCGGCGAGGTTTTTCCAGTGCTCCGGTTCCGGGACTATCAACGCCGACAGGAAGGGGCGCCCCTCGCCGATGATCAGAACCTGTTCGAACAGGGCATCCATGGCAATGGCGATCTCCATGTCGGCGGGCGATACCTTTTCGCCATTTGCCAGCACGATAATGTCCTTGATCCTTCCGGTAATATAGACATGTCCGGTGGCGTCGATTCTTGCCACGTCTCCGGTGTGGAGCCAGCCCTCCTCATCAATGACCCGGGCGGTCTCCTGCGGATTGTTCCAGAAGCCGAGCATCACGGCATCACCCCTGGCCAACAACTCTCCATCGTCAGCTACCGCCAGTTGGGTGCTGGGAAGCGCAAGACCCACGCTCTCAGGAATATTGTCATCGATTCGGTTGACCGCCAGTACCGGGCTGGTTTCGGTCAGGCCATACCCCTGTAATACCGGCACCCCAAGGGCCAGGAAGGTGCGTGCCACGTCCGGCGGCAGCGGGGCGCCACCACTGATCGCAGTGCGCAAGCGACCGCCCAGTTTTTCCGTGACTTTGCTGGCAACCAGTTTCTCCAGCAACGGCCAGAGAAGCAGTGAGGGTGACCAGTTCCCTCGTCCCTGCAGGTGCTCAAAACGTTTCCAGCCGACATTGACCGCCAGGTTGAACAGCTTGCGCACCATTGGGGGTTTTTCATCCAACCCCTCCTGAATCTTGGCATAAATGCGTTCATAAATACGCGGTACACTGATCAGGAAGGTGGGGCGGATGGTCAACAGATCCTCGGCCAACTGCAGGATAGAGCGCGCATAGGCCACGGTGATGCCGGCCATCAGCGGAAGATAGTAACCACCGGTCCGTTCCAACATGTGTGAAAGGGGCAGAAACGAGAGCAGGATATCATCGTCATTCACGCTGGTGGTCTGTAATGCTTCATAGGTGTTGCTGAGAATGTTGTGATGACTCAGCATCACACCCTTCGGGTGGCCTGTGGTTCCTGAGGTGTAGACAATCGAACAGAGACTGTGCGGATCGAGATCATTGACCACCTGGTACTCTCCGGCGGTGGCCGGCAACCACTGTTCCAACTGCCGGATTCGATCGTCATGCGCCATACCATCCAGCGACTCGAGGGAGACGATACGGTGAATGGTCGGCAGTTCATCTCTGACCGGTTCCAGACTTTTCCACTGCTCCTGGCCTTGGATCACCAGCAGCTTGATCGCGGAAGCTTCCGCAATATAGGCGACGTTACCGCCGCGGTCATTATAAAACAGGGGAACGCTGACCAAGCCCAAACCCAGAGCCGCCTGATCGAACATGACCCATTCGCGGCGGTTGGGCATCATGATACCCACTCGGTCCCCCCGTTTCAGCCCCTCCTGCAGAAATGCTGTCTGCCAGCGGGCGGTTTCGTCGCGCATTTCCGACCAGGTACTGTTTTTCCAGATGGCCTGTTCCGGGTCGTAATAACGATACGCGATTCGGTCAGGGGTGCGACGGGTGCGCTCCTTAAACAGGCCGGCCAATGTGATGGCCTCGTCCAGGGTGATGATTTCCTGGTTGGCTTTCATAGTGCTCTCCTCTCTTGAAGTCGGCTGGCATCAATCTGGTGGTGTGATGCGCAGTCGGCTTCATTGCAACCTGGGTGGTCGGTTTTTCCCGGTTGTCATGGCGGGGGGGCTGTATCACCTGCTTCGCCGGGGCATAAAAAGTCAGATTGTTATTTTTATAGCATGGTGCCGGTATCAGGACCGGTCGATTGTTGTCTATTATTTCTCAGCTGATTGATCCGTACTCCTCTTGATTCAGGTTATCCGGCCCCGGTTCGATGTGTCTTAGATTGAATGGCTTGGCTGGGCCGAGGGTGCGCTGAGTCCGCCTTTTAAGAAGGGTAACAAGCGCTGAATAATGCCTTCAATATCCCCCGGGTCGCAGTAGCGGCAGGACTCTATCATCTCCAGTGCATCAGTCCCTGCCAGGGTGAATGCAATGGTGCCGATGACAAAATGAACGCGCCAGGAGAGTTCCTCCTGCGAGAGGTCCGGGAGCGCCTTGGCCAAGGCGCTGCGATAACGGTTTTTCACCTCGTCATACAGCAGCGGGAGAAAATCGTGCACTTCCGGTCCCGGTTCGGCATGCGTCCTCCCCAGTAGTTTGATGAAGTTGGCTCCCCCCTGTTGGGGGTTCATGCTTGCCTTCAGTGCCGGTTCCACAAAGGCTCTCAGGATGTCATCCAGTTCGAGAGGGGTGTCGCCTGCCTGTTGCTCCAGTGATTCGAGCGCCTGGATGCGTTCCCGATTCATCGGTGCGACACGACGTTGGAACACTGCGTGGTAGAGTTGCGCCTTGGATCCGAAGTGATAGTTGACCGCTGCCAGGTTGACATTGGCCCTGGACGTGATGGTTCGCATGGATGTGGCGGAGTAGCCTTTTTCGGCGAATATCTCCTCCGCGACATCAAGGATTCTGTCCTTGGTATCCACCGGCGTCTTCAGGTGACGGGCGCCGATGTCGTTGGTGGCAATGGCATTTGCTCTAAATGGGTTCATTGGGCCATATTACCCTTATTAATCACTATCGATTTAGTGATTCAGTTAAACGTTCGTTTTATTTTTTGTCAAGCCGATTTTTCCGTTAAGCTATCGATAGGCAATTTCCCTTGCCTGAAACTAAAGTGTTATCTGATCCTGGAGGTTGTGTTGACTGAGACTATTGAAGCACTCAAGTGCGACCGGCAGTTGGATGTCAGCGGGCTTATCTGCCCGTTACCGGTACTGAAGACCAAGGCGACGCTCTCGCACATGGCGGTAGGTGAGGTACTGAAGGTGACTGTCACCCATCCTGATTCACGCCGGGAATTTCCCGTGCTCTGCCGTCTTCCGGAGTTCGAGCTGTTGGAGAGCAGGGAGGAGGACGGGCATTTCTTCTACTGGATTAAAAAGGTATCCGGAAGAACGGTCTGATTCAGCTCCCGGAATGGGCACATGCCGGCAAAGTTCCGGTATACTCACCCATCTTGTTCAACCGATCAGAAAATGGTTTCGTATGAAATTTACTGTAATTCCTGTTACTGCATTTGAGCAGAACTGCACCCTGGTCGCCTGTGAAGAGACACAGCGGGCTGCCGTTGTCGATCCCGGGGGAGACATCGAACGTATCCTGCAGGAGGTGGAGACTCAGGGGGTAACCCTTGAGAAGATCCTGATAACGCATGCCCACATTGATCATGCCGGCGCCGCAGGGGAGCTCTCAAGACGCCTTGGGATTCCCATCGAGGGGCCACACCGGGAAGACAAGTTCTGGATTGATGATCTCTCTGAACAGGCGAAGATGTTCGGCTTTCCTCCTGCGGAGAGTTTTGAACCGGCCCGCTGGCTGAATCAGGGAGATGTGGTTCAGGTCGGTAACCAGCAACTGGAGGTGCGGCACTGTCCAGGGCATACCCCGGGGCATGTGGTGTACTTTAATCCCGACGAAAAAATCGCCATCGTGGGCGATGTACTGTTTAATGGATCAATCGGGCGAACTGATTTCCCCAAGGGAGATCATGCCACCTTATTGCGGTCGATTCGCGAACAGCTGTGGAGCATGGGCGATGACGTGGAGTTTATCTCCGGACATGGACCGGTCTCCACCATTGGCCATGAACGGACAACCAACCCTTTCCTGAACTGAGGTTCGGTACGGTGAAGCGCAGTGAACAGCTGAAAAAACTCTCCTGGGAGCACCACGACGCCCTGAAGTTTGCGCGACGCATTCGGAAAGGCATGAACAATGGTACGGCACCGGAACGGATTGCAGACTATGTGATCTTTATTGTTGAGACGCTGTTACAGCCCCATTTTGAATTGGAAGAAGAATCACTGATCAAGCGCCTGAGTAAGGCTCAGGCGCAGGATATCGCCGTTACCCAAGTGATTGAGGACCACCGTGAATTCAATCGGCTGGTGGTGGCGGTCAGCGATGGGGGAAGTGATCTCGGGCAGTTGTTGGAGTCCTTTGTCGAACTGTTGAAAAGGCATGTGAAATGGGAAGAGCAGCGGTTCTTCCCTTATTGCGAGCGGGTGTTGTCGGAGGCCGATCTGGATCTGATCCGTGACGAGTTGGACCAGGGCCATCTGCCGGGTGAGGTTACCTGGGATGAGCCGTTCTGGACCTGAACCAGCCAGGACCAGGGGGTTAGAGGGCCAACGCGGAACCGGTTGTCTCCCGTCTGGCGCGGTCATTGATCAGTGTGGCCAGACGTCTGACTCCCTCCTCAATCACCGCGGTGCTGCTGTTGGAAAAGTTCAGGCGCATGCTGTTGTCCGATTCGCCATTGACATAGAACGCCTCACCGGGAACGAAGGCGACCCCCTCGGCGATGGCGGCCCGGAACAGTTCCAGAGTGCTCTCATTACTGGTCAATGTGGCCCAGATGAACATGCCACCCCGGGGCCTGGTAAAACGCAGGCGGTCGGACAGATTATGGGTGAGCGCGGCCGACATGGCATCCAGTCGCTCACCATAGGCTTTGCGAATCTGTTCCAGATGGGGCCCAAGGGCACCGCTTTGCAGGAAACTCAATACCAGCTGCTGGTCATAGCCACTGGAGTGGAGATCGGCCGCCTGCTTCAGCTTTTCCACCACCTTGATGACCTCGCGGGGTGCGCTGATCCAGCCCAGTCGCAGGGCCGGAGCAATGATCTTGGAAAATGATCCAAAGTGGATGACGCGCTCCGGCAGTAATGACTGCAAGGTTGGCAGCGGCTCGCCTGAATAGCGCAGGGCGGCGTAGGGTGCATCTTCAAGAATCCAGAAGTTATAACGCTCAGCCAGGGCAACCAGCCCTCGTCTGCGTTCCAGCGAGTAGCTGGCACCGGTTGGATTCTGAAAATCGGTAACCGTATAGAAACAGCGAATCGGTTCCCGTTTAACCACGGCTTCCAGGGCCCCCAGGTCGGGCCCCTGTTCATCTGAGGGTACGGACAGTAGGGTCGCCTGGTTGGCCCGCAGTACTTGTAACGCGCCCAAATAGGTCGGAGCCTCAACCAAAACCTTGTCGCCCGGGTCGATCAGACAACGCACCACCAGATCCAACCCCTGTTGCGAACCGGTGGTGACAATGACCTGTTCGGCATGGAGCTCGGAAGCAGTTAGTTGCACGGCGATGTGGTGGCGAAGCGGAAACAGGCCTGGGGTCTCGCTGTATTGGTAGAGTCTGCTGCCCAGTTGCTGTTGCATCCGGATGGACGCCTGTTGCAGGGTGCTGACCGGAAACAGTTCAGGATCGGGCAGTCCGCCGGCAAAAGAGATCATGTCCGGCTGTTGGGTGACCGCCAGGATGTCACGTATAAAGGAGCTGTTCAGGTTTATCGTGCGCTGTGCAAACATCCAGCTAATCCCCGTTGTGTTGATAACTGGCAGGATAAGACAATCCGTTCAGCCGGGACTTGATGGAATGGGGTAATTCTTTTGTCCAAATGTGCTATTTTCTTGCCATGAACCTGCGCCGAAACACCGCCTATGAGCATCAGACACGCATAAACGAGGCGCTTTACCGCATCCACGCGGATCTCTCCGAATCTCTGGAGATCGCCGGACTAGCTCAAAGCGCCTGCTACTCCCCCTACCATTTTCAGCGCATTTTCAAACAGATCACCGGGGAGAGCGTGCATGACTATATCCGGCGTTGTCGACTCGAATGGGCGGCCAATTTATTGATTTATAATCCGCGTATGGCCATCGTTGATATCGCGGCAGAGTGTGGTTTTCATTCGAATGCCGCGTTCAATCATGCTTTCAAATCCTATTTCAGCTGTTCTCCCACTTTGTGGCGTCATGAGGGCTACGAAAATAGAAGCCGGACATTGAAAATGGCTTGGTCGGAATCCGTGAGGAATCCGCATCGCCGGTATTACCGGGACACCCTGGACGGCTGTAATCAGTCCGTGCTGCGCCAGGTCGAGATCAAGCGCCTGCCGAGTCAGCCGGTAGCCTGTATCCGGCATATTGGTTACGACCAGCGCATCAGTGAGGTATGGGCCCGCCTGCTGGACTGGGGGACTGCCCATGGGATCGACGTAAAAACTCAGCAGATGATTGCGTTGCACCACAGTAATCCCGATCTGATCCCGTTTGATCAGTGTCGCTATGTCGCTTGTCTGACCTTGCCGGAACGCATCTATCCCGGGCTTGGCGTCGGGGTGATGGAGATCCCCGGCGGACTGCACGCCTGTTGCAAGGCGGAAGGGACGTTTGGGGATCTGCTCTATCTGATGCGGGACCTTTATATGCACTGGTTGCCGGCCAGCGATTATCAGGCGCGAAGTATCCCCCCCCAAGCCCGTTATAACGACAATCACTTTATTAATCAGAGCGGTCGATTCAGTCTGGAGTTTTGCATACCGGTGGCCAGAAATACGCCCAGTATCCACCGCTTTTGAATCTGATTAATATCATGATAATCAACGCATTAATCAGGTAATGCCCGGTGCTTTCCGCACCCCACTGACCCATGTCACAAACTCTTGCGGAAGCTGTCCGGAACACTGGACAGCATAATTTCCCGCTCCTATGCTGGATACATGATGAGATCCCTTAACGCTTTGTTGTTTAGTGTGATTCTCTTCCTCCTTTCCGGCGGCATGGCTTCATTTATTCTGGCTCCCCAGAAGCAGTGGGTTCATCTCCCGTTGCATGTTTTTGGAGAAACACTGGGTGCCTTTACCGCGCTGTTGATCGCCGCGCTGATTATCATGTTGAAGGTGTATGAGCGACTCCCGGCGCGCTATATCTGGATTATTGCCGCCTTGGCGGGTATGGGTGTGCTGGATGGTTTCCATGCCCTGTCCCAGGACCCGCAGCGTTTTGTCTGGTTTCACTCCATGGCGATGCTAACGGGTGGCCTGATGGCGGCCCTGATATGGTTACCCGAATCGATCGCCCGACAGGCGTCCGATTATCGTCTGCCATTGCTGGTGATCGTCCTGGCGATTCTGATTGGTGCTGGCACGCTGATACATGGTCCCGTGTCGCCGATGCTGACCGAGGATAACCGATTTACCCTGCAGGCCAGCCTTGTCAACACAGCGGCGGGGGTGTTGTTTCTGATCGCGGCGGCCAATTTTCTCTGTGTGAAACGGGGTGAGAACATCAAAGACAGCACCATTTTTGCCAGTCATTACCTGTTGCTCGGTGTTTCCGGTCTGCTGTTTCAGTTTTCCGTGCTGTGGGATGTGACCTGGTGGTATTGGCATTTGTTGCGGTTTGTCGCCTATATCATGGTGCTTTTATATCTCTTTCTGCTGTCCCGTTCGGAAGAGCGACAACTGCATGTACTCAATACTGAGCTGGAGGAGCGGGTCAATCGACGTACCAGTCAGCTGAACAACGAACTTAAGGCACGCAAAAGCATTGAGAAAAGGCTCAAACATCAGGCAACTCATGATCCACTGACCGGACTCTACAATCGCAATGAACTGGAACGCCGGATTGCCGACGATATTGCGCGTGCCACCCGTTACAACCATCCGCTCTCGATCTTTATGGTGGATATCGATCACTTCAAGGTGATCAATGACCGATATGGTCATGCCAGTGGCGATCGGGTGTTACGCAGCATTGCCTTCGAGCTGGAACGATCATTACGAAAGACGGACTACGTGGCCAGGTTTGGCGGTGAAGAGTTCCTGGTGGTGCTTCCGGAAACGCCGCTGGTCATGGCGGTTGAGCTGGGTGGACGGCTACTTCGGCGGGTAGTATCCCATCAGATCAAGCTGGGGGATGACTCGGTGAGCCTGACCGTCAGTATCGGCGTGGCCAGCTTTCCGGAGATTGCCAGCGACTGGCATACGTTGCTGGATGCGGCGGATATGGCCATGTATCAGGCGAAGCATGATGGGCGTAACTGCCTGCGAATCGCCAGGGCTCCGGTAGATTCATAGCCCATCAGGGCATCCCCGCCGGCTTTCTGGCCAGCGACTCCCGTTTCATCCGGTTTCTGGAATCCAGGGTAAAAATAGCCAGACCCGCCCAGATCAGGATAAAGGTATTCAGATGATGCGCGGAGAAGGGCTCGTTGAACAGAAACACAGCCAACAGAAACTGACAAGTGGGATTGAGATATTGCAACAGGCCCACCGTACCCAGTCGCAGGCGCTTCGATGCCGAGGTGAACAGTATCAGCGGCAGTGCTGTCATCAGTCCGGAGCCGATCAGCAGCAGGTCAAAACTGATCTCCCGGCTGCCGAACACCAGCATCTCCTGTTGATTCAGCAACAGCAGATAAGCCAATGCCAGGGGGGCCAGGAACAGGCACTCCATGGTTAGTCCCACCAGCGCACTGACCGCAACTTTCTTGCGTACCAGGCTGTAAAAGCCAAATGAAATGGCCAGCAACAGGGCGATCCAGGGCAGTTGCCGGATGGCGATCAGCAGATTCAGCACGCCCAGGCAGACCAGCAGCAGCGAAATGATCTGGTTGCGGTTCAGTCGTTCATCGAGAAACAGTCGTCCCAGAACCACCATCACAATCGGCATAATGAAATAGCCCATGCTGGCTTCCAGTGCCTTGCCGTTGTTGACCGCCCAGATGAATCCAAGCCAGTTAACCGAGACCAACAGGGAGCTGAGCAACAGAATCAACTGGATTTTATAGTCACGGAATAGCGAGATGAATGCCCGGATCTGTCCGCTGACACCGACCAATAGTAGCGTAAACAGCAGTGACCAGATGGCCCTGTGGGCAATAATCTCAAGGGCGGGCGCTTCGCCGATGGCCCGATAATATAGTGGTGACAGGCCCCAGATTAAAAAGGCGCCCAAGGCGCTCAGGACGCCGATTTTTATCTCACGATCTGATTCTGCGGGCTGGTTCATGGATGGCGGTAATTCCGGGCAAACTGTCCGTTACGGATGCAACGGTCAGCCATAGGACAAGTGGACTCAATCCCTGAGCCGGGGTGCGAGGCCAGGAGTCTGTTTTGGGCTTAACACTGTCCGGCTTGCCTCTTTACAAACAGACGGTCGAGCCCGACGGGCCCCTAGAGTGTAACCGCAGTTTCGAATTTTACCCGATCCAGTGAAATCAGGCTGCGAAATTTTCTCAGATTCGATTGCTTGTACAACACCTTTTGGGTGAAGGCGTCATAGGCCTGCATGTCGGGCACCGAGACCACCAGAATGAAATCGACCTCGCCGGTCACCGCGTAACATTGGGTGACCTCCGGGGAGGCCTGGATTGCCTTGCGAAACCGGGCCGATAGCTCCAGATGATCGCGCTCCATCTCCACTTCCACAATGATATTGATGTGATGCCCGGCTACCTGGGGATTGATCAGGGAGACATCCGACATGATGACGCCCTCGGCACGCAGACGGTTCACCCGGCGCAGGCAGGCCGGCGGTGAAAGTCCGACCCGTTCGGCCAACTTCAGGTTGCTGATTTTATTGTCCTTTTGTAACCAGTTGAGGATGCGGCGGTCGATCCGGTCCATTGCTGAAGTTTTCATGATTAATTAAATTACAAAATAAATATAAAAAATGGAATATAAATATAAAGTATAAATAAATACAAAATAAAATTAATTTATTTATTGCTATTACAAAATCGCAGTTTTCTCCTGTTGGTTACAATGCCCTCCTTCCAATGACCCATTAGAGAGTCTGCATGTGAAACCCTGGTTCAGGGAACTGTTGCTGGAGATCTATCAGGTGTCCAGCACACTGTTCAAAATCATGATACCGGCGCTGTTGCTGGTGAAACTTCTAGAGGAACTGGGGGGCGTTGAGATTATCGCCACGCTGCTTGGGCCGGTGATGACGCTGGTCGGACTGCCCGAGTCAATGGCGCTGGTCTGGGCCACCACCTTACTGACCAACATCTATACCGGCATGGTGATCTTCTTCAATCAGGCCCCGCTTGAGCAGCTGAGCGTGGCCCAGGTGACGGTGCTGGGCACCATGATGCTGATCGCCCACACCCTGCCAATTGAGGCTCGCATCGCCCAGAAGGCCGGGGTGAGGCTGGGGGTCACCTTGTTGATACGACTGCTCAGTGCCGTATTGCTCGGTTTTGTATTGCACCATCTCTACGCCTGGGGTGGTTGGCTGCAGCAGCCCAGTCAAATGATCTGGCAGCCGGGTGAGGTACCGGCCGGTCTGGTCGCCTGGGGGATAACCCAGATCAAAAGTCTGGGTGTGATCCTGGTGATCATCTCGCTGCTTCTGACCACCCTGAAGCTATTGCGTCTGCTGGGTATTGAGCGTCTGCTCCAATGGCTGTTACAGCCGTTGTTGAAAATGTTGGGCATCGGCCGCGCGGCGACCACCATCACCATTGTCGGCTTTACCTTGGGCCTGGCATTTGGTGGTGGCCTGCTGATCAGGGAGGCGCAGGCCGGGCATGTTCCCTATCGCGATGTCTTCAGTGCCATGACCCTGCTGGCACTCTGTCACAGCATGATTGAAGACACCTTGCTGATACTGCTGCTGGGAGCCGATATCAGCGGCATCTTGTGGATGCGCCTGATCTACGGGTTTGTTGCCGTGGCACTAATCAGTCGATTAATGGCGTCCAGCAGCGAACGTTTCCACCGCCGCTATCTGATCCATTCTCTGGAGACGGCAAAATCATGAGCCCATATACCAACCGGGAAAACAGCCTGCGAGACGGTCTGGGTTATGGTCTGCTGGCGTTTGGCATGTGGGGTTTTGGTCCGGTTTACTTCAAGGCGGTCGCATCGGTCGCCCCGTCAGAGGTACTGGCTCATCGTATTGTCTGGTCAGTATTGCTTCTGCTGTTGTTTGTCAGCTGGCGGCGGCAGTGGCCGGGGCTATGGCGACTGTTATGCGACCCGCGTTCGGTCGGCTGGCTGCTGGTGACGGCACTGCTGGTTGCCGTCAACTGGCTCACGTTCATTGGCGCGGTGAGTCGGGGTGAAATCGTGGCGGCCAGTCTCGGCTATTTCATCATCCCGCTGTTCAGTGTACTGCTTGGGGTGATCTTTTTCAGTGAACGTTTGCGGCTGTTCCAGATGCTGGCGATAGTGCTGGCGCTGTGCGGGGTAGCCAGTGAAGTGGTGGCATTTGGCGCGTTGCCGATCATTGCCCTGACCCTGGCGGTGACCTTTGGTCTGTACGGATTGATTCGGAAAAAGATCGCAGTCGACCCGCTGTTGGGCGTGACGGTTGAAACCTTGCTGTTGTTACCGTTTGCCTTGGGTTATCTGGCCTGGCTGGCGGACCGGGAGATTCTCAATTTCGCGCACTACTCCTTCAGTATGGATCTGCTGTTGATCCTGGCAGGACTGGTGACGACGCTTCCGCTGGTCTGTTTTGCCGCGGCGGCCAACCGCCTGCCACTCACCACGGTCGGTATCCTGCATTATCTGGCTCCCAGCATCACGTTCCTCCTGGCGATCTATCTCTACAATGAGCCGTTCGGTAGCCAACAGCTGGCCACTTTCGGATTCATCTGGCTGGCCCTGGCGCTATTTTCATGGGAGGGGTGGCGGTATCAGCGAAAAGAGCTACCTGTCCGGCAGGGAGGCTGAGCCACATTCTTGCGGTTTAATCGGTCGATTGACCAAAAATGGCGCCGGTGTGCGCCATTTTTTATTAAACTCGACTCCCGGTGCTGCCGATAGGCTGTTAGCGATAATGACAGGGGGGGTGATGGTTCAATCGGCAGGTGAGTGGAAAAAAAAGTATTTCGACAGTCTGGCGGATCTGGAACGCAAGGAGAAACGCTGGCAGTCAGTTGAGTCGACGCTCAGACGCTGTATCTCCAGGCTCTCCTTCGTCGGGGACGGGATGGATCCGCAACTGGATGATCGACTGGAGCAGCTACGCAACCGGGTACGGGGCGAGCAGGACACCCGCGCGTTGTTACGCTTGGTCGAGGATGTCGCCGGTCGTGCCGAGGGGGTGAATGCCAAACGGACGGGTGGGGCGGCTTCCACATCGGCGGAATTGTTATTGTCCCAGCTGCTCGAACAGGCGGCACTGGCCAAACCGCTTGCCAAACGGGCACTCAGGCTGATCCGGGAACTTAGCCGGTCTCCCGTGCCAGCTGAATCGGTAAAGGCCGCCAAGGCGTTGTTGCTGGAAGCGCTGGCGCAACCATCCATGACGCCCGAGAGGCCGGGGCTGCTGGGGAAACTGTTTGTCAGTGAGAAAGAGGCGAGTACTCCTGCTGATGCCCTCCCTAAGCCTGCCGGGGAGTCCCCCACGGATGAATTGTCGGCAGCCCGGCATGTTTTTGCGTCCCTGGTCGAGCGGCTTGCGTCCGCCGCCAGTGAACCGATGGAACTACACAAGCTTGCGGGCCTGGCGGGTCGGGCCGAAAATCGGCAGGCGCTTGATGATCTGGTCACGGAGCTGGTCAAGGCGTTATCCGATATCGACGACAGTCCGGCTCAGATGACTAAATCCCTGCCACCGGTTGACCAGGTGCTGTTGCAACTGATACAGCGCATGGATATTTCAGTGGAACAACAACCCAGGATACAGACGCTTAAAACCCGTCTGTCGGGTGGCATAGCCGAAGCGGATATTCCGGCGATTCTGACCGAACTGCTGGAACTGTTCGAACATGCCAGGATTCAGGCTGAACAAGAGCGCCAGGAGGTGGAGCGATTTCTGTTGCAGATGACCGAGCAGCTGCAGCAGCTTGATCAGGAGGTCAATGGCATCGGTTCCGCTGGCGCACATCTGGCGGATGGACAGCGCCGCCTGGACAGTGAGATGCAGAGTCAGGTCTCCCATCTGCATGCGACTGTTCAGCAGGCCACGGATCTGGATGAGCTGAAGGTGACGATTGCCGAACGTCTGAACCTGATCTCGGACCGGCTACGTGGGCATAAAAATGAAACCGAACAGCTGGTACAGGATTTTCAGCAGCGTATCGATCTGCTGACAAACCGGCTGGGTGATATGGAACAGGAGACGGCCACGTTGCGCGAGCATGTGGAGCTGGCTCGGGTCGAGGCGTTTACCGATGCCCTGACCGGGCTGAACAACCGTCACGCGTTCGATTGCCGCCTGGAGGAGGAGTATGCCCGCTGGAATCGCTATGAGTATCCATTGAGCATGATCGTGGTCGATGTGGACCTCTTCAAAAAAGTGAATGATACCTACGGCCATCTGGCGGGGGACAAGGTACTGCATGTGATCGGTGCCCATCTCAAGCAGGCAACCCGAAAGGTCGATTTTCCGGCCCGCTATGGGGGTGAGGAGTTTGTGATACTGTTGCCGGAAGTGGATCTGGCGGGGGCAAGAATGGTCGCGGAAAAAATCCGCCAGGCGGTGGAGGAGAAACCGTTTCATTCCGGGCAGAACCGGGTCAATATCACAGTCTCCTGCGGTGTTTCATCATTCCGCAAGGGAGATGGTCGCAAGACACCGTTCGAGCGGGCGGATGAAGCGCTTTATCTGGCCAAACGGGAGGGACGGAATCGCTGCCGCACCGAGGAACAGATTGGGCTGCAAGCGTGACTCTCAATTGGGAGGTTTGTTCGCGTCTGATGAAGCCCGGTTCGGTGCCACGTTGAATGCGCGTGTTACTATTCGCGGTACGAGTAGTCTGGGAAGAGTCGAATGGCATCGAAAATTGAGCAGTTGAGTTTTTTGATCGTGGATGACTACGGCGATATGCGCGGCGTACTGCGCAACATGCTGCAGTCCTATGGGGTAACGGATATCGACTCGGTTGCCAATGGACGGGAGGCTGTCTCGCATATTGAATCCAAGCGCTATGACGTCATCCTGTGCGATTACAATCTGGGTGAGGGCCGGGATGGACAGCAGGTCCTGGAAGAGATACGCGCCAGGAAGCTGATCGGTGTCAGTTCCATTTTTGTCATGATCACTGCCGAGAATACCCGACTGATGGTGATGGGTGCGGTGGAGTATGAGCCGGATTCATATCTGACCAAACCGTTTACCAAGGATCTGCTGGCCCAGCGGCTTGAGCGGTTGCTGAATAAGAAAGCCGACCTGCAGGCGATAGAGCAGGCCATAGAGCGGCGGGATTACGAGCTGGCCAATGATCTGCTGGACAAGCGTATCGCCGAGAACCCAAGAAATCTCAACGAGTTTGTCAAGATCAAGGCCGATCTCGCACTCAAGGCCGGTGCCTATGATCAAGCGGAAGCGATCTATTCTGACGTGTTATCGCAACGTGAGATCGCCTGGGCCCGGGTCGGTATTGGCAAGTCCTACTACGGCAACAAAAGATATGAAGAGGCCAGGCAGGTTTTCCAAAGCCTGATCGACGGCAATGAACGTTTCATGGTGGCCTATGACTGGCTGGCCAGGACCCATCAGGCGCTGGATGAGCCGGAGGCGGCCCAGAAGGTGCTGGAGAATGCCACCGCGCACTCCGCCAAGGCGATAGTGCGGCAACGCGCGCTGGGTGAACTGGCATTGCGCAACCACGACGAGAAAGTGGCCGAGCGTGCTTTCAGTCAGGCAATTCGTCTCGGCAAGCACTCAATCTATAAACACCCTTCCCTTTATGCCAATCTGGCCAGGGCCAAAGTCGTCACCGCCAGTGGCGATGCTGCCCTGATGGTGTTGCGCGATCTGAAAAAAGCCTACAAGGGGGATACGGAAGCCAAGCTTTACTCCTCCATGACCGAAGCCGTTATTCAAGAGGACATGAACAACGGTGCACGAGCCCGTCAATGTATGATTGAGGCCCATGAGCTTTATAAAGAACTCGGGACCCAGGCCGCACCGGACCTGGCGCTGGATATGGCGCGCACCTGTAACAGAATGGGTGAGACGGAGCGCGCCAGTGAACTGCTTCATCAGGCAGTGAAAAACAACCACTCCGATGAACTGTTTCTGAAAACAGTGGGGGAGACCATGGCTGATCTGGGCCTTTCCGAGGACCCGGGTGCGATGATTTCCGGTATTAAGAAAGAGATCGTCAGGCTCAACAATCGCGGTGTGGAACTGGCCAAACTTGGCAAGCTGGATGAGGCCATGCTGCTGTTTGCAGAAGCGGTGGCCGGTATGCCCGGTAACAAGGTGGTGAATCTCAATGCGGCGCGGATTTTTATGCTGCACATGAATGAGGCGGGCATTGATACCGATCTGATTACCAAGGTGCGTGAATATCTGGAACGGGTGCGTCAGATGGATTCCGAGGATCGTACCCTGCATAAAATGCAACGCATGCTGAAGCGGTTGTTACAGAATCCGGCCATGCCTGAAAAGAGGGGAAATGGATGAGATTTTATGATGTGCTTGCTTCGCTGATCCATGACATGAAAAACTCCCTCAGCATGGTGATCCATACCTTGGATGAGATTACCGCGGATGCCTCATCGGATACTGACAGGCAGCTGCGTATCACTGTATTGCAAAATGAGGCCAAGCGCCTTAATAACAACCTGATTGAGCTGCTCACCCTCTACAATATCGAGAATGAACGCATCTCTCCCTCCATCGAGGAAGTGGATGTAGCCAACTTTATCGCGGAAATCATGGCCGAGAACCGCACATCGGCGGAGGCAAACCGGATCGATCTCGTCAGTGATTGTGATCCGGAAGTGTTTGGTTATTTTGATGAAAACCTGATCCACAATGTACTGAATAACCTGGTGGGCAACGGTATTCGGTACACGCATGACCGGTTGCTGATTTCCGCCGCTCAGGAAGCGGGGTATCTGGTATTTCGGGTGGAGGATAACGGAAAGGGGTATCCGGAACCGATGCTGTCGAGACAATCCGCGGAAGATGATCAGGATGAACTGGCCGAGGGCAGGACCAAACTGGGCCTCTATTTTGCCACCATGATTGCCGAAATGCATCGCAATGGGGAGCAGCAGGGGTTTATCCGGCTGGAGAACAACCACAAGCTCAGCGGGGGCTGCTTTTCAATCTGGCTGCCTTGAATACCTCGTCACATCGGCCGCAACAGCGTCAGCGATCTCCGGGGCGCGTCGCTCCGGCTGGTGCGGGAAAATCGATTAACAATGTCGGCTTTCAAGGATATTTTACCGCTGCGATGCCCCGGGGGTGACCGCTCCATTTTTGTCCTGAGCAAGGTCGCCTCCACTATTCTGAAGGGTGATGACTATGGCGTGGCTAACACTGGTGATAGCGGGTCTGTTCGAGGTCGGCTGGGCGGTGGGCTTGAAGTATACCGAGGGATTCAGCCGGTTTTGGCCGAGCGTCTGGACAGTATTGTCCATGATTATCAGCCTGTGGCTGTTGGGTATCGCCATGCGGGCTCTGCCGGTGGGTACCGCCTATCCGGTCTGGGTTGGTGTGGGTGCGGTCGGTACCGTGGTTCTCGGGATTGTATTGCTGGGTGAACCGGTGAATGCTGTCCGTCTGTTCAGTGTGCTGCTGATTGTGCTCGGGATTGCCGGCCTGAAGATGTCCGGTATCTCCTGAAGGCTTTCAAACCCGGCTGATAGGTATGCGGTACAAAGGGCACCCAAAATGTGGTCAGGCTGTATCTACCGGTGCGCGTGTGGATGCTGATAACCTCCCGGCATCCAGACTTTCAATAATGGTGGACCATGTTATTTGAAGTGCTGTTCCTTTTTTTCGCCGGATTCTTTGGCGGCGTGGTCAACTCCATCGCAGGTGGCGGCAGTTTTATCACCTTCCCGGCCTTGTTGTTTGTCGGGGTGCCGCCGATCAGTGCCAATGCCACCAATACCTTCTCTTCCTGCTCGGGCTATATGAGTGGTGCCTACGCCTTCCGTAAGGAGTTGTCTGCACACCGGGATGAACTGCCCCGGTTTATTATCCTTAGCTTCTTGGGGGGTATCGCCGGCGCCTGGCTGCTGTTGCAGACGCCCGAGACGCTGTTTCGTGAGGCGATCCCCTGGCTGTTGCTGTTTGCCACGCTGCTTTTCATCTTTGGCGGCTGGCTCAACCGGACATTGAAGCGGCTGGGGTCCGCACACCGTCACGCCTCCAGTATCGGCCAACTGCTGCTACTGCTGTTTCTGCTTGGGATCTGTATCTATGGCGGTTTTTTTAACGCCGGACTGGGGATCATTATCCTCAGTTATCTGGCGCTGGCGGGGCACACGGATATCAATGCCATGAATGGGCTGAAACTGCTGGTTTCCACCGTCGTCTCACTGATTGCAATCGCGCTGTTTATTTTTGATGGCGTGATCGCCTGGTATGAGGGTACCCTGGTGTTGCTCGGCACCCTGGCCGGTGGTTATGTGGCGGCCCACGCCGCTCGTCGACTGCCGCAACAGCTGGTCAGGCAGTTTGTCATCTTCGTCAGCGTGGCCATCACCGGCTACTTTTTTTATGATATCTACGTTGTGTGAGCTACGGGTTGGCGGTTTAACAGGCTAGTTGTCTAATCGCCTTTTTTACCATAAGCACTCATCAGGCCTGCCATCAGCTTCTGGAAGCTTTCCATCGAATTGGCGGACTGGGCAAAAAACGGCTGCATCAGACTGAGAGGATCATAGCCTTCGGCACCGGCATTCATCTGTTCGCGGATCTTGTCGATCATCTCCGCCTGTAGTCCCTGCACATCCGGCCAGCCCATCAATGTACGCATCTCTTCCGGTGTTATATCGATTGAGATTTTCATGCTGCCTCCCGGTTTGATTCCAGTGATGATTATTGCATTCGCCTGCTATGCTTGCAGATACGTTACCAGTGTTTAAGGTGTTTGGACAATGTTCATGTCTCTCTTGTTGCGTGGTGTGTTGCCACTTCTGATACTGTTCGGCGGCGCGGTTGCAGCCGAGACTGAAGGGCGTTTTCTCGGTGCCAGGGAGACCGTCTACCCGGCCTGGTTCAAGGAGAGTTTTCTGGATATCCGTGAGGATGTCGCGGAGGCGGATACCGAAGGGCGACGGGTAATGCTGTTCTTTCACCAGAATGGTTGTCCCTATTGCAATCTGATGGTGGAGCGTAACCTCTCCCAACGGGATATTGCGGAGCAGATGCGCCGTGAACTGGACGTGATCGGGGTAAACATGTGGGGTGATCGCCAGGTCACGGATATGGACGGTCTGGAGCAGACGGAAAAAACCTTTGCCGCCTCGCTGCGGGTACAATTTACCCCGACGCTGCTGTTTCTGAATGAGGCAGGGCAGGTGATCCTCCGGCTCAACGGCTATATCCCCCCGAGCACTTTCAAGCTGGCGCTGGATTATATTGGGGGGCGATTCGAACAGCAGGAAACCTATCGTGATTATCTGGCGTCCCGTCAAGTGACGGCATCGGCGGGCGGACGACTCCAGCCCCAGCCGTTTTTTATCGCCGCGCCCCATGATCTCAGCCTGGTCCGGGAGCCGCTGGCCATCTTCTTCGAACAGTCCGATTGTCCGGCCTGTAGCCGGATGCATCAGGAACTGCTAAGTGACCCGGAGATCCGCCGGCTGGTGAGCCGCACACACGCTGTCCAACTCGACATGTGGGCCAACACGCCGATTATCACGCCGGACGGACAACGCACCACGGCACGGGAGTGGGCTCAGGCGCTGGAGATCAATTATGCCCCCTCCGTGGTGCTGTTTGATCCGGAGGCCGGGGAAGTGATCCGCTCGGAGGCGTTCTTCAAACAGTTTCATGCGGCATCAATTTTTGACTATCTGCTCTCGGGCGCTTATAAAACGGAACCCAGTTTTCAGCGCTATATCTCAGCCAGGGCAGAACAGATCCGCGAGCAGGGCAGGGATGTGGATATCTGGCGATAATGGCGGCTGATTGAATGGGGTAATCCACCCACATCGGGCAGAGTCGTTTCGCAGGGTCATTTGTGTCTGAACATCCATCAGTTATCGGCGTGGCCGCCGCCTCATCAGAACAGCAGCTTGCGGCGAAGCAGTTGGCCGCCGTCCTGTCACTTCCCTATTGTAAATACGATCCCGCCGAGCCCGGCTTGCTGCTACTGCAACAAGCGGATCGGCTGGTGCTGCGGCAGACCGGCCCGGGTGCCCCGGGAGCGGTTTCGGTGGATTTTGTCGCGGGTAAGGCGGCGCATCGGCGAAAGTTCGGCGGTGGCCGGGGACAGCCACTGGCCCGGGCTGTCGGTCTCAAGAAGGGTTGGAACCCCCGGGTGCTGGATATGACCGCAGGACTGGGGCGCGACGCCTTTGTTCTGGCTACGCTGGGCTGCAACGTGGAGATGATCGAGCGTTCTACCGTGGTCCACGCCCTGCTGGCGGATGGCCTGCGGCGTGCACGGGAGGACCCGGAGGTGGGGTCGATTGCCGCACGCATGCGGCTGTACTGTAGGGATGGACGTGACTCTGCCAGGGCGTCAGATGAAAGACCCGATGTGGCCTATCTGGACCCCATGTACCCCCATCGGGAGAAATCGGCCAAGGTCAAAAAGGAGATGTGCCTGTTCCAGTTGCTACTGGGGGAGGACCGCGACAGTGCCGCACTGTTGGAAACCGCGCTGGGTATTGCCGGCCACCGGGTGGTGGTGAAGCGGCCGGTCAAGGCGCCGCCGCTGAGTGAGCGTGTCCCGTCGCTCTCAATCGGCAGCCCCAATACCCGCTACGATATCTACCTGACCGGCCCACGCCATGCAGACGTTTGATACGCCGGCCGGCAGTTTCACCCTGCGGCGTTATCCATTGCGCAAGCAAGAGACGCTGCGCGCCTGGGATGCGGCGGATGAGTATCTGCTGGCCCATCTTGGGAATGAGATCAGCGGCCGGATTCTGATTGTCAATGATGCTTTTGGCGCACTGAGCTGTGCGCTCGCCCGATATGGACCGACCCGGCAGAGTGACTCCTATCTGGCCGACTGGTCGGCCCGGGAGAATCTCAAGACTAATGATCTTGATGACAATAGTGTTGACTTTATCAGTTCCCTGGATGAACCTCGGGGCGACTATGATCTGGTGCTGATTCGTGTCACCAAGACCCTGGCGCTGCTGGAACATGAACTGATTCAGCTCCGGCCGCATCTTAAACCGGAGAGCCGGGTGATTGGCTGTGGTATGTCGAAACAGATCCATACCTCGACCCTGCAGCTGTTTGAACGCCTCATCGGGCCGACCGCTACCTCGCTGGCGCGCAAAAAGGCGCGGCTGATCTTCGCGACCGTTGCGCCGGATCTGGAGAAGCCTGTCTCCCCTTATCCGGTGTGCTACTCCCTGGAGAGAACGGGTTTTCAGCTGGTCAACCACGCCAATGTCTTTTCCCGGGATCAGTTGGATATTGGTACCCGGATGTTGCTGGCGTATATCCCCGCCGGTGATGGCTATCGGGATATTATCGATCTCGGTTGTGGCAACGGCGTGGTGGGGCTGATAGCCGCGCAACAGAATCGCGCTGCCACACTGCATTTTGTCGATGAGTCGGCGATGGCCGTGGCCAGTGCCCAGGCGACCTTTGCGGGTTCCGGTCTGGCGAATCCGGCCCGCTTTAGCCAAGCGGATGCACTGGGTGGATTTCCCCCCGCCAGCGCCGATCTGATCCTGTGCAATCCACCCTTTCATCAGGGCAGTGTGGTGGGTGACGAGATTGCCTGGCGCATGTTCAATCAGGCCCGTCGGGTGCTGCGGACAGGTGGCGAGTTGCGCATCATCGGCAATCGCCATCTCAATTATCACGTCAAGCTCAAACGGCTGTACGGCAATGTACGGCAGGTGGCGGCGGATCGGAAATTTGTGGTGCTGAAGAGTTTCAAGACGAACTGAACACCGGTGGCGGGCTCGGGCGTCCATAGCCCGCCCCTATATCCCAGGACAAAAAAAGGTGCTGTCCCAGTTACTTGTTGCATGAGGGACGGTGCTTTTGCAGAAACGGATTTATCTGCGAATTTCACCGCTGAAGTCGCTCCTACGGGCGATTCCGCTCACGCACTTCCCTCGGCTCTGGCCTCCTCGACAACGGGGCCCCGGCATTGTCTATTACCGTCATCCTTGGCGGTATGCTTGGCTCTGCCTCCTCCATCCATGGAGTCGTGTGTTTCGCACTATAAGCCCTTTCCTGGGCAAATCTCCAGGCCGGAGACAGAAACACATAATCGGGGCAAAGCAAAAAAAAAACGGATACCGAAGTATCCGTTTTTTTCAAAAATGGCGGAGCGGACGGGACTCGAACCCGCGACCCCCGGCGTGACAGGCCGGTATTCTAACCAACTGAACTACCGCTCCGCAGCGTTTCAAATCAGTTGTCGGTAAGGCAGACAACCAACGTTGGAGCGCGGTAGTTTAATGATTCCTGACAAAAGGTCAACTGCTTTTCTTTCTTGACGGTTGGGTTAACGCTGCAGGGCATAGAGCTGGCGGATCTCATCCGCCCAGAGGGTGTCGTCGATGGTCTCCAGCACCATCGGGATCTCCTCAAAACGGGGGTCGTTCATGATGTACTCGAACACTGGCCAACCCAGTTTACCCTTGCCCAGGCTTTCGTGTCGGTCGACCCTCGAACCGAGATCCGGTTTGCTGTCGTTCAGATGTACACCCCGCAGATAGCTGAAACCAACCATCCGTTCAAATTCGTTAAATGTCTGCTCGCAGGCCGCCGGGGTGCGCAGATCGTAACCGGCGGTGAATGTATGACAGGTATCGAGACAGACACCAACGCGGGATTTGTCTTCCACTCGCTCAATAATGGTGGCCAGGTGTTCAAAGCGGTGTCCCAGGTTGGTGCCCTGGCCGGCCGTATTTTCGATCACGGCGGTGACACCGGTGGTCTGCTCCAGGGTCCAGTTGATCGAGTCGGCAACCCGGGCAAGGCTCTCCTCCACGGGGAGCTTTTTCAGATGACTGCCCGGATGGAAATTGAGCAGACTGAGCCCCAACTGCTCGCAGCGCCGCATCTCATCCAGGAAGGCATCCCGGGATTTTTGCAGCGCCTCCGGTTCCGGATGTCCCAGATTGATCAGATAGCTGTCGTGGGGGAGCACGAATTGTGGGTCAATTGCAGCGCTCTCCAGATTCTCCCGAAACCGGGTGATACTATCGTCCGATAACGGCTTGGCCTTCCACTGCCGTTGGTTCTTGGTAAACAGGGCAAAGGCGGTCGCGCCGATGGCCTGGGCATTGAGCGGGGCATTCTCCACACCACCACTGGCGCTGACATGGGCACCGATTCGTTTCATTCTTGTCTCCGCCGGAAAATGCCCCATGTTAGCCGAAACCGGCGGTGGCTCACAGTCGCCTAAACCATCCGGTTTACCGGGTTTGCGTGCTACTGCTGGCGCTGAAACGATCCCCGATCAACGTGCCCCGAACTACTGTCGCACCAAAATCAGCTGTCCTGGACTGGTCAGACCGGATACATCAGCGATACTTTTTGGTGGTCTCTTTCAACCAGCGGTGCGGGATCGGTCACGGCATGCAGGGCGGTCAGCTCACGGATACCGCCGAGCTTGTTCAACTGCGTCACCAGCCGCTCCTGTGGACGCTGACTTTCAACCGTCAGATGAATCTTGAGCAACCGCTCGGCATCATTGCTTTTGACATCCATGGTGCGGATGGAAAAGCCACGGACGCGGGTGGTTTGGAGTATCTTCTCCAGCATGGCGGGATTGGAACGGGCTTCAATATGCAGACTGAAAATCATGGGTTTGCTCCTGTTATTATTTGATCATTGGCATCGCCCGGCTTCACCATCGGCCAGACATTGTGCTCGGTTGCGATGGCGACATGCAGCAGGGCGGGGCCCGGTGTCTCCAGCAATTTGTTAATGGCATAAGCCATGTCATTGGGATCTGATATGGATTGGGCAGGAATATCAAAGGCCCGGGCCATGATGCAGAAGTCGGGATTGTCGGAGAGATCGATCTCACTGAACCGCCCTTGAAAGCAGACGGCCTGCTGTTGCCGCACCATACCCAGTGCCTGATTGTCCAGGATGATGATCTTGGTCGGCAGCCGGTAACGGCTGATAGTGGCCAGTTCCTGAACATTCATCATGAAGGAGCCGTCGCCCGCAACATTGATCACCGGGGTCTCCGGATTGGCCAGCTGGGCGCCGATGGCGGCCGGCAGGCCAAATCCCATGGCGCCCAGTCCGCCACTGGTGAGGTGTTTGCGTGGATGGTCGAAAGCGTAGTGTTGCGCCACCCACATCTGGTGCTGGCCGACATCGCAGCTGATGATGGCGTGGCCCCGGGTCGTCTGTGACAGATGACGCATGAAATGGGGGCCGGTGATGCCATCCTGCGCTGGCAGGGCAAAGCCGTCCTGCTCCAGTCGTTCGAGACACTGTGACTGCCAGTCCAACAGATTCAGCTTGATAGTGAGTGCCTTCAGGCTCTGCTTGATATCACCCGGCAGGGCACAAACTGCCTGGCGAAGCTTGCCGATTTCTGCCGGATCAATGTCCAGATGAATGACCTGGGCGTGGGGGGCAAAGCGGCTCAGCTTGCCGGTCACCCGGTCATCGAAGCGGACGCCGACTGCAATCAGCAGATCGGCCTCCTGAACAACCTGGTTGGCCGCCACCGAACCGTGCATGCCGAGCATGCCCATGTTCAGCGGATGATCGCCCGGCAGTGCCCCCAACCCCTTCAGACTGAATGCCGCCGGTATGCCGGTAGTTTCGACAAACTGGCGAAACGGGGCAATGGCGTCGCCAAGCAGGATACCGCCACCGCCGTAGATGATTGGTCTGCGGCTTGTTTTGATCAGCTCAATCGCCTGCTGCAGTTGCGTCTGCGGCAATCGGTGTTCGGCCGGCTCACGGCCAGGTTGGGGCAGGGTCCGCTCCGGCAGTGCGGCCAGCTGAATATTCTTGGGCAGATCCACCAGTACTGGACCCGGACGCCCCGCCTGGGCAATCCGGAACGCCTGGTCCAGTATTTCCGGCAGCTCATCAATCGCCTGTACCAGGAAGCTCTGCTTGGTGATTGGCAGACTCATGCCGAGCACATCGATCTCCTGGAAGGCGTCAGTGCCGATCAGCGGTGTCGGTACCTGTCCGGTGATAGCGACCATTGGCACGGAATCCATGTAGGCATCCGCCAGCCCGGTCATCAGGTTGGTCGCGCCGGGTCCGGAGGTGGCGAGGCAGACGCCGATCCGGCCGCTGGATCGTGCATAGCCGTTGGCGGCAAAGGCGGTGCCCTGTTCATGCCGGCAGAGGATATGCCTGATCGGACTCTCCAGCAGGGCGTCATAGAGCGGCATAACACAGCCGCCGGGATAGCCGAACAGGGTATCGACCCCTTCGGACATCAGTTTTCTAACAATATATTCAGCACCATTCATCTCTCTGCTGGCTCCCGTTTCAAAGGCTGGGCCGCTCCCGGCCATCCATGGCCTCCGCGGCATAAGCCCGTCCCTGGGCAAAAAAAAACCCCCGGATCTTTCGATGCGGAGGTTTTTTCGGGTTTTGGTGAAAATGCTAGCCGATAGTCTCTCCGCGCAGTCGGTTTACGACTACTACCACTACTAGAGATACCACTACCATCAGCGAACGAATTTTCATGAGTTGCTTGTTACTTTTTTCCGTTTCCGGTGAGTTGTCTGAATTCAGGTTTGATGGATGCCTGAGCTTTGTCCATCCTGTCACGCGAAGCACCGGGGTGCCGGGCGTATTCGATTGAAGGTTATTTCTACACTATCGGTTCCCGGGATGCAAGCCAGGATTGAAAGCCGGCCATACCCAGGGTGCCGCCATTGTATAGGATCAGTTGCGGGCCTGCCGGGGCTCGCCGTAGTATTTCGCACTTCACGGTATAAAGGTGTTTTACCGAGTAGACCGGGTCCATCAATAACCCGGTCTCCCGGGCGATGGTCCAGGTTTCATGGAGAACGGTTTTGTTGACGCTGCCATAGGAAACGGCGGTGGCGGGTTGGAGTAAACGGACTTTGGGGCGCTGTTCCGGCAAGGGTTTTTGCATCAACTTTTCCAGCCAGCGTTCAAACTGGTCATAACGTTGCCGGAATTCGTCCGGATTACCGGCAATCTGGGTGATATGTACGCAGGGTTTTGTTATTCCAAGTAACCGCATCCCGAGTAGCAAGCCGATGGCACTGACCCCGGTGCCGCTGTCGGTCCAGATATCCCGGAATTCCAGATCCAGTTCATTGCTGTTGCGCTGCAGGTCGGCTGCCAGCGTGAGGATGCCCGGTAGTACCGGTTCGCTATAGCCCCCTTCAGGTATCACCGTGGCGGAGATTCCCCGGTGTTCCAGTTGAGCGACCTCTCGTTTCGCTATTTGCGCCACCTGTGGCCACTCCTGGCGACTGACATAGTGCAGCCTGTCACGCGGCAGCAGCATGGTGAGGAGTATGTGATTTCCAACTAACTGATTGTTGCCGGGGGCTCTTATCAGGGTAGAAACGTCAATGTCACGGCTCCTGAGCAACTGGGCGAGCCCGACTACATTATTGGAATGTGCACTACCTATCAAGATTATCCGGTCGTTGCCGCTATGCTCTAGGGCCGGCAGCAGGCTGAGGTATTTTCGATGCTTGGTGCCGACCGCATTGGCGTTGAGTTCATCCTCACGCTTGATGAACAGCGGGGTGGACGAGTACTGCGGCAGATACCCGTGCAGGGGATGGCAACGGCTTTTCCAGTTCAGATCCCGATCCAGTCGGTTGCCGATAAGGTGTTGGAGAGGTTCGGGAAAACTCATAGGAAACCAGGTTTGTCGGGGTCTTGCCGCCATTTGGTGGAATCCGGATTGAATCCACCCTGTACTGGCCACAGAGTGTATTGGGTTTGTTGCTCCCGCAAAACAGGCATAACAACAATATTGGCCTTTAAGGAGTCTCGGATTATCTCTGGAGGACGTAGATTGCGAGTCGGAATGATCAGATTCAAGGCGCAAATCGCACGTAATAGCCGGCTATTGCGAAGATTTGTAACGCAGAAGCTGGGCATTCCGGGCGCAAGATATCAGTTCATGACTTGATCAGAGGCTCCTTAGTCAAGGTCAAATAATAACCGCACAATGAGAGAGGGACGGAATAGCGATTCAGGTCTCCGGGGTTTAACAACGATAATGTGGCAGGTCGTTGATTTCCAGTGAAGGAGTCAATGGCTTGTCGTGTTTCTATGGTATGGATAGCCCCAGGGATCAGCGAATCTGACCGGACCTGTCAGATGAGGGAAGCGCGTGTCTGAATTGGATATGACAGATGACGACAGTGTCGAGCCGGATCTCCGGAGTGAACTGGAGACGCTGGGTGACAGAATGGATGAACTGGATGCGCTGATTACCAGATCGGCATCCTGTGGCCCGGACAGCCTGGAGCATGTTCAGTCCGCCAGCCAAGCCGATGGACTGTGGCCATTGTCCGCCACTGAACAGGCGGATGTACAGCAACTGCAGGAGACCATCTCTCTGCTGAAGGCGACCGTTAATTCCACCACCGATGGTATTCTGGTGCTGGACAATGATTTGCGGGTGGTGATTTATAACACCAAGTTCGTGACCCTGTGGGAGATACCCCGGACGCTTGATCGGGATGACAAAAAGGGTTGGTTGCGCGCCTTCACCGCACCGCTGATGGAGAATAGGGAGCGATTCATTCATCGCATCCGTGAACAGCTGTCCCATACCGACGAGGCGACGCGGGATATTTTGCGCTTCACCGACGGGCGGATTTTTGAAAGTCGTTCCCACCCCCAACTGATCGAGGGGGAGATTGTGGGCCGGGTCTGGAGCTTCCGTGATGTCACCAAACAGCGGCAGGCCCAGGAGCTGGTGGAGTATCAGGCAACCTATGATCCCCTGACCGATCTGCCCAATCGACGCCTGTTGCTGGATCGACTGAACCAGATGCTGGCCCGCTGTCTGCGTCATCACCGCATCGGCGCGCTGCTGTTTCTGGATTTGGACAATTTCAAGACCATTAACGACACACTCGGCCACCCCATCGGTGATGCCTTGCTGCAGCAGGTGGCGAGACGCCTCACCGAGTGTTCGCGGAGAGAGGACACCGCCGCCCGGTTGGGGGGTGATGAATTCGTCCTGCTGCTGGCGGAGGAGAGCGCCGTACTCGACGAGTTTACCCACCAGGTGGATACTGCGGCCAACAAGGTGCTGGCGGCGCTCTCGGAACCCTATGAAGTGCACGGTCATCGACTCTACGCCACCACCAGCATTGGTGTTTCGTTGTTCCCCCAGAATAGTGAGAGTGCGGATGATGTCCTGATGCAGGCGGACACCGCCATGTATCGGGCCAAGGAGGCCGGGCGCAATACGGTGCGTTTCTTCCAGCCCAGTATGCACAAGATCTCCGAGGAACAGTTGAAGATGCAGAACGATCTGCGTCAGGCCCTGGAACGCAGCGAATTGAAAATCCTCTGGCAGCCGAAGCATGATTTCTCCGGCAACACCCTGGGTGCCGAGGCACTGCTCCGTTGGGAACATCCAACCCGTGGCCTGATCATGCCGAGTGAGTTCATTCCGGTGGCGGAGAATATCGGCATTATCACCTCGCTTGGAAACCAGGTGTTGGAGGTGTCCTGCGATCTGCTGCGCAGAATAGCGGATGACTATGCTGAGGCGGGGCCGATCCATCTCTCGGTCAATATCAGTCCGCAGCAGTTTCAGCAGGCCGACTTCGCTATGCAGGTCGCGCACTTCCTGAAGACCAGCGGTGCCAACCCCACGCGCCTGACCCTGGAGTTGACCGAGAACATGCTGGCAACCAACCTGGACGAAGTGATGGCGAAAATGGTCGATCTGAAACGCCTGGGCGTGCGTTTTTCGATTGACGACTTCGGTACCGGCTACTCCTCCATGGCCTATCTGAAGCGGCTGCCGCTGGATGAGATCAAGATCGACCGCTCATTTGTCAAAGATATTATCAGCGATCCGGAGACGGTGAGTATTGTCGAGGCTATCATCACCATGGCCTCCAAGCTCGGGTTGAGTGTGGTGGCCGAGGGGGTTGAGAACAGTCGCGAATTTGATTTTCTGCGTAAGCGGGGCTGTCACTGCTTTCAGGGCTACATGTTGTGCCAGCCACTGAATGAGGCGGAGTTCCTTGACTTCATCATGGATGGGAACGTCAGCGATGCAAGGAAAAACGGCACTCAGAGCGTGTTTGAGGGTTTTTGACAGCTGATTCGGAATTAGCCGTGAATACACGTAAATCGTGATTACAACGACCATTTATTCACTCGATTACCCACCGGGTTCGGCCCCGGTCGGATACCAATTACCGCCAGGGTACCCGATGCAGTGTGGATAAGCGTCAGCGCATCCATCGTGGCGACTGAGAAAAGAAGGCTGCCGGTACCGGGGGCAAGGTAGAGCAACGTTTGCATGAGGCTGTCATTGAACAGCATGGTTGAAACGGCGGTATACATTGTCAAATCTGAATTCGATGCGGTTAATTGTGCGGTAAGAGGGATATTCATCATGGGGTGTCTGAATGAGTCAGAATTTGACCGATAAGATCGTGATTCCAAACGCAGCGAATACCGTCGCGCTAATGCGTGAAACCAAGCGAGAGGTATTAGGGCTGTCGAACCAGGGGCGCGCGCGGTGAGCGAGACCGACGTAGGCCGTATGGACAGCGATCAACGCGATGCAGTATGTGGTGATTGCTATGGCAAGCCGAATTGTTGCATCCGCGGGCGCACCATGACCATCTACGACTTGCGGTAGCACCGAGAGAAAGAACAGCAATGATTTCGGGTTGCTGGTTTGAAGCAGGACACCGTGAGCAAGCAGACTCCATGGAGTGCCGTTGATGACCAGGGGATCTAATACTTCTTCTGGTTGACGACTTGCTTTCTGACAACGTGGTACGCGGTGCCACGTCTTGTAGGCCAGGTAAAAAAGATATCCGATTCCGCCATACTTCACCAGGTAGAAGAGAGTTGGTGATGACCGAATTAACAAGCCGAGACCTGCCACCGTCAATCCAGCCATCACTGCCGCGCCCAACGCGAGCCCAACGACACCGTACATGGAATAACGCCAACCGCTCGAAAGGGTGTTGTCCAAGGTCATTAAGACACCGGGGCCGGGACTGGCGACGGTCACGATGACCATCATCACAAAGGGTAGGTAGTTATCGATCATCGGGTCACTACCAGTGATATTTTCGCCGCACTGGCAGGGTGATGATCGCTTTGGTTTTCGGCGTAATCGCACGCTCAACCGCCCTGGCCACCAGCTTGTAGCCGTGAGAACAGGTGTGGATGAAAACGGCACATCCGCCAGCCAGCTCAACCTGCGTCGGGAATGTCGCCCGGTAAGGTGGCGGAATAATCATTTCGTCATGCGGGTCGAGCATAAACATCATGACATTGAGCAAGGCTTGCTTTGTGCCAGAGGTGACGTCAACTTTCTGTAATGTGAAGTTAATCCTCGTATGTTGAGTTACCAGCGTGCTCTCCTGTTCACGGAGCGTCGGCAACCGCATCGCTGGGGTGAAGGCGTTTTTACCGGCTTTGGTAGCATTGAACGCGCCTTCTTTCACCCAATCAAAGGTGTCGATATCAAGTTCGCTGGCCGCAAAGTTGATGACCTGCACCCCCTGTTCTTTGAGTTTGTTGGCGATCGTCCGCATCTTGGAGGTGGCGGAAGGAGATATGAGTTGAGATGGAGGCTGAGAAGGGCGAATGCTGCCAACATAGCACCAGTAAGCATCACATTTTGTCCCCCCTAACGATCCAGTATGATTCTCATGGGATAAGTTACGATGCCCCATATCAGCAGGGCGAGAGAGAAAGTCCCGGCTATGGTCTCTTCGTCCATACCAAGTTCCGTCCGAATGGGATCGACCAGCACGGGGAAAGCAGAGTAAAGGCTTTCTCATGAGACGAGTAAATTGAATGAGAGCCAGGCAGAGAGCATGTAAAAGAATTCCAAAGTCATCAATATGTAACGGCTCTGAAATATTCTGTGATACGCCGTGGATAGGCAAACGAGATTTCTGTGCGATGTGTTGATTAAAAATCAACACTGGTGAGTAATATGCGTCCACCTCTCCATGCGTTACATGTCTTTTGTGTTGTTGTCAGTCAGGGTGGGATTCGCCAGGCGGCACATACATTGCACTTAACGCCAGGTGCAGTCAGTCGTCAGGTCCGATCATTGGAAGATCACTTAGGCCAGACTCTGTTCGATCGTGGAGCAGGAAATGCAGCGGTAGTGACCCCCGCGGGCCATCGACTACACGAACGAGTGTCCGACAAGATAGCTGCGGTCGTCGATGTCCTTTCGGGTAGCGGAAGGCCTAACCGGCGGGAGACAATCCTCATCGACACCGGTGTGACGTTTGCAATGCACTGGCTCATTCCACAGCTGCGGTATTTTCGAGATCGAAAGCCTAATCTCCATGTGCATGTCCGTACCGTCGAGGGTGATATTGACCCGGTAGCGCCAGTAGACGTGTTCATCCGGCGTGAAGAGAGTGAACTACGGACATTGCCAAGTCGGAGGTTCATGATTGAGCGTTCACTCCTGTTGGCAAGTCCTGAATATGTTGAATCAATATCCTCAGCGGACTCCGTGCTGACACGAATCCCTCGTACTCGTATTGGTGCGCGATCACGTCCAGACCTCTGGCCTAAATGGGCGAAGTACAAAGGTTTGGATCCCGACCTGCTTGAACCGACGATTGAATTTGACAACACAATCCTTGCAATCCAGGCATGTGTTCAGGGGCTAGGAGTTATGGTCGTACCTGAATTGTTCGTCACTGGTATGTTGGATAGTGGAACATTAAGACTCTATTATTCCGGCAGTATCGAAACGGGAAGCTACTCGTTCGCAGTGGGACGGCAAGGCGAATCTGCACGTGTGCGAGCATTGACGGAATGGCTGGAGGTGATCGGTGCTAGGGCAAACGATGACGCTGTAAATGCCTGCCGATGACGGGCTGTCGCTGTACCAGTCACCGCTAAACGGGAAACTCGCAACCTGACTTAGATGATGTCTGGCGAATGCCAGGAAAACCTTAGCGTACGATTTTTTTCCGAGTTCTGCGGTCCCCCTACTTACGCCTTTCGGATCAGAGAATTGGGGGCTTGTGGCGCAGTCTTATTAACGTATATTTGTGTATATTCGCGGGAAAAAAGTTCTGATCGCTGTCATGGGATTTAGGACTGCAGCCCATATTCAGCTGATCAGGCACGCATCCGGCGGTTGTGGGGTGAGCAGTAGCCGGATCTGTTCGGCCTGCTCCTGCTCCAGTCCGCCTTTCTCCAGGGCCAGTTCCACGGTCTCTTTTCCGAGCATGCGATAGATTGCCTGGTAGGCCGGGGGGATCTCCCGCAAGCTGTCAATATGCTGTGCGATGGTGGTGGTGTCGCCCCGGCTGATCGGTCCGGTCAGCGCATCGGGCAGGCCGGAGTGAGTGAGATTTTCCACGCTGCCGGCGACCAGCGGCAGTATCGCCTTGAGGCCGACCTGTCGTTCGATGCCGATCTGCTCCAGCAGGCTGACGGCAATGGACTCGAGGGTGACCAGGTAGTTGGCGGCGACACAGAGTGCCGCATGATAGAGCGCCTTCTTATCGGCCGGGACAATCAGGATCTCTCCCTGCAAGGCCTTGACCAGGGTTTCACCCCGGGTGATGGCCGGTGCGGTGCCCTCCAGGCAGAACCAGCTCCCCCGCAACAGTTCCGCCCCTTTCATCGGGTCGGCCAGCGCCTGGATCGGGTGCAGGGAGAGCACTTCGGCGCCTTTGTTTCGTGCCGGTTCGAGTGTATTGGTCGTGAGTGCACCGCTGAGATGGAGAAACAGCTGACCGGGCCGGATCACGCCCTGGTCGGCAATGGCGCGGCAGACCGATTCAATCTGGCCGTCCGGGGTGGCGAGTATGATGATGTCGGCGTTGACCACGGCCGGCGCCGGGTCGCTGGTGGCGGGCGGGTTGCCGGTCAGCGCGGCGCAGTGCTGTGCCGACTCCAGTGTTCGGCTGGCCACCCCGGCAATGGGGTAACCGGCCCGATACAGCGCCAGCAGTAGTGCGCTACCCGCCGCACCGGCGCCGACCAGTGCAATCCGCTCTTTTGACATTTTTGCTCCTGCTCAACTCGCGGCGGCGGTCTCGATCAGGTCCCGCGATGCCTTGGTCAAAATTTCATTGCCCGCACTGCTGATCAGCACGGTATCCTCTATTTTGACCACACCGGCGCGCTTGTCCAGCATGTGCATTTCAATGGCCAGCACACAGCTGTCGGGAATAGTGGCCCGGTTGTTGGCGATCAGCACCGGTGGCTCGTTCACTTCGATACCGACGCCATGGCCGATCAGCCGGCAGTGGCTGTCACCGGTGAATTTGAGAAACTGCTCTTCCACCCGCATCTCTGCTGCCTTTTCCAGCGCCAGATCGTACACCTGGTCACAACCCATGCCCGGTTTTATCGTGTCGATGACATAATCGGATATCTCGCGCAGATCGGCATATAACCCTTTCAGTCGAGGGCTTGCCCTGCCGGCGACGTAGGTGCGGGACTGGTCGGCATGGTAGCCGTTCACCATGCTCGGGATATCCACCACCACCGGGTCGCCATCATCGATAATCCGGTTGGAGGGGCCAATCGGCAGGGCGGCGCTCAGTCCCACGCCGGAGACGGAGTAGACCAGGCCGGTGAAGTCGCCCAGGTTGGCCCCGGAACTGATCGGCCCCATGCCCAATGGTAAATCGGGATGGCGCAGAAAGATGCCCCCCTCATGCCCCGCCAGACGGTGGCTGTTCTCGATTACGGCGGAGAGTTCCAGTTCGGTGATGCCGGGCCTCAGCCCTTGCTGTATCGCCTGCTGACCCGCCTCGACCACCCGGCAGGCACGGCGGATCTGTTCGATTTCATAGGAGCTTTTGACCGCCCGCTGTTGCAGGATTTGCGGCGATACATCCTGCAGTTCGAAACCCTGGAACAGCTTCTGGTAGACCAGGTAGTTGTTGGCCGGCAACAGGTCCAGCTCGATGCCCAGACTCTTGTTCCAGAGATAGGAGAAGTACTCCTGGTAAATGAACTCGAGGCGGCGCTCCTCGGTGATATGGGAGGCCTCGATACCGGCGGTCTGTACGGCGTAGGGATAGCCGCTACGCACAAATAGCCGGTAGTCGTCGGGAAACACCGCGAGAAAGGCCGGCTGGGCAATACCCGTATAGTAGAAAATATCCCGTGAGTAGAAGAGCAGGGCAGCGCCCAGCCCCTGATTGATCAACTCGCGCTGGAAGATCTTAATGCGCTCCAGATGTCGACTCATGGCAATGTCCTGTCAGTAGATGTCTCGGTTACTCGCGGTCTTTTCAATACGCCGCCGGTGCTGTATTAATTAAACCGAAAAGTATATTTCCGGTTCGTCCCCCGCGCTCTTGTGGCCCGTGGGTGGTCAGGCTTTCAGTTGTTGTACATAGTGCTGAAGTTGTGAGGTTGTCTGTTTCAGCACGTTGTCGTCCCGGGTGACGGCGTAGAGGGCGGCAGCCCCATTCAGGGAGATGAAGATAAAATTGGCAATCTCGCGATGATTCAGCCCGGGCTGGATCTGCCCCTGTGACTCCGCCTGTACCAACCACTGCTGCAGCAGTTTGGAAAAACTGATGAATCCGCGCAGCATGTGACGACTCATCTCCGGCGACTGGCCGGACAGCTCCACCAGGGCATTGAGGAAGAAACAGCCCCCCTTGAAGGTATTTTGCCCCAGGTAGTTCATCAGATCGTTCTCGATCACCTGCTCGATGCGCTGCAGCGGATCAGTGATGCGGTTTACGCCTTCGAACACCACCCGGTGCCAGCGTTTCACCGCCTCGTCATAGATGGCATACCAGATCGCCTCTTTACTCTCGAAGTGGCCATAGAGCCCTCCCTTAGTCAGGCGGGTCGCCTCAAGAATGTTATTAATAGATGTGCTGTGATAACCCTTTACCGAAAAAAGCTGAAGTGATTTCTCGATAATAAGCTGCCGTGTGCGTTCGCCTTTGGTTTCCATGGGCTGTGAAAATATACCGGTCGGTATATTTACCATATCCCAGAGCATGAAACCGGGTCAATCAATTGTTGGGATATTGTGTCAGGCCACTTAAAATGAGCGCCTCAACCGATCCTGGGGTAACCGGTGATCGGTGCGGATGATGAATCACTTGGATAGCAGATGGATTACACAAGACGATTTGGTGGTATTGCCCGGCTCTATGGCGAAACGGGACTCAGGAGCTTTGCCGAGGCGCATGTCTGCGTCGTAGGTATTGGTGGGGTGGGCTCCTGGGTGGCGGAAGCGCTGGCCCGCAGTGGGGTCGGGACCCTGACCCTGATCGATCTGGATAATGTGGCGGAATCCAATGTCAACCGGCAGATCCATGCCCTGGAGGGCCAGTTCGGCCGTCCCAAGGTGGATGCGATGGCTGAGCGTATTCAGGGAATAAATCCTGAGTGCAGGATTCTCACCCGGGAAGAGTTTGTAGAGGCGGACAATCTGGAGCGACTGATCGGCCGCCAATACGATTATCTGGTGGACTGTATCGACGCTTTTAAGATCAAGGCGGCGTTGATTGCCCACTGTCGCAGAAATAAGATCCGTATCATCACCGTGGGCGGTGCGGGTGGTCAGACCGAGCCGCTGAAGATTCGTCTGACCGATCTCTACAAAACACAACATGATCCACTGTTGGCCAAAACCCGGAAGTTATTGCGCAAGGAGTATGATTTTCCAAAAAATCCCAAGCGGCGGTTCGATGTCCCCTGTGTCTACTCGGACGAGCAGCAGGTCTACCCGGATGGCAGGGGCGAGGTATGTAGTGTAAAGCCGGAAGGAGGGAGTGTCGGCACGGGTCTGCACTGCGGCGGTTTTGGTTCGTCCATGACGGTTACAGCGACATTTGCCATGGTCGCCACGGCTCATGTGTTGAAGAAGTTGGCCATTTGCTCCCGGTCTTGAACCCTGGGAACTGATCAGTCCGTTTTCGCCACCTGCTCCCGGGTGTAGAAACACCCAGACCGCAGGAAGCCGGCTATCACACCGGGGCGCAGGGCGACCACATGACCCTCCGCATCATAGTCGGACACCCATTCGACCGGGACGCCATCCAGTAGATGAATCGGTGCCGGGCTGCCGTCGGCGTAACGGGAAATGACACTACAATCGGACAGGGCGTCATAAAAGGCCGGAACAAAACCGCTGTTTCGGCAGCTTTTGCTGACACCTGCCGTGGCCGCATAGTCACGGTTTTCCCGTGCCAGCGCCTGCTGGCTCAATAGCCCCTGGTGTTTGATCTTCCGCTTACCGTCATGCTCCACTGGGGGCGGCAATTCGGTCAATTGTTTGGTGATCTGTTTCATGGTCCATGCTCCACGCTCCTTTCTGTCTAAATCGCAGCATGGTACATGCCAATAATAAAATACGTAATAAAAACAGTTAGATATGATTTATGTTGGATCGAAAACAGCGGGGCAATTGAATATATTGTAAAGTTTCTTTAACAGTTTGTTCCATAAGGTGCCCGGCGATGATAGGCAGGAATCGGGGGCAAACTGTGAAAAACCGAAGGAAGTGTCGGCGGAAGTGAGCAGCCTGGCTCAGCCCAGCCCCTGGTGAACGGGGATTACTCGTATTCGCTCGGCACCATACACATGAATACCAGCGGGCTATCTCCGGTATTGCGATACTGGTGTACCTCGTGAGGTTTGACCAGCAGATAATCGCCTTTCTGTATCGGGTGTGCTATATCGCCCTCCATGGCTACGCCATTTCCTTCCAGGATGTAGTTCAGATGTTCGCTCTCATGGGCGTGGTGCGGAGTATGGCCGCCCGGCTCCAGGGTGAAGACCCGGATAGAGAAGTGGGGCGCACCGTCCGCCTTACCGATCGGCACCTGCTTGATGACACCCTTGATGCCCTCCATGTTGACCGGGGTGGTCTCGCACTCATTCAGTTGGGTGATTTTCATTAGTCAATTCCTGCACTTGCTGTTAATGATCAGGCATCCAGATCGGGGATCAACTCATCTTCGAGCTTGGCAATGGCATCCTTCAGCAGCAGTTTGCGTTTTTTCAGGCGTTTCAGTTGCAGTTCATTTTTATAGGCCGTTTCGGTAAGGGCGGCGATGGCCACATCCAGATCCCGGTGTTCCTGCCGGATCTCGAACAGTCGGTTTCTCAACTCCTCATGTTGCGCGTCAATGGAGATCATAGGCCGCTTCTTAAAGGCTCATACTGATTAAAGTGTAGTGGCCGCAGACTGATGTGCAATGCTTCCGGCACCTCGGTCTGCGACCGGTTTTGGTCGATTACAACGCCTGGATTTTCTTTAGCTGCTGAGCCAGCTTGTCCAGTGCGGCAATTTCATCCGCTTGCTTGTCGCGTTCTTTCTGTACCACGGCATCGGGCGCCTTATCAACAAACTTCGGATTGTTGAGCTTGCCCTCGATTCGTGCGATGTTCTCCGTCAGCTTGCCGATCTCCTTGTGTAGGCGGCTCAACTCAGCCTCCTTGTCGATCAATCCGGCCATCGGGATCAGTAGTTTCATGCCGCCCACCAGGGCCATGGCCGACTCCGGTGCCTCGTCATCGCTGCCCAGCAGGGTGGCCGATTCGAGCCGTGCAAGGAAATCCAGGTAGTGCCGGTTACGTGTCAGGCGGGCCTGATCCTCCGGGCTGGCATTCTGCAGCAGCACCGGCAGCGGTTTGCTGGGGGCAATATTCATCTCGCCCTTGATCTTGCGGATGCCGAGAATGAACTGCATCACCCAATCCATCTCCGCTACCGCTGCCTGATCCACCTGGGTGTCGTCCCGGGTCGGGAAGGGCTGGGTCATGATGGTCTCGCCACCGCGGCCTGCCAGCGGGGCAACACGCTGCCAGATCTCCTCGGTGATGTAGGGCATGATCGGGTGGGCCACGCGCAGCAGCGTCTCCAATACCTTGACCAGGGTATGCCGGGTGCCACGTCGGGCCGCTTCACTGGCGCTGTCACCGGTCAGTACCGGTTTGGAGAGCTCCAGATACCAGTCGCAGTATTCGTTCCAGGTGAACTCGTAGATCGCCTTGGCGGCGTGATCAAACCGGTAGCCGTCGGTGGCCTCGCTGACGGTGCTGATGGTGGATTGCAGGCGTGACAGGATCCAGCGATCCGCCATGCTCAACTCCATCTCGCCACCGGACTGGCCGCAATCCTGATTTTCGGTGTTCATCAGTACGTAGCGGGCAGCGTTCCACAGCTTGTTGCAGAAGTTGCGGTAACCCTCGATGCGTCCCATGTCGAACTTGATGTCGCGGCCGGTGGTGGCCTGGGAGGCAAAGGTAAAGCGCAGCGCATCGGTGCCAAAACTGGGGATGCCGTCGGGGAACTCCTTACGGGTCGCCTTCTCGATCTTCTTTGCCAGTTGTGGCTGCATCATGCCGCTGGTGCGTTTGCTGACCAGCGCTTCCAGATCGATGCCGTCGATCAGGTCGATCGGATCCAGCACATTGCCCTTGGACTTGGACATCTTGTCGCCATGGCTGTCCCGCACCAGGCCGTGCACATAGACCTCTTTGAACGGCACATCGTCCATGAACTTGATGCCCATCATGATCATGCGGGCGACCCAGAAGAAGATGATGTCGAAACCGGTCACCAGCACGCTGGTGGGGTAGAAAGTCTTGACCCGCTCGGTCTGTTCCGGCCAGCCCAGGGTGGAGAAGGGCCAGAGGGCGGAGCTGAACCAGGTGTCCAGCACGTCCTCGTCCTGGGTCAGGGTATAGTCCGCTGCCAGCTTGTGCTTTTCGCGCACCTCGGCTTCGGAGCGACCGACGTAGACGTTACCTTCGTCGTCGTACCAGGCGGGGATACGGTGTCCCCACCAGATCTGGCGACTGATGCACCAGTCCTCGATGTTGCGCATCCACTCGTAATAGGTGTTCTTCCAGTTGTCCGGCACAAACTTGATGCTGCCGTTCTCCACCGCCTCGATGGCCGGTTTGGCCAAAGGCTCCACCTTGACGTACCACTGGTCGGTGAGGAAGGGTTCGATCACCGAACCGGAACGGTCGCCGCGCGGCACCATCAGCTTGTGATCGTCGATCTTCTCCAGCAGTTTCTGTGTTTCCAGGTCGGCCACCACTTTTTTACGGGCCTCGAACCGGTCCATACCGATAAAGGCGGCCGGGATAATGGCATCCTCATCGGCCTCGTGGTTACGGATTGCCGCATCGCTGGTGAAGATGTTGATCAGGCCGCCGTGGGGCTGTTCGGCGATTGCCTTCTCGTCCCGATGCCTGAGCCATACCTGGTAGTCATTGAAGTCGTGGGCCGGGGTGATCTTGACGCAGCCGGTGCCGAACTCCGGATCCACATAATCATCGGCAATGATGGGAATTCGTCGGCCGGTCAGGGGCAGTTCCACGAACTCGCCCAGCAGGTGTTTGTAGCGATCGTCGCCGGGATGTACCGCCACCGCGCAGTCGCCCAGCATGGTCTCGGGGCGGGTGGTGGCGACCACCAGATGGCCCTGGCCATTGGTCAGGGGATAGCGCATATGCCAGAGGAAGCCATTCTCCTCTTCCGAGAGCACTTCCAGGTCGGAGACGGCAGTGTGCAGTTTCGGGTCCCAGTTGACCAGCCGTTTGCCGCGATAGATCAGCCCCTCTTCGAACAGGCGGACAAACACCTCCTTCACCGCGTCGGAGAGGCCGTCATCCATGGTGAAGCGTTCGTTCTCCCAATCCAGTGAGGCGCCCATGCGGCGCAACTGGCGGGTGATGGTGCCGCCGGACTGCCCTTTCCACTCCCACACCTTCTCCAGGAATTGCTCGCGACCGTAGTCGTGCCGGGTCTTGCCTTCGGCGTTGATCAGTCGCTCCACCACCATTTGGGTGGCGATGCCGGCATGATCGGAACCGGCTTGCCACAGGGTCTTGTCACCCTGCATGCGATGATAGCGGGTCAACGCATCCATGATGGTGTCCTGGAAGGCGTGGCCCATGTGCAGGCTGCCGGTGACATTGGGTGGCGGGATCATGATGCAGTAGGGGTGCTGGCTGTCGGCATCAGCGGAAGGCGCGAAATAACCGCGCTCCTCCCAAGTCTGGTACCAGCGCTTTTCCAGGCTGTGGGGATCGTAAGTTTTTTCCATGGATCGTCAGGCTGTCTTGGTTCGGGTTAATCGTCAGGGATAAAACACGGCATTATAACGCAAGCCGCCCTGATGAATTGAATAATTATCCCCTTTATTCCAGGAGAATTTTGCTTGGGTCGCTGGTGGATGTCCTGGATAGAGTTAAGTATTAGCCGCGAATGAACGCGAATCACTGAAAATATCAGTTAATCTTCATTATTTATGTTTAGCGTTCAGCGGCAAGTACGGTTCCATCATGAAAAACGACCAGGAAATCCGGAATAAGGGTATTTACTAGAAACACGATTCGCGTCTATTTGCGTTCATTCGCGACTAAATTTTTATACACGGCAGAGCTGGATGAAATCCCCTAAGATGGGGAGGGTGAAAGAAAAAGATTCGTAGTACGGTCAACTGCCATAAGAAATGTTGATAAGTCAGGGGAGTAAGATGAACCGCAACCGGGTAGTGATGCTAATCGTGCTGGTGATAGTGATCGCCGGCTTTTTTATATTTGATCTGGGACAGTACTTCAGCCTGGAGTTTCTCAAATCGCAGCAGGCCGCGTTGGAAGATTATCGGCAGGCCCATCCCCTGCAGACCGCCGCCGTGATGTTCGTGATTTATGTGCTGGTGACGGCGCTCTCCCTGCCGGGCGCGGCGGTGATGACGCTGGCGGTCGGCGCTATCTTCGGTCTGTTCTGGGGTACCGTGCTGGTCTCCTTCGCCTCCACCCTGGGTGCCACGCTGGCTTTTCTGATTTCACGCTTTCTGCTGCGTGACATGGTCCAGGGGCGCTTCGGCGACAAGTTGAAGACCATCAATGCGGGTATCGAGAAAGACGGTGCCTTCTATCTGTTCGGGCTGCGCCTGGTGCCCCTGTTTCCATTTTTCGTGATCAATCTGGCCATGGGCCTTACCAGCCTGAAGACATTCACCTTCGCCTGGGTCAGCCAGGTGGGCATGCTGCTGGGGACCCTTGTTTATGTGAATGCCGGTACCCAACTCGGTAAAATTGAATCGCTGTCGGGCATTCTTTCGCCGGGATTGATCCTCTCCTTCGTGCTACTGGGTATCTTTCCGCTTATCGCCCGCAAGATCCTGGATGGTATCAAGGCGCGCAAGGTGTTCAAGGCCTATCACAAGCCGGCCACTTTTGATCGCAACCTGGTGGTAATCGGGGCCGGTTCGGGGGGGCTGGTTTCGGCCTATATCGCGGCCGCGGTCAAGGCCAAAGTCACCCTGATTGAAAAGCACAAGATGGGTGGTGACTGTCTCAATACCGGTTGTGTACCGTCCAAGGCGCTGATCCGCTCGGCGCGCTTTCTGGAGCAGACCCGCCGGGCGCAGGAGTATGGCTTCGAGTCGGCATCCGCGGAGTTTGATTTTTCACAAGTGATGGAGCGGGTACAGCGGGTGGTGAAAACCGTCGAGCCCCATGACTCGGTGGAGCGCTACACCGGACTCGGCGTGGAGGTCATTGAAGGGCAGGCGATGATCAGGTCCCCTTATGAAGTCGAGGTGAACGGCCAGACCCTGACGACCCGTAACATTATCGTTGCGACCGGTGCGCGGCCCTTTGTGCCACCTATTCCAGGGCTGGATCAGGTCCAGTATCTCACGTCGGATGATCTGTGGACGCTGCGTGAGTTGCCGAAGCGGCTGTTGGTGCTGGGCGGTGGCCCGATCGGCTGCGAACTGGCCCAGTGCTTTGCCCGTTTCGGTTCACAAGTGACCATTGTGGAGATGGCTCCCCGCCTGATGATCCGTGAGGATGAGGATGTCGTGGAACTGGTCACTGCGCGATTCGAGGCGGAGGGGATCGAAGTCCTTGCCGGACATACCGCCAAATCGTTTGAAGTGGTGGAGGGGGAAAACAGGCTGACAGCGGAATATCAGCAGGAGTCCATCTCAATCCCCTTCGATCAGGTATTGGTGGCAGTTGGCCGAATGGCCAATACCACCGGCTTCGGCCTGGAGGATCTGGGTGTGCGGATCAATGATCGGCGTACCGTGGAAGCCAATGAATTTCTGCAGACCAATTTCCCTAATATCTATGTCTGTGGCGATGTGACGGGTCCTTACCAGTTCACCCATACCGCCGCCCACCAAGCCTGGTATGCCGCAGTCAATGCCCTGTTCGGTATCTTTCGCAAGTTCAAGGTGGACTACTCGGTTATTCCCTTCGCCACTTTCACCGATCCGGAAGTGGGGCGGGTGGGGCTGAATGAGCTGGAAGCCAAAGAACGGGGTGTGGCCTATGAGGTCACCAACTACGGCCTGGATGATCTGGATCGCGCGATTGCCGATGGCGAGGCGCAGGGTTTTGTCAAAGTACTGACGGTGCCCGGTAAGGATAAAATTCTGGGCGCGACTATCGTCGGCGAACACGCGGGAGATCTGATTGCCGAGTTTGTCACCGCCATGCGTCACGGCCTGGGACTGAACAAGATCCTCGGCACCATCCACATCTACCCCACCTGGACCGAGGCGAACAAATATGCCGCCGGGAACTGGAAGCGGGCCCATGCCCCGGAAGCACTGTTGCAGTGGGTGGAGCGTTTCCATGCCTGGCGGCGTGGTGCGTGAACCGGCTGTTGGCCGTGTGATCGTCTTGGGATGAAAAACAAAGGGTTGACAGTTACCTGTCAACCCTTTGTTTTCTCACGTATTTGGTACTCCGTAGGGGACTCGAACCCCTGTTGCCGCCGTGAGAGGGCGGAGTCCTAGGCCACTAGACGAACGGAGCAGTGCACTCAGGCGTGGCGTATTATACCCACAGTTTGTTTTGGCTCAAGCCGTAATGACCATTTTTTTTAGTGGCATGATTCTGTACACTCTGGGCGCCGCAATCTTTTTGAAGTGTATAAGGAATATTTAAAATAGCCACGCCCCATATCATTCCCCGTCCTGAGCACAACATCTCCAGGGCGAACATCAGCGAACATGCCACCAAGGTACTCTATCGCCTGAAGGCGGCAGGGTTTCAATCCTATCTGGTCGGTGGTGGTGTGCGCGACCTGCTGTTGGGTCGGGAACCCAAGGATTTCGATGTGGCGACAGACGCCACCCCGGAGCAGGTTAAAGAGGTGTTCCGCAACTGTCGTCTGATCGGCCGTCGGTTCCGCCTCGCCCACGTCCACTTCGGCCGGGAAATTATCGAAGTTGCCACCTTCAGAAGTATGCAGGATGCCTCCGAACCGGGAGACCGGGAGACAGAGAATGGCATGTTGGTGCGGGACAATATCTACGGCTCCATCGAAGAGGACGCCCTGCGTCGTGATTTCACCATCAATGCCCTCTATTACAATATAGAGGACTTCTCTGTGGTGGATTATGCCGGCGGCATGAAGGACCTGCAGTCAGGAGTCCTGCGACTGCTGGGCGATCCGGGTACCCGCTACCGGGAAGACCCGGTACGCATGCTGCGGGCGGTCCGCTTTGCCGCCAAGCTCGGATTTGTCATCAATCCAGCCTGTGAACAACCCCTGTTTGAAATGGGTTCCCTGTTGCAGAGTGTGCCGGCGGCACGTCTGTTTGAGGAGGTGCTGAAGCTGTTCATGGCGGGCGTCGCGCTACAGAGTTTTGAAAAGCTGCGCCACTACGGTCTGTTTGGTGAACTGTTTCCGGAGACTGAGGAACGTCTGGCCCACGAGGATCACGAATTCCCGATTACCTTTGTTATCCGGGGAATGCAGAATACCGACAGCCGTATCCGCGAGGGTAAGCCGGTGACCCCGGCCTTCCTGTTTGCGGTACTGCTTTGGGAGCCGGTAAGGCTGCTGGCTGAGCGCCTTCGGGAAAATGGCGAAGCACCCTTACCGTCGATGCAGCAGGCGGGCAGTGATATTCTGATGACCCAGCTGGAGCGGGTGTCGATACCCAAGCGGTTCAGTATCCCGATGCGTGAGATCTGGAATCTGCAGCACCGCTTTGAACAGCGCGCGGGCAAACGCCCCCACCGACTACTGACTCATCCCCGTTTTCGTGCCGCTTATGATTTTCTGTTGTTGCGCGCGGACGCGGGAGAGGTCGATCGGGAACTGGCCGACTGGTGGACCCATTTTCAGGAGCAGGACGGCGATGAACGCAACCAGATGGTTCGGCAGGCGAACAGCAGTGGCGATAAACCCCGCCGCCGCCGGCGCCGGCGCAAGCGTCCCGCCAAACCGGCCGACCCGAGCTAGCCAGACAACTGATGCGAAGCAGTGCAAATAAGCCCATGGTAACCGCCTACATAGGGCTGGGCAGTAATCTGGCTGAACCGGTGTTGCAGGTCAGGCGTGCCTGTGAGGCCCTGAAACAGCTGCCGGAAACCCGCCTGCTTGAATGTTCCAGTCTCTATCTCAGTCCCCCCATGGGACCGGCGGATCAGCCAGACTATATCAATGCGGTGGCGGCCCTCGAAACCACCCTGACGCCCCATACACTGCTGGCTGGACTCCACGCCATAGAGCAGGCCCAGGGGCGTATCCGCAAGGTACATTGGGGGGCGCGCACGCTCGATCTCGACCTGCTGGTTTACGGGGATAAAATTATTGGCGATAAAGCACTGACCGTGCCCCATCCCGGCTTGCCGGACAGGGCATTTGTGCTCTATCCGCTGCAGGAGATTGCCCCCATGCTGACGATACCGGGGCTGGGTCCCCTGGCGGCACTGGTGGCCAATTGCCCGAAGAATGGCCTGAAGCGCTATGCATGAGCCACTCGCAACACCGCCCGGTTATATCGTGGTGGAGGGACCCATCGGCGTCGGCAAGACCAGTCTGGTGAAGCGGCTGGCGCAGAGCTTCGCGGCCGACGCCCTGCTGGAGGAGGCGGAGGAGAATCCGTTCCTGGAGCGTTTTTACAGTGATGGCCGCCAGGCCGCCTTTCCCACCCAGCTGTTTTTCCTGTTTCAGCGCAGCCGGCAACTGGAGGGCCTGCGTCAGCAGGACCTGTTTCGCCGCGCCCTGGTGGCGGATTACATGCTGGAAAAAGATCGGCTGTTTGCCGGAATCAACCTGGATGCGCACGAGTTGGATCTGTACGAGCAGGTCTACGAGCGGCTCTCCATGGAGGCGCCTTTACCGGATCTGGTGGTCTATCTGCAGGCGCCGGTGGAGGTGTTGATGGGGCGGATTCAGAAGCGTGGCCGGCCCCAGGAGCGGTATATGGAGGCCGCTTATCTGCAACGGTTGAGCAACGCCTATACCGATTTCTTCTACCATTATGAGAAATCACCGCTGCTGATCGTCAACGCGACGGAGATCAATCCGATCGAACGGGAGAGCGACTACCAGCTGTTGCTGGAGCGGATCTGCAGCGTACGCAGCGGAAAACATTATTTCAATCCTGCACCACTCTTGTTGTAATATTGCGCTGCACAATGCGGGTTATCCGATTCCGACTAACAGTGGAAAGAGAAAAAACGGGGTAAAAAAATATGTCCCATGTGACAACCGCAACACTGATACAGATGAAGCAACAGCGTGAAAAGATTGCTGTATTGACCAGTTACGATGCCAGTTTCACCAGCCTGATCGAAGATGCCGGCGTGGAGGTGATCCTGGTCGGTGATTCGCTTGGGATGGTGATTCAGGGGCAGGAGAGTACGCTGCCGGTGGATGTGGAAGAGATCGTCTATCACACCCAGTGTGTGGCCCGTGGCCGCCGCCAGACGTTGTTGATTGCCGATATGCCGTTCATGAGCTACAGCTCGGCCGAGCAGGCGTTGGGGACTGCCGGGCGGCTGATGAAAGACGGCGGCGCCCATATGGTGAAGCTGGAAGGCGGCGCCACCCAACTGGAGACAGTGCGCCAGCTGACCGCCAACGGCATACCGGTCTGCGCCCACCTGGGACTGCTGCCCCAGTCGGTGCATAAACTGGGCGGTTACCGGGTACAGGGACGGGATGACGAATCGGCTCGGATCATGAAAGAGGATGCCCTGGCGCTGGAGGCGGCCGGTGCCCAGATGCTGGTACTGGAGTGTGTTCCCACCGGGCTGGCACGGGAGATCAGCGAGGCGCTGGAGGTTCCGGTGATTGGTATTGGTGCCGGGCCGGGCTGCGATGGTCAGGTACTGGTGCTGTATGACATGCTCGGTATCACCCCCCGCCAGCCACCACGCTTCGTGAAAAATTTCCTCCCGGGTGCCCATTCAATATCCGAAGCGATCGCTCATTATGTTAAGGCAGTCAAGGACGGCAGCTTCCCCGGTGAGGAGCACAGTTTTAAATGATTACGGTTGAAACTGTTGCCGACCTGCGTCATACCATATCCCGCTGGCGTAAGGCCGGAGAACGGGTGGCACTGGTCCCCACCATGGGCAATCTGCATGAAGGCCATCTGGATCTGGTGGAAAAGGCGCGATCTTTGGCGGATCGGGTAGTGGTCTCCATCTTTGTCAATCCGCTCCAGTTTGGCGAGGGCGAGGATTTCGCCACTTATCCCCGAACCCTGATTGATGATTCGGATAAGCTGAGTGCGGTGGCCACTGATTTGCTGTTCACGCCGCAGGTCGCCGAGATGTATGCCCGGCCTCAGCAGGAGCAGACCCGGGTTGAAGTGCCGGGATTGTCCAGCCTGTTCTGCGGCGCCTCGCGTCCCGGTCATTTTGTGGGTGTCGCCACTGTGGTCTGCAAGCTGTTCAATATGGTTCAGCCGGATCTGGCCCTGTTCGGCGAGAAGGATTTCCAGCAACTGCTGGTGATTCGGCAGATGGTTCAGGATCTCTCGATTCCCGTCACCATTCATGGGTTGCCGACGGTACGCGAGGTGGATGGGCTGGCGCGCAGTTCCAGAAACGGTTACCTGAGCGATACCGAACGCACCATAGCGCCGGCCCTCTATCGGCAATTGCAACAGACGGTGGTCGGGATCAAACGCGGCAAGCACGATTATGCGGCGCTGGAGCGTCAGGCGATCAACCGGCTGGAGTCGGAAGGTTTTACACCTGATTACTATGCCATTCGCCGTGCGGCCGATCTGGCAGAGCCGGGTCCGGATGATACATCCCTGGTGATCCTTGCAGCAGCTTATCTGGGTAAGGCCCGGCTGATCGATAACATTCGGTTGACCCTCGAATAGACTCTAGCCGGTCGCTTCATCCTCCCCCCTATACCGGATCCATCTCCATAGAGCGCCCCGTGAGCGCCGATTCGTCGTGCGGCTGTGATGTCGGGCTCGTCCCATGGCGGATAAAGGGGGACGAAGTCGTAACGACCTGCTTGTGAAATGCAGATTCCGCCCCGCGTTTTAGACACTCCCGGGCCAGACGGGTAGACTGCACTCCAGTTTATCTGAGCGGAAGTGAAGGAGTTGGTTGATCATGTGGCGTTTGTTGCTGCCGATGTTATTGCTGTTGTCGGGATTGTCCCAGTCGATTCATAGCCAGGAGGGGATGACGGGGACAGAGAGTGCGCCGAGCAAAGCGGCGGCACCGCCCGATACCCTCATTTCACCCCGCGCCACCATGGAGACCTTTCTCCATGCCATGAACGATATCAAACGGGGAGAAACGCAGCGGATAGACGATGCGGTGACCACACTGGATCTGTCCGATGTCAGTCCGCTGGTGCGCCGGGAGCGCGGGCGTGATTTGGCCTGGATGCTGCTGGAGGTGATGGACCGGACCCGATTGATCGATACCGGGCGGATTCCGGCCGACCGCACCGGTGAGCCCTACCTGTTTGCCCGTTATAAAAACGGTGTTATCCGCATTGCACCGATGGAAGATGGGCGCTGGTTGTTCGACCGGGAGAGTATTAGCCGGTTGCCGTTGATACTGGATGAACTGTCGGCGACCAAGCGGATAAAGGGGGATGATGATGTGCAATATCTCCCGTGGCATCTGCGTCTGAGGCAACAGATACCTGAACGTCTCAAACAGAAAGACTTTCTGCTTGAGAACTGGCAGTGGATCGGTATTTTCGTCATCATCCTGGTGGGCGTGGTTGCCGATAAGCTGGTCTCCCTGGTGCTGCGCAGTCTGGTGCGGCGGTGGAAGAACCGCAATAGCAGTGACGGATTCCAGACCCTGTCGGACCAGGTCCTGCGACCGCTCGGCCTGATGGTGATGGCGGTTATCTGGTGGATCGGTATCAACCTGCTCGGACTGGGTGAGGATTCCCTGCTGGTGCTGCTGGTCGCGGTCAAGTTTCTCGCCAGCCTGTCCGGTGTCTGGGCCGCCTACCGACTGGTGGATATCGTCGCGATCTATCTGCTGCGCCGCGCACTCAGGACCGAAAGCAAGCTGGACGACGCCCTGGTTCCGCTGATTCCGCGCACCCTGAAAATCTTTGTCACCGTCATCGGCTTTGTCTTCATTGCCGATAATGTCAACGTGGACATATCGAGCCTGCTGGCTGGCCTGGGGCTGGGCGGCTTGGCCTTTGCGCTGGCGGCCAAGGATATGGTGCAGAACTTGTTCGGTTCCGTCACCGTGCTGATGGACCGCACCTTTACCGTGGGTGACTGGATCATCGTGGGCGGGGTGGAAGGATCGGTGGAGAGGATCGGTTTCAGGAGTACCCGCATCCGCACCTTCTACAACTCGCTCGTCACCGTGCCCAATTCCAAGTTCATCACCGCCGATGTCGACAATATGGGGGCGCGGCGCTACCGCCGCCTCTCCAGCAAACTCTCACTGACCTATGATACGCCGCCGGACCGGATCGAGGCCTTCTGCGAGGGAGTGCGGGAACTGATTCGACAGCATCCCTATATGCGCAAGGACTATTATCAGGTCTATCTCAATGAATTCGCCGCCTCTTCGCTGAATGTACTGCTGTATGTGTTCTGGGAGACGCCGGAGTGGAATACCGAGCTGCGTGAACGCCACCGTTTCATGCTGGATATCCTGCGCCTGGCCAAGCGGCTGGACGTTGAGTTCGCCTTTCCCACCCAGACGCTGTATATGCGATCGGAAGACATCCCCGCTCAACCGGGGGAGACATTGCCCCAGACCCAGGCTTTCGAGCTGGGTCGCCAAGAGGCGGTGGCGGTGGTTGCCGAGTCCACCGGAATCGGTGTCAAACCCCCACCGGTGATATTTCCGCCCGCATGATGAAACGAACCGTGTCGGGTAAACTGCTGTCGATTGCCGGACTGCTGTGGGGCGCCCAGTGCGCAGCCGCCGCTGATCCGGTACAGGCCGGCTACCGTGCCTTTGAACAGCAACAGTGGCGCGATGCCTACGAGTACTGGGTACCGGAAGCTGATCGGGGGAATGCGGAAGCGCAGTTTTATCTCAGTGGACTGTTTCGTGATGGTCTCGGGGTAGAAACCAGCGAGGTGACGGCGCTGACCCTGTTGATGCTGGCCGCTGAGGGTGGGCATGCCCCGGCAGCATATCGGTTGGGTAATCTTTATCATACCGGCGAGTTGATCGAACAGGATAGGGAACGGGCGCTCTATTGGTGGCGCCGGGCGGCCGGGCAGGGCGATGTGGCGGCACAGCTTCGGCTGGCTGCACTTCACTACCTGGGATGGATGGTCGAGCCGGATCATGAAAAGACGCTCGAATGGTATCGGCGCGCGGCGGATAACGGATCGCAACGGGCATTGGTCATGCTGGACCATTTGGAGTTTGCCGATTCACCAATCTACAGCGGGTCGGTGGATGTCATGCAGGTCGCCGTCAGCGACGCCGCGTTGCGACTGATGGCCACCGGCATGGCGGCATCCGGAACCGGTTCGGATGCGGTCACTTTGGTTGCATCACGGCAGAGTGCCCGCCTGCTGGGGCAGACCGTCACGCCGGCGGACCTGGCGGTTGATGAATCGGCACTGCTGTCGGCGACGCCGACCGGTGATGTGGCGGTCGTAGCCAGTCAGAATGATCTGGCCTGGATAGAGGACCAGCCGGAAGACAATTTCACCTTGCAGCTTTTCAGCAGCGACAAGCGGGAGAGCGCCGAACGTGTGGCGCGTATGTTGAAGAGTTCATGGCGTGTCGCTATTTTCCCTTTCGATCGGTTCGGTTACCGCTGGTTCGGGGTGCTCGCTGGCAGTTTCGACAGTATGCAGCAGGCGACGCAGGCGAAAGACCGGCTGCTGGCCGACAACCCCATCGAGTCTCCCTGGATCCGACGGTTTCAGAATGTGCGCAAGCGGGATTGATATATCCGATAGTGACCAGCGGGTGGTCTATAGGTATCGCCCGGGCCGAGTCAACGGAATCCTTTACGCCTGACCGAGACCACCCATACAGAGATATTTCATCTCGATAAAGTCATCCATCCCATAGCGTGAACCTTCGCGGCCGATGCCCGACTCCTTGATACCACCGAATGGTGCGACCGCGGTGGAGATGATGCCTTCGTTAATACCGATCATACCGGTCTCCAGGGCCTCGGCCACGCGCCAGACCCGGCCGATGTCGCGGGCATAGAAATAGGCCGCCAGTCCGAACGGTGTGTCATTGGCCAGATCAATCGCCTCCTGCTCGGTCTTGAAGCTGAACAGCGGGGCGACGGGGCCGAAGGTCTCCTCGCAGGCAATGCGCATGTCGCGTGTGACCCCGGCCAGGATAGTCGGTTGATAGAACGTACCCCCCAGGGTATGACGCTGCCCGCCAGTCATCAGTCGGGCGCCTTTAGCCACCGCATCATCCACGTGCTGCTGCACCTTCTCCACGGCGGCTTGATTGATCAGCGGGCCCTGCTGGGAATCGCTGGTGAGTGCGGCCCCGACCTGCAGTGCGTCAACCGCCCGGGTCAGCTTTTCCGCAAACTCGTCATAGATACTCTCCTGGATCAGGAAGCGGTTGGTGCAGACGCAGGTCTGGCCACTGTTGCGGTATTTGGATGCCAGCGCACCCGCCACGGCGGCGTCGATATCGGCATCATCAAACACCAGGAAGGGGGCGTTGCCACCCAACTCCAGGGAGACCTTTTTAACCGTACCGGCGCACTGGGACATGAGCAGCTTACCGACAGCGGTAGAACCGGTGAAGGAGAGTTTGCGAACGATCGGGTTGCTGGTCAGTTCGCCACCCACTGCCACCGCGTTCTCAGTAGGCAGGACGTTGAACACACCGGGCGGTATGCCGGCCTCATCCGCCAGGGCCGCCAATGCCAGTGCGGAGAGCGGGGTGTCCGGTGCTGGCTTGATTACCACGGTACAGCCGGCTGCCATGGCCGGTGCGCACTTGCGGGTGATCATGGCGTTGGGAAAGTTCCAGGGGGTAATGGCGGCCACTACGCCGATCGGCTGCTTGATCACCACAAAGCGTCTGTCCGTTGCGTGGGCCGGGATCACGTCACCGTAAACCCGCTTCGCCTCTTCGGCAAACCACTCGATAAAGCTGGCGCCATAGGCAATTTCGCCACGACTTTCCGTCAGCGGTTTACCCTGTTCAAGACTGAGCAGTTGAGCCAGCGCCTCCTGATTGGCCATGATCAGTTCAAACCAGCGGCGCAGCAGATTACTGCGTTCCTGCGCGGTGCGTTTGCGCCAGCTTCGAAAGGCCAGCTCCGCCTGCTCGATGGCGCGTCTCGTCTCCGCTGCACCCAGCGAGGGCACCCGGGTGATCTCGCTCTGGTCTGCAGGATTGGTGACTGCAAAGGTGTCGCCGTTGTCGGCGGAAATCCACTCGCCGTTGATATAGGCCTGGTTCTTCAGAAGTTTGCTACTGGTCATCTGCTTATGCCGCCCTGGTTGTGCCGGTACTGCGGTATGGATAGTGGTTCATATTGGCACCATCGTGGAGCGGGATCAATGCCGCGTTCTACGAGTAATCGTGATGGTCAATGAACCGGTGTCGCGGTCGGATTATCTATGGCGGATCGATAACACTGCAGATATCTAATGGCAGTGTCGGTGGCATGAAAACTCTGGGTCATGCCTTGTAGTGCCAGTTTCTGCCACCAGATTGCCGGTTTTGCATGAAATGTGCTGGCCCTGATGACGGCTTCGGCGAGATGCTTGGGCGTGGCCTCGTTATAGAGAAAACCACTGGCGCTACCATGCAGCAGATTGGCTGGCGTAGCATCCGCCACGGTCTCCTGTATTGACCTTGAAGCGTGGGCAATAGGAACCGTTCCGTAACTGAGTGCACACTGTGCCTGCTGCGCCGATGGGTAGTATCGGGCGGGCATTAACAGGCAATCGCTGCTGGCCAGGATTCTGTGCCAGCGAGCCTCATCGGTAGCATGCCGCACACTGAGCCGTAGTGGAAACCGTTCGGCGTTGTCGAGCAGCGGTTGAAGTGCGGGATCTGTTGCGCCGGCGGCAGCCAGCAGGTGGATGGGCGTGTCGGCTGCCAGTATTTCCAGTAGCGCGACAATCTGCTCAGACTCGGTCGTGTCGTGCCCCGTCGCCAGATAGCCGATTAACAGATCTTGTTCATCCAGGGGCAGATCGAGCTCTGATCGCAGACGTTGCCGGTTGAGTCTTTTCAACTCGAACGATGAGCTGTCGTAATGCTGTTCCAGATGCGCATCGGTGGTTGGGCTCCAGCGCTGGTAGTCGATGCCGGAAGGGATGCCAGTCAGCCGGTCAGCGCGCTCCTTCAGCAGGGGCGCCAGTGGATGTGAGGTGTGATCATGCAGCAGCTCCTGGCGATAACCGGGGCTCGGCAGTAACAGTTCGTCAGCCATCAGAATCGCCCCTTTTTCGAATGAGAAGCGCCCCCGCATCTCCAACGCACCTGATTTCAGCAGCTCGACCGGGATCGAGAGTGCGTTGATCTGCTCGGTGTGGCAATGCTGGTGTTTCGCCTCATGCATGGAGTAGATGGTTGCCGGACGACTCCATTCGCCTGCGAGCAGAGAAACCGCCAGTGCAGTCTGCCAGCCGCAGCAGTGCAACAGGTCCGGTTGCCAGTTGATTCCCGCCTGATTGATTGCCATTAGTGCAACGATGCGGCTGAACAGGCCGAAGGGGATAGCGCTCTCTGGGCTATCATTGCCTGGCCGGTCAAACTGTCCCGGAATGTCTACCAGATAGAGGGTGATGCGCTGTCCCTGTTGACCTTGCAGAATCCGTGCTTCCGGATGACCGCCCGGCAACCTGATTCTGGATATCTGAACAAGAGAGTCTGTCTGTGAAAGCAGCGAGGCATAGGCCGGCACAATCAGTCGCACATCATGCCCTATCGCACCGAGGGCCGTGGTCAGGGTGGAGATGAATTCGGTCTGCTCACTGAAGCTGTTCAGCGCGGGTATCTCGGCTGATGCAAATAGCACTCTCTGTGGTGTCAGTGGCAGATGGTTGTTCATGGAATGAGACTTGGCGGTTGTTTATTTTCCCTTCCAGGTCGCTGAATAGCGATCATCTGTTATTGTTCATGCGCCGTTTTGGGACTAGGTACAGTGAAGGCGAGTATATACACAATTTAGGAATCAAGCGAGTTTTGGTTTTAAGTTTGTAATAAACCCCGAACTACCTGCAGCCAGGCGCTGGCGATATTGGCTCGGTTATAACCGCCGCCGCCCAGTGCCAGCACCCGTCCATTGCAGACGACCCGGGCGTATTCACCGATCCGTTTGGCCGTCTGATAATGTACTTGATGACTGAATTGCAGATGGGTGATGGGATCACCGGCAAGGCTGTCCGCACCACACTGCAGGATGATGAATTCAGGTTGGTGCCGCTCCATAAACCGGGCGATTTCCGGCCATTGGTCCAAAAAGATCGCATCCGTCGCACCAGGCGGCATCGGGATATTCAGTTTTGTCCCGCGAGCCGGTCCGCTGCCGCATTCATTTGCGCTACCGGTGCCGGGATAGAGGTAGCGGCCGTCCTCATGAACATCAACAAACAGCAGGTCCGGGTCCCGCTCAAAGGCGTAGAAAACTCCATCAGCATGGTGTGCGTCGATGTCGATATAGAGTATCCGCTTAACGCCATGTCGTTTGCGCAGCGCCTCGATGGCAACGCCGCAGTCGTTGAATACACAAAACCCGGCGGAGGATGTCCGGCTGGCGTGGTGCAGGCCGGCAATGGGTACAAACGCCTGTGAAGTATGATCCAACATGATCTCATTCACTGCATCCAGCACCGTGCCGACCACGACCAGTGCGGTTTCGAATATTCCGGGGAACACCGGTGTATCCACGTCCAGCATTCCTACACCCAGTCTGGACAGGTGCTGAACCCGGTGTACATATTCGGCGCTGTGGAATAGCCGCGCATCGTCGGCAGTGCCCTGAATCGGTGCCTTGACGGTACTGTATTCCAGCAATGGTGACCGCTGGAAGGCTTGCCAGAATGCGTTGAAACGGTCGGGCCCCAATGGATGTCCCTCACCGAAACCATAGCGTGCGAGGGCTTCACCCGCGTAGATGTACATCGTCGTCCGTCCCGGTTATCAATGTTGCCTGCGAGTTGAATGAGAATGGTATTTGCATTACGAAAACAGACGACCGAGCCAGGAGCGTTTTCTCTCCTGGGGTGCGATTTCGCTTTGATATTGACGCAATAACGCCGGCCGCTTGATCACACCCTTGAGACATTGATTGCATATCTGGTTATACAGGGCACGAGACTCCTTGAGCAGCGCCTCCTTGTCGCGAACGAAATAGTCGTTGGCACTGGAGTTGAAGGCATCGACTATATTCTGGAATCCGGCAAAGGTTTCGGCGATCACAAACTGGACGGATTCGTTGTTCAGAAAGACCAGTTCATCGATCATCTCCCGCAGTGATTTTTCCCTCTGTTTGTCCTGGTCCATCAGCCCATGCAGTTTTATTCTGAGGATGTCGCTGAATTGCTTGAAGTGGGTGATCCTGTCGTCATCAGGGGCCCGGATTGATCGATTCACCACCACTTTCAGCTGGGCAATATTTTGTATCAGGTGATAGGTGGTGAGATCGGAAATCAGGCTGCGCATTTTTTCCAGTTCCAATTCACGCTCCCGGGCAACCATGGCCTGGCTATGTGACAGCAGCGTGGCGTTGGAAAAGAGGATGGAATAGATCTTGATCCAGCCGGCCAGCTGGGTCGGACTCAGGGCGGTGCAGATACTGAGGGCGGATCGTTCCAGTTCGGCAAACTGCTTGCCGGCCGCATTCTGCATCTGTTTGTTGGATGGCTCAAATACCTCTTTCAGGCAGATCAGTTTCTCCAGGGCAATCTTGACCTTTGCCTCATGCGCTTCCGACAGCTTGTCGGCGTCGGGTGCAATCCGTTTCAGGTACTCATTGGTGAAGGCCAGTTCGGCTTCGATCATCCGGTGGCGGATGCGCATCTGTTCTTCGGCGCAGAGATATTCATCGACGAAAGTGGCCGCCAGTTTACGAAGAATGGCCGGCTCGTCGCTGTTAATCTGTTCCAGTAGATCAGTGAATATTTTTTGCGCCTTGCATGATAACGACTCGGCACTTTTGTATCGAAGAATAGACAAGATCCGGCTGGCGATTTTTTTATAACGGCTATCTGGTAACAGCTGATGTTTTTTTATATATTTCAACAGATTTATGAACGACAAATGTAGCGAAACCTGAGTCGCTACGGTGGGCTCGATACCACGCGATTTGTAGTCACTGAACAGGTTGAATTCGGATGGCTCCTGATCAATCTCCCGGCCATTTTTTCCACTCTGTTCTTCTCCCAGCATCAGCTGGACGATCTTCATCAGGTAGGGTTTGACCGAGAGGTACTTGTAATCGGTCTTCAGCAGGTTGTAGAGCTGGTTGAATTGCACGTTGAGCCGTGCTGCATTGTCGAGTGGAAAATTGCTGTAGGGTTGTAGCAGGTCAGAGATGGTTCTGCGGCCTTTTTCTATTTGAATGAGGGTATTCTTATACTCCTCAACCAGGTCGTCAGACAGTTTTTTGCTGTCGCCATGTTGCGGATTCTGTCGTATTGCAGTCAGAAAATCATCCGGCATTTTAACTGCCAGGTAGACATTGGCCGCATCCGGGCCAAATTTGTTCTTGAGCTGTTCGCCGATCTCAAAATAGTTGGCCTGGATGGACCGTTCGGGGCTGGCATTCAGCATACCTTCCAGCTCACTGATCAGTGCGGCCGCCAGCTGTTCCTGTTTGACCGAGGAGGATGACAACTTTCCCGCCGCGAGTAACCGTCGATAAGTGGACAGATAGTCAGGTGCATGCTTGATCTGATCGACCAGGCAAATCAGTCCCGGTATGTCCCGGAGATCATACTTCTCCAGCAGGGCTGCTTGCTGTGCCGATAGTTCCATGATCCTGGAATCCTCAATGAACCTTTGTATCGCACATGAGTGTTACGATTCCCGATTTACCTGGCTGGCGTGCCCGATTTTCCACTGTCTATCCAGGTTTCCGCACAGGTAGTCTGCTCGAAGTCCGATAATCCTGTATACATAGAATAGCCAGATAACGACAGTATACGGATTATATTAGACGCACTGGTTCTCAATTCTTGCCCTGATTATCCATCCGGCCCGGCGTCGATCGTATACACGCGATTAAAGCCGTGAACGCATCCAGACACCGAACACTCGAATCAAATGCGTTCCCCCTGTCAGTGCATAACGGCGACCCCTTCCACATCCGACCACCTTCGCCGCCGTTCTGCGCGACGATGTATGGGTGAAATAAAAAGTACTTTTCCTTGTAGGGGAATTTAAAGGCGTGTATCGACATTGTTAATTCTCGGCATGTGCTATTAATTAGTATAAAAAACAACTGGATAGGAGAAGTAGATGTTGTAGAATAGTTTCAACTAAAGCAATCTGTCGACCGGCCGCTATCCTAACCATCTGGCGCTAAAACCAGGGCCTTTCAGGCACAACAAACCAAGGCACTTTAACCCTTTGATTGGCGGTATGTAATGGCAAATTTCATTGATTCGGTAGACAGTCGCACACAATTGGCAGGCACCAACCGGTTGGAAGTGCTCCTGTTCAGTCTCGGTCGCGACTCTGTGACCGGAAGAGAAGAAACTTTCGGAGTCAATGTCTTTAAGGTGCGGGAAGTGATGCATATCCCGGAGATTACCCGTGCGCCGGACATGCCCTCCTCGGTAGAAGGTATGGTCAGTCTGCGCGGCAGCATGATACCCATTATCAACCTGCCGAAATTCTGTGGGGTCAATTCCGAGGAGAAGCCCAGTATCCTCATCGTTACCGAATACAACAAGAATGTGCAGGGCTTTCTGGTGCATTCGGTGGATAATATAGTGCGGCTCGCCTGGGAGGATGTGAAGGTGCCACCCAACATGATGGCCCAACAGCATGGTGGACTGGTGACGGCGGTGACGGAGTTGCCCGATAAGCGCATCGTGATGATCATGGATGTGGAGATGGTTTTAGCCAAAACCTCGGGGTTCGGTGAAGGTGAAGAGCTGTTTGAAGGTATCGAGAAACTTGATCGTGATGATATAACCGTACTTTTTGCCGATGATTCCGCCGTGGCCCGGGATCAGATTGTCAGAACCCTGAACCATATCGGCGTCAAGCATCTGAGTGCTTCAAACGGCTCCGAAGCGTGGTCCAAAATCAAGGATCTGGCGGACCGGGCAGAGGCGGCCGGGCATAAGGTAAGTGATTATATTCAGGTGATTCTCACGGATGTGGAGATGCCTGAAATGGACGGTTATGTCTTGACCAAGAATATCAAGCAGGATCCAAGACTGGCAGATATTCCGGTCATTATGCACTCCTCACTGTCCGCGGATGCCAACCAGGAGCTTGGAAAAGGCGTGGGTGCGGATGCCTATGTGCCCAAATTCCAACCGGTTGAACTGGCGGCCAAGCTGCAGGAGATTCTGAACAGTCAACCCTGATGAAGGACGAGCGAGCAGCTCGGAAACCTCATCGGGATATGGCCATAATATTTGCTAGGCGTAACGACGATGATGGATTTGATTCCTGATCATCTGCGCCTGTTCATCATGATTGGCGGGCTGCTGCTCCTGTTGTTACTGGTTGCCAGTCTGGCACAAAAATATGAACAGTATATGGCCGCCAAGCGTCTCGCAGTACGGCGTCTGATGGTCGGTGTTCAGCAGATCGAGGAAGCGCTGGAGAAGAGCCGGGGGGGTGGTTTGCCTTCCGGTGTAGGAAAATTGCTGCGCAATGAACTCCTCGCCAGATATATCACTATTCGCCAGATATTCCCCAGGCAGCCCCACATCAGTCAGCTGATCGTTCAGGCGGAAGAGCGTGCGCGGAAAGAACCTGAGGGTTCCACATCCGTTAATTCAACGGCTATCACATCGGTTGATTCGCTTAACTGCTATGTCATCGGCCTGAACGAAATTTATGGGCTGCTCGATAGTCGGACCTTTGGACGTAAGTTGGCAGTTTCCGAGCGAGCCGCCTTACAGTTGAAATTAATCGACTTTCAGCTCACCGCCGCCAGCCGTTATTACACCAAGGTCGCACTGGATTATGCGCAGACGGGCGAGTGGCCGAACGCTGTCCGGGCGGCGCGTGCACTGGACTCCTTTATCATGTCCCGGCCAAGAAGCAGCGCATTGGCCATGCAGTTGCGAAATGAGGCCAGGGAGCTGTTGCTGGCGATGGGCGGTCAACGTCTGCCGGGCGAACATCCCGTCGGCGCAGGCCACTCGCAAGATGCCTGATCCCGGCGGGATCAGGTCGGCAGCTGTTTGAATCAGGGGGCTTTACCACCGCTGTCTCCGGTTACACTACCATGTATAATCCTCGAATCCTCTCCTGGTGGATGTGCGGCGGTACATCAGACATCCGTCGCAACTATTAAAGCCTTACGCAAGGGAGCCGCCCGCCGAGGCTTTCCGGACAATATAATGCCTAGTACATTCGGATGATTACCATGCACAATCGTGATATCAAATCCCTGCTCTCCGGTGATACCACCCTCGGAAATGAAGTAACCGTTCGCGGCTGGGTACGTTCCCGGCGGGACTCCAAGGCCGGCATCTCTTTTATCAATGTCTATGACGGCTCCTGCTTCGATACCATCCAGGCGGTCGTGCCCAGTGCCTTACCCAATTACCACCGCGATGTGCTGAAAATTACCACCGGCTGTGCCGTGGAGATCAGCGGACTGCTGAGTGAATCGGCCGGCAAGGGTCAGACCTGTGAAATCCAGGTGACCGACTTGTCCGTCGTCGGTTGGGTGGATGATCCGGATACCTATCCCATTGCCAAGAAACGTCACACCTTTGAGTACTTGCGTCAGGTGGCACATCTTCGGCCCCGCACCAACGCCTTTGGTGCTATCTCGCGCGTGCGCACGACCCTTTCAAGCGCCATCCATCGTTATTTCCATGAACGGGGATACCACTGGGTCAACACCCCGATTATCACTGCCAGCGACTGTGAGGGGGCGGGTGAACTGTTCCGGGTCAGTACCCTCGACCTGAACAACCTGCCGCGAACTGTGGGTGGTGCGGTGGATTTTGAGGATGATTTCTTCGGCCGCGAGGCATTTTTGACCGTGTCCGGTCAGTTGAATGCGGAAGCCTACGCCCTGGCGTTGAGCAAGGTGTATACTTTCGGCCCCACCTTCCGGGCTGAAAATTCCAATACCAGCCGGCATCTGGCTGAGTTCTGGATGGTCGAACCGGAGGTCGCCTTTGCCGATCTACACGACAATGCCCGACTGGCCGAGGATTTTCTCAAGTATATCTTCAAGGCGGTGCTGGATGAGCGGCAGGATGATATGGCCTTTTTTGCCGAGCGGATCGACAAGGCGGCGATCGAACGGCTGGAGACGGTGATCCAGAGTGATTTTGAATACATGGACTATTCCGATGCCATCGATATTCTGCGCAACTGTGGAGAGTCATTCGAGTTCCCGGTCGAATGGGGTCTGGATCTGCAGTCGGAACATGAACAGTATCTGGCGGAGCAACATATCGGGCGCCCGGTTATCCTGATGAACTACCCGGCATCCATCAAGGCGTTCTACATGCGCATGAATGATGATGAAAAAACCGTTGCGGCCATGGACGTGCTGGTCCCGGGCATTGGTGAAATCATTGGCGGCAGCCAGCGTGAGGAGCGGCTGAATGTGTTGGATCGGCGGATCGCCCAACTCGGTATTGAGGGGGATATGAGCTGGTACCGGGATCTGCGCCGCTACGGGACCGTCCCCCATGCCGGTTTCGGTATGGGCTTTGAGCGGGTGGTGAACTACGTGACCGGGATGGAGAATATCCGTGATGCCATCCCGTTCCCCCGAACGCCCAAGCATGCGCCATTCTAGGTGCCTGTCCTCGCAGCAGTGGCCGGACAGGGGAAAGACTGCCGGACCGTCCTCTGGTTGAGCCGTCTTAGTGTTCGCTCTTGTCGTTGTTCCGCTCCTCCCGAGCGGCGACTTCGTTGATCCATTGTTGCATAAAGATCAGCAGGACCGTGTGCAGAACCGCGAGGATTATGCCAATGCTGGCCACGATGGCCAGCACTGGAAACGGCAGCAGGCTGGCGAACAGTAGCGATGCGACGAAGCAGCCGATCACCAACTGTCCGGAGCGAAATATATAACGTCGCATGAAGGGGCGGGCATGCAGCAGGTTGATGCGGCGAATCTGCGCTTTCTCAGCCTGGCCGGGATTACTCCCGAGTACCTGGTGAGGCAGTGCAAAGGGCGAATAGTATCTGGCGATTAACTGTATCAGTGAGTCGTCTTTCTGCGCCACAGGCAGACCCCGCGATCGATTTTGTCCATACCTGATTTAACTATAGTTGCGATTCATTCCGAATGGATGCGGACCGGGATTGATCAGCGATAGCAACGGATCAACGGGCGTTCGAGGTGGGATCTGCTAACCCTCGAGCCGGTGAAATGATTGCCTGTTGCTCAACTACAGCATTTTCCGCTCGGGGCGGCGTCTCCGCCACAGCGACCGGCACTACTGGTCGCACCGGCCAGCCAGCCGGCAATCGCCTCTTTCGATGGGATACCGCCGGCGTGTACCACCTGACCCTCCAGCACCACGCCGGGAGTACTCATGACGCCATATTTCATAATCTCACTAAGTTCCTCGACCTTTTCCAGGGTGACTTCCACCCCGGCGCTCCGGGCTGCCTCATCGATCAGTCGAAGGGTGGTTTTGCAGTTGGCACAACCGGTGCCGAGTACCTTGATTGTTTTCATCGAAGCTCTCCGTATGGGAAATTAAAGTTTAAAAGTAGTGATCTGTGTCAGATCAGCAGATTGAACAGGTAGCCAACCACCAGGATGCCGCTGGCGACCACGCCGACGAAGGTGGCGATCAGCGGCAGCTTGAGCACCTTGCGCAGGATCAGTATCTCCGGCAGCGAAAGGGCGATCACGCTCATCATGAAGGCCAGGGTAGTGCCGAGGGCGGCGCCTTTGCCGATCAGCGCCTCCACCACCGGGATGACGCCGGCGGCATTGGTGTACATGGGCACGCCCATCACCACCGCGGCAGGTACCGACCACCAGGCTTCCTTACCCATGAATGAGGCCATGAAGTCCTCCGGCACGTAGCCATGGATGGCGGCGCCGACCGCGATGCCGATCAGGATGTAGGGCCAGACCTTGACCACAATCCCCTTAACATGCTGCCAGCCGGACTGGAATCGTGCCTCCCAGTTCATGCCGGCGGCGTTGAACGGTATGTTGTTGCCGGCCTGGATATCCCGCACCCAATCCTGCAGGTATTTCTCCATGCCCAGTCTGCCGATCAGCAACCCGGCGAAGATCGCCACCGCCAGCCCAAGACCGAGATAGAGCGCTGCCACTTGCCAGCCAAACAGGCCGAGTAGCAGCGCCAGGGCGATCTCGTTCACCATCGGTGCAGAGATCAGGAACGAGAAGGTGATACCCAGGGGCACGCCGGCGGAAAGAAAGCCGATAAACAGCGGTACCGCCGAGCAGGAGCAGAAGGGGGTGACGATGCCGAGCAGTGCCGCCAGGCTGTTTCCCAGTCCCAGGCGTCTGCCCGCCAGCAGGGCGCGGGTGCGCTCCGGGGCGAAGAAGGTCTGGATAATACCCATCAGGAAGACGATGCCGATCAGTAGTAGCAGCACCTTGGGGGTGTCGAAGCTGAAAAAGTGGATCGCCTCTCCAAGATGGCTGGACCGATCCAGGCCGGTCAGGGAAAGCATCAGATCGGCAAAATCGGTGAGGTGAAAATAGGCCAAAAACCAGACCGGCACGGCAACGGCCAGTCCGGTTAACCAGGATAGTGTGCTCGGCGCGGGGCTCTGCTGAATTGTTTCCGGGGTTGTATCGTTCACTATAAAGTCTCCAAACAGTTATGCCACCGCAGTGGTCTTTACTCTGAAGACGATGGGGAACGCCAAAGGATGCAGGTTTTTTTTGTCCACGGAAGGACGTATCCGGCGAAGCACAGGGAAGTGCGGGGCGGATTTGTTTTTCGCGGTGTCGCCGCTATGGTTTAGGGGGTGGTGTACGTGGAGTGAAGCAGCAGACCTTGCCGGCCTCGTCATAAAGCACCTGGCAGGCCGACTTCAGGTGGGATTTGAGGCGTCGGCGTGCGCGCTGGATGCGTGACTTGGCACCCGCGGGGGTGAGGCCCTTCAGGCGGGCGTATTCGGTCTGGCTGATGCCCTCGATATCGCACAGGGTAATTATCTCGCTGTCCGCCGGTGCCAACTCGCTGAGGGCGCGGGGCAGGCATTGGCTAAGATCATCCACCACCGGTGACTCTACAGTCGGCGGGACGGGCAGATCGCTGTCAATTGTTCCGTGTGGCTTACGGCTGCGGTGATAGTCGATCAGGCGATTCTTCGCCACCCGAAACAGCCAGGCGCGGCTGTTCTTCAGCGCGCAGAAGCGACTACCCTCGGCCAGCGCCTTGAGGAAGGTATCCTGCAGCAGATCTTCGGCCAGCGCTGTATCCTGCAGCCGGTTACGTAGATAGTGCCGCAGTTCGGCTTCATGGTTGGCCCAGGCGGTCAGGACGCAGTTCATGGGTACAGTGATTTCTCCAATATCTATCGGCGAAGTAGCGGCGCACGGTTCAGCGGGCGCCGGTGAGAGCATTATATGGTACAGCTTCGTCCGCCGCTTTCCGACCCCCGGATGATCTGCTGTTTTTGGTTTGCGGGGGTAGGGCGAAACCTGTCCGTCGAGCCCCGGCATCCGCCGGGGCCGTCATTTTCAGAGCAGCAGAATGCCCAGCACGCCGGTCAGCAGGGTGTAGATCCAGCTGTTATCCGGGGTGGGATCAATTCGCTGTATTGCTCCCCAGGGACCTTCGAAACCATCCGGTTCCACATAGCGGACGCGGAAATAGCGTACCTGCCCGGAAACCGGCTGCAAGACCCATTGCGGTTCACTGAGTGACTCTTCCTGCAGTAGTTCGGTAAATGCCGGATCGGCCGCCAGTTGCACCTGGTAACGCTGTCCCGCTATACCAGAGCGCCAGCTGGTGGTGATGCCGGACTCTGTCACCGTCATCCGGGCCTCCGGCTTGTCCGGCATCGGTTTTATCTCCCAGTGCCTGCTGTGGCTCACGGGACCCTGTTCCCGGGCGGTATTGATTGAATACAACCGCCAGTAGTAGTGACCCGGCGCTTTCAGATCCGCTGTCTGGAATTGTGTGGTGGCGAGGTCGCCCTGATCGATCAGCAGGTGATCGAATGTCGGATCAGTCGCGATCTGCAGCCGGTAAGCGACCGCATCAGAGGAGGCGCTCCACTTCAGGCCAGGCTGTTCGCCCCGGAACAGCCGGCCGTCACTTGGTGACAGCGGGATGGGCGGTTGTGGACGGGCATCCAGATTGAACTGTTGAACCCGGTTGAGCCCTTCAAGCCCGATATCATCAATGCCGCGGACCCGAAAATAGTAACGGCCATCCGGGAGATCGGGCAGGGGAGCGCGTGCGGCAGTCACCTGCTGTTGCCAGAGTGGTGAGATGAAATCCACCTGTTCTGATATTTCCGCGCGATAGCCCTGGGCGTTATCCAGGGCCTGCCAGGTGATCGGCCAATTCAGCTGTTCAATTTTCACCGGTTGTTCGTCGATGGCCGGAGGTGGCAGCAGTTTGCGTGGGGGCAAGGGTGGTTTGCCGGTCTCGACCCGGGTACCGAAATTGGCTGGCAGCAACTTGGTCTGTTGTTCGCCCGAGACCGCCACGTTACCCTCCAGTACTTCAAACGTGGACGCTTGGGCCCGTTGGCTGTTGGAGAGCCGGTACTTGGTCCCGCGCACCGCGCTGATGGCGGATGGGGTGTGGATCTCGAACCGGCTGCCCGGTCCGCTGGCCGGGGTAATACGGGTATCGCTCCGACCATCAATCAGGTGCAGACGTGAGTCCACCATGCCGGTCTCGCCATAGGCCGACAGGTGATCGAAGCGGATGGTGCTTTCGGCGTGCAGGGTGATTAGCGACTGGTCGGCAAAACGCACCGCGATGTTGCTCTCCGGTCCTGTCTCAAGCCGGTCCCCCAGGGTAATACGGGTGCCGGGAGTGATGTCCTGCCGGCGCGTTCCATCCGATTTGATCAATACCACTGCTCCCCGTACCGCAACGACCTCGGCGTGAGCGGCGTTCACCCTGATCCACTCCATCGGGACCTTGACCCGGGTGCCGGGTTGCATGCGCCTGGGATTCTTGATGTTATTGATCTGCTGAAGCCCTTTCCAATAACTGACCTTATGCAGGTACTTTTGACTAAAATTCCACAGGTTGTCGCCGGTTACCACGGTATAGACCCAATCCTGTGAAGTGGCGTTTCCCGCAGAAATCAGCAGACAAATTCCGACGAGTCCGACCCACCATCGGTTCTCTCTCCCTGTATGCCGCATACCTCTCCCCTTAATACCGGATTAATCAACGCATTTTATTGTTACTTAACGGATAATTTTATCTCCTGCGCAGGAAGATTACCCGCTGTACCCGGGTAATTATCCAGATTATTCACTTGATGGATAGCCTGAACGAATGCGCATGAAACAGTGGAGTAACTGTCGGGTGCTGACAGCCGGAAACGGCTACGGAGTAAACAGTAACAGCGAGATGAATCTCGCGGCCGGTCTGGTTGCTGTTATCGACCAATATCGACCGGAGTAAACTCCACCCGATCCGGGGCGCCATCGGCATACAGCCAGACGGGACGATCCTGATCCGAAGACCGGGGCAAGGCAATCAGGGAGCAGGAAACTGTGGCGAATCCGGTTGGCAGATCCATGTTCATGGCGGCATGGGGGTTAGCCAGATCGGTATTCAACCGTCCGGCGAGCAGTTGTATCCATTCGCTCCACTCATGTTGTTCCGGAACCGGTGTCTTGGCCGATTTGAACAGGGGGAGCCAGAACCGGATACGCGGATGGCTGGTATCATCCAGCTCCCTGGAGGTGAGCATGTGCAGGCCTGGTTCTATCTGGAAATGCTCCAGTCGATCGCGCGCTTGACTCTCCCGATTACGCAGCCAGAAGCAGGTATTCCGGTCTCCGATAAACAGGTTGAAGGCGCGGTAGTGATCGGCTGTTACGGGCTGCAACGCACGCAACGCCCGCTCCGCCGTCGGGTGCTGCAGCGCCTGCAGTACCAGGTCGCCGCGACTCTTTTTGCCCGCCATCGGACCCAGGGTGCCGTCCCGGTTCATGACTGTCGCCACCACACCTTCCCGGTTCATCCCCAGCCAGGTGCCGCCACCCAGATAATCCAGGCCGGCCGTCACCTCCGGTTGTGCCGGCCAGTGGTGGTCAGGGGGGGCCGAGGGGCGGTCGCGCATCTCATCGCGATTGCCGGCCAGCATCAGCGGCCAGCGCTGTCCGGGTTGAAACAGGATTACCAGGGTGCACATGGTGGCGTCTTTCACTTCAAATAGGGTTTAAAGCTGAAAGTATGGATAATGACGCCATGCATAACAACCCGCTGATCCCGCCCATCCTGTTTCTGCTGCGAATGTCCCCTGAAGGGGTGAGTGAGCACGCGCTGATTAAACAGTTGCAGCAGCAGGCCGAATCCTTTGCCGGGACGGCGCAAAGCGGTGATCTGGCGCTATTTCAAAAACACTTTCTGGTCATGAATGCACTTTATCAGTTGCGGGATGTGCTGCTTGAAGAGGGCATTGTGTTGCTCATCGATCCGCTGTTGATTCGTCTGGTAGAAACAGGGGATGAGGATGACTGCTATTCCTCAGACCTGGCCCGGGATGAGCCGTTGCGTCGCTACTATCTGGACTGGAATAATCTGCATCAGACATCAGCGTCCGATGTGGCCGCGCTGTTGCAGGGGTTCTGGGATCGGTATTACGCCGTAGATCGTCAGGCCGAGGCGCTGACCCTGCTCGGGTTGGCGCAGTGCGAGGCGCCCTCATGGCCCGTGATACAGCGCAGCTATCGTCAACTGATCGCCCGGCATCATCCCGACAAGGGTGGTGCGCAAGATCGCTTTATCGCGATCCGCGAGGCCTATGAACTGCTCCGACAGCTCCACGCCGGCTCCGGTTAGTCTGTTTCTAACGGTGTAGGAGGCCCGCCCCGGGACAAATGCGCAGCGGCATAACTTATACGGATATGGCACTCACCGGGTGGTCGGCCTGACGTCGAGACCTCGTCGCCACTCAGATTCCCATTTCCCGTTTAACCCGGCTGAAGGCCTCGATGGCGAATGCCAGGTCTTCGGGCGTGTGGGCGGCCGAGATCTGGGTACGGATGCGTGCCAGTCCCTGCGGCACCACCGGATAGGAGAAGGCCACCACATAGATCCCCTGATCCAGCATGCGCTGGGCAAATTCAACCGCTTTTGGAGCATCATAGAGCATGATCGGTACAATCGGGTGGCTGCCTGGCAACAGGTCGAAACCGGCCTGCTCCAGGCCGTTGCGAAACAGATGGGTATTCTGCTCCAGCTGCTCACGCAGTTCACCGGAAGCTTCCAGCAGATCGAGGGCGGCGATGGCACCGGCCACCACCGGCGGCGCGACGGTATTGGAGAAGAGGTAGGGGCGTGAGCGCTGGCGCAGCAGTTCGATGATCTCCCGGCGGCCACTGGTGTATCCGCCACTGGCCCCTCCCAGGGCCTTGCCGAGGGTGCCGGTGGTAATATCCACCCGGTCCATACAGTCGCAATATTCATGAGTGCCGCGCCCGGTCTCGCCCACGAAGCCGACAGCGTGGCTGTCATCGACATGGACCAGGGCAGTATAGCGCTCCGCCAGGTTGCAGATCTTGTCCAGCTGGGCGTAATAGCCGTCCATGGAGAAGACCCCGTCGGTGGTGATCAGCTTGAAGCGTGCGCCGGCGGCATCCGCCTGTTTCAGCTGATGTTCCAGATCGGCCATGTCGTTATTTATATAACGGTAGCGCCGCGCGCGGCAGAGTCGAACCCCATCGATTATGGAGGCGTGGTTGAGTTCGTCGGAAATGACTGCATCCTGCTCGTTCAGCAGGGTTTCGAACAGGCCGCCGTTGGCATCGAAGCAGGAGGGGTAGAGGATGGTGTCCTGCATGCCAAGGAAACTGCTCAAGCGCTGTTCCAGGGTCTTGTGAATGGTCTGGGTGCCACAGATAAAACGTACCGAGGCGAGACCGTAGCCCCAGGTTTCCAGCCCTTGTGCCGCTGTCTCTCGGATGGCCGGGTGCTGGGCCAGTCCCAGATAGTTATTGGCGCAGAGATTGAGGATCTCTTTGCCGCTGTTTACCGAGACACGGGCGCCCTGAGGGGAGGAGATGACCCGTTCGTCCTTATACAGACCGGCTTCGCGAATCGTGTCGAGCTGCTGCTGCAGATATTGCTGAAATTGTCCGTACATACTGTTGCCTACGCTTCCCAGTTCAGTATCACTTTACCCGACTGACCCGACAGCATGGCGTCGAAGCCGGCCTGAAACTCCGTGTAGTGATAGTGATGGGTGATGATGGGTGAAATGTCCAGGCCCGCCTCGATCAGCACCGACATCTTGTACCAGGTTTCGTACATCTCCCGGCCATAGACCCCTTTGATGGTGAGCATGTTGAAGATCACCGTGTTCCAGTCGATCCGAGTCTCGTCACCGACAATGCCCAGCAGGGCGATCTTGCCGCCATGACACATGTGGGCAATCATCTGGTTGAAGGCGTCGGCATTGCCGGACATCTCCAGTCCCACATCGAAACCTTCGGTCATGTGCAGCTCCCGTTTCACATCCTCCAGGCTCTCCTTGCGCACATCCACCGTGCGATCCGCGCCCAGCCGTTGAGCCAGCTCCAACCGCCAGGGATTGACGTCGGTAATCACCACATGCCGGGCTCCGGCATGCTTGCAGACTGCCGCGGCCATGGCGCCAATCGGCCCGGCGCCGGTAATCAGCACATCCTCCCCCAGCAGATCGAACTGCAGGGCGGTGTGTACCGCATTACCGAAGGGATCAAAGATGGCCGCCACATCCAGGTCGATGCCGGGGCGATGCTCCCAAACGTTGGACATGGGCAGTGCCAGGTACTCGGCGAAGGCGCCAGTACGGTTGACGCCGATACCGCTGGTGTGGGCACAGAGGTGACGGCGGCCGGCCATGCAGTTACGGCAGCGTCCGCATACCACATGTCCCTCGCCGGAGACGATCTCCCCGGGGCTGAAATCAATCACGTTGCTGCCCGTTTCGACAATTTCACCGACAAACTCATGACCCACCACCATCGGAACAGGAATGGTTTTCTGTGCCCAACTGTCCCAGTTGTAAATATGGATGTCGGTGCCGCAGATGGCGGTGCGCCTTATCTTGATCAGTACATCGTTGATACCGATCACCGGCCGGGGAACCTCCTGCAACCAAATACCCTGCCTGGCCTCAGTTTTTACTAGTGCCTTCATTGTCGTCATGATGAAAACCGTCAACTCTCCGATACAAGGGATAAGTGTATGCCATCAGCGAATACTGGTGTTGTTTATGTATGCACCATAGGTGGCGACATCATTGTTGTAAACTGAATGATATTGATGAACAGCCCGGTCAATAACCTGTTTAATCGTGGGCAATTGTTATCAAATTGTGACGTTTGGGTGATGTCAGTCTAATTCGTTTTGTGCATAGTCTCTTCCATACTTATGTATAGACAACTTCACCTCCATGGGAATACCAGTATGCTGATTAAAAAGCCCGAGACTATTAAATCTTCTGAGATCACCGATCAGGCTATCTACCTGAAGCGCAGGCAGTTTATCCAGGGTAGCGGGTTACTGGGGATCGGAGTGGCCGCTTCGATAGCAGGGCTACCCTGGGTGAATAGCTCCTGGGCCGAAGAGCTGCCCCGGCAACGGTTTTCCGATCTGGGTCAGAGTTCCTTCAGCAGCGATGAGAAACTGACGGATTTCGATGATGCCAGCAGCTACAACAACTTCTACGAATTCGGCACACGCAAGAGTGATCCAAAGGAGCATGCCCAATCTTTTGTTCCTCGCCCCTGGTCGGTGACGGTGGATGGGGCCTGTGATAAACCCGGCACTTATGACCTGGAGGATTTCCTGCGCCCACATGCTTTGGAGGAGCGTATCTACCGGCTGCGTTGTGTTGAGGCCTGGTCGATGGTGATCCCCTGGGTGGGATTTTCGCTGGGAGATGCGCTGAAGCGCTTTCAGCCCACCTCCAAGGCCAGATATGTGGCCTTTTATACCCTGCACGATTCGGAACGGATGCCCGGGCAGAAGCGCCGGGTATTGGAGTGGCCCTATCGTGAAGGACTGCGCATGGACGAGGCGATGCACCCGCTGGCGATGCTGGCCGTTGGCATGTATGGTGCCGAGCTGCCGAATCAGAACGGTGCGCCGCTGCGCCTGGTGGTGCCCTGGAAGTACGGCTTCAAGAGTATCAAGTCGATTGTCCGTATCAGTTTTACCGAGGAGCAGCCGGTCTGCACCTGGAACCAGGTGCAGCCGTCGGAATACGGTTTCTACTCCAATGTAAACCCCCAGGTGGATCACCTGCGCTGGAGCCAGAAGAAGGAGCGGCGCATTGGCAACTGGCTGAAGCAGGAGACCCTGATGTTCAACGGCTATGCCGACCAGGTGGGCTCGCTTTACCGCGGCATGGATCTAAAAAAATATTTTTAATCGGAATCAGACGGCATGACGCGTGCACAGATCATTACCCGGCTGGTCAAGCCGGCGCTGTTTTTCCTGCTGCTGGTGCCGTTGGTGCTGCTGGTGCAGCGAGGTATTGCCGATACTCTGGGGGCCAACCCGGTGGAGACCATCACTCATGAGACCGGGCTCTGGGCGCTACGCCTGCTGCTGCTCACCCTGGCCATTACGCCGCTCTGCCGGGTCACGGGGATCAATGAGTTCGTCCGGTTGCGGCGCATGATCGGGCTGTTCAGCTTTCTCTACGCGCTGCTCCATTTCACCACCTATGCCGTGCTGGACCACAGTTTCGATGTTGCCGCCATTCTGGCCGATGTGGTGAAGCGTCCCTATGTGACGTTGGGTTTCAGTGCCTTCCTGCTGCTGGTTCCGCTGGCGGCCACTTCGCACAGCCGGATGATCCGGCTGCTGGGCGGCCGACGCTGGAAGCGGCTGCACCGACTGGTGTATCTCTGTGGTCTGGGCGGGGTGTTGCACTATCTCTGGCTGGTCAAGGCGGACACCCTGTCGCCGCTGCTCTATCTGGCGCTGTTCCTGGGGCTGATGCTCTTCAGGATACCGGCCAGGGCTCAGGCGGGAGTGGGTGACCTGTTACATAAAATCTCTCCGATTCAACGCCAACAGCGGTTGCAGAAAGAGGAGCGGTGATGAATATCCAAACAGTGACCCGATCATGGATGCTGGTGGGAATATTGTTGGCCGGTGACCTGGCCGCCGAAACGTTGCAGATCGCCAGTGGCGACCGGCGGGTTAATCTGGTTGAACTCTACACCTCCGAAGGGTGCAGCAGCTGTCCGCCGGCGGAGGCCTGGCTGAATGGATTTCTTAAGGACGACCAACTCTGGAACAGCATGATCCCGCTCGCCTTTCATGTGGACTATTGGGACTACATCGGCTGGAAGGACCGTTTCGCCCAGGCACGTTTTTCGGATCGCCAATACCGTTATCAGCAGGAGGGAGGTATTCGTACGGTCTATACACCGGGTGTCTTGATTAATGGTGAAGAGTGGCGGGATTGGTTTCGCCAGCGTCCCGCGGCAGCGGATGAGACCGCTGGTGCGTTGGCACTGGAAGTCTCCGATAGCAGCGTCTCGGCCCGGTTTGCACCGGTGGATAAACCGGTCGGTGGGTTGCGCCTGCATCTGGCTATACTGGCTTTCGGCCTGACCAGCGAAATAGCGGCCGGTGAGAATCGCGGGCGCCAACTGGCACACGAGTTTGTAGTAGTCGGTATGAGTGCAAGCGACTCGCTGGATTCGAATTGGCAGACTCGACTACCCAAAATCAGGCCGACCGGTGCCAAACGCCATGCCCTGGTCGCCTGGGTCAGTAAACCGGATAGTCAGCGCCCGCTTCAGGCGACAGGTGGCTGGTTGCCGGCAAAACCGGGCGGATAGCGATCAGACCAGGCTGCCGGATCGCGGCCAAACCATTCAACCCGCTAATCTTTTGCTCGGACTTATGAGGCTTGACCCTATTCCCCCCGGGAAACAAATACCACTGGGATAATGTGCTATTGCGCCGGGTGACCGGCCCCTATGGTATCATCTGCAACAAACCTGGAGCGGGAAAGTGTAATGCGAGATGCCGTAGCTGCTGTACTGGTACATGGTGAAGAGGTGTTTGTGATCAAACGCCAGGATTATCTGCGCGCCTTTCCCGGCTATTATGCCTTTCCCGGAGGCAAGGTGGATGATGAGGATGCCGGTTTCAGCTACAGCCATCCGCATATTGCCGGCTTCAAACCGGAGCGCATTCGGGCGCTGATTCGGGAACTGAAGGAGGAGCTCGGTTTCGATCTGGAGCAGGCCCTTGAGCGGGATCAGGTGGAGCGGGTCGAACTGATGGGTGTCGCCATCACGCCGGCATTTGAACATGTTCGCTTCCACGCCCACTATTACAAGATTGTGCTGAAATCCAAGCTGGCGTTTCGTCCCGACAGCAATGAGATTGCCTGGTCCGAGTGGCTGCACCGGGAGGCATTTCTGGAACGCTATGAGTCCGGTAAGGGGTTAATGGTGATACCGGTCATGCGCACAGCGCGTGCATTTGCGGAAGACCTGACAACCAGCGTAATCGAGCCGTTCAATCTTGAATATGATGAAAAGCGCGAACTTGCCTATCTGGAAATGATACGGGGCCTTGGATATATCCCAACCCGGTCAAACACCCTGCCACCGGCCGAATATACCTATGCACTGATCCTTGGCGACGACAATAGGCCGCGCTATCTGGTAGACCCGGCTCCGGCCTCAGATGAGGTGCTCGGGTTGATGTTCAATACCCTGAAGCGCTATCCGGTGGATGGTATCCTGATTACCCACCACCATCGCGACCACCACGAACGGTCCCCTGAAATCGCCCGTCGACTGGGTCTGCCCATTCTCTGCTCCCGCAAGACCCGGGAGCGTCTCCTGGCGTGTAATGGCGCTGACTACCTGGATGAAATCGAGATCATTCACGTGGAGGAGGGAACCCGGCTGACGCAATGGCTGGGTCGGGATGTGCACTGCTATGAACTGCCGGGACACGATGACGGTATGATCGGCCTGGCACCGACCGATATGTCCTGGTTCTTTGTGGCCGACCTGGTGCAACCACTGACCACCGTGGTGATCCCCGAGCCGGAAGGGAACATGCAAGACTATTTTGATACCCTGCAACGGATTATCGATCTGCAACCCAGGGCCATCGTCTCATCCCACGGCATTCCCATCGGCGGCACCCACCTGCTGGAGAAGACCCTGCGGCATCGCCAGGAGCGGGAGGGGCAGATCCGCTCCCTGCTGGAACAGGGAGATGACCTGGATCAGATAGTGAAGAGGCTCTACCGTGGCATCAACCAGAAGCTGATACCATTGGCCGAGCAGAACGTCAGGCAGCATCTGCGCAAGCTGGGGCTCAGGGTATAGATCCGTTTTTAATGGATTGACCTTCCCGGCATCTGTTTTTTTGAAACCGGGGGAATTTGCGTGGCTACAATGGAAAACATGCCCTACAGTGAACTGGAAATCGGTACCACCGCCAGTTTCAGTAAGTCCCTCACCGAAGATGATTTGGTGCTGTTTGCCCGGATCTCCGGCGATGTCAATCCGGTGCATCTGGACGAAGCCTTTGCCCGGGATACCCCGTTCAAGGGGCGCATCGCCCCTGGCATGTGGACCGGTTCGGTGATCTCCGCCGCCGTGGCCACGGTGCTTCCCGGGCCCGGCTCCATCTATCTGGAGCAGAGCCTGCAGTTTCGCCGCCCGGTCAGACCGGGTGATGAGATTACCGTGCAGCTGACCGTGACCGGCAAGCTGGATAACGCCAAACGCCACGTTGCCCTGGATTGTCAGGTGCACAACCAGGACGGCGTGCTGGTGGCCAAGGGGGATGCCCGGGTGATTGCACCGGAAAGGAAAGTGCAGCTGGAGCCGCCGGTGCTGCCGGCGATCCGGATTGGTTAACAACACAGGGTGTCGCTGCGCGACGTTGTTTGAACGGGGGTCCGTCCCTCCCCATACAGGTGTCAATGCAATTTTCACCAGTAGGGGCCTGCCCCTATCCTTGGTTCCTTCAGCCTTGTGCCGCCGTGAGATAAGATGGACCCGCAAGCTTTGCCCATGCTACATAACACACAAAACAGTGGTACTCAGGGCACTTCAGCCAGCCAATCCACACTCTCCCCATCCCCGATCTCAACCAGACGATTCGGTAGCCGGCAGGGGGCGCCGTTGATCCAGGCCGGATAGGCCGGCTCCCAATCGTTCAGCAGGCCCCGGGCCTCCACCTGCGGGTGGTGCTTGGCCTGATCCAGGGTGGGAATGGTCTCAAAGCAGCAGTCCACATCACCCAGCAGTTGCTGCCAGTGTTCCAGGGGTTGGGAGAGAAATAGTTCTCTTAACTCGTTAATCAGGGCGGTCTGCGGCATGTTCTCCAACTGCCGGGGTATCCAGGCGGGGCGATCCACCGCTTCACAGAAGGCGCGCCAGAATTTAGCCTCCAGTGGCGCCAGGGCGAGAAACTGGTTGTCTGCCGTCGCGTAGATGTTGTAACAGGCAGCCCCACCGTTCAACAGCAGTTGTTCGCGTTGCAAGCCTGCGTTCTCTTCGGCTTCGCTCAGTCCCAGGTATTGCCACGCCATGGCTGAATCGAACAGGCTGATATCAATGAACGCCCCCTTGCCGCTCTTCACCCGCCCCAGCAGGGCCGACTGGATCGCCGTGACCGCCTGCATGGCGCCGGCATGATCTGCCAGTGGCGGAAAGATGATCATCGGCTGTGACAGGGTGCCGGTGGCGCTCAGTGCGCCACTGGCCGCGCAGTAGGTGAGGTCATGACCGGCGTGGTCGCGGTAAGGACCGTTCTGTCCGAATCCGGAGAGGGCGCAATGGACCAACTGCGGATTGAGCAGTTCCAGCCGCGTACGGTCGAAACCGAGGCGATCCATTACGCCGGGACGGAAGGATTCCAGTAGTACGTCGGCCTGTTTCAGGAGTCGGCTCAGTTCAGCCTTGCCCTGATCCGATTTCAGATCCAGCCTGACTACCCGTTTACCGCGATTCAGGTGTCGATAGAGCGCCGACGGGGTCGCGTTGTCCGAGAGCATGAAATTACGCATCGGATCACCACGTGGCGGCTCCACTTTGATTACGTCGGCGCCGAGGTCGGAGAGCATCCGGGTGGCAAAGGGGCCGGGAATATACTGGGACAGATCCAGTACCCGATAGCCGGCAAGAAAACTTTGGTTTTTCATCGCGCTATTTTGCCAGAAAAATGAAGATTAGCCTGTACTTTTATTGAAATAATGCGGTTTGCAAGCTCACCGGCATCCTACTCAAACCGTTGTCGCCCGAGATCACGACGAAATCAGTAGGGCACCATGCTCAATCAGCGGGGTGGCGTTGAACTGCAGCAGGAGCGGAGTACAGCGACGCGTATCGTGGTCGATCGGTGCGGTTGGTTCCGCTCACCGGCCACTTGTGCGAAAACGACTCCGATCAGTCGTATTGACGGATATCGTCAATTACCTTGCCGTCATTGGGCAGGGCGTCGCGCGGCAGGCACTCTGTCTCTCCACGTACTTTGCAGATATCCCGGATACTCTCGGCAATCGCCTTGTCGAGGTCAGGCGAGGTGGTCTCCGCTTCGTACTGCAGGGTGATCTGATCGGCCTCATTGACCCAGTCGACTACCAGTCGCGCCTTACGGATCTCCGGGTGCCGTTTGATGACCCTGTTCACCTGCTCCGGATGGATGAACATGCCCCGCACTTTGGCGGTCTGATCGGCGCGTCCCATCCAGCCCTTGATGCGACGGTTGGTGCGGCCACAGGGACTGATCCCGGGCATGATGGCGGACAGATCACCGGTGGCGAAGCGGATCAGCGGATAGTCCGGGTTGAGGCTGGTGACGACCACTTCGCCCACCTCGCCATCTTCTACTGGCTCGCCGGTACCGGGACGGACAATCTCGACATAGACGCCTTCATCGATTATCAGGCCTTCCATCGCCTCGGTTTCATAGGCGATAACGCCGAGATCGGCGGTGGCGTAACACTGCAACACCTGTATGCCCCTATTTTTGAATCCTTCACGCAACGGGGCAGGGAGTGCCTCGCCCGAGACCAGCGCTTTTTTCAGACTGCTGACATCCGCGCCCATCTCATCGGCTTTTTCCAGAATTATTTTCAGGAAAGAGGGGGTGCCCACGTAGCCGTCCGGTCTGAGGTCGGCGATGGTCTGCACCTGCAGTTCGGTCTGGCCAACACCGGCGGGGATGACTGAACAGCCCAGGGCGTGTGCACCGCTATCGAGCATGGCGCCAGCCGGCACGAAGTGGTAGGAGAAACAGTTGTGGATCAGTTCTTCGGTTCTGAAGCCGGCGGCAAACAGGGCGCGTGCAAAACGCCAGAAATCCTGACGTTTGGAACCCGGCTCATAGATCGGCCCTGGAGAGGCAAACACGTAGGCAAGCTGGGGTGACTTGACAGCGGCCATGCCACCAAAGGGACGGGAGCTCTGCTGCAACTCGATCAGTGCCGATTTACGCGTGAGTGGTAGCTGAGCGATCGCCTCTGCGGAGGTGATACTGGCGGGATCAAAATCAGCCAGGATTCTGCCGTAGGCCGGAGCCTCAACTTTGGCGTGGGCGACCTGGGCGGCGACGGCCTTGATCAGCGACTGCTGACGTGTCCGTGGATCCTGGGTTTCCAGTTCGTCGTAATAGTTAGTCATGGCACTACCTGCCCTTATCTGTTTTGTTTTGCCGATCAAGGACAAACGAAAGACACATTTGCCTCAGGGTGATTGTGGTTGTGTGGCAGAACACCAGGTCGCGAGCCACAACGAACAGCCTTGGTGGAATAGGTCGCGACCAGTAGCCGCCACGCCAATACGGGTTACGACAGCCAGCGCTTGCGACGGCGATAGTTCTTCACGTCACGGAAGCTCTTGCGCCCCTCGGTGGAGATGCCCAGGTAGAACTCCTTGACGTCCTCGTTTTCGCCCAGTTCCTTGGCGTTGCCTTCCATCACCACACGGCCGTTCTCCATGATATAGCCGTAGTCGGAATAGCGTAGGGCGACGTTGGTATTTTGTTCCGCCAGCAGGAAGCTGACGCCTTCATTCTGATTCAGTTTTCTGACGATCTCAAAGATCTCTTCCACCAGTTGCGGCGCCAGACCCATGGAGGGTTCGTCCAGCAGGATCATCTCCGGTTGTGCCAGCATGGCGCGACCGATGGCGCACATCTGCTGTTCACCGCCGGAGGTATAACCGGCCTGACTGCTGCGTCGTTCGCGCAGTCGGGGAAAATAGTTGTAGATCATTTCGAGACTCTGGGCGATCGCCTTGCGACCGTCGCGGCGGGTGTAGGCGCCGGTCAGCAGATTCTCTTCAATGGTCAGATGTTCAAAACAGTGACGCCCTTCCATCACCTGCACGACACCGCGTTTGACCAGGTCCGATGGATTCAGGCTTTCAACCGCCTCACCCTTGTAGAGGATGTTGCCCTTGGTGACATCGCCACGCTCTGCACCGAGCAGATTGGAGATAGCCTTGAGGGTGGTGGATTTACCGGCACCGTTGGCACCGAGCAGGGCGACAATGCCACCTTTCGGTACCTCCAGGGAGACACCCTTGAGCACCAGAATGACGTGATCGTAGATCACCTCGATGTTGTTGACCTCTAAAAAGGCATGTGCGTTGTCAGTCATGCTGTGCCTGTTCGTTCTCAATATGTTGGGAGATGTCCCCGCAGCCTGGATGGCTGCGGGGACCTCGTTCGGCGGATCAGGTCCACCGATTACCGCGATCAGTTACAAGCGCGGGGAGTGATGCCTTTCTCTTTGGCGTAAGCCGCCGCGGACTCCTTGTACATGACGTCAAGCATCTCGTTGTTGGGCTGGATCCAGTCGGTAATGGCCTTCCATTGCTTGCCATCCCATTGGGTAATCTTGGCGCGACCTTTACCCAGATGATCCGCACAACTCAGCTTGATGGGGTCAAACAGACCCTCGGCACCGATGGCCTTCAGGCGTGCTTCATCAATGTCGAGACGATCCAGTGCCCACTGCACCTGTTCGCCCGTTACCGGCTTGTTGCCAAACTCGTTCATGGCGCCCTGCAGGGCCTCGGCCAGAAGAACGGCGCTCTGCAGACCCCGGTTATAAGCCACTTCACCGATACCGGCTTCAGAATCGGCTGAACCCTTACCGTTAGCGTAGAGCACCTGCTTAATCATCTTGTGCACATCAAAGTCGGCACCTACGCCATTGAACTGCAGGGATTTATAACCCACAGCGGCCTTGCCGGCCGGCACCATATCGACATCGTTACCTGACCACCAGATACCGATAAACTTTTCACGTGGGAAGTTGACGGCTGCGGCCTCTTTGATGGCGGTGGCGTTCATCACACCCCAGCCATACATCAGTACATAATCGGGACGCAGTTGACGACCGATCTTCAGCCAGGTTGCCTTCTGCTCCAGACCGGGATGTGGAACCGGGAACAGGGACAGTTTGAAGCCATGTTTCTCGGCCAGTGCTTCCAGGGTTTTGATCGGTTCCTTGCCATAGGCGGAATCGTGATAGACCAGGGCGATTTTCTTGCCTTTCAGGTTGTTATACCCCCCTTCCTCACTGGCCATGTAGTTAATGGCAATATCCGCGCCACCCCAGTAAGTGGCCGGCGGCACAAACACGTAGGGGAAGATGGTACCGTCAGCGGCATCAGCACGTCCGTAACCGGAGGTGATCAGTGGAATCTTATCGGCCACCACACGATCGAGCAGGGCATAGGTGATACCGGTTGACAGTGGCATCACCGCCGGCATGCCGGTAGGGCCATTTCCTTTCAGTCGTTCATAACACTCCACACCCTTATCGGTGTTATAGGCCGTGTCACACTCTTCCAGGTTCAACTTGACGCCGTTGATACCGCCATCACGCTCGTTGAGCAGGTTGATGTAGTCGGCAAAGCCATCAGCCCAGGGGATGCCGCCAGGTGCATAGGGGCCGGTCCGGTATACCAGCGAACCGATGTACTGGGCATCTGCCGCCATGACCGTTGGTGTGGATATCAGGCTGGCCATACCCACTGCGGCAGCGATAATACCGGTTTTCACTTTATTAATTTTCACTCGTTGTTTCCTCCATCTGAACAGTTACAAGTTATCCTGAGCGGATTGTTGAACTTGTATGTCTAAATACCCTTAATCAATAAGGGAACGGCCAGAGCCGCAGTTTTTCCTTGGTAATCTGCCAGAGCCGGGCGAGACCATGCGGCTCGACAATCAGGAAAAAGATAATCAACGCACCGAAAACCATCGCTTCGATGTGTGAGATGAGATCCACCGGAATATCGAGACCAAACCAGTGGGGCGCATTGGACAGGAAGATCGGCAGCAGCACGATAAAGGCGGCGCCGAGAAATGCACCCATGATTGAGCCAAGACCACCGATAATAATCATGAACAGGATCTGGAAGGAACGGTTGACATCGAATGCCAGTGGTTCTACCGATCCGGTATGTACGAAGGCCCAGAGTGCGCCGGCAATGCCACATAAAAAAGAACTATAGGCGAAAGCTTTCAGTTTGGTGGGCAACATTTTGATGCCGATGATCTCCGCGGCGATATCCATATCACGCACTGCCATCCATTCGCGTCCAATATTGGAGCGCACCAGGTTTTTGGTGATCAGGGCAAGAAGCGTAACGATGCTCAACGTGAACAGATACTTGGCTGTTACGGTGGCGTATGCCCCGGTAACCAGCACATCACCAATCGCAGCCATGGGGGGCGCCGTGATCACGCCGGATGAACTGTAGTTGGTAAACCAGCCAAACTTGTTGAACATCCAGATCAGGAAAAACTGGGAGGCCAGGGTGGCTACTGCCAGATAGAAGCCCTTGATGCGCAGGGATGGAATACCGAACAGAATACCGACCCCGGCAGTGATGGTGCCGGAGAACAGCAGCACCAGCAGGATATGCATGCCCGGGAACATGGTGGCCAGTTTATAGGCGGCAAAGGCGCCGGTGGCCATGAAGCCGCCGGTACCGAGACTTAACTGTCCGGCATAGCCGGTCAGGACGTTGAGCCCCAGTGCGGCAAGCGCCAGGATCAGGAACGGCAGCATGATGGTGCCCAGCCAGTAATCACTGGATACGGTCGGGATCACCAGGAAGGCAATGGCCAAAATGGCCCATATGAACCAGCGATCCTGACGAATTGGCAGGATCGCCTGATCCGCCTTGTAGGATGCCTTGAACTCTCCAGCTTCACGGTAAAACATGCGTTACACCCTCTCGATGATCTTTTCGCCGAATAGCCCCTGCGGACGGAATACCAGGAAGGCCAGTGCCAGCATGTAGGCGAACCAGTCCTCGATGCCGCCGCCTATCATAGGCGCGATAAATACTTCCGCCAGCTTTTCACCGGCACCAATCAGCAGGCCGCCGATAATGGCCCCCGGCACCGAGGTGAATCCGCCGAGAATCAACACCGGCAGTGCCTTCAGAGCAATCAGGGCCAGGGAGAATTGGACCCCCAGTTTGCTGCCCCACATGATGCCGGCGACCAGCGCCACAATACCGGCCACTGCCCAGACGATGACCCAGATATGCTTCAGCGGGATGCCGACGCTCAGGGCCGCCTGGTGGTCGTCGGCCACGGCGCGCAGGGCGCGTCCAATACGGGTGTACTGAAAGAACAGGGCCAGCACGATCACCAGGATGCCGGCAATAACCGCCGCGATCAGGTCGAAATCATTAATCAGTATCAGACCGTCAAAGTAGAACCCGGGCTCCTGGGAAAAGCCGATATCCAGGTTTTTTACTTCAGAACCCCAGATGGTCTGGCCGAAGCCGTCAAGAAAGTAGGCAATACCGATGGTGGCCATGAACAGGATGATGTGCTCCTGGTTCACCAGGGAGCGCAGCACCACCCGCTCGATGGCAATGGCCAGTACCAGCATCACCAACAGGGTGACGATGACAGAGAGCCACATCGGCAGCCCCATCTCGTTCAAGCCGACCAGGGTCAGGGCGGAGAACAGCACCATGGCACCCTGGGCGAAGTTGAACACACCGGAGGCCTTGAAAATGAGCACGAAGCCAAGGGCCACCAGGGAATACATGACGCCAGACAGCAGGCCGCCGATGGCGACTTCAAAGAAGAAGGGCCATTCAAAGAAGATATCCTCTGACAATGTGCCGGCCATCCATGGGATGGCCACCATCAGGAGGAGTGAAGCAAGGATGATGTAAATGACATCGCGTTCGAGGCGCATTATTTCTCTCCCGAATTAGTGTGAAACGCCAAGATAGGCATCAATCACGTCTTGGTTGTTGCGCACCACATCAGGTGTGCCATCGGCCAGTTGACGGCCATAGTCGAGCACTACCACGCGATCGGAAATATCCATCACCACACCCATATCGTGCTCGATCAACACGATGGTGGTGCCGAATTCGTCGTTGATGTCGAGCACGAAGCGCGACATATCCTCCTTTTCTTCCACATTCATGCCGGCCATCGGCTCATCCAGCAGCAGAATCTCCGGTTCCGCCGCGAGTGCCCGGCCCAGTTCCACGCGCTTTTGCATGCCGTAGGGGAGGCGGCCGACCGGCGTTTTGCGGATCGCCTGGATCTCCAAAAAGTCGATGATCTCCTCCACTTTTCTGCGGTGTTCGATCTCCTCTTTCTGCGCTTTTCCCCAATAGATGGCCTGTGAGAACATGCTCGATTTCATCTTCAGGTTGCGCCCGGTCATGATGTTGTCCAGGGTACTCATGCCTTTGAACAGGGCGATGTTCTGGAAGGTGCGGGCGATACCGAATCCGGCTGCCTCATGCACCTTCATCTGCTTGCGCACTTCACCGCGGAAGCTGATTTCCCCCTCCTGCGGGTGATAGACGCCATTGATGACATTGAGCATGGAGCTCTTGCCGGCGCCGTTGGGTCCGATGATGGAGCGGATCTCGCTTTTGCGGACGTCAAAACTGATGTTGTTCAGTACCCGCATTGCTCCGAAGGAGAGCGAGATGTTCTTCAGGTCGAGGATCACTTCCCCGATGCCGCGTTCTTTCATATCGGGTTTCTCCTCAACTCGCCTTCTTCAGCGGTTCGGTCACATGGGTCTCTGCATTGCGGATACGCAAGTCAGCTTCGATTACACCCTTGCGCCCATCCTCATACTTCACCTCGGTCGAGGTGTGGATTTCGTCGATGTCACTGTAGAGCGCTTCCAGCAGGTCGTGATATTTCTCCGAGATGAAGCGTCGGCGCACCTTGCGGGTGCGGGTCAGCTCGTCGTCATCCGGGTCTAACTCCTTGTGCAGAATCAGGAAGCGGTGCACCTGGGATTCACTCAGCATGGGATCGTCGACCAGGTCCCGGTTCGCCTGGTTGACGCACTCCAGGATCAAGTCGTACACCTCCGGCCGGCTCGCCAGATCGGTGTAGCCGGAATAGGGCAGGCCGCGACGCTCTGCCCAGTTGCCGACCGACTCCAGGTCGATGTTGATGAACGCACAAACCTGGTTCCGGTCATGGCCAAACGCCACGGCCTCTTTGATGTGGGGGAAGAATTTGAGCTTGTTCTCCACATAGTTCGGGGCAAAAATGGCTCCGCTGGAGAGCTTGCCGACATCCTTGGCGCGATCGATAATCTTCAAGTGGCCATCCTCGTCCAGAAATCCGGCATCGCCGGTGAGGAAGTAACCCTCGGCGTTCATAGTCTCCGCCGTGTCTTCCGGCCGGTTGTAATACTCGGTAAACAGCATGGGGCCCTTGACCAGCACCTCGCCGTTGTCGGCGATTTTGATCTCCACCTTGGGAGCCGGTATGCCCACGGTGTCCAACTTGACGTCACCGTTGGGCTGCAGGCAGACATAGGCGCAGGTTTCGGTGGAACCATAAAGCTGCTTGAGATTGATACCCAGTGAACGGTAGAAACGGAACAGGTCGGGGCCGATGGCGGCACCCGCGGTATAGGCGATGCGCAGCTTGCTCATCCCCAGTACGTTGCGCAGTGGTCCGTAAACGAAGAAATCACCCAACCGGTAAAGCAGCCGATCACGAGTGGAGACCTCCATGTTGCCGGAAAGTATCTCGGCGCCGCAACGACGAGCCACATCCATAAAGTAGTCGAACATGCGGCGCTTGATGGCGCTGGCGTCCTGCATGCGAACCATCACCTGAGTGAGCAGATTCTCGAACACCCGGGGCGGGGCGAAGTAGTAGGTGGGGCCGATCTCCCGCATGTCGGTCATGACGGTTTCCGCCGATTCCGGACAGTTGATGGTGAAACCGGTTACCAGCGCCTGCGCGTAGGAGAACAGATGATCGCCCACCCAGGCCATGGGCAGGTAGGCGAGCATGCTGTCGTTGTCATTGAGCCCGTCGAACTCGGCGCTTCCGCGAGCGGCCTCGATGAAGGCGTGATGGGTCATGCACACCCCCTTCGGCTTGCCAGTGGTGCCCGAGGTGTAAAGGATTACCGAGATGTCGTCGCCGCGTCCCTTGGCGATCTCCTGGTCCAGGTAGTCCGGATGCTGGGAGTGGAACTCCCGGCCCCGTGCCTGCAACGTCTCGATGTAGGTGCAAAAGCCCTGATCGTAGTCGCGCAACCCCCTGGGATCTTCATAGATCACCGCCTTCAGGGCCGGGTACTGCTCGGTGATTTCGAGCATTTTGTCGGTCTGCTCCTGGTCTTCCACCAGGGCGAAGCGTACCTCGGCATCTTTCAGCACGTAGGCCATCTCCTCGGCCACCGAGTCCTGGTACAGGGGGACCGGTATACCGCCAAGACACTGTACGGCAGCGAATCCCCAGTAGAGTCGGGGGCGGTTGTCGCCGATGATGGCCAGCTTGTCGCCGCGCTTGAACCCCATCGCCGCCAAGCCGCACGCCAGAGCCCTGACTTGATCGGCCACTTCCGACCAGGTCGACGATTGCCAGATGCCGAGATCCTTTTCACGCATTGCCACCTTGTCGCCGCGAACCCGGGCGTGGTTCAGCAGCAGCTTCGGGAAAGTATCAAGGGTAGCGTTCGTCTGCCCGTCGGGTTGGTTTGGGGATAATGACATTCCCTCAACTCCTCTCACTGTCAATGGTCCGACGCCTGGTGCGCCGGGAAATTTATTATCTGTTGACGCCGAAGGTAGGCGTTAAAAGCGTAGTGGATCGTGATGGTATTGTTATATTGTTTATATACAGTTTACGTAAACGTTAATAGATAATTATTTCCGTTTACGTAAACGTAAATCATGCCCAACACTAATTAAAAACGTTCGAATGGTCAATATGGTTCTTGTCTTTTTATTTTATCGCCAGGCTCCGTTTCCGCCGTCATGGGGGGTGTCCCTAATACACCTCAGGCGTAACGGATAGAGGGATACCCCCCCAGACTCGAGAAACCTAGTGCGACATCAGTACCGGCGTTGTCATGTGTTCGAATATCTTTTGGGTAACGCCGCCCAGGATCAATTGTCTTAAGCGGTGATGTCCATAGGCCCCCATTACCAGCAGGTCGGCACGTTCGTCGGAGAGGCAGTTGAGGATCAGATTGCCTTCGTCCACACCCCGGGTGGAGAACTGATCACTCTCCACCTTGATTCCGTGACGGGCAAGGTGAGCGGCGGCCTGATCAACTGTTACGCCGGTGGCGCGTTTGTCCTTTTTCTTCTGGTTGATGGCAATGACCTTGACCTTTTTTGCTTCCGTAATCAATGGGATGGCATCATTCAACGCACGAACCGACTCACGGCCTGGGGTCCAGGCCACGACCGCTTTTTTACCGACTGTTTTGAAATCGCCGGCGTAGGGGATAATCAGTACGGGACGTCCGGTCTCCAGTACCAGGTGCTCAGGCATATCTTCGGGGACAGTCCCGCTGGCACTCTTTTCATCGTATTGGCCGACAATAATCATATCCGCTTGCTGGGCCTGTTGGATAACCTGATTCATCAACTGCTCCAGGTTGCTGGGCAACTTGGCTGTTATCCAGTTCAACTCCACCCCGGCTTTTTCGGACAATTTGGCGTATTTACCATGGACCTGCTCACTCAGTGCTTCGTGGTCCCGATGACGCTTGGCCATGTTCGGTTCAAAACCCTTCAGATCCGGGTCGGCGCGGGCGAACAGCGCCGTCAGTCCCGTCCGGTTCTGCTTGGCAAGCTGGATGGCAATCTTTACCCGCTTATCGCACTGCGGTGTATCGTCGATATGAACAAGTATGTCTTTCAATGCCATGGAGCTGTCTCCCCCTCATGCGGATAGCTTTGGATATTTTCGGGTACCGCCGTTGTTTGTAAATATATTCGCGGTAGTACATAAAACCTGAAAATAGAATTACGTTTACGTAAACGTAACTCATGAGCGCACACTAATTAAAAAATGCTGACCGGTCAACCAGTGAATGCCCCTGATCCGGTATTAAGATTTTTATCATTGGCGATTCTCGTCACGTTTGACTCGTGGAAGTATAGGTGAGTCTGGCCCGGGCGGCGGGCAGAACCCGGGCCGAATGGCGACAGGAAGGGCGAGGGAGCGTCGGGGCAGACCGCTAAACTAAACTTCAACCCGGTTGCGCCCTTTGCGCTTTGCCTCATATAGCTGGGAATCGGCTCGAGTGAGCAGGGTGTCGCAGGTGTCTTCGGGTTCAAATTCCGCAACACCGACGCTGATCGACCGGTGCACTGGTACACCCTTGTTAGGGATGGTGGTGGAGATGATGCGCTGGCGTATCCTGTCCATTAGCTGAGCGGCGGTTTTGGCATCACAATCCTGAAACAGGATGACAAACTCATCACCCCCCCAGCGGGCGATGACGTCATTCTTGCGGATGTGTTCCCGCGCGACCAGTGAGACAGACTGCAGTAACTGGTCACCGCTCAGATGGCCTTCCTGATCATTCACCGTCTTTAGATTATCTACATCGAACAGCGCCAGGGAGAGGCGGCTGGTGTGCCGTCCCACGTTATTCATGACATGGGCGAACAGCACATCAAAGTATTGCCGGTTGAACAGGCCGGTGAGCTTGTCGGTCTTGGCCATTGACTCCAGGTGTGCCTGGAAATGGTGCACGGTAAAGCCGCTGATCAGCAACACCAGCAGGGTGACCGCCGCACTGATGAGTAGATTGAAGAAAAGTGCATTGCGAAGTGGCGCAAGTGCTATATCCTCGGTCTGTTCCACCAGCAGGAACCAGTCGAGCTCCGGTATGTAGCGGTAGGAGAGCAGGACGGTATCCTGCACCCGGTCATAGATCAGGAAGCCGCTCTTCCCGGCCAGCAATGTTTTGGCAACGCTGGAAATGCCGGGCTGCTTCAGGATATTGACTGTGTCGATCATCGATTCATCGGTGTGACTCTTGATGAATCCTTCCCGGTCGACAAAATAGATGTTTCTGTGATAGTCCCTGGTATAGCGATCTATCATGGTTGCGACATTGATTACATCCAGCCCCAGCCCGGTCACACCGATAAAATTACCTTCAAAGTCATGCAGCTTGTGATTGACGAAGATGGTCAATTGATTACGGTTGGCCTCGTTGGCATCCACATCCACCCGGTAGTTTCCCGCATGGGATTCCATGCTGAAAAACCAGCTATCTTTCGGTACATGGGGCGAAACGCTCTTCAATATCCCTTTGGCATGGTAATAGTGACGGGTCTTGGCGGACACCAGGAAAGTGGATGCGACCTGGTATTTGTCCTGTATTTCCGTCAGGTAGCGGGTGATCTTGTTGGTGTCTGTTTCACCTTCCACCACCCAGTCCTTGAGAAAGGTGTCATTGGCCATCAGTGACGAGATATAGATCGGCCTTAACAGGCTGGTCTGAATTTCCGAATAGATATTATTGCTGGTTAACGGCAGCTCACTGTTTATCAGTGCCGAGCGTATGGAATTGCTGGAGACCAGATAGTTCGCCAGATTCACCACAATGAAACCCGAGATCAAGATAGTGCCCAGAATCAGGAGCAGTTTCCAGCGTGATGCGAATTGAGGCATTGTTATTTTAAAGTGTTCTTTTGGGTGCGGCGAACGCTAAATTAGACAGGAGAGCGCCCGGAGAGGCAAGAGGCGACCTGTAAAAGGGGTGTGCGCCGACCGCGACCAAACCGGCGATCATCACCCACGAGGATGCCCCATTCCCTCTGCCGGCGGGGATAACAATATTCGGCTGCTGGATAGAGGGATAGGGAGTGTTGGGCTTCCTTGCGTCAGCCCAACAATCGGCGGGGATTCAGCGGGCCTTGAACTGCGGTGCGCGTTTCTCCAGAAAGGCGCTCATGCCTTCCTTTTGGTCTTCGCTGGAGAAGCAGAGACCGAACACCTGACTCTCCAGTATGCAGGCGTTGTCCAGATCCATGTCCTGACCCCGTTGCACCGCCTGCTTGGTCAAACGTACTGCGATGGGGCCTTTCTGTGTGATCAGGCGAGCCATCTCTATCGCCTTCTCCATCAGCTCATCGGGCGCGTAGACATGATTCACCAAACCCCAGGCCAGGGCCTCACCAGCTTTGATCTGGCGGCCTGTGACCAACAACTCCATCGCCTTGGCGCGTCCGATCAGCCGAGGCAGGCGCTGGCTGCCGCCAAAACCGGGGCTGACCCCCAGATTCACTTCCGGCTGGCCGAATTGGGCCTTTTCCGAGGCAATGATCCAGTCACAGCTCATGGCCAATTCATTGCCGCCGCCCAGGCAGTAGCCGTTGACCACGGCAATGACGGGAATATCCAGGGTCTCCAGGCGACGGAAGGCACGCATCCCTTTCTGGGAAAAGATCTGTCCCTCAATGCCGCTCTTCTCCTGCATTTCGGCGATGTCGGCGCCGGCCACAAAGGCCTTGTCCCCAGCACCGGTAATCAGCAGTGCCCGGGCGTCCGGGGTGTTGGCCAGTTGTTCCCCGGCCGCGTATATCTCGTCCAGGGTGGCACTGTTAAGCGCATTGAAGCTGCGCGGGCGGTTGACGGTCAGCTTGTAGATGCCGGTTTCAACCTGTTCCAGGAGGATATTTTCAAATTCCATAGTGGCCTCGTCTGTTGGCTATTTGATCGATGGTTGTTGCCATGATTTATGCACTAACCCGGGCTAGCCAGGTTAGTAATCGGCCCGGGGCGGGCCACCTACAGGTGAACCCTGTCTGTAGGAGCGGCCCCCCGTCGCGATCAGCGGCCCCGATGATTAGTAATCGTAGAAACCCTTGCCGCTCTTGCGTCCCAGGTAGCCGGCGTCCACCATGCGGCGGAGCAGGGGGCAGGGGCGGTACTTGGTATCCCCCAGTCCTTCATGCAGCACCTCCATGATGGAGAGGCAGGTGTCCAGGCCGATCAGGTCGGCCAGGGCCAAGGGACCCATGGGGTGGTTCATGCCCAGTTTCATCACCTCGTCAATCGCCTCGACCGTGGCCACGCCCTCGTACAGGGTGTAGATCGCCTCGTTGATCATCGGCAGCAGGATGCGGTTGGAGACAAACCCCGGGCTGTCATTGACCTCCACCGGCACCTTGCCGATCTTTTTCGACAGGTCGTCGATCAGCTGGTACACCTCGTCACTGGTCTGCAGGGCGCGGATCACCTCCACCAGTTTCATCACCGGGACCGGGTTCATGAAGTGCATGCCGATCACTTTTTCCGGGCGCTGGGTCTCCCGGGCAATGCGGGTGAGGGAGATCGAAGAGGTGTTGGTGGCGAGTACCGCCTCGGGTTTGCAGATGCGATCCAGTTCCTGGAAAATCTTGCTCTTGATCTCCAGATTTTCACTGGCCGCTTCCACCACCAAGTCAACATCAGCCAGCTCATCCAGACTGGTCACGCCATTGATATTGGCCAGGGTGGCGGACTTGTCGGCTTTGCTGATTTTTTCCTTCTTCAGCATCCGGTCGAGATTTTTTTCGATGGTATCCAGGCCGCGCTGAAGTGGCGCGTCGGCGATGTCATGCAGGATGACCTTGAATCCGGCTGCCGCAAAGACCTGAGCAATGCCGTTCCCCATGGTACCGGCCCCGATGACACCAACTGAATTAACTTGCATATAAACCTCTGATAAACGTGAAATATATTACATATTACAAAGGATTTTTCTGCGGAGTGCAAAAGCAATTGCCCGACCGCAATGGTCTGCTTATCTGTTATTTTTAATAAATAATATAAACAGTAAGTTACCTTTGATTATTGAAGTAGCCAGTAAATAAACATGGGGGCGGAATCCCCCCATGAATTGGGTTACATATTGCGGCGGTATTGCCCGCCCACCTCATACAGGGCGTTGGATATCTGCCCCAGGGAGCAGCTGCGAACGGCATTCATCAGCTCAACGAAGATGTTTTCGTTGTTGATGGCGGCGCTGCGAATCCGCTCCAGTGCGGTATCGGCCGCCGTAGCATGGCGTTGATTGAACTCACGCAGCCGTTTGATCTGACTCAGCTTCTCCTCTTCCGTGGAGCGGGCCAGTTCGATCGTCACCTCTTCGTGGCCCTTTGGATTGAGGAAGGTGTTGACGCCGATGATCGGTAGCGAACCGTCGTGCTTCATGTGCTCATAGTGGAGGGACTCATCCTGGATCTTGCCGCGCTGGTAGCCGGTCTCCATGGCGCCCAGCACGCCACCCCGTTCGGATATCCGTTCAAACTCGCTGAGGACGGCCTCTTCGACCAGGTCGGTCAGCTCATCGATAATGAAGGCACCCTGGTTTGGGTTTTCGTTTTTGGTCAGGCCCCACTCGTTGTTGATGATCAGCTGAATCGCCAGGGCACGCCGTACCGACTCTTCAGTCGGGGTGGTGATCGCCTCGTCATAGGCGTTGGTGTGCAAGCTGTTGCAGTTGTCATAGATCGCGATCAGCGCCTGCAGGGTGGTGCGGATATCGTTGAAATCCATCTCCTGGGCGTGCAGTGAACGACCGGAGGTCTGGATGTGGTACTTCAGTTTCTGGCTGCGCTCGTTGGCGCTGTATTTGAAACGCATTGCCGTGGCCCAGATGCGCCGTGCCACCCGGCCCATCACGGTGTACTCCGGGTCCATGCCGTTGCTGAAGAAGAACGACAGGTTGGGGGCGAACTCGTCGATATCCATACCGCGTGCCAGGTAAGTCTCGACGTAAGTGAAGCCGTTGGCCAGGGTGAAGGCAAGCTGGGAGATCGGGTTGGCGCCGGCTTCGGCGATGTGATAACCGGAGATGGAGACTGAGTAGAAATTGCGCACCTGATGGTGCACGAAATACTCCTGGATATCGCCCATCAGTTTGAGTGCGAACTCGGTGGAGAAGATGCAGGTGTTCTGGCCCTGATCCTCTTTCAGGATATCCGCCTGCACCGTACCGCGTACATTGGCCAGCGCCCAGGCGCGGATCTTCTCGATCTCTTCATCGGTGGGCTGGCGCGCGTTGTCGCCCTCGAATTTGTCAATCTGCTGATCAATGGCGGCGTTCAGGAACATGGCCAGGATCATCGGCGCCGGGCCGTTTACGGTCATCGATACCGAGGTGCTCGGGCTGCAGAGATCGAAGCCGTCGTACAGCACCTTCATGTCATCCAGGGTGGCGATGGAAACCCCCGAGTTGCCGACTTTGCCATAGATATCGGGCCGTTCATCCGGGTCACAGCCGTACAGGGTGACTGAATCAAATGCAGTAGAAAGTCTTTTTGCATCAGAGTGTTCCGACAACTTTTTAAAGCGTCGATTAGTGCGGAAGGCATCCCCCTCACCCGCGAACATGCGGGTCGGGTCCTCGCCCTCACGCTTGAACGCAAACACCCCGGCGGTGTAGGGGAAGGTGCCGGGTACATTCTCCAGCAGCAGCCACTTGAGCAACTCGCCGTGATCCTCATACTTCGGTAGCACCACCTTGGGGATCTTGGTGCCGGAGAGGGTGGTGCGGGTGATCTGGGTGCGGATCTCCTTATCACGGATCTTCACTACATACTCATCACCGGCATAGCTCTGTTTCACCTGTGGCCAGATCTCCAGCAGTTTTTTGGCCCGCTGATCCAGCGCCTCGTCACGTTCGGCAATCAGGCGGTCCAGATCCTCGATCGTGGTGCCGGCCTCGCCCAGCATGCGCCTGGATTCGGTCAGTTGCTGCCGTTCCCGGGCGATGCGTGCCTGGGTTTCTACCTGCTGCTTGTAGCCGCGAACCGTCTCGGAGATCTCCGCCAGGTAACGGGCCCGCTGGGGCGGCACAATGACCTGCTCGCCAGTGGAGCATTTTTCGCTGCCGCGGGGGAGGTTGTCCTCGTCGACGGCCATGCCCAGTGACGCCAGTTTGTCACGCAGCCCGTGATAGAGGGCCGTCACCCCTTCGTCGTTGAAACGGGCCGCGATAGTGCCGTAGACCGGCATCTCTTCCACGGGCGTGGTGAACGCCTCTTGGTTGCGCTGTACCTGCTTGCGCACATCGCGGAAGGCGTCCTCGGCTCCCTTGCGGTCGAACTTGTTGATGGCGATGAAGTCGGCAAAGTCCAGCATGTCGATCTTTTCCAGCTGACTCTGGGCGCCAAATTCCGGGGTCATTACATAGAGCGAGGCGTCCACCAGCGGCACAATGCCGGCATCGCCCTGGCCAATACCCGGGGTCTCCACGATGATGAAGTCGAAATCGGCCAATTTGCACGCCTTGACGATATCCGCCACGTATTCAGGTACTTCGCCGCTGGCCTCACGAGTGGCCACCGAACGGAAAAAGATGTTCGGATGCTCAATGGCGTTCATGCGGATACGGTCGCCCAGCAGGGCACCACCGGTCTTTCTGCGGGTCGGATCGACGGCAATAATGGCGATCTTGAGTTGGTCTTGCTGGCCCAGCCGGAAGCGGCGGATCAGTTCGTCGGTCAGTGAGGACTTGCCCGAGCCGCCGGTACCCGTGATGCCAAGTACCGGGATCTGTTTCTTTATGCCCTGGAGCGCATCGGCTACCTGTCCGGGCAGCCCGCTGGCCTCGCCACCATTTTCCAGGCAAGTGATAATCTGGGCCAGTGCCCGCCAGTCGCCCCGGGTAACGGAATCGAGGTCATCGGGGGCAAACTGCCCCGGATCAAAGTCACTCTGTTCCATGGCGAACTGGATCATTCCCTGCAGCCCCATTTTCTGGCCGTCCTCCGGCGAGAAGATGCGGGTCACACCGTAGTCATGCAACTCCTTGATCTCTTCCGGCACGATTACGCCGCCGCCGCCGGCAAAGACGCGAATTTCCTGACCGCCACGCTCGTTCAGCATATCCACCATGTATTTCAGGTATTCGACATGTCCGCCCTGGTAGGAACTGATAGCGATGCCCTGAACATCCTCCTGCAGCGCGGCATTGACAATCTCGGCCACCGAGCGGTTGTGACCCAGGTGGATCACCTCGGCACCCTGGGCTTGCAGGATGCGCCGCATGATATTGATAGAGGCGTCATGGCCATCAAACAGGCTGGCAGCCGTTACGAAGCGGATCTTATTTTGTTGGTGAGCAATGCCGACCACATTGCTTGCCTGAGGGACGTTCGCCATGATGTCTCCGGTTTGATTCTTTAACTTACTGTAAATAAAGAGATTGTGTTTCGCTGGCGGTAGGCATCCGGTCTCTGGAATACCTTTTCAGCCTCGCATCCCGGCTAAAACTACCTTACGTTAACGTAAACGTCAATGACATGCTGTCAGTCGATAGAAGTCGCAAAATCGTTGATTCGACTAGGTTGGGAATAGCAAGTATAGTGACGTTTACGTAAACGTAGGTTATAACAATATACAGCAGGTTTTGCCGTTCAGCGTCGTCACCGTTGAGTATGGCACTCAGAAAGCAAGATGTGGCCGATTTCGCCCTGAAACTGCAATCAAGACAGCGGCCGGCAGCATACAACGCGGTCTACTGATTCTATAAAAAGCACTGTTAATCGAGATAGAATATGCTAATGGACAAACTACATGACGATCCGACAGATGATGTTGAGACCATGAAGGGCATCACCTATACCATTTCCGAGCTGGCTAAAGAGTTCGATGTTACCCCAAGAGCCATCCGTTTCTATGAGGACCAGGGCTTGATCTCCCCCAGCCGGAAAGGCCGGCGCCGGGTCTACCGTGAACGCGACCGGGTGCGATTGAAACTGGTTCTGCGCGGCAAGCGGCTCGGATTTGCCCTCTCCGAAGTAAAAGAGATGTTCGACCTCTATGATACCTCTCCCGGTGAGACCGGTCAGTTGCGCTTTCTGATTGATAAGATCCAGGCCCGCCGCGAGATGCTGGAACAGCAGCGCCAGGACATCGAGGCGGTATTGCACGAGATGGAAAGCGTCGAGAAGCGCGCGCTGAATGTGCTCAGCGAACTGGATAGCGATGGTTGATGACGCCGCCTTTTCGGCCGGCGGAAGCCATCGGTATTCCGAAACCGCGACCAGCCAGCAAACCCTGGCCGACTCTTTCACTCTCCCGGCAAGTACTGTAAGCGCCCGATAGCGGGGATGGGCAAGGGGGTGCGTGCCCATCAAAGTGACCTTTCCATTTATCTCCATCCACGGCTATCCCTCCTGCGTTGCGTGGGCGGGATTATAGCGGTGGCCATGTCTGTAGGCCGGTGAAGAAGCTGTCCTGGGCCGAGGTCATGCCCCGGACGTGACGGGTGTTTGCGCTCAGAGGCCTCGGACGGGTGATCGCACTGGACACTCCAGGAGCGGCAGGGATGCAATGGCCCCCCTGTTGTCTGAATTTCTGAACGTCCTCTTTCTCTTCATTCTATGATTGAGTAACAGCAGGTATTATAGTTAGTTTACAGTTGACGTTAACGTAAACGTAAGTTATGTTTTGCGTCGGTTATCGTGTTCCGGTGGATTTCGGTTATGGCCAATGATTACCGGTTTGGGGTGGTTGTCCAATTTGGCGAGCGGCTTCATCTCGCTGTCGCTGGGCCAACAATACCCGCACTGTCTATTTTTACAGGCTGCCTGCTTACGCCAGCAGCTGTTAAGGAGATATCTGAATGATCCACCTGCCTTCGTTGAATTTTGATCTGGGTGAAACCGTGGAAATGTTGCGCGATTCCGTGCGGGAGTTTACTGCCGCCGAAATCGCCCCCATTGCGGCAGAAACGGACGAAAAGAACGAGTTCCCCAATCATTTGTGGAAAAAACTGGGCGACATGGGTCTGCTCGGTATCACTGTTTCCGAGGAGTTCGGTGGTAGTGAAATGGGTTATCTGGCTCACATGGTGGCAATGGAAGAGATCAGTCGCGCCTCCGCCTCCATCGGTCTCAGTTACGGTGCCCATTCCAACCTCTGTGTCAATCAAATCAAACGCAATGGCACGCAGGCGCAGAAAGAGAAATATCTGCCGAAACTGATTACCGGTGAGCATATTGGTGCCCTGGCCATGTCCGAGCCGAATGCCGGTTCCGATGTGGTCGGTATGCGCCTGAAGGCGGAGAAGAAGGGTGATCGCTATATCTTTAACGGTAATAAGATGTGGATCACCAACGGCCCGGATGCCCATGTGATGGTGGTCTATGCCAAGACCGATCCCGGTGCCGGCCCGAAAGGTATCACCGCCTTCATCATCGAGCGGGAGTTCGGCGTCAAGAGCGCTCAGAAGCTGGATAAGCTCGGCATGCGCGGCTCCAACACCGGCGAACTGGTGTTCGAGGATGTGGAGGTGCCGGAGGAGAATATTCTTGGCGGCCTTAACCAGGGCGTCAAAGTGTTGATGAGCGGCCTTGACTACGAGCGCGCGGTGCTTTCCGGTGGCCCGCTTGGCATCATGCAGGCCTGCATGGATGTGGTGGTGCCCTATATCCACGAACGCGAGCAGTTTGGCCGCCCCATCGGTGAATTTGAGCTGATGCAGGGCAAGCTGGCTGATATGTACACCACCATGAATGCCTGTCGGGCTTATGTTTATGCGGTAGGCAAGGCGTGCGACCGTGGTGAGACCACCCGCAAAGATGCCGCCGGCGCCATACTCTATTCTGCGGAGAAGGCGACCTGGATGGCCCTGGAAGCGATCCAGACCCTGGGCGGCAACGGTTATATCAACGAGTATCCTACCGGACGTTTCCTGCGGGATGCCAAACTTTACGAAATCGGTGCCGGTACCTCGGAGATTCGTCGCATGCTGATCGGTCGAGAGCTGTTCAACGAGACCCGTTAGCCGGTATTGACCAGCAGCCTGGAAGCGGCGGGTATAGAGACGACTCGTCGGATGGAGTGAGCGAAGCGAACCCCATCATCTGTTGCCGGTGGAGTCCCGCACACAAAATTGAGTATTTGAACAAACCGGAGTTATTCCATGAGTGATCCAATTGTCATCGTCGATATTGCCCGCACCCCAATGGGTGGTTTTCAGGGTGTCCTCGCTGCATTGACCGCCCCCCAACTTGGTTCGGCGGCCATTGCCGCGGCTGTGTCGCGGGCCGGCATCAGCCCTGAGGATGTGCAGGAAGTACTGATGGGCAACGTGCTCACCGCCGGTATAGGACAGGCACCCACCCGCCAAGCCGCGCTGGCTGCCGGTATTCCCCAGAGCACCCCCTGTGCCGGTATCAGCAAGGTGTGCGGCTCCGGCATGAAGGCGGTGATGCTGGCCCATGACCTGATCAAGGCCGGCAGCAACGAGGTGATGGTGGCCGGCGGCATGGAATCCATGAGCAATGCCCCCTATCTGCTGGAAAAGGCACGGGGGGGTTATCGCCTGGGCCATGGCAAGGTGATGGATCACATGTTCCTGGACGGCCTGGAAGACGCCTACTTCGACCGGGGTGCACTGATGGGCACCTTTGCCGAACAGTGCGCCGATCACTACAAATTCAGCCGCGAGCAGCAGGACGAGTTTGCCATTGCCTCCCTCAGTCGCGCCAATGCCGCGATTGAGGCGGGCCGCTTCGAGCGTGAGATCGTCCCGGTGACTATTTCGGGGCGCGCTGGCGACACCCAGGTGGCTATTGATGAGCAGCCCGGCAATGCCCGTCCCGAGAAGATTCCCAGCCTGCGTCCCGCCTTCCGCAAGGACGGCACCGTGACCCCGGCCAACTCCAGCTCCATCTCCGACGGCGCGGCCGCCCTGGTGCTGATGCGTGCCTCGGAAGCCGAACGACGCGGCCTCTCGCCCAAGGCGGTGATCCACGGTCATGCCGGGTATGCCGGCGAACCCTGCTGGTTCACCACCGCCCCGGTCTATGCCATGCAGAATCTGCTGCAGCGGCTGGAGTGGAACAAGAACGATGTGGACCTGTGGGAGATCAACGAGGCGTTTGCCGTGGTCACCATGGCGGCCATGCGCGAGCTGGGCCTGGATCATGAAAAGGTCAATATCAACGGCGGTGCCTGTGCCCTGGGTCACCCGATCGGCGCCTCCGGCGCACGCATCATCGTTACGTTGCTGGCCGCGCTGGAAGAGCAGGGGTTGAAACGCGGTATTGCTTCCCTCTGTATCGGTGGTGGCGAGGCCACGGCGGTAGCGATCGAGCGGGTTTGACCGGAGCCGGTTCACAGCCGCATGAAACCCGGCCCCGATTGCGTAGGGTGGATAAGTGCCAGCGCATCCACCGGGGCATTGGCGGATGCGCCTTCCGGCTTATCCACCCTACCGCTACAGATATCGTATGGGCACGTTTTTTGTGCCCACGCGAAGGCTATCGAAGACTTGTTTGCAGGGCATAAAAACAAATCACAGGAGTCGTTGAATGATCCTCACTGAAGAACAGCGCATGATCCGTGACATGGCGCGGGACTTTGCCCGGGAGCGCCTGGCGCCCAATGCTGCCGAGTGGGACCGGGAGAGTATCTTCCCCTCCGATGAACTGAAGGAGCTGGGGGCGCTCGGCCTGTTTGGTATGACCATTCCCGAGGAGTGGGGCGGTGCCGGCACCGACTATCTGTCGTTTGCCCTGGCCATCGAGGAGATCGCCGCAGGTGACGGCGCCTGCTCAACCATTCTGAGTGTCAACAACTCGGTAGTCTGTGGGCCGCTGCTGAAATTTGGCAGCGACTATCTCAGGCAAACCTATCTGAAGCCGCTGGCCTCCGGTGAGATGCTGGGCTGCTTCTGTCTCACCGAGCCCCAGGCCGGTTCCGACGCCTCGGCGCTGAAGATGCGTGCGCTGCGTGACGGTGATGAGTATGTGCTGAACGGCACCAAGCAGTTCATCACCTCCGGCAAGTATGCCCAGGTGGCGATTGTGTTTGCCGTGACCGACCCGGCGGCGGGCAAGCGAGGTATCAGCGCTTTTGTGGTGCCGACCGATAACCCGGGTTACAAGGTGGCCAATATCGAGCAGAAGATGGGCCAGCACGCCTCGGATACCGCACAGATCTTCTTTGATGAGTGCCGCATCCCGGCAGATCACCTGATCGGGCAGGAGGGCGAGGGCTACAAGATTGCCCTGAGCAACCTGGAGAGTGGACGCATCGGCATTGCCGCCCAGTGTGTCGGCATGGCAAGGGCGGCCTACGAGGCCGCCCTCGGTTATGCCAGGGAGCGGGAGAGTTTCGGCACCCCGATTATCAATCACCAGGCGGTGGCCTTCCGGCTGGCCGATATGGCCACGCAACTGGAAGCAGCCCATTTGATGGTGATGAATGCGGCGGCGCTGCGGGATGCGGGTCAGCCCTGCCTCAAGGAGGCCTGCATGGCCAAGCTGTTTGCCTCCGAGGCGGCGGAACAGATCTGCTCGGCGGCGATTCAGGTACATGGTGGTTACGGTTACCTGAAGGACTTTCCGGTGGAGCGCATCTATCGCGATGTGCGCATCTCACAGATCTATGAAGGCACCAGTGACATTCAGCGCATTGTCATCTCCCGTGCCATCGCGGAGGAGTAACCATGGGCGCACCGCTGGAGTTCTATTTCGATTTCTATTCGCCCTACGGCTATCTGGCCAGTGCACGCATTGATGAGATTGCCGCCAGGCACGGGCGGGAGGTGATCTGGCGGCCGTTTCTGGTCGGGGTGACCTTCGCCCTGACCGGCGCCCGTCCGCTGGTGGATATCCCACTGCTGGGCGACTATTCACTACATGATATGCAGCGTTGCGCCCGGCAACAGGGATTGCCGTTCCAGCTGCCTGACAACTTTCCCAAGGCGGCCCTGGCTCCCTCGCGTGCCTTCTACTGGCTGGTGGATGCGCAACCGGAGAAAGCGAAGGCCCTCGCCGGAAAAATCTACCACGCCACCTTTGGCGAGGGGCGTGATGGCACCGCCGCCGACCTGGTGGCTGATCTGGCCGTTTCGCTCGGTATCGACCGGGAACAACTGCTGCTGGGGATACAGAGCCCGGAAGTAAAGGCCCGGCTGAAGCAGGAGACGGAAGCGGCGGTCGCGCGCGGGGTGTTTGGTTCGCCCTATATCTTTGTGGACGGTGAACCCTTCTGGGGCAATGACCGGCTGGAGCAGGTCGACCGCTGGTTGGCGACAGGAGGCTGGTAATGTCGGTCATCAAGAGCAGTATCAATCGCAAAAACGAGCAGTATCGGGAAAATCAGGTTTTCATGCAGGCACTGGTGGCGGATCTGCGTGAGCGGGTCGAGGTGATTGCCGAAGGGGGTGGCGAGCGCGCCCGGGAGAAACATCTGAAACGGGGCAAACTGCTGCCGCGCGAACGTATCCGGGTGCTGCTGGATACCGGCTCGCCGTTTCTGGAACTGTCGCAGTTTGCCGCCTACGGAATGTACAACAATGAGGTGCCGGCGGCGGGCGTGATTACCGGCATTGGCCGGGTCTGTGGTCAGGAGTGCATGATCATCGCCAACGATGCCACGGTGAAGGGCGGCAGCTACTTTCCGATGACGGTGAAAAAGCATATCCGTGCCCAGGAGATCGCCCGGGAGAACCGGCTCCCCTGCATCTACCTGGTGGACTCGGGCGGCGCCAACCTGCCGACCCAGGACGAGGTGTTCCCCGACCGTGAACACTTTGGCCGTATTTTCTATAACCAGGCCAACATGTCGGCCCAGGGCATCCCCCAGGTTGCCGTGGTGATGGGCTCCTGTACCGCGGGCGGCGCCTACGTGCCGGCGATGTCGGATGAGAGCATTATCGTCAAGGAGCAGGGCACTATTTTCCTCGGCGGCCCGCCGCTGGTGAAGGCGGCCACTGGCGCGGTGGTGACGGCGGAGGAGCTGGGCGGGGCGGATGTGCATTCGCGCACCTCGGGTGTTACCGATCACTATGCCATGAACGATTCCCACGCGCTGGGGCTGGCCCGCCGCGTGGTCAACACCCTGAACCGTGACAAGCGGCCCGAGGTAACGCTACGCCAGCCGGTCGAACCGCTCTATCCGAAAGAGGATATTTACGGCATCGTACCTACCGATCTGCGCAAACCGTTCGATATCCGCGAGGTGATCGCCCGGGTGGTGGACGGCAGTGAGCTGGATGAATTCAAAAAGCTCTACGGCACCACCCTGATCTGCGGCTTTGCCCATATCCACGGCTACCCGGTAGGCATCGTGGCCAACAACGGTATCCTGTTTTCCGAGTCGGCTCAGAAAGGTGCCCACTTTGTCGAACTCTGTGCCCAGCGCGGTATCCCACTGGTGTTCCTGCAGAATGTCACCGGCTTCATGGTGGGCAAGAAGTATGAGGCGGGTGGCATCGCCAAGGACGGGGCCAAGATGGTGACCGCCGTGGCCTGTGCCAAAGTACCCAAGTTCACCATAATCGTCGGCGGCAGCTTCGGTGCCGGCAACTACGCCATGTGCGGCCGCGCCTACGGCTCCCGCTTCCTCTGGATGTGGCCCAACGCCCGGGTCTCGGTGATGGGCGGGGAACAGGCCGCCAACGTGCTGGGGCAGATCAAGCGTGACGCCCTGGAGGCGCGTGGTGAAAGCTGGGCGGCGGCGGACGAGGAGGCCTTCAAGGCACCCATCCGTGATCAGTACGAACACCAGGGACATCCTTACTACGCCAGTGCCCGGCTCTGGGATGATGGAATTATCGACCCGGCGGATACCCGCACGGTGCTGGGGCTGGGCCTCTCGGCAGCGTTGAATGCGCCGGTGGAGAAGACCACTTTCGGCATCTTCAGGATGTAACAGGGAACAGACAGAGATGATGGCAGAAAACTCGGTAATACTGGCGGTGGATGAGCGCGGCGTCGCGACACTCACCATCAACCGTCCGGAGATTCACAACGCATTCGATGATGCCCTGATCAACCGCCTGCTACAGGCGCTGGAGTCGATCGAGGCTGATCCCGGGGTGCGGGTGGTGGTGTTGCGCGCCGAAGGCAAGAGCTTCTCGGCCGGTGCCGATCTGAACTGGATGCGGCGCATGGCCGATTACAGCGAGGCGGAAAACCTGGCTGATGCGCGCATGCTGGCCAGTCTGATGGAGAAACTCAATGGTCTCACCAAGCCGACCATCGCCCAGGTGCAGGGCGCGGCCTTTGGCGGTGGCGTCGGACTGGTGGCCTGCTGCGACATGGCGGTGGCGGTGGCAGGAGCGAAGTTCTCTCTTTCTGAAGTACGGTTGGGTCTAATCCCGGCAGTCATCTCCCCCTATGTAATTGCGGCCATGGGTGAACGCGCCGCGCGTCGCTACTTCCTCACCGCCGAGCGCTTCGATGCCACGGAGGCACTGCGTCTGGGTCTGCTGCATGCGGTGGTGCCGGAAGGACAGTTGCAAGCACAGGTCGATGATTTGATTGAGGAGTTGCTCAAGGGTGGCCCCGGTTCACAGGCGGCCGCTAAGTCCCTCATCTTCGCTGTGTCGCGTCAGCCGACCAGCGAGGCAGTGATTGAGGATACCGCCAGAAGAATCACCGCCGCCCGGGCATCGGACGAGGGCAAGGAGGGGCTGAATGCCTTCCTGAACAAGCGCCCTCCGGCCTGGTTATCCGAGGATCTACAGTGATGTTTGACAAGATACTGATTGCCAACCGGGGCGAGATCGCCTGCCGGGTCGCCCGTACCGCCCGCCGCCTCGGCATCACCACGGTTGCCGTCTACTCCGAGGCCGATGCCGAGGCGATGCATGTGGCGCTGTGTGACGAGGCCTATCTGATCGGACCCGCGCCGGCCAAGGAGAGTTACCTGCGGGCCGACAAGATCCTGGCGGTGGCCAAGGCATCCGGTGCCCAGGCGGTACATCCCGGCTACGGCTTCCTGTCGGAAAACGCCGAGTTTGCCGAGGCGTGCCAGGCGGCGGGTATCGCCTTTATCGGCCCACCCGCATCGGCCATTATTGCTATGGGCTCGAAAAGCGAGGCCAAGATCATCATGTCACGGGCCAATGTACCGTTGGTCCCCGGCTATCATGGTGATGACCAGTCACCCGAGACCCTGAAGCGTGAAGCCAACACGATGGGTTATCCACTGCTGATCAAGGCTACCGCCGGCGGCGGCGGCAAGGGCATGCGGGTGGTCAGCAGTGCCGAAGGATTCGTGGATGGCCTGAACGCCGCCAAGCGCGAGGCGATCGCCTCGTTTGGCGATGACAAGGTGCTGCTGGAGCGTTATCTGCTGGCGCCTCGTCATGTGGAACTGCAGGTATTTGCTGACACCCAGGGCAACACGGTGCACCTGTTCGAGCGCGACTGTTCGGTGCAGCGACGGCATCAGAAGGTGCTGGAAGAGGCGCCGGCCCCGGGCATGACACTCGAGTTGCGGGCGGCCATGGGTGAGGCGGCCACCAACGCTGCCCGGGCGATCGGCTATGTCGGCGCCGGTACGGTGGAGTTCCTACTCGACAGCGACGGCCAGTTCTATTTTATGGAGATGAATACCCGGCTGCAGGTGGAACACCCGGTGACCGAGATGATCTCCGGACAGGACCTGGTGGAGTGGCAGCTCAAGGTGGCGTCCGGTGAAGTGCTGCCGATGAACCAGTCCGAGTTGCGCATTAATGGTCACGCCTTTGAGGCGCGGGTCTACGCCGAAAATCCAGCGCGGGATTTCCTGCCCGCCACCGGCAGACTGCGCTATCTGCAGACCCCGGAGCAGGGACCCGGCGTGCGGGTCGATACCGGGGTGGAACAGGGCGATGAGGTGAGTGTCCATTACGACCCGATGATCGCCAAGCTGATCGTCTGGGGAGAAGACCGCGCCAGCGCCCTGCACAAACTGCGCGCGGCACTGGCTGATTATCGGATTGTTGGCGTTACGACGAATCTTGAGTTCCTATCCACCCTCTGTGCACTGCGTGCCTTTGCCGACGCGGAGCTGGACACCGGCTTTATCGAAAAGCATGAGGCGGAGCTGTTTCCGGCCGCCGAGGTGCTGTCGGACGACATCCTGGCGATTGCCGCGCTCTATGAACTGCTGGGTGAGCAACGGCAGACGTTGCAGCGGCAAGTCGGCTCCAGTGACCCATTCTCACCCTGGGGTAGCGTCACCGGCTGGCGCATGAACCAGGACAGCTTCCATGCCCTGCACTGGGCCACTGAGAGTGATCACGGCAGCGTGGTGGCCCACTATCGGGACGGCGCTTTTCTGCTGGAACTGCCGGGTGGCGAGTGCCTGGTGTCTGGCGAACTCCTGGACAACGGCGATCTGCTGGCCGATCTGACCGGCCGTCGTTTTAAGGTCGCGGTGATCAAACACGGCCAGGAGCTGACCATTCTGCACCAGGGTCGCTCCTGGCAGCTGATGCTCACCGATCCACGACTGGAAGCAATGGAAGGTGAGGGCGCCGGCGGCAGTCTGGTGGCCCCCATGACCGGTAATGTTATTGCTATCAACGTGGCAGAAGGAGACGTGGTCAAGCAGGGTGATGCGATGATGATTGTGGAGGCGATGAAAATGGAGCACACCATCACCGCCCCGGCCGACGGGACGGTGAAAGAGATCCGCTTCGCCGTCGGTGATCAGGTGGAAGATGGTGAGCCGTTGCTGGTGATCGAATAAAGGGTAGGTGCTGCGCCAACCAATGTAGGGGCAACCCCCTGTGGTTGCCCAAACAATATGTCCCTGCCACCGCGGGCAGGCACAGGGGCCTGCCCCTACGGAATGGCGCCGCATCGAATAGCAAATGTAGGGTGGGCACGTTTTATGTGTCCACGCGGAACGGCACAAAACAACCGTAAGCCAGAGGAAAAACCGTGCAATTACCTCAACAGGTAAAGATCGTCGAGGTGGGTCCCCGGGACGGACTGCAAAACGAGTCCACCCCGGTACCTGCCGAGGTCAAACTGGCGCTGATTTGCAAACTCGAACAGGCCGGTCTGTCGGTGATCGAGGCGGGTAGTTTTGTCTCCCCCAAGTGGGTGCCGCAGATGGCCTCCAGCGCCGAGGTCTATCAATCCATTGAACAGAAACCGGGCGTCAGCTATCCCATGCTGGTGCCCAATTTGCGCGGCCTGGAAAGCGCACTGACGGTGGGTGTGCAGGAGATCGCCATCTTCGCCGCCGCTTCCGAAAGCTTCACCGAAAAAAACATCAACTGCTCCATTGAAGAGAGCATCGCCCGCTACGGCGAGGTGATGGCGAAGGCGCGACAGCACAACCTCAAGGTGCGCGGCTATGTCTCCTGTGTGCTGGGTTGCCCCTATGAAGGCGAGATTGCCGCCGACAAGGTGGCCGAGGTGTCCAGGCAGCTCTACGACCTGGGATGCTACGAGATCTCGCTGGGCGACACGGTTGGCGTCGGCACGCCGGTCAAGGCGCAACAGATGATCGACGCCGTGGCGCAGGTGGTCCCGGTGGAGAGGCTGGCGGCCCATTTTCATGATACCTACGGCCAGGCGCTGGCCAATCTGTTCGCGGTGTTGCAACAGGGCGTGTCGGTGATCGACAGTTCTGTCTCAGGTCTCGGTGGTTGTCCCTATGCCAAGGGGGCCTCGGGTAATGTGGCGACCGAGGATGTGCTCTATATGCTTAACGGGCTGGGCATAGAAACCGGAGTGGATATGCCGAAGCTGTTGGAAGCCGGCCGCTATATCAGTGATTACCTGAAGCGGACATCTGCCTCGAAAGTGGCACGCGCTCTGAGTGCCGTTGACTGAAAGCCGGGTAGGGTGGGCACGTTTTTCGTGCTCACCCTACCGCGAAATAACGAGATAGCACGACGCAAATAAGATATTTATGGAGGTACATATGAGCGATAAACCGATCAGCCGATTCCCCATCCCGGATATCAATGAACTGCCGGAAGACATCAAAACGGTCATCCTGGAAGTGCAGGAGAAGTCCGGCTTCATCCCCAATGTGTTCCTGGCGCTGGCCCATCGGCCGGATGAGTTCCGTGCATTCTTCGCCTACCACGATGCCCTGATGGAGAAGGAGAGCGGCCTCAGCAAGGGCGAGCGCGAGATGATTGTGGTCGCCACCTCCAGCGCCAATCAGTGCATCTACTGCGTGGTGGCACACGGCGCCATCCTGCGCATCCGGGAAAAGAATCCACTGATCGCCGATCAGGTCGCCGCCAACTACCGTAAGGCCGATATCACCCCGCGTCAGAAGGCCATGCTCGATTTCGCCATCAAGGTGTCACAACATGCCTATGAAGTGGGTGATGCCGATTATGAACTGCTGCGGGGGCATGGATTCACCGACGAGGACATCTGGGATATCGGCGCCATATCCGCCTTCTTCGGTCTGTCCAACCGCATGGTCAACCTCACCAGCATGCGTACCAACGATGAGTTCTATCTGTTGGGGCGCTTGCCGAAAAAGTAACCACCAATGTGGTTAAGGTGAAAGTGGGTTGTTCCCGGGGTGGACCATATGGCTTACCCGGGAGCAACCTGCCGACATTGACAAACGACTCGCCTTACCCGTGCCAGTGACTGCCTGCCATGCGTTGAGATTTGTTCGGTGGCAATCGCATGGCGATCGGTTGATGCTGTTTGTCAACGCGGAATACCTTCTACTGAGTAATCCTGGTTGCAGTGATATTGATATCCACCCGGCGGTTGGGCGCAAGACAATCAATCAACGGTTGACCGCGCATCCCCTCACAGCTGACCACCGGCTTCTCTTCGCCCATGCTGACCGTCTTCAGCAGATCGGCTTCGAGCGTACGGCGTTCGAGCAGATACTGTTTGACCGATGTGGCTCGCTCCAGAGCCAGCTGACGATTGTAATTGGCGTCGCCAATTCTGTCGGCGTGTCCAATGATGTGCACTTCGAGCTGACTGTCGTTACCACGTAACGATTCGATCATGGCGTCAAGCTTGTCCGTCCCTGCGGCTTTGAGCTGGGCTTTATCGAAATCGAAAAAGGTATCGGCATCCAGCGATATCTGTGTGACTTCCGGCATCACCGGTTCAACCGCTGCGAAGATAACCTCTTCACTGATTACTGCGGCGACGGCGCCATCACAATCGACATGGGTGTCTTGTGGGCTCCAAAAGCCGGTGTGCACACAATTACCGGAACCGTCGTGCACTACATTGATTTTTTGATCAAGAAGATAGCCCTCAGCCTGGGCACCGAAGCTGAACAACAAAAGGGTTGTCAGTACTGGTCTTAATGTTCTCAACATGAAATGTCCCTCCTCTGTGTGGTATGCCATAGGACTTGCAGAAATAGTGCCAGAGAATATTTTGAGCGGGTATTCCGGGGGATGCGAACGCAGCGGCGACCGTAGACTGCTGCTTCAGGTCTATTGGTCAGAGGGTTTTAATGGTTAAATGCCCCATCGTTGGTGTATTTGCCCCGACAGTAAAGGTAGTTGCGGAGCAACGCCGGTTCTGTTGCAGAATCGGAAATGGCGTATTGGTGAATGCAGCCGATATACCTCGGCATCCTACGGACTGGCCTCGGCTTCCTGTTGGCTGTGGCTCTCCAACAGTAGATGGCCCGCTGCTTCAGGTGGTACGGGTTTGCTGAACAGGTAGCCCTGCAGGTAGTCACAGCGGTGCTCGGCCAGAAAATCGCGTTGGAGTGTGGTCTCGACCCCCTCAGCGACTACTTTCAGGCCGAGGTTATGTGCAAGCGCAATGGTTGCCATACAGATCTCGGCGTCATTCCTGTCGTTTTCAATATCACCGACAAAGGCACGGTCCAGTTTGAGCGTGTTGATGGGAAGTTTCTTCAAGTAGGCGAGGGAGGAGTAGCCGGTACCGAAATCGTCAATCGCCAGGCTTACCCCGAGTTGGCTCAGTCTGTTCAGTTGTTCTACCGCCAGTTCAGGATCGGACATCGCGGCCGTCTCGGTAATCTCAAGTTCGAGTTCGCCCTCGCCGATAGAATGCCGTTCGATGGCAGCGCGAACGGTTTGGATCAGCGTATCTGAATGCAGTTGCTTGGCCGAGAGATTGACAGAAATCTGTAGCGGGTTACCGGTCGCCTGTTTCCAGATCGCCAGTTGTCGGCACGCCTTGTCGATGACCCATGTGCCCAGCTCATGAATCACATCGATCTCCTCGGCGATCGGAATGAATCTGTCCGGTCCGATAAAACCACGGGTCGGGTGATTCCAACGGATCAATGCCTCCATGCCATAGATCTGGCTACCCTGCGTGTGCACCTGCGCCTGATAATAGAGTTCGAACTGGTCAAGTTCGAGCGCACTACGCAGTTGATGTTCGAAATCAAGACGTTCCTCGGAGGCAACCAGCAGACTTTCAGTAAAAAACTGGAAGTTTTTTCTGCCCTGGTCTTTTGCGTGATACATGGCGATGTCGCTGTTTTTCAACAGCTCGTCAATCGTGTCGCCATCATCGGGATAGATGCTGATGCCAATACTCGGGCTGCTGTCAAAGACATTGTCGCCGATGGTATAGGGTTGTGAAAGCTGATCAATGATATATCTGGCCAGCGCAGGTACCTGGTTCATCTCCTTGAGTCCGGTGAGTACGATGACAAATTCATCGCCGCCGATCCGGGCAACGATATCGCTCTCCCTGAGGCAGTTTTTCAATCGATTGGCCACCTCGATCAACAGTTGATCACCCACATGGTGTCCCATTGAGTCATTGATATATTTGAAGCGATCCAGGTCGACAAACAGCACCGCCAGTTGTTGCTTATCCCTCTTTGCCGCCAATACGGCCTGCTCCATACGGCTCTCCAGGCTGAAGCGATTCAGCAGTCCGGTGAGCATGTCATAGTGGGCGAGATGTTCGATTCTGGCTTCTGCCGCCTTGCGGTCGCTGATGTCGGTGAAGCTGGCAATATGGAATAGTACTTGTCCGAACTGATCTCGAATGGCGGAGATCGCCGCCCACTTGGGATAGATTTCGCCGGACTTCTTCCTATCCCACAGCTCGCCCTGCCAGAAGCTGTTGCTTTCCAGATCACGCCACATTTCGCGATAGATGTTTATGCTGGTATTGCCGCCTGACAGAATCCGTGGGTCCTTACCCGCAACGTCAGGCAGCTCATATCCGGTCTGTCTGGTAAAGGCCCTGTTGACATTGATAATGTGGTTGTCCTTGTCTGTAATGAGAATGGCTTCGCCACTGTTTTCAAAGGCGTTGGCGTATATTTTCAGGGTTTCGGCAATTGTCTCTGCGCTCCTCTTCGATGTTTCAAGCTTGTTGTGGGTATCGGCAATATTATGTGCCATCTCCATCATTGCGTCGGTAAGCTGGCCGACTTCGTCACTGGAATCCTGGGTCAGTGGTGAGGAATAGTCGCCTTGGGATACTTTTTGGGACCAGACCAGTAACTGCGACAGCCGACGGGTAACATTGCGTATTACGATAAATGCAATAAACAGCAGCAAGCCGCCACCACTGACGCCGATGGCAATGGTGATATAGAGATTTTGTGTGGCGACGGACATCAACGTGCGGCGTGAGGAGGCAATGTCCTCAAACTCATGGCGGATCAGTTGTGACGTGATCTCCTTGATGCGGGGTATATAGTCGGATTCGGTACGACTCAGCAGGACAAACGCCGCCTCTTTTTCGAAATCGGCACTCAGTTCGATGGCAATCTCGATCTCGCCGAAGTAGGTGTGGATCATAGTGGAAAGGTCTTCTGCAAAATCATCGGTATTCGAGATGATGAGACCGTGTAATGCAATAGTGCTGCGGGAGCGGGGTAGTGTGTCGATAATGACTTGTCTGGAATGTTCGAGTTCCTGCTTGATCTCCTTCATCGCGGCGAAACTTTCCGTGGTCAGGTGACGAAGACTCAGTGCACGGTAAGCGGTGATCTGTTTTTCTATCTTTTCGAGATTGCGGAGTCGGACGTCGCCCTCAGCGTAGACTGTGTCAAGCGCAGCGACTGATTCGTTCAAAATATGGGAAAAATAGACTGTGCCGAGCAATGAGATAAGCCCGATACTGAACATGGGTATGATCAGTTGCCGATATAACGAGCAATTTCTCAGCCTTCCAATCATAGGTTGCTGTCTGTCACTGTAGGTTCACATCAAATCCGGCGGTTTTGAAAATCGCGATGCCGGGATCGCTGCGGATATAATCAAACAGTGCGGTTGCGGCCGACATGTCGCGGGGGTGTTCAACCGGGGCCATGTAGTAACGAATAGCCGGGTGCCAGGACGGATCGATGGAGTAGAGTGACCGTAATCGGTCGGTGAGATTGGTGGAGAAAAGTATACCGACGGTCTTGTTGTCGGATATCGCCAGTGTCTCGGCCAGCAGGGTGATATGTTTTTTCGTTGTTATTTTCTGTTTGATCTGCTCCCAGATGCCGCTCTGCTGCATGGCCTGTTTTGCATAACGGCCAAAGGGGGCGGTACCAGGGTCTCCGATCAGGATGGTTTTGATATTATCCGATGTCAAGTCATTCCACGCTTCGAATTTCAGCGGGCTGTTGGCGGGTGCGCTTACCACCAGTCGATTCCCCCAGGGACTGATGACCTTATCGGCAGCCACAAGTCCACCTTTAATCATATAATCCATCCAATGTCTATTGGCCGAGATATAGATGTCAGCCTCGATTGCACCTCCGCGTATCCCCTTGGCCAATAGTCCCGATGATTTACAGAGGTAGTTGATTTTTACGTCGTGCGTCTGCGAATACTGTTCACTGACCGCTTTGATGGTGGGGCAGGTTGAGTTGGCCGCGGCGAGGGTGATGTCGTCTGCCTGGACTGGATTGGCGAATAATAATGTGCAGAGTACCAGGGTCGGCAAGCTGGCTCTACATGATAGATTGCGCATAGGCGATAACCTGTCAATGGGGTTTGTCTGAATACGACAAGCAGTGCTCCAAGTCTACATGATAGGGCGTAATTAACATTATCAAACAGATGGATAGGCCGATTGGTTTGGTTAATCCCTATTCAGTGAAGGGTCGATATCAATTTTATACCCTGTAATAATAATCTTATGGATAACGGATCGACAAACAAAGGCACTGTTCAAACCAACCTGGAAAGGCAATTTGAAAAGGTAATAACGCCGTTTCAATATTTTATTCAGGATCAAACCACCAGTAGCATACTGCTGATTCTCTGCACCGGTATCGCACTTTTTTTTGCCAACTCGCAGTTTAGTACCGGCTACCAGTCCTTTATTGAAACTCCCATTGGATTGGTAGTGGATGACAATTCCTTTAGCTTAAGTCTGCATCATTGGGTCAATGATGCCATCATGACCCTGTTCTTTTTTTTGCTGGGTCTTGAGATAAAACGGGAATTGCTGGCTGGAGAGTTACAGGATTTTAGCCGTACACTGCCGGTGATTGCCGCCGCCATCGGTGGCATGCTGTTTCCGGCGCTACTTTTTCTGTTGCTCAACTTCGGTTCCGAAACCGAGCATGGATGGGGTATTCCCATGGCAACAGACACCGCCTTTGCGGTTGGTATCCTGGCCCTGTTGCGCCGACAGATTCCGGCGTCTGCCTTCGCCTTCCTGACCGCACTGGCCATTATTGATGATATCGGTGCCATTCTTGTGATTGCGCTTTTTTATACCGAATCAATCGATGTCCTGTACCTGGCTTCAGGGGCATTGGCGTTTGTCTTGTTATTGCTTATCAATCTATTGGGTATCCGTAACTCCTGGATTTACCTGGCGGGTGGGGTGATTCTCTGGAGCATGCTGTATATGTCTGGGGTGCATGCCACGGTAGCCGGCATTATGGTGGCATTCACCGTACCGGCACGCCCAAAACGTGACACCGACTGGTTTTTGCAGAAAACACATCGCCTGATGAGCCGTTTTGAACGGATGGAGCGAAAGAGCGACAGCAGCGAGAATATTCTCGACAATATTGACCAGCACGATATTGTGGAGGGGGTCCAGGTCGCCGCGGCAAAGGCCACCACGCCGTTACGCCGATGGGAGCGGGCACTGGAACACCCCGTGGCTCTGTTCGTCCTGCCGCTGTTTGCTCTGGTGAATGCCGGTATTCCAATCTCTTACAACACGCTTGAATACCTCTGGGATGGTGGTATTACCTCGGGTATTGTTCTGGGGCTGGTGGTGGGTAAAAGTATCGGTATCCCGCTGATGGCATGGATTGCGATTAAATTCAGACTCGGCCGTCTCCCGGATGGCCTGGATCTCCGGCACATTGTCGGCATCGGCATGTTGGGCGGTATGGGTTTTACCATGTCCATCTTCATTGCCGACCTTGGTTTTGACCAGCCGGAACAACTGATTGCGGCGAAGTCGGGCATCCTGGTGGCCTCCCTGTTGGCCGGTATCATGGGATGGCTCTGGCTGCGCTTCTGCTGTAACAGTGACACGCCCCCGAAGACTAACCAACCGCAATAACTGACGTGATTGCAGGGCCGACACACTACCAGGGAAGAAAGATAATCAAGATGTGACCGCTTGTTCGCGTTGGCACTCGATGAAGATCGGTTTGCTGCACTGGCGACAGGCCTGGTGGTCAAGTTTGCGGTAGATGGCGCTGATGGCATCCGTCTTATTATCGAAGAAATATTGTGCGCCTATCATCTTCAGATAGCCTCCCTCGGCAAGAAACTGCCAGAGCTCGTCCTTTAAACCATAGACATAGAGTCCGCCGCCATTCGCCTTGAGACGTCTGGCCTCCTGAGTGAGCAGCTCGGCACCCGCCATATCGATATAATTGATACGGGATGCGATCAACAGGATATGTTTTACACCGTAAGTGGCGGAGATCGTCTGCAATTTGAGCTGCAGGTAACTGACTGAGCCAAAATAGATGGAGCGGTCCACGCGCACGACCTTGAGTTGTCCACACTCCTGAAGCGGCTTGGTCTCGATGTCCGTGAATACCCGGTTTTTTTGCGTCAGGTCTGGCGCCAACAGGGTGATTTTTGGTTTGGATGTCTTGGCCAGAAAGATCACCAGGGACAGCAGTACGCCGATATAGATGGCGAATTCCAGTTCCAGGAACAGGGTGGAAAAAAAGGTGACCAGAAAAATGGCTGATTCCGGCCGGCTGGTATTGAAGATTGCACGGATGTGATGAAAATCGACAAGATTGTAGGCGACCAGCAAAATCACCCCGCCCATTGCCGCAACCGGAAGATAGGCGGTCAGAGGTGCAATCAGTAACACAATGGCCATCAGGATAACTGCCGCAAAGATGGCCGACATGGGGGTCTGTGCCCCTGAGTCGTAGTTGATTCCGGAGCGGGTGAATGAGCCCGAGCCCGCATAGCTTGAGAAAAAACTGCCAACAATATTGGAGAGACCCTGACCGATAAACTCCTGGTTGCCGTCGATACGTTGATTGGAGCGGGTGGCAACGGAGCGGGCGATGGATACGGCCTCAATCAGGCCAAGCAGCGCTACCGCAAAAGCCTGGGGTGCCAGCATCCGAATGACATCCATGTTGAACAATGGGCTGGTGAGGGGTGGCAGTTGGGATGGAATACTGCCGACCAGGGCGACGCCGTGTGCGCCTGCGCCGAGAAAGAAGGCGGCCAGTGAGCCGACGACCAAGCCCAACAGCAGGTGCGGCGTTTTGCGTGACAGGTGGCGACTGAACAGCGCCACGGCCAGTGTGGCAATGGCGATGAAAAGTACATAGCCGTTGGTCTGATCGTAATGTTGGAAGACACCGAGCCAGGTATCTGCAAATGAGTGTCCGCGTGCCAGTTCCAGTCCCAGCACATGTTTGATCTGGCTGGTGGCGATCAGGATGGCCGCTGCGGCGGTAAACGCGACCACCACGGTATGGGAAACAAAATTTACCAACACCCCCAGTCGTGCCACGCCGAAGGCGAGCTGATAGATGCCCGCCAGAAAAGTCATGGTCAGCACCAGTTGTACAAATTCGGGTGTGCCCGGGGTGGCGTATTGACTGATGGAGGAGAAGACCACGATTGAGATTGCCGTGGTCGGTCCGGAAACCAGGTGACGTGATGAGCCAAACAGCGCTGCAATGATAGGGGTGATCATGGCCGTATACAGGCCATACTGAGGCGGCATGCCGGCGATGGTGGCAAATGCGACGCCCTGGGGCAACACCACGACCGCCCCGGTCAACCCGGCCATCAGGTCACGCTGCAAGCTCCAGCGTGTGACACCGGGTAGCCACTGCAGGAAAGGCAATAGCAGAAACAGGCGCTGTGGCATCGACAGCGGTCGATCTGTCCCGGTGAAAAGATTGGGATTCCCTGATAGCGTTTTCATCGTGTTAGGGAGCCTCTGATTAAGTCTGGACGAAGTAGATTGTGAGCCAGAATGATCAGATTCAAGGCGCAAATCGCACGTAATAGCTGGCTATTGCGAAGATTTGCAACGCAGAAGCTGGACATTCTAGGCGCAAGATACAAGTTCATGACTTGATCAGAGGCTCCTTAGGTGTGCGCGCTCAAAACTACCGCCGTCGTAGACGACCTTTCCGCTGCTCTGTGCTGGCGAAGGCGTTCGATCCGCTGGAAATGAACCGCCATCACAGGCTTTCAGGTTGCGCATACCGGAGGAGTTGGACCGTGGACTGGATTTTGATAATTGATTTACCCGCTCGACGAAACTCAATCCCAGCCCGAATGCCAGTGTGAGCAAAATCAACTGGAGAACACTCAATTCGAAAGCCGCCAGTAGTAGCAGCGGAATCAGGAATAGATATCTGATGCGGATTGACCGCAAACCAGCTGGCAGGCGGGTGTCGGGATGCGTATTAAGGTACTGCATGGCAAATCCTGGTTGATTAGTGCCATCTGACAGGTATGGCGAAGATGTCATGTCCGGTTATATTTGCCTTGCAGGAAATACCCGTTACAGCACCTCATCACTGGACCAGCGTTCCCAATTTGGTTAAACGCCCACCTGACTTTTAGCGGGTCGTTGACCGGATGGAGAGGGAGTATTTTGCCCCTCTCCAGAAAGAGAGGGGCAGGGGAGTCACTACTCGGCTTTCACTCGAGCGGTACTCTACCGAAGCGGTGGTATAGCGAATGGATAGGCAATGTTTACGGAATGTATAGGGCGGCCTGGAAACCGAATCAGGTTCAGTTTCCTGAGGTCAGGGAGAGTTGTGCCAGGGTACCGCCATCGGGACGATTTTCCAGCATAATCCGCCAGCCTTCATGTTCGCACAGACGCCATACCAGTGAGAGTCCCAAACCCGCTCCGCGACTCCGGCTACCCCGTACATAGGGCTGGAACAATTCAGTCGGGTTTTCCGTACCCAGACCCGGACCCGAGTCTTCCACGCGGATGTTATCGGCATCCAGCCGGATGCGCACTTCACCCCGTTCGGTGAAACTCAGGGCATTGCGCAGGAGGTTACCCAGCACCATGGAGAGAATGGCGTGATCGACCTGTATATGCGATGGCGCCCCGATGTCCAGCACCAAGGTAACCGGTTTGTGGCGGAACAGGTCGCGATAGCGCTCAATGACTTCCTTTACAACCGGCAGGACATCACATTCCGTCGACGGGCTGCCCGCATCACCCTGTTCCCGGGCAAGCGCCAGCAGGGCCGCAGAGATTTCACCCATCTCGGTGGCGGCCCGGGATATTCGTGCAACACGGTTTCTGTTCTTATCGTCGAGCGTGGTATCCAGCATCATCAATTCAGTGGCGCCGTTTATGACGGCAATGGGGGTACGCAGTTCGTGGCTGACATCACCGGTGAAGAGGCGCTCCCGTTCAATGAAATCGTGCAAACGTCGGAGATAGGTATCAAAGTCCCCCGCCAACTGGTGGATCTCCACCCAGGGAAACTCCCGTGCCAGCGTGGTGGGTTCATCTTCGGGATGAAGTTGTGCAACACGGCGTGCCAGCTCGGTAACCGGTGCAATGATGAGTGCGGCCAGCCAGCGTCCGGCCAGCGCGGAAATGAGCGTAACGATCAGCACGCTCCCCGACAGCAGGATGAGGAAGCTGGTCTCCCGCTGATGCAGTGCGCTGGTGTCGTAGAGCACGACAAAGCGTTGATCGCGTACCTTGCGCACGGCGGCACGATAGCTGATGCCATCGACCACGAGATTGTGACGCCCCGGGGCGAGTGTCTTGATTTCGTCCGGAATAGGGCGGGTTCCTCCCCGCGCGGCCACCACATAGGCACGGATGGTAGCCGTGTGTTCGGGCAGGGAGAGCGGATTACGTTGGCGCCGGGCGACATAATCATCCAGTTCTGCCGTCAGGGTGTCATCAATCAGGCGTGCCTCCAGATCATGCGAGGCGAAGTAAATGGTGGTGGCCAACGCCAGACTCACCACCGCGCCGAACAGGGCCAGGGTGATTGCAACGCGGTTGCGCAGGGTCCAGCTAGCGGCCATCGGGGCCGGTTAGCTGATAACCCATGCCGCGAATGGTGTGCAGCAAGGCGGGTTTGAAATTGCGGTCAATGGCGGTTCGCAGGGCATGCAGATGGGCGCGCAGGGTGTCGCTGTCGGGTGGATCGTCCCCCCATATCTCGCGTTCGATCTCCACCCGTCGCACAACACCCGGGGAGCGGCGCATCAGCAGGGCGAGAATTTTAAGTGGAATGGGCGCCAGCTCGATACGCCGTCCGCCGCGCTCCACGCGCAGCGTATCCGGATCAAACTGCAGATCCCCGACGATCAGGCGTCGTCGGGTAATTTCGCTGCGACCACGCCGGGACAGGGCGTTAAGGCGCGCTTCCAGTTCCGGCAGCGCAAAAGGCTTGACCAGATAATCGTCGGCCCCACTGGCGAATCCCTCCAGTTTGTTATCAAGCGTATCGCGGGCGGTAAGCATCAGGACGGGGGTGCCGTGTCCTTCCCGGCGCAACCGCGAGCAGACCTCCAGGCCATCCATGCCAGGCAGCATCAGGTCGAGAACAATCACGTCATAGCTGTTTTCGAGTGCAAACCCCAAACCCGTGAGGCCGTTATAGGCGATATCCACGGTGTGCCCCATGGATTCAAAGAATTCACACAGGTTCTCAATCAGGTCGGGATTGTCTTCAATCAGCAGCAGATACATGAAAATATTTTAACATCTCTACCTGGACTAATCATGGCTCGTACTTGCCAGATCGATCCGGTGTTCGCACGCCGATATCGCTGAACAGATTGTTGCTGTTCAGAACAGTGCCATCTGATCGGCAGTGATGCGTTTGAAACTGTCGTTGAGAAAGTGCAGGATGCCATCGGCCACCGGTTCGATCTGGCGATCGATATAGTGTTGGTAGTCGATCGGGCTGGTCCCCCGGCCATTAAAATAGTGCTCCACCGGTTCCGGACCGTTGAGCGTGATCAGGTAATTGATGGTGCGACCTGGCTTGTTCAGTTTTCTCGCCGCCTGTACGTGGGGAGGGACATTGCGTTGATAGTCGTCCAGTTTGCGGCGCAACCGTTTTCGATAGACCAGTTCCCGGTCCAGTTCACCGCGTTTCAGCCGGCCGACCAGATCGCTGATATAGGCCGCGTAGGGTTCGTTGAAGAAGATGCGCCGATAGAGTTCCCGCTGGAAACGCTGGGCCAGCGGGGTCCAGTCGCTGCGTACGCTCTCCAGGCCTTTGAACACCAGGTCATATTCACCCTGGGAATTACGGATCACGCCGGCATAGCGCTTTTTGCTACCGGTCTCGGTGCCGCGGATGGTGGGCATGATGAATTGAATAAAGTGGGTTTCGAATTCGATCTCCAGGGCTGATCCAACACGAAATTCCCGTGCAATGGTGTCGTTCCACCAGCTATTGAGATCCCGGGCGAGCTGTTGGCCGGTGTCCCGGGAGCGCGCCTCGTCATAGTCGTCTCCCAGCAGCACAAACACCGAGTCGGTGTCGCCATAGATCACCGGATAGCCGGCTGACTCCAGCCAGTCGCGGCTGCGGGTGATGATCTCGTGACCACGGCGGGTGATGCTGCTGGCGAGGCGTGGGTCGTAGAAACGGCAGCCGCTGGAACCGAGCACACCGTAGAATGAGTTCATGATGATCTTGATCGCCTGGGAGAGCGCCTTGTCCTGCTGCTGCTTGGCCAGATCCCGCTTGGCCCAGAGTTCAGTAATAATGCCCGGAAGCAGGTGGCGCTCTCGGGCGAACCGGGCCTGCAGAAAACCGGGAACCGGGTCGTCGCCGGGAAAGGCCATGCCCAGCGGGTCGATGCGGAAGGTACGGATGATGCTTGGATAAAGGCTCTTGAAATCCAGCACCAGCACATTCTGGTAGAGGCCCGGCCGGGAATCCATCACATAGCCGCCGGGGCTGGTTTGTGAATGACGAAAGGCGCCGATGTCATGGGCCACCACGCCTTCCCGATGCAACAGTGGCAGGTAGAGGTTGTCGAATGCGGCCACCGATCCCCCCTGCCGGCCGAGTGACAGGCCGGTCATGGTGGCACGTTGCCGGATAAAGTTAATCAGGTCGGTCTTGTGGAAGATATCCTCGACCAGACGGCAATCCTCCAGATTGTAAGCGGCCAGGGCGGGTCGGTCTTCGCGGAACTGGCGGCGTATCTCGGCCAGTTTATCCTGGCCGTCACTGATCAGTTTTTTACGCCCCAACAGTTCGCCGGCCACATGATTCAGCGCGAAACTCTCAAATGACCAGAAGGCGGCGCGCAGATTGTCAATGCCGTCCAGCGCCACCCGCCCCGGAATGCTCGCCACCCGGGCCTGCCCGCTCTGTTGTGGTTGCAGGATGGCGGCCAGTTCGCCGCCCCGGCCCAGGCTGAAGTGGATGTGGTGCGCCCTGCAGCGCCGCTCCAGGTAGTCCAGGTCGAAATTGACCAGGTTCCAGCCCAGGATCAGGTCCGGGTCAAGCTGTTCCATCTGCTGCAGAAACAGCCGCAACAGTTGTGCCTCATCACTGACCCAGTGGATCGGCAGATCGCTGGGCCAGTCCGACGCCTCACCCTGCATCAGGATTCGACTCACCCCGGGGCCGCAGAAGGCGATGGATAGGATCTGGTTGGCGGTACCGTCGGTCTCTATGTCCAGGCTCAGATAACTGAGTTCGGGCTGGCAATCGATCGGTCGGATATGCGGATTGACCAGCTCCAGATAACCGTTGCGCTGAACCGGGTTGCCGGTGACCTGTAAGGGCGCGGTAACAAAGCGCTCCATCAGGAAACGGTCGGCGATCTTGATATCCGACTCCAGCAACAGGGTGCTGCTGCCGGCGGTGCGCTCGCGAAACTGCTGCAACTGGCGCTGCTGGCGGAAATAGAGGCCATCCACCGGCTGACCGAGCATATCGGTCAGCTTCAATGGCTTGCGTTCCATCCTGAACCCATCCATTGGCAGTTCGCTATCGCGTGCAATGAAGCAGACCGCTTTCTGCTCCGGATAAACCAGCCGCAACGGTCCGGCAGGTGAATGTGCCCAGAACTGCAGTTCAACGCCATTGGGCCCGTCACGCCAGTGACGGGTCAGCAGAAAGGCGTTGTATTGTTGTCGAGGCATCAGCGATTCTGCAGCATCCGCAACGGCGGTTGCACGGTCAGTGGCCAGGTGGCCAAAACCCCGGCCAGTCCGATGGCGACACCGCTGCTGAGGATACCGATGATGGCGGTCCAGGCACTGGGTTGGAAGGCAAAACCGAACACCTCGGTGGCAATGAACCAGCCGGTGACGGTGGCGCAGAGACTGGCCAGGGTACCGGCCAGCATACCGAGGGTGATGAATTCGATTCCGGCAGCCTGGATCAGCCCTTTGCGCTGCATGCCCAGGGTACGCAGCACCACCGACTCCTGCCGCCGGTGTTCGCGGCTGGCCTGAATGCCGGCATAGAGCATCAGCAGGCCGGCCGCCAGGGTGAACAGAAACACATACTCCACCGCCAGCGAGCCGCGCTGCATGATCTCCCGAATCTGCTGCATGATGGCGCTGACATCGATAATGGTGACGGATGGATACTGTTTGACCAGTTGCGCCAACAATGCCTCCTGACCCGGTGGCAGATAGAAGCTGGTGATGTAGTTGGTGGGGTGCTCCCTGAGCAGGCCCGGCGTGCCGATGACAAAAAAGTTGGGTTGGAAAGAGTCCCATCGCACTTGCCGCAGATTTGACACCTCTGCCTCAATGGGCACCCCGGCCAGATCGAAACTGAGCTTGTCACCCAGCTTGATGCCAAGGGTGTCCGCTATCCCTGTCTCTACCGAAAACAGCGATGACTCCTGATTCGACGCGTCCCACCATTGACCGGACACAATGTGGTTCTCTTGCTGTGGCTCAACCGCCCAGGAGAGATTGAATTCGCGCTCCACCAGCCGTTGGGCACGGTCATCCTGATATTGATCGGGGGAGACCGGACTGGCGTTGATACGGGTGAGGCGGGCGCGCAGCATCGGGTAGATGCCGGCCTGTTCGATCTGCTGTTGGCGGAAGAACTCACCCATCGTCTCCGCATCTTCCGGCTGGATGTTGATCAGAAAATGGTTGGGTGCCCGTTCCGGGATGGTCTGCTGCCAGGCATCCAGCAGATCCACGCGGATTATTACCAGCAACAACATGGCAAGTATCCCGAGGCCAAAGCCGGAGAGTTGCAGGGCGGTCATGGCCGGGTCCCGGAGCAGTCCGGAGAGTCCCTGTCGCCACAGGGTACCGCCGCGGTGGCGTAACGGTCTGAGCAGGTGGATCAGCGCCCAGGCCACCAACAGCAGCAGAGAGACCGTGCCGAGGGTGCCGAGTAGTACCCAGCCGGCCAGGGTGGCGTCACCGGCCTGCCAGCGCATCAGCAACGCCATGGCGCCGAGTGCGCAGAGGGCCAACAGCCAGGTGCTCGCGGGTGGTGCCCCCAGGTCGCGCCGCAGTACCCGCAACGGCGGCACCGCCCCGAGCCGCAGGGCCGGTGGCAGGGTGAAGCCGATCAGGGTGATCAGTCCGGTGCCCAGGCCCACCAACACCGGCCACAGGGTCGGGGGTGGCAGTGTGCCACCGAACCAGTCGCTCAGCAGGCCGGCCAGAAGATATTGCGCCAGCCAGCCGCCTGCAATCCCCAGCAGGCTTGCCAGCAGGCCGAGCAACAGCAGGCGCAGCAGCAGTACCCGCAGGATCAGTGACTGACTGGCCCCGAGGCAGCGCATGATGGCACTGGTGTCCGACTGACGTTCCACGAACCGTCGGGTGGAAAGCGCAACCGTGGCACCGGCCACCAGCACCGCTACCAGTGCGGCCAGACTGAGGAAGCGGCTACCCCGGTCCAGGGTATTGCGCAGTTCGGGACGGGCGCTACTCAGGTGCTCCAGTCGCACCCCGCGCGGGAGCCGTGATCCGGTCCAGCGCTGGAATGCCTCCACCTGGGTCTGATCGCCGGCGACCAGCAGGCGATAGCGCACCCGGCTGGCCGGGGTGACCAGCCCGGTCTTGGGAATATCCTCCAGGGCGATCAATACTTCCGGCCCGAGTCGGAAGAAGCTGTTGCCGAGAGCCGAGTCGCGACTCAGGATCTGTTCCAGGGCCAGGTTCGTCTCGCCCAGTGAGACCTGGTCGCCAGGCTGCAGCCCGAGGGCAGCCATCAGGCGCGCCTCGCCCCACAGGTTACCGGGGATGGGCGGTTCGGTGACACTCTGCTCTTCAGCCGAGGGTTGGGTGCGGACACGCAGTTCCCCCCGCAGGGGGTAGCCACGGCTTACCGCCTTGACCTCCACCAGTTGGGTCTCGTCCCGGTGCATGATCACGCTGGGAAAGCTGAGAGTGTGGGCGGTCCGCAGGCCGAGCGCCTCCGCCTGCTGTTCGAAACTTTCCGGCACCGGCCGACTGCTGGAGAGCACCAGGTCGGCCGCCATCACCTGGTTGGCCTGCAGGATCATCGCCTGTTCCACGCGATCGGTAAAAAACCCCACCGCGGTTACTGCCGATACCGCAATGATCAGGGCCAATACCAGCAGCCGCAACTCCCCGCTGCGCCAGTCACGGCGCAGAAAGCGCAGGGCCAGCACGAATGTGTTCATGCGCTGCTCTCCAGTTGGCCGTTTTCGATCTGCAGGCGGTGGTCGCAGCGTGCCGCCAGCCGTTCGTCGTGGGTGACCAGCAGCAGTGCCGCGCCGGTCTGTTCCCGCATCTGGAACAGCAGGTTGATTATGCGGCTGCCGGTTGCCTGGTCGAGACTGCCGGTCGGCTCATCGGCAAACAGCAGCTTGGGGCCGGAGGCAAAAGCCCGGGCAATGGCCACCCGCTGCTGCTCGCCGCCGGAAAGCTGGCCGGGATAGTGGTGCAGCCGATCAGCCAGGCCCACCTGGCGCAGTGCCTCGGTGGCGCCCTCCGCCGGGCGGGAGGCGCCCGCCAGTTCCAGCGGCAGCATCACGTTTTCCAGTGCGGTCATGCCGGGCAGCAGCTGAAAGGATTGAAATACAAAGCCGACCTTGCCGGCGCGCAGCGCGGCGCGCTGGTCTTCATTCAGTGAATTCAGGGATGTGCCGAACAGCTCGATGTTGCCGCTGCTGGTCTCATCCAGTCCAGCCAGCAGTCCCAGCAGGGTCGATTTGCCCGAGCCGGATGCACCCAGAATGGCGGTGACCTCACCGCTCGCCAGTTGCAGAGAGACGCCCTGCAGAATGGTCAGGTTGCCACCCGGGCCATTTACCTGTTTACCGACACCAGTGGCCTTTACCAGGATGTTATCTGGGTTATGATCTGTGTCCATGAAAAAACTTTTCCTGCTGCTGATGTTTGTTATATCCAATGTGCCGGCTGCCGAGCCGGTGATTCTTGTTCTCGGTGACAGTCTGAGTGCGGCCTACGGTATCGAACGTAGCCGCGGTTGGGTCGCCCTGCTGCAAAACCGCCTGCAACAGGCGGGTTATCCCCATCGGGTGGTCAACGCCAGCATATCGGGTGATACCACCGCCGGCGGTCTTTCACGTCTTCCCCAGGCGCTTGCACAGTTCCAGCCGGATATCCTGATTATCGAACTGGGCGGCAATGACGGTCTGCGGGGACTCGGAAACCGTCAGACCCGTGATCATCTCGATCAGATGATAACACTTGCCCGGGCTGCCCGTAGTCGCCCACTGCTGTTGGGGATGATGCTGCCTCCGAATTTCGGCAAGGCGTTTACCGAGAAGTTCCTGCAGATCTACCGGGATCTGGCCGAGCAGCGCAGAGTACCGCTTGTGCCGTTCTTTCTCGAAGGGGTGGCGGATCGGCCGGACTGGATGCAGGGGGACGGGATTCATCCCAACGCGTCGGGTCAGCCGCTGATGCTGGAACATGTCTGGGCACAACTGCAACCGCTGCTGGACGAAGAGGTGGCAGGCGGTATGGGGAGCGCTCACTCCCCCACGATTTTGAAATAGACCAGTTGGGTCTGGGCCCAGGGTTTGTTGCCGTCATCGCTGACCATGAAGAAATGCATCCCCTGGTGGCGGGTCAGCCCCTCCATGTTCTGTATCAGCCAGCCCTGACCGCTGTCAAACCGGGCGATCAATTCAGTTGTCACGCTGCCCGAAGAGACCAGGTCGGCGGCCCGTATGCGGGTCAGGCTGATCACCCAGGGAGCAAAGATCGAGGTATAGGCCCGCTCCAGCAGTACCAGATCGCCGTTGGGCAGTGCCTCCAGCGCCACCAGGGCTCCATCAGCTTCTTTGGGCTGATATTGCCAGGTCCGTCCAGAGGCGCTGATGAGATAGTGGGGTTGGTTTGCGCGCGGATATTCCGGACCGGTAATGATACCCTGTTGCGGGTGCAGGGTGACGGCCTCCATGCCCCGGTTGGTTTTTGGTCGGTAACCGCTCCGCCGCAACAGATCGGGCAGGGGCAGGGTAGAGTGCCATACGCCGTCCGGTTGATAACGCTCGATGCGGTGGTGCCGTTCAAACGAGATGACTAGCCGGCTGTCTCCCAGAACGCCGTTGGCACTGTTTTCCAGGGTCAGCCCTTCGGCGTCGCTCCAGCCGCCACGCAGTGGTTTACCCCGTCGGTCCCGAAGGGGGTACGCCGCTATCAGTTCGATCTGGCTGAGATGGCCATTGCTGAAGCGGGGCGCCAACTTTAGCACCCGGCCCTGATCGGAGATCGCCAGCAGGAGCTGTTCGTCCTCGTCCCAGGCCAGCCCGGAGAGTTCCGCCAGTGCCGGATCTCCCTTCAGTGACAGGCTTCCCAGCAGCTCAATGTCCATGAAGCGGTCGCCGTTGCGGATATGATCGGCGATGTTAATCGGTTGTCCGACCGGATTGGCGGCGCCTGCCATCGTGCAGTAGGGGACGAGGGTCGCAAATAAGACAAGGCGTTGAAATAAGTGCATATTCGATGACAATAGGTGCCTGTCGGGGGTGGAGTCAAGTGATCTTGTTTCGGGTCGCCCACCGGCCAGTCTGAGCGACTTAACCGCAACATGTGGTCATTAGAAATCCTCTTCTGATTTGATATTCGTTGCTGTTGACATTATCTTTCCCTGTCTCCGTAAACTAATGAGATTGAACCGCCGTGCCACTACCCAGCCCTGTTGAACGTGAACATCTCCACACCCGCAAAATTACTTGTGAAGGCTATCTGCGCAAGGATGGGCTTTGGGATCTGGAAGCCCATCTGACCGACACCAAGACCTTCGGATTCGATACCAGCCATCGAGGCTATATGCAGCCGGGTGCACCGGTGCACGGGTTGCATCTGCGGGTAACCATGGATCTTGATTTCGTCATTCACGATGTGGTCGCCGTCTCTGATGATACGCCGTATCCGGTGTGCAAAGAGACCGCGGCGACCATGCGTAAGCTGATCGGACTGAAGATCGGGCCTGGCTGGATGCGCGAGGTGAGAAGCCGGGTGGAACGCAAGTTGAGCTGCACCCATTTGATGGAGTTGCTCGGTCCGCTTGCCACCACGGCCTATCAGACCATGCATTCGGCCCTGGAGGAACGCGCCAACCAACAACCAGTACGCAGTCGGCCGCGCATCCTCGATACCTGTATTGCCCTGGCCAGTGACGGCCCCGAGGTGAAGGCGCGCTGGCCGGAGTTCTACACCGGCCCCAAGGATGACGAGAGCTGAGCAACTGTCCCTGAGCGCGGGCCTGACGTACTGACAGGCCAATGATTGATTTTAGGCAATTACCTGACAGCCCCGAGTCTCTATAATCCGCGCTGCATATTTATATTCCTTTAACTTCAGGCGATGAGAGTGATGATGGGTTTCAGATGGGCTGTTCCATTTCTGTTGGCACTGCTGGTCAGTGGTCTGACACAGGCAAAAGGCATAGACGACAAGCAGTTCGATGCCATACAGCAATTGGGCGAGCTGAACGGGGTGGCACTCAACTGCCGTTTTCTCAACGAAACCCAACGCATGAAGAAGGCGCTGGTGTTGGCGCTGCCGAAGCGTCGTCAGTATGGTGAGGCGTTTGATAGCGCCACCAATACCGCGTTTCTCAAATTCATTGAAACCCAATCGACCTGTCCGGTGGAAGCGGCCTTCAGTCAGCAGGTTGATGCGGCGATCCTGACATTGGAATCCGTATTCGCCAATCAATAGATCAACTGACACGATGGTAAACGTAGGTGGGTAGATATTCGTGAACAGGTCAAGAGCAGTATTTTTTAACTTTAGACACCCTGTAATTCTGGCACTTTTGCTGTTATTGAGCAGCCAGTCACTGTTTGCGGATTCCACATTCCGTGTGGTCTCCAGCGTAAAGCCGGTCCACTCCATCCTGTCCGGCCTGATGGTCGGTACGGAAGGCCCGGAACTGCTGGTCGATGGCGATCACCTGCCGTTTGATTACCGGATGAGTGCATCACAGCAGGTCAGTCTGTCTGAGGCCGATCTGGTTGTCTGGGTGGGGCCGGAGCTGGAGCGGTTGCTGATTGAGCCGGTTGCCCAGGCGCAGCAGGCGGGTGTACGGGTAGTCACCCTGCTGGACAACCCGGAACTGAAGATCCTGCCGTCCCGCTGGAGCAAGCGTGAAGATTCCACTGAACGGGACCCGTTTTTCTGGATGGACAGCCGCAATGTTCTGATCCTGGTAGATGAGCTTTCCAGGGCGCTGATGGATGCAGACAACGGCCGGGCGCATCTCTACCGGCGAAATCGCGCTCAACTGCTGGCACGGGTGGCGGAACTGGACCGCAAGTTGGAATACGGCTATCGGGGGCTGAAAAGTGGTGTCGGAATGGCTTATTACGACACCCTGCAGTATTTCGAGCAAGCCTATGCACTGAAGATTCGGGGTGTGTTGGCGCAATCGCCGGAACAGCCGGTGGATGCCCTTGCGCTACTGCAGAATCACGCCAAACTGAAAGAGGGTTATTACGCCTGTCTGCTGACTGAGCGTGGCATGCCGATGCCGGAATTGGCCTTGTTGACCAAAGGCGTGGATATCAATGTTGGCACCCTGGACAGTTTCGGTAACGGGTTGAAGGCGGGGCCGGAACTCTATTTTGAACTGATGGAGAAAAATACCGACACCATTAAAAGCTGCCTTCAGTACAGCGGTGAACCGGTGCAGCTGGCCGCTGAGGATCAGTTCGAGCCGGAGACCGCCAAAGTTGGTGCCAAATTCATGCTCATCGACCACAACGGCAAGCTGGTTACGGAGAAGGATATGCTGGGCAAGTTCCAGCTGATCTATTTTGGCTACACCTTCTGCCCCGATATCTGTCCCACCTCGTTGCAGGTGATGTCACTGGCGCTTGATATGCTGGGTGAGCGGGCCGGGTTGATCAAACCCTATTTCATTACCGTGGATCCGGAGCGGGACAATGCTCAGGTGATGAACAATTATGTCAAATACTTCAATAAGGATCTGGTGGGACTGACCGGTACCCAGACGATGATTGATCGGGTTGCCAGTGGCTACAAGGTGAAGTACGAGAAGGTGATTGAAGAGGGCGGCGATCCCGATCTCTATATCATGGATCACTCGGCCAGTGTCTACCTGATGGCGCCGAATGGCGAATTCATCACCAAGTTTGCCCACGGTATCTCGGCTAAACAGATGGTCGAGGCGTTGAACGATTATCTGCCGAAATAATCCGCGCGGCTGGCTTCGAGGGATCGGCTTCGGCCACGAAATGCCGATGGCACTGTGCCGGGTTGGTCGCAGCTGAAGCAGCTCCTACGTTGTGACTTATGGTGTGGCGGTAATTCGGATGGTAGGAGCGGCTTCAGCCGCGAATTTCGCGGATAGCACCGTGCCACAAAAAAACATTCCTTATGCAACAGGTCACTGTGCTGCTTAATCCCGTTGTTCCGATCGCATCCAGGTCTCGATCAGACGCCAGGAGATGGAGTCTCTTCTCGGCAGATGGAACTGCTCATTCTCCGGTGAACGTAATAACTGATCCCGGTGAAACCAGCCGGCGCTCTCCAGTTCCACTCCATCCACCTGGATCTTGGTGCTGGCTGCCCGGGCAAAAAAACCGAGCATGATGGATGACGGAAATGGCCAGGGCTGGGATGAGTGGTAGCGGATATCTGTTATCTGGACGCCGGCCTCTTCCCACACTTCCCGTGTTACCGCATCCTCCAGGCTCTCTCCCGGCTCAACGAAGCCAGCCAGGGTAGAGTGCATCCCCAGTGGCCAGCTTGGCTGCCTGCCCAGCAGGCAGTAATCGCCGTTATGTATCAGCATGATCACCGCGGGATCGGTCCTGGGATGGTGCGGTCGCCGGCAGGCCGGATTGACGCAGAGGCGCATGTGTCCGGCACGGGTCGATTCTGTCGGGCTGCCGCAATCGCCACAGAATCGATGGTGCCGGTGCCAGTAGGTCATGGCCCGGGCATGAGCCAGCAGCGCCCCATTGTGACGGTCGATCAACGGACCGACGACACGAAGATCGAGAAAACTCTGCTCCTCCTGCCTGGGCAGCATCTCCTCGGGTTGCTCCAGATGGGAGATGTCCAGGGCCAGCCAGATTGTGCCCTTGGGATCGCGTCCCAGCAGTACCCGCTCACCAGACTGTGCCAGCAGACCGGCATCCCGGTTGCCCGGGAAGGAGACCGGCCGATTTTGGCGGGTCACCAGGTGGCGATTGCGCCATACCGGAAGCAAGCGGGTGTTCTTGCTAATCAGAACAGCCTGCAGCCACTCGGGATCATCCCGATAACGGTCCAGTCGATCAAACCCCTGGCTGCTGTAGAAGTTGGGTTGTTCCATCACTTTTCCAGCATGGCCAATATCAGGCGAAAAAGCAAAATCGTGATCCGGCCGTCAGCATTTTATTGATCGTGAGGGCGCGATGCCAAGCGGCTTGTCTTGGTCATGATCGGGTGTCGCCATAAGTGGTCTGATACCGATCTTGGCGTGAACGTCGTGTCAACCATCCTTGAGTCCCATTAGATAGCGTGGGTCGGCAGTCGGCAGCGACTGGCAGATCTTGGTGAAATTTCTCAGATTGGGCAGCCGCCGACCACAGCAGAAGTGGTTGATCTGGCTCGGTTTGAGGCCGGTCCGGTTGGCCAACTCCAGTTGGGATATACGTGCCTGGTGGAGACAGCTGTTAAGCCGTTGGGCAAATGCATCGGGGTCACTGTAATGCATGGTGTTTCCTGCGAAATCGGTTATGAAAACGGTCGCAACAGTATTGCAGTCGTCAGCGACAGAATGAGATTGACTGGAGAGTCGGATTGCGCAGGTAAAGAATTCTCGAGCGGCCACGGCAGACCGTCGGGTAGTGCGTATTTATCATGGTATTGTTCCTTTGGGACACCCCGCCCCAGTGAAAAGGTGAATGGTCGATGGCAGGTCTCCTGGCTCGCGGGTCGTGGTTCAAATGTCGCCTTCCCGGATTGCTCCAGTGGCAAGATGACGTGAACTCTCCGCTTACAGTTGCGGGGGCAGCCACGGCTTGGGTTTCCCCTCCCGTGTTCCCGTTTTAATCCCTTCGGCTGATGCCGGTCGGAACCATCACGGCCATTCTAGCGATAGCTTACTGATCAGTGCAAGGCGGCTTTTAAAAAGTCCGTGTTCGGCTTGCCTGCCAGCAGCTAACCGGGTTGTGAAGATATCAAGAAAGCCTACCCATACCAGGGTTTTTGAGACGGGTGACTTATTACCAAAATAAAAATATCGAATGTCATTCTCCGGAGTGATCTGCTAAATTCGTCTTGCTCACCCGTGAGCAGATAAAAGAGGCCGCTACAAGGGCCCATGACAATTTTGGGAGGAAACCATGCGAACTGTTCATCTTGCAGCCGTGCTGCTGTCATTCTGTCTAACCTCATTTTCACTCGTAGCCCAGGAGGCGGACCGCTTCAGGCCCTTCGTGCTGGCCGAGACAGCCCAAGCTCCATTGGATGCCAAGTTGCAAACGGTCAAGGCGGCATTGGCTGGGGCGGGGTTTTCTATTGCCGGCGAGTACGCCCCCTATGCCGGAGCGCAAATCCTCATTATCACCGATGAGAGTTTGCGCGAGCAGGCGGCGGCTTCCCCCACGGGAGGCTATGGCGCTGCTCTCAGGGTCTCTCTGACGGAGCAGGGCGGGGGCGTCGTGCAGGTCAGCTATACCGATCCGCAGTGGATGGGCAATGTCTACCGCATGGCGGGCGAGTTCGCGACCTTGTCAAGCCGCCTGCAGACTGCCCTGGGACGGGAGAAGACCTTTGGATCGGGGGGCGGGCGGACAGTCGAGAATCTGCGCGAATATCACTACATGATGTTCATGCCCTATTTCGATGACCAGGTGGAACTGGCCAGCTATGACTCCCATCAGACGGCGCTGGATGCGGTCGAGGCGGGACTTGCCGCCGGGAAAGGCGGGGTAAGTAAAATCTCCCGGATCGATGTGATCGGTAAGGAGGAGACTCTGTTCAATGTGGCGATAAAGGAGGGGGTCGGTGCCGACGTGCCGGTGATGCAGGTTATCGATCAGGCTGAGATGCGGCATACCGCTCATCTGCCCTATGATCTACTGGTTTCCGGCAGCAAGGTTTACATGCTGCACGGCAAGTTCCGTATCGCCCAGAGCTTCCCTGACCTGACCATGACCACCTTTATGAAGATATCCGATGCGCCGGATGCGATCGAGGCATCGCTGAAAATGGCAGCGGGGGGGGAATAGCCCCGGAAATGACGCCTTGCTTGGGAACTGTTGGTTGGATTATGTCGCCGTGGCCACCAGGATCGCCCGCGTCGGCGCTGGATAGCCCTCGATGGTGCGACCGCTGTCGGCCGGGTCGAGATAGTCGGCCAGGGACTCAAAGCGCATCCAGTCGGTGGTGCGCTGCTCGTGGGTGGTGGTGGGAGTGACATCCACCACCCGCACATCCCGAAACCCACAGCGTTCCATCCAGCCCGCCAGTGTGGCCGGGGTGGGGATGAACCAGACATTGCGCATCTTGGCGTAGCGGCCCTCCGGCACCAGTACCTGGCCCGGTTCACCTTCGATCACCAGGGTCTCCAGGACCAGTTCCCCCCCGGGCCGCAGTGCCGCCTTCAACTCATAGAGGTGGTCGATCGGGGAGCGCCGGTGATAGAGCACGCCCATGGAGAATACCGTGTCGAAGGCGCGCAGATCAGGGGGGAGATCTTCAATGCCCAACGGCAGCAGGTGCACCGGCCAGTGGGCTCGCAGAAAATGACGGATGGCGAGAAACTGGGCCAGAAACAGTTGGGTCGGGTCGATGCCGATCACCAGTCCCGCGCCTTCGCCCGCCATGCGCCAGCAGTGATAACCGTTGCCGCAGCCGATGTCCAGCACGCGTCTTCCCGCCAGTAGGCTGATGTGGGGAAGTACCCGGTCCCACTTCCAGTCCGAACGCCACTCGGTATCGATATGAATGTCGTGAATTTGATAGGGACCCTTGCGCCACGGGTGCAGTTGCTGGAGCAGCGCATAGGCTGTCTCATGCTCTTTATCCGTCAGCGAACGAGTTCCGGTAGCGGAAACACGTGACTGATTCAGGGCGACCTCGCCAGGCTCCAGTTCCGGCAGTTGTGTAATAGCCGAGAGCCAGCGATCCAGGTCGCCATGGGGACGCTGCCTTACGATCCGCTCCAATTGTGCCGGCAGCTGTTCCGCCCACTGTCCCAACCCGTGGCTTTGCATCAATGGATAGAGGGCCTGATAATCGAGCATCACTTTCGCGCCACCAGTGAGACGAAGTTGAAACACTGGAACCAGAGGTCGGCGCGCCGGAAGCCGGCCTGCTTCAGCCGGGTCCGATGCTGTTCCAGGCTCTCCGGAAGCAGGACGTTTTCCAGGGCGCTGCGTTTCTGGCTGATCTCCAGGTCGTTATAGCCATTGGCCCGCTTGAAGGCGTGGTGCATCTCGATCTGCAACTGCTCTTCTATCGGGTCGTCGAAGCGGATCTTTTCCGAGAGGATCAGGATGCCGTCCGGTCGCAAACCGGTCTGGATACGGTGCAACAGCGCGCTCCGCTGTTCAAGCGGGATGAACTGCAGGGTGAAGTTGAGCGTCACCAGGGAGGCATTTCGAAACTCCATCTCCGCAACGTCGGCGCAGACAAAGTCGATCGGCGTGACATCGGTTGCCACCGGCAACCGCTTCACTGCCTGTTCCAGCATGGCGGGCGAGTTATCCACCGCGATGATGCGACAGCCGGACACCCGGATGCCGCGCTGTATCGCCTGCGAGGTGGCGCCCAGTGAGCAACCCAGGTCATAACAGAGACTTTCCGGTTGCACATACTGGGCCGCCAGCACGCTACTGAGATTGATGACGCTGTCATAGCCCGGCACGGAGCGTCCGATCATGTCGGGAAAAACCTGAGCTACCTGTCGGTCGAAGACAAATTTATCAACCTGTTCTCTGGGGTCCGAGTAGACCCGGTCCTGTTCTGTATCGCGCTTCATCTTGATGGTCGAGAGTCCGGAAATAAAAAATGGCCACCCGCGGGCAGTGCCACGGGTGGCCATTATCCCTGATAGCCAGGCGTCAGGCTATCTTGACCAGATAGTGGCCGTGGGCCTTGCCCTGGAGAATCTCCTTCAGCTGTTGCGGTACCTCGTCCAGGGTAATTTCGGTGGTGAGCGTATCCAGGCAGTCCGGTTTCCAGTCACTGGCCATGCGGTTCCAGGCGGTAATACGGGAGGCCCGGTCAGTTTCGGCCGAGTCGATGCCGATCAGCGAAACCCCGCGCAGAATGAAGGGGAACACCGTGGTGTGGAGTTCCGGGGAACCCACCAGCCCGGCGCAGGTGACGATGCCGCCGTAACGGGTTGCCTTGAGTGCGCTGGCGAGCATGTCGCCACCGACCACGTCGATCACTCCCGCCCACTGCTCTTTCAGCATCGGACGCTCGGTCTCGATGATGGCGTCCCGACCAACCACCTCGCTGGCGCCGAGGGACTTCAGAAAGTCTGCCGCATCTGCCTTGCCGGTAACGGCCGTTACCGAAAAGCCGGCCTTGGCCAGCATTGCCACCGCCAGGCTGCCCACCCCGCCCGTGGCGCCGGTGACCAGGATCGGACCCTGATCGGCAGTGACGCCATTGCGTATCAGGGCGTCCATCATCAATCCCGCCGTCAGGCCCGCAGTGCCGAACATCATCGCCTCTTTCAGCCTCAGGTTCTGTGGCCGTTTGATCACCCAGGCCGCCGGCACGCGGATATAACCGGCCAGGGCGCCATCGGTATTCATGCCCAGGTCATAGCTGGTGACGATCACCTCGTCACCCACTGCAAAGTCGGCATGTTCGCTGGCGGCGACGACGCCGGCCGCATCAACCCCCGGGGTGTGTGGATAGTTACGGGTCACCCCCTTGTTGCCGATGGAGGAGAGGGCGTCCTTGTAGTTCAGGGCGGAGTAGTGCACCTGTATCAACACCTCGCCGGCCGGCAGTTCGTCGATGGAACGGGTCTTGATGCTACTGACATATTTTTTCGGTTCAGCCTCTTCAACAACCAAGGCGCGAAATTGAGTTTCGCTCATCATCTTCTCCTTTCTATAGGGTACGGTGGGTGGCCGGTAGCGTGCGGGTCTCTATCGCCGGGACCGGTTATGTATTCAAACTAGCAACCACGGGTACTGCAGGCAAGTGGGCGGTGAAGCCTCGTGTTGGATGCGTAATTGTGCAAAGCATAGTCACTCGTGCTGCCGCCCGAGAAAATCTATCCAGTATGGATTCACCGTATCGGCATTCGTGATCGGTGCCATGTGACCGCCGCTGACCCAGTGGGCCTCCAATCGAGGCAGGGTGTGCTGCAGCAACTCGGCCACACGACGGGTCGGAAGGGGGCTCTCCCTGCTACCTAACAGGCAGACCGGCATGGCCAGGCTTCGGTAATCCTCCACATTCAGGGTATCCCCAAACAGGGCCTTAAAATCGAGTGCCACCTTGGGGATGTAGCGTTCCAGCATCCGCCGTCTCTCCGACGGGAGCGCCTGGTAAGTGCCCGGGCCGCTCCAGAAATCGATGAAGTGAGCCGTCGCGGCGGCTATATCCCCGGCCGCCAGGTGTTGCCCCAGCCGCTCCGCCACTTGTCGCATGATCCGGTAAGCCGGTTCGTCGCGGTCCAGCAGATGAAACGCCACCGGCTCGTACAGCCCGAGCGTCATGATATGCGATGGGTGAGCATGGGCGAGGCGGAGTGCCGTGGCGCCGCCATAGGAGTGTCCAATCAGGTGACATGGCTCATTATCCAGGCGCTGCCGCATGACTCGTGCGATGCGCGTGGCTTCGTCGGCGAGACTGAACTGTTCGGGGGAGTCGGGAAACATACTCTTGCCATAACCGTACAGGTCAATGGCGATGACCCGGTAGCGGCTGTTCAACTGTTCGGAGAGCTTACCCCACTGGCTTTTGTTACTCATTGAACTGTGCAACAGGACCAACGGCGCACCCGTTCCGCGATCGTCGATGGTTTGTTCAGAATACATGGATTTACCTGATGATTGTTCCCGCGCGTTCATTTGCCTCTGGCCGCGCCGAGCAACGCCCCTGAGCTACTAGCGTGTTCGGTTAACCTGACCCACAACTGAGCCGGGAGGATATCCCCAATAACCGGCTTAGCTTAACCGCAGGGTTGCGCTGCAACAACCGGGTATTGAGTATTGTTGTCGCTGAAACCATCGAATCGAGTGATGTGCCGGGACGCGGATATTGTCGCCAATCGGTTTTCCCGGCCAGAGAGCTGTTTCTCCTCCGTTGAAGCAGTAGCACGACACCCTCATCAGACAGCACCACCATCGGCAGCCGTCTTGTTTTCTGATTTTCGGCGATACTTGATGCACTGGGAATCCGGGTCCACATTGCTGTGCCGTAGCATTCAGCGATAACTGTGCCATGCTCAACGCTGAGCCTGGGGCATTAAGCATGCCGGAAAAATTGCATGCTACAGTTTTATAGAGGTCACCAGTCGGTTTCCACTGGGGGAGTCCGCGAGTCCACCCCAAGGAGTCAGGTATTTTCATGTCGCTGTTTAATGCCAGTAGCGCCTTGGATGACGCCACCATCCGGCAGTCCCCGGATTTACTCAAATCGTACATCAGCGCGATGTATTGCGTGGATGAATCGAGTCTGCTCGAGGCGCTGATTCCCCTCGCAAGACCCACGCCCGGTTTGCTGGAGAAGACCACCCGTGAGAGTGCCGAACTGGTCCGGGCGGTGCGGGAGCGGGATGATGCCATGCACATGATCGATGCCCTGTTGCTCGAGTACAGCCTGGATACCCGGGAAGGGGTGTTGCTGATGTGTCTGGCCGAGGCGCTGATGCGTATCCCGGACAGCGCCACCGCCGATGCCCTGATCAAGGACAAGCTGACCATCGCCGACTGGAAGCAGCACCTGAAGCAGAGCAAATCCCTGCTGGTAAACGCTTCGACCTGGGGATTGCTGTTGACAGGCAAAGTGATCACCCTGGATGCCGGGATCGAGGATGAGCCGGCCAGTGTTATCAATCGACTGGTTAATCGGCTGAGCGAGCCGGTGGTGCGCCAGGCGATGCATCAGGCGATGAAGATCATGGGCAAGCAGTTTGTGCTGGGCCGCACGATCAGCGAGGCGCTGACCAACAGTGCTAAGCTGCGCGAGGCCGGTTTTGCCTACTCCTACGATATGCTCGGGGAGGCAGCGCTTACTGCCCGGGATGCCGAGCACTACTGTGAGGCCTACAGCCGAGCCATCAAGGCCATCGGCAACGATGTTTTGCCTTCCTACAAGTCCCCCCGTTCCACCATCTCCATCAAACTCTCAGCCTTGCATCCACGCTATGAACAGCAACAGGAACAGCGGGTGATGAGTGAGCTTGGTGAACGCATGCTGGTGCTCATTAAACTGGCCCGGGAACTGGATGTGGGGATCACCATCGATGCGGAGGAGGCTGATCGGCTGGAACTGTCGTTGAATCTGTTTGAACGGCTCTACCGGGCTGAAGCCAGCCGTGGCTGGGGCGATCTGGGACTGGTCGTCCAGGCTTATCAAAAACGGGCGTTGCCAGTGCTTTGCTGGCTGGCGGCGCTGGCCAATGAACAGGGTGATCTGATTCCGCTGCGACTGGTGAAAGGCGCCTACTGGGACAGCGAGATTAAACATGCGCAACAGCTGGGTATGGAGAGTTATCCGGTATTTACCCGCAAGGAGGCGACTGATGTCTCCTATCTGGCCTGCGCCCGCTTCCTGCTGAGTGATCAGGTGCGGGGACTGCTCTATCCCCAGTTTGCCAGCCATAATGCCCACACAGTGGCCAGCATTATCAGCATGGCAACGCATGATCGATATGAGTTTCAGCGATTACACGGCATGGGTGACGCTCTCTATCACACGGTCATGGAGCGCTATGCACGCCCCGTCCGAATCTATGCGCCGGTCGGCAGCCACAAGGATTTGCTGCCTTATCTGGTCCGCCGATTGTTGGAGAATGGCGCCAACTCCTCGTTTGTGCATCGGCTGATTGACCGGGAAACGCCGCTGGAGTTGCTGACCGAGCATCCGGTCACACAGCTGTGCCAATACCCCTCCCTGGCCAATGAGCGTATCCCGTTGCCACCGGATATCTATTGTCAGGGACGCATCAACTCCCGTGGCACCAATATCAATGTGGCGGATCAGTGGCTGCCACTGCAGCGCGAGGTACAGGCATTTTTCAATCACTCCTGGCACGCCGGGCCGCTGATCAATGGCGAACGGATCGAGTTCGGAGAGGTCGTGCGGGTGCGGGCTCCGCATGATCGTGTCATCCACGTGGGTAGTCTGTTTCAGGCGGATGAACAGACTGTCGAGCAGGCAATCGCCGTGGCCCACGGAGCATTTGTTGGCTGGAACGCCACACCGGTAGTCAAGCGGGCGATCGCCCTGGAACGGTCGGCGGATCTGTTGGAGAGCCATCGGGCGGAGCTGATTGCACTCTGTCACCTGGAGGCCGGCAAGACCATCCAGGATGCCATTGACGAGGTGCGGGAGGCGGTCGATTTCTGCCGGTATTATGCCCAGCAGGCACGACAGCTGTTTGGTTCCACATTAACCTTGGATGGCCCCACCGGAGAATCTAATGAGCTCTACCTGCAGGGCAGAGGGGTGTTCGCCTGCATCAGCCCCTGGAATTTCCCGCTGGCCATCTTTACCGGACAAGTGATGGCGGCCCTGGTGGCTGGCAACAGTGTGATTGCAAAGCCGGCGGAACAGACCAGCCTGATCGCCACCCGGGCTGTTGCGCTGTTCCACCAGGCCGGCATCCCCGGTAGCGTGCTGCACCTGTTGCCGGGTGAGGGCAGCCGTATCGGGCCGTTGCTCACGGCCGACGAGCGCATTAGCGGTGTCGCCTTTACCGGCTCTACCGAGACGGCCCGGCTGATTAACCGCACCCTGGCCGCGCGTGATGGCCCCATTGCCACGCTGGTGGCGGAGACCGGTGGTCAGAATGCCATGGTCGTCGACAGTACGGCTTTGCCGGAGCAGGTGACCAAGGATGTGGTCTCCTCCGCGTTCACCAGTGCCGGGCAACGCTGTTCCGCGCTGCGGGTACTGTTTGTCCAGGATGATGTGGCGGAGCGCATGCTGGAACTGCTCAAGGGCGCGATGGCGGAACTGAAGGTGGGTAATCCCTGCGAACTGGATACCGATGTGGGACCGGTAATTGATGAGGAGGCACGCAGCGTGCTGCAGCAGCACATTGCAGCGATGCGCGAGCAGGCATCGTTGATCGCAGAGACCCCGTTGCCGCTGAATGCCGGGGCGGGCTGTTTTGTGGCACCGGTGGCGTTCGAGCTTGCGCACATGGACCAGCTCAGCAGCGAACACTTTGGTCCTGTGTTGCATGTGATCCGTTTTAAGACGTCCCGGCTGGACGATGTGATCGCACAGATCAACCACTCGGGATATGGCCTGACCCTGGGAATACACTCGCGCAACGAAACCACCAACCGATATATCGACGCCCGGGTGCGGGTGGGAAATGTCTATATCAACAGAAACCAGATTGGCGCGGTGGTGGGCGTACAGCCGTTTGGCGGTCTCGGACTGTCGGGTACCGGCCCCAAGGCGGGTGGTCCGCACTACCTGTTACGTTTTGCCACGGAAAGAACACGGACAACCAATACTACCGCTGTCGGTGGTAATGCAACGCTGTTGTCACTTGAGAACAGCGTGATCCGTTAGTCCGGATACAGGGAGCAATACCTACCGTGAAGGCCATGGAGGGCCGAGAACGGATTTGTCCATGGATGGAGTTATACCGTGAAGGCCATGGAGGGCCGAGAACGGATTTGTCCATGGATGGAGTTATACCGTGAAGGCTATGGAGGGCCGAGAATGGATGACAGTTGTTATTGTTGTCATCAATAACTATAAAACAATGGAGTAGCGCACGGCCATAAGCCACAACAGACGTGTAGTGTCGACCGATTACATTCCGGTTGTTCCGCAGCTGCACGATGAAAATAATATAAGCGTGAGGAGCTCATGGAATATTTTATCCAGCAGTTAATCAACGGCGTTACACTCGGCTCGATTTATGGGCTGATCGCGATTGGCTACACCATGGTCTACGGCATTATCGGTATGATCAATTTCGCCCATGGTGATGTCTTTATGATTGGCGCGTTTCTATCGTTGATCGCTTTTTTGGTTCTCGGCATTATCGGCATCACCTGGATTCCCCTGGCGCTTCTGGTGGTGCTGCTGGTCTCCATGCTTATCGCCTCGGTTTATGGCTGGACGGTTGAACGGCTGGCCTACCGGCCGCTGCGCGGCTCATTCAGGCTGGCGCCTCTGATCTCTGCAATCGGTATGTCGATCTTCCTGCAGAACTATGTTCAACTGCTGCAGGGCGCGCGGGTTCGACCCATGCCCCCGGTGATTTCCGGTGGCTTTACCTTTCTGGAGAGTAGTGACTTCCCCGTCACGGTAAGCTATCTGCAGATCGTGATTGTGCTGCTCACCATTGCACTGATGACAGGTTTTGCACTGTTGATTGCTCGTACTTCATTGGGCCGGGCGCAACGCGGCTGCGAACAGGACCGAACCATGTCGGCGCTGCTCGGTATCAATGTGGACCGGACTATCTCCCTGACCTTTGTTATGGGTGCCGCGCTGGCGGCGGTTGCCGGCATGATGTTTGTTCTCTACTACGGCGTGATCGATTTTTATATCGGTTTTCTGGCCGGGATCAAGGCGTTTACCGCGGCGGTGCTTGGCGGTATCGGATCGCTGCCGGGCGCCATGTTGGGCGGCCTGTTGATCGGCTTGATCGAGACCTATTGGTCCGCTTATTTCACCATTGAATATAAGGATGTGGCGGCCTTCGCGATTCTAGTGCTGGTGCTGATCTTCAGGCCAACCGGTTTGTTGGGTAAACCGGAAATCGAGAAGGTGTAAGCATGGTGAATGAATCCAATAACAATCCACATGGCATCGATATCCCAGCACTATTGAAGGAGTCCGCTATCGCCGCCCTGGTGGCTTTGGGCTTGACGATCGTCATGCTCGGGCTCCGCACAGTAGATACCACCACGGGGCTTGGTATCACGACTCGCTGGCCGCTGGTGGCCATGGCGGTCATATCGGTATTTGTCGGCCGGTTACTGTTTGCTTTCAGGCGTGAATGGATGGCCTCGAAGGGCCCGGTCAGTCGTGATCGTAAAAAAGAGGAAAACCGGGCTGCCACCATCGTTAAACGTTTTTCCACCATCGGTGGCCCGGTGTTTATCGCCTTTGCGCTGGTGCTGCCGCTGATGCCCTTTGCAGATCGTTATGTGGTTGATATCGCCACTTATGTGTTGATTTACGTGATGTTGGGCTGGGGGCTCAATATCGTGGTCGGGCTGGCCGGGTTGCTGGATCTCGGCTACGTGGCTTTTTACGCCGTGGGGGCCTACTCCTATGCGCTGTTCGCCTTCTATTTCGATCTCTCATTCTGGGTCTGTTTGCCATTGGCCGGACTCTGTGCTGCCGGTTTTGGTGTGCTGCTTGGTTTTCCGGTGCTGCGTCTGCGGGGGGATTATCTGGCTATCGTTACCCTAGGGTTTGGAGAGATCGTACGGGTGATTCTGCTTAACTGGTATAAGTTTACCAATGGCCCCGATGGCATCTCCGGTATCCCGCGCCCGAGTTTCTTCGGTCTGGAGTTCAAACGTACAGCGGCAGAGGGGACCCAGACTTTTCATCAGTATTTTGATCTCGATTACTCTTCCATGCACCGATTGATCTTCCTTTATTATCTGATTCTGATACTGGCTCTGCTCACCAATTTCTTCACCCTGCGCATTCGCAAACTGCCGATCGGGCGTGCCTGGGAGGCGCTGCGGGAAGATGAGATTGCCTGCCGCTCGCTGGGTATCAATCCAACCAACACCAAGTTGACCGCTTTCGCTCTAGGCGCCATGTTTGCCGGTTTTGCCGGCTCCTTCTTCGCCACCCGACAGGCCTTTATTAGCCCGGAGAGCTTCACCTTTATCGAATCAGCGGTGATTCTGGCCATTGTCGTACTGGGTGGCATGGGTTCTCAGGTTGGTGTGGCGATTGCGGCAGTGTTGTTGATTGGTGGAACGGAGTTGTTCCGTGGCCTTGAGGAGTATCGCATGCTGGCCTTTGGTGGTTTGATGGTCGCCATTATGGTGTGGAAACCGCGTGGATTGCTGGCGCATCGTGAACCCACTATCAAATTGCATTCAGACATGGAGCCGCCCCCCGACGCGAGCAAGGCAATAACGCCAGAGGGGGTGAAATGAATACGGTTTCAGTTATACCCCCTGAATTGGTCATACCCAGTGGTGCCGAACCACTGCTGACCGTTGAACACCTCACCATGCGATTTGGCGGGTTACTCGCCATTGACGACGTCTCCTTTGCGGCTGGCGTAGGTGAGATCACCGCGATTATTGGTCCAAATGGTGCCGGTAAAACCACTTTGTTCAACTGCATCACCGGTTTTTACACACCAACCGTTGGCAGGTTGACCCTGCGCGCCAGTGGTAGAGAGTTTCTGCTGGAACGGATGGATGGTTTTCGCATTGCGCAGAGGGCGCATGTGGCGAGGACTTTTCAGAATATTCGGCTATTCTCTGAAATGTCGGTGCTGGAGAATCTGATCGTCGCCCAGCACAACGAACTTATGAAGGCATCCGGTTTCACCGTTGCAGGCCTGCTTGGCTTGCGCGGTTATCGCAAAAAGGAGAAGGAGGCGACCGACCTGGCACGCTACTGGTTGGATAAGGTAGGGCTAACCCGATTGGCGGATATCAATGCCGGCAACCTCCCTTATGGTGATCAGCGCAGACTGGAGATTGCCAGGGCGATGTGCATCAAACCGACCCTACTCTGTCTGGATGAACCGGCAGCGGGCTTGAATCCAAAGGAGTCAGGTGGACTCAATAAACTATTAAATTACATCAAGGATGAACATGGTATTGGACTGTTGTTGATTGAACACGATATGAGTGTGGTGATGGAGATATCCGACCATGTGATCGTACTGGACTATGGCAGCAAAATATCTGACGGCACCTCACTCTATGTGCGTTCAGATCCCAATGTTATACGTGCCTATCTCGGCGAGGATGAAACGGAAGAGTTACCCCCGGAGATAGTCAACGATATTAAAAGTGATTTTGATCCAGAGAACAGGGAGGGTGTTTGATATGTTGGAAATATCAGGAGTACACACCTTCTATGGCAGCATTGAGGCGTTGAAAGGCGTGGATCTTACCGTCAATGCGGGTGAAATCGTTACCCTGATTGGTGCAAACGGTGCCGGTAAAAGCACACTGTTGATGACAACCTGTGGTACGCCCCGTGCGGCAAAAGGAACTATTCATTATCTCGGGCAGGATATTACCCATCTGAGTACGCACGAGATCATGCATCTGGGTTTGGCACAGGCACCGGAAGGTCGACGTATATTTCCCCGCATGTCGGTAATGGAAAATCTGCTAATGGGGGCGATTGTCTCCGACGAAAAATTTTTTGATCAGGATCTGGAGCGGGTGACGACCCTGTTTCCTATTCTGAAAAAGCGTGCTAACCAGCGCGGAGGAACCCTCTCCGGTGGTGAACAGCAGATGCTGGCGATTGCACGAGCGATGATGAGCCGACCAAAACTGCTGTTGCTGGATGAACCGTCATTAGGTCTGGCACCACTGGTGGTAAAACAGATCTTCAAAGTAATTGAGGAGATTAACCGGCAGGACAATGTGACGGTGCTGCTGGTTGAACAGAATGCCTACCATGCACTAAAGCTGGCGCATCGAGGCTATGTGATGGTGAACGGTGAAATCACCCTGTCGGGTGAGAGCAAGGATCTGCTGGAGCGACCGGAAGTGCGGGCGGCCTATCTGGAGGGCGGACATTGAACTTACCGGTATTTATTGGCCTTACCCTGATGTTGTTCGGCGCTGCCGCCTACATGACAGGGCAGGCGATTGCCATCACCTGGCGGCCCCTGCGGCAAGTATTTCTCTATGCGCTGCTGCTCGGGGCTGCCGATCGCTTTCTGGTCTTTGCCCTGTTTGATGGTGAATTGACTTCGCTGGTTGGTTATCTGATCGATACGACGGCGATCACTTTGATTGGTTTGCTGGCATTTCGGATTACCCGGGTGAATCGGATGGTCAGTCAATATCCCTGGATTTATCGACGATCAGGCCTGCTTGGCTGGGAGGAGATTAATGAATGATCTGACGAATTCAGTCAGGCCGATTGGGTTCGTTGATTGTGCATCACCTTAGAGTTATGTAGGAAATGCTGTTTGCTCATGCTTAAAGAGGTGGCTCAGCGTGGCGTGTCCATACTGAGCTAATATAAAAAAGAAGGAATATTTCATGACTGGGAAAGTACCAGAGGAGAATCGTTGAAATGAAAAAGACATTCAAGCTGTCCATGATGGCCGTAGCGACTGCCGCAGCCATGAGCTTTGGCTCCGTAACATTGGCTGATATCATGATTGCCACCGCAGGACCCATGACGGGGCAGTACGCGAGTTTTGGTGCCCAGATGAAGGCGGGTGCCGAGCAGGCCGTTGCTGATCTTAATGCTGCCGGCGGCGTGCTCGGTCAGAAACTTGTGCTGGAAGTAGGCGATGATGCCTGTGATCCCAAACAGGCGGTGGCGGTTGCCAACCAGATGGTCAATAAAGGTGTCGTGTTTATGGCAGGACACTTCTGCTCCGGCTCTTCCATTCCCGCATCCAAGGTGTATGAAGAGGAGGGGATTGTGATGATCTCTCCGGCGTCGACAAACCCGAAGCTGACCGAAGAGGGCGCCGACAACGTGTTCCGTGTCTGTGGCCGTGATGATCAGCAGGGTGCGGTTGCCGGAAAGTTCCTGATAGAGCATTTCCCTGATAAGCAGGTTGCCTTCGTTCATGACAAAACGGCCTACGGCAAAGGCTTGGCCGACGCCACCAGGGCGGAGTATGAAAAAGCGGGTGGCAAAGCGGCAATGTATGAGGCGATCACCGCCGGCGAGAAGGACTACACTGCGCTGGTTTCCAAGATGAAACAGAGCAATATCGGTGTCATCTATCTGGGTGGCTATCATACCGAGGGTGGTCTGATTGTCCGCCAGATGCGTGAGCAGGGCATGGATACCGTGCTGGTTTCCGGTGATGCACTGGTGACCAACGAGTACTGGTCGATCACCGGGCCTGCCGGAGAAGGCACGTTGATGACCTTCAGTCCTGACCCGCGCAAGAACCCGGTTGCCGCTCCGCTGGTGGAGAAATTCCGCAGCAAGGGTATTGAGCCGGAAGGTTATGTTCTTTATACCTATGGCGCCGTTCAGGCCTGGGCCCAGGCGGCCACTACGGCAGGCTCCACCGACACCGCAAAGGTGGTGAAGGCGCTGAAGTCAGGTGAGTTTGATACCGTCCTTGGTAAATTCAGCTTTGATGAAAAGGGTGACGTTACCGCACCGGGTTATGTGCTTTATGAATGGAAGAACGGCAATTACGATTATCTGTAAATCGATCGTATGAGCAAATACAAAGCCCGGCAGATTGTCGGGCTTTTTTGTCAATGATCCAGATCGGCAAGCAGATGCCGGCTGCGCCAAAGATCAAGCAGTGTATAACCGACATTGGTGGCAAGAATAATCGCCATCCCCAAGAGCAGGGTAGGGGTGAACTGTTCCGCCAGAATCAGGACTGCCAGACTGAATCCGAAAATGGGTTCCAGATAGGCAATCACCGGTGCCAGGGTTGTGCGCACACTGCCGAAACCCTTGAAGTAGATCAGCCCTCCCAGAGCGGTAGCAATAAAGCCCATACCGAAGGCGTTGTAAAGATTACCGCTGCTCAATTCAATCGGCAGCAGAAACAGCGCCGGCAGCATGATCAGTGAACCGGTGAATGAACTGGCGATAATCATCTGCTCGGTCTTGATCCCTTTTTCCTTGATCACCCGGACCAGCACCATGCTGAAGGAGAATGTCATACTGGCAGTGACCGCCGAAATCAGTCCCAGCATCGTAGAGAGTGATCCGAAGCTGGGCAACTGTGTCGTACCCAGGATGATGGTGAGAAGGCCCAGTAGATTCAGGGTTACCGATATGTAGTAAGCACGGCTGAACTGGGTCGGCCGCAGATCGCGAAACAGATAGCGGCAAGCCAGCTTTTCCGTGAGTGGAAACCAGATGGCGGCGGTATAGAGTAATATTACGCTCAAGCCTACCGACAGCAGGACTGCTCCCAGGGTATAGAGGGCGACGACCAGTGCCATCGAGATACCCACGACAATCCAGAGTCCGGTGTGATCCCGGGCAAAACGGATGGTTTCGGTGATCTTGTTACGGGTTGTTTGGGGGAACAGCGGGTAGGCGACCAAGGCAATCAGCGGGAAACTGAGGGTGCAAAATAAGAAGCGTAGAAAAACGATATTGGCGGGATGAGTCTGTACGATCTGATTGGCGAATATGCCCATGGAGCCCATCATCAGGCAGCCCAGTACAAGCGTACCGATATGGCGGTTTTCGGACTCACGAAATAGGCTGAACACGAAGGTTTCCCCGGCAGGACAGTTGTCTGAACTGTCTGTTAAAAGGAAATTATAGAGGGATGGGCGGACGAAACAAGCGCGTCCATCCGCATTATCTGTAGGTCGGGTTAGCCGCAGGCGTAACCTGACAGTGCCCGGATGCGCTGTGGCGCCGGATGAACAGACCCGGTTAATCGTAGCGGATTCACAGCGCTGCGCTCAGGGGTTCGATCCCCTGTTTGGTCGCAAGGTCAGATCCATGCCCAGCATGCAGCGCTGGGCAATGGCGGGGTTGCGATTGCTTCCGTCTGCAGTCAGCAAACCGCGCCGCGATCATCCCCCGAGGTAGGCCTTTTGTACGTCCTGGTTGGCCAGCAGTTTATTGGCGTCATCACTAATGGTGATACAGCCATTCTCAATCACGTAACCCCGGTCGGCAATGTGTAGCGCCTGGTTGGCATTTTGCTCTACCAGAAAAATAGTGGTGTTATTTTCATCGTTAATTTTTTTGATAATTTCAAAAATCTGGCGGATGATCAACGGAGCCAGCCCCATCGAGGGTTCGTCAAGCAGCAGCAGGTCGGGTCGTGCCATCAATGCCCGCGACATGGCCAGCATCTGCTGTTCGCCGCCACTCAGGTTGCCACCTGCCTGATGTCTGCGTTCATCCAGGATCGGGAAGAGGGAGAAGACATAATCGAGATCTTTTTGAATGCCTCGCTTGTCGGAGCGTAGAAAGGCACCCATGTCCAGATTCTCCTGTACAGTGAGTTGAGGGAAGATATGCCGACCTTCAGGCACCTGACAGATCCCCATGGCGACAATCTTGTCGGGGGCTACATTGTGGATTGCCTCACCCTTGTACAGAACCTGGCCGTTACGTGGTGGCACAATGCCTGAAATTGACATCAAAGTTGTACTCTTGCCGGCGCCATTGGCGCCGATGAGAGTAATGATCTCCCCCTGGCGAACCTCCAGGTTGACCCCTTTCAACGCCTGGATATTACCGTAATAACTATCAACGTTACGCAATTCAAGCATCGAAATCTTCCCCCAGATAGGCCTTGATCACCACGGGATTGGATTGGATCTCTTCCGGTGTTCCCTGAGCGATTTTCTTACCATAATCCATCACATAAATTCTGTTCGAAAGCGTCATAACCAGTTTCATGTCATGTTCGATCAGCAGAATGGAGTAACCCTGGTCCCGAATCCGCAGAATGAGCTGTACCAGTTCCTGGGTCTCCTGGGGGTTCATGCCTGCAGCCGGTTCGTCCAACAGCAGGAGAGACGGGTCAGTTGCCAGTGCACGGGCAATCTCCAGGCGTCGTTGAGCACCATAGGAGAGATTTCGGGCATAGTTGTCCACCTCGTCCGCCAAGCCGACAATTTCCAGGATTTCGTAACTACGCTCGATAATGGCCTGCTCTTCCTGTCGATTCCCCGGCGTGCGGAGGATGGCACCGAAAATAAACGAATGGGTGCGGCAGTGCCGTCCGATCATGACGTTTTCCAACACGGTCATGCTCTGAAACAGACGGATGTTCTGGAAGGTTCTGGCCATCCCTTTTTCAGTGACCTTGTTTGGCTTTAATCCATTGAGCCGACTGGTTTTCCCTTGGAGCGTATGCAGCATCACGTCTCCCTCAGTCGGATTGTAGATGCCGGTCACACAATTGAAAAAGGTGGTTTTGCCGGCACCATTGGGACCGATCAGGGCGACGATCTCTCCGCGATTGACTTCCAGATCAAGCTGTTTGAGCGCCTGGATACCTCCAAAGTGCATGGAGAGGCCACTGACTTTCAAGATGGTCTCGTTCATTGGGCATTACCCGACTTATTTTTCTGAAACTTATAAGTTCGCCTGACATTGGAGATGATGCCCTGCGGTTTAAATACCATCATGACCACCAGAATGGCGCCGAAGGCGAGCATCCGGTAATCGGAGAGCGCCCGCAGGTATTCGGGGAGCAGGATCAGCACCAGTGCACCGACGATCACACCCAGAATCGAGCCCATGCCTCCTAATACCACGATAGAGAGGATGATCGCTGACTCCAGAAAGGTAAAACTTGCGGGGTTGATGAAGGTTGTTTTGGCAGCAAAGATCACGCCCATCATGCCGGCCCAGGTTGCGCCAAGGGCAAAGGCGGTCAGTTTGGTCTTGGTTTTGTCGATTCCCATAGCCTGGCAGGCAATCTCATCCTCGCGCAGGGCGATCCAGGCCCGTCCGAGTCGGGAGTCCTGTAACCGATTCACCACGAAGATCGTGAAAATGACCAGTGCGACCATGATGTAGTAGATATAGAGTATGGCTGACTCCAGCGACAGTTCCATACCGAACAGGCCCGGGCGGGGTATGTTGGAAATGCCACTCGGCCCCTGGGAGAACTCATTCCAGTTCTCCAGTATCAGGCGGATGATTTCGCCAAACCCCAGGGTGACAATGGCCAGATAATCTCCCCGCAGACGCAGCACCGGAAAACCCAACACGATACCGAAGCTGGCTGCAAACAGGGCCCCGATGGGTAATGCCATCCAGAATCCGATGCCAAAATGATAATTCAACAATGCGTAACTATAGGCGCCAACCGCATAGAAGGCGACAAACCCGAGATCAAGCAGACCGGCCATTCCGACCACAATATTCAATCCCAGTCCCAATACCACATACATCAGGGCGGTTGTCATGATATTGGTTTGATAGGTATCGAACAGGTACGGGAACACCAGTGCAAATAGTGTAACCGCCCCTGCCAGCGGATAGAGATATCTTGGGTTCTGCAGAATAATCTGTATCAACGGCTCGCCTGGTATTCCGTTCAGATCGCTGGCGGAACGCTTTTCAAGGCGTTTAGCTTTCTGCGCATTAACCACCCGGATCAAAATGGAGAGTATGAAACTGCCAATGGCGACAAAAAACATGTTCTCCCATCGCCAGACTATAGTCCTCTCGATGGGATTGGCTTTAATGACCAGGATCGGAAAGGTAAGGAATACAAACCAGAGCGATACCAAAAACGAACGTTTCAGTTCTTCTAATGAGATCATTTCCGCCCCTATACTTTCTGAATTTCAGCCTTACCCAGCAGGCCGGAAGGTTTGAAGATCAAGATCAGAACCAGTAATGAGAAAGCGAACACATCCTCATAGTCACTGGAGACATATCCGGTGGCGAAGCTTTCGGTCAGTCCGAGAATAACACCACCCAGAACCGCCCCCGGAATTGAGCCGATCCCCCCTAGCACAGCCGCGGTGAACGCCTTAATACCGGCGATGAAACCGATAAAAAAGTTGATCTGGCCGATATGGGATGCGATCAGCAGTCCACCGACTGCGGCGAGCGCCGAACCGACGATGAATGTGGCCGATATCACCCGGTCGACATTGATGCCCACCAGCATTGCCATCTTGCGATCCTGCGAGGTGGCACGCATTGCCTTACCGATGCGGGTAAATTTGATCAGCAGGGTGAGTCCGATCATCATCAGGGTGGTGACGACCAGGATGACCATGTCTGAAGATCCCACGATCTGGACAAACGGTTCCATGAAATCAAATTCCGGAATCAACTCGGGAAAGGGTTGAAAATCGGAAGTCTGGGCCAGCAGTACATAGTTTTGCAGGAAGATTGACATGCCGATAGCGCTGATCAGCGGGGAGAGCCTGGGCGCATGTCGGAGTGGTTTATAGGCCAGTTTCTCGACGGTATAACCGTAGGCACTGGACCAGACGGCGGCGGCTAAACCTGCCAGGACAATAATGGCTAGCAGCGGGAAACCGAAGATAGATAATACGGTAGAGATAATAAAAGCGGTGAAAGCACCGATCATGTATATCTCGCCATGGGCGAAGTTAATCAGCCCGATGATGCCGTATACCATGGTGTAACCCAAAGCGATAAGCGCGTATATCGCGCCTCTGGTCAGGCCACTAAAAAGAAGCTCAATGAAGTATTCCATAAATAATACAAGGGGCCTGGATTCAGGGATGTGAATCCCGAAACCCAGGCCCCTATGCCCTCTGGTTTACTTTACTTCGACGTACTGACCGTTTTGCACCTGGTAGACGGCAAAGCCTACGCCAACTGCATCACCAAGTTCATCAAAGTGAATCTCGCCAACGGTGGTGGCAACATCGTTGGTTTGAAGCGCCTTGGTAATATCGGCCATATCGGTTGAGCCGGCTTTTTCAATAGCGTTCAGCAGTGCAACCGCTGCCGCGTGTGCGCTATCAAAAAAGGCCCCGGGATCTTCGCCATAGGTCTTTTTATGGGCTTCAATTGCAGCGGTGTAGATGGGATTGCTGGAATTGTCTTTGGCACCGGTTGCGTAGACACCCTCGGCACTCTTGCCGGCTACCTTAATAAAGGTGTCATCTTTCACACCATCACCCGAGATAAAGTCGATGTCGATGCGTTTTTTACGCATCTGGGTGACGATTTTTGATGCCTCCGGGTGATAACCACCATAGATAACACCGTCAGCACCGGAGCGTTTAATCTTCTGCACAACCGCAGAGTAGTCAACGGCGCCGGGGGTGACACCTTCGAACAGAACGACTTCAGCCTTGCCGGATTTCTCTACAAACTGTTTGGCAAATTCCGCCAGACCCTTGCCATAGTCGCCTTTGTCATGAATCACGGCAATCTTCTTCAGGTTGCGGTTGCCCAGAGCGAAATCGACCTGGGTCTTGGCCTGGGCATCATCGGATGCGATGGTGCGGAAAAAGTTCGGATAGTCACCACTCTGGGTCAGTTCCGGATTGGTTGCAGAGGGAGACATGACAATGACTCCCGCATTTTTATAGATAGGCAGTGCTGCCTTGGTTGCGCCCGAGCAGATATGGCCCAGTACGACATGAACACCACCGGAAACCAGCTTGGTTGCGGTATTGGTTGCAACTTCCGGTTTGCAAACATCATCTTCAACCAATAGCTCTACTTGTTTGCCATTGATACCACCACGGGCGTTGACATCGGCCACTACCAGTTTGGCCGCGTTGACGGTCGGCAGGCCATAGGAGGCCAGGTCACCGCTATGGGCGCCTGCAACGCCAAGTTTGATCGTATCATCCGCCGCTATCGCCATGGTCGGTATGGCCAGAGCCAGTCCCACTGTGGCAGCAAGTAACTTTTTTACAATGATCGATTTCATATCGCTGTATCCCCGGTCAGTTATTATTCCAGTTAAATTTTGGTGTGGGCAAAAGGCCCCCACACAAATGGATAATACTACTGTCAGACGCTGAGAAATGAAACCATTAATGCTCCAATAAATGCACCTTTTAGGCAGTTTTGATTGCGCGGGTTGACTGTTGGTGCTTTTCAGACGGGTAAATTGCCAGGGTGAGCGGGTAGACTATATAACACCATAGTTTAAAGTGTTTTTGTATGTGGTTGGAGCGGTAAGATGCTGAATGTTTGGTTTTACATGACTTAACCTACACAGTGTCTGGAATAGCGTGCGTCCACAGGTCATCTGAACCCGGGGTGGCCGCGCTTTCTTCAGGTTATGCCAGAATGTACCGGGCATTCTGATGGTTAATCGTCTACCAGTTGTGCACGGCCCCGGCGTATCTGATCTACAAGCTACTGCTAACGCAGATTTCTCCTCAGGCGGCGTTTTTTCTTTCCTTTGACCACTTTGGCCGCCTGTTTGGAACGCTTTTCGGCGAACTGGATGAGCAGTTGCTGACAGCCGATAGCTTCTGCGTCACTGGAGGGTTGGCGCTGCACGAAACTGCCATCCGACTGCATTTCCCAGGCGCTGCGTCGGTCATTGATCTGGGTGTCCAGAATAAGCCGGAGTTCGTCACGCTGTTTCTTATCGGTTACCGGGGTAACCACTTCCACCCGTGACTCCAGATTGCGCTTCATCGCATCCGCCGAACCGATGAAATACTCCTCCTCACCACCATTCTGGAAATAGTAGATCCGCGTATGTTCCAGAAACCGGCCGACTATACCGATAACCCGGGCATTCTGACTCAAGCCCGGTATGCCGGGCCGAAAGCGGCAGGTGTCACGCACAAGCAGATCGATACGCACGCCATCGCGTGCCGCTTCATAGAGAGCCCGGGTGATGTCGACATCCTCCAACGCGTTCATCTTGAACTGGATCAGCCCCGGTGTTTCGCTGCTATGCAGCTTACGCTCCCGTTTGATCTTGGACAGCAGGGCATATTTGAGCATCTTGGGCGAGGGCAGAAGTTTCCGGTAACTGCGCTCCTGGGTGTAGCCGGTAGTCAGATAGTTGAACAGTTCAGTAGCGTCCCGGCCCAATTCCTCATCGTTGGTTAGTATGCCGAGATCAGAATAGAGTCGTGCCGTGCCGGCATGGTAGTTGCCAGTGCCGATATGCAGATAGCGCTTGATGCCGCTATAGTCGTTGCGCACCACCAGGATGATCTTGGAATGGGTCTTGAGCCCGACCACGCCATAGGTGACGTGGATGCCGGCCTCTTCCATGCGATTTGCCCAGCGGATATTGGCCGCCTCATCAAAGCGCGCCTTCAGTTCGACCACCACCGCCACCTGCTTGCCGTTGCGCGCGGCACTGATCAGGTAGTCGACCACTTTGGTGTCGCTCGATGTGCGATACAGGGTCATCTTGATGGCGCGCACCTTGGGATCGATGCTGGCCTCTTTCAGGAATCGTTCAACCGAGGTGCCGAAAGATTCATAGGGATGTTGCAATAACAACGGCCCCCGTTCCCGGATAATATGAAAAATGTTTCGGGTATCGCCCAGTTCGGGGTGGTCAATCGGTTTATGGGGAGGATCGCGCAACTCAGGGACATCCAGTGAGGCGAGTTCAAACAGATCCCGCATGGCCGGCATGCTGATAATCTCGTAGACATCACTCTCTTCATCCAGGAACAGTTCAGCCGCGAGCATGCCCCGGTGAACCGGCGTCATATCTTTTTGTACCTGCAGGCGCACGATCGGGGCAAAGCGGCGGTCCCGGAGTTCCGACTCAATCAGCGAGAGCAGGTCATCGGCATGCTCTTCACTGCGTTCGGTGTTGGCGTTTCGGGTGACCCGGAATACTTCGCAGGAGAGTACCTCCATCTCCGGCAGCAACATATCCAGGTTGTTGGCAATGACATGCTCCAGGGGTACGTAGTGCCGCCGATCCTTCAGTTTTAGGAAGCGGGGAATACCTGCGCCTACCGGCACCTTGATGCGGGTCAGGGAGGTCTTGTTGGAATCACCGGGGTAGCGTACCAGTACCAGCAGATTCAGTGAAAGATTTGAAATGAACGGGAATGGATGGGCCGGGTCAATGGACTGGGGGGTGACCAGCGGATAGATGTTTTCATAATAATAGTTGCGCAGATCGCTTCTGTCTGTCTTCTCCAGTTCGTCGTAGCTGAGTATCGCAATGTCATGTTTCCTTAACTGTGCGGTGACCGACAGGTAGTTTTCGCGCATCTGAACTTCAATTTCGCGCACCACCAGGCTCGATTCGTCGATCTGTTGCTGGGGTGTTCGGCCATCCACCGTCAAGGTGGTCACACCGGCGCCGACCTGCTGCTTCAGGCCGCCCAGTCTTTTCATGAAAAATTCGTCCATGTTGGCACTGACAATGGCGATGAATTTCAGGCGCTCGAGGAGTGGTGTACGTTCATCGGCCGCTTCGTGCAGTACCCGTTTGTTGAATTCCAGCCAAGTCAGTTCACGGTTGAGATAAAATTCGCTGGCATCCAGGTCCAGGCTGACCTCGGGGGCCGGGGTTTCGGCTTCAGCCACGGATTTGACCGGCTTGGTTGATTCGGTATCCATTTTTTTTGCGGTATCTGACATCGTGATTTCCATGGGTGCGAATGGGCAGCTGCTTTCAATCTGCTACTTAACCAAAGTAGTGTCGCAATGTTTCAAGCGAGAGTCGATAGTGGTACTGGATCTGATCCAGAGTATAACGCTGTTCTGTTGCTACAGGACAACTCATGCGGGCCCGACATCGATCGGCACAGCTGGATTTGGGAGCTAGTCGGTAACTGGCGCATATATCTATGCTAATTGTGGACGTTGCACATAGTGCGCCGGCGGGGCAGACGGAAAGACAGGGTTTCTCAGCGCAGGCCGCACAGGGAGATGGTGGTGCCGGTTGCAATATTTCCGGTAACGGATCATTGGTTATTACTGCCACCCGATAGGCGTACCAGAGCCCCCATTGCGGATTGATACCGATACCGAGTGGTGACGGAGTATGCCATCCGGCGATGGTGCCTAATTGCTGCAGGGCGACCGGTGTGTCACCGGGATAGATAATCTGATAGTTATCTTGTGTCAGTATCTGCCGGGCAAAGCGGCAAGCGGCGGCACTACTGTGCTGATCAACTGGATCGGCTTGTAGCCACAAGGAGGGCGGTATGGATTCCCACAATGCCCGGCCGCCATTGCCGATGAGGATAATACGCGTCTGATCGGAAACCGGAAGGTTGAATTTAGTGAGAAGGGCTACCACCTGATCAGGCAGCCGTTGGATATCCATAATGGCAAAAAGATTCAGTCCTTCGTTCTTGAGGTTTTCTATGCCAAGCCGGAGTTTCTGCGGCGGACTGTTTTCCACGAAATAGCATCCTGTCTAAGGGTTGATCCGGGATGTGGGGCAGCGGCTGGTGTCAGGAAACAGCACCTTATGATACCGCTGCACGACAGTATACAACGACGGGATCGCAGGTATTTTAATCGATGCAGGGTAACTGGATTGGACAATGGTGCATTGAGCAGGTATTGATCAGCCTTCAAAGCAGATTTCAACGAAAAAATCACCATTCTCGGTGTGGAAAGGGAGAATAATAGTCTGACCATTGGTTTTATGGGTAATTGCGTGATTCTTTCCTGCCACGACCCCGGGAATGGCCAGATCAAAGTCATAGCCCATTTCGCTAAAAATACGCTTGGCACCACCGGTTACCATATTGGTGATCTCGCCTACGAGGTCGGTCACCGTATCATTTACTGATCGCACTTTTTCGCCCAGCATATTTTCGGCGATCTGCAATATGACAGGTTGAGTAAATGAAATGGCGAGTGACCCCTTCATCTGTTTTCCGGTCAGACCGATCAGACCACTGACGTCACCCAATGAAGTACGTTCTTTTTTAAGGTATGGCTTACCTGGTTTGGCATCAATGCGTGCCATGGTGGAGAGGACATCGAGAATGGCATTAAGGAATGGATTGACGAGTTCCGCTTTCATGTGGCGGATTATATGTCAGTCAAAAATATAATGGTAAAAAAAAGCCTGACAGGGGAAGTCAGGCTGAAGTTACCGTTTTAAAACCACCAAAGGAGGATGGGGGATTTAGAAGGACCAGCAGGACTTGACACTACTACGATACTGCATTTGGCCAAGCCCCGCCGATCTGTGCCTATTGAAGCACACGGGAGGAGTATGTCACATTGATAATTATCAATCAATAAAATAATAATATACTTATTAATTGTCGGGGCATTGATGATGAATCATTCACCCGCAACTGGGGGAATAGAATAGGTCCCGGTAGCGTGAGCCACCAGTTCACCGTTGGTTTCAGCAGCAATAGAGACCTCCATGATCGCCAGGCGCTTGCCCAGCTTGATGATTTTTCCCTCGGCCAGGAGATCCGTCTGTTCCGGTTTGCGCAGAAAGTTGATGTTGAAGTTGGTAGTGACAGCCAGTTTTACCTGCCCAATCAGGCCTAGCACAACGGCATACATGCAGGCATCCGCCAGCATCATCATGTGGGGTCCGGAGATGGTGCCGCCCGGTCGGGTGCTATTGTGGTGATAGGGCAGGCGCATGATTGCCAGACCAGGTTCGATACGTTCAAGTCGCATCTCAAGGTCGCTGGCCCAGGACATTTCACTCTCCAGTATATGATTGAAATCCTGGCAGGTTATTTTTGGCATACGGTCTCCAGACGCTGGACGTAAATATTGTTGGGATGTTAGGTGTCGGTGGATTCACCAACGACATCGCTTCACTGTTGATCAGAATGCGCTTTCGTCAAACACCATCATCAGGTCGGAACCTGAACGAATGCTGATATTTAACCCCTGGATCTGGGGCAGCAGTCGACCGATGAAAAAACGTGCGGTTTTGATCTTGGTCTGGTAGAAACCGCTGTTGTCGCTGTCCTGCTTGTTCTGCGCCACCTGAGCCATGCGTGTCCACAACCAGGCAAAGGTGGTCAGGGCGAATATGCGCAGATAATCGGTAGCGGCAGCTCCGAGTTCATCCGGGTTATGCTGGCTCTCGGCAACCAGCCAGGCGGTCAGTTCCTGCAACAGGGTGTTGGCTTCACGTAAGGGGTCGATAAATTCAGCCAGCGCTGCATCATCCCTGTTTTCAGCAATATAGCTGTCCAGCAGGCTGAAGAAGCGTTTCGGTAATCTGCCGTCATTGATGAACAGCTTGCGACGCACCAGGTCCAGTGCCTGAATGCCGTTGGTGCCTTCGTAGATCTGGGCGATGCGGGCATCCCGGACAAACTGTTCCATGCCCCACTCCTGGATATAGCCATGACCTCCGTAGACCTGTTGGCAGAGGGTGGTGGTTTCGTAACCGTAGTCTGAGAAGAAGGCCTTGATAATCGGCGTAATCAAGGCGACATAGTCATCCGCTTCTTCACGCTTTTGCGGGTCTGGATGCCGATGCGCCAGGTCGATATTGATAGCGGTCCAGGTGGCCAGTGCGCGGGCGGCCTCATTGTAGGCGCGGGTGGTGAGCAGCATACGACGGATATCCGGGTGTACCAGCAGGGGGTCGGCGGCCTTGTCCGGGGCCTTGATGCCGGTCGCCGAACGGCTCTGAATACGGTCCTTGGCATACGCGACGGCATTCTGATAAGCCACTTCTCCCAGCCCCAATCCCTGCATGCCGATGGCCAGACGTTCGGAGTTCATCATGGTGAACATGCAGGCGAGGCCCTTGTGCTCCGGACCCACCAGAAACCCGGTAGCGCCGTCAAAGTTCATCACGCAGGTAGCGGAGGCCTTGATGCCCATCTTGTGCTCGATGGAACCACAGCTGACGCCGTTGTTTTCTCCCGGCTCATTATTCGCATCGGGTAGCCGTTTCGGCACCAGAAACAGGCTGATGCCGCGCACCCCTTCCGGGGCATCCGGCAGCCGGGCCAGCACCAGGTGGATGATGTTGTCGGTCAGGTCATGTTCACCGCCGGTAATAAAGATCTTGGTGCCGCTGATGGCGTAGCTACCATCGTCATTTGGTACCGCCCGGGTGCGCACCAGGCCGAGATCAGTGCCGCAGTGCGGTTCGGTGAGGCACATGGTGCCGCTCCAGGTGCCTTCCACCATCTTGGGCAGATACTGCTGTTTCAGTTCATCGTTGGCGTGATGGCTGAGGGCCGTGATGGCGCCCCGGGTGAGGCCGGGATAGAGGCTGAAGGAGACGTTGGCCGAGCAGAGCATCTCCTCCAGCATGAAGCTGATAGTTTCCGGCAGGCCCTGTCCACCCAGTTCCGGATCGGCCGCCAGCGACGGCCAGCCACCTTCGATAAAGGTTTGATAAGCCTCCTTGAAGCCCTTGGGGGTGGTCACCTGGCCATTCTCGAAGCGACACCCCTCCTGGTCGCCGCTCTGGTTCAGCGGATGCAGCAGTTCCTCACAGATCTTGCCTCCTTCTTCCAGAATCGCATCCACCAGGTCCGGACTCACCTCATCGAAACCAGGGAGACTGCTCAGGGTCTTGTCGGCCTCAAGCAGTTCGTGGAATACAAACTGCAGATCACGGATAGGGGCTTTGTAACTGGGCATGGATCGATTCCTCTTGATAAGGCCAGGTTCAGTTGACGGCGGTGAATGCCTGTTGGTGCCCCCGCGTGGCGCCGTCATGGATCACCGCCGTCGCTTACATGTTCGGGTAGTTGGGCCCGCCACCGCCCTCCGGTACGGTCCAGTTGATGTTCTGGGTCGGGTCCTTGATGTCACAGGTTTTGCAGTGCACGCAGTTCTGGGCGTTGATCTGTAGTTGCGGTTGCTGCCCCTCCTCCTGCAGAATCTCATACACGCCGGCAGGGCAGTAGCGTTGTTCCGGTGCGTCGTAGAGGGCCAGATTGACCTTGATCGGGACATCCGGGTCCTTCAGCCTCAGGTGAACCGGCTGATCCTCTTCATGGTTGGTGTTGGATATGAATACCGAGGAGAGGCGGTCAAAAGTGATTTTGCCGTCCGGTTTCGGGTAGTCGATCCTAGGGTAGTCCGCGGCTTTGCCAAGTTGCTCATGGTCGGGATGATGGTGCAGCGTCCAGGGCGCTTTGCCGCGAAACAGGTAGGTCTCAAGGGCGGCATTGAACAGGCCGAGCCAAAGCCCTTTGCTGAAGCCTGGACGGATATTTCTCACCTGATTCAGCTCTTCCCACAACCAGCTCTGGCGCAAACGCTCTGCATAGGTCCCGACCTCCTTATGATTCTCCTTGCCGATCTGCTCAAAAATCGCTTCGGCGGCCACCATGGCGCTCTTTATCGCGGTGTGGGTGCCCTTGATCTTGGGTACGTTGAGAAAACCGGCGGTATCACCTACCAGTAGTCCACCCGGGAATGTGAGTTTGGGGATCGACTGCAGACCCCCTTCGGAGAGGGCGCGAGCGCCATAGCTGATCCTGCGGCCGCCCTCGAACAGTGGCCGAATATCCGGATGGGTTTTGAATCGCTGGAACTCGTCAAACGGGCTGAGGTGCGGGTTCTTGTAATCCAGACCGACCACAAATCCTACCACCACCTGATTCTCCGAGAGGTGGTACAGGAACGAGCCGCCATAGGTCTGACTGTCCAGGGGCCAGCCGATACTGTGCATGATGGTGCCGGGTTTTACCTTTGCCGGATCGATCTCCCATAGCTCTTTGATACCAATGCCGTAAGTCTGCGGATCAACGCCGTCACGCAGATTAAAGCGTTCCATCAGCTCCTTGGTCAGCGAACCGCGGCAGCCCTCGGAGAAGATGGTCTGCTTGGCGTGCAACTCGATGCCGGGTTCATAGTTGTCGGTCTTTTCACCCGAACGACCAACGCCCATATCGCCGGTGGCAATACCACGCACTGCACCATTCTCGTCATAGAGTACCTCGGCGGCGGCGAAGCCGGGAAAGATCTCGACGCCAAGCTGTTCCGCCTGTTCCGCCAGCCAGCGGCAGAAGTTGCCGAGACTGATAATGTAGTTACCCGCATTGTGCATCTGGGGCGGGTTGGGCATGGCGATGGATTTTTTTTCTGTCAAGTAAACAAAGCGATCCTCGCTGGCAGGGGTGTCCAGCGGTGCGCCACGCTCTTTCCAGTCCGGCATCAGTTCATTGAGTGCCCGAGGTTCCAGGACGGCACCGGAGAGAATATGGGCTCCCACTTCTGAGCCTTTTTCCACGACACAGATCGTCAATTCCTGCTCATTCTCGCTGGCCAGCTGAGCCAGGCGAATGGCTGCGGAGAGGCCTGATGGGCCTGCGCCAACTATCACAACATCAAATTCCATCGCTTCGCGTTCCACAGCGACACCCCCTTCGGTGTTAGTTCCGGTTATTGTTTCCGGTAGTCTAAAATAGCTAGGTTGACGTTTACGTAAACGTCATTATACTGAGTCAGACAGATGGGTCAATTTCCTTCAATATCTGAGTCTTCTCCATTGATCGCTGAAGTGTAGTGCACCCCGGCTTTCTGACCCGGTTCTCTGATCAGTGGCGTAGTTTACTATCTAACCTATTGGATACGTAGACACCTTAAATGTAACCCTATAGAAAGAGACGCTTGAGGATAGGTAACGTTGGGTTTTATTTGATTTCCACAAGAAAATAGGCAAAATAGTTCAGCTAGTATAATTCAAACAGGAAAAATAATTCATTTTTTGTTTTTTTCTGTGTGAATTTGGATATCCGTATTAAGGCGGCAGCCAAACCAACCGAAGGTGATGTATGAAAGTACTGGTCGCAGTGAAGCGCGTTGTGGATTACAACGTAAAGGTCCGCGTGAAGGCGGATGAGACGGGGGTGGAGTTAGCCAACGTGAAGATGTCGATGAACCCGTTTGATGAGATCGCGGTGGAAGAGGCGGTACGGATCAAGGAAGCGGGCAAGGCGGAAGAGATTGTGGTGGTCTCGTTGGGTGCCAAGCAGTGCCAGGAGACGATTCGCAACGCGCTGGCGCTGGGAGCGGACCGGGGCGTGCTGGTGGAGAGTGATGAGGAGCTGCAGCCGCTGGCGGTGGCCAAATTGCTCAAGGCGGTGATCGACCAGGAGCAGCCGCAGCTGGTGATTCTGGGCAAGCAGGCGATTGATGACGACAGCAACCAGGTGGGTCAGATGCTGGCGGCGCTGCTGGGCTGGCCGCAGGGCACCTTTGCCTCCAAGGTGGTGTTGGAGGACGGCGAGGTGGCCGTGACCCGGGAGATCGATGGGGGTCTGGAGACGGTGAAGCTGCAACTGCCGGCGGTGATCAGTACCGACCTGCGCCTGAATGAGCCGCGCTATGCGAAGTTGCCGAACATCATGAAGGCGAAGAAGAAGCCGCTGGAAGTGATGCCGGTGGCGGAGCTGGGGGTGGACATTGCGCCGCGGCTGACGGTGCTGAAGGTGAGCGAGCCGGGCCAGCGTCAGGCGGGAGTGAAGGTAGAGAGCGTGGCCGAGCTGGTGGATAAGCTGCGTAACGAAGCGAAGGTGATAGCATGAGTATTCTGGTCATAGCGGAACACGACAATGCCCAACTGAAAGGGGCGACGCTGAACACGGTGACGGCGGCGGGCCAACTGGGGGATGAGATTGACCTGCTGGTGGCGGGCTCGAACTGTGCAGCGGTAGCCGAGGCGGCGGCGCAGATTGCCGGTATCAGCAAGGTGCTGGTGGCGGATGACGCGGTGTATGAACACCCGCTGGCGGAGGGGTTGTCGCTGCTGGTGACCCGACTGGCGGAGGGCTACAGCCACGTATTGGCGCCGGCGACGACGTTTGGCAAGAACTTCCTGCCGCGGGTGGCGGCGCTGCTGGATGTGGCGCAGCTGTCGGATATTACGGCGATCGAGAGTGCCGACACCTTTGTGCGGCCGATCTATGCGGGCAATGCGCTGGCGACGGTGCAGAGCAGTGACCGGATCAAGCTGATCACGGTGCGGGGAACGGCATTTGATGCGGCCGGAGAGGGCGGTAGCGCGACGCTCGAGAACATCCCGGCGGGTGAGGGCTATGGTCAATCGAGTTATGTGGGTGCGGAGCTGACGAAATCGGAGCGGCCGGAGTTGACGAGTGCGAAGATCGTGGTCTCGGGTGGCCGGGGCATGGGCAGTGGCGAGAATTTCAAGCTGATCGAGGCGGTGGCGGACAAGCTGAACGCGGCGATAGGCGCGTCACGGGCGGCGGTGGATGCGGGCTATGTGCCGAATGACTACCAGGTGGGTCAGACGGGCAAGATAGTGGCGCCGGAGCTGTACATTGCGGTGGGCATCTCGGGGGCGATTCAGCATCTGGCGGGGATGAAGGAGAGCAAGGTGATCGTGGCGATCAACAAGGACGAGGAGGCGCCGATCTTCCAGGTGGCCGACTACGGTCTGGTGGCGGATCTGTTCCAGGCCCTGCCGGAACTGGAGAAAGCGTTATGATACTTCCTCGTTGTCTGTGACAAAGCGACGCCCTGCAGCTTGATGATGCAGGGCGTTTTTTTCGGGATTCGCTACCGACTGGAATGCGGGATGCGATGTCTTGTCGTGACTTTTCGCTTATTCGAAAAAGCGCGTGAACTGTTCCACTTCATCACGTGGTGTGCGGTAATTATTGATAATGTGGCTCGTGTCTTCGTAGCCCATCGCCAGGCCAACCAGCAGTTTTTTCTCTTCCGAATAACCCAGCTCCCGTTTAAGGATCTCCGGATATTCCCCCAGGGCTGCCTGCGGGCAGGTGGCCAGCCCTTCTTCCAGCGCCATCAGCATGATGGATTGAATGAACAGACCGTAATCGAGGTAGGAGCCGGTTTCAAGAATTCGGTCAATAAAGAAGAACATCATCACCGGTGCATCAAAGGCGCGGTAATTGGCGGCCCACTGATCCTGCTGACGCTGTTTCTCTTCCCGGCTGATATTGAGGGTTGAATACATCTGTAGTCCACAAGCACGGCGACGTGCCTTGTAGATCCCTTCCCAGATCTCCGGATAATACTGAAACTCCATCGCCCCGGCTTGTCCACTACGAAAGGCAGTCTCCATCAGATCACCCAGCCGGCGCCGTTTTTCACCCGTCACGACAGCCACCTGCCACGGCTGGGTGTTGGTGCCTGAAGGGGCATGACGCGCCGCATCCAGAATGCGTGAGATCTTCTCTTTATCGACTTCCAGCGGCAGAAAGGCCCGGGTAGCCTTTCGCTGTTTGAGTGCCTCTTGTACTTGCATTGATCGGCTCCAGTTGACCTTAACGTTAACGTCATAATAGAGAATCCTGTTGAGAAGTCCACGAAAAATTGCGGGTCTTGCACGGTGTGGAGTGAGGCGGGGAGTGCCGTGTCAAATAGGTTAAAATGATGTGGCCCCTTGATAGGGGAGTAACGGGTCGGTAGGGGGTATCGCCATCTCATTTACATGCAAAATTTCAGGACTATATGATGCAAAAGCTGGATTGTTTTAAAGCCTATGATATTCGCGGTCAGCTGGGACCGTCGCTGAATGAGGATATCGCCTATCGCATCGGACGGGCCTATGCCGAATATATCAATCCACAGCGGGTGGTTATCGGCGGGGATATGCGGCTCTCTACCGGGGCCTTGAAGCGGGCGCTGTCCAACGGTCTGCGTGATGCCGGTGTCACGGTGTTGGATATCGGCTTGTGCGGCACCGAGGAGATCTATTTCGCCACTTCGTACCTGGGGACGGATGGCGGTATCGTGGTCACGGCAAGCCATAATCCCAAGGACTATAACGGGATGAAGCTGGTGCGTGAGGAGTCGAAACCGATCAGTGGAGATACCGGACTGAATGAAATCGAAGCCCTGGTCAGACGAAACCGGTTTTCTGACGTGCCTGCCGACCAAAGAGGAGGGTATGAGCCGATAGCCACGCGGGAGGCCTATGTCGATCACCTGATGAGCTACATAGCCGCCGAAGCCATTCGGCCACTCAAACTGGTAGTGAATGCGGGAAATGGAGTGGCCGGCCTCTGTATCGATGTTATTGAGCGGCGATTCGCATCCCTGGGTATACCGATCATCTTTTATAAGATTCATCATCAGCCGGATGGTACGTTTCCCCACGGCATTCCCAATCCGCTGCTGGTGGACAATCGTCAGGATACGATCGACGCGGTACGGTTGCATCAGGCCGATTTTGGTATCGCCTGGGATGGCGACTTCGATCGCTGCTTTCTGTTCGATGAACAGGGCCGGTTTATTGAGGGCTACTATATCGTCGGGTTGTTGGCTGAGGTGTTTTTGGTGAAATATCCAGGTAGCCGGATTATTCATGATCCCCGATTGATCTGGAATACCCGGGATATTGTGGAGCAACAGGGTGGTAGGGCGGTTCAGAGTAAAACCGGTCATGCCTTTATCAAGGAACGGATGCGAGAGGAAGATGCGGTCTATGGCGGCGAGATGAGCGCGCATCACTATTTCCGTGATTTTTTCTATTGTGACAGCGGCATGATTCCCTGGCTGTTGATTGCTGAACTGGTCAGCCGAAAACAGCAGCCGCTGTCGGCTCTGGTGGGGGACCGTATCGCGCAATACCCTTCACCGGGAGAGATCAATAGTCAGATTACCGACCCGGCGGCTGCCATCGCCCGGGTGTTGGCCAACTACCAGGGGCAGGCCTTGTCGGTGGACTATACCGACGGTATCAGTGTTGAGATGGCACAGTGGCGATTTAATCTGCGCAGCTCGAATACGGAGCCGGTCGTCAGGCTAAATCTGGAAACCCGGGGGGATATACGCTTGATGCGTGAGAAGTGTGAAGAGGTACTGAATCTACTGAGGACAGCAGTGGATTAGCAGTTGATTGGTTAGGGAGGGGGCAGCAGACAAAACAAAAGCCCGCTCCCGACATTATGCGGGGCGGGCTTTTTGTCGTTTGGATGCATGTGGAGTTAGCGCATCCTGCCGCAAGATTTATTCGCCTGCTACGCTTTCAGTGGCAGTAGCGGTGATAGCTGCCGATTTCCCGGCAGTGGTCTTGCGGGGACGACGTTTCGCCGTTGCCTTGCGCTTCTTCTTCGGGGCATTGGCCTTGGCCCAATCACTTTCAAATTTATCCAGCGCCTTCTGTTGTGCGGTGGACTTCTTCTGTGCGTCGACTGCCTCTTTGAGGGCCTGCTTGGCGCTCTTCATCTGCTCACGTAGTTCAGACACTTTCTGACCCGCGGTACGCAATGCTTCACGTGCCCGTTCTACCTGTTTCTGTGTGGCGGCTGTGCGATTGGCGGCGGCTTTTTCTGCAGCAGCATTTTTCTTATCGCGCAGAGTTGCCTGTCTGGTCACTGCCTTATCCAGTTGACCCTTGATTTTTTCTACACTCTTTTGGGCCTGCGTCGTGCCTTTTTCGTAAAGCTTGGCTAGTTGAACTTGTGATTTGGCAATTGACTGTTCAAGTTCTGCTACAGGAGAGATGCGGGGTGCTGCCTTCTTGGCGGCGGTAGTTCTTGTTGCACGGGCTGCCGTTTTCTTAGCAACGCGTTTTTTAGTGGTTCTTGCTTTTTTCGTGACCATCAGAGGTTCCCCATAAGAGTATATGAATTGCGACGGGTAGTTGAATATCCCACGGATCGAATATTGCCAAAGTTGAATACTGTTGCCAATACCTTATTTGGAAATTATGAAAAATATTCAATAGTTTTACAGATAAAAACGATACTTTACTTAAACAATGCTCAATAATTTCACAATTTCTTCGCCCTGACAAAAATGACAGACCTTCTTGTTGCATGAAATTCAGCGCTTGCAATGGTGTGGTCTGTGCCGTTTATTCGGGCGTTCAATATTCGGTATGAGGATCAAGTAAGCCGATGAATACCGTAACCGGTTCAAGTTATGATGACACCGGTCGCTAAACTTTCCCGAGCCTGGTGGACCGTGATAGTACGTTTTATTGCCGTCCATCGCCGTCGTTAACTCAATACACGTGTATTTTTTGTGACTACAGAAATTTCCAATCAGCGAGAAAATCAGAAAGGGGCACAACAGCGCATGTTGCTGTTTACCCTGCTTGGCCGTCAGGTGTTCGGCATCAATGTGCTGAAGATTAAGGAGATCATTCCCTACCATGCCATGAATACACTTCCCAGGTCTAATCCTGCAATTATTGGTATCGCACGGTTGCGTGGACAGCCATTCCCGGTGATAGACCTCTCCAGTGCACTGGGTATGACCGCAACCAAAGATGTAGCGGAATTTACTGATTGTTCGATCATTATTTCAGAATTCAATCGTTCCTTGCAGGGATTCCTGGTCAAAAAAGTGGATAAGATTATTCCGCTGGGATGGGATGCGATTCAACCACCCCCGGCTTCGTCAGGACGCTTCAATTACATAACCGGCGTAATAAATGTCGACGGTAAAATTGTAGAAGTCATTGATGTTGAACGGGTACTGAATGAGGTTGCACCGCCTAAGGACAGTACTGGAAAGGGCGTTAGTCTCTCGGATGAGCAACTTGAACTGTTGCGTAGAAAGTTGATCCTGGTGGTAGATGATTCCGGTCTTGCCAGAAAGCAGATCTCCCAGACTCTGGCGATGATCGGTATAGACCCGGTGATGGCCAATGATGGGAAAGAGGCCCTGCAGTTATTGCATGCACTGCACGCAGAAGGACGTACCGTTGATCTGATTGTTTCAGACATTGAGATGCCTGAAATGGATGGTTACACGCTGACCCGGGAACTGCGTAAGGATCAGGATTTTGCCTCGATCTATATATTGCTGCATACCTCACTGGCAGGTGCCGTCAGTCAGGAGTACGCCACCGCCAGCGGGGCAAATGCTGCGCTGACAAAGTTTGTTACGGAAGAGTTAGCCGAAGCGGTTCTGGAAGGTCTGCGTCAGGATCACTGACACGGATTCGGGGAACCGATGTTTTTCCCTTCGCACAGAAGGCGGGGTAACGGTACACTTGCACAATACATTCAAGCAGCCCGAATCTCAGCTAACCCATGACTGTCAGACCCTATGCAGAGCGAATCCGGATACGTGGATTGGTGCAGGGCGTCGGTTTCAGGCCGACCGTCTGGAACTTTGCCAATCGCTGCGAATTGCTCGGTGCGGTATGGAATGATGCGGAAGGTGTGTTGATTGACGCGATTGGCAGTAAGCCGGCAATCGATCAATTGATCGGTTTAATCACGCAACAACCACCGCCGCTGTCAACAATTGATGCTGTGGAGCGGCAGCCGCTGGCGCTCGGGGATAGACCTGAATACACCCGCTTCGAGATTATCGAAAGTCAGGGCGGTGAGATTCGCACCGGTATTGTCCCGGATGCAGCAACCTGCGATGCCTGCCTGCAGGATATTCATGAACCGCACAACCGGCGTTATCACTACCCGTTTACCAACTGCACCCATTGCGGTCCCAGACTCTCCATCGTGCGCGCAATCCCTTATGATCGTGCAACCACCAGCATGGCGGTGTTTCAACAGTGTGAGACTTGCCTGTCGGAATACGGTGATCCGGCGGATCGACGCTTTCATGCGCAGCCGAATGCCTGTCCGGATTGTGGTCCCCGGGTCTGGCTGCAGGATGCGGCAGAAGAACCTCGGGCAGATCGATGCGATAAGGAGCCGATTAGGTATGCGGCCGCACTATTAAGGTCGGGTGCTATCCTGGCGATCAAGGGGATTGGCGGGGTACATCTCGCCTGTGATGCCGGGAATGAACAGGCCGTTGCGACACTGCGGTCGAGGAAACGACGTTACCACAAGGCCTTTGCCTTGATGGCGGCCGACCCGGTAATGATTCGCCGCTATGCGAGGATCAGTGATCAGGAAGAGGCGCTGTTGAAAAGCCGTGCCGCACCGATTGTGATTTTGCAGCAGGCAGGAGACGAAAGGCTGGCGTCCGCGATTGCTCCGGGCCAGCGATCGCTCGGTTTCATGCTGCCCTATACACCACTGCATCATCTGTTGATGGAACGGTTGACGCGACCGATTGTGCTGACATCCGGCAATCTGTCAGATGAACCTCAGGTGATCTCCAATACTGCCGCGCATGATCGTCTGTCGGGTATTGCCGATTACTGGCTTCTGCACGACCGTGACATCGTGAACCGCCTGGATGATTCAGTGGTTCGGGTGATGGATGGCGATGCCCGAATGCTGCGCCGGGCACGTGGTTATGCGCCTGCGCCTATCGCATTGCCGGGTGAGTTCAAGACCACTCCGCCGATACTTGCCCTGGGTGGTGAACTGAAGAACACCTTCTGTCTGATGAAGGATAATCAGGCCATACTCTCCCAGCATATGGGCGATCTGGAGAACGGTGCCACGATTAAGGAATACCACCGCTCCCTGGAACTCTATGGTCGACTGTTTCAGCATGATCCGGCAGTGGTAGTGGTTGATTTTCATCCCAATTATCTCTCCACCCAATGGGGCCAGCGGATGGCACAGGAGCGTCAACTCCATCTGGAAACCGTTCAACACCACCATGCCCATATCGCCGGCTGTATGGCGGAGCATGGCAGGGGCCTGGCCCAAGCGGATGTCATGGGTATTGCCCTGGATGGTCTCGGCATGGGGGAGGACGGCTCTCTGTGGGGAGGGGAGTTCCTGAGAGTCAATTATCGTGAATTTCAGCGCCTGGGTTATTTTAAACCCATGGCCATGCTCGGTGGCGCCAAGGCGATTCATGAACCCTGGCGTAATACGCTGGCACACCTGTTGAGTGAATTCGCCTGGGATCGTCTACTGAACGATTATGGTGGACTGGAGATTATGCGATTTCTCGACAGCAAGCCGATAGCCAATCTGCAGCAGATGTTTGAGCGCGGATTGAACTCACCACCGGCTTCCTCCTGCGGCAGATTGTTCGATGCGGTCGCTGCGGCAATCGGAGTGTGCCGGGAGCAGGTGAGTCATGAAGGTCAGGCCGCCATGGAAATGGAGGCTCTGATTGATCATGAACTGAACAGGCCAGGGACGGGGTATGGATATCGGATGGAACTGATCGACGGGCAGTGCGTGCTGGGTTGGCAACCGCTATGGCATGCCTTGCTTGAGGATCTCCGGCAGGGAGTAGCACCACGAACAATTGCCGCCCGGTTTCATCAAGGAGTGATCGATGCGGTGACGGAGACGGCGCTGTTGCTTTGTCGACAGCAGCAGTTGGATACCGTGGTGCTGTCAGGGGGTGTATTCCAAAACAGGATTTTACTTGAGGGTGTCAGTGACCTATTGCGTGAACAGGGTCTGAATCTGCTGAGTCCCCGCATAGTGCCGGCCAATGATGGTGGTCTTTCGCTGGGACAGGCGGTGGTGGCTGCAGCACGTCAGCTCAATCGTGTCGATTGAATGAAGCGGGTTGCTACATTCAACTCTCGAAACAGCGCTGTTGCGCCTTCAGATGGCGAAGCGCCTCAATCCGATCCTCTGCCGAGATGATTCGTCCATTCTCCTGGTACTGGAGATATCCGGCGTATCCTGATATTGCATAGGCAGGCATAAACAGCGTGGTGCCTATCCAGATTGCAGCCCCCTGATAGGGATCACTATAAAAGTCCGGTTTATAACTATAGGTTTTTGGCGTGAGTGCCGTGATTTCACGTTCCAGGGCGAGACAGTTGAGTGCCCGATCGCTATCAGCCGGTGTCGGCACGGCAGGTGTTCGGTAGAGGTCGAAAGGCATCACTCTGGAGTTTTCGCCTTGCTCCGGAGATTTGTTCAAGTTATCCGCCATGACGGTCGATGCAGTGATCAGCAGCAACAGAAGCGAGCTGATTTTCAGACCTGTTGTGGCAATGGTTGGCATGGAGGTCTCCTTCGGTTCTTCATCGCAATGGTAACAATATCGGCAGAACCGGAGATAAGTTGATCTGTTATTAAGAAAGTAAAATCTTATTTCTTCAGTCTGTATCACGTTTGAACAAAAACCTGATGAAAATACTCTGAAGTTGAGCTAATATAAGAATTAGCTAATATATTGTTCTATGGAGCATGTAATGCCAGAACTTGAATTTGAATTTTCATTAAGGCCGGACTCTGATTCCGAGTTGGCTCCCTATGTGGTCAAATTCACCGGGAAATCAATCGTGTGGGATGAGGCGATTGGCTCTGATCGTAGCGTGGGCGAGATACATGGTCATAAGCTCGACCTGGCAGCGGCGATCGTTGATGGCGTCAATCAGTCCCTATTGCTTGACTCGGTCTGCCCCGAACTGTCCGAGTTTTCCCAGACGGCGTTTGGCGACAATGGTTGTCACTATCTGCAGAAAATGGCCGATGGCAGTCTGCAGAAGCAGGAATGCAGCGGGCTGGTCTACATCAACGAAATAACGGTTGATCAGGACTACCGGGGACAGGGTGTCGGCAGTGCCCTGATCGGAAAGATCGGTCAAATGGTGGATGTGGAAGATAGCATTATTGCCCTGAAGGCGTTTCCGCTCTCGTCGGAATATGGCACGCGTGTGCCGCGGGCGGAGGTGGAGAGAGTCAAGCGGTTTTATGAGCGTCTTGGTTTTACCCATATCGGCGGCGAGTTCATGGTAAAACAGGCCAATCTCTGCGACACGATCAAGAAACGTCTGGCGTGGAGAAAGGACCAGCCGATTAAGTCGGCTCATCATCAGCCAGACAAGTTTCACGCCTGAATAGAGACAGATTGCCTGCCCGATTCTGTGTTATAAACTGTCATTGATTTGGTTGACCGGAACGGCTGTCAGAACAAGGTGGCGCCAATCGGTCTTGATTTTTTCAAGGACAGGCTATGGCGAGTCGCAGTTTCAATTTTGCAGGATTCATGATTCGATGGATCCTGGCGTTGTTTTTGGTGTTCTCAACCTACAATCCCTCAGGTTACTCATGGTATCACTGGCTGACCAATGCGGAGAATAAAATCGATCCGCTGATTGCCTTGGCCGCGGTGTTGTTGCTGATTGGTTGGGTGATCTATGTCCGTGCAACCGCACGTTCTCTCGGTGTGATCGGTACGCTGCTCGCACTGGCTCTGTTCGGAACCCTGGTCTGGGCGTTGATCCACTATCAAGTAATTTCCCTCGGCAATACCATGCTTCTTTCGTATATCGTGCTGGTAATACTTTCCGCGGTGATGGCCACCGGACTCTCCTGGTCCCATATCCGTCGTCGCATGAGCGGCCAGCTGGATGTCGATGACCGGGATGAAGATTAATCGGTAACTGACAGTGCCGCGGTTTTTCAGGGGAGGGCGGAGTCCAATCCGGAGCAATAGCAGAGAGCATGCTCTCAGGACGCAGTGGATTGATGCCGCTTCCACGATGATTCAACTTCTGATACGGATTCGCATGCGGTGAAATATCAAAACAAGGTACTCAAATATCGGTTCTGCAGCCTGCTGGGATGGTGCTGCCTGTGGCTGATTGCAACGACCACGTTTGCTCAGAACAATGGGGGACCCGAACAGCTACCAGTCGCGGTTGCACCCTCCACGATCGAGACCCTGAGCTCTTTTGTCGAGTTGAGAAAAGCGCTGCAGGAGGATATCCGGGCGCTAAACCAGCAGCTCCAGGCAGCCCAGTCAGAGGCTGAGAAGGCAAACCTCAAGCAGCGGCTGGAAAAGCTGGAGAGTGACCTCCGGACCACTACGCGAAATTTCGAAAATATTGCGGCGGGTGTCGATATCACCACGCTACGGGGTGAGGCCACGGAAGAGTTCAATCTGCAACAGGAGGTGTTTGCCCTGGTCAGGCCGGCGATTGACGAGATGAAGGAGATGACCGCCCGGGTTCGCAAGAAATCGGAACTCAAGAAAAAGATTGACTACTTCGAGGAGCAGTTACCGGTCATCACTCAGGCGCTGGCCAATATCGATACACTGCAACAGGCGGCCGACAATAAGGGTTTGGTACAGACCCTGCAGCAGACGAAAGAGCAGTGGTCCAAGCAGCAGGCATTCATACAGAGTGAGCTGCAGGCCGCGCAGTTACAGCTGGACAAACTGAATGCCGCTGAGACATCGTTCGCTGAGGCATCCCAGAGCTATCTGAAATCCTTTTTCCAGAAGCGCGGACTCTTCCTTACCATTGCACTTTTGGTCGTGGCCTCCGTTATCCTCCTGTCGCGCCTGAGTGCGGCGGCGATGCAGCGCTATATCCCGGGTTTCCGCGCCAAACATCGCAGTTTCAGGATTCGTCTGGTTGAACTGTTGCACAGAATGCTGACTGTGCTGTTTTCAATTCTTGGCCCCATGGCGGTGTTCTATCTGGTGGAGGACTGGGTGCTGTTCAGCCTGGGTATATTGCTGCTTTTTGGCATCGCCTGGGCGCTCAGACAGACCTTGCCACGCTATTGGAGCCAGATACAGCTGTTTCTCAATGTTGGATCGGTACGCGAGGGCGAGCGAATATTCATGGAGGGATTACCCTGGAGGGTAGAGCAGATCAATGTCTACAGTACGTTGGTCAATCCGGTGGCCGGCATCAGCCAGCGGGTACCGATCGATGAACTGGTTGACCTTAAATCGCGCCCGTCCCAAACCGGCGACCCTTGGTTTCCCTGTGGCGAGGGGGACTGGGTCATTCTGAGTAACGGGATCAGAGGAAAGGTTACCGGTATATCTCATGAACTGGTTCAGTTGGTGGAGCGGGGCGGTGCCAGATTGACTTACCAGATGGCAGACTTTCTGGCGGCATCACCGCGTAATCTGGCGACCAACTTCCGTATCAAGGAGATCATTGGCCTCAGTTACAGTCTGCAGCAGGAGATTACGGCGGTTATCCCCGAGGTACTGCAGAATTATCTGCTGCAACGGCTACATCAGGAAGGTTATGGCGAGCAGTTGTTGAATCTGCGGGTGGAGTTTGCAGCCGCGAACACCTCGTCACTGGATATCGCCATCATCGCGGACTTCAAGGGCGAGGCGGGTGATCTGTATAACCGGTTGCGTCGCGCTATTCAACGCTGGTCTGTGGATGCCTGCAGTGAAAACGGCTGGGAGATCCCGTTCCCACAACTGACGCTGCACGGATCGCTCTCCTCCGCTGAATAACCCGGGTTGATCAACGGGGCAAGGTGACCACCGCTTCGAGTCCACGCAATTTCCCTTTACGCAGGGTAACATCGCCCCCATGAGCCCGGGCGATATTCCGGGCAATCCCGAGTCCAAGGCCGGTCCCGCCTGTCTCCCGGGCGCGCGACTCCTCGCGGCGATAGAAGGGATTGAACAGTCCTTCAAGCTCGTCTTCCGGTACGCCTTTGCCACGGTCTGCGATGATGATGGTTAATCTCTGCTGACTCTCTTCCAGGCGTATATCCGCCGCCTTGCCATAACGCACGGCATTTTCAATCAGATTCATCAGGCAGCGTTTTAGTGCCAGCGGCCGTCCGGTATAGGGTGCCGTTTTACTGTTTGTCAGGGTCATCTCCCAGCCCAGCTCCTGTGCATCATCCTGCAGGGCTTCCAGCAGGGCATTGACACTGATCTGCACCGGTTTCTCCTTGCTCTCGGTGCCGCGCAGATAATCCAGTGTGGCGAGCACCATCTGTTCCATCTCATCCAGGTCCTTCTCAAATCTGGACTGGAGTGCATCGTCCTTCAGCAGTGCCAGACGCAGACGCAGACGGGTGATGGGGGTTTTTAGATCATGTGATACGGCGGCCAGTACCCGGCTGCGATCCTCGATATAGCGTCGCAGCCGCTCCTGCATGGTATTGAATGCCCGTACCGCGTTCCTGACTTCCCGCGGGCCTTTTTCGTTGAGCGGTGGATAGGTGATGTCTTTGCCTATATTCTGTGCCGCCTCTGCCAGTGTTCCGAGGGGGCGGGTAACCCAACGAACCGCCAGCAGGGAGAGCAGGATGATGGAGATCAGCAGCACACCCAGATAGGTGAGCAGCCGGTAGGGCCAATGCTCGATCCCTTCAGGGATCGGGCGCAGAATATTCAGCCAGCTGCCGTCAGACAATTGAATGCTGGCCTGAAATCCACTCCTTGGAGGACGAAATCGAGACGGGCGGGATTCGATATATCGCCGGTCAGACGCTTCCCGCCGCTGACGCCAGGAGGGACGTTCCAGCGCATGACCACTGCGGATGGGATTGATCGCTACTTGTATCTCGGTCCCCTCGGACAGCGCCTGGCGTAATAGCATCTCCAGGTGATTTGATGGTATGGCATCTGCGCCCTGTTGCAGGGGGTTATTGGATAGCGTGGCACGAAACTGCGGGGTACCGAATGCCCGTACAATACGCGCACGGTCTCCGGATTCCGTATCCTCCAGCAAGTAGACCAGGGAAGCCACCCGCTGAATCAGCTGTATCCCGGTGTTTTCCCGGATGGTATCGACGCGGTCTTTTAGCAGTAGTCCGGTACTGAGAAATTGAGCCAACAGTAATCCGCCAATCAGGATCAGTGTCAACCGTCCAAACAGCGAGCGGGGGATCAATCTCATACCGCACTCCCGTTGCCTTTGATCTGCACGGCGAACACATAACCTTCACCGCGCACCGTCTTGATGATCCCCGGCTCTTTCGGGTCATCTTCCAGGCGTCTTCTGAGGCGGCTGACCAGCACATCGATACTGCGATCGAAGGGTTCCGCTTCCCGGCCCTGGGTGAGGTCGAGCAACTGGTCCCGGTTCAATATGCGGTTGGGATGCTCGAGGAATACCTTCAACAGCCGGTATTCCGCACCGCTGAGGGGCACCACGATACCCGCCGAAGACTTCAGGTGGCGGGCTATGGGGTCCAGCGTCCAGCCGGCGAAACGTATCGCCTGCGGCGCTGACTCAGGTTGGTCATAGGGGAGGGAAGTACTGCGGCGCAGGACCACCTTGATACGTGCCAGCAGCTCCCGGGGATTGAACGGTTTGGGCAGATAATCGTCAGCACCCATCTCCAGCCCCAGAATACGATCCATCTCGTCACCCCGGGCGGTAAGCATGATGATGGGTACTTTTGATTGCACCCGCAGGTTGCGACAGAGTTCCAGACCGTCGGTCCCGGGCAGCATTAGATCCAGCACCACCAGATCGATGCGCTGCTCCGCCAGTACCCGGTTCATCGCTTTGCCTTCACCCACTGTGGTCACCCGGTAACCGTTCTGCTCCAGATAGGCCTGCAGTAGTTGGCGGATTTCCAGATCGTCATCGACCACCAGAATATGTCGTCTCTTTTCCATTCGTTCTTTATACCTGAATCACTGCTGTGTGCGCGGACTGTTTTTGTAACAGAGTGTAACAGGCCGACTGTTGTTACTCAGGATTACAAAAAGCCGTTTATCTGACATCGACAGGTTACACCCGGCTGGTCTGATAGTACCCACAGACGGGGCATGTCGTCCCGGAAGCTGAGAGGAAAGCAGATGAAACGTTCAAGCAAGATTATTCTGACCGCAGTTGCCGTCGTCGGCATCAGTGCCGCCTCCATCTCTTATGTTTCCGCCCATGGGCGGTTTGACCGTTGTGGTTATGGAAATGGCCAGATGAGTATGCAGGACGGTGGCTATAGTAAGTCTGGGCGCCACGGGTTTGGAGGCGGTATGATGAATGACCGTACCGCCAGGATGGAGCAGAGGCTGGATATGGTGAAGTACAAACTGCGTATCACCGAGGCGCAGGAACCTGCCTGGCAGGCCTTTGAACAGACCTTGAAACAGAAAATGACCAGCCGCATGGAACAGCGGAAGTCAGCCCGCGATGCTGGCGGGATGACGGTAGCCGAACGGGTCAAGCAGATGCGCAGCGGTGCTGGTCAAATGAATGAAATGGCTGATGCCATTGAGCAGCTCTATGGCAACCTGACACCTGAACAGCAGAAGATTGCCGATCAGATGCGGCCGATGGGTGGCATGGCACGCATGCGGTAAAGTCCAGGTTTTGGGGTTATGAGAGGAATTGACCGGCGCCCACCGCAAAGGTGTGCGCCGGTCGGTTTTCAGGACTGTAGCTCCTGGCGATTGGCGAACAGCTCCAGCGCTTCCGGATTGGCCAGCGCCTCCTTGTTCTTCACCGGCCGGTTGTGCACTACTTCGCGTACTGCCAGTTCCACGATCTTGCCGCTCTTGGTACGCGGAATTTCGCTCACCTGCACCACCCGGGCCGGAACGTGACGCGGCGTGGTGTTGGCGCGGATCTGCTTCTTCACTTTGTCGATCAGTTCAACATCCAGAGTCAGGCCGTCCCGCAGGTGTACGAACAGCACCACCCGTACATCGCCTTCCCACTCCTGGCCGATCACCAGGCTCTCCACCACCTCGGGGAGTTTCTCCACCTGGCGGTAGATCTCGGCGGTGCCGATGCGCACGCCACCGGGATTCAGAACTGCGTCCGAACGACCATAGATGATGATGCCATCCTGTGCGGTCAGCTCCACGTAGTCGCCATGACACCAGACGTTGGGGAAACGGTCGAAGTAGGCGCTGTGGTACTTCTCCCCGTCTGGGTCGTTCCAGAAACCGATGGGCATGGAGGGAAAGGGGGCGGTACAGACCAGCTCGCCCTTCTCCCCGCGTACCGGCTGGCCCTCGTCGTTCCACACCTCCACCTGCATGCCCAGGCCACGGCACTGCAGTTCGCCACGGTAGACCGGAAGCACCGGGTTGCCCAGCGCGAAACAGGAGATGATATCGGTGCCGCCGGAGATGGAGGAGAGGCAGATGTCCTGCTTGATGTTTTCGTAGACGAAATCAAACGCCTCCGGCACCAGTGGTGAGCCGGTTGAACAAAGCGTACGCACGCTGGAGAGGTCATGGGTCTGGCGTGGTTTCAGCCCCGCCTTGTTGATGGCGTCGATGAATTTGGCCGAAGTGCCGAACTGGGTCATCTGCTCGGCATCGGCATAGTCGAACAGCGCATTGCCGTCCGGATAGAAGGGGGATCCGTCATACAGTATCAGGGTCGCCTCAGCCGCCAGTCCGGAGACCAGCCAGTTCCACATCATCCAGCCGCAGGTGGTGAAGAAGAAAGTGCGATCCCCCGGTTTCACATCGGTGTGCAGCCGGTGCTCCTTGAGGTGCTGCAGCAGGGTGCCGCCGGCACCGTGCACGATACACTTGGGCACGCCGGTAGTGCCGGAGGAGAACATGATATAGAGCGGATGGTCGAACGGCAGTTGCAGGAAGCTGATCTCTTGCGCCGTATAACCGTCAATAAACTGCGCCAGCGGCAGAGCGCCGGTTATCGACGTCAGCGGGAATGTCTCCCGGGTATAAGGAATCACCACCACGCGCTCGATACTGGGGATGCGCCGGCGGATCTCGGCAATCTTCTCCAGGCTGTCATGGGACTTGCCATTGTAGAAGTAGCCGTCGGCGGCGAACAGCAGCTTTGGCTCGATCTGACCGAAACGGTCCACTACGCCGTTGACTCCGAAATCGGGCGAACAGGAGGACCAGATAGCGCCCAGGCTGCTGACGGCCAGCATGGCGGTAATGGTCTCCGGCATATTGGGCAGGTAAGCTGCCACCCGGTCACCCTCGCCAATGCCGGCGGCCTTGAGAGCCTGTGCCACCCGGGAGACCTGGTCATAGAGCTGTTGGTAGCTGACACGACGCTGCACCTGATCTTCCCCACGGAACACCAGTGCATCGGCCTGGTCCCGCCGGCGCAGCAGATTCTGGGCAAAATTGAGCCGGGCCTGGGGGAACCAGTGGGCACCGGGCATCTTGTCACCCTGTTCGAGTACCACTTCACCCCGGTTTTCCGCGATCACGCCACTCTCTTCCCAGAGGGCACTCCAGAACGCCTCCGGCTGGTCAATCGACCATTGGTAGAGTTGGGAATAGTCGGCCAGCTCGATGCCGTGCTTCTGATTGATAAATTGGCGAAAACGGGTGACGTTTGCCTGTTCGATCTGTTCGGGATTGGGTTGCCAGAGCGGTTCTGCCATTGAAATCTCCACCGTGAATTACTTTACGCTTACGTAAACGTCATAAAAGAATAGCACTGATCGGGTGCAAAATGAAAACGTTGATCGGCCTGCTTCACGCCTTTTTTGATGGCGGTTTTTAGCCGCGAATGAACCCGAATACACACGGCCTGTAGGTTCCCTCGTTCCCACGCTCTGCGTGGAAACGCATGTGGCAGTGCTCCGTGCGTGCGCCGTAACACACCGTTTTACGACCGTGGATGCGTTGGGTTACGCGACGCCCGGGTTTTGTCGTGGTCTGGATGCGCGGTGCCTGTACGCCGCTAACCCAACCTACGCGTTTTTTTCGCGACTTGGAGATGATCATAGCAGAGCGATCAGTGACTGGCTTTATCTTCGCTGATGACGCCGCGACGCAGTTGGTCGAGTTCGATCGATTCAAACAGGGCGCGGAAATTGCCCTCGCCAAAGCCCTCGTTGCCCTTGCGCTGAATGATCTCGAAAAAGATCGGACCAATCACCGTGTTGGTGAATATCTGCAGTAGCAGTCCCTGTCCCCTGGTCGGGGCGCCGTCGATCAGGATATGGTTCTTTTTTAGCCGTTCCAGGTCTTCACCGTGACCGGGCACCCGCTGGTCCACCTGTTCATAATAGGTATCCGGCGTCTCCTGTAGCGGCACCTGTCTGTTGCGCAACTGCTCCACGGTGGCATAGATATCATTGGTGCCCAGGGCGATGTGTTGGATCCCCTCGCCGTGGTAGGCGTGCAGGTACTCCTGAATCTGGGATTTGTCGTCACTGCTCTCGTTGATCGGGATGCGGATCTTGCCGCAGGGGCTGGTCATGGCGCGTGACTTGAGCCCGGTCAGCTTGCCCTCGATATCAAAATAGCCCACCTCCTTGAAATTGAACAGACGGGAGTAGAACTCTGCCCACTCATCCATGCGGCCGCGATAGACGTTGTGGGTGAGGTGGTCAATATAGGTGAAGCCGACCCCCTGTGGGTGTTGTTCAACACCCTTGATGGGGACGAAATCGACCTCATAGATGCTGCCCCTGTCACCATAGCGATCCACCAGATAGATCAGGGAGTCGCCGATCCCCTTGATGGTGGGGATGTTGAGCTCCATCGGGCCCGCCTTGGTCTCCACGCCCCAGGCGCCGTGCTCCAGAGCCCGGGCGTAGGCGTGCGCCGCGTCCTGCACGCGGAAGGCGATAGCGCAGGCGCTGGGGCCGTGTTGTCGGGCGAAAGAGCGCGGGAATCCGGTTTTTTCCGCATTGATGATGAAGTTGACGTCGCCCTGTCGATAAAGAGTGACATCCTTGGAGCGGTGGCGGGCAATGGCGGTAAAACCGAGCTGCTCGAACAGTTTGCCCAGTGCTTTCGGTTCTGGTGAGGTGTATTCAACAAATTCGAACCCGTCGGTGCCCATCGGGTTGTCCCAGAGCTGGCCCATACTTCACCTCCTGGCCGGTAGCCGATTCATGAGAAAAAATTATCAGCCGCGAATAAACGTAAATTAAAAATTCTATGGTCACATACGAGCAGTAACTGACGGTCTAAATAACGCCTTCCATTGGCTGTGGGGTGCCAGGTTTTCTGTATGCCTTAAAAACCATTTGCGTTTATTTGTGTTCATTCCATCCTTAGGTCCGTAAACGGTGCATCCTTGCACCACTCCTCGCGGCTAAATTCCTAACTGACTTGGCCATTAGATCACTCGAACACTGCTCGGGTTCAAACTGCGTCCGGCTGGATTTCCGGTCGTGCCCGCTCGAAAGCATCGAGCTGCAGGCACTGCTGCTCGATCTGCACGATGCGGGGATAGGGGGTCAGGTCCAGTTCGAAGCGGCGCGCGTTGTAAACCTGCGGCACCAGACAGATGTCGGCCAGAGTGACTTGGTTACCGAAACAGAACGCTCCTTCGGTAGCTGTCGCGCTGAGCAGTTGCTCAATGGGGTGGAATCCTTCGTCGATCCAATGGCGATACCAAGTCAGCTTCCGCACTTCGTTGATGCCCAGTTCCCCGGTCAGGTACTTGAGGACCCGCAGGTTGTTCACCGGGTGGATATCGCAGGCGACCATCTGTGCCAGGGCCCGGATGCGAGCCCTTTGTAACGGGTCACCCGGTAGCAGGGGCGGCTCCGGCTGCATCTCGTCCAGGTATTCACAGATCGCCAGCGACTGCTGTAGGACCGTGTCATCGAGCACCAGTGCCGGCACTAGTCCCTGGGGATTGATCGCCCGGTAATCCGCACTGCTATCCTCGCCTTGCAGCAAATTGACCCGTGCCTGTTGGTAGCTCAGTCCCTTCAGGTTGAGTGCGATGCGCACCCGATAGGCGGCCGTTGAACGGTAATAGTCGTAGAGTCTCATCATCCTGGATTCGTCCGGTTGACCGTTCCCCGTCATGGTGCCTGGTATTGTTCTATCTGCTGGTCGATATCACCAAAAATGTTGTTACCCGCCGGGTCCTCCATACGAATGCGGATTGTATCGCCGAAGTTCATGAACGGTGTCTCCGGTTTACCATTGTTGATGGACTCGATCATTCGCACCTCGGCGATGCAGGAGTAACCGACCCCGCCGTCGGCAATGGCCGAACCCCACTCGGTGTTCTGCTTGTTGGAAACAGTGCCGGAGCCGATGATGGCGCCGGCGCCGAGCGCGCGGGTCTTGGCGGCATGGGCGATCAGTTGGGGAAAGTTGAACGTCATGTCCACCCCGGCATTGGCCTTGCCGAAGGGCTTGCCGTTGTAATCGATCAGCAGCGGCAGGCTGACCCGGCCGTCCTGCCAGTGCTCGCCCAGTTCGTCCGGTGTCACGGCTACCGGTGAGAAGGCGCTGGAGGGCTTGGACTGGAAGAAGCCAAAACCCTTGGCCAGTTCGGCCGGGATCAGACCGCGCAGGGAGACATCGTTGACCAGCATCAGCAGACGGATCTGTCCGGCAGCCTGCTCGTTGCTGCAGCCCATCGGCACATCGCCGGTCACCACGGCTACCTCGCCCTCGAAATCGATACCCCAGGCGGTGTCGGCCATGCGGATCGGTTCCCGTGGGCCCAGGAAGGTGTCGGAGCCACCCTGGTACATCAGCGGGTCGTGCCAGAAGCTCTCCGGGATCTCCGCACCCCGCGCCTTGCGCACCAGTTCCACATGGTTGACATAGGCACTGCCGTCGGCCCATTGATAAGCGCGGGGCAGCGGGGAAGCGAGTTGTGCCATGTCCAGTGTAAAAGCACCCGTGGCATTTCCGTCGTTCAGATCCTGATAGCGCTGCTGCAGTGGCGGTTGGCTGTTCGTCCAGTCATCCAGCGCCGCCTGCAAGGTGGGTGCAATATCGTTGGCACGCACCGCGCGGCTGAGGTCTTTGGAGACCACCAGCAGCACGCCGTCACGCCCCTGTTTCAGTGAAGCCAGTTTCATGGTATTTCCTTTTGCCCGTGAGACGGGGTGTTATCTATTAAAAACTGTAAGCCGCGAAAGAACGCGAATAAACACAGATAACGACTTGACCTTTCTGTAGGTTGGGGTGAGCGGAGCAAACCCCAATGGACAGTGGATCTGTGCATGGCCGTTCGTTGGGGTTCGCAGGCTCACCCCAACCTACAATGTGTCTTGGTACCGGTAAATCTGCGATTACTCCTTGAACTCCTTCTCATGCAGCCAAGAGGCGTGCGTAACCACTTTTTTTGTCTTGCTCCACTCCTCCAGCATGGCAGGGGCGATGTCGTGCAGCTCCTTCAGCATCTCCGGGGTGGCGGTGACGGCGGTCAGTTCAAGGCGGTGGCCGTTGGGATCAAAGAAGTAGATGGACTTGATAATCTCGTGGTTGGTCGGTCCCACCACCTCAATGCCGTTGGCCTCCAGTTGCGCCTTGGCTTCCATCATGGCGGCTTCATCTTCTACTCGAAAGGCGATGTGCTGTACCCAGTCCGGGGTGTTCGGATCTCTACCCATCGGGGGTGAATTCGGAATTTCGAAGAAGGCCAGGATATTGCCCATGCCGGCATCCATGAACAGGTGCATGTAGGGGGCTTCCTCCTTGGTTGAGGGCACCCTGTCTTCAGAGATGGCCAGCAGGAAATCCATGTTGAGATTTTTGGTATAGAACTCCACAGTCTCCTTGGCATCGTTGCAACGGTATGCGACATGATGAATCTGTTTGATTTCCATTAGTAGCTCCTGTCAATTAGACGGTTGGGTATAAGTCAGTCGGTCAGTTCAGTCCTTCTGCGGCAATCTTCAATGCCTCTTCCAGGGTCTCCTCGTCACCGATGTGGTTGGCCAGCAGCAGGATCAACTTGGCGTTGGCCAACTGACTTTGCTCCTTGCTCAGGTCCCGATGCATATCCACCAGGGCGTTATAGAAGTCATCCGGACGATTGAGCGCCGGTTGGACATTCAGTTTGCGTGTCTCAATCATATTCGGGGTACTCCTTCAGTTTCGACCGGTGGCCCGGTTCAGGGCGGCTTCAATCTTCTGTTGATCCAGGTTGCGCCAGCGCGCCGCGACGTGCTGATCGGGACGGAACAGGTAGAACGTGCCGGGCTGGCCATCGAAGCGTTGTTTCAGAACATCTTTGGGGTCGGTCACCGGATTGACCCCGGTTGGTCGGCTGATATCAGGGTTGAGTCCCACCACCAGAATAGTGAACGGGATCTCCGTGTTTTCCGTCAGCGCGCTGAGTGTGGCCTGCTCTTCACTGCCGAGGCTGCCGTCTGGCTGGCTGAAATAGAGTCCGTTAAAACGGTTATTGCCGATCAGTTGCAGGAACCAGTCGCCGTCATTGACCGGTGCATCGGTGCTGGGCGTGCCGGGCACCATGTTGCTATTGAAGTCCGCCTCGTCCGGGGTGTTGAGACTGGAGTCCCGGTACACCGAAGGCATGGAGAGGCGACCACTGTTGACCATGGTACGGGCAAAGGGGTACTCCTCCGCCAGCAGCAGGGTGGCATTACGGAAGGTGTGGCTCACCTCGCTCTTAGGGGTGATGAAGTCAGTGCTGCGGGTCGAGTTGAGCAGGTTTTCATCGGCTGCCGGGACCCGCTCCTCGTTGTAGCTGTCGAGCAGGCGGTCGGGTGCCCGGTCATCGAGTACCAGCTTCATTTTCCACAGCAGGTTATCGGTATCCTGAAAACCGCTGTTGGCGCCGCGTGCACCGAACGGCGAGACCTGGTGTGCGGCATCGCCGACAAAGAACAGGCGACCGTGGCGGAACTGCTCCATGCGGCGACACTGGAAGGTGTAGACTGAAGTCCACTCCAGTTCGAACTGGGTCTCCTCACCCAACATCGCCTTGAGTCGGGGAATCACGTTTTCCGGTTTTTTCTCCTCGTCCGGATCAGCATCCCAGCCGAGTTGGAAGTCGATACGCCAGACGTTGTCCGCCTGTCGATGCAGCAGGGTAGAGCCGCCCTTGTGGAACGGAGGGTCGAACCAGAACCAGCGCTCCGGCGGGAAATCGGTCTCCATCACCACGTCGGCAATCAGGAAGCGGTCCTGAAACACCTGGCCGCTGCTCTCCAGGCCCATCATCTTGCGAATGCCGCTGTTGGCGCCATCGGCCACGATCAGGTAGTCACAGGTGAGACGGTATTCGCCTTCGGGGGTCTCCACGCGAATCTCGACCCGGTCGTCTTTCTCCTCCACTGTGGTGACCCGGCTCTTCCAGCGCAGGTCGATCTGCTCCGACTGCCCGATTCGATCCACCATGTACTCTTCCAGGTAGTACTGCTGCAGGTTGATGAACGCGGGCCGGTGATGATCCGACTCCGGTAGCAGGTTGAAGGAGTAGACCTGGTCTTCCTGGAAAAACACCTTGCCGAGGTTCCAGGTGATTCCCTTGTCCACCATGCGCTGACCACAGCCGAGCCGGTCAAGAATCTCCAGGGCGCGCTTGGCATAACAGACTGCACGGGAGCCGATGCTGACGGTGTTGTTGTCGTCCAGGATCACGGCCCGGATGCCTTGCGCAGCGGCGTCCAGTCCGGCCGCCATGCCGACCGGTCCGGCGCCCACCACGATCACCGGGTGATGAACCGGGGTGGCGGTGTCCTGGTCGGGTGAGCGGACATACTCGTAGACCGGGTTTTGATGGGTCTGCATCATGGTTGGTCGATCCTCCTTTTATACTGGCTTTTCGCCTTTATCTGTCTATGTGACGGTCGTGTTTCCGGCTTGAATCACAGCGCGTCCTGCAACGCATGCCACATCTCGGTGTCACGCTCGGCGGTCCAGATGCGCGGATCCGGATATTTTCCAGCCTCGTCATAGGCGCGGGTGATATCGAACGGCAGGCAGTGGTCGAATATGACCCAGTCACCAAATTGCGGTTGCAGCACCTGGTAGGTCTCGGTGTAGATCTCGTTCAACTCCTTACCTTCACTACGCCCCTTCTTCACGCTTTCGAACATCTGGGTGAGGAAGTCCTGGGTGCCGCTGATGGCCGCCTCGACAGTCTCGGGGGTGGTAAGGGCATCACCGCGTCCGGGTACCAGTTTCTCAGCACCCAACGCGCGAACATTGGCCAGTGTCTGGGGCCAGTCGGAGAGGTAAGCGTCACCGGTGTAGGGGGTAGCGCCGAACTCCACCAGATCGCCACTGAACAGGACTTTCTCTTCCGGCAGCCAGACCACGATATCACCCTTGGTGTGGCCGCGACCCATGTGCATCAACTCGACGCGGCGCTTGCCCATCCACAGGGTCATTGAGCTCTCAAAGGTGATGCTCGGCCAGGTGAGACCGGGAACAGATTCGACGCCCTGGAACAGGCGCGGGAAGCGGCCCACCTCGGAATCAAAATCGAACTGGCCACGTTCGACAATCAGGTCATAAGTGGCTTGGCTGGCGATGATGTGGTCGGCTTTGTAGGCGGAGGCGCCCATCACGCGAACCGCGTGGTAGTGTGACAGCACTACATATTTTATCGGCTTGTCCGTGACTTCGCGTATGCGTCTAATCACATCCTGCGCCATATCCGGGGTCGCCTGAGTGTCGACCACCATCACCCCGTCGTCACCAATGATGATGCCGGTATTGGGGTCGCCCTCCGCGGTATAGGCGTAGACGCCCTCGGCCAGTTTATCGAATGAAACTGTTTTCTCTTCGACATCAGCGTGGGATGCAAATTTCTTGCTCATAGAGATACCTTCTGTCTGTCCGGTTTGTGGGATATGAGTTACCGGTGAAACTTCAAATGATGACAAATGTCACTTGCGGTAAATATAGTTGCAAAAGAAACTAATAACAACATCTAAAAAAGTAGGCTAATTAGGGGGGTGCCCTGAGGGAAAGTATAGTTAGTAACCGGGAAGTATTATCGATACCGGACATCAGCCGGGAGGTGCCAGCGGGCTGGGGTGCGGGATGAGGACGGTGCGGGAAACGCTGTTCAGTTTGAACAATAATCGAAAGAATCTATAGTGCCAGATAAGATTGATTAACTCTGTTTATAGATGTGGATAGTTGAAACAGGTTGCCACTCCCGCCGATGGGGCGGGGCGGGCAATAGGGTGGGTCAACTGGTGACGCAGAGTTCGCGGGCGCGCGCTTCAAGTTTGCTCAAAAGCCGATCAAACTCTTTAATCTCCCTGGCGTTGAACGGCGTGAGCAGTTGGCGTTCGCGCTCCAGCGCCAGGGGGACGATCTGCTGATAGACCTTCATGCCCTTGGCGGCCAGTCTCAGTTGGGATTTGCGTCGATCCTTTTTGTCGGTCTTGCGCAGCACCCGGCCGGATTTAGTCAGGCTGGAGACGGCGCGGCTTACCTGCACCTTGTCCATGTTGGTGCGCTCACAGATCTCGTTTGCCGACAGCGGTTGATAATTGCCGAGAACCGCGATCACCCGCCACTCCATGATGCTGATGTTAAAACGTTCGGAATAGATAGTGGCAATACTGCCGGAAACAAAGTTGCTTAACACCGACAGACGATAAGGGACGAAGGTTTCAAGCTCGACTCGTGGTTCCTCACCGCTTTCACTGTTTTTGGTTATATTGTTCTGAGACAACTTGCTGCTCCATTGGACAGGTGAATCGAACGAAGGCCGATGGATGTCTGTTCCGGTACTCCACCCGCCGCGAATAGTTGGCCGATGGGCCATCCGCACAAAAACCTCGCCAGCCGCCTGTTCTGATCGAACCGACTGTGTCAGCATTGTAAGCGAACTCTGTGTAATCTAGCCACTTTTCCTGCACAGGATCTGTAAACCGGGGTCGATAACATTTTTACCTGGACGGAGCTGCGCGCTACAATCGGTGCCATAGCGGCCGATGCGCTTCGCGGATCGGCCGTGGAGAGAGGTCAATTCACCCGAGCCAAGCTGCGACCATGACCGGACAGACCATTAGATGGATCATGCATGTCGATATGGACGCCTTCTATGCCGCGGTAGAGCAGCGCGACCGCCCGGAATGCCGAGGCCGGCCGGTGGTGGTAGGCGCTCAACCGGGTCGTCGGGGCGTGGTCTCCACCTGTTCCTATGAGGCGCGTATATTCGGTATTCGTTCCGCCATGCCGATCTCCGAAGCGTATCGACGTTGTCCGGACGCCATCTATCTGCAGCCCGATATGCCGCGCTATGTGGAGGCATCGCGACAGGTGATGGAGGTACTGGAGAGCGTCTCGCCTGTAATAGAACCGGTTTCGGTGGATGAGGCTTATCTGGATATTTCAGGTCTTGAGCGTCTGTATGGTTCGCCCAGATCCATTGCCGCGCTGGTCAAGGAGCGAATCCGCCAACGGACCGGTTTGAGCTGTTCAGTGGGTGTCGGCCCGAATCGACTAATTGCCAAGCTGGCTTCGGATTATGACAAACCCGACGGATTGACGGTCGTCGCACCAGAGGGGATTGAGATGTTTCTTGATCCGATGCCCTTGTCCAACCTGCGGGGGGTCGGTCCACGCACCCTGAAGACGGTCCAGCATCTGGCTATCAAGACTGTGCATCAACTGCGGGCTATGCCGTTGGAGTTGCTCACCAGTTACTTCGGTGAAAAGACGGGGGCTAGTCTCTATCGACAGGCGCGCGGCATATCATCCGACCGGGTGGGTGAACAGATCGGCAGGCAGTCCCTGTCCAAAGAGACCACTTTCAACGAGGACATAACCGATCGGGACCACCTCAGGACGACCCTGAGAGGGCTCGCCGCGGAGGTGGGTAGAAGCTTGCGCAAGGCGGGGCTGAAAGGCTGGGTAGTGACGCTCAAGCTGCGCCTGGGCGGTTTCGAAACCCATACCCGGCAGTGCCGCCTTCCGACACCCGCCGACATGGACGCCGCCCTGTTTCAGGTGGCATGGGAGTTGTTTGTCACCTCGCCCTTCGCCGATCGGCCGGTTCGACTGATCGGTTTGGGTATCTCGGACTGGGGAAATAATCAAAACACCAACCTGGATCTGTTCGCCTGCGAAGAGCGCGATAATCGGGAACAACGTCTCTACTCGATGCTGGATAGTGCGGCGGAGCGCTTCGGCAACGGGAAGTTGTCGCTGGGCGCTCCGGCCAGGAAACCGAAGAAATAGTACTCCCTCCGGTTACTCGCCGGTCGCAGTCAGTGGCAGGTGATCGGGGATCTCCGGATATTCGTTTGAGGATTTCGTTTCCAGGGGAATCGAGAGGGCGCTGCTGGTCGCGCGCCACTCGCCCCGCTGGTCGATATTCGGCTCATCGCCACGAAACAGGGCGTAGCTGTAGCGACCGTAATGGGGCAGTTTTCTCGCCAGGCCACCCAGAGCGGTCGGATTGTCTGTCGAAATATAGCCGAGTGTCTGCCGGTTTACCCGCGGCCGGGACAGTGTCAGTGCGAAGCTGCCCGATTTTCCAATCAGCGCCTGTTGCGCGAGTAGCGGGTCAAACAGATGGGCAAAGCGGTTATTGTTGCCGAGAATCCACACCGGACCGCTATCCGGTAGCCGCTCGATGGCGCTGTCCCGGAGCAGGGTGAGGCCTGGTTGTCGCTGTTGCCACTGTTTAATCAGTTGCATATAGGCCTGTTGCGTCGCCGCGTCTGCCGCGTCTGGCAAAACGGCAAACAACTGTTTTGCCCCGAACAGTTGTCCCAGGCTGCTGGGGGTCTCACTGGGGTCGAGTCGCCTGAACAGGTCGAACAGGGGATCGACGCTGACCTTTAGGGGACGAGTTTCCGAATCGATTACCAGAGCCGCGTCTCGCTGGTCCATCTGCAGGATATAAGGAACCGCCTGCTCAGCTCCGGCAAAATGGACGAACAGCGGAACCTTGAGTTGAAACGGTGCCTCCGGCTGCGTCTGCTCAATGTGGATTTGCAGACGGTAGCCCTGTGGTGTAACGGATGTCTCGGCCGACGCCAGTGTCAGTATTGGTGCACCGGTACGTGTCAGCCACTGGTGGAAAAATCGTCTCAAGGTTTTGCCAGAGACTGCTTCGAAAGTATCCCGTAGTTCGTTGAATCCGGCCGCCTTGAACTGATAGGTACGATAGAACTGCCGCAGGCCCTGGACGAACAGCTGGTCTCCCAGTTCCATCCGCAACATGTGAAACAGCATCAGGGTCTTGCCGTAACCTACGGACTGGCTGATCTGGCCATGATTGCCACGAAACCGGATTAATGGAAAGTCGTCCTGACGCACCACATAGTGGGTATAGCTCTGCAGGGTGGTTCGGCGGTAACCGGCGCCATTGCCCTGTTGCTCCTTCAGCAGATGATCTGCCAGATAGGTGGTCAGTCCCTCGCTCCAGTTGCCTGATGAAACATCCACATAAACCCCGTTACCCCACCAGTTGTGCAGCACTTCATGGGGATAGGAGGTGTGGATGATAAAGGGTAGCTGTATGACTTGCGGCCCCAGCAGGGTAAATGAGGGCATGCCGTAACCGCTCTCCCAGAAGTTCTCCACCAGGGCGAATTTTGCATAGGGGTACGGACCCAGCAGTCGTTCATAGAGGTCGAGATACTCAATGGTGGCATCGAGATAGCGTTTGGCGAGATCGGGGTCTGGTTGCCGTAGATAGACCTCGGCGAGATGTCCCGCCACTCGCTGCTCATAATGATGATAAGGATAGGCGATCAGGTAGATCTCCTCCTGGGGATGCTGCTCCTGCCAGCCGCTGAGGTCGGCGAGATGACTTCCCTGACTGACCGATCGCCAGCCCTCCGGCAGCTTCACTTGCAGATTAAAACTAACGGGTGAGCTGCCGGTCTGCGGGTACCAGTAGCTGGTTCCTGCCAGAAAGACGCCATCTGTTGAGATCAGGCCGGGTGTGGATTGACGGCTGTTACCGCGTTCTCCGGTAGCCGTTAACTTGTGCCTGATAACGCCGTGGTAAGCGATGGAAAAATCTTTTCTGGGGATTGAGGATTGAATCCGATAGCGTCGGACCGGCACTGGCCCATCCAGCAGTTCCGCGGCGGTCAGGGTTGTGTCACGGTCAAGCAGGGTCGGCGTCAGCGCGGCATGCAGCAGGAATTCGACCTCGCGATCAGCCGTGTGCCGGCTTATTCGGTCTGTTGCGATCAGCCGCCCCTGTTCAGGTAGGATCTCGATCTTCAGTTGATGATGCGTCAGCTGATTTGAATCAACCGACAAGGCCGGTGGTGAAGCCAGCAGCAGCAGAAGAAGTGCCATCCATCTGATAAAATGACCCCTGTGCATTTCCAGGAGAGGTGCGTTACGGAGCGTGAAGCGCAATTTATCTACCTCGGTTGAATCAATCCGAATATTTTATGTCTGATCGCATATCTTGTAGTTGAAGAGAGCCGGTTATGGTTATAACACGATATCCCCTGTACCTTCCTCTGATCTTCTCGTCATTGTTTTTAGTTGCTTGTAGTAACGCTGCCGTCAATCAGCGCAGTGCCAGTGGGCATGAATTTCGGCCGGATAAACAGGCAGGCAGGGAGGATCAGGCTCGTCCGGCGGTTGCGGCTGTGCTGGATCTGCAGCAGTCTGTGGGTCTGGAGACCCTGACGCCTGTCCTGGCAACACGACGTGTGGTCTACGTGGGTGAGACGCACGACAACTACGCACATCACAGGGCTCAGTTGGCGGTTATCGAAGCACTCCATAAATCGGGTGCCGATCTGGCGATCGGGATGGAGATGTTCCAACAACCCTATCAGCAGTATCTGGATGATTACATTGCGGGAAAAATAACCGAAGCAGAAATGCTTCGAAAGACGGAGTGGTACGAACGCTGGGTGTACGATTATCGCTTTTACCGGCCCATCCTGGATTTCGCAAAAGAAAACAGCATTCCCGTGATTGCCCTGAATGTTCCGCGTGAGATTACGAGACGTGTTTCAAAGGAAGGTCTGGATTCGCTCAGCGAAGAGGAGCGGGGCCAGGTTCCTGCCGATATTGATTACTCGGATCAGGAATATGCGGACCGCCTGAAACAGATTTTTAATCAGCATGGTAAGGAGATCAGTCAGAACTTTGAACGCTTTCTTCAGGTGCAACTGATATGGGATGAGGGGATGGCTGCAAGGGCCGCCGCTTATCTGATGGAACAGCCGCAAAAACAGCTGGTGATCCTGGCTGGCAGTGGACACCTGATGCACAGTTCGGGCATTCCTAACCGGATACAGCGACGTCAGCAGGTGTCATCAGCGGTGGTGCTTCCGGGCGGCGATCTGAAGATTGAGCCGGGCATTGCTGATTTTATGCTTTTTCCTGAGGCGGCCGAGTTGCCCCCGGCGGCCGTAATGGGGATTTATATGGAGAAAGCGAACAATGGCGTGCTGGTCAGCGGAGTTTTGAAGGAGGGCGCCGCTGAGCGGGGCGGTGTGGAGCGTGATGACATTATTCTCGCCTTTGACGGAGAGACGGTCGCTTCACCGAACGACTTACGCATACAACTGCTCAAGAAAAAACCGGGGGATGACGCCAAGCTGACGCTGCTGCGTCGGCGAATTCTGTTTGGGGACAAACGACTGGACGTCAATCTGACCCTGGGCCGGTAAAGTCGGGATTACTCAGGTCCGGTGGGCAGAGAGGCTAAATCGGCAGGTTCTTTTTAGCATAACCCAACCGACGAACATCCCCATGTCCGAAAATAGCCGTTTACTCAAATGATTCACCGGAAGCGTGTCCTCCGCTTCCGGTGAATTGATATCGGTAGCTTAGACGATGGTTACGTTTTCAGCCTGCGGACCTTTCTGGCCCTGAGTCACTTCAAACGTGACCTTTTGTCCTTCGGCCAATGTGCGACGACCAGTGCCATTGATTGCACGGAAGTGAACGAAAACATCGGCACCGCCTTCGCGCTCAATGAAACCAAATCCCTTGTCATCGTTAAACCATTTAACGACACCGGTAACTAAATCAGACATATAACCCTCGTACTATATAACAGCGCCAATTTTATTGGCATTACAAAAAACACTGGCCCTACTTGTATGTTGCCGGTGTGTGATCATGCGACCACCTATCTCTTCAGATAGATGGAGAAAATCCTAGTAAGACTAGATCCTTTTCCATCTACCCGATAACCAGGTCATGTGCGAGTTTTACTCCGTACTTACAGGTTAATCTTTCCATACCATCAACCTGCGTTAACTCGCTTCATTCTCCACGTGGTTTGTGCACTAGTCAAGGACTAAATATAGACAGCTATCTGCTGTGCAACAACAGTTTGGTTTATATTATTTTTATTTAAAAAATAATTTAAAAACATATGTTTATGATATTTACTTAATGTCTGTATCAAATCACTACCTCGGTCGTGGACTCTTCCATATCGTCCTCGTAACAAGCTTCCATCATGTCAATAAAACGTTTCGCCTGAGGTGACAGGTATTTGCCGCGGCGCAGCACAATGCCATAGGTGCGTTTGGGGAAATATTCATTCAGTGGAATCTTAACCAGCTTCTCTTCGCCGGTCAGGCAGACGTCGGTAACGATCGAGATACCCATTCCAAGTTCAACGTACTTCTTGATCACCTCCCAACCGCCAGCTTCCAGGCCGGTCTTGAATTTGAGTTCATGCTGTCGAAACACCAGATCGACCATCCGCCAGGTGGTCAGGCTGGGTGGTGGAAGGATCAGTCCATAAGGTGCAATGTCCTTCAAGGTAACCGTCCCTTTCTCCGCCAACGCGTGTCCTATTGGGACAATCAGTTCGGGGGAGTAGGTAACCAGGGGTTTATAGATGATGTCATCCGGTACGTCGAGCATCGAGCCGACAGCGAAGTCGGCCTCGTCGGCGCGCAGTCTGGAGAGACCATCCCTGCCGCCAGTCACATTGTGCAGCTTGACCCGAATCTTTGGGTGCTGCTCCATGAACTGTTTGAGTGGCTCGGGCAGTACATACAGGATGGTGGATTCTCCGGCGGCGATATTCAAATCACCGGCCTCCAGCAACCCCTGCTGCGCGATGAAGGTTTCGTGCAGTTTATCCATGCCTTCAACCAGTGGTTGAGAGAGCTTGAACAGGATCTTTCCTTCCGGGGTGAGTCGTATCTTAGGCCCACGGCGTTCGAACAGAACGGTTTCCAGTTCTCTTTCCAGTGCCTGAATCTGCAGTGAAACAGTCGGCTGACTGAGAAAAACCTTATCGGCCGCTTCACTGATGCTGCCGGTTCTGGCGGCATGACAAAAGGCGCGTAATTGCTTGAGTCGGTTCTGTTTGTAGTAGATCGGCGCGGGTGATGCCATGGTGCTCTCTGGTTACTTTATTGCTGAGGTTAATAGTAAGCATTGAAATAATTGGCCTGTCAAATACCACAATTTCCACTACACTTTGCTGCACTTGCGATAATGAGCGCGATAGTTTCAAGTGAAATGGATTTATCTCATTGAAATTAAAAGGAAAAAAATAGTATATCTTGAAACTATTATATTAATTTATACGGCAATAAATCGTAGTTTTTGGGGGGCCGAATAATGACCGATATCACCAGCATAGCCTTATCCGTTGGTTTTATGGCCGTACTTGGTTCGGTACTCGCATCCATCCTGGTGCTGGCCAACAAGCGCCTGTTTGTCTATGAAGACCCCCGTATTGATGATGTGGAAGATCTCTTGCCTCGGGCCAATTGTGGGGCTTGCGGCAGCCCGGGTTGCCGTCCTTTTGCAGAAGGGCTGATCGAGGGCACTTACGAGCCCGCCCAATGCACCGTCAATTCCAAAGAGACCAATGCGCTGATCGCCGATTATTTGGGCGTGGATATGGGTGCGCAAGTGAAACGTGTTGCCCGGCTCGCCTGTGCCGGAGGCAGCCACGTGGCGTTCATACGTGCCAGCTACGCCGGCATGAGCTCCTGCCGTGCGGCGGCACTGGTCTCCGGCGGCGGCAAGGGCTGTTCCTGGGGTTGTCTCGGCATGGGGGATTGCGCCGACGTTTGCGATTTTGCTGCCATCAGCATGAACAAATATGGACTGCCGGTGGTGAATGAAGATCGCTGCACGGCCTGTAACGACTGCGTCGAGGTCTGTCCGAAAGATCTGTTTGAACTCCACTCCGTCAATGAACAGCTTTTTGTTGCCTGCAAGAACCTGGAAAAGGGCGAGGAGGCGGAGAACGAGTGTGAGGTGATCTGCACCGCCTGTGAGCGTTGCGCGGTGGATTCCCCGGAAGGTCTGGTTGAGATCAGAAATAATCTGGCGGTGATCGATTACAGCAAGAATGATTTGGCATCACGGGTGGCGATTGAGCGCTGCCCGACCGGCGCCATTGTTTGGTTTGACAAGCAGGGCGGTTATCAAGTGGGTAAAGACGCCAAGAAGATTATCCGCAAAGAGATGCTGCCCATCGGGTAGTTAGAGTTTTATCAGTTGGGCTGCCAACAGAGCTGGTTGATCCCGAAATGTAGAAGAGGAAGTGTCCATGTTCGGTAAGAAAGAGCAAAAGCAGTTTAAGTATCCTGGCATCCGCATGGCGATGGATGGCAACACCGCTGTCATCATGTGCGAGCGGGAGGCCTCTGATGCTGCCGGTGCTTATCCGATTACCCCGTCCACCCAGATGGGTGAGTACTGGGCGGAAGAGGTCGCCCACGGACATATCAATGTGTCCGGTAAACCGTTGGTATTCGTAGAGCCGGAATCCGAACATGCTGCCGCTGCGGTTACTGCCGGTATGGCAATGACTGGACTACGTGCGACCAACTTCTCTTCGGCACAGGGTGTGGCCTTCATGCACGAGTCGCTCTACGCGGCGGTCGGCAAACGCTTGCCCTATGTGCTGAATATCGGCACCCGCGCCATTACCAAAGCGTCACTCAATGTGCATTGCGGTCATGATGACTACCACTGTATCGATGACACCGGCTTCTTCCAGGTGTTCGGCGCCGACGCCCAGGAGGCCGCTGACCTGAACCTGATCGGCCGCAAGATCGCCGAGCTGAGTCTGACCCCGGCTGCGGTGGCACAGGACGGCTTTCTCACTACCCACCTGATTGAGCCGGTCATGGTGCCCGAGCGGGAGCTGATCGAAGAGTTTTGCGGACGACCGGACGATATTATCTCCTGTCCCACGCCGGCCCAGAAAATGATCTATGGTCAAAAACGCCGTCGGGTCCCGGAAATCTGGGACGTGGACAACCCCATGCTCTCGGGTTCGGTGCAGAACCAGGATGCCTACATGCAGGCGGTCGCCGCGCAGCGCCCCTATTTCTTCGATCACATATCGAGCATTACCGATCAGGTGATGGATGAGTACTACGAACTCACCGGACGACGTTACAACCGGGTTGGCCAGTACCGCATGGATGATGCCGAGTATGTGATTGCCGGCCAGGGTTCCATGATTGTGCAGGCGCAGGTGGTGGCCGATTATCTACGTGAAACCCGTAAGCTGAAGGTGGGCGTGCTCAATGTCACCATGTACCGACCATTCCCGGGCGATCTGATCGGCAAGGTACTGAAGGGGCGCAAGGGTGTGGTGGTGCTGGAACGTACCGACCAACCGCTGGCGGAGGACTTGCCGTTGATCCGTGAGATCCGTGCCGCCTTGACCAAGTGTATCGAAAACGGCATAACTGCCGGCGATGCTCCCTATGTCAAATACGCCTCCTATAAGTCGGGCGATGCGCCGGCACTTTACTCCGGTTCCTACGGTCTCGGCTCACGCGATCTGCAGCCGGAAGGGCTGATCGGCGCGATCGAGAACATGCTGCCGGATGGCAAGAAGCGCCGCTTCTTCTATCTGGGTGTGGATTTTGTTCGGGAAGCAACTGATCCCAAGGCGGAGATCCGTCAACAGGAGTTGCTGGATGCCTATCCCCATATTGGCGAGATGGCTATCCGTGGCAGCGAGAATCCCGACCTGCTGCCCAAGGGTGCGATCACGGTGCGTATGCACTCGGTAGGCGGCTGGGGTGCCATCACCACCGGCAAGAACCTCGCGATGACCCTGTATGATCTGCTCGGTTACGATATCCGTGCCAATCCCAAGTATGGTTCCGAAAAGAAGGGGCAGCCGACCACTTATTATCTATCAGCAGCGCCGGAAGCGATCCGTCTGAACTGCGAATATCATTATGTGGACGTGGTGTTGTCGCCCGATCCCAACGTGTTTCTGCACTCCAATCCCCTGTATGGATTGAAAGAGGGCGGTTTCTTCATTATCCAGTCTCATCTCGAGACCGAGGAAGAGGTGTGGGCACAGATTCCGACCATGTATCAGAAATACATTGTCGATCACAATATCCATGTCTACTTCGTGGACGGATTCAGGATCGCCAAGGAGGAGGCGTCCGATGCGGAGCTGCAGTTCCGCATGCAGGGTAATGCCTTCCAGGGAGCCTTCTTTGCCGCCTCACCACTGCTGGAACGGGCACACCTGACCGAGCAGGGCCTGTTTGACGCCATTGAGACACAGCTGCGTGACAAGTTTGGCGGCAAGGGCGAGCGCGTGGTCACCGACAACCTGCGGGTGGTGCGGCGCGGTTTCGACGAGATCCGCGAGATCACCAACAAGCAGGTCGGCCTGACCCAGCAGGATATCCGTAAGGTGGCGAAGATTCCCGTCATGCTGCAGGAGCTGCCCCAGGGTGACGGCCGGCTTTCCGACGTACATCGTTTCTGGGAGCAGACCGGTTCTTTCTACATGAGTGGCAAGGGTTCGGAAAACCTGGTTGATCCGTTCATGGCCACCAGCCTGATCCCGGCGGCTACCGGCATCTTCCGTGACATGACCCAGATCCGCTTCGACTATCCGAAGTTCATCACGGAGAACTGTACGGCCTGTGGTGATTGCTACACCGCCTGTCCCGACAGTGCCATCCCGGGGCTGGTCAATACCATCAGCGATATCTTCAATACCGCCATCGAACGGATAGAGAAGAAGGGTACACCGACTCTCTATCTGCGACGTGAAACCCGCAACGTGGAGAAGAAACTGCGTGCTCTTATCGACGCCCAGGGTGAGGCCTCCGTGGTCTCCAGGCTGCTGGATCAGGCGGTACTGGAAGTGCTGGCCGAATCAGAGCTGGATGAGACCAAGAAGGCCGGTTTGGAGCGTGAATTCGGACTGTTCCTGGAATCCATCGGCGGTTTCGAGTTCTCGGTCACTAAACCCTACTACAGTAATCGGGAGAAGAAGACCAAAGGCTCCGGCGGTCTGTTCTCCATTACCGTCAATCCCTACACCTGCAAGGGCTGTATGGAGTGTGTCGATGTCTGTGACGACGGCGCACTGGTGGTCGAATTGCAGACCGAGGCCGCAGTCGAGAAGCTGCAGCAGGACTGGAAATTCTGGATGGATCTACCCACCACCAACCCGGACTTCATCCGTATCGATGATCTGAACGAAAAGATCGGTGCCCTGGAGACCCTGCTGCTGGACAAGACCAACTACCAGTCCATGGTATCCGGTGACGGCGCCTGTCTGGGTTGCGGCGAGAAGACCGCCATCCACCTGTTTACCGGTACTGCCACCGCCCTGATGCAGCCACGGGTGAAGGCGCATATCGCCGAACTGGATGACCTGATCAACCGGCTGGAGACCCATGTCCGCCTGAAGTTGGCTGCCGGCATGGATCTCTCCAATACCGCCGCCATCAACGAGGCGGTCGAAGAAAACAAGGACAGTGACCTGACCCTGACCAATCTCTCCGCTACTCTGGCGGAGGGGCAAGTGGTGGAACCGGTCGATCCCAAGTGGCTCAAATGGGCCACCCAGCTGCTGGAAAAGCTGCGCCACCTGAAATGGCTCTATACTGATGGCAACACCAATCAGGGACGCGCCACTATGGGTATTATCAACGCCACCGGTTGTACCTCGGTGTGGGGATCGACATTCCCGTTCAATCCCTATCCGTTCCCCTGGACCAGTCACCTGTTCCAGGACAGCCCCTCGGTGGCCATGGGTATCTTCGAAGGTCACATGGCCAAGATGGCCCAGGGCTTCAAGGTGATCCGCCAGGCCAAGCTGGAGCTGGAAGGCAAATATGATGCGGATGTGCATGACGACTTCTTTACCTACTTTGACTGGAAGTCGTTCAGCGACGAGGAGTGGCTGCTCTGTCCGCCGGTGGTTTCCATCGGTGGTGATGGCGCCATGTACGATATCGGCTTCCAGAACCTCTCCCGCGCCCTGGCTTCCGGGACGCCGATCAAGGTGCTGATCCTGGATACCCAGGTTTACTCCAACACCGGTGGTCAGTCCTGTACTTCAGGTTTTATCGGCCAGGTGGCGGACATGGCACCTTACGGCAAGGCGTGGAAAGGCAAGACCGAGATCCGCAAGGAGATGGGCGTGATCGGCATGGCCCATCGCACCAGCTTTGTGCTGCAGAGCTCCCAGGCCAATGTCACCCACCTGCTGGAAGGCTTCATTGATGGTCTGAACAGCCGCCGTCCGGCCATGTTCAATATCTACACCACCTGTCAGCCGGAGCATGGAGTGGCGGACGACGCCTCCGAGCACCAGGCCAAGCTGGCCCTGGAGTCGCGCGCCTACCCGCTGTTCCGCTACGACCCGGATGCCGGTGTTACCTTCAGCGAGTGCTCCAGCGTGGAGGGTAACCCGGCCATGCATGCCGACTGGCCAACCTACCAGCTCAACTACCAGGATGAGAACGGCAAGGCGTCCAGGATGGAGCTGCCGGTCACCTTTGCCGACTTCGCCTTCAGTGAGGGCCGCTTCCGCAAGCACTTCCGTTCAGCGCCCCAGGATGCCTGGAACGACGATATGGTACCGCTGCATGAGTTCCTCGACATGGATGAGGATGAGCGGGACGGCCTCTTCCCCTATATCTGGGCGGTGGACAAAAAGAGCCGCCTGATGCGGGTGCTGGTGTCCCAGGAGATCGTCCTCTCCTGTGAGGAGCGGCGTAACTTCTGGTATCAGCTACGCTCCCTGGCCGGTGTCGGTGAGGCGGTGGATGAGATTGAGATCGCCAATCGCGCCAAGGCGGAGATGGCACAGAAACTCACCACCAGTCTGCTGGCCCTGGCAAATAATGGGGATATCTCGGCAATGGCGGACATGTCGGCGCCGGCCAGTGGTGGCAATGGTGTATCCAGCGCCGCCGCACCGGCTGACTATGAGCCGGTCTGGATAGAGACCCCCGAGTGTACCGCCTGTGATGAGTGCACCGATCTCGCACCCAATGTGTTCAAGTACAACGATCAGAAACTGGCCGTTGTCATTGATCCCAAGGGTGCGCCGTTCAAGGACATCGTCAAGGCGGCGGAGAAGTGTACTGCCGGTTGCCTGCATCCCGGCACACCGTGGAATCCCAATGAGAAAGATCTCGATAAACTGGTCAAGCGTGCAGCCAAGTACCAGTAACACAACCAGCAAAGGAGAGTATGAACATGGCAACAGTAACCTTACACGGAAACCCTGTCTCAACCAGTGGGGAACTCCCAGCGGTTGGTAGTAAAGCGCCTGAATTTTCCCTGGCCGACAAGACTCTGGCTGATGTGGGGCTGGCGGATTTTGCAGGCAAGAAACGACTGCTGAATATCGTACCCAGCCTGGATACGCCGACTTGTGCCATATCCACCAAGAAGTTCAACGAATCGTTCGCCAAGCGCGACGATGCGGTAGCGATGGTGATCTCTGCCGATCTGCCGTTCGCCCAGGGCCGCTTCTGCGAGACCGAGGGCCTGAAGAACGTGGTCACACTGTCGCTGATGCACGGCCAGCAGTTCGCCACCGACTATGGTGTGCTGATCACCGATGGTCCGCTGCGGGGGGTGACCTGCCGGGCGGTAGTAGTGGTCGACGAGAACGGTATCGTCACCTATACCCAGCTGGTGCCCGAGATTGGGGATGAGCCGGATTACGAGGCGGCGCTCGAGGCGTTGAAATAGGAGTTGGACAACGGCGTGGCCGCCTGACGGCTACGCCGGATGACCGGCCCGGTTGTTGAGATCAGCGGAGAGAGAATGGGGCTACTCAAACTATTCAGGCGCACACCGACCTTCAGGCATGGCGTGCATCCCATGGACCACAAGGAGCAGACGGCGCATCTGGCGATCAAACGTTTGCCGTTTGCGCCCAAGGTATACGTACCGCTTGCCCAGCATATCGGTGCCCCTGCCGTTGCGTTGGTAAAGCCGGGGCAGGAGGTGGTGCGCGGTGAGCCGATAGCCGAGGCGGGGGGCTTTGTCTCCGTGCCGATGCATGCCCCGGTGACCGGTATTGTGCGCTCTATCGACCATCTGGTGCCCACGGCGGCCGGTCCCAAGACCCCGGCGATTGTGATCGAGACTTATGAGGCGTCGACCCAGGAGGTGCTGTACGGACTGGACCAGGACCTGGATACCCTCAGTCGGGAAGAACTGATCCAGGTGGTACAGGCCAGTGGCATGGTGGGACTGGGTGGTGCCGCCTTTCCCAGTCATGTGAAGCTGCTGCCGCCGGAAGGGAAGGTGATCGAGACCCTGATTATCAACGGCTGCGAGTGCGAGCCCTATCTCACCTGTGATCATCGGGTGATGCTGGAGCAGACCGACAGGTTGATTGCCGGTATCCGCACCATCATGCGTGCCACCGGGGCGAAGCAGGCCATCATCGGCGTGGAAGATAACAAGCTGGATGCGGTAAAAGCGATTCGCGAAAAACTGCCCGAGGGCGGGACGATCCGCTGTGAAGCCGTGGAAACCAAATACCCACAGGGCGCGGAAAAGATGCTCATCAACAGCCTGCTGAACAGGGAAGTACCCTCCGGTGGGTTGCCGGTGGATATTGGCGTGGCGGTATACAACGTCGGTACCCTGGCGCAACTGGGTGAATTGATACCCCGTAGTCGTGGCCTCATTGAAAGGGTAGTCACTGTCTCGGGTCCGGGCGTCGGTAAACCGGGCAACTATCTAGTTCCGATCGGCACGCCGCTGCGTTTTCTAATGGAGCTGGTGGATTCGAGCTCGGAGGCCAACGAGGTAATCGTTGGTGGACCGATGATGGGCATGACCGTCGCCTCACTGGATGTGCCGGTCACCAAGGGCTTGTCCGGTGTGGTGGTGTTTGAGAAAGAGGCGGAAGATCAACAAGAGCGGCCTGTGCATCCCTGCATCAAGTGCGGTGCCTGTCTGGATGCCTGCCCGATCAACCTGAATCCGTCCATGCTGGGTCAACTGGCCAGTGCCCGGCAGTATGAGACGATGGCGTCTGACTTCCATCTCAACGACTGTTTTGAGTGCGGTTGTTGCAGTTATGTCTGTCCATCGAATATTCCGCTGACCCAGTATTTTCGTATCGCCAAGGCGGTGAACCGGGAGGCCAGGGCTGCCGCCGCCTGATTTGTCCAGGGATGGTCGCAGGCCGTGAAGCGGAAGGGTATGTAGGAGCTGCTTTAGCTGCGACCTGTGCGTGGTCGGGGACCCCCTTCGCGGCTGAAGCTGCTCCTACGGGGATATCCATTGTAGCAACGGTTTGCACGAGTTAGGTGTGAGCGAGATGTTTAATCGAGGGTGTGGAGTTGATGCTGTGGCGGGTTGCCACCACCCCTGAGTAGTGAACGGGACCGGACGCCCCAGCAGAGTAGAACATGAGTAGAAAACAGAAAAAAGTTGTCGAGATCCGTACTTCCCCCCATCTGAAGAAGGCAATCTCCGTCGAGCAGATCATGCGCAATGTGGTGTATGCGCTGCTGCCGGTGTGTGGCTGGTCGGTCTATCAGTTCGGCATCAGTGCGCTGGCGCTGATCCTGGTGACCACCCTGACCTGTATCCTGACCGAATCCCTGTTTTGCCGGCTCTCCGGACGGCCCAACAGCGTCGGGGATTTCAGCGTCATCATTACCGGTCTGCTGCTGGCCCTGACCCTGCCACCCGGTTTCCCGCTCTGGATGGCGGCAGTGGCCGGGTTTATCGCTATCGGACTGGGCAAGTCCCTGTTTGGCGGTCTGGGCTACAACGTGATGAATCCGGCGCTGGTGGGGCGCGCCTTTGTGCAGGCGGCCTTTCCGGTGGCCATCACTACCTGGACCCCCGGTTTTGTGGCGGGGCGCTTTCAGGAGTTTATCCCCTCCACCCTGGCACTCCCTTTCATGTCACCGGTGGATACCGGTGACTGGGTCAAATCCCATGCCGTGGATGGCTTTACCGGGGCCACTCCACTGGCGTTGCAGAAATTCGAGCACGTGACGACCGGGACCCTGGATCTGCTGACCGGCAGTGTGGCCGGTTCCGTCGGGGAGACCTCGGCGCTGCTGATCTTTGTCTGTGGGCTCTACCTGGTGTTCCGCAAGATGATGGACTGGCGTATCCCGGCGGCGATTTTTCTGGCCACTGCCCTGATTTCCGGGCCGCTGCATCTGATGAATCCGGAGGTCTATCCGACGCCGCTGTTCATGATCCTCTCCGGCGGCCTGATGCTGGGGGCCATGTTCATGGCCACCGACATGGTTGTCTCGCCCATGACCCCGCGGGGTGTCTGGCTCTACGGGGCTGTTATCGGTCTCTTGACGGTCCTGATCCGGGAATTCGGCGGTCTGACCGAGGGGGTGATGTATGCCATCCTGGTGGCCAATGCCCTGTCGCCGCTGATCGCCTCGGTAACCCAGCCGCGCATCTATGGCGCGACCAAGAAGGAGGCCGAGTCATGAGCAGTACAGAGCAGATGCAGGCTCAGCCCCAGACCCCCAGCCTCGCCATGTTACGCACCCTGGGTGGCATCGCCATGCTGTCAGGCCTGTTGGTGGTGCTGGTGTTCCAGTATACCCAGCCGATCATCGAAGAGAACAAGCGTATCGCCATCGAGCAGGCGGTTTCCCGGGTGATACCTGGCGTGGCGAGCAAACGGGATTTTGTTCTTGGACCCGAAGGTCTGTTCGCGGCGAATGCCCCGGATGCGACCGGGGAAAAGATCTATGCCGCCTACAACGCCAAGGGTGAACTGCGTGGCATTGCCCTGGAAGCGGCGGCGACCGGCTATCAGGATGTGATCCGTATTCTCTATGGTTACAACCAGGATTGTCAGTGTGTCACCGGGATCAAGGTACTGAAGATGGCGGAGACGCCGGGACTCGGCGACAAGATCGCCTTCGACCCGGAGTTTTTGAAAAATTTCGAGGCCCTCGATGCCCGGCTGAGTGAACAGAAGAACGCGCTGGAGAACACCATTGTTGCGGTCAAGCACGGCACCAAGCGAGAGCGGTGGGAAATCGATTCGATTTCTGGCGCCACCATCTCCTCCAAGGCGATCGGCCGCATGATCAATGCCAGTGGACAGCGCATGTTCCCGCTGATCATCAAGCATCTGGATGAATTGAGAGCCGGACAGGCAAATTGAGGTAGAGAGCATGTCAGTACTGCCCAATCAACAGGAGAAGGTGACTCTGGACACCTTCATGCGGGGACTCTGGGAAGAGAACCCGGTATTCGTCATGCTGCTGGGGCTCTGCCCGGTGCTGGCGGTGACCAACTCCACTATGAACGCGATTGCCATGGGGTTGGCGACACTGTTTGTGCTGGTGGCCTCCAGTACGTTGGTGTCGCTGCTGCGCAAGATGATTCCCAAACAGGTGCGTATCGCCACCTATATCATCATTATTGCCACCTTTGTGACGATCGTGGATTACGTGATCCAGGCGATCAGCCTGGACCTGTATAACGCCCTCGGCGCCTTTATCCAGCTGATTGTCGCCAACTGTGTGATTCTGGGCCGGGCCGAAGCCTATGCTTCGAAGCAGAAGGTAGGGGCATCGGTCATTAATGCCATCGGCATGGGGTCCGGATTCACCATTGCTCTGCTCTGCCTGGGTACCGTACGTGAACTGCTTGGGGCCGGCACTATTCTGGGCGTGCAGATCTTCAGCAGCAATTTCGAGCCCTGGGTGGTGATGATCCTGCCGCCGGGCGGCTTCTTTGTGCTGGGGGCCTGGTTGCTGCTGTTTGATTATCTGAAACAGCGCAAGGAGCAGAAACTGCTGAACGCCGAGGGGGCCGTTGCCAATGGATCCTAATTCACTTACATTTATTTTTCTCAACGCCGCACTGATCAATAACTTCGTGCTGGCATTGTTTCTTGGGCTTTGCCCCTTTCTCGGGGTATCGGCCAAGAAAGAGACTGCCTGGAACATGGGTCTTGCAACCATGTTCGTGATGCTGGTCAGCTCGGTATCCGCTTACGGTATCAACTGGATACTGGTGAAGTTCGAGATCGAGTTCCTGCGCCTGATCTGCTATATCGCCGTGATTGCGTCGGCCGTGCAACTGGTGGAGATGACAGTCAAGAAGTTCAGCCCGGCGCTGTTCCATGCACTGGGCATCTTTCTGCCCCTGATCACCACCAACTGCGCCATTCTCGGTCTGGCGCTGTTCCAGACTTTTCGCGATTATGACTTTTTCCAGTCGCTGGCGTTCAGTAGCGGTGCGGGAGTCGGATTCACTATTGCCCTGATGCTGATGGCCGGTTTGCGGGAGAAGTTGGAACTGGCGAAACTGCCCACTGTCAGCCAGGGTGCGGCCATGGGCCTGATGCTGGCCGGTCTGCTCTCCCTGGCCTTTATGGGTTTTGCAGGATTGGGAGGTTCCCATGCTTAAGGTATTATTGGCCAGTGCGGTTATCATGGGCGTGCTGGTCGGTTGGATCATGGTGCAACAGATGGCGCGCGAATTCGCCCGCCGGCATCCGGAATTCGGGCCCTATCAGGAGAAGCGGGGTTGCGGTGGTAACTGCTCCTGCAGCGGTGGTTCCAGTTGCAGAAAATAATCAGGAGCCTGTCGGATTTAACACTGATCTACTGCGGAAAACCCAGCTTTTCCTCGCTATGACCGGTCAAACCCGACAGGCTCCAAGCAAAAATATTAAGGCGCGGAGAAGAGCATGAGTGAAACTGAATTGGGGCCGGCGATCGTGGCCGAGGTCGTTGAGAGCCGGCGTATCACCCCGGAGACGACCGACGAGGTGCGGCATATCGTACTGCGGGTTAATGAGCCCTCGTTTCGCTATCGTGAAGGCCAGTCGATTGGTGTGGTAGTGCCGGGGCCGCACGCATTTGGTAACAAATACCATATGCGGCGTTACTCCATCGCCAATGATCGCAGCAGATCTCACGAAGAGAGTGTGGAATTTTCCATCTTGGTGCGCCGCTGCTTCTATATTGATCCGGTGAATGGTGAACGCTATCCCGGGGTTGCCTCCAACTTCCTCTGCGATGCGACGGTTGGTCAGAGCCTTTCGGTAACCGGCCCCTATAAAAGCCCGTTCAGCGTCCCCTCCGACAACCGTGCCAATCTGGTAATGATCGGAGTCGGTACCGGTATCGCCCCGTTTCGCGCCTTTATACAGCATATTTACCGGCAGCAGGGGGGCTGGAAAGGCCAGGTGAGGCTGTTCTACGGTGCCCGCACCGGTATGGATATGCTCTATATGAATGATCACGACAGTGATCTGAAAGAGTATTTTGATGAAGAGACCTTCATGGCTTACAACGCGCTGGCCAATCGCCCGTTGATGAGCGATACCGACGCCCTGAAACAGTCGCTGGATCTGCATGTCGAGGAGGCCTGGTCATTGATTCGGCAGTCCGATACCTATGTCTGTGTCGCCGGGCTGACCAAGGTACAGAAGGCAATGGATCAAGTCTTCAGTGAAGCGGCAGGCTCCAGCGAAAACTGGGAGGCACTCAAGGAGCAGATGGCCCAGCAGGGTCGCTGGTCGCAGTTGCTGTATAGTTGACATTGACCGCTGAAGGGACTGACAGGTAGTCCGATTAGCCTAGCTTAATTCGACAAGCCGGAACCGCCGCCCGCGATAAGATTATGTCGGGTTACCCGTTCGGCTGACCCGACCTGTCCGCCAGGGTAAATCCTGATTTCAAACCTTTCCGTGGGCTGCCCCCGTGCGGATATCCCACGGATTTGCTTGTGTTTCTGGCGGAAAGGGCTAGAATGGCCGCCTTCACGCACTCCGGTCTGCGTAACTCCATCGCGGTAACACCTTCAGGAACACCTCGATTTAGCATCTTTCATCGTTTTGCCTAGGCTGGCCCCACGAAGGGTAGGCATTCAGGAGCATTTATTCGTATGTCGTTTGATTCACTCGGCCTTTCCGCCGAAATACTCCGTGCTGTCTCGGAACAGGGTTACACGGAACCGACGCCTGTACAGCGTCAAGCCATCCCCGTCGTCCTTGAGGGAAAAGATATTCTCGCCGGCGCCCAGACGGGCACCGGTAAAACCGCCGGCTTCACTTTGCCGCTGTTGCAATTGCTGAGTCAGCACTGTCAGGGCAAGGGCCGCCGGCCCATTCGTGCCCTAGTGTTGACGCCGACCCGTGAATTGGCCGCACAGGTCGCTGAGAGCATTGAGACCTATGGATCACATCTGCCGCTAAAATCCACCGTGGTGTTTGGTGGCGTAAAGATCAATCCCCAGATCGAGAAGCTGCGCCATGGCGTGGATATCCTGGTAGCAACGCCGGGACGCCTGCTCGATCACGCCCAACAGAAGACCCTGGACCTCTCCCATGTGGAGATCCTGGTGCTCGACGAAGCCGACCGGATGCTGGACATGGGATTTATCCATGATATCCGCAAGGTGCTGGCGATGCTGCCGGCGAACCGGCAGAACCTGCTGTTCTCCGCCACCTATTCACAAGAGATCAAGACCCTTGCGGACAAACTGCTGAACGCGCCGGTGCTGATCGAAGTGGCCCGACGGAATACCGCGGCAGAAACCGTTGAACAGCGGGTCTACCCGGTTGATCGTGAGCGCAAGCGGGAGTTGCTCTCGTTCCTGATTGGTTCGCGTAACTGGCGTCAGGTGCTGGTGTTTACCCGTACCAAGCACGGTGCCAATCGACTGGCACAACAGTTGGAGAAGGATGGCTTGAGTGCCGCGGCAATTCACGGCAACAAGAGCCAGGGGGCACGCACCCGTGCGCTGGCCGGCTTCAAGCAGGGTGAGATTCGGGTCCTGGTGGCCACCGATATCGCTGCGCGTGGGCTGGATATCGACCAGCTACCCCATGTCGTCAACTATGAGTTACCCAATGTGCCGGAGGATTATGTGCATCGTATCGGCCGCACCGGGCGTGCGGGCAATGAGGGCGAGGCGATTTCCCTGGTTTGCGTGGATGAGCATCGATTATTACGTGATATCGAACGCGTGTTGAATCGCGAACTGGATCGTGAAATCCTCGCCGGCTATGAACCTGATCCCAGCATCAAGCCGGAACCGATCAAGAACGGCCGCAACGGCGGCGGTGATCGTGGCCGTGGCAGGCGGCAGCAGGCTCCGCGTCAACGTGGCAATGGGCAGAAAGCACAGTCCCACCAGGAGAAGCGGGTTCGGCGTGAACGTTCTGAACCGGTGAAGGAAAAGTCGGGAAACCATGCCGCCAAGGCTAATAGCAATCGGCCGCAACGCCCTGCGGCGGCCAAAAACCAGGGTCAGTCGACTCCGGCTGCCACGAATGGCAATCGGCGTGCCTCACAGAACCGACGCCAGCGCGCCTCGCTGCTTGGTGGCTGAACGATCCATCCGGTGACGCCCCGTGTGAACGGCGGCTGGGTATCAGGGGTTGTAACCGACCCTGATACTCAGCGGCCAGGCCACGGGGCGTCGTTTGTCTGGGTCGCCCCAGATGCGGGTCAGCGCTTGCCCGATCTGCTCAACGGGATTATGTCCGGTCTCTTGGATCATTCGTTGCACGGCTGACCAGGTGCCCAGATAACCCAGCAGGTGGGGCAGGCTCCAGTCGGCGGTCATTGAGAAGACCGGCATTGTAGAGACTGGTGTGAAAGGGAAAGGGATATCCCCATAGCCCCGTTCCACCCGTTCCCGCTCCTCCGGCCAATAGCCCTGCAGCGTGTCGTGATACAGCCTGTCGATGACTGGGTCGATCCCGGGAGCTATTTTCAATAAGTTGTAACTCCAGACCGCAATTACTCCTCCGGGTTTGACCACCCGCCTTACCTCGTCGAAGAACGCCTTCAGATCAAACCAGTGCAGAGCCTGTGCGACCGTCACCAGATCAACGGAGGCATCATCTATGCCGCTCTGCTCCGCTGTAGCGACCCGATAGTCTATGTTGTCGTGCGATGTCGTTGCGGCGATCTGGCTGCTGCTGGCATCGGTAGCGATAACCCGGTCGTAATACTCGGCCAACTGGTATGCCGCCTGACCACTGCCAGTGGCACAATCCCAAGCGATGTGGCGGGTTTTGGTCAGAGATGCCAGATATTCAAACAGGTCCGGTGGGTAGCCCGGCCGATATTGTGAGTAGGCGGTAGAATCTTTAGAGAAGTGGTCCTTGAAGCGATTATTCATACTGAGCACCGAGCCGTATGGTATCTGTATTCGGCTGGGAAATGGCCGCCGAATATGGGAAAATCTCGCCTTCTTGAGCTATTGTCAGCGGTCCACATTGATCGGCCAGCCCTAAAATCGAGCATCCGGGTAAATGAAATTAAAAGTCGCCATCAACGGTTATGGACGCATTGGCCGTTGTATTCTGCGGGCCCTGTACGAGTCGCCCTATTACCGGAGCCACATAGAGATTGTCGCCATTAATGAATTGGCCGATCTCAATGTGGTGACCCATCTGACCAAATACGATACCACGCATGGCCGCTTTCCCGGCAGCGTGGCACGGGATGAGCACCATCTGCTGATCGATGGAGACCAGATCGCGTTGCTCTCTGAGCCGGATCCCGAGTCATTGCCCTGGCGTGCGCTTGAAGTGGACCTGGTGCTCGAATGCAGTGGCGTGTTCAAGTCGCGCCAGGATGCCGAACGACACATCCGTGCGGGTGCCGGCAAGGTGCTGTTTTCCCACCCGGCGGAGCCGGATGTGGATGCCACTATCGTCTATGGTGTTAATGATCAGCTATTGCGGCCGACAGATACCATTGTCTCCAACGCCTCTTGTACTACCAATGCGATTATTCCGGTATTGAACGCATTGCAGGAGAGTTTTGGTATCGAGTGTGCCCTGATTACCACGATCCACTCCGCCATGCATGATCAGCCGGTGATCGATGCCTATGATACCGATCTTCGCAAGACCCGCTCCGCATTGCAGTCGATTATCCCGGTTGAAACGGGATTGGCCAGAGGTGTAGTGAGGATACTGCCGGAACTTAACAACCGGGTGCATGCCCAGGCGATCCGGGTCCCCACGATCAATGTGTCGATGATGGATCTCTCGGTGGAACTGGAACGGCCGGCCACACGCGGTGAACTCAACCGGATGCTAAAGGCGCTGAGTGAAAAAGAGGGGGGGCGGCTGTTCGGCTATATCGAGGAGTTGCTGGTCTCCTGCGATTTCAATCATGACTCCCGCTCGTCCATCGTGGACAGCAACCAGACCCAGGTTTGCAACCACCATTTTGCCAAGGTGGTCACCTGGTTTGACAATGAGTGGGGATTTGCCAATCGCATGCTGGATACCACTATCGCCATGGCCCCCGAACGGATGCGGCCGCCGCAGCCGCATGTTTAATCCTACGGAAAGCAGATGACCCAGCAACGCACGGTATATTACGTTTCGGAAAGCACCGGTATCACGGCAGAGACACTGGGGCATAGCCTGATCTCGCAATTTGAGCAGACCATCGAGTTCAAGGCCATCTACATGCCGTTCATCAACACGGTTGAGAAAGCCAGAAAACTGGCCAAACAGTTCGACATGGTGGCGAAGCGGGACGGTGCCCGCCCGATCGTGTTTGCCACCATGGTGGAGTATGAAACCCGGGTCATTCTGAAGCGCTCAAACTGCCTCTATATCGAACTGTTTGACACCTTTATTGCGCCGTTGAGCCGGGAACTTGGAGTCAATCCCTCCGGCAAGACCGGATTGAGTCATGGCATGCTGAATGGCGACAGTTACGAGGACCGGATGGATATCATCAACTTCGCCATGGTGAATGATGATGGTGCCCGTCTGGACAAGTACGATCAGGCCGACGTGATCCTGATTGGCGTCTCACGTTCCGGCAAAACCCCCACCTGCCTCTATCTGGCCATGCATTTCGGCATCAAGGCCGCCAACTATCCGCTGACGCCGGATGATTTTGAGTTGAATAAAATCCCCGACAATCTGCTCAAGCACAAAGAGAAACTGGTTGCACTGACCATCGACCCGCCGCGCCTGAACCGGATCCGCGAAGAGCGTCGGCCGGGTAGCCAGTACGCCTCATTGAAGCGCTGCACTTCAGAAGTCCGGCAGGCAATGCAGATGTTCCGGAAACACAATATCTGGGTACTTGATACCACCACTCATTCGATTGAAGAGGTCTCTTCACGCATCGCCAAGGCGATTCGTTCGCGCTAGAACGGGTTATCGGATCTCGGGCAGTTGATTGACCGGGCCGGTCGACTACAGCACCCGATATTCGGGTATATTCCCGCCCTGCAACCGGGTGCCGAGATCAGGGGCTCGAATTGAACGGTCCAACGGATTGCATCGGGCTTGAGCCACTGATACTCACCCCGAACACCCTCATCCACGAGACCGTGCAGCAATTAATCTCCATATTGTGTTCGAGGAGTCTGGATTATTTACGCCGGCGTTGAATGACGCCGGGATTTATCCCGATCACCGATATCGGTGAGCATTGAATAGGGGGAGGGAGGAGTGTGTACCCTTAGCGGGCCTAATGATGGAATCCAGTGGGACAGCCATCCCCGGCAGTTCCGGGTCAAGGCCTTGATGCCGGACTTGATTTCTCTAAAGCACGATCCGTGATAAGGGCGGTCTGGATATTGGAATCGACTGTCCAATCATGGAGTTTGTCCTTGCCCGGAAGAAAACCACGCTCGCAAAATAATCTATTCTATTCAACAGGGCACAATAGTGTCGGCATTTGGGACTAGAATAGGGAGGATAGGTTGTAGTGGACGCAGTTAATCCTGCATAAATACGGGAGTTCAACAGATATGCGAAAAGCGAATATTTTTTTATTGTTGGGTTTTCTCCTTTTCTCGGTCAATGCATTCGCAGCCGGTGATGCGGTAATCATCGAGATTCAGAAGTATAAGTTTATACCGGACGAAATTACCGTCAAGGTGGGCACCACGATACGTTGGGTGAACATGGAAAAACGGCAATATCACAGCGTCTGGTTCCGTGACGCGGGCGACCCGGTCTCACAATATTTTTTTCCGGGCGAGAACTTCGAACGGACCTTCAACGAGCCGGGAGATTTTCCCTATGTCTGTGAACCTCATGAGAAAGACTCCAACATGATCGGCATGGTACATGTGGTGGCTGAATGATCCGCCCGGTTCAATAGAGATACCTGCCCGTGATGCGAGGCTAACGCGTAAAGAACTTCCTGCGAATATCGATCCTGGGCAATAGGCGAGGCGAAGAGTGGACAGATGGGGTGCTGATTACCCGCCTAACTCGTCTCCATTCGGGAAGGAAATTAGCCGTTAATGAACGTGAATAGGCAGGCAGAATGTTATCCGCGATGGGATTAATCAGGTATACCGAAAAACCCGGAGATATGGCGTGTTGATTACAGCAACGCGCATCAATCACCACCGATGCGGTTCGCTTCCCTCGCCATATTCTGCTGCTATGGTAGCTATTGATCGGCAAATAGTAACTTGCGGCTTAACAAATGGTATTCGAGCAGAGCCTGGTGAGTAACCCAGTCGGATCTTTAATTGATGCTTTTCAAAGTTCTATTATCTAAACGACAGGGGCTTCGACGGCAGATACAAAGTATGCACGCAACCGGTAAAGTTGCGCTGCTAACCGGCATCACCGTGTTGGTTGTCCTGACAACCTATACATTTGTGCCATCCATTCCCCAGTGGCCCGAATACCATCAGTTGGCTGACCGTCGCAGCTGGTTGGGTATTCCCAACACACTTAATGTGTTGTCCAGCATCCCGTTGGTGATTATCGGTTGGCTGGGGTTTTCCGCCACGGGGCGTTTGGTGCGAGTGGATGGCGAAAGTGTATTCCGATTGGTTTACCGGATACTCTTTATCTGTATTTTGCTGACCGGTTTGGGTTCTGTTGTTTACCACGTCGCTCCCAACAACATGACGTTGATCTGGGACCGCCTGCCCATCAGCGTCGGCTTCATGGCGCTGTTTGCCTCGGTCATTGCCGAGATGATCAACTATCGCTGGGTAGCCCGACTGCTACCGATTCTGTCGATGCTTGGCATGGGTAGCGTTTTCTACTGGACCTGGAGCGAGGCCAACGGAGCGGGAGATCTGCGTTGGTACGGACTGGTACAGTTTCTTCCCATGCTTCTCATTTTGTTGATCCTCGGTCTCTACCGAGGGCCAGAACGCTACTTCCGACATCTCTTCGGCCTCGTGGCCCTGTACGGCGTAAGCAAGCTGTTGGAGTGGTACGATGCCGCGGTATTCCATGCGCTGGATGGTGTGATCAGTGGCCACACGCTTAAACACCTGGCGGCGGCGGGCGGTGTTATCGTTATTGTACGCTGGGTACTGAGACAAGCGACGACCGCTTCCTAGGCATCGGTTGATATTTCTGTTTCGAGTATGCTTTGACCCATACTCTTTCAATAAGTAAACGCAGCGCAATCGGTCCCGACGGGCTGAAGATGAAACTTAAAGGTTTTTCAAAGCCTCATTCAATGGTTGCGATCCAGAGAGTAATTTGGCGGGTGGTTAAACTGGGCAAAATCCAACAGACCTCCTGTTCAGTTCCATGACAACGCTGTTCATGATTGCAGCTTTTGGTGTCCGCTTTGTAGTTACCGTTTCGAACTCTGACAGCAGCACCAGTAGTCAGGTGGTCTCAATGCGCACCATCTGCCTGCGCGGTCCCCATGTGCCAGGTGGTCCATTAAACACCCCGGGCAGGCGGGTGTTACATTGACGGCAACAGCCATCGTCGGTAAGCCCCCAGTGACCCAGCTTATACCAGCAGCGTTCAATCAACACGGCACCGCAGTTGTGACAATATGTGCTCTCTCCCGCCGTATCGTAGACGTTACCTGTATAGGGGTAGCGAAGGCCGTTTGCAAGAGCGATCTCACGTGCTCGGGTAAGTGTTTTTGGTGGGGTAGGTGGCTTATCCATCATCTTCCAGTCAGGATGAAAAGCGGAAAAATGTATCGGGATATCCGGGCCCAGATGTTCAACCACCCAGCGGGTCATGGCATCGATCTCGGCACTGGAGTCATTCTCGTCCGGTATCAGCAGGTTGGTAATCTCGAACCAGACATCTGTCTCATGTTTCAGGTATTCCAGAGTGTCCAGTACTGCCCCCAGTTCTCCACCACAGATCTTTTTGTAGAAACGCTCGGTAAAGGCCTTCAGATCAACATTGGCAGCATCCATATGGCGATAAAACTCTTTCCTGGGTTCAGGGCAAATATAACCGGCAGTAACAGCCACGCTTTTTAAGCCAAGTTCATGACAGGCATCGGCAACGTCCATGGCATACTCCATAAAGATCACCGGATCATTGTAGGTGTAGGCAATGCCTATACAACCGTGACGTTCAGCAGTTGCCGCCAACTCCTCAGGCAGGGCCTCGTTGGCCAGGATGTCCATCTCTCTGGATTTACTCATATCCCAGTTCTGGCAGAATTTGCAGGCCAGGTTACAACCCGCTGTACCAAAGGAGAGTATGGGGTTCCCTGGCAGGTAATGATTAAGCGGCTTTTTTTCAACCGGATCGATACAGAAACCACTCGACCGGCCCCAGGTATATAGCATCACCTGACTATCTTTGCGGCCACGAACAAAGCATAAGCCGCGCTGTCCTTCCCGCAACTTACAGGCACGGGGACAAATATCGCACTGTATGCGATCATCATCGAGTTTATGCCAGTATTTAGTGGGTAATACCTGGTGAGATTCAGGAATCATTTGCCGCCTCACAGCTGCATCGTAAAGTTACTCTATTTCAGTATAGTCAGAGCCGACACCTGAGCGTGAACGGCACCAGGGTTGGGCGGCAGTGGAACTTTCTAGCGCTCCAGTAGGTGCCTTTTATCTGCCACCGTTTCCCACTGCTTTGCATCCTGTAGGCCGTCTTTCACTTCAGTGATATTGGGCCAAATAGCGGCTAATTCAGCATTGAGTGCAATAAATTCCTGCTGTTCGACGGGCACAGCATTGTCTTCCAGGATCGCATCGACAGGACACTCCGGCTCACAGAGCGCACAATCGATACATTCTTCAGGATTGATAACCAGAAAGTTAGGGCCTTCATAAAAGCAATCCACAGGGCAGACATCGACACAATCGGTGTATTTGCACTTGATGCAGGGTTCAGTCACTACAAAAGTCATGGTAGTTGACCTCTAGATCAAAATTTCACTCAGACCGTGCTGAAGGACAATAACAGCTAGTCAAATTAGTACCTGGCTACCCACAAAGCTCAGCTAGTTTATAAAGCCGCGAATGAACGCGCGGAGTAGTGCAGGGATGCACCGTTTACGGACTTAAGGATGGAATACACGCAAATAATAATAAAATCAGTTATCTGGTCATTCTGTAACAGAATACGTCTCTAGCCGAAAACGACCGGTACCCGCCCGGCCAGGGAATGCGGTATTTACGCAATAACAGGATTCGCGTCCATTCGCGGCTAATATTTTTCCTGACTAGGGCTGAGCGATATAGGTAATCAGGAATTAGTATAGCTCTTGGGGCGGGTGGCGACTTTCGCGGGACTGCTTGGTGGCCCGGCAGTAGCGGGCGTGGATGTCCTGGAGGAAGGCCTGGTGACCGTCGCGTTGATGCATATTGAAGGGTGATCTGCCATAAGCGCTACTAAACCGTTGTCAGCGCTCCAAACGGTTACATTTAACTTGGGCCACATTCACGATGCAAATGTCTGGAAGTCAAGGAAAAAACCACTACACTCTACTGGAGTGGCGTCGTCAGCTGGTTAGCGCCGGTAATGTCAATGGTACCGTGCAGATAAAAAATACTTTGGCATTCCATAAGATTTCCCGCTTGTGTAGTGTGTTTTTAAAAAACATAATGGACTGTTTTTATTGATAAATTATCCTATTTTGTAGGTATTTTTTGAAAGCTGAATAATATGAAAATTGGGGTTCCGAGAGAGACACAGCAAGGGGAAGCGCGAGTGGCTTCCACGCCTGATGTGGTAAAAAAACTGGCTGCCAAGGGCTTTTCCGTGCTGCTGGAGCAAGACGCCGGCGAAGGCGCCCATTTTACCGATGCCGAATATGAGCAGGCCGGTGCGGTGCTGGTGGACCGGACGGCTGCATTGGCGGCTGATATTGTGTTAAAAGTGCGCAAGCCGAGCCTTGAAGAGATCGCCTTGATGTCGGACGGCGCGGTGCTGGTCGGTTTTATCGAGACCTGTGAGCAGGATGATATCCTGCAAGCCTTGTTCGACAAGAATATCCGACCGATCGCACTGGAGCGGGTGCCGCGTATCTCCCGTGCCCAATCGATGGACGCACTCTCTTCCCAGAGCAATATCGCCGGTTATCGTGCGGTGATCGAGGCGGCCAATCGCTTCGGCCGTTTCTTACCATTGATGATGACATCTGCCGGGTCGGCCAAACCGGCACGGGTGGTGGTGCTGGGTGTCGGTGTCGCGGGCCTGCAGGCCATCGCCACCGCGCGCCGTCTTGGTGCCGATGTGTACGCCTACGATATCAGGCCCGAGACGCGGGAGCAGATACTCTCGCTCGGTGCCAAGCCGATTGATCTGGATATCGGTGAGAGCGGTTCCGGTGAAGGGGGCTATGCCAAGGAACTCTCCGATGAAGCCAAGGCGAAACAGCAGCAGCTGCTGGCTGATGAACTGAGCAAGGCCCACATCCTGATAACCACTGCGCTGATACCCTGTCGTCCCGCACCCGTACTGGTCACCGAGGACGTGGTCAAGCGGATGCGTGAGGGATCGGTGATCATCGATCTCGCTGCTGAAACCGGCGGCAACTGTCCATTGACGGAAAAGGACCAGGTGGTCAACAAGGAGGGTGTGATTCTGGTGGGGCATACCAACTATCCTTCCATGATGCCGTCCGACGCCAGCGCCTTCTATGCCAAGAATATCGCCAATCTGCTCGATATCATGGTCACCGTGGAAGAGGGCAAGCCGGTGCTGAATGATTTTGAACTGGATGAGATTACCCAGGCGGCACTGGTCCGGCCGGAATCCACGTCAACGTCTGCGTGACTGCCGGACACTGATACCGGGAATATGTGGACAACGCTTTCACCCACATGGACCCGCAGGTTTTCAATGCCGCGAGTGATTGGTTGGTATGAGACAGCTCTCATGGATACCGGGCGGCGCGATTGGAATTTAACAGGAGGGCGGTCAGATGCCTGATACATTGGTAGCACTCTACGTTTTTGTGCTCGCTTGCTTTATTGGTTATTACGTGATCTGGGGCGTGACCCCTTCACTGCACACGCCGCTGGTGTCACTCACTAACGCCATTTCGGGGATTATTATTGTGGGTGCGCTTTTGGTTACCGGACTTGAAGAGGCGGGTGTTGTCGCGGAAATCATGGGCTTCTTTGCCGTTCTGCTGGCCTCGATCAATGTATTCGGTGGCTTTCTGGTGACCAATCGTATGCTTGCCATGTTTAAAAAGAAGAAATAGGGAGCCCGCTAGCAATGCAGATTTCATTCAACTATCAGGCGATTGCCTATCTGGTCTCCGCCATCCTGTTCATTTTTGCCCTGAAGGGATTGACCCATCCGGCAACCGCACGACGCGGTAATTACTACGGTATGGCCGGCATGGCGCTCGCTATCGTGGCCACGTTGCTGGGTGCCGAGGTGCAGTCATACGGTTTCATTGTCGCCGGTGTCGTTGCCGGTGCGGTGATCGGTAGCGTATTGGCAGCGAAAGTGAAAATGACCGCCATGCCCCAGTTAGTGGCTGCTTTACACAGTTTTGTCGGTATGGCCGCGGTGCTGGTGGCGATCGGTACTTATATCAACCGCGCGGCTGCCGGGACCCTGAATCCGGTACTGATGACCGAACTGGCGGTCGGTATTGTGATTGGTGCCATCACCTTCAGCGGTTCTGTCATCGCCTTCGGTAAGTTGCAGGGCATCATTAGCGGTAAACCGGTGAATTTCAAGGGCCAGCATCTACTGAATGCACTGTTGGGTGTCGTGATTGTTGCTTTTGGTGCGCACTTCGGCATGACCGAGAGTGTGTGGTCGCTGGCGCTGATGACCCTGCTCGCCTTTGTGCTGGGTTTTACCCTGATTATCCCCATCGGCGGTGCCGATATGCCGGTGATCATCTCCATGCTCAACAGCTACTCCGGCTGGGCGGCGGCGGCAACCGGATTCACTCTGCAAAATAATCTGCTGATTATCGTCGGCGCACTGGTTGGTTTCTCCGGCGCCATCCTCTCCTACATCATGTGCCGGGCAATGAACCGTTCCATTATCAACGTGGTATTCGGTGGCTTCGGTAGTGATTCATCCGGCGGTGCCTCCAGCGCGACTGCCCTGGCGGTGGAGAAGGGCGTTCGTTCCGCTTCTGTGGAAGATGCGATCTACTGGATGGAAGATGCCAACAAGGTGATTATCATCCCGGGTTACGGTATGGCAGTGGCACAGGCCCAGCATGCGCTTAAGGAGTTCATGGACCTACTGCTGGCCCGCGGTGTTGAAGTGAAGTTTGCCATCCATCCGGTGGCGGGGCGCATGCCGGGGCACATGAATGTGCTGCTGGCGGAAGCGGATATCCCCTATGATCATGTGCTGGAGATGGATGAGATCAATCCAGAATTCCCGACTGCCGATGTGGCGCTCGTCGTGGGTGCCAACGACGTGACCAATCCCGCGGCCAAGACGGATCCATCAAGTCCGATTCACGGCATGCCGATTCTGGATGTCTCCAAGGCGAAGCAGATCTATGTGATCAAGCGTTCCATGAATCCCGGTTATGCCGGTGTGGATAATCTGCTCTATTACCAGGATAACTGCTCACTCATCTTCGGTGATGCCAAGGCGGTGTGCGAGGGGTTGGGTGGTGCGTTGAAGGGCGGGGGACACTGAACGCTTGAGCGGGCCTTGCTGGCTGCATGGAACAGGGCAGGCCTTCATGCCTGCCCATTTCGCGCAGCACTCCTGCAGGCCGGGCAACCACGGGGGTGCCCCTACGATTCCGAAAGTTTTGTAGGGTGGGCATGCTTTTTGTGCCCACGCGGATACTAAACAATTACCGGCTCATCCCGCAGGTAGGGGATGGAGGGCAGCGGGTCTTCTTCGTGCATGGCGTCTTCCAGCAACTCCATCTCATCCCGGCCGAGACGGGCGATGTGATAGAGCGCCTCGCCCTGGTAGGCCAGGGGCAGGGTGGTGCGGCCAATGACAATGCCGCGCCAAGGTGAAGTTACCTGAGTTTCCCGTTCGCCGAAGGGGTCGCTGATATAGCCCAGCACTTCATTTTTGTCCACGGTTGCCCCAAGGGGCGCCACTGCTCTGAGAATACCGCTCTGGGAGGCGCGCACCCAGGCGCTGGCATGGGTGATGACCGAGGCCTGTTTTGTGCTGGTCCGTCGCGAGGCCGGCAACATATTTAGGTGGCGCATTACCCGCACAATCCCGCGTAGTCCGATGCGGATCGAGCTTTCATCGAAACGTAGCGCTTCACCACATTCGTAGACCACCATTGGCACACCCAGGGTTGCCCCGGACTGGCGGACCGAACCGTCGCGCAGGTTGGCATTGAGGGTGACCGGTGTGCGGAAGGCCTCCGCCATGGCAGCGGCGACCGGATCATCCAGATTGGCTCGTACCTGCGGCATGTTGGCCCGGTCGATGGCTGCCGTATGCAGATCGATCCCGTGGCTACACTGGGCCACGATCTCGTTGAGAAACAGGTGTGCCACGCGACCGGCGAGTGAGCCTTTTTCGGATCCGGGAAAGGAACGGTTCAGGTCGCGCCGGTCGGGCAGATAGCGTGAACGGTGCAGGAAACCGGGGACATTGACTATGGGTACTGCGATCAGATCGCCGCGCAGTTTTTTCAGCAACGGCAGGCTGAGCAGCCGCCGAATAATCTCCACACCGTTAATTTCATCGCCGTGTATGGCCGCGCAGACGAACAGCCGTGGTCCCTCCCTGCGGCCACGAATGACATGCACCGGCATGGTCATGGGGGTATGGGTATAAAGTTGCGCAATAGGGAGGTCAATGGTGAGATTCTGCCCCGGTAACACCTCACTGCTACCGATACGAAGTGGTTTGCTCATTATTCAGCCCTTACCGCGTGTTTTGGTGTGGTAGGGCCGGCAGTTTTTTTCGATGAACTCGATAATGATGTTGGCGATGTCCTTATTGGTCGCATTCTCGATCCCCTCGAGGCCGGGTGAGGAGTTCACCTCCATCACCACCGGACCGTGATTGGAACGCAGCAGATCAACGCCACAAACATTGAGCCCCATGACCCGCGCGGCACGTGCCGCGGTGGAGCGCTCCTCGGGGGTGATGCGGACCAGGGTGGCGGAGCCACCGCGATGCAGGTTGGATCGGAACTCACCTTCCCGCGCCTGGCGTTTCATCGATGCCACCACCTTGTCGCCAATCACCAGACAGCGCAAATCGGAACCCTTGGATTCACCGATAAACTCCTGCACCATGATATTGGCCTTGAGCCCCATGAATGCCTGGATCACGCTCTCTGCGGCCTTATGGGTTTCTGCCAATACCACACCGATACCCTGAGTGCCTTCTAATAATTTGATCACCACCGGTGCGCCGCCCACCTGGGTCATCAGGTCATTGATGTCGTCCGGTGAGTGGGCGAATCCGGTGACCGGCAGACCGATTCCCTTGCGCGCCAGCAGTTGTGCGGAGCGCAGCTTGTCCCTGGCTCGGGTGATGGCTACCGATTCATTCAACGGATAGACCCCCATCATTTCGAACTGACGCAGTACGGCGGTGCCATAGAAAGTGATGGAGGCACCGATTCTAGGGATCACCGCATCGAAATCATCCAGGGTTTCGCCCTTGTAATGGATGGATGGTCGATGCGAGGTGATGTTCATGTAGCAGCGCAACGGGTCGATGACCCGTACCTCGTGTCCACGCGCCTTGGCTGCTTCCACCAGTCGCATGGTGGAATAGAGTTTGGTATTGCGTGACAGTATGGCGATTTTCATTCGGTGGTTTCCTGGTTATTCTGATTAAGGGTTGTTTGGCTTGCCGGCCTGATAAGAGCGCGCCGCATCGACCAAAAAGTCACCGCGCAGTGCTGTGCGACCCAGCAGCATCCGAAACAGCATCGTATCGCGATCGGTCAATGTCAGTTCAATCTGTTTGCTGAGTGAGCCGATGATAGCTTCGGTTTCTATCACATAGCGATTTTCACGATGGCCACCTGAATCGGTGACCGCCCGCTGGTCCAGCAGATCTGCGGTGCAGATGATCGCTGTTTCACGATCTTTCTGGTGGGGGTGTACCCCGAAGCGCACCCGGTCCCGGCCACGCTCTTTATAGGGGTCGATAAAGAATGTGTGCAGCGCCGACGTACGGGCACCCGTGTCCACCTTGGCCTTGATATGCGAAATACCCAGCTTCGGCAGGGCGAGCCACTCTCTCCAGCCCAGGGTCAACCGGGCGGCAGTAGGGTGTGCTTGCTTTTCTTCAATTTCTTGCATCTCTATCCTATCTTAGCATCTGGGATTTCCAGCCCGGAGAAATTATTCATATTGCAGGCGTTCACCGCCTTTCGATGTGGCAAGGCATGGTGATTCCCGGTTGTGATCGTGCTTGTGTCTCTTTAAGGATTGGGTCTTTTTCTGCACGCGACCCAGCGCCGTTCAATCTGCTGCTAAACTTTACCGCAACATCGGAACATTTTCTGACTAGACCTCAGGCTGCGGCTACTGCAGCTTTTCAAATTCAGACCATGGAGACGCAAGGAGATGAGTACCTCGTATATGCAGGCCGCAACGCTGACGGTCGGACAAACAGATTACACCATATATCCTTTTGACCAGCTACAGAAGCAGTATGCAATTGAGCGACTCCCATTTTCACTGCGCATATTGCTGGAGAACCTGTTGCGACATGGGTCTGAGATCTTTGTGACGGATGAAGATGTCGACTTCCTTGCCAACTGGGATCCACAAGCCGAGCCGACGCAGGAGATCGCCTTTGTTCCGTCCCGGGTGCTGCTACAGGACTTTACCGGTGTGCCGGCCATTGTGGATCTGGCGGCAATGCGTGATGCCATGGTCGAGCTGGGTGGTTCTCCCGCCAGTATCAACCCGCTCTCCCCGGTAGAACTGGTGATCGATCATTCGGTGATGGTGGACCACTTCGGTACGGCGGAAGCGTTGAGCCAAAATACGGAAATTGAAATATCACGTAATCTTGAGCGTTACAAATTTCTGCGTTGGGGCCAGACGGCCTTTGAGAATTTTAGTGTGGTACCGCCGGGCACGGGTATTGTGCACCAGGTAAATCTCGAATATCTCGCCCGCGGGGTGTTCACCCGGCAGGGTGACGGCGAACAGTTGGCCTATCCGGACAGCCTGGTGGGAACAGACTCCCACACCACCATGATCAACGGTTTAGGTGTGCTGGGATGGGGGGTGGGCGGAATCGAGGCGGAAGCCGCCATGCTTGGTCAGCCGATCACCATGTTGATACCCCAGGTGGTGGGGTTTCGGCTGGTCGGAAAACTGCCAGAAGGGGCCACGGCCACCGATCTGGTGTTGACGGTGACCGAGCGTCTGCGTCAGTTTGGCGTCGTGGGCAAATTCGTTGAGTTTTTTGGCAGCGGGTTGGCAAATCTGTCACTTGCCGACCGCGCCACCATTGCCAATATGGCGCCGGAATACGGCGCCACCTGCGGCATCTTCCCGATAGATGCCGAGACCATTCGTTACCTGCAACTGACCGGCAGGGATGAACACACGCTGCAGTTGGTGGAAAGCTACACGCGCAGGATGGGGCTGTGGCACGATGCGGATACGCCAGAGGCGGACTACAGCGCTCTGTTGACACTGGATCTATCGGAAGTGGTGCCCTCTATTGCCGGACCTAAACGGCCGCAGGATAGAATCCCATTGACTGAAGCCAAGGCCAGCTTTTTGCATCTTCTTTCGGAGCACAAACAACAGGCACAGGTCGCCGCCGACGTAACCGATTTCGACGAAGAAGGAGGACACCCACCGAGTAATTCCGGCGCGGTTGAAGTCACCTACCGGGGGGAGACCTTCAATCTTGAGCAGGGTGCCGTGGTGATTGCCGCCATCACCAGCTGTACCAATACCTCCAATCCGGCCGTTCTGGTGGCCGCGGGTCTGCTTGCAAGAAACGCACGCAAACTTGGGTTACAGGCCAAACCCTGGGTCAAGACCAGTTTTGCCCCTGGGTCCAAGGTGGTAACCGACTATTTGCAGCGTGCCGGACTGATGGCGGAACTTGAGGCGCTGGGCTTCTATCTGGTCGGTTATGGATGCACCACCTGTATCGGTAATTCCGGGCCGCTGGCCAAAGAGATCAGTCAGGGAATCAATGCCGGCGATCTGCTGGTTACCTCGGTGCTCTCCGGCAATCGCAATTTCGAAGGGCGGATACATCAGGAGGTCAGAGCCAACTACCTGGCATCCCCTCCGTTGGTAGTAGCCTATGCCCTTGCCGGTAACATGGATGTCGATCTGTATAACGACCCCATTGGTCACGACCCCAGAGGCAAGCCGGTGACATTGTCGGATATCTGGCCGGATAGTAGCGAGATTCAACAAGTGATGGCCGGTTCGCTGGATGCGGAGATGTTCAGGAAAAAATACCAGGATGTCTACACCGGGAATGAGATCTGGAACAATCTGCCGGTCGAGACCGGTGAACGCTATGCCTGGTCGGATTCCACCTATGTACGACTCCCCACGTTCTTTGAGCGTATTGCAGAGAAGCGTCCGGGCGTACACCCGATAGAGGACGCCCGTTGCCTGGTGAAAGTGGCCGATAGTATCACCACCGATCATATCTCTCCGGCTGGCGCCATTGCTGTCGACAGTCCGGCAGGGCGGTATCTGCAGGCTCACCGGGTGGCACCGCAGGACTTCAATTCTTATGGGTCACGACGGGGCAATCATGAGGTGATGATGCGCGGTACCTTTGCCAATATCCGTCTACAGAATCAACTGGCGCCGGGAACGGAAGGTAGCTGGACCACCCACTTTCCATCGGGTGAGCAGCTCTCCATATTCGATGCGGCCGAGCGCTATAAGGGAGAGCAGACGCGTCTCATCGTACTTGCCGGCAAGGAGTACGGTACCGGCTCGTCCCGTGACTGGGCGGCCAAAGGGCCGGCGTTGCTGGGGGTAAAAGCGGTGATTGCCGAGAGTTACGAGCGTATTCATCGCTCCAATTTGATCGGCATGGGGATTCTGCCGTTACAGTTCATGGCGGAGGAATCCGCCGATGTGCTCAATCTGGATGGCACGGAATATTTTTCAATTCCCGCTATTGCCGAGGGCCAGGAATCGGTTGTGGTATCCGCCCGCAGGGAAAGCGGCGGTATGATCAGTTTCAAGGCAAAAATTCGTATCGACACACCCAATGAATTCGCCTATTACGAAAACGGTGGAATCCTACACTTTGTGTTAAGGCGATTGGCCAGATAGCTGAATTGCACCAAGTTAATCTGTGCTGCGGTGTTCAAACGGGGCAGGGCTTCATAAACCGTATCTGACCGTAGCTGAGTCTGGCGGGTAAGCGTTTAAAACCACTGTTTATTGTCACCGGCCGAATGCCGGTATTTATCGGGAGTCGAGGTTCATGTGGGACCGTTAAAAATTACCCGGCTCTACAAGCTTTGGGATCAGTTGCGCTCCAGTTACTGGTTTTTGCCGACTATTATAGTAGCGCTGTCGATAGGGTTCGCATTGCTATTGATCTTTGCCGATCACCGTTACCCGTTTGATCAGTCATCCCGCTCATCCTGGCTGTTCCTGGGCACGGCGGAGTCTGCTCGGGTGATTCTCTCCACCATTGCCACCGCCATGATTACGATTGTCAGCTTGACATTTTCCATGACCATTGTGGTTTTGACGCTCGCCAGTACCCAGTTTGGTCCACGCCTGATCTACAATTTTATGCGTGACCGCAATAACCAGGTTGCATTGGGCGTTTTTCTGGCCTGTTTTGTGTTTTGCATATTGATATTGCGCTCCGTGCAATCGGACGTTGGCGGAAATTTTGTGCCACAGCTTGGTACTACCGCTGCCATGGCGTTCGCGCTGTTCAGCGTGGGTATGCTGATTTTCTTTATTCATCACATCGCCGACAGCATCCATGCCAGCAGAATAATTGCCAATGTACGCAATGAACTTGAACTCATCGTTACGCGACTGATACCTGAGCGATCCGGGACCGGTTTGTCTGAGGAAACCGAATGGCAGCGCCTGATGGATATGATCGATGCCTCGTCCATGCCTATAGCGGCGCGTGACCGGGGTATTCTGCAGGCCATCGAAGAGGCGGAATTGCTGGAGTGGGCTCAGCGACATGATCTGTTGATCCGGCTGTATCATCGCCCGGGGGCGTTCGTCATTCGTGGTACCCCCCTGTTTGAAGTGTACCCTCGTGAACGCGTGCCATTGGATCAGTTGGCCTTGCTAAACGATGCGTTTCGATTTGGTCATAAACGCACTCTGGTCCAGGATATCGAGTTTGCATTTCAACAACTTGTCGAAATCGGGGTACGGGCCTTGTCGCCAGGAATCAATGATCCATTCACCGCAATGTCATGTGTGGAGGAGCTTGGCTCAGGCCTCGCCCTGGTTGCAAAGCGAGGGTCGCAACCTCGAATACGGCGAGATACCGGAGGGAAACCGCGGATATTGGTAAAGGCGGTGAATTTTGAAGGCCTTGCCGATATCGCTTTTAATCAGATCAGACAGGCTGGTAGCCGGCATGTTGCGGTAATGATACGCATGTTGGAAGTGATCGGCGCCGTCGTGTCAACCCTGAGCAATGAACAGCAGCGTAGTGTCTTGAGGCGGCATGCCGATGCCGTTCATGCGGCGGCAATCGAATATGCCGAGAACCAGGGAGACAGGGCCGACATTGATGCGTGTCTCCAGCAGGCAGTTGATCAACTTGGCGAGGTCAGTAAAGCCGATGCCTGATCATATCGATGAGCCACTCTTTGTGGTGCCGCTTCCGCACGCTGGGTCCCGAGGGGGGAGCTGTTTAGTCATGCAGTAACTGACGGGTTTATTCACGTTAACACGCGCAGTTAGCCATGTTTATGCGGATGTAATTCGTTATTACCCTTTTTATTTTGATGTATTGTTGCGGTTGACAAAGGTTGCACATGCAACTAACTTCATCTGACAAGCAGATCCTGGAGGAGGGAATCAAATGATAAAGAGAGCATTAATAGCCGGTCTACTGATTGCAGCGAGTGTGACCAGTATTGCTGCGCATGCAGCAAACCCGATTGAACTTAAGATGAGTCATTTTCTTCCATCGACTCATCCGATTCAGAGGGATTTCCTGGAGCCTTGGGCAAAAGAGCTGGAAACACGCACCGATGGGCAGGTAAAGGTGCAGATTTTTCCGGCAGGTTCATCCTTTGGTCATGTAGCCAAACAGATGGATCAGGTGCGCGCCGGGGTGGTGGATATCGCACATGGTCTTTCCGGAATCCCGCGGGGGCGCCTTCCCCGTACATCGATTATTGATCTGCCGTTTTTGGTGCAGAGTGCCGGTGCCGCGAGTAAAACCCTGTGGAAACTCTATCCGGATTACCTGACGGATGAATACAAGGGAGTGAAGGTGCTGGCACTGCATGCTCACAATGCCGGCCTGATTCATACACGCGGCAAGAAAGTGACCTCCATGGAAGACCTGAATGGATTGCGGTTGCGTGCACCGTCCCTCGCCATCTCCATGATGTTGGAAGAGCTGGGTGCATCCCCCGTCGGCATGCCGCCCACCCAGGTGTATGAAAACCTTGAGAAGGGCGTGATAGACGGTACCGTGTTCCCCTGGGAGGCGGTGAACGGCTTTAAGCTCTACGAACCGTTGAACTACCATCTGGATGCCAAGGCCTATACCACATCGTTCTATTTTGTAATGAATGAGCGAAAGTACAGGTCCCTGCCGGCTGATGTCAGAAAGGTGATTGACGATATGTCCGGACAGACCCTGGTAAACAAATTCGGGGACTGGTGGAATCAGTGGGATCAACCGGGTATCGATGCCGCTACCAAGAAAGGTAATGAGGTAACAAGCCTGACCGATGAACAACGGGACAAGTGGCGGGAGCGCCTGGCGCCAGTGATTGAAAAGTATCTCGCCGACCTGGAGCAGCAGGGCGTCAAGGATGCCCGCGAAATTTATCAGAAAGCTCAGGAGTATGTTGTCGAATTTGAAGGTAAGTAAGTTGCAGCTGTGGTGATGGGCGGCGTCCATCACCACATCCGCTTAAACCAACGCACAGGTTATTATGTTTCAACGAATGAACCGCACTCTGCTGCAGATTAGCAAATGGTCGGCCTGGGGTGGCATGATACTGCTGCTGGGCGCGGTATTTACCACCACGGCTGATATTCTGGCAAGGAAACTGTTCGGGTTCACTTATCAGGGTACGATCGATATTGTTCAGCTGCTTGTTCTGTCATCCGCTTTCTTGTCCATTCCCTACGCCTTTATCACTCGCAGCCATGTCGCGGTTGCCATCTTCACTGATAAATTCGGTGATCGCGGACGGGCCGCCATCTCAGCTTTGGCGGCCTTTTTGGGCACCGGTATTATGGCGGCGTTTGGTTGGTTTGGTTTCAATCATGCCAGTATGCAGATGGAGTACGGCGATGTTTCCCAGACAATCGGCATTCCCATGATCTGGTATTGGATTCCGGTGATCTACGGTTGTGCCTTGTCCAGTCTGATTTCCCTGATGATGAGTGGTGAGTCGATTTGTAAAACGTTGCTGGGGGAGCGCTCCCTGTCATGATTATTGCCGATTATTTCGCGGTGATTGTCCATGTCTGAAACAGCCATTGGATTAATCGCATTCGGGGTGATGTTTGTGCTGATCGGATTGCGTGTGCCCATTGCCATTGCCATGGCGACGGTGGGTGCGATCGGTGGACTGATCCTCAACGGACCTGACAGTGTTACTTTTGTCATGGGATCGCTTCCATTTGAAACGGTCTTTCCCTACAGCCTCTCGGTGATTCCCCTGTTCATTATGATGGGGGTGTTCGCTGCCCGTGCCGGACTCTCAAAAAGTCTCTATGCGGCGGTACATGCCTTTATCGGACACTACCGGGGTGGATTGGGTATGGCTACGGTCGGTGCCTGTGCGGCGTTCGGGGCCATCTGCGGCAGCAGCCTGGCCACGGCCGCCACCATGAGCAAGGTGGCCATGCCGGAGATGCGCAAGCGCAACTATCATGATGGCCTGGCTGCGGCAAGTATTGCGGCGGGAGGCACATTGGGCGTGCTGATTCCACCCAGCGTCATTATGGTGATCTATGCCCTGCTGACGGAACAGTCCATAGGGCAGATGTTTGCGGCAGCGATTATTCCGGGAATAGTCGCCACGCTGCTCTATATGCTGGCGGTCTGGGGACAAACCCTGGTCAACCCCGAGGCCGGGCCTGCCGATGAGCGGGTGGGGATGCGCGGGCGTATTCAGGCATTAATCAATGTCTGGCCGGTTCTGCTGCTGTTCAGTGTGGTCATCGGCGGTATCTATATGGGTTGGTTTTCTCCTACAGAAGCCGCAGCCATCGGTGCTTTTGGTGCCTTGCTGCTGGCTGCTCTGAAACGAAAACTGAACCGGGAAGTATTTCTCGACTGCCTCGGTGAAACCGCCACCACCAGCGGCATGATTTTTATGATTCTGATCGGTACGGCGCTGTTTAACTATTTTGTCGAGACCACCGGCCTGCCGCATCGGCTGGTCGGCTATGTGGGTGAGTTGGGCTGGGCGCCGTTTGCCATTCTGCTCGTGTTAATCATTTTCTATATCCTGCTCGGTTGCGTGATGGATGCACTCTCCATGTTGCTGCTGACCCTGCCATTTGTCTTTCCGCTTATCCAGTCACTGGGTTTCGATCCGATCTGGTTCGGTATCATCATGGTATCCGTGGTGGAGGTGGGTCTTATCACGCCGCCGGTCGGGATGAACCTGTTCGTGATTATGGCAACAACACCGGGCTTGAAGTTGGGGACGGTCAGTCGGGGAGTGATCCCTTTTCTAATGGCCGATGCGGTGCGGATTACGCTGCTGATCCTGTTCCCCGCCCTGGTTCTCTGGTTACCTTCGTTTATGCAGTAGCAAGGAACTGACTATGGCAAGATTGGAATGGAGTGAGAGTTACAGTGTCGGCGAGCCCCGGCTGGATGCACAGCACAAGGTGCTGATCCGGGTGATCAACCAGCTGGAAGAGGAACGGCGTACCGGTGGCTTGATCGTGAGCGTATTTGCCGAGTTGCGCCGCTATGTCAGGGAACACTTCAGGGATGAAGAGGCGATGATGCAGGCAGCCGGCTTTGCGGATCTTGAGGCCCATATACAGGGGCACCGACAGTTTGAGGAGTGGCTGACCTCCATCGAGATGGTCTACAACAGCGGCGGGGCCTCAGCTTACTACATTGCAGAGAGTGTGCATGATTTTCTCAAGGACTGGCTCATCACCCATATCCTGGCCAAGGATATGGCGTATAAAGAGACCTTGGCCGGACACACACCGGAGTAAGCAGCGCCACGGGCCGAGGTATTTCAATGGAACTTGCCAGCTTTCTTCCCTACCGGTTCTCCGTGCTGACGCACAATATTTCACAAAGTATTGCCTCGATCTATTCACGCCGGTTTCACATCTCAGCCCAGGAGTGGCGTATTATCGCCAACCTGGGTAACCGGCAGCCGTTATCGGCCAATGAAATCGGTAGCCATGTGAATCTGGATAAGGTTCAGATGAGTCGGGCATTGAACAAGCTGATCAGCAAGGGGTTGGTACTGCGTACGCTGGACAAGCTGGATAAACGAAAGTCCTCGCTGAAACTGAGCAGAAAGGGGCTGCAGTTGTATGAAAAAATTGTGCCGATCGCACTGGAACGGGAGCGGCAGTTGCTGACTGTCCTGAACCGACAGGAGAAGACGCAACTGGACGCGATTCTGGCAAAGCTGGAAAAACGGGCGGCAGCGTTGAATGACCAGAAGTTTGACTGAGCATTGAATTTGACGCAGTGGCGGGAGCGGCGTCAGATTGACTCCGGTCCCGGATACCCCTTTCCTTTATTCACCCACCGATTCCATCGCTGACTGATACTCACCACGCCGCGCTGCGCCATTCAATGCGGCACGCTTGTACAGCGCGGCCTGGGCTGCCGCCACATTGCCCGGCTCACCCTTCCAGGCCTGCAGTGCCGGTTGTTGCAGTGCGCGTCCGTAGGAGAAGCTCAGCTCCCAGGGTTGCGGCGTCAGGCGGTTCATGGCATTGAGATTGGCAGTGGCCTCTTCCGGTGTCTGACCACCGGAGAGAAAGTTGATACTGGGCAGGGCAGCCGGTACAGTGCGGCGCAGGATTCGCACGGTCTCCCTGGCTACCTCATCCGGCTTCGCCGGGCGAGCATACGCGTTACCCGGCGTGACCATGCTCGGCTTCAGCAATGCGTGTTCCAGTACCACGTGATGCCGATGCAGGGCATGGAACAGGGCATGCAGTACTGCTTCGCTGATCTCCGCACAACGTTCGATGCCATGGTCACCATCCATTAACACTTCCGGCTCCACGATTGGCACGATGCCCTGCGCCTGACAGATGGCGGCATAGCGGGCCAGGACCTCGGCATTGGCCTCGATCGCCAGCCGGCTCGGTGTGTTGTCCGAAATGTGGTAGACATTGCGCCACTTGGCGAAACGTGCCCCCTGTGCCTTATAGCCTTCCAGTCGTTGAGCCAGCCCATCCAGACCCTGGGTGATCTCGTCGCCGGGCGCATTGGCCAGCGGCCCCTTGCCTTTGTCGACCTTGATGCCCGGTACCACGCCTTGCTGTGCGGCCAGTTCCGGCAGTAGTGTGCCGTCATCCGTCTGTTGCGCCAGGGTCTCCTCAAACAGGATGATGCCGCTGATGTAATCGCCCAGGCTGGCCGTCTCCAGGATCAGGCTTCGGTAGCGGCGGCGCTGCTCTGCGGTGGATTCAACGTTGATAGCATCGAAACGTTTGGCAATGGTCGGGCTGCTCTCATCAGCGGCAAGAATGCCCTTGCCTTTCTGTACCAACAGCTCAATGGTTGTCTGAAGCTGGTCCTGTATATTCATTTTCCCCACCCCCGATGCGGTCTGAACAAATTTGCTTATCTTCTGTGAAGTATAGACAGTGGCCACCCGGGTTCCGATAAAATGGAACAAGGCTGCTTGGAAAATAACTAATAGAGCAACAACTGGCCTACACAGAAGTGTAGGATAGACACAGATGACACGGTTATGGGTGGAATAGGAATGAAACAGCTGGAACCAGACTATTTACGCAGTCAGATTATCGGTGTGGATACACTCCTGCAGACCCCTTTCGGCGAGCGGCGTATGGTCTATGCGGACTATACCGCATCGGGCAGGGGCGTTCGGTTTGTCGAGGATTATCTGCAGCGGATTATGCGACTGTATGCCAACAGCCATACCGAGGACGATATCAGCGGTCGTACCACCACCCAACTGCTGCACCAGGCAGAACAGGTGATCAAACAGGCCGTCAATGCCGGGCCGGATGGACGCATTATTGCGTGCGGTACTGGCGCCACCGGTGCCATTGATCGGATGCAACAACTGGTTGGGGTGAAACTGCCCGCGGCCAGCCGTCAGGTGATGATGTCGCTGTTGCAGGGCTTTGCCGGGAGTGCGCAGGCCGGGGCGTTTGCCGACTACTGTCGCGTGCAGCAGCCGGTGGTGTTCGTTGGGCCCTATGAACATCACTCCAACGAGGTTTCCTGGCGCGAGAGCCTGGCCACCGTGGTGGAAGTTCGGTTGAGTGAGGCCGGGGGTATAGATCTGGCGGACCTGGAAAGGTTATTGAAACTGCCGGACTACGCGGGGCGTCTGCGTATCGGCTCTTTCTCCGCCGCCTCCAATGTGACCGGTATGAAGTCGCCGGTGCATGAGATAGCCGCCCTGTTGCATCAATACGATGCCCTGGCCTTTTTTGATTATGCGGCGAGTGCGCCCTATGTTGAGATCAACATGAATCCACCCCGTGAACGGGATGGCGGGGATACCTCACTGGATGCCGTGTTTATTTCACCTCATAAGTTTGTCGGTGGTCCCGGCGCCAGCGGTGTGCTGGTGTTTAATCAGCGCTGTTACCACCCGGAACTGCCGCCCAGCGTGGCGGGTGGTGGAACGGTCGATTATGTGGGTCCGGAAAGCCATGATTTTATTAAGGATATTGAAACCCGGGAAAATGCCGGCACGCCGGGAATCCTGCAGACCCTCAAGGCGGCCCTGGTGTTTCAGATTAAACAGGCGGTGGGACATGCCGTGATCGAGCAGCGTGAGACGGACTATATTCGACGGGCGCTCAACCGCTGGAACAGTCATCCCAATATCGAGATCATGGGCAATCCGGACCCGGAACAGCGTATCGGTATCGTCTCATTCAATCTCCGGGGGCCGGGTGGACGCTACTATCATCCGCGTTTCATCACCACGCTGCTGGATGACCTGTTCGGCATCCAGAGTCGGGCCGGCTGTTCCTGTGCCGGTCCCTATGGGCACAAACTGCTGGGTATCGATGATGCTCTGGCCGAGGAGTTTCGGGCGGTAATCGCCGACGGGCACTGCGGCATCAAACCCGGCTGGTGCCGGATTGGTTTCCACTATCTGTTTGACGAGGCGGAGGTGGCCTACCTGTTGGAGGCGGTGGAGTTTGTGGCCGACCATGGCTATCGCTTTTTGCCGTTGTACCGGTTCGATTCGTCGAGTGGTCTCTGGACTCACCGTGAGCAAGCCCAATCGGCGATTGGCTTCTCACTGAATGAAGCGCTCGACACCGTGGCGGTGCCGGAGCAACGATTAACCGCACAACAAAGACGTGAGCACTATGCCGCCAACATTGCCGCGGCACAAACCTACGCAGACGGGTTGGGCGATATGCATCAAGATGAGACGACCCTGGACGGCGAGGAGGGCGTGCTACAGTTTTTTCTGCTCAAACGGGAGAGTCTGGCGGGCTAGCACCGGGTGGAGTGCGTAGGATTTGGTGAGTGAAACGAACCGCATCGATTGCGACGAATGCGCATCCCTGCGCCCGGTGCATGCTAGGATGCTGTATATGCCGAACGGCTCCTAGACTTTGAACTGTCCCATCACCTGTTTCAGTTCCGAAGCCAGCCCCGAGAGTTGTTTGCTGGTCTGGGCAATCTGTTCCGAGTGATCGGCCGTCTGTCCGGTGACATCACTGATGGCAGTGATATTCCGACTGATTTCCCCGGCCACCATGCTCTGCTGCTGGGCGGCGGTAGCAATATGCTCGTTCATCTGGCTGATGGTGTTGATTGATTGAGTGATTTTGTTCAGTGAATCGCCGGCGTGCGCCGCCTCGGTGACACTGGTTTCCACCCGCTTCTGGCTCTGGGACATCATATTGGCGGCATTCTGGGATTGACGCTGCAACCCTTCGATCATGCTCTGGATCTCCTGGGTCGCCTGATGAGTGCGGGTTGCCAGGGTTCTGACCTCGTCAGCCACCACGGCAAACCCACGACCCTGTTCTCCGGCCCGCGCCGCCTCAATGGCCGCATTCAGGGCCAGCAGATTGGTCTGCTCGGCAATATTGGTGATCACCTCCACTACCTTGCCGATGCCGTCACTGTCCGACTCCAGTTGCCGGATCACATCGAACGCCTGGTTAACATCTTCGGCCAGGGTGTTGATGCAGGCGATGGCGTTGTTCACCACATTGCCCCCTTCAAGCGCCTCCGCATCGGCCTGATTGGCTGCCTCGGAGGCGTTGCCGGCACTACTGGCCACTTCATTGGAGTTGGCTTCCATCTCGGTCATGGCCGTGGCCACCTGCTGACTCTCCAACTGCTGGCGCCGTACGCCTTCGATGCTCTGGGTGGTGATATCGGTGAGGTGGCCAGACTCCTCGGCCAGTTTCAGGGTGGAGGTATTGACCTGGTTGATGATGGAGCCGAATTTTTCCATCATCAGATTGATGGCAAGCGCCAGCCGGCTAAGTTCATCATTCGACTTAACCTCGGCCCGCAGGCTGAGATCGGATTGCTGCTCGATGGCGCGAACCACATCGGTGACCCGGCGCAGCCGCGAGACCACCAGTTTTTTCAGGATGAAACTGATGATCAAGAGCCCGGCAATCAAAAGTCCGGAGTTGAGTCCGATATTCATCCACAGTTCTTTCAGTACCGTATTGTCAAGATTCTTCAGCGAGTAATCCACCCGCACGGCACCCAGCACTTCGCCTTCGGGCACCTGATGGCAGAGCAGGCAGTTGGTGCCACGATAGTCCTTTTGCGCACGCATCGGCATGATGACGGTCAGCACGCGTCCGCTTTCGTCTTTATAAAGGGAATCGATTTTTTCACCTGCCAGGGCACGTTTATCCAGTTCATCCTTGATGGTGTTCTGTTCGGTGCCGGCACCGAAAACCTTGATGATCCCCTCGCCGCGAATAATGCGGGCATCCAGAACCTCTTCGCGTGCGGTCACCTTCTTTCGGGAGATCTCCTTGTTGGCCATGCCGCCGGTCAGCATCAGGGTGTTGACGTTGTCGAAGTAGGAATCAGCCAGGGTTTCGGTCTGGTCCATGACCAGATGCTCCACCAGATTACGCTGACTGTTAAACTGGTAAAGGGCGGAGACAACCAGGATCAGCAGAAACAGCACGACCAGGGCAAGGTCAATCTTGGTGCTGATGGAGAGACCGCTGGCAGAGGCGTTGCTGGCTTGTTTCATTTATGGATCCCCAGGTGTGTCAGATCGTGACACGGTATTAATGAGCGAAAATGTTGGTTCAATAGTTTTCCCACTTTCTGTTGCGACTTCCAGGCTTGTTTCTTTAGGCATTTCCTCGAAAATCTCTCGGAAAATGATCTGGATCAATATTCAAGGCTGGGAATCCATCCTGCGTGTGCGTGTGTGTTCAATGCGCGCAAATCTGTAAAATAGCCGCTCTTATGTTAAACGGACTGCTGTTGTGAAGGTTGAGTTGATACCCGCGCTTGAATTATTGGATAGTTGCCTGATTCAGGATCGCCATCTGCTGCGCAGGCAGATTAGAACCTTGCAGCGGAAGCAACGTGAAGGAAAAGCCCTGGACCATGATCTGGCGCGCCTGCGGTCCAGACTTGAGCAGTCTCGAAAGGTGGTGGAACAACGGCAACGGCGACGCCCAGAACCCCGGTTTCCGGCGGAGTTGCCGATCAGTGAACGTCAGGCGGAGATCGCCGCACTGATTGCGCAACATCAGGTAGTGATACTGTGCGGAGAGACCGGATCGGGCAAATCCACGCAGTTGCCAAAGATCTGTCTGGGACTGGGACGCGGAGTGTTTGGGCGGATCGGCCACACCCAGCCGCGCCGTATTGCTGCGCGTGCGCTTGCGGCCCGTATCGCCGAGGAACTGGGGAGGGAGTTGGGGGATTCGGTCGGCTATAAGGTGCGCTTCCATGATCGGGTCGGCCCCAACAGCCATATTAAGCTGATGACTGACGGCATGCTGCTGGCTGAGATCCAGCAGGATCGGTATCTGAACGAATATGACACGCTGATTATCGATGAGGCCCATGAGCGCAGCCTGAATATCGATTTTCTACTGGGCTATCTGAAAGAGCTGCTGCCGAAACGCCCGGATCTGAAGCTGATTATTACCTCGGCTACAATTGACCCGGATCGGTTCGCCAAACATTTCTGGGACGCCCCCATTATCAACGTCAGCGGCCGTACTTTTCCGGTGGAGCTGCGCTACCGCCCCCCGCAGGAAGCGGGTGGCGGCGAGCGGGATGATGCGATCCAACAATCAATCCTGGCGGCCGTCGATGAGCTGTCACGAATCGACCGGGGCGATATCCTGGTGTTTCTCAGCGGTGAGCGTGAGATTCGCGAGACCGCGGAAAATCTGCGCAAGCACAAACTGGCATTGACCGAGGTACTGCCGTTGTACGCGAGGCTCGGACCTGCCGAGCAGGCACGGGTGTTCAGGCGCGGAGGCAACCGGCGCATTATTCTCGCCACCAATGTGGCCGAAACCTCGCTCACCGTTCCTGGCATTCGCTATGTTATCGATGTGGGCTATGCCCGCATCAGCCGCTACAGCCACCGCAGCAAGGTGCAGCGCTTGCCGGTGGAACGCATCTCGCAGGCTAGTGCCGATCAGCGCAAGGGGCGTTGCGGCCGGGTGGCCGCCGGTATCTGTATTCGGCTCTATGATGAGGAGGACTTTGCTGCCCGTGCGGAATTTACCGAGCCGGAGATTCAGCGCACCAACCTCGCGTCCGTCATCCTGCAGATGAAACTGCTCGGTTTCGGTAATATCGAGCAGTTCCCGTTTGTCGATAAACCCGACCACCGGCTGATCAAAGACGGCTACCGGGTGCTGGAGGAGATCGGGGCGATGACTGACGACCGGCGGGTGACGCCCATCGGCAAGGATCTGTCCCGTCTGCCGGTCGACCCCCGGGTGGGGCGCATGCTGCTGGCGGCCACGGAAAATCAGTGCCTGAACGAGCTGCTGGTGATTGCCGCAGCGCTCAGCGTACAGGACCCGCGGGAGCGCCCTATGGACAAGCAGCAGGCAGCGGATGAGGCGCATCGTGAATTCCGTCATGATGAGTCTGATTTTCTCGGCGTCCTCAATCTCTGGCGGCACCTTGAAGAGGTCCAGCGCCATCTCTCGCGACGCAAATTTCAGGCCCATTGCCGGAGCCGTTTCCTCTCCTGGACCCGAGTGCAGGAGTGGCGTGATATCCATCATCAACTGCGTGGACAACTGCACGAAATGGGTTTTCGGGAAAACGAAAAAGCCGCCGGTTATGAGGCCATTCACCGCTCGCTGTTGAGCGGCCTGTTGAGTTATATCGGCATGCATCAGAGTGGCAACAGCCGGCAATACCTGGGGACCCGAAATACCCATTTTTTTCTTTTTCCCGGATCGGCCCTGTTCAAAAAACAACCGAAATGGGTGGTGGCGGCCGAACTGGTGGAAACCAGTAAACTCTATGCAAGAACGGTTGCCGGGATTCAGCCGGAGTGGGTGGAGGCGATTGCCGGACATCTGATCAAACAGGAGTACTCCGAGCCCCACTGGGAAAAAAAGCGTGGTCAAGTGGCCGCCTATACCCGCATCACCCTGTTCGGCCTGCCCATCATTTCCCGGCGCAAGGTTAATTTCGGGCCGATCAATCCGGTCGAGGCACGGGAGATTTTTATCCGCTCGGCCCTGGTGGATCAGGATTTCCATACCCGGGCATCGTTCTGGCGACACAACCGCCAGGTGATCGACTCGATTCATCTGCTGGAGGAGAAGACCCGAAGACGCGATCTACTGGTGGACGAGCAGACCCTCTACGACTATTACGACAAGCGGATTCCTGCCCGCATCCATAGTTCGGCGCAGTTCGAGAAGTGGTTGCGTGAAGTGAGTAGAGAACAGCCCAAACTGCTGCATATGCGGATGGATGATCTGATGGCCAATGCAGCCGGTGATGTGGCGGATCAGTATCCCGATGCACTGGTGATGGAGGGTCTGCAGTTACCGCTGGCCTATCACTTCAACCCCGGCAATCAAGCGGATGGGGTCAGTCTCAGGATCCCGCAGGCGGTGCTCAATCAGGTGTCGGAGGCTCGTACCGACTGGTTGGTTCCCGGTCTGTTGCGGGAGCGGATTATCGCCCTGCTGAAGTCCCTGCCGAAAGCATTGCGCAAATCCTTTGTGCCGGTGCCGGATTATGCCGATGCCTGTCTCAAGGTGATGATCCCCTCGGACAAACCGCTGACCCGTCAGTTGTCGGAACAGTTGCAACAGATGACCGGTGTCTATATCCCCGAGGACGCTTGGCAGGAGGCGGAGATTGAAGAGCATCTGCGGATGAATTTTCAGGTGCTGGATAATGCGGGTCGCCCGATAGCGGAAGGGCGTGAGCTGCAGACACTGAAAAAGCAATATGGTAGCCAGGGAGAGTCACGTTTTCACCCCTCTGCCGAAACCGGCCTGGAGCGGGAGGGGGTAATGGACTGGGACTTCGCCCCGCTGCCCAAATCGATCATGCTGGAGCGTGCAGGGATCAGGCTGCCCGGTTTTCCCGCTCTGGTGGAGACGGGACAGGGGGTGGCTGTGCGTGTTGTGGATTCCGAAAAGCACGCCAGGGACGCGCACCGCGCCGGCGTGGGGCGGCTGCTGATGCTCAGGCTGGCCAAGGATATTCGTTATATCCGGCGCAATATCCCGCAACTGCAGAAGATGCGGCTTCAGTATGCCAAGGCGCCGATCCTGTCAGATCAGGAACCGGCCGACACGATCGACCTGGAGCAGGAGTTGGTAGCCCTGATAGTGGATCTGACATTCATTGCGGACCAGCCGGAGATTCGGGACGCCGAGTCGTTTAATGCACGTATCGACCTGTGCAAATCGCAACTGGTGCCGACAGCCAACACGGTTATCCAACTGGCGAGTGGAATTCTCGAACAGTATCAACAGTCCGCAAAAAGGCTCGCCGGCTGTACCCAGATCAACTGGATGTCCTCTTTGTCCGACATGCGTCAACAGCTCGATCGACTGGTGTTCAAGGGTTTTTTCAAGCAAACCCCGATAGAGCAGTTACGCCAGATACCACGTTATCTGGAGGCCCTGCAACGCCGGCTGGAAAAACTCAACCATGCAGCGGCGCGTGATCAGCAACTGATGCGGGAGATGCAGACTCTCTATCAACAGTGGCGGGAGCGTGATCAGCGGGGGCGTGGAGACCGCAAAGTGGATGATCGGCTGGAGGAGATCCGCTGGTCGTTGGAGGAGTTGCGAGTTTCCCTGTTTGCCCAGGAGTTGAAAACCGCTTATCCGGTTTCTATCAAACGAATTGAAAAGCGCTGGAAGGAGTTGGGTTTATAGCGTAACCGCCGCAGGATATCGGCAAAGGCGTTCAGATCGGGAGTGAGGTTTGTTCTCCAATTGTTTGGTTTTCCGACAGTGATGCAAGCATCCAGTGGGTTTCCGGGTCGTGCTTGGCATGATACATGGCGATGTCGGCATGGTGAAACAGCTCGGTAAGATCCTTACCGTGAGCAGGATAGAGCGCAATGCCGATACTGACACCGACATTGAGCTGTTGTCCTTTCCAGATAAAAGGCTCCCGTAGGCGCGTAGTCAATTTTCCTGCAATTATGCTGATATTTTTCACGGAACTGATCTCAACCAGCAACAGGGTGAATTCATCACCGCCGGTCCTGGCGACGATGTCCTCCTGACGCAGGGTGTTTCGGATTCGGTTCGCCACCTGTTCCAGCACATAGTCTCCGGCAAGGTGACCGTAGGTGTCGTTGACCGGTTTGAATTTATTCAGATCCAGAACGGCGATGGCCACCTGGCCCCGATTACGTTGGGCATGGGCCAGGGCCTGGGAGACCCGTTCATTGAACTGCAGTCGATTGGGTAGTTTGGTCAACTGGTCATGCAGCGCGATGTGTTTAATACGCAGATTATTGCTATAGATGACGGTAGTGAGTAGGGCAAGCAGCAGGGATATGATGATACCGGTAACCATGATCCACAGGAGATCCTCACTGAGGATGATGTTGCCATCTGTCGGGAGAGCGGCGAGCTGCCAGGAACCGTTGGGAAAGGTGACATCCATGAGTTCCGGATGTTGTTCGAATAGGGCGGGGTCGCCCATGAATACCTCTCCGTTGGCGCCCAAACCATCCTTGCCGCGAATGGCGATCTGATATTTCGATCGGGTATCGGGCAATCCTGCAGATTCGAATACCGAATTCGTATCGATCACCATACTGGTAATGCCCCAGTAGTCACCGGAATCCGGTTTGCCGGAGAAGGTTGATTTGAATATCGGTGTTCGATGGATAAACGCCTTGCCGCCCTGGACCAGGTCCACGGGGCCGGCCACCACAGTCTGGCGTGTTTCGATGGCTCGTTTTACGGCGTTCAACTGGTCCGGTGTTTTTCTGTAGTCCAGCCCGCTGACCCGCTCATTGCCGGTCAGCGGATATATCAGTTTGATTATATAACCCTCCGCAACGGCTACATTCCGGACATAGGGATTGCTGTTCATCAGTTCACGGGCGATCAGGTTGAATCTTTTCTGGTTGATTCCGTTTTCGGCGGTGATGATTATTGACAGGGCACGGTTCAGGTAAATTGTAGAGTTAAAGGTGCCTTCCAGACGGGCACGTACGGTACTGAGGTAGGTGAGGGTTTGGTTTCTACCCTCCTGTTCATGCTTTCTGGTCTGATCGACCGCGATCAGTAGTGTAATGCCGAGCGAGATGATTAGAACCACAGTGCCGAGGATATAGGGAGAATAAGTTCTTTTCATTCTTGAGTATCCAAAACAACCGACCCGTCAGACCTTCATTCCATCCATGAACAGATGCCGGCCAAGTCCGACAAGTTGGTACGGCACTTATGGGCCTCTGTATAATAACCGATAAGCGGCATGATGGGAAAACACGCGCATTCTTAACCATATCTGGTATCGATACCTGGATAATTGCATACTTAAATGATTCAACCATCCACTTTTCAGGAGATTTTTTCAGATGTCGCTTTGCCTTTGTGGTTCCAACAAACTCGCAGTGGACTGTTGCGGTCCTGTAATCAATGGTGAGCGCAAGGCGGTCACGGCCGAGAACCTGATGCGCGCACGTTACAGTGCTTTTGCTTCGGGAAGAGTCGATTTTCTAAGTAACAGTCTGCATCCGGATCATCGCGATGATCATGATGTGAAAGCCACCAGACGCTGGGCTGAAAATTCAGAATGGCTCGGATTGAAGATTGTTCAGAGTGAACGGGGCGGAGAGCGGGACGACGACGGTGTGGTGGAGTTTATCGCCACCTTTAAAGAGAAGGGTGTGATCCGCCAACACCACGAACGCAGCAACTTCAGCAAGGTGGACGGTGAATGGTACTTTGTCGATGGGGAATTGGTATTGCCTGAAACCAAAACTAATCAGTCGCCAAAAATTGGCAGAAACGATCCCTGTCCTTGTGGCAGCGGTAAAAAGTTTAAGAAGTGCTGTGGTTAATCACCGCATAGCGGATAGTGTTTATCCGGACATTCTTGCCGAAGCAACTATACTGGACGTTAAAAGTAACATGCTCAGCATGATCATATATGGCATGCCATGGGGCATAGGTATCCGACTAGATGAACAATAAGCGGTAAATACCCCTTCTTTATTGGGAAAATGGTCAATTGTTATAATTTGTTTCGTACTCTGGATATTCCATAGATGCTGTGACAAGCTTCTTACACAGAACGGATCAAGGACAAGGTTGAAGTAACCAGATACTTCATCTGTTCACTTCATGACTTCAGGGCAGAAGATGTCTGTGCATCCGCCGCCATAGGTAATAATAGAGAGGAAAAGATGGCACAATTCAAACACAAAAAAATTATCTCAATTCTTGCCCCGTTGGGTTTGATCAGCGGCATGGCGATGTCTGTAGAAGGGCTGGCAGACAACCACAACCGCTATGCGATTGATGCATCCAGGGGCGTTGTCAAGAACATTGCGAATGAGTGCTGGATAACTGCTGGCGGGCTTCGGGAGAAGATGGAGGCCTGCGGTGACGTTATCCTGGTTGACACCGACGGTGATGGCGTGACTGACGACAAGGACATGTGCCCGGGCACCCCAAGGGGTGCGCCGGTGGATGCCAAAGGCTGCCCGCTCGACTCCGACGGTGATGGGGTTCCGGATTATCTGGATAAATGTCCGGGTACCAAAGCGGGCGCCAAGGTTGATAAAGATGGTTGTGAGATCATGATGAAACCGATGGCCAAGGTAGAGAATGTGGTGATCGACAACATCCTGCTGTTTGACTTTGACAGTGCTGAACTGAAGTCGGGTGCCGCCGAGGTATTGGATAGCAGTTATGCCAAATTCAAGGGCAAAGATGCCGTCAAGTCGATCATTGTTACCGGCCATACCGACAGTTCGGGTCCTGATGCCTATAATCAGGGCCTGTCGGAGCGTCGTGCCAATTCTGTGCGTGACTACCTGATCAGCCAGGGTGCGGATGCCAGCAAACTTCAGGCGCGTGGTGCGGGTGAGTCTCAACCGGCCTTCGGTAACGACACCAAGGCGGGTCGGGCCATGAACCGTCGGGTAGAGTTCACTGTGATGATGAAGTAATCAGGTAGGCAGCCGGAAAGGTTGGATTCTGATAATAAACCGGGGCTGGATTAACCCCGGTTTATTCGTTTTGAGTAATGTTTCGCGACTGAAGCCGCTCCTACTAAAGTTACGCTGCTGTAGGAGCGGCTTCAGCCGCGATTAAACCACCACCAGTGGTGACGATTCGCAATACTGCCAAGTTGAATCCGCTATCGGCGATCGGCTAGGCCGCGCAGATTGTCAGATCTTTTTTGCCTGGTCAATGGCGTTGCCGATATAACTGTTCGGTGTCAGTTCCCTCAGTGCCATTTTGGCCGCTTCAGGTATCTCCAGTCCATCCACGAATGTGCGCAGTTCATCGGCATTGATGCGTTGCCCACGGGTCAGGGCTTTCAGTTTTTCATAGGGCTTTTCTATACCATAGCGGCGCATCACGGTCTGAATCGGTTCAGCCAGCACTTCCCAATTGCCATCCAGGTCATCGGCCAGGAGGGCCGCATTTGCTTCCAGTTTGCCGATGCCTTTCAGAATGGACTGCAGGGCTATCGAGGTGTAGGCGAAGCCAACACCCACATTGCGTAACACGGTGGAGTCGGTCAGGTCGCGTTGCCAGCGGGAGATCGGCAGTTTCATTGCCAGGTGACTGAACAGGGCATTGGCGATGCCCAGGTTACCTTCGCCATTCTCAAAGTCGATCGGGTTGACCTTGTGCGGCATGGTGGAGGAGCCCACCTCGCCAGCGATAGTCCGCTGTTTGAAATAGCCGAGTGAGATATAGCCCCAGATATCCCGGGAAAAATCGATCGCTATCGTGTTAAAGCGGGCGGTGGCATCAAACAGTTCGGCCATATAATCGTGGGGTTCGATCTGGGTGGTGTAAGGGTTCCAGACCAGTCCCAGGGATTCGACGAACTGCTGTGCGAACTGCTCCCAGTTGATGTCCGGATAGGCTGAGAGGTGGGCATTGTAGTTGCCGACCGCACCGTTGATCTTGCCCAACAGCGGAACCTTGGCCACCTGATCCCGTTGACGCTGAAGCCGATAGACCACATTGGCCATCTCCTTGCCCAGGGTGGTGGGGGAGGCGGGTTGGCCGTGGGTGCGGGAGAGCATGGGTATCTCGGCATGGGCATGGGCCAGCTTGCGGATTGCCTCAATCAGCCGGTCCATTTCTGACAGCAGTTGTTGTTCACGACCCTGCTGCAGCATCAGTGCGTGGGAGAGATTGTTGATATCTTCTGAGGTGCAGGCGAAATGAATGAACTCGCTGATCGACTCCAGTTCGCGGTTGCCGGCAATCTTGCGCTTGAGGAAATATTCGACTGCCTTGACGTCGTGGTTGGTTTCCCGTTCGATCTCCTTGACCAGACCGGCATCCGCAATGCTGAAACTGTCCAGAATGCCGTTCAGTGCCGCCTCTGCTTCCGCACTGAGTGAGGGTACTTCGGTTATCTGTGACTCGCCCGCCAGGGCCTGAAGCCACCTGACCTCAACCCGTACCCGGGCACGGATCAGTCCGTACTCGCTAAAAATTGGACGAAGATCAACGGTTTTGCTGCCATAGCGACCGTCAACTGGGGATATTGCCGTTAAAGTAGAGAGTTCCATGGAATTTCTGGGTGCCTGAGTTAGTTATTCAAGGGTTGAGTTCGGTAAAGCGGTAAATTATACCATTCGATCCCCGGTAGTGACCAAAGGTTACAACCTGCCCGTGACGACGGGAGCGGATTGGGTCTGCTCGCTATAGCCGGCATGATGGGGTAATATCGCCAACATCTGCCCAGGCATAAAAAGGATGATTGTCCTAATATAAAGAATGCTTTTTGGGGAATATTTCTGCTGCAGTGCAGAATTTTCCCCGGTTTTGGGTTATAAATAGACATCGTCCCCAATATGACGAACGCTAATACATTGAAAATTTTGATGAAACAGAGCCTGATCCAGGCATAAACCCAGGAGGATCACTCGGTGTTAGAAAGCTATCGCAAACACGTAGAAGAGCGTGCCGCGGAGGGCATCCCGCCACTACCGCTCAATCCGGAACAGACTGCTCAGTTGGTCGAACTATTGAAGAATCCTCCTGCGGGTGAAGAAGCCTATCTGCTGGATCTGATCACTCATCGGGTACCCGCCGGGGTCGACCAGTCGGCCTATGTGAAGGCGGCCTTCCTGGCGGATGTGGCCAAGGGAAATTGCAACTGTCCCCTGATTGACCGCGTCAAGGCAACCGAGCTGCTCGGTACCATGCTGGGTGGCTACAATATCCACCCTCTGGTGGACGCGCTGGATGATGAGGCGCTTGCGCCGACCGCTGTCAAGGCGCTCTCCCATACGCTGCTGGTGTTTGATGCCTTTAATGACGTCAAGGAGAAGGCCGATGCCGGCAATGACCACGCCAAGGCTATTCTGCAGTCCTGGGCTGAGGGAGAGTGGTTTACCCAGAAGCCGGAACTGGCGGAAAAAATCACCCTGACCGTGTTCAAGGTCACCGGCGAGACCAATACCGATGACCTCTCTCCGGCGCCGGACGCCTGGTCCCGCCCGGATATCCCGTTGCACGCCAATGCGATGTTGAAGATGGAGCGTGAGGGCATCACTCCGGATCAGCCGGGAGTCATTGGGCCGATCCAGTTCATTGAAGAGCTGAAACAGAAGGGCCATCCGGTGGCTTATGTCGGTGATGTAGTGGGTACCGGCTCGTCGCGTAAATCGGCTACCAACTCAGTGTTGTGGCACATGGGTGATGATATTCCCTTCATCCCCAACAAGCGTGCTGGCGGCTTCTGCCTGGGCGGCAAGATCGCGCCGATCTTCTTCAATACCATGGAAGATGCCGGTGCACTGCCGTTCGAGTGTGATGTCTCCAACCTGAATATGGGGGACGTGATCGACGTATACCCTTATGAAGGCGTGGTCAAGAACCATGCAACTGGCGAAGAGCTGTGCCGTTTCGAGTTGAAGACCGACGTATTGCTGGATGAAGTGCGTGCCGGCGGGCGTATCCCGCTGATTATCGGTCGCGGCCTCACTGCCCGGGCCCGCGAGGCGCTGAGTCTTGAGCCCACCACGCTGTTCAAATCACCGGCGCCGGCCGCCGACAGCGGCAAGGGCTACTCCCTGGCACAGAAGATGGTCGGTCGTGCCTGTGGCGTCGAGGGTGTTCGCCCCGGTGCGTACTGTGAGCCAAAGATGACCACGGTCGGTTCCCAGGACACCACCGGTCCGATGACCCGTGACGAGTTGAAGGATCTGGCCTGCCTCGGCTTCTCCGCCGATCTGGTGATGCAATCTTTCTGTCATACCGCGGCCTACCCGAAACCGGTGGATATCACCACCCATCACACCCTGCCTGATTTCATCTCCTCCCGTGGCGGTGTGGCGCTGCGTCCGGGTGACGGCATTATTCACTCCTGGCTGAACCGCATGCTGTTGCCCGATACCCTGGGTACCGGCGGTGATTCCCACACCCGCTTCCCGATCGGTCTCTCGTTCCCGGCCGGTTCCGGTCTGGTCGCCTTCGCCGCCGCCACCGGTGTGATGCCGCTGGATATGCCGGAGTCGGTGCTGGTGCGCTTCAAGGGCAAGATGCAGCCGGGCATCACCCTGCGTGATCTGGTCAATGCCATTCCCTACTATGCCATCAAGCAGGGCCTGTTGACCGTCGCCAAGGCGGGCAAGAAGAACATCTTCTCCGGTCGCGTGCTGGAGATCGAGGGTCTGCCGGACTTGAAGGTGGAGCAGGCGTTTGAACTCTCCGATGCCTCGGCAGAGCGTTCCGCGGCCGGTTGTACCATCAAACTGGATAAGGCGCCGATTATCGAATATCTGAACTCCAACATCACCCTGTTGAAGTGGATGATCGCCAATGATTACCAGGACCCGCGCACCCTGCAGCGCCGTATAGAGGGGATGGAGAAGTGGCTGGAGAATCCGCAGTTATTGGAAGGCGACGCGGATGCCGAGTACGCGGCGGTGATCGAGATCGATCTGGCAGATGTGAAGGAGCCGATCCTGGCCTGTCCGAACGATCCGGACGACGTGAAGCCGCTCTCTGAAGTGGCTGGCGAGAAGATCGATGAGGTGTTCATCGGTTCCTGCATGACCAATATTGGACATTTCCGCGCGGCGGGCAAACTACTGGAAGGCAAGCATGACATACCGACCCGTCTGTGGATGGCACCACCAACCAAAATGGACGCCTATGTGCTGAACGAAGAGGGCTATTACGCCACCTTCGGCAAGGCCGGTGCGCGCATGGAGATGCCGGGCTGCTCACTCTGCATGGGTAACCAGGCGCGAGTGAAAGACAACGCGACGGTGGTCTCCACCTCGACCCGCAACTTCCCCAACCGTCTCGGTACCGGGGCCAATGTCTACCTCTCATCCGCCGAACTGGCGGCCGTTGCAGCCATCATCGGCAAACTGCCGACGGTTGAGGAGTATATGGTCTATGCGGACCAGATCGATGCCATGTCCGCGGATATCTTCCGCTACATGAATTTCGATCAGATCGAGGCCTACCAGTCGGTAGCCAACCGGGTAGAGTTCCACGCTTGACAGGCTTCTCTTGACCCATAGGCAGGAAAACGGCCTCTGGATTTTCCAGGGGCTTTTTTCTTTGCCATTCAGAATAATCGTGTAAGCTCATCTTCAGTCGCGAAAATTGCGGATATACGGGACTATCTGCGGGTAGGATGTGGCAAAGCGTAGTGTGCCCATCATTGTCGCGAATAATTCGGCCCGGGGGCGGATCTCCTGCAGGTGTTCGATAACCCGGAAGGAGGTTAGCTCAATTTGGGGCTATTCGCTGGCAGAGGCGGGATACAGATGGCGTCTGGCAAATTCGTCGGCAGGAACCGGTCGCCCCAGTAGGAAACCCTGCCCATAATCGCAGCCTAACCCCTTGAGCAACTCAAGTTGGCTGGCAGTCTCGACACCCTCTGCCGTGACCTGAAGATCCATGTTTTTGGCCAGTGCGACAATGGATGAGACGATTGCCGCATCATTGCGATCATTCGTCATATCCTTTACAAACGAACGGTCAATCTTCAGGCTGGCAATCGGAAAGCGTTTGAGATAGTTGAGCGAAGAGTAGCCGGTGCCGAAATCATCGATTGAGAGTGAAATCCCCATGTCACGCAGTTGCATGAGTATCTTCACGGCCGAGTCCACATTGTTCATCAGGACACTCTCCGTGATTTCCAGTTCGAGAAAGCGAGGTGCAAGCTGATTCTCATCGAGTGCCTTGGCGATGGTCTCTAGAATCGTTGGGTTAAAATGCCGGGCCGATATGTTGACCGCCACATGCAGATGATCAATTCCGAATGTCTGCCATGCTTTTATCTGTCGGCAGGCCCGATCGATTACCCATTCGCCGATTTCGATAATAATGCCGGTATCTTCAGCCAGCGGTATGAAATCTGCCGGTGAAATCATGCCCTTCTCGGGATGGTCCCAACGAATCAATGCCTCCATGCCAATCAGCCGGTTGTTGGACATATCATATTTTGGCTGATAAAACAGACAGAGCTGGTTGTCGGCAAGGGCGTGGCGCAGGCTCCCTTCCAGCAGTAGCATCTTGATGGTCTGGTCGTTCATATTCCGGGTGTAGAACTGAAAGCAGTTGCGCCCGGCATCCTTGGCGCGGTACATCGCCGTATCAGCGCATTTCATCAAACCATCGACACTGGTCTCGTCGTCCGGAAATAGGGTGATACCGATACTGACTGTCGGGAAAATCTCTATACCCTTGACCACCATCTTGCGCGAGAGTGCCTCAAGGCATTTTGAGGCCACGGTGGCGGCGCTGCCAGGGTCTGATAGCTCCTCCAGAATAATGACAAATTCATCACCACCGAGACGGGCCACGGTGTCATCTTCCCGCATGGCTCGCTGTAAACGTGCGGAAACCTCTTTGAGCATGCCGTCACCCACATCATGGCCCAGGCCGTCATTGATGTTTTTGAACCGGTCGAGATCCAGGAACAGAACCGCTACCAGATGACCGGTTCTGCGCGCCTTGTGCATGGCGTGTTCCAGCCGGTCATGGAATAGCAGCCGGTTAGGTAGGCCGGTCAGGGTGTCATGTTGTGCCAGATGGGTCAGTCGTGCCTCGTTTTCCCGTAGCTGCTGCTCCGTGGTCAACCGATCAGTGATATCCCTGGCCGTTTCGATAATCCCCATCAGGTTGTCATCGCCTTCCCAGTAGGGGGAAGCATCCAGTTCGAACAGCCGTGTGCCATAAGTTGCGTGCTGGTGTTCATGGATCAGGGTGACCGGTGCGCCGCTCTCCACTACCTGGTTGAGTGGGCAGGGGTGGTCGACACCGGAGCAGGGGGTGTCGCGACCGTGGGAGACCTGATAGCAATGATATGTCTTATTTGCGGGCGCATCGGCCGGGAGGTTGGCTCTCGCAGCCTTGTTCATCATCATGACTTGGTAATCTCTGCGAATCACGATGAGGGGATCGATTATCCCGTCAATGACCGTCTGCAGAAACTGCTGTTTTTCGCGAATGGCGAGTTTGCTCTTCTCCAGATGGTGGGTGCGGATCGCGATCGCCTCGGTCATGGAGTTGAAGGCCGCCCCCACCCGGGTGATTTCATCACGCCCCGTGACAGGTACGCGGGTCGCGTAGTTTCCCGCCGCCAGCTGTTGGGTTGCTGATGTCAGGGCCGTGATACGGTTCAATACCGTGTGCCTGATCAACAAAAAGACCGCCAGAAAAGTACAGAAAAAACCGAACAGATAGTTCAGGCTGGAGTTCCATACCTGATTGATGGCACGTCGTTCCAGTTCCTCGGTCGGGAGCTTTATGCTGAGGATCCCCTTCAGATCACCCAGCTGGTAATCATAGGATGCCGTGTATAACTCACGGATACCGGGTGGCGCATCTTCGGGTTTGCCGTGGCACTCCAGGCAGTCCTTGGTAATCCAGATGGGACTGGAGAAGTGATAGAAGGATTTCCCCTCCGCTGTTGTGAACGGAACCATTCGCTCCTGCTGGCCGGGATTGTTCCTGAAATGCCGGATCGCCTCCATCTCTATCCTGTCGGCCTGGAGATTCGGGTTACGCGGCCGGTCGGAGACGTTGTTGAAGGAGAGGCCGGAGGTAACCCAGTTGGAAAACTCCTTGGATATCCGGCTCAAGGCGTGTGCCGGCAGAAAGCCCACGGTATTCTCATTCAAGGGTAATCCGCTAATCATAAACTGATGGCGATAGACCCGACGAGTAGCTGTCATCATGCCACGCATGGAGCGGGCTTCGTTGAGTAATGCCTGGGCGATCTCTTTGCGTGTGTCCTGGTAATCGATAACGGTGAGGATTCCGAATGCGACCAGAAATACCGTACCTATGGTGAGCAGCAGCCTTGTCTTCAGGCCTGGCATTGGTACTGGTATTCCGGGTGATGAGGATAAGAAAGCTCGTGCTGCTTCATTGCCGATTTGAGTCTCTGGGTGTCACTCAATTCGGCTATATATCCGCGATGTATAGACCATGCAGTGAGCGCTATTTCGGATGACTGTGTCAAATGACGCAATTGTTTGCAGTCTACGGGCGTATTTACGTCATATAATTGACTTGCAGCAAGAAAATGTCACTTATGGATGGCGTCCCGGCAGGGACTTATACCACGAAGCACACGACTCCATGGATGGAGGAGGTAGAGCAAAGCAGGAGGCCAGAGCCGAGGGATGTACGCAAGCGGCTTCAACCGCGAAATTCACAGATAAATCCGCTCCTGCAAAAACACCGTCCCTCATGCGACAGGTCACCGGTACAGAGCCCGTATTGAGGCGGCAGGATCTGTCTCAGATGTCCTGTCGGCGGGGCGGTTCTGCAGGCTGGGTCGCCTGGTGATAGAGTGATTTGGACTTCTCCGCAATGGTGGTGCCGAATTCACCCGCCTTTTCGGCGACCAGCGCGCCGGTCTGTTTGGTTTTTTTCCAGGCGTTGCGCGATGTGTCGGCAATCGCCTCTCCAGCCGCGCTTCCTTTCTCCTTGACGGTTTGGTAGACCTCTTTCGACTTCCGCGCAACCGCTGAGCCAAATTCCTGGCCGCTCTCAACTGCACTTGATCCCACTTCACGGGTTTTATCCCATGCCCCCGTTTTACCCGTATCTGCTGCCATGGAAGGCCGGCTTTGGTCTGGCTCTGTAGCGCTGCCTGCAAGGGCAGGGAAGTTCATGAGCGAGAACCAGAGCATAACTATCAGCAGTTGAAAACGTCTTTTTTGCATGGTGATCAGTTCCCAGTGGTGGCTTTCCGGTATTGTTGCATGCCATGGAACCCGGGATTTTCGAATAGTTCCCATTTTCCGGTAGATTGTGGTTTTCATGGGATGATATGTGACTCTCAACACAGCCATCTAGAGAATATGCAGAAGTCGCCGTGCCTGCTCGGCCATTTTTTTGCGTCCCATGATTACCTGCCATCTTCCCCCGTCGCACTGTCGCCAGAGCATGGCGGAGCGGATGCCTGCCAGCAGCAGGGCTCTGATTCGATTTATATTGTCGGGATTTTGCAGATGTAACGGTTCCCCCTTGACCATGATACGTGGCTTGAGGGTGCTGATTGTCCGAGTATAGATGTCGGCAAGCTGGGCGATGATGTTGGTGTGCAGCAGGTGAAAATGGCAGATCCGCCCTTCGGCCGATCTGATACCTTCCTGGATCTGCTGCTGCATGGCCCTGTTTTTACTCAGCTTGCGCTCAAGGTGCAGCAGGGCGATGACATACTGGGTGACTAACACGTTATCCGTCCGTTTTTCCCCCAACTGCTGTTGAATCAGCCGCAATCCGGATTCCACACCCTGCAGGCCGCCAAAGACGTTATCCACACTGTCCGCATCGATCTTAAACAGGCTATGGATGCTGGCCTCCATTGATTGGGTGTCGACGATACCCTGTTCGGCAATCTTTGCCGCCATGTTGGCGGCCTGAAAAACCCCTGCCAGGGCGATGCATCTATCTCGGTCACTCTTCATTAATATGCCTGTTCAATGATGCCGCCGCCGAGGCACACCTGGCCCTGATAGAAGACGATGGATTGTCCCGGCGTCACGGCGCGCTGCTTTTTGTTAAATTGGACCTGCAGATGGCCGTTTTCAAGTGGCAACAGGGTACACTCCTGGAGAGGCTGACGGTGCCGGATACGGGCCATGCAGGTGGTGGGTAGCGGTGGGGCGATGCTGGCAACCCAGTGCAGTTGGCTGGCCTCCAACTTCTGTTTCAGCAGCAATGGGTGATTATGGCCCTGCGCCACAATCAGCCGGTTGCTCTCCAGATCCTTGTCGACGACAAACCAGGGGTTGGTTTCACTGTCTGCCCGGCCGCCAATGCCCAGACCCTTACGCTGACCCAGGGTATAGTACATCAGGCCCTGGTGCTCGCCGACGACGGTTCCCTCGGGGGTGACCATTTGACCCGGACTGGCCGGCAGAAAGCGACTGAGAAATTCACTGAATTTGCGTTCACCGATAAAGCAGATGCCGGTACTGTCCTTCTTTTTGTGATTGGGCAGGCCGGCCTGTTCGGCTATTCTTCGCACCTCCGGTTTCTCCAGGTCGCCCAGGGGAAAGTGGCTGTGACCGAGTTGTTCCTGACCCAGCATATAGAGGAAATAGGTCTGGTCCTTGTTTTCATCACGAGCCCGTAATAGCTGCCAGCTATCTTCCTGCCGGCCGATACTGGCATAATGCCCGGTGGCAATGCTGGTGGCGCCGAGGTGCAGGGCATAGTCCAGGAACGCCTTGAATTTGATTTCACGATTACATAGAACGTCAGGATTGGGGGTGCGACCGGCCCGGTATTCGGCAAGGAAATACTCGAATACATGATCCCAGTATTCCCCGGAGAAATTGACGGTATGAAGCCGGATGCCAAGCTGGTCGGCAACGGATTGCGCGTCGGCCAGATCGACAGTGGCAGAGCAGTACTCCCGCGTGTCGTCTTCCTCCCAGTTCTTCATGAACAGCCCTTCAACCTGGTAGCCCTGCTCAATCAACAGCAGGGCCGTAACGGAGGAGTCGACACCGCCGGACATGCCGACGATTATCTTTTCTTTTTTAGCCATGATTCACTTCAGTCTGAAATCCCGTCCTGCCAGCCATGCCTCGAGCGGCTGGATAACGGGGGGTTGGCCATTTGCAAAAAACCAGGAGTCTACGGCGTACTGCTGCCGGGTCTGGATGTCCATGATGGTGGCGGTCCAGTGAATATCGAACAACCAGGGATTGCGGCGTTGCCGCTCCTTTACCTGATGCCATTTTAACAGGTTGTCCCGCTCCATCAGCCCCAGATAAGTGGCGGTATTGATCGACTCGGCAATGCAGTCCAGCTGACCGATTTCGGAGCCCTCGCCGTCGTTTTCCGCCAGATCACGCCAACTACCGGTCTGTTTGCCCACCTGCTGTTCCATTCGGGCGATAGCGGCCTGAATCTGCTGTCGCTCCTCCGCGGCGGTTCGGGTATCGGAAAAAAGGGCACGGATCTCCTGCCACTGGTGGTCGTGAAGTGTAACAGGTTGCAGTATATCGCAGTGATAATCGGTGCACGCCTGAAACGGTGGCGGCGCGTGGCGGGCCTGCAGTTGGCCGGCAGGAAGGAGGCAGCAAAACAGTGCAATTACCCGATACATCATGATCCGGCAGGACGCCAGCCCTCTTTCCACTGCTCCAGCGGCAGGATTTCAGGGGGCACGCTATTGTCATGGAACCAGGAATCGACCGCCCAGAGGCTCCGGTCCTCGATCGCTTCAATTACCGCGGTAGTGTGCGGCCAGCCAAAGAAAAAAAAGCCGCGGGTCACCGGGTCTCTAAGTCGGTGCAAGTGTAATAATCCATCCTGTTGAATCATATAGAGATAGGTGGTGGTATTGGTGGACTCATCAATACAGTCCATTCGGCGTCCCGCCGGATTATCGCTGAACTGGTTGAAACCCTTGTCATCTTCGGTGCCGGTCATGGGGCCGATGATCTGTTCCAGTCTGGCCACGGCTTTTCCAATCATCGCACGTTCGTCCTCGGCTGTTTCAGCGGCAGGAAGGAAAATAGCCCGGATGCCCTGCCATTGATCATCCGACAGTGCCAGTTGGCTGATGGATTGGCAGGTGTTATCAAAACAGATGGAGAAGCTATCGGGCGCCGGGGTGGTATTGATTTCGCTACTGACAAATACGACGGCATTGGCACCGCCGGAACCGGCCAATTGCCAGAGCAAGAAACAGAAGCCGGCCACCTTATTTAAGGTCATTGATCAGCTCCAGTGGGTATCGGCATCCGCTCAGGTAGTCATCAATGCAGCGCAGCACCATGGGACTTCGCAACTGATGCGGGTTGGCCGCCAATTCGTCGCGGTTCAGCCAGACGGCACGCAGAATGCCGTCATCCAGTGGCAACTCTGGCTGGTGGTCATGACAGCGTCCGTGAAAGCAGAAACGCAGATAGGTGGTTTCGGCGGGCGGTACCTGCCAACGGTAAATACCGACCAGGGCCTGTGGGACAAAACCCCAGCCGGTCTCTTCCCGGGTCTCCCGTATGACTGCATCCAGCAGACTTTCCGCCTCTTCCAGATGGCCGGCCGGTTGATTGAAGACGGTCTTGCCGTCCCGGTCCAGCTCTTCAACCATGAGAAAGCGCCCGGATCGCTCAATGATTGAGGCGACAGTGGTGTGCGGGGTCCAGATCATAGGACTATTTTAACCTGAAATTGGCCTGGTGGTGTGCATGGGATCAGCGGCGCTGCTTTTTGCCGGGCCGTTTTATAGCGTTATTCCCAGGCACCTCAATAACTTGATACTGGCCGGGCAGGAGTTCGCCCAATTCCCACTCGCCGACGCGGACGCGCACCAGGCGCAGTGTAGGAAAGCCGATAGCGGCGGTCATTCGGCGAATCTGCCGGTTGCGGCCTTCGCGAATCTCGATTTCCAGCCACTGGGTCGGAATGTTGGCACGAAACCGCACCGGTGGATGGCGTTCCCAGAGTGTGGGTGGGGCGATCAGGTGCGCCCGTGCCGGCAGTGTCGGGCCGTCCTTCAGTTCCAGGCCGTCACGGAGTTGTTGTATAGCGGTGGTGTCGGGAACGCGTTCAACCTCGACCCAGTAGCGTTTCCAGGTCTTCGCCCTTGGGTTGGCCAGTCGGTGTTGCAGCTTCCCGTCATCGGTGAGCAGTAGCAGCCCTTCGCTGTCCCGGTCCAGACGACCCGCGGGATAGACCCCGCTGATAGGGACGAACTCAGCCAGGGTTCTGCGTCCCGACTGATCGGTAAATTGGGTGAGTACACCATAGGGTTTGTTGAACAGAATCAATCGGGGCATTATCAGTTCTTGCAAAGAAAAGGGCTGTCCGATTATCGGCAGCCCTGTCCATACGTCAAGACTCTGGAGATGATTATACTGCTTTGTCGATGACTGTCCGGTTTCTTCCGGCATCCTTGGCGCGATAGAGGGCGCTGTCCATGCGCTGGAACAGGCTGTTGATATCATCGCCCTGGATCAGGGTAGTGACGCCGAGGCTGACCGTCATCTGAATCACCTTATCGGTCTGTGGTGACATAGTCTCGATGTTTTGACGGATACGCTCCGCCAGCAGTTCAGCTCCGCTCAAATCGGTGCCGGTCAGTAAAATAAGAAACTCTTCGCCACCATAGCGGAAGATCATGTCGGACTCACGTACGCTCTGCTCGGCGCACTGGGCAACCGCCTTTAGCGCCTGATCGCCATACAGGTGACCATACTGGTCATTGACAGACTTGAAGTGGTCTATGTCCATCAGTATGACCGAGAGCGGTGTCTTGTGGCGCAGGGCGAGGCCGATCTCCCGTTTCATCGCACTGTCCATGGCGACACGATTCCTCACTCCGGTGAGTGGATCGATGGTGGCCGATTCCACAGCCCGTTGATAGAGCAGAGTATTGCGAAGCGGATAGAGCAGCCCGGCCAGCAGATTTTCGATCATCTCCAGTTCCGATGTCTCGAATGGATAGCTGCGAAAGAGGTTCAGGTCACCCAGATGATCTCCGGCAACCACCAGCTCATAGGCACAGTTGTTGGCCGACTGGTCGCCCAGCTTGATGTCAATTTTGAGTGACGGGAAATGATAGGTGAGACCATCATACTGGATGAACTGTCGGATCTCCTTGGCAAACAGTGCCAGTAACTCGTTTATCTCCAGGGTGCTCTGGAGAATGCCGCTGAGGGCCAGTATTTTCGAGGCAAACCGGTGATGGCTTTCTGGATTCCGATCCGGATGTGACGGATGCGGTGTGACCCTTTTAGTATTGCCTGAAACATGCTGCATCTGGTTTGTCATAATCGCTGTTTCCAACTTGTTTTTATATGTCACAGAATATGCGCGGTTAAATATGCGATTTCTATGCCAGAAATAAAAAACAAATAAAATACAGATAGATAGAAATGTTTATGTCTGGGCAGCCAAAATAATGACGGATATTAGTGGCCATTTGTTGCCGCTGGACGCCGTGCAGGCGGCAGTATTGGCCGCCCGGTGCCGTTATCTATCGGCGGCTGGATGGGCAGGTTACGATGCAATCAACGGCTATGGCACAAGATGTGAAGAGAGTGTCGTATGGCGCATGCTGGCTTTGTCCATGCTACGGAGCGTGACGTGGAATTACGCGTACTGATAGGTAGGATGGACAAAGCTTGCGTGCCCATCAACTCCTGGGAATGATGGACATCACACTACCCCGCAATTTACGTTACTCGGCCTGGTGCAAGAAGGGCTGATCAGCTGTTTACTCCCACTGTCAACGGTATTCCAATGCTTCTCCGCTGGTGCCGATGCTGTCCGGCCCCATGAGCCAGAGGTAGTCGGGGATTAGCGTGTCGGGCGTCTTGAGGCGCTCGATTTCTTCCCCGGGGAAGGCAAGCAGGCGCAGTTTGGTACGGGTCGGCCCCGGGGCAAAGCTGTTGACCCTTATGTTGCTGCTGTCTCGAGTCTCCTCGGCAAGCAGCTGCATTAGCCCCTCGAGTCCGAACTTGGAGACCCCGTAGGCGCCCCAGTAGGCTTTGGACTGACGGCTCACGTGGTCTCCGGTAAACACCACCGAGGCGTCCTTCGCCTTGCGCAACAGCGGCAGGCAGGCCTGGGTCAGCAGGAAGGGAGCGTTGAGGTTGACCTGCATTACCTGATACCAGATTTCAGGATCGTAATCGTCGAGGCGGCTCAGATACGGCAGTAAGGCGGCGTTGTGTAGCAATCCTTCGAGTGAGCCGAACTCCTTGGCTAAGGTCTCGGCCAGTTCGGCATAGTCATGTGGGGTGGCCCCTTCGAGATTCATCGGGTAAATTGCCGGCTTGACCCCACCGGCGCCTTCAATGGCATCGTAAACCGCCTCGAGCTTGGCGATGGTCCTGCCCAGCAGGACCACCGTGGCCCCTTGAGCGGCGAAGGCGATAGCCGCTTCCCGGCCGATGCCGTCACCGGCGCCCGTGACAAGTATGGTGCGTCCGGCCAACAGGTCTTTTGGTGGGTGATAGTCGCGCATGTCGGGATCCTGATGTTGGGTGTCCGGTTATTCTAACCGGCTGGCGGTTGTGTTTCGAGTCTCCATCGGGCAGATAACGATCAATTATCCGTTCGATGTGAGCCCGAGCTTCTCAAGTATCTGGGTGGGTGAGGCGATGCTGTCGTCGGCGCCCCAGGTATCCGGGCGGTCCGCGGCATCCAGATAACCGAACAGGGCGGCGAGGGTGGTGGTTCCCGCTTCCCGGCCGGCGATGATGTCCCGTTCGGCATCGCCGATATAGAGGCACTCCCGAGGCGGGACGCGGGTCAGTTGGCAGGCATGCAGTATCGGACCGGGGTGGGGCTTGCTGTTCGGTGTGGTGTCGCCACTGACAATGCAGGCGGCACGTCGACTCAGTCCCATGCCGATCATCAGTGGATCGGTCAGCCAGGCGGGCTTGTTGGTCACGACGCCCCAACCGATGGCATGTTGCTCCAGCTGTGTCAGCACCCGCTCCATACCGGGGAACAGGGCGGTTTCTCGGGCGATATTGTCCTGGTAGATGGCCAGCATATCATCCCGGTAGCGCTGAAACTCCGGATGCTCCGGTTCGATGCCGAAGCCGGCACGAATCAGTGCAATGCCGCCGTGCGAGACATGGGGGCGGATCTGCTCAAAGGGCAGCGACTTCCGGTCGTGTCGGGTCAGGGTCTGGTTCAGGGCGTAGGCGAGATCCGGTGCGGTATCGGCCAGGGTGCCGTCCAGGTCGAACAATACCAACCTGATCGGCTGTCCGTGAAAGCGGGCGCCGTCAATCTTGGTGTGATCACTCATGCTCTTTACGACAGCTCACCATGTAATTGACGTCCACATCACCGGGCACCAGGCGATACTGGCCGGTCAGAGGATTGTAGGTCAGGCCGACCATTTCATCTGTCAGCAGCTCGGCCCGGCGGATCCAGCCGTCCAGTTCCGAGGGCTTGATAAACTTGGCGAAGTCGTGGGTACCCCTGGGCAGCAGTCGCAACAGGTACTCCGCGCCCACAATGGCGAACAGATAGGATTTGGGGTTGCGGTTCAGGGTAGAGAAGAAGAGACGCCCCCCGGGTTTGGCCAGCCTGGCACAAGCCTCGATCACCGATGCCGGGTCCGGCACATGCTCCAGCATCTCCATGCAGGTGACGACATCGAATGATCCTGGCTGCTGTTCCGCCAGTTGCTCCACCGGAATACGTTGGTAGTCCACCTCCAGGCCCGATTCCAGCAGGTGCAGCCTGGCTACCTGTAACGGTGCCTCGCCCATATCGATCCCGGTGACTGTTGCGCCCTCGCGCGCCATGCTCTCCGAGAGAATGCCGCCGCCGCAGCCCACATCCAGCACCCGTTTGCCATTCAGTCCGGCGATCCGGTCGATATAACCCAGGCGCAGGGGATTGATCTCATGCAGCGGTTTGAATTCGCTGTGCGGGTCCCACCAGCGTGCGGCCAGCTCCTCGAATTTACTGATTTCGGCGTGATCGACATTGATGCTGCTGTCAGTCATGTTGTTTCGGACTCTTCGACAAAAAATACTGATGTGGCTGGATTTGGCCGACCGGGTCGGCAGGTGGGGAGTATACCCCAGATTACTCCATCGCCTCCCTGATAATACCCTCATACAGTTTGATCAGCGCCTGCTCTTCCTCAGCCGCTTCGCCCAGCATCACCGGACGGCGATAGCTGAGAAATACTTCATCCGGTTGCTCCTGCAGGGTATAGATGCCGATCGTGAGCGGGCAGATCGACAGGTTGGCCGGATGCGCGGTGGACATCTGCCAGGAGAGTTTGAGGTTACAGAACTCAAAGGCTTCCGCCTTATCATAAATCGTGTTGGCCAGGCCGGTATCGGCCGCGGTGCGGTTGAACATGTCGCTGATATGCAGGGTGCTGCTGATCAGCATGCCGCGACCGGTGATGGCGAGCTCAAGGTTCGAGCGTATGGCGTCGTATTCATCGCTGGTCTGATAGACCACGATCGGTGCGTCGGCGGGGGTTACGGGTGTCTGGGCCAGGGCCAGTCCAGCCTGAAGAAAAAGCAGGAAAAAGATAACCGGGCGCATTATTCGCTCCTTAGTTTGCCGTATGTCCGTAGCCCGATAGTCAGGCTACGTAGAGAATGATTGTTATTGAGTTTCAGGCGGTTATTCGAACTCACTGATGCGTCCCTGCCACTCTGCTGCCCGGTTGACGATCTCACGCTGGTCCAGGGTGGTGAGGCGTCCGTCGTGCAGTACCGGTTTGCCGGCTATCCAGACATCGGTCACCTTGTCCCGTCCGGTAGCATAGACCAGTTGCGAGATCGGGTGATAGAGCGGCTGGGTCTCCAGGCTGCCAAGATCAACGGCCGTGATATCGGCAGCCTTACCGGGCTCCAGTGAGCCGGTCTGTTCGGCAATACCCAGCGCGATGGCGCCGTTGAGAGTCGCCATGCGCAGGGCGGTGTGGGCGGGAATGGCGCTGGCATCATTCGCCACACCCTTGGCCAACAGGGCGGCGCTGCGCATTTCACTGAACATATCCAGATCGTTATTACTGGCCGCGCCGTCTGTGCCGATGGCGATATTGATCCCGGCCCGATGCAGCTTCTCAACGGGACAGAAACCGGACGCCAGTTTCAGATTGGATTCGGGGCAGTGGACCACGCTGGCACCGCTCCCCGCGAACAGGTCGATCTCATCGGGATCAAGCTGGGTCATGTGCACCGCGGTGAGAGTGGGAGAGATCAGACCCAGCTGCCGGAGCCGTTCGATCGGCCGGTTGCCGTAGCGGCTGATGCCCTGACTGATCTCGTCCCGGGTCTCATGTACGTGCATGTGGATAGGGATCTCCAGTTCATCTGCCAGGACCCGGATACGTTCAAACGGCTGATTGGAGACGGTATAGGGGGCGTGCGGGGCGAAGGCGGTGCTGATCAGGCTGTGGTTACGAAACTGATCCTGCACCTCCAGTCCACGGCGGATGTACTCATCCGGGCCGCTGGCCCAAGCCGACGGGAAGTCGATGATGATCAGGCCCACCACGGCGCGCATGCCGGCGGCGGCGCACACCTTGCCGGTTACTTCCGGAAAAAAGTACATGTCGTTGAAACAGGTCGTGCCGCCCCGCAGCATCTCGGCAACGGCCAGACGAGTGCCATCGGCGATGAACTCCTCGTTGACCCAGCGGCCCTCCGTCGGCCAGATGTGTTCATTCAGCCAGCTCATCAGTGGCAGATCATCCGCCAGTCCGCGCATCAGACTCATGCTGGCATGGGTATGGGCGTTGATCAGGCCGGGGATCAGGGCGTGTCGCGACAGTTCATGCACGTTGTTTGGCTGGTACTTGGCGCGCGCCTGCTCTGCCGGCAGGATCTCCAGTATGGTTCCCCCATGGATTGCCAGTGCATGCTCTTCCAGCACTTGCTGGTCCGGCACCACCGGGATAATCCACCGGGCAAAGATAAGGGTATCGATATTCAAATGGTTGTCCGTTCTGAATGCGCTAATTTAATGAAATCGGCTAGAATGGACGAATTTGCCATGGGTTTGAACAAGATGGAAGCACAACCGCTCACTATTCGTCCCAGCGCCGACCAGGCCATCGTCTGGTCCAATGACCGCCTCTACCTGCTGGACCAGCGTATTCTTCCCAATGAAACCGTATACATCGAGCTGCAGAGTGCGGTCGACACCGCCCGGGCGATACGGGATATGGTGGTGCGCGGTGCTCCGGCAATCGGCATCACTGCCGCTTTTGGCGTGGTCCTGGCGGCACGCGACGGTTTCCGCACCGCGCCCGATAGCTGGCGTGACCGAATTGCCATCGACCTGCAGGCCCTGGCCGACTCACGCCCCACGGCGGTCAACCTGTTCTGGGCTCTTGAGCGGATGAAGCACGTGTTTTTCGAGATTGGTGAGGAAAATCCCGAACCGCGCCTGCTGCAGGAGGCGCTGTTGATCCACCAGGAGGATATTGCCGCCAACCGGACGATGGGGGAGTTTGGTGCCGGTCTGATCGAGTCGCCAACCTCGGTGATCACCCACTGCAATGCCGGCGCCCTGGCGACCGGTGGCTACGGGACTGCCCTGGGGGTGGTTCGCAGTGCCCACGCGGCTGGACGTATCCAGATGGTATTTGCCGATGAGACGCGTCCCTGGTTGCAGGGTTCGCGGCTGACCGCCTGGGAGCTGGCGCAGGATAGGATACCGGTTACCCTGCTGACCGATGGCGCCGCCGCCAGCCGCATGGCGCAAGGCGGAATCGGCTGGATCATTGTCGGATCCGACCGGATCGCCGCCAATGGGGATGTGGCCAACAAGATCGGCACCTACAATCTGGCGGTGGCGGCAAAATACCACGGTGTGAAGGTGATGGTGGCGGCACCCACCTCAACCATCGACATGGCGGTGAGTTGTGGACAGGAGATTCCGATCGAATCGCGGGACCCGGCTGAGATCCTCCAATGTGGTGGACAGCGGGTCGGTGCCACGGGGGTGGATGCCTGGAATCCGGTGTTTGATGTGACTCCGGCCGAGCTGGTGGACGCCATTGTCACTGAAAAGGGAGTTGTGCTGTCGCCAGACAGCCAAAAGATGGCTGAATTGATAGCCAGATAAGCTGAGAGTCGCGAAAAGCCGTTTTCAGGCGCTTTTTTTTCAGGCGGCACCATCCCGGAATGTGTTACTATAAGCGGCTTAAAAAAGCGTACCCTGGCTCTGGGCGAATATCGCTCCGGGATGCGTAAATCAGATTGAAGCCGTCATAATACAAAAGGGTTAATGAACCGCCTATGACCGAATTTGCCAAAGAAGTTCTACCGGTCAATCTCGAAGACGAGATGCAGGCGTCCTATCTCGATTACGCCATGAGTGTAATCGTCGGACGCGCCCTCCCGGATGTGCGTGATGGACTGAAACCGGTCCATCGTCGTGTGCTTTATGCCATGAGCGTATTGGGGAACGACTGGAACAAGCCCTATAAGAAATCCGCCCGCGTGGTGGGTGATGTCATCGGTAAATACCATCCTCATGGAGACACGGCGGTGTATGACACCATCGTGCGCATGGCCCAGCCGTTCTCCATGCGCTACATGCTGGTGGACGGGCAGGGCAACTTCGGTTCGGTCGATGGCGACGCCCCCGCCGCCATGCGTTATACCGAGGTGAGGATGGCCCGGATCGCCCACAGCATGCTGGACGATCTGGACAAAGAGACGGTTGATTTCATTCCCAACTACGACGAGTCCGAGCATGAGCCGGCGGTATTGCCGGCGCGGGTACCCAACCTGCTGGTCAATGGCTCCACCGGTATCGCGGTTGGCATGGCCACCAATATCCCGCCGCACAACCTGACCGAGATCGTCGACGGTTGTGTCGCCATGATTGATGATCCAACGATCACCATCGATGGACTGATGGAGTATATCCCCGGACCCGATTTCCCCACGGCAGCGTTGATCAATGGCGCCCGGGGTATCCACGAGGCGTACAAAACCGGTCGTGGCCGTATTTATGTGCGGGCTCGCACCGAGATCGAAACCAACGACAAGACCGGGCGGCAGACCATTGTCGTGCACGAACTGCCTTATCAGGTAAACAAGGCGCGGCTGCTCGAGAAGATAGCCGAACTGGTCAAGGAAAAGCGCATCGAGGGAATCAGCGAGCTGCGTGACGAGTCCGACAAGGACGGTATGCGCATGGTGATCGAGCTGCGTCGCGGCGAGGTGGCCGAGGTGGTGCTGAATAACCTTTATCAGCATACCCAGATGCAGAACGTGTTCGGCATCAACATGGTCTCGCTGGTGGATGGCCAACCCCGGCTGCTCAATCTGAAGCAGATGCTGGAGTACTTCATCCGGCATCGCCGTGAGGTGGTGACACGCCGCACCCTGTTTGAACTGCGCAAGGCGCGGGACCGGGCCCATGTGCTTGAGGGTCTGGCGGTCGCCCTGGCCAATATCGATGAGGTGATCAAGCTGATCCGCGAGGCGGCCAGCCCGGCGGATGCGAAACGGGAACTGCTGGCGCAGCAGTGGAAATCGGGTGCAGTCGAGGCGATGCTGGAACGGGCCGGCTCGGACGCCTCACGGCCTCAGGGCCTGGCGGCCGAATTTGGCCTGAGTGAGCAGGGGTATCGACTGACCGAAACCCAGGCCCAGGCGATCCTGGATCTGCGTCTGCACCGACTGACTGGTCTTGAGCAGGATAAAATACTAAATGAATACAGTGAGATAATAGATAAAATTAAGGATCTACTTGATATCTTGTCCAGCCCGGATCGGCTGATGCAGGTGATCCGGGACGAACTGATTGCGATCCGTGACCAGTATGGTGACGAGCGTCGTACCGAGATTATCAGCAACCGTCTTGATCTGACCCTGGAGGACCTGATTACCGAAGAGGATGTGGTGGTTACGCTCTCCCACGCCGGTTATGCCAAGGCCCAGACCCTGGATATCTACCAGGCGCAGCGACGCGGCGGCAAGGGCAAGACCGCCACCAGCACCAGGGACGAGGATTTTGTCGACCAGTTGTTTGTCGCCAACACTCACGACACCATTCTCTGCTTCTCAAGCCGGGGTCGGGTCTACTGGATGAAGGTGTATGAACTGCCCCAGGCGGGTCGAAACGCCCGAGGGAAACCGATCGTCAACCTGCTGCCGCTGGAAAAGGACGAGCGGATCAATGCGGTATTGCCGATTCGCGAGTATTCAGAAGACAAGTACATCTTCATGGCCACCAGTTCCGGCACCGTGAAGAAGACGCCGCTGATCAATTTCTCCCGTCAGCGGGCCAGTGGCATTATTGCTGTGGATCTGCGCGATGATGACCAGTTGGTAGGTGTTGCGGTGACCGATGGTCAGCAGGATATCATGCTGTTCACCTCAGCCAGCAAGGCGATCCGCTTCAATGAATCCCAGGTTCGCCCCATGGGCCGGACCGCCTGCGGGGTGCGTGGAGTGAAACTGGGCCCGGGCCAGCGGGTGATCTCGCTGATGATTGCCGAGCCGGGTCGCACCGTGTTGACGGTGACCGAGAACGGCTATGGCAAGCGCACGCCGGTCGAGCAGTTCCCTCTGCGTGGCCGCGGCGGTATGGGTGTCATCTCGATCAAGGCCTCGGAGCGCAACGGTGAGCAGGTCGGCGCGGTCCTGGTGGAAGAGGGTGACGAGGTGATGCTGATCACCAACGGCGGTACCCTGGTGCGGACGCCCATTTCCGACGTGTCAGTGATGGGCCGGGACACCCAGGGTGTCACCATGATCCGTCTCTCCAAGAAGGAGAAACTGGTCAAGATCGAGCGCATCGAGTCACTGGATGACGAGGTCGTGGCCGAGGGCGAATTGGAATCTACTGAGGAGTGAGCCACTTCTCGTTCTGTAAAAATTGAGATCTGGAGAGTAAATCATGTCAAGAGTCTACAATTTCAGCGCCGGGCCAGCGGCCCTGCCTGAAGAGGTGTTGAAGCAGGCCCAGGAAGAGATGCTGGATTGGCAGGGTAGTGGCATGTCCGTCATGGAGATGAGCCACCGCGGCAAGGAGTTCATGTCCATCGCCGCCCAGGCCGAGGCCGATCTGCGCGAGCTGATGGCGATTCCGGACAATTACAAGGTGCTGTTCCTCCAGGGCGGCGCCTCCAGCCAGTTCTCCATGGTGCCGATGAACCTGCTGCGCGGCAAGGCGAGCGCCGACTATATCAACACCGGCTCCTGGTCCAAGAAGGCCATTGCCGAGGCGAAGAAGTATTGCCAGGTCAACGTGGTGGGCGAGACCCCGGCCGGTGAATTTACCGTACCTTCTGCCGAATCGCTAAAACTCAATGCAGATGCCGCCTATCTGCACTACACCCCGAACGAGACCATACAGGGCATCGAGTTTCCCTATGTTCCGGCCAGTGGCGATGTGCCGCTGGTGGGTGATTTCTCATCCACCATCCTCTCCCGGCCGGTGGATGTGAGTAAATTTGGGGTGATCTATGCCGGTGCCCAAAAGAATATCGGACCGGCCGGCCTCACGGTGGTCATTATCCGGGACGATCTGATCGGCGAAACCGTGGCGGGAACCCCAGCCATGTTTGATTACCAGATCCAGGCGGACGGTGAGTCCATGTACAACACACCGCCAACCTATGGCTGGTATCTGGCGGGACTGGTATTCCAGTGGTTGAAGCGCAATGGTGGATTGACCTCAATGGCCGAGACCAATCACCGCAAGGCGGCTGCCCTGTATGCTGCTATTGACGGTTCCGGTTTTTATAACAACCCGGTTGAGCCGGTTTGCCGTTCCTGGATGAACGTGCCTTTCACCCTGGCGGATGCCGAACTGGATGCCAAGTTCCTGACCGAGGCCAAGGAGGCGGGACTGGTGACCTTGAAAGGTCATCGCTCGGTGGGCGGTATGCGGGCCAGCATCTACAACGCCATGCCGGAAGCCGGGGTACAGGCCCTGATCGACTTCATGGCTGAATTCGAAAAACGTAACGGTTGAACTATCAGGGACGTGGGATAGTTTGAGATGGGGTGGCGGCATCGTTTGATCAAGTAAATAGATTTCGATTAATAAACTTATAAAACAGTTAATTATTGACATAATATAATCTATTTTATTAACTATAGAAGGCCTGTCCGCCAACTCCTGCAGCACGCTGCCGGGGAGTTTCTAACTCCCCGGCGCACTTCATGCAGTCTCCGGATGTTCCGCGTTCCCTCACTAAAATACCTATAAGAGAGAGGGAGAACATCTATGCACAAAATTCTGACCCTGAATAATATCGCTGTCGCCGGTCTGGACAGGTTGCCCCGCGACAGTTACGAGATCGCTTCGGAGATTACCCACCCGGACGCAATTCTGTTGCGCTCCTACAAGATGCACGATATGGAGATACCCCCGACCGTCAAGGCCATTGGGCGGGCCGGTGCGGGGGTCAACAACATTCCGGTGGATCGCATGACCGAGCAGGGCGTGGTGGTGTTCAATGCGCCTGGTGCCAACTCCAATGCGGTCAAGGAACTGGTGTTGGCCGGCATGCTGATGGCTTCGCGCAACCTCACTCAGGCCTGGAGCTTTGCCAGGGGCTTGAGCGGTGAAGACGGGGAGATCAACAAGGCGGTAGAGGCGGGCAAGAAGAATTTTGTCGGCTTTGAGCTGCCAGGTCGGACATTGGGAGTGGTCGGACTAGGGGCGATCGGCGTCAAGGTGGCCAATGCGGCCCACGCTCTGGGTATGAATGTCATCGGCTACGATCCCACTATTACGGTCAGGAGCGCCTGGCAGCTCTCTTCCGATATCAAGCAGGCCTTGAGCGTGGATGATCTGGTCTCCCAGTGCGACTTTATTACTTTCCATGTTCCCCTGGTGGATTCGACCCGGCACATGATCAATGCCGAACGCCTGAAGTGCATGAAGAAGCACAGCGTGCTGCTCAATTTTGCCCGCTCCGGGATTATTGATGACGAGGCGGCGGTGGCGGCGCTCGACAGTGGTCATCTCTACGCCTATGTGTGCGATTTCCCGAGCAATCTGTTGAAGGACCACCCCCGCTGCATCACCCTGCCGCACCTGGGGGCCTCCACGGCGGAGGCGGAAGAGAACTGTGCTGTGATGGTGGCGGATCAGGTACGCAGCTATCTGGAGGATGGCAACATCACCAATTCGGTCAACTTCCCGGATATCAATCTGCCGAGAAACGGTGGCCACCGTATCTCCGTGGTTAATTCCAATGTGCCCAACATGCTGGGTCAGATCTCCACCGATCTGGCTGAGAGCAACCTGAACATCATCGATATGCTGAACCGGTCGCGCAGCGATGTGGCGGTGACTCTGATCGACGTGGATCAGGCCCCGGACGAGGCCACGCTGCAACGCATCGCAAGTATTGCCGGGGTGCTGTCGGTGCGCTGTTTAGGCTGTTCCGAGTAGTTTAAGGCTTTGTCGGGTTACGCCTTCGGCTAACCCGACCTACGGCTACGGCCGTGTGTAGCGATGCGTATTCCGCCAGATCAATTCAGAATGTAGCACACCCAATTGGCTGTGCTGGATAACCGTCATAAGGTAGAATGCTCCTCCTTATGGCGGGGCGAACCGCAGCTCCCCGACACACCACTAACCCTTCATATCATTGGCCGACAACTATGAGTGACCCGGAGAGCCTGCAACAGATCAGATCACGTATCGATGCCCTGGACAGCCAGATCCAGGAGTTGATCAATCAGCGTGCGGCGGCTGCCCAGGCGGTGGCCAAAATAAAACAGAGTGAAGACGCTGATGCCTTTTTTTACCGTCCGGAGCGGGAAGCCGCCATTCTCCGGACCATCAAGCGGCGCAATACCGGACCGATGGGCAGTGAAGAGATGGCGCGGCTGTTTCGTGAGATCATGTCCGCCTGTCTGGCCCTGGAACTACCGATGCGGGTCGCCTTTCTGGGTCCGGCCGGTACCTTTACCCAGGCGGCGGCCCTGAAGCATTTTGGCCATTCGGTCGAGACGGTGCCCATGCACTCCATCCCGGACATCTTCCGTGAGGTGGAATCGGGCAATGCACACTACGGGGTGGTGCCGGTGGAGAACTCCACCGAAGGGGTAATCAACCATACCCTGGATATGTTCATTTCGTCCTCCCTCTCTATCTGTGGTGAGGTGATGATGCGTATTCACCACCACCTGCTCAGCCAGGAGTCCGATCTGGGCAAGATCCAGCGGGTCTACTCCCATCAGCAGTCACTGGCCCAGTGCCGGCTCTGGCTCGATCGGAATCTGCCTCAAGCTGAGCAGATCACCGTGGGCAGCAATGCCGAGGCAGCCCGTCTGGCTGGCAGGGAGAGCGGCAGTGCCGCTATCGCCGGGGAGATGGCCGCAGAGCTGTACAAGCTGAAAGGGTTGGCACGCAACATTGAGGATGAACCGGACAACACTACCCGTTTTCTGGTGGTCGGGCGCCAGCTCGCCTCTCCCAGCGGAGAGGATAAGACCACGCTGATGTGTGCCACGCGCAATGTCGCGGGCGGCCTCAACGCGCTGCTGACCCCGCTGGCCAAGCATGGTATCAGCATGTCGCGGATCGAATCCCGACCCTCCAGGCAGGGTAACTGGGACTATCTCTTCTTTATTGATATCAATGGGCATCGGGATGACCAGAATGTCCAGCAGGTGCTGGCTGCCCTGGAATCTGAGTCCCGGCTGCTAAAGGTGTTGGGCTCCTACCCCAACGCCGTGCTTTAAATACGCCGTACTTTAAATACAAGGAAATCCATTATGACCGAGACGACCAACCGATTTCTGGAGCTTGCAGTACCCGGTGTCACTAATCTCAAGCCCTATGTGCCAGGCAAGCCGATATCCGAACTGGAACGGGAGCTGGGTATTACAGATTCGGTCAAGCTGGCCTCAAACGAGAATCCACTGGGCTGCAGTGAGCTGGCCAAGGAGGCGATTCAGGCGGAACTCGCCCATGTGGGTCTCTATCCTGATGGCGGTGGGGTGGAGCTGCGTGCCGCGCTGGCGGCCAAGCATGGCATTGCACCCAATCGGATCACCTTGGGTAACGGTTCCAATGATGTGCTGGATATGATTGCCCGGGTGTTCCTGGCGCCGGGTTACGAGTCGCTGTTCTCCCAGTATGCCTTTGCCGTCTACCCGATCAGCAGCCAGGCGGTGGGGGCTACGCTGAATATTGTTCCGGCCAAGGATTATGGTCATGATCTGGAGGAGATGCTCAACCGGGTGGGGACGCAGACCCGGGTGATCTGGATCGCAAACCCGAACAACCCGACCGGCACCTGGCTGAACGGGGAGGAGTTGGAAGGCTTTATCGCCGCCGTACCCTCCAATGTCATCGTCGTGGTGGACGAGGCCTATATCGAGTACGTGGATGAGCCGGATTATCCTGATGCCAGTCAGTGGCTGGATAAGTATCCCAATCTGATTGTGACCCGCACCTTCTCCAAGAGCTATGGCCTTGCGTCACTGCGGGTCGGTTACGGTCTCGCCCATGCCGATATTACCGATTTGCTGAATCGGGTGCGTCAACCCTTCAATGTCAACAGCATGGCTCTGGCGGCCGCCAAGGCGGCGCTGCAAGATCAGGCGTTTATTCAGCGCTCGGTAGAGATGAACCGGGCCGGCATGGCGCAGATGACCAGCGCGTTTGACGCGATGGGGCTGGACTACATCCCCTCGGTAGGCAACTTTATCACCGTGGATGTGGGTCGCTCGGCGGCCGAAGTGGATCCGGGACTGCTACGGGCTGGTTGCATCACCCGGCCGGTGGCCAACTACGGTTTGCCCAATCATCTGCGTATCACTATCGGCACCGAGCCCGAAAACAGCCGCGTGCTGGCGGCGTTGAAGCAGGTGCTGGCAGGATGATTATTCGCCGGCTGGCCATCATCGGTGTTGGACTTATCGGTGGTTCGCTGGCGCGTGCGCTACGCGTGGCCGGTGCGGTGGACGAGATTGTCGGCTGTGGCAGGGGGCGTGGGAACCTGGAGCGGGCCGTCGAACTGGGTGTGATCGACCGTTACACCCATGATGTGGGTGACGCGGTAAGCGGTGCCGATATGGTGTTTCTGGCAGTGCCGCTGGGGGCCATGCGGGAGACCTTCGCTGCCATGCAGGGGCATCTGGCCGCCGATGCGGTCATCACCGACGGCGGCAGCGCCAAGTTCAGTGTGATTGATGATTGCCGGGCGGTGTTCGGTGAGGTGTTGCCCAATCTGGTGGCAGGGCACCCCATTGCCGGCACAGAAAACAGTGGTGTGGAGGCCTCTTTTGCCGAGCTTTACCGGAACCGTCGGATCATTCTGACCCCCACGGAAGCGACCTCCCCGGAGGCCCTGTCGCGGGTAGAGGCCATGTGGCAAGCCTGTGGCGGCGAGATCACCCTGATGAGTGTCGAGCATCATGACGAGGTGCTGGCCGCTACTTCACATCTGCCCCACATGCTCGCCTTTGGTCTGGTGGATACCCTGGCAAGGATGAAGGAGAACGATGAGATTTTCCGTTATGCTGCCGGTGGATTCAGGGACTTTACCCGCATCGCCTCAAGCAATCCGGTGATGTGGCGTGATGTCTGTGTGGCCAATCGCCGTGCACTGGGGAAGATGATGTCACACTACCTCAGTGAGATGCAGGAGTTGGCCGAGACCATTGAGCGGGGTGATGGTGAGCAGCTGCTGGAGATATTCAGTCGGGCGAAGAGTGCCCGTGACCGCTATATCGATGGGGTGTTGGACTCCACGGAGTGATCCCGTGCTGATGTCTCGTGAGGTAAAAAAGGTTATGTCCCAATTAGTTGTTGGTCTTGTTTTGGCTTAGCTTGGCGATTCGCCCAGTAGGAGCGGCGCCTCGCCGCGAATTCGGCCCGGGGCGGGCCTCCTACAGGTCAAACCCCTCTCCAGCGGCCACGCGTAGCGGTAGGAGTGGCTTCAGCCGAGAATTTCGCGGTTAAACCTGCTTCTACAAAAAGGCCGCTTCTCATGCAACAGTTAACTGGGCATAGCCTAAAAAAAGTGCGTCAAGCCGCCCGCCACTGACGCCGGTCTAACTACCAGTTGCCCAAATCCAATTGAGGGCGCGCCGCCAAGCGCTTCCTGCACAACTGCAGTAGCGCGGCTCGCGTGCTTGCGCTATACGATGTCCAGCCTTTGATCTCATCGAGTGATCTCCCGCAGCCGATACAGATATCGTCATCATCCAGGGTGCACTTGCGCACACAGGGGGAGTGCAATGCCTCATCCTGAGTCACCAGGTATCGCCGGTGGTAAATGTCACGATCCATACCATGGGAGTGCCAATGAATTAGGGCAGGGGTTAGCCCGTGTGAACACCCGGGGCAGGTATCCGAGCCACCTTTATTGATCAGTTCTTCTGTTGGCCTGGATCACAAGCCAGCCGCTGTAAAATTCTCCAACGCTTATGATGCCCTGAAAGCGGGCTGCGTTTAACCAATCGGTCCAGGTAGTCCGCCAGGTTCGGGCGTCCCGGCTTATCGCTGCTCCCGATGTGGATATGTCGCTTCATTATTATCTCCTTCACGCGGCGGCGGCGTGGTCGGGGGTGCAAGCCGGCGATTGAATGGCCTCATGCAGCACGCTACGGGCGCAATCGGCGCAACGACCGCAACAGGTTGCGACATTCAGCTGTTCACCCAGCGCCTCCAGAGAACAGGCGCCGTTATTGGCGGCTGTGCGGATATCCTTGTCGGTTACACCATGACAAATACACACATACATCTCGGGGGTCTCCGTTAAAGGCGCAAATGAGAATGATTCATAATATAATTAAGATCGCCGCGTTTGTCCAGGGGTGACCGGTGGTCCTTACCAAACGACGGTTGATCAGACCATTGGTGCGACGCCGTGATTGGACTATACCTAAAGGGTATCCAGGTTGAATCGGGAGGGGAGATGCGAGGTGAAAAACAGGTAATTGCCGAACTGAACGGCACTTTACGCAGCCAGTTGACGGCTATCAATCAGTTTTTTCTGCATGCACGGATGTTCGGAAACTGGGGGCTTGGCGAGCTGAATAAACAGGATTATGACTGGTCCATCAAGGCGATGAAGCATGCGGACGTACTGATTGAGCGAATCCTGTTTCTGGAAGGCCTGCCCAATCTGCAGGATCTGGGCAAGCTGTTGTTGGGTGAGGATGTACAGGAGATGTTGCAGGGAGATCTGAAGCTGGTGTCGGATCTCCGTGCCGGACTGCTTGGGGCGATCGCCCTCTGTGAGGCCGAGCAGGATTATGTTTCACGAGATCTCCTGGAGGATATTCTGGAGGCCGAAGAGGCGCATATCGACTGGCTGGAGAGCCAGCTCTGGCTGATTGCCCATACCGGGTTGGAGAATTATCAACAGTCCATGGCGTCTTGAATGGCGACCGACGAGGAGAAAAATAATGCTGGGTAATCAGCGAGTTATTGAACAGCTGCAACACCTCCTGGCGGGCGAGTTGGCAGCCAGGGATCAATATTTTATTCATTCACGCATGTACGATGACTGGGGGTTGCATAAGCTCTATGAGCGTATCAATCATGAAATGGAAGACGAGACCCGGCATGCCGATGCCCTGATCAAGCGTATCCTGTTTCTGGAAGGAGTGCCCGATCTGTCGATTCAGGACCCACTGCGCGTTGGTAATACCGTACCCGAGATGTTGCAGAATGATCTGGATGTGGAGTACCAGGTGGTTGCCGCGTTGAAAAAGGTCATTGCAATCTGTGAAGAGGAGCGTGATTTTCAGACCCGTGAAATTCTTGAAGTGATGCTGGATGATACAGAAGAGGATCACGCCTATTGGCTGGAGAAGCAGTTGGGGTTGATCGGACGCATCGGACTGGAAAACTACCTGCAGTCCCAGATGGGGATGGATGGGGAATCCTAGCTGTTGTTTGCTTCTTAAGTAATCAACGATTCGAGCCAAATAAGTGCAACCTCCTGTGTCATGTTTATGGTGAAAAAGTGGATCTCACACCTCATGCGTATTTCCAGAGAAGTTGCGGATGTGGTGAGTACAGCGAACCGTATCAACCGTGACTGCGGTTCGTTTCACTCACCGCATTCGGGCTTTGTCGGGTTACGCCTTCGGCTAACGCGACCTACCTAACTCGGGGGCAGTTTATCGAGCTTATTCAATCAGGGGTAGGATGGGCAAAGCACCCGCAGCCCACTCGCACCTCACACCCAGGCGAGGGGCGTGCCCATCGTCTACCGCACTGGATGGGCACGCTGCGCTTCGCCTGCATGGATGTAGGTAAGAGGTGTTGGCTGGGAGCGGTAACTCTTACCCATTGGTTTTTTCGTGTCTCTACCGAATTCTGAATAGTTACAAACAGGTTTTGATTATTTCACCTTCAGCGGGTATATAATGGACCTCTAATGAAGTTTTGGAGGCGGTATGTCAGCGCAAGAGAAATTTGAAAAGGCCTTGGCCCTGTTTGATCAGGCCAATGGGGAAGATCCCAATCGGGTAGCCGTAGCCGGCGAGGAGTGGCCGAAAGAGTTGCTCTACTCCCATCGTATGTCCGAGATGTTGTCACGTTATGCGCCGGACACAGACGATGCCATGAAACTGGCGATTCATGCACAGCATATCCAGCGTTGGAAGACCCCGCGGAGCTCATATCCTGAAGGGCGCCAGGGCTACTTCCAGTGGCGCACAGGTCTCTATAAATTTCATGCGGAAACAGCCGGTCGGCTGATGGTCGAAGCGGGCTATGACGCCGCCAGTATCGAGCGAGCCAAGACGGCAATCGGAAAAAAAGCCTTGAAGGTGAACCCTGACAGTCAACTGCTGGAGGATGTGGCCGATCTGGTGTTCATTGAGCACTACATGCTCGAATTCGCCGAAAAACACCCCGAATATAACGAAGAGAAGTGGCTCGACATTATCCGCAAGACTTGGGCGAAGATGTCGCCTGCGGCCCGGCAGTTTGCCCTCTCCGGGGCACTTACTCTGCCGGAACCCCTGGTTCCCTTGATTCAGAAGGCTGTCAGCGGCAAATAGCTCGTCTGTGCTTGTCCGGCTAGCCTTTCTGCTAACCGGACCTGCGCCGTGCTGGCCGGATTAGCGGCGCGTAGTCTGACGAATAAATCGTCGGGATGATCTTATCAATATACGTGTATTAGATTTGATCTGATACCAAGTGCCATCTAATTTCTGAACCAGGCTAGTAGCAATCTAACTGTAGCCAGGCTTGACCGCTTCAATGGTAGCGGAAACTACGTAATCAGTGATATTGCGATCAGGTGCCCAGTCCTTGATGAACTCTTTTGATTCATTCTTTGGCTCGATTTTTATCTGTTCGAAACCTGCATCAGCCATCATTTTTTCAAGATCATCAATCAGTGAAGCATTGCCCATGCAACCGGCGATGAGACCCGCATCGTTCCGCATTTCTTCGGGGAGTTCGATGGTGGCAACAACGTCAGAAATAGCGAGTCGTCCACCGGCTTTCAGGACACGAAAGGCATCCTTGAATACCTGTGATTTGTTGGGCGAGAGATTGATTACGCAGTTTGAGATAATCACATCAGCACTCTCGTCAGCAATGGGCAGGTGTTCAATCTCACCGAGACGGAACTCGACATTTTCGAACATGCCTTTTGCGGCATTACTACGGGCCTTGGATAGCATGTCGGGGGTCATGTCGACACCAATAACATGCCCCTCAGGACCAACCTCGTGAGCAGCGAGAAAACAGTCGAAGCCGCCTCCTGCTCCGAGGTCAACGACTACCTCGCCGACCTTCAATGCAGCGATAGCCCCTGGATTACCACAGCCCAGACCCATGTCAGCGCCTGAAGGTACCAGGTCAAGCTCTGCTTTGCTGTAGCCAAGGCGCGTGGATATGAGGGTGTTGATTGAGGCATCATCTGTGGTACCGCAACAGCTGGCGCCGATGCCACAGGCTTCATCCGCATTATCCGCTTGTGCAACTTGAGCATAAGCAGCACGCACTTCCTGTCGATGTTGATCATGACTGGCGTGGTGAGTCTTTTGGTCTTCGCTTTCACAGCAGTCGGAAGCAGTAGAACAACAATCATTCATGGTTTTAACCTTTATTCAATATGGGCTTATATTGCAGAAGCTTATTACGATGTGCTCAGTGGGTCTGTAAACAGGGCGGCAAGATCCTGCAGTGTTGCGGCCTCTACCCAGCAGACGACTTGCTTGCCACGTCGTTCCATTTGTACCAATCCTGCCCGATTTAGTTCTTTGAGGTGGTGTGAGAGGGTCGAAGGAGCAATATCCAATCCCTCACCAAGCTGCCCCACACTCAATTGCGATGCCTGTTCAATGTTACAAACGGTGCCGGGTGCGCAACAACGGGTCATGCGTTGAAACAGGGTGAGGCGATGTGGATTACTAAGCGCCTTGAAACGTTCAGCATCTCTGACAATATTGTTACTATGATTCGACATATTTCGAACTATAGGAGTTGTCTGAAATTATGTCAAGCAGTGGTACACCAAAGGTCACTTTTGGCTTAACCCGAAATATTTTCTCTATAGAGTGTGGTTTGAAAATAATAATAAAATCAGTTAGATGGCTATGGAATGGCAGAATAGATATCTACCCAAAAATCAACAGTGCCCTGTCAGTCAGGAGATGAGACACTTGGAAAATTCAAGGGCTCGCGGCTACTATTTTTCCTGCCTATAGGTGATCAGGTTAAATTAAACCTGAGCAATATAAAGTGGAAAATCGCCGCCCTATTATGACAGGGCAGCGATTTCTTCATTTGCGGCATGCTTTGGCCACGCAGCAGAACCATAAATCTGACGCGGTTTCGCCTTAAAATAGCGACAAACTCATGCCAATGCGGTAAGAGGAGGGGGTTAGAGGGTAATCTCCTCCATATCGTCCAGCCAGCCTGCCTGCTCATCCAACTGCCGGATCATGATCCGTGACGCCTGTTCCTGCTCTTCGGCACGAGCGTGGATCTGCTTGAGTATCAGGTTGTCGCCGCTGCGACCGCAGATCTCTATCTTGCCGATATCGTGCCCGAGGATGAACTTGAACCGTTTGGCGTAACCGTCCAGGCGACTGCGTGCCCGATCAACCATGTCCACGCCACGCTTCAGCGGCACCTGGAAGTGATGGCGCACACGGGATACCGGCATGCACTGGTAGAGGTAGTAGGGATTGACCCCGATCCGTGTCAGGCCACTCATCAACTGCACCAGGGTCTCTTCGTCGTCATTAATGCCCCGTAGCAACACTGCCTGATTATTCACGGCAATACCCGCGTTGCGCAGTCGCGCCACCGCATTTGTGGCTTCAGGGGTGATCTCGTTCGGGTGATTGAAGTGGGTCGGTACATAGAGCGTTTTGGTCTGATTGAAATCGGCCAGATACTCAATCAGTTCATCGTCCTGAAAGCGCAGTGGATAGACCACCGGTGCCCGGGTGCCGATACGCACAAAGTTGAGATGGGGTATAGCGCGTAATCCATCCAGCATCGAACGGAGGATGGATGTCGGCAGCATCATCGGGTCGCCACCGGAGACCACGACATTGCTGATCTCGGGGTGTGCGGCAATATAATCTGCCGCGGCGCGAAAGTTCTGTACGGTCTGATCATTGGGTAAGCCGACCAGCCGTTTGCGGAAACAGTGGCGGCAGTACATAGAACAGTATTCGGTGGCCACGACCAGGGCAGTATAACCATATTTGTGCAGCACACCGTTTCCCTTGTCATGTTTGTCATCCCCGTAGGGGTCGCCGGTGGTCGCCCCCATCTGGCCTGCCACTACCAGCTCATCGCCCGTGGGAACGGCCAGTTTGCGGATCGGGTCGTTCGGGTCATCCCTGTCGATCAGGTTGAGATAGTAACGCGGGATATTCATCGGATGTGATTCGACCACCTGTTCGATATCACGCTCCTCTTCGGCTGAAAGGTCTATAAAGGCCTTCAGATCCGCAACGCTGTGAATATTGTTTTGTAGCTCTTGCTTCCAGTCCATGGTTGACCAGTCGATCGTGTCATTTAATGCTTGGCGGGGTGTAATAGGTTTGTGTGCTAAAGACATGATGCTCCGTATTTAAGGCCTATCGTTCAAAGTATATTGAATAAAAAGGAAAAAACGCCGGCCATGATAACACAGGCAGAAAAAATTATTAGTGTACGAACGATAATTTAAGAATCGCCCGGAAAGACTTGGATGCGGATGCCCGTCCATGATCATTGCATCGGTAACACGCAGTGGTGTGGCCACCGGAGCGACCGCTATTGATCGGGGTTGATCTTTTCGAGGGAATCCAATAATCAGCAGGTAGTGCGCCCTCTGAAGGCGGGCGCACTATTCCCCTTCATCCCGGTCGGCTTGGGGGGTGACAGGGTCTCAGATGGCAGTGAATTGCGGCCTGTCTGTCAGTTGCCGAGAATTTCCCGGGCTGCCACCATGCGGGTGATCTGATTGGTGCCGGTGTAGATCTGAATCAGTTTGGCGTCGCGCATCATCCGCTCGACCGGATAATCCTTGGTATATCCATTGCCGCCGAAGATCTGTACCGCGTCAGTGGTGGCCTGCATGGCGATATCGGAGGCAAGGAATTTGGCCATGGCGCAGTAGCGGGCGGCCTCATCGAATGCGCCGCTATCGATTATGGCGGCGGCCTTATAGGTCAGCAGACGGGCCGCCTCTATCCGGGCGACATGATCGGTGATCATGAACTGGATGGCCTGCTGGTCGGCGATAGGACGCCCAAACTGCTTGCGCTCCCTGGCGTAGGCGATCGCCTCGTCCATGGCTCCCTGCGCCAGACCCACCGCCTGGGCGGCGGCGAACAGCCGGGAGCAGTTCATGGTGCGCATGATACTGCCGAATCCGCTGCCCTCGTCACCAATCCGGTTGGCAGCCGGGACCGACATGCCTTCAAAAAAGAGGGTTGAGTTGATGGAGCCGCGCATACCCATCTTGTTCTCATTCTTTCCATACCCGAGGCCCGGCGTACCTTTGTCGACAATAAAGCCGGTTAACCCTTTGGCGTTTTTGTTGCGGTCGGTATAGGCATAAACGCAGATCAGATCCGCAACCGAACCGTTGGTGATGAAGCACTTCTGCCCATTGATCCGGTAGGCCCCCTCAGCCAATTGGGCGCGTGTCGTCATGGAGAGGATATCCGAGCCGGCCCCCGGTTCCGTGATCGCGATTGCCGATAGCCGTCCTTCCGTCAGCCCGGGGAGATAGCGCTCCTTCTGCTCCTGGTTCCCGCCAAACAGAATCGGCAACATACCGTCCGCCTGGGCGATCAGCAGCAGGGCGGACGAGGCGCACACCATGGCGATCTCTTCAATAATCCGGGCAAATGTCTGGTAGCTGAGCCCGATACCCCCATACTGCTCAGGAAGCAGGGGGGCCAACAGCCCCTGCTCGGCAAACAGCTTTACCGTGTCCAGGGGGAACTCACTCGATGCGTCAATCTCGGCGGCGCGGGGTTTGATCCGCTCTTGTGCAATTCGACGCACACTATCCAGAATGGGCTGATCTTCGTCTGTGGGGTGGGGCATCCGATCACCAATTGCTTGTGTTTAAGAAATCAAAAGCTGCATTATACAGACCATTTAAAGATCATATAAAACCAATATATTGCATCTAACAGGTTTCCAGATTACAGATGGACACCTAATCCACGGGATAAGCGGTGCTCTTGCAGACGGTACGAATGCCAAAAGCCGTCTTGATGCGGGCGATTCCGGGAAGCCGAGACAGGTGGTGTTTGTGCAGCCGTTCATAATCGGTGGTACCGGCGGCCGCAACCCTTAGCAAATAGTCCGCTTCACCGGTCATCAGATAACACTCCATGATCTCGGGGTTCTTGCGAACCGCCGTCTCAAAGGCCTCCTGGCATTCGACACTCTGGCTGTTCAACGTGATCTCGACGAAGATGGTGGTCGGTCTGCCGATTGCAGTGGGGTCAACCAGCATGACATAACCCGCGATCACTCCGCGCTCTTCCAGCTGTTTGACTCGCCGGAGACAGGCCGAGGGCGAGAGATTGATCCGCTCCGCCAATTCGGCATTGGTCAATCGGCCGTCGAGCTGGAGGGTGCTTAAGATCTTTCTGTCTATCGCATCAAGTTTCATTTGCAGAATATTATGTGATTAAATAAGATAATAAAAGCATTAAGTTGTGCATTATTGGTATTTCACGGCTATTTTTGCAACCACCTGTCTGTCGCTTTCACGTATGCTTTTGCCTGTTTTTGGCATTTCATCACTGGAGCGGACACAAATGAAAGTCATCATTCTTGGCGGCGGCGTCATCGGCGTAACCAGCGCCTATTATCTCGCTCGGGAAGGTCATGAGGTGACGGTCATCGATCGTCAGCCGGAGGCCGCCCTAGAGACCAGCTTCGCCAATGCCGGCGAGGTCTCTCCCGGTTACTCGGCGCCCTGGGCCGCGCCGGGCATTCCACTGAAAGCCATCAAATGGATGATGATGAAGCACAGTCCGCTGGTGATTCGCCCACGGTTGGACCCGGCCTTGTGGTCCTGGAGTCTGCAGATGTTGCGTAACTGCACTACTGCGCGCTATGAACAGAACAAGGGACGTATGGTCCGACTGGCCGAGTACAGCCGGGATGCCATCAAACAGCTGCGGGCAGAGACCGGAATTCAGTACGATGAACGCAGCCGCGGCACCCTGCAGATGTTCCGCAATCAGAAACAGCTGGATGCCGCACAGACGGACATGGCCATTCTTGACCGGTATGGTGTCCCGTATGAGTTGTTGGACAGGGATGGCTGCCTGGCGGTGGAACCGGGTCTGGTCCATGTAAAGGATAAGGTGGTCGGGGGATTGCGGCTGGTGAATGATGAGACTGGCGACTGTTTTATGTTTACCCAGCGTCTGGCCAAAGAAGCCGAGCGACTGGGCGTCGAGTTCCGCATGGGGGTCAATATTCGACGCCTGCTGACGGAGCGGGGCAAGATCAACGGTGTGGAGACCGATACCGGTATCTTTACCGGAGACAACTATGTAATGGCACTGGGCAGCTATTCGCCGCTGTTGCTGAAAGCGGTCGGCATCAAGGTACCGATCTATCCAGTCAAGGGTTATTCCATCACATTGCCGATTGTGGATGCCGATGCGGCACCGGTGTCCACCCTGATGGATGAAACTCATAAGGTAGCGATCACCCGATTGGGTGACCGTATCCGCGTGGCGGGAACTGCGGAACTTGCCGGCTATAATCTGGATCTGGATGAACGCCGAGGTGACACGGTCAGGTTTGTCGTTTCTGATCTGTTTCCCAAGGGGGGTGATCTGGACCGGACCGAGTTCTGGTGCGGATTGCGTCCCATGACTCCGGATGGTACGCCTTGTGTCGGTGCTACCCCTATTTCCAATCTTTATTTGAATACCGGGCATGGCACGCTTGGCTGGACCATGGCCTGTGGATCAGGTCGACTGTTGACTGATCTGATTACCAGCAAGCGTCCTGAAATCGATACCGAAGGACTCTCTATTGACCGCTATGCGGCCTGATTATACAGGTGATGAAACTATGAAGACGATCCATACCAACGGTGCACCAGCGGCCATCGGACCCTATAGTCAGGCGATTCAGAATGAAGGATTGCTGTATACCTCCGGGCAGCTGCCACTGACCGCTCCAGGTGATATGCTAGCGGGGGATATCCAGGAACAGACTCGTCAGGTATTTAAAAATATCCGTGCAGTATTGGCTGCGGCGGGCACCACCCTGGATCGGGTAATCAAAACCACCGTTTTTGTTCAGGATCTGAACGATTTTGCACAGCTCAATACAGTTTATGGCGAAGAGTTCGGCGACCACAAACCGGCCCGATCAACGGTGCAGGTTGCCCGGTTGCCCCTGGATGCCAAGGTTGAGATAGAGGTGATTGCTAAACTGTAGTGGTTTTTTTCCGCACCTGTGATTGACGACCGATTCATTACACGGTTGTCTGTTATTCCATTTCCTGTGATAAACGATCAACGACTTGTTGAATCTTCCCGTAGGCCGCCTCAATTTCCATCTCTCCTTGCTGCGTGCCTTCGGCCTGCAACAAGGAGAGGCATGTCTGATGGTAGGTGGTGATCGCCTGTTTAAGTTCGGTCAGGCTCGTGGTGATGTTTAATTCATCTGCAGATTGAGCGTCCATCAATTCTATGGTTGCTGCCCGCATAATCATCTTCTCTGTACCGGTCGCGTACTCCATGGCCTGAAGCGGCCCGCTTTTTTTCAGTTCCATGCCCTTGTAAAAAAACTTTTGACCGATTTCGAGGTCGCTGAATTTCATAAAAAGTCTTGTCCTGCTGATGTTGATCGTCACGATTACCCAGTATTTTACCTTGTAAAAAGCTGCTCATGGTATTTACTTTATTCGGGGAGTAGTGGATCAAATCTTTGAGATAATTCAATAAAAGAAGGAGGTATTTTTAATTGAGAAGTATGTTCCTGGGTTTTTGCCGCCAGATCCCCGATTTTTGTATATTTAAGTTGCAGACAGGAATAACCCTATTTAGAGTAGGCAATCTTCATGAAGAGCTCAGTAGCGATACTCCCTTATGGATCAGTTTAATCAGGCGCATATACTGCTAGCAGAGCCGGCAGATAGCGCGACCGAGTTGTTCAGACATGCTGCTCAGGCAATCGCTGTCGCTACAGAAAGCCGCTGGGGCGGCGTTGCTTTAAGTAAACCCGAATCATCTGATGTCGAGGTTGTCGCGTTCTGGGATGGAGAGGAGTGGGGTGATCCTTTCTCCGTCGTAATCGCCGGTTCTCCCTTTGAACAGATATATCGTGCAACTCCTGAGAATATGTACGTCTACTGCGCTGAAAGTCTTCAGGACACCTTCAGCAGCTGTCATCTGTTGAAAACACTGGGTGCCGAGAGTTTCCGGGGGCAGGCGTTTTTAGGTGAAGAGCGGGAGATCGTGGGCCATGTATTCGCACTGAATGACCGGTCGCAACCTGACAGTGCCGGTGGTCGCTTTTTTTTCGAGTTGCTGAGTCAGAGAGTGAGCGCGGAATATTGCAGATTCAAGCAGCAGGATGCCTTGCGACGTTATACCAAGATGATCGCAACCACCCGTAATATGCTGTCTTTTGTTGACAAGACGTACACCTATCGGGCAGTGAGTCAGGGCTATGTCGATACATTCAAGACCCCGCATGAAAAACTGATTGGAAAGCGAGTTGACGAGATACATGGCCATGAGCGGTTCCAGACAGTGCTGAAACCGCTGCTGGACAGCAGCTTTCGGGGAGAAAATGTCAACACCCGGCACTGGATCTATCCTCCGGGTGTGGCGCCTAAATATATCGATGTCTGTCAGACGCCTTATGTAGAGGAAGATGGTACGATCAGCGGTGCCGTGGTCAGTGCACACGACATCACTGAACAGAAGTCGATTGAAGTGACACTGCAGAAGTTATCCTTGGCCATTACCCATAGTCCGGTGCTGACTATAATCACCGATCCCAATGGGGTAATCGAATATGTCAGCCCGATTGTTGAGAAGATTACCGGTTACCGACCGGATGAGGTGATCGGTAAAACACCCAGCCTGTTTAAATCCGGCAGAACAGACCGCAAGCTCTATCGTGAGCTCTGGTTGTCAATCAAAAACAAGCGGGCGTGGCAGGGAGAATTGGAGAACCGGCGCAAGAGTGGTGAATACTATTGGGAGAGTATCTCGATTGCCCCGGTACTGAATGAGCGGGATGAGCTGGTCGCTTTTGTCGGCATCAGCATGGATATTTCAGAACGCAAACAGATGGAGCAACAGCTCAAGGAATTGGCGTCCACCGATCCGTTAACGGGTATTTTCAACCGGCGTCATTTTATGGAAGAGGTGGAATCCCAACTGGCCTATTCCAAACGCTATGGAACACCGCTTTCGTGCATGATTATCGATATTGATCATTTCAAGCAACTCAATGATAACGGTGGTCATGCACTGGGAGACGAGGCGATTCTGAAATTTACCGAAAAAACCCATGAGACGATACGGGTGGTGGACATATTCGGCCGCATGGGGGGTGATGAGTTCGCTATTGCATTGCCGGATACGGATGACAAAGAGGCGCTGGTACTTGCAGAACGGTTAAAAGAGAAGATCAGTCAGTTGACCATCCAAAACGATTTTCACTCCAGTCATATGACCATCAGTATCGGTTTGGCCACATTCCTGAATAATGGGGACCTTAGTGAATCGGTGAACACTCTGCTCAGCCGAGCGGACAAGGCGTTGTACGAAGCAAAACGGGGTGGTAGAAATCTTGTTGGTGTCGCAGCGACCCGTTGAATCCAGTACCACATTTTTAGGGGATATTAGACTCCAATCTGCAAGGAGTCTGAGGTGACGGTGGGGCAAGATACCCGGCTGCCAAAAAAGCATCGCCCGGACATCGGTAGCTACCAGGGAGCAAGCGATCCTGTTTGGCGGAGATTTAGACCTCTGTTGGGACTGACCTATTGAGGTGGTTATAAGAGCTGCGACTTCTTACAACCCCCCAAATTGTAAACCGGCTTTTCTATCGGGATGCCGTGACGGTCGAGTAACTCGACATTAAGTTTCGGTAGTCCGGAATGTGATTGGAGAATAGTGCTCCGAGGCCCTCGACATCGTTGCGCCAGTCGCGATGCAGCTCGCAGGCGACACCGAACCAGCTCAACAATTGAGCACCCGCTTCGGCCATACGATTCCATGCGGCATGGCGGGTCACCCCGTCGAACGTGCCCGAAGCATCGGTAACGACGAAGACATCATAACCTTCTTCCAAGGCGGCCAGAACCGGAAAAGCCACGCAGACTTCGGTGACGACACCAGCAACGATTAACTGTTTTTTGCCAGTTGCCCTGACCGCGTCGACGAAGTCTTCATTGTCCCAGGCGTTGATCTGCCCGGGGCGTGGAATAAAAGGTGCATCGGGGAGTATCTGCTTGAGCTCCGGCACAAGTGGCCCGTTAGGGCCATCCTCGAAGCTCGTGGTCAGGATAGTCGGCAGATCGAAGTATTTTGCGAGGTCTGCCAAGGCCAGTACGTTATTCTTGAATTTGTTGGGTTCGAAGTCGCGGACAAGCGATAGCAATCCAGCTTGGTGGTCTACGAGCAGGACGGTTGCGTTGTCCTTGTCGAGTCTTACATAGGGGTTGGTCATGTGCCTTCTCCTTGGGGTTTGTGTAGTGCTCATGCACCATTGGTTATATGCCTGTCAGACCTGTGTCTGGCAGGCACGACTAGCTTTGCATCTGGCCGAACCGGCCGCTGCTGAAATCCAGTATCGCTTGCCGAATTTCGGCTTCCGTGTTCATGACAAACGGACCGCGTCCCACCACAGGCTCATTGAGTGGTTCTCCACTTAGAATCAATAGCGTCGTATCGTTTTTGGCCTCTACGGAAACCACTTGATTGGTACGATCAATCACGGCGAAGCCCAATCCGTTTATAGACTCACCATTAACCACGACGTTGCCATGCAGCACGACGATTGCCAGGGTTCGGCCTTCGAGAAAGTTGAAACTGGTGCAGTGACCCGCTTTGAGACGGGCGTCCCATACGTCAATGGGCGTGTAGGTCTTGGCTGCCCCTAAATGGCCCGCATAGTCACCGGCGATTACCCGCAAGGTTCCGGCACCGGCGGGCAAGGCAATCTCCGGAATATCGCCACCCCGGAGATGCTGATACCTCGGCGCCGACATTTTGTCTTTAGCCGGCAAATTGACCCAGAGCTGCACCATCTCCAGGGTACCGCCACTGCGAGTAAATTCCGGAGAGTGGAATTCATCATGCAGAATGCCCGAAGCAGCCGTCATCCACTGAACGTCACCCGGGCCAATCGTGCCACCGGCGCCGGTGGAATCACGGTGGGCAACCTCGCCATGGTAGACGATGGTGACCGTCTCGAAGCCACGATGCGGGTGCTCACCGACACCGCGCGGGTGCCCGGTTGGCTCGAAGTGCATCGGTCCGGCGTAGTCGAGCAGCAGAAACGGACTCAGGTGATCCCCGTTACTGTTGTATGAGAACAGTGATCGTACAGGGAATCCGTCACCGACCCAGTGCTGTTGCGGTGCGCCATAAACCGCAGAGACCTTTTTCATAGTCATACCCAGATCCTCGCTATGTTCAGTTGCCGAACATGATAAATTGTGAACAATAGGCTGGGTAGTTGGTACAAATACGACACAGCGTCCTGAATACGGAACGATAGTCACGATGCAAGACTTGAACGATCTCGCCTATTTCGTCCACGTCGTCGATCATGGTGGATTCGCCCCAGCGGGCCGAGCGTTAGGGGAGCCAAAATCGAAACTGAGCCGGCGAATTGCCAACCTGGAGGCACGGCTGGGAGTGCAGTTGATTCAGCGCTCGCCCCGTCGCTTTGCCGTGACCGAGATCGGTCAGAACTACTATCGACATTGCAGGGCGATGCTGGTTGAGGCCGAAGCGGCCCAGGAAACCATTGAGCTGACGCGAGCTGAGCCGTGTGGAATCGTGCGAATTACCTGCCCGATCGGACTGTTACACGCAAACGTTGGCAGCATGCTGGCCAAGTTCATGGTTCGGTACCCATGTGTCGATTTGCATCTTGAAGCGACTGACCGTCGTGTTGACCTTGTTGGCGAGGCAGTGGACTTGGCCATTCGCGTGCGTCCCACTCCGTTGGAAGATAGTGAACTTGTGATGCGGCCGCTGGGTAACCGCCGGCAGTGCCTGGTAGCCGGCTCCAGCCTTGTCGAGCAGACGAACGTCCCTCTTGTACCGCAAGACTTGACACAATTTCCCAGCCTTGGTTTGGGATGGCCTCAATACGAATATGAGTGGATGCTGATTGGTCCTGACCTCAGGCAAGTGCAAATCAAGCATCAACCCAGATTCATCACGCATGATATGGCAGCGCTTCGCAGTGCTGCTGTGGCCGGTGTGGGCGTTGTTCAGCTACCGTACCTCGTCGTTCGGGATGAGCTTCAAAGGGGGGTGCTTGTCGAACTGGTACCTGACTGGGCACCCAGGCCGGAGACCATTCACGTAGTGTTCGTCTCCCATCGAGGTATGCTGCCTTCGGTGCGAACACTAATCGACTTCCTTGTGGCGGAATTCGATGACCTGCAGGACGACTGATTGCCCGGATCTGCAACATCTGATCTTTAAGAGCGTGTTTGTCTAAGGATCTTCGGATAGCCGCTGTCAATGACCCCAGCAGATAACAGGCGTTGTGCAAATATATACGTTTAAACAATCTTCCTGGTGTGTCATTTTTCCGCGCTCAACGGAACTCCAGCGAGCTTCCCTGGATCGGTTAGAGATGAGCTGAGTGCAGTTCATTTTACTTCTTTCATACCGCTAGGCGGAACACCGCAACGGGAGGAGCGGAAGCGCCTGCTCAGCGAAGTCTCCATGCGGGACTATCTTGATACCTATAGGGGTGTCCGCATATCCCGAACCGGCAAGGGGTTCGTTATCTGCAGCGCCACGGCGTGAAATCTTCAGCGGCAGGGAGAGCTCCGGGGCCAGGCGAACAGGTCAGGGAGTGGTCTCCTGTTCAATAATCCGTGGTCGATTGGTAGTGACTGTCTCTGTTGCTTTCACGATCTCATAACAGGGCTCATATTCGCCTTTTACCTTCATGCGTCCCTGACGGGCAAATGAAGTCAGTAAATCGTCCATGGCGCTCATTAGTTCGGGTTCGCCCTTGATCTGAAATGGACCGTGTTCACGAATGGCGTTGATCCCCTGTTCCTTCACGTTCCCGGTCACGATTCCCGAAAGCGCGCGGCGCAGATTGGCCGCCAGTTCCTGCGTGGGCAGATCTCGTGAAAGTTGTAGTTTTGCCATTGATTCATGATCCGGTACAAAGGGTTCCTGGAACTCCCTTTCGATATGTAGTGACCAATTGTAGTGAAAGGAGTCGTCGCGCTGTCGTCGTTCACGGGTGACGTGCAGCAGGGCATCGCTGACCAGTTTGGCGATAAGGACGGGATTGCCGATCACTTTTCTGACCAGATTCAGTGCTGTACTACCCAGCGTCATCTCAATAAAGCGAGTTACCGCATCGAAATAGCCACTGGAGGATTCCGGTCCGGTGAGGAAGATAGGCAGTTCGACATCGTGGTTCTCCGGATGTGACAGCACACCAAGCACGAACAGCAGCTCCTCCATGGTGCCCACCCCTCCGGGGAAAACAATCAACACATGTCCCAGCCGGATGAAGGCCTCCAGACGTTTCTCGATATCGGGCATCACAATCAGTTCATTGACAATGGCGTTGGGTGCCTCCGCGGCGATGATGCCAGGCTCGGTGAGTCCGATGTGTCTCTCTTTAGTGTGTCGTTGCTTGGCGTGGGCGATTGCGGCGCCTTTCATCGGACCCTTCATGGCACCCGCTCCGCAACCGGTGCAGATGTCAATGCCTCGCAGACCGAGGTAGTAGCCGATCTCCTTGGTGTAGTCGTACTCCTCAACCGGTATGGCATGTCCGCCCCAGCAAACCACGGTATTGGGTTTTTTTCCGGGGTGGAACGCGCCGGCATGCCGCAGTCGATAAAAGATCTCATGACTGACCTGCATATTGGGTGCGATCTGTTTATGATTGCTGGCGGTATCGCGCAGATAGAGAATGTCGCGCAGGATTGAGAAAAGGTGATAGCGGATACCTTCGATCAGCTGATCATCGACGAACGCATCTGCCGGTGCATTGGCTACTTCCAGTACTATACCCTGATGCCGTTCTCTGACCTGGATATCAAAGTCCGGATACATGGACATCAGCTCTTCGCAATTGTCGACCTGGGAACCGGAGCTGAGAACTGCCAAAGCGCATTTGCGAAACAGCCTGTGTAGTCCGGTGCCGGTGACATCGCGCAGTTGTTCGATCTCCCGTCGCGAGAGGACGGCCATGTGAGAGGCGGGGCGGATAGTGCTATTGACAACTTTTTTATGAAATACAGACTCTTTTAACATTGGACATCCTGCTGGGCCGGCATTACCCAGCCACAAAAAATATTACCTGGTAGATACCGGGACTGGGCAACAATTCAAAATAGACCTGGAGTCGATCCTCATCAACTGCCGATCCCGATGATCCCCGTTGTTTTTCTGTAATAGTTTAAGCATAGACGATCCGTGGATTGTCGTCCCGAAACGCACTACGCACGGAGCATACAGAACCTTACTTACAATTCCATGAAAAGAGGATTTTTCTGAATCGGGGTTACGGAAGTTAAATGGGGAAGTGCATATAATTTGATTCTTCGGGAAACCCTGTGGATAAAAAATAGAGTCAGTTTGTTGCGGGAGTTGTCGCCTGGACAGAGTGTAACCAACCCGGGGATTGGGCGAGGGTGCCTGCCCCGGATTCCGCCGCTGCGGATGCATGCAACTTAACCATGCAAATTCAGACCCGGTTGATTCCGGCCCACTCCCGCGAAGTCTTGAGATCCGGGGGGCACCGGCTACTGACTGAGCAGTTTCATGCCCCGCTCCAGTCCCTCCAGGGTCAGGGGGAACATGCGGTTCAGCATAATTTCCCGGATCAGTTGAATCGATTCGATATAGGGCCATTGATGTTCCGGCTGCGGGTTAATCCAGATGGCATTGGGGTAGGCTTCAAGCAGCCGTCCCATCCAGGCCATGCCGGTCTCCTGGTTCCAGTACTCCACCGCACCTCCAGCATAGGTGATTTCATAGGGACTCATAGTGGCATCACCGACAAAAATCAGCTGATAATCAGAACCATAAGTATGGATGACATCCCAGGTGGAGAGCGGTTCTGAGCGGCGACTGCGGCTGTCTTTCCAGACCGCTTCATAGACGCAGTTATGGAAATAGAAGTGCTCCAGGTGCTTGAACTCCGAGTGGGCCGCCGAGAACAGCTCCTCGCAGACCTGTACATGGTCATCCATGGAGCCACCGACATCGAGAAACAGCAGTACCTTCGCCTTATTGTGCCGTTCCGGCACCATCTTCAGATCAAGCAGGCCGCCGTGATGGGCGGTTGAGCGGATGGTCGCCTCCAGGTCCAGCTCTTCCGGAGCGCCGCTACGGGCGAATCGGCGCAGCCGTTTCAGTGCCACCTTGATATTGCGAGTGCCCAGTTCGACCGAGTCATCCAGATTGCGAAACTCGCGCTTGTCCCACACCTTGACCGCCTTGCGATGACGTGAGCGATCCTGACCGATCCGCACCCCTTCCGGGTTATACCCATAGGCGCCGAAGGGGGAGGTGCCGCCGGTGCCGATCCACTTGCTGCCACCCTGGTGCCGCTCCTGCTGCTCTTCCAACCTTTTTTTCAGTGTCTCCATCAGCTTCTGCCAGCCCATGGCATCCAGCTTTTTCTTCTCCTCTTCGCTGAGGTGTTTCTCTAACTGCTTGCGCAGCCAATCCTCGGGAATCTCGGCGGTAATATCACCGCCGGCATCGATAATCCCCTTGAAATAGCTGCCGAACGCCTGATCAAAGCGGTCAAACAGGCGTTCATCCTTGACCAGGCAAGTGCGGGAGAGATAGTAAAAATCATCCACGTTGGAGAAGATGACTTGTGCCTGCATGGCCGCCAGCAGATCCAGGAATTCCCGGATGGTGATCGGCAACCCCGCCTCTTTCAGGTGATAGAAGAACTCAACCAGCATGGCGAATCACGAACGGTTGCGACGATGCATGAAGGCGAGGCGTTCAAACAGGTGGATATCCTGTTCGTTTTTCAACAGGGCTCCGTGCAGCGGCGGAATTGCCTGACGCTGGTCGCCACTGTGCAGTGCCTCCGGGGGGATATCCTCGGCCATCAGCAGCTTCAGCCAGTCGAGCAGTTCCGAGGTGGACGGTTTCTTCTTCAGACCGGGGACCTCACGCAACTCGAAAAACACCTCCAGCGCCTGTTTCAGCAGCTGCTTTTTCAGGTCGGGGTAGTGTACCGCGACAATCTGCGCCATGGTCTCCCGGTCGGGGAAACGGATGTAATGGAAGAAGCAGCGGCGCAGAAAGGCGTCAGGCAGCTCCTTCTCATTGTTACTGGTGATGATGATCAGCGGTCGCTGTTTGGCCTTGATCAACTGTTGGGTTTCATAAACATAAAATTCCATACGATCGAGTTCACGTAGTAGATCGTTGGGGAATTCGATATCCGCCTTGTCCACCTCATCAATCAGTACGACCGAATGCCCATCATGGGCAAAGGCGTCCCACAACCGGCCTTTGACGATGTAGTTGCCGATGTCGTGCACCCGATCGTCGCCCAGTTGCGAATCGCGCAGACGGGAGACCGCATCATATTCATACAGCCCATGCTGGGCCTTGGTGGTGGATTTGATATGCCACTGAAACAGTGGCTGGTTGAGTGACTTGGCCACCTCTTCGGCCAGCATGGTCTTGCCGGTTCCCGGCTCACCCTTGATCAACAGTGGACGCTCGAGCTGAATCGCGGCATTGACGGCGAGCATCAGGTCATCTGTCGCCACATAGGTATCTGTTCCGTTAAATCGCATAGCTGTTTCCGAGTGGATTGGTATGATATCCGGCCTATTCTCCAACAATATCGTTTCAATTGAAATAAATCTGATCGATGCGTCCAAAAGCGTGGATCGGGCTTGACGTTCTATGTACGTTCTATGTATGATATACCTGACTTTACGGAAACAGCGATCAGTACGGAGTCAATCAGGGTTCGCCGGGGTCAACATCGATCCAACTCGCCACGCTTTCAGGATGGTGGGGTTTAATACAGGTTCAGCGCAGGATGGGAAGACTATGGCCGTTATTGCAATGTGGAAATGTGATCGGGACAACAGTATGTTCGAAAACAGAAAAGAGGCCGATGCCCATGATCGAATGCTCGAATTGGGCGAGCACTTTTCACGCCTGCTGGAGCAGGTCATTCCCCAAGTTGATGAGCAGGCCGCCGAAGAGTTCGGGCTGGTGCTGGCGCGGAACAAAGAGCTGATCATTCAAGCCTGTAAGGGAAGGCCTGAGGTGATGTCAGAAATAGAGTTTCAGGATAAAAAAGTCACCCAGCTGACGGCATCCCGATAGCGGTTCTGGAAGCCGGTAGCACCGCGACACTCCCCCATACCCACTCGCTACCGGCTTCTACCTTTCTGCAATTCTGAACGATTTCACAGGGATTATTCGCTGTTCCGCCAAGAAAGGTGTTGAGCTTGCCTTTCTTGTGGTGCTTTCTGTCATAGTGGTCATGATTGCTTTTATCTGATTACCTACCAAGCACAGCCAGTGTCTTTATACGAGTGCATTGCCTGAGTCACCGATTAAGGCATGTTGCCCTCAATTTCCACATCGCGTATAAGCGGTAGCAGTTTAACCAAGACCTGTTGTTATCATGAATATCGTCTTTTTTCTGCTGGTGCTTATCGCCTTCCTGACGGCCGCCTGGCGGCAGTTCAGTCAGCCTGCCGCCGACATCAGCCCGATGGATGCACTCTCCAGGGCGATGATCGATTCGGCTGCCGGGGCGGTGGAACTGGCATTGGGTCTGGTGGGTGTGATGGCGCTTTTCCTCGGTCTGATGAAAATTGCCGAGCAGGGTGGGTTGCTGAAGATTCTTGCCCGCCTGATCAGGCCGTTGATGATCAGGCTGTTTCCCGATGTACCGGCGGAACATCCCGCCATGGGCGCAATGATTCTGAATATGTCAGCCAACATGTTAGGGCTGGGCAATGCCGCCACACCGTTTGGCATCAAGGCGATGCAGGAACTCAATCGACTGAACCCCTGCAAGGGAAGTGCAACCGACTCCATGGTCCTGTTTCTTGCCATCAATACCTCCAGTATCACGCTGTTGCCCACGGGCGTGATCGCTCTGCGCGCATCGGCCGGCTCGGCCGACCCGGCCGGCATTCTGCCGACCACCCTGTTTGCCACACTCTGCTCAACTCTGGCTGCGATTCTCGCGGTCAAGGGCTACCGGCGATTTTTTCCGATAACCCGGGGGACGGTAGATAGGGATGAGGCTGAACCGATGACGGAGGCGCCGGAAATCCCGCCGGCGGCGGATGAGGGAGTCGGTTACCCGGCCTGGGTATCCCTGACGGCGCTGATCGGTTTTCTGCTGTTGATCCCGCTGACCGTACTCTATGGACAGGTGATCTCTCCCTGGATCCTACCGGTTTTGATGCTCGGTTTCCTGCTGTTTGGCGTGCTCCGCGGGGTGCCCATCTATGAAAGTTTTGTCGAGGGAGCCAAAGATGGATTTCAGGTGGCCCTGAAAATCATCCCCTATCTGGTGGCGATCCTGGTGGCGGTCGGTATGTTCCGGGCCAGTGGTGCCATGGAATGGCTGGTGAGCCAGATCGGCCAGTTAACCACGCTGGTCGGGCTACCCGCAGAGGCGCTGCCGATGGCGCTCCTGCGGCCCCTTTCCGGATCGGGTGCCTACGGGGTCATGGCCTCGGTCATTAATGATCCCGCCATTGGCCCGGACAGCTATATCGGCTACCTGGTCTCCACTCTGCAGGGCTCTACCGAGACCACCTTCTATGTGCTTGCCGTCTACTTTGGCGCGGTCCAGGTCAGGCGCATCCGCCACGCGCTTGCCGCTGGTCTGACCGCCGATATCGTAGGTGTGATAGCCGCAGTGGTCGCGGTCTCATTTATCTACGGTTAGAATGTGGTCATGCTGCAAATATCCAACAGTGTGACCATTACCGAAAGTGAGATCGAGTTCGCCGCCATACGTGCCCAGGGCGCGGGTGGCCAGAATGTCAACAAGGTCTCCACCGCAGTCCATTTGCGTTTTGATATCAAGGCCTCCTCGCTGCCTCCTTTTTACAAAGAGCGGTTGTTGAATTATAACGATCAGCGCATTTCCAAAGAAGGGGTCGTGATTATCAAGGCCCAGAACCACCGAAGTCAGGAGAAGAATCGGGAAGAGGCGCTGGTGCGCCTGAAAGAACTGATCCTCTCGGCGACCCGGATTCAGAAACCCCGCAAACCTACCCGGCCCACCCGCAGTTCTCAGAATAAGCGTCTGGAGAGTAAAGAGAAGCGGGGTCGGATCAAGGCACTTCGAGGTCGGGTGGATGACTGAGTGTTGCCCGAAACCGGACTCGCACCGGGATCAGTTGATTTAGCGCAATGATACGGTTCTGGCGACTGGGTTCACGCGGCGGTTAAGCGCACTATATAAACCTGTAACCTAAGGATTGTCGGGGGGTATTTTGGTGAGCGCTAAAAGGAGAACAAAAAACAGCGGTGGAAACAGCAAGGAAACATTTCCCTATATTGAAGAGTCACTGGATGAGGTGGTAGATGCACCCGTCAAGAAAATCAAGAATTCGGTTTATGAGAGAGAGCTGTTCCGACTTCAGTTGGAGTTGGTCAAACTTCAGGCCTGGATCGCACAGGAGAAGCTGAAGGTCGTGGTGATTTTTGAAGGTCGCGATGCGGCTGGGAAGGGGGGGGTGATCAAGCGGATCACCCAGCACCTCAATCCACGAATTTGTCGCGTGGTGGCACTGCCAGCCCCGACGGAAAGAGAGGCCAGCCAATGGTATTTTCAGCGGTATGTCTCCCATCTCCCGGCGGCAGGAGAGATGGTGCTGTTTGATCGCAGTTGGTATAACCGGGCGGGTGTTGAACGGGTCATGGGGTTCTGTGACAACGAGGAGTACAGCGAATTTCTCCGCTCCTGCCCCGAGTTCGAACGCATGCTGGTGCGTTCAGGGATTATTCTGTTGAAGTATTGGTTTTCGGTGTCAGATGAGGAACAGGAACGTCGGTTCCAGAGCCGCCTCGAGGAACCCCACAAACGCTGGAAACTGAGTCCGATGGATCTGGAGTCACGATCCCGCTGGGTAGAGTATTCGCGGGCCAAGGATATGATGTTTGCCCATACCGATATCAAGCAGGCGCCTTGGTATGTGGTTAAATCCGATGTCAAGAAACACGCCCGGCTCAATTGTATAGCGCATCTCCTGAATATGATTCCGTATGAGGATCTGACGCCAAAGGAGATTGTGTTGCCGAAGCGCAAGGACAGCAAGGGCTATGTACGTCCGCCGATGTCGGATCAGACCTTCGTGCCGGAGATTTATCCCCGACACGGGGAGTGAACCGAACTGCAACGACCGCGATGGATGTCCCAACGCCGTGGACTCCGCCCCCGGGTTGCGGTCGACTCTAACTGCACTACAGGCGGCTCTGTTTAAGAGATCTGACCGGATTGCGGATCACCAGATAGACCCCATAGGTCGTAAGGCTGATGCCCGCGATACCCCAGACGGTGAGACGTTCATCAAACAGTATCCACGCCAGCAGGGCCGTTACCGGGGGCGTGAGGTAGAAATAGGCCGCTACTTTGGTCGCCTCACCCTCTCTGATCATCAACATCAGCAGTAGGATGGCGCTGAGTGATAGCCCGAAAACCAACCAGAGCAGGGCGGCGACAAACTGTGGTTGCCAGTCGATCTCACGGGTTTCGAACAGCAGTGCGAGCAGACTCATGATGAGGGCGTTGGCCAGATACTGATAAAAGGTGCCGGTCAGAAGATCAATCTTGGCACAGAAGCGTTTTTGCAGCAGGGTACCGAAGGTAATCCCGAGCAACGCCGTCAGGGCAAACAACAGGGAGATCAGATTGAACTGCAGTGCATGGGCGTTGGCTTTTCCCAGTAGCAATACAGCGGCAACGCCAAAAATGCCCAGCATCAGACCGATCAGTTGTTTCCTGCTGATTTGATCGCCCATCCAGAGCCAGGCGATCAAGGCGGTCAGAATAGGCTGCAGTCCTACCAGAAGAGAGGCCAGACCGGCGGCCATACCGGCGTTGATGGCAGCGAATACCCCACCGAGATAGGCCGCGTGGACCAGGGACCCCACCAGCATGGAGTACAGCGCCCCTTGCAGCGAGGGCCATTTGGGTCGGTATAGATGGATCAGTATCAGAAACACCCCAAGAGTAATGTACATGCGAATGGCGAGTACCGTGAAAGGTTCCGCGTAGGACAGTGCATACTTGGCCCCGATAAATCCGGTTGCCCATAATAGGACAAACAGAATCGGTATCCATCTCAACAGTTGGGGTGAAGGCATAGCCGGGTTCCATCATAGCAAAGCTTGAATATATACGGCTGACTCGGTCAGTTATAGGGGCAGATTCGGTAAAGAAATATAGGTACAGATTGCCCGAAAATTAAAATATTTGCATACCGATTATATTGTACCTATTCTCGGTGCTTGTGAATTTTCCTGGACAGGATACAACCCGATGTACCTCTACCGACATCTCATGACACAGATAGAGGATCAGATTCAGGCGGGCATGCTCAGGCCCGGACAGGCATTGCCGTCGATCCGGGAACTGGCCCTGCAACGTTCCGTCAGCCGTAATACCGTGGTTCAGGCTTATGAAGGTCTGGTCGAGATGGGGATGATCGCATCCAGAGATCGGGCCGGTTTTTATGTACTGACACCGAATGCCAAAACGGAACCGGTAACCGCCATTGATGAACTTATGCCCTCGACGCCAGGCCGTGATCATCTGGCCTTTTCGGTGGTGCGATCAGCCGGGTCCAGCTCGTTGGCGCCACTTGGCAGTGCGCATCCGAGTGGGGAATTCTCCGCGCTTCAGTCATTTCGGCGAATCTATAATCGACAACAGCGGGTTGCCCGCAGAGAAGAAGCAAGACTCACCCAGTACGAGGTGTCTCCCGGGCATGCGGGGCTGCGCCGGCAGTTGGCAAGGCACATGGCGCGATCGGCCGCGGTTATCAATCCCGATGAGGTGGTCATCACCAATGGTTGTCAGGAAGCCTTGAGTCTGTCCCTGCAAACCGTGGCAGGTCCTGGAGATATCGTGGTGGTCGAGGCCCCGTGCTTCTATGGCACTCTGCAATGCATTGAGGTGTTGGGCATGCGGATTCTTGAGATTCCTGCCGATCCATTGCAGGGCATGAATCTGGACCTGTTGGAACAGGCGCTTGGGCGTTGGCCGGTCAAGGTGATCCTGGTCAATCCGGTATTCAATAATCCGCAAGGGCATGTAATGCCGGATGCTGCTGCCAGACGGCTGCTGTCGCTGGCTGAACAGTATGATCTGCCCGTTATCGAGGACGATGTGTTTGGTGATATCAGTTATGACAAAGGGCGGCCGCGAACCATCCGCTCGTGGGATACTCAGGGTAGGGTGCTGCTCTGCTCATCCCTGTCGAAAAGCCTGGATTCCGACCTCAGGCTGGGTTGGGTTGCCGCCGGGCGTTACAGCGAGCAGCTAAGCTATCGGAAATATGTGACCACTATGGCCTGCCGCGGACAGATTCAGGCTGCGGCGTCTGACTTCCTCTCCGGCAGTCGCTTTGGTAGGCATCTCAAGGTGATTACCCGCTGTTATCGAAACAGGCGGGATTTTACTCTGGATGCCATTACCCGTTTTTTTCCGGCTCCAACCCACGTAAATCTGCCCTTGGGTGGATTCCATTGTTGGGTTGAGTTACCGGAAGCGGTCGATTCAAATCGACTCTATACCGCGTTGATGCAGCAGGGGATCAGTGCCACGCCGGGGTCGCTGTTCGGCATCAAGGGACAGTTCAATCATTTTTTGCGGATCAACTATTCATGCATTAATGACGAGCATAGATATACAATAATATTCAAAAAGATAGCAGATACAATTAAAGTCATGTGTGATAATAAATAACGGTGTTGTGGATGACAGGGGTTTAGCTGATGGCAAAAGAAGATGCACGTATTCCTGCGGACATCGGTTGTCTTGATAACGAGAATCTGCGTGTCACCCTGATTTCGACAGTTGGGGCGCATTGTGATGTGTGGCAAACGGCAGGCTATCACTTTGAGCGCGAAAAAAATCGCGCATTCGATATGGTGATAAAACGCCACACTCTGAGTTGTAATTCCCTGGATGTAAAGATTTACCGGCGTGACTACGGGATGTTGAAAAAACAGCTGCACGATATTATTCCCGAGGCCATTTTTGTGCGTACCCGCATCGATGGCGAGGAGAATATGCTGGTCCTGGCCCAGGCATTTACCCCCTGGTTCAATCTGGCCAACCCGGCGATCGCCGATGATGCCATCCCGTTAATGGCGAAACTACACAAGGCCAGACTTCAACTGGGTCTGTTCATTCAGACAGCCAACGAGATTCGTCGCAATCATCAAAAGGTGATCGATCTGTATGGACTGGATAATCTGGTTCTGGACAAAAACAAGGAAGTCCGTTATCTGGACAGCTTCGAGGTATTTTTTCACGAAGACCTGCTCTACATGATAGACGACCCTTGTGAGGATCTTCGTGAAAAAATTGATGTTTCAGTTAAGCGGCTTGCCTATCTAGAGTTTCTACTGGAGAGTGCCAATGAGCTGGCGGCAACCTTTTCCAACTGAAACTGACGATGCCCCGCCAGAGACCCCCGGGCTAGTCAGAACTACCTCTTCCGGTTCACGGCCATTAAATCGATCAGATGCCCAGTTCGTCAAGCAGGCTGTCTGAATCGTTCCGATCATCGTTGGACACAGTCTGTGCGGCGGCTCGCTTATTCGCTTCGCCTTCCAGGATATCGTCAGGATCAAAATCTTCCTGTTGCTCGAACTCATGCAGCTGGATGAACTCGGTTTTATCCATGGCAAGCTCAAGATAAAAAATATTATTCCGTTGGGTGGTGAAGGTCACCCGGCGCGCCTGGGGGCGATCCAGATTGGTATTGATGGAGAGCAACACCTCTTTATTGATGGTCAGCATCTTCGGTTGATTCTGATTGATTGGGGTTAGCAGCTGTTTGCCCACGTTACTGATGAAATCACCGATCATCTGGTTCATCAACTCTCCCAGGACGTTGCCTACCTCGTCTGAGGTGTGGCTGACTGCCAGTTCTTCACGGGGTATGCCCATGTTTGAGAGATAGGCCTGATACAGCTCAAGGGCGGCCGCGGCAGTGAAATTGATCACCACCAGTCCGGAAAAGCCACCGTCAAAGAGCACAAAGCAGCCGATATCGGGCTTTAGACAAGTGCGGTTGATCTTCTGGACCATGGCGGAGTAGTTGATCTCGTTTTGCGTCGCTGTGGTGAGTACGGATGTGACCGATTTACAGAGCATGATCAGAATATCGTCTGTGGTGACAATCTTTGTCTTCGCCATCGAGTAGTGCCTCGTGTTTTTATACTTTTATTTTATCGTTAAAAGGGGTTATCGACTATTATTCACACAACTTGATAACAATACTGTACTCTATGACACCACGGCAACTGATCCGTGACACAGGCGATTTCGTTTCCCATCCGGAGGTTTCTGTTTGTGTCACTCAGCCTTGGAGCGTTGATAATCTTAGTTGATAGTTATCCACGGATTTACAGCCAGACAATGTTAAATCCAACCGGCTCCCGGGGTTGCCTCTCGGCTATTCGATCAGGCCCTTGTCGCGAAACAGCTCTTCCATCTCCGGCTTGTTGGCCAGTATCTCGTGCTGTTCCAGTCCTTTCATCTCATGCGGGAACACCAGCCACTGGTCTGTTTCGTGGATATAGTAATCGGGCTTGAGTGATGTCTGGTTGTTACCCGGCTTGTACCAGGGTGTGGCGATGCGGATCTGCTCCGGCATGTTGCGCCGGGTTTTCGCCTTCAGGGAGTCAAGAATAGCCTGCAGACTCAATCCGGAGTCGAACACATCATCCACGATGAGCAGTGAGCTGTCCCAGTTCATATTGCGTATCAGATAGCCAAGGCCGTGCACCCGTACCTCCTTGCTGCGCTGCCCGATACCGGTATAGGAGGAGGTACGGATCGCGATGTGATCTGAATGCACATCAAAATAGTCCAGAATCTCCTGCACCGCGATGCCTACCGGGGTACCACCGCGCCAGACGCCGACAATGAAATCGGGCCGGAAGCCACTCTGCAAAATCTCCAGCCCCAGGCGGAATGAGTCGGTCAGCAACTGCTGGGCGGTAATGTAATATTTGTCATTCATATGGCGGTAGTCTGTTTCCCGGTTCAGGCCGGAACGCTATCTTTTTTGGCTCACCAAGGCAACCGCTTTCAAGTGGTTTTCCGGGTCTGTTGCTCTTCTTTCCCGGGTGGAGCAGGGGGCTTACCCAACTGTTGCAACACATTGCCGGCAATAATCAGCAGGAGCCCGGCGCCGCTGGACCAGTGGATATCCTCGCCGACGATGAAGTGGATCAGAAACAGCGAGAGTATCGGAGAGAGAAAGATCAGATTCGCCACCTTGGCGGTGCTCTCGGTCAAACGCAGTGCCTTGAGCCAGAGCACAAAGGTGATGCCCATCTCGAACAGGCCCACGTAGGCTGCTCCGTAGAGACCCTTAATCGAGTCAAACCCGAAGCCGGCCGTGAGCCAGGTGATCAGGGCAATTACCGGAATGGCAAAGAGAAAATTCAGAAACAGCCCGACTACCGGTTCGATCCGGCTACGGGTGTTGAAAATCCAGAACAGTGACCAGATCAGGGTGCTCCCGAGGGCCAGCAGAACACCATAGCCATTGCTGAAGCGAAGCGTGAATGGTGCGCCGTGGGTGGCGATCACCAGAATACCGAAATAGCTGATGCCGATTGCCAGCAGATCGAGCCGGCGCAGATGCTGCTTGAGCAATGGAACGGCCAGGATAGAGAGGGTGATGGCCCAGGTGTAGTTGAGTGGCTGAGCCTCCTGTGCCGGTAGCAGGTCATAGGCCTTGAACAGTACCCAGTAGTAAATACAGGGATTGAGCAGACCCAACGTGGCGCAAAGCAGCAGATCGCGGCGGGGTGTGCGCAAAAGGCGTTGCAGATGTCCCTGCCTGATCAACACCGCCAGCATCACCAGCAACGAGGCGATACTGGCATAGAACAGGAGTTGTATCGGCTCCAGGTGACGTAAGGACAATTTGAAGGCGGTGGCTACCGTCGACCAGAGCAGCACGGCGCTGATGCCGTACAGGTAGGCTCTGGACTGATCGTTCACCTGTTCGGACTGCCGGCCAGGTGCCAGATGCTGAAGCGGGCGGCCGCAGCGGTGAGTCTCACAGCTGTTCCAGGCAGTTCAGGAGCAACCGCAGGTCCGCCGGTTCCGAAAGCCGGTGGTCACCCTGTTTGATCAGGGTGAGGGTGGCGTCTTTACTTTCCAGTTGCTCACAGGTTCTGCGACTGAAATCCCAAGGCACGTCCGGGTCCTGCATGCCGTGAAACATCCGCACCGGGCAGTGAATGGGGATGGGCTTGTCCAGCAGCAGGTGATGGTCCCCCTCTTCAATCAGCTGTCGGGTGATCGGATAGGGTTGCTGGTCGTCATAGTCGCAGGGGATCAACACGCAGCCTTCACTGCTCAACTGCTGTTTCTGTGTATCCGTAAACGTCGCCAGCAGCAGTTGCCGGGTGAAATCGGTGGCGCAGGCGAGGGTGATCAGCGCATGCACACGCTGCGGCCGGGCGATGGTGGCCAGCAGTGAAAGCCAGCCGCCCATGCTGGAGCCGACGATGATCTGACGCCCTTTGGTCAGCTCATCGATGACGCTCAGCGCATCATCGAGCCACTCACCGATGGTGCCGGTTTCGAAACGACCGCTGGACTGGCCATGCCCCGAATAGTCAAAACGAGTAAAGGCGCGCTGATGGGTTTGGCACCATTGTTCCAGCGTGACCGCCTTGGTGCCGGTCATGTCGGATTTGAAACCACCAAAGAACAGCACGCCGGGCCCCGTGCCTTCCGTTTTATGGTAGGCGATCCGCTTGCCGTTCGGCAGGTTGAGAAAACAGACTGTGCCGGTAGTCACCAAGGTTTATCCCGTGCCAGCGAAAAGAGGGATAATACCGCCCGGTCGCGCTATTGCAACTTTGAAAAGATCACGTCTATGTTGAAGGCGTGCTGCGTACCCGCCGAATCGCCTGGTGCCAGCCCTCCAACAGTGCTTCCCGGGTGTCGGCCCGCAGTGCCGGGGAAAATTCGGTGTCCAGTTGCCAGTTTTGTTCCAGATCCTGAAAAGAGTCGAACAGGCCGCACTGCAGTCCGGCGAGATAGGCGGCGCCGAGCGCCGTGGTTTCTGTCTGTACCGGACGCTGTACCGGCAGTTCCAGGATGTCGGCCAGGAACTGGCAAAGCCAACGGTTACTGACCATGCCTCCGTCGACCCGCAGCCGGGTCGGGGTCACGCCGTCATCCGCCATGGCCTGAAACAGGTCGTGAGTCTGATAGCAAACAGATTCAAGGGTGGCGCGGACGATCTCCTTGATCCCGGTTCCCCGGGTCAGCCCAAGCAAGGCACCCCGCGCATCTGCATCCCAATGGGGCGCGCCCAGTCCGGTAAAGGCGGGTACCAGATAGACCCCCTGGTTATGTTCCAGTGTGTTTGCAATGGCCTCGGTCTCCTCGGCCGTTTTGATCAATCCGAGTCCATCCCTTAACCATTGCACGGCCGCGCCGGCGACAAAGATGGAGCCCTCCAGGGCATAGCTGCTCTGCCCATTGAGTCGGTAGCCGATGGTGGTCAGCAGTTTGTTCTGTGAGGCCACTGCGGTCCCGCCGGTATTCATCAGGACAAAACAGCCGGTGCCGTAGGTGCTTTTGATCATGCCGGGCCGAAAACAGGCCTGGCCAAACGCTGCCGCCTGCTGATCACCCACCATTCCTCCAATACTCAGTGGCTCGCCGAGCAGCGTAGGGCTGGTCTGGCCAAAATCGGCGGCACAGTCCGTGACCACGGGCAGGAGCGCGGCGGGTATATCAAACAGCGACAGCAGTTCTGCATCCCAGCAGTTGCTGTGGATATTGAACAGCAGGGTGCGTGCGGCGTTGGTCACGTCTGTTGCATGGGTCTTGCCGCCGGTCAGGCGCCACAACAGAAAACTGTCGATGGTACCGAAGGCGAGATCGCCTGCTTCAGCGCGGTGGCGGGTGCCGGGGACCTGGTCGAGAATCCAGGCGATCTTGGTGGCGGAGAAGTAGGGGTCAAGCAGCAGACCGGTCTTATCCATTACTGTCGGCTCGTGCCCCGTCCGCTTGAGTGTATCGCAATAGCCCGCGGTGCGGCGATCCTGCCAGACAATGGCGTTGTAAAGCGGCTTGCCGTTATGGCGGTCCCAGATCACCGCGGTCTCACGCTGGTTAGTGATGCCAATTGAAGCTATCTGCCGGTTCATCCGCCTGCCGGCGGCAACAGCATCCCGCACTACCGAGAGGGTGGTTGACCAGATCTCTTCCGGGTCATGTTCAACCCAGCCGGGGTGTGGGAAGATCTGTTTGAATTCCAGTTGGGCGATGAACGCACAGCGTCCATCCTTTTCAAACAGGACTGCCCTGGAACTGGTGGTGCCCTGGTCGATACTGAGTAGCAGTGGCGTGGTTGGCATGAGTTGTTGGTGACTCCGTTTAAAGGCTTTTCCGGTTACTCTCGAAGCTCAGCTAGGGTCGAATACCTGGCGATTCGCCCGGTAGGAGCGGCGGCGATGCCGCGAAATCGGCCCGGGGCGGGCCTCCTACAGATCAAACCCACTCCGACGGCCATCCGTATCGGTAGGAGAAGTGGCAAATTTTTTTCTGACTATGCCTGATTGAAACGAGTATCAGGAAGGCATTTGCAAAGTATAGCCCGGGTCATGGGGCGAGGGACCAGCCAGCAATGAATCATGAGAAGATCAGCATGCCGGATCATGAAACAGCCTGCCCAGAATTCGATCTCCTGGTGATTGGGGGTGGTATCAATGGCGTGGGCGTGGCCCGGGATGCCGCGGGCAGGGGGTTGAAGGTCTGTCTTTGCGAAAAAGATGACCTGGCCCAGCACACTTCATCTGCCAGCACCAAACTGATCCACGGCGGTCTGCGTTATCTGGAACAGTATGATTTCGGGCTGGTCCATCATGCCCTTCGGGAGCGCGAGGTGCTGCTGCGTAACGCACCCCACATCATTCACCCCATACGCTTTGTTCTACCTCACAATGAGTCGCTACGCCCGATATGGATGATCCGTCTGGGGCTGTTTCTCTATGATCATCTGGGAGGGCGCAGGCAGCTACCGGGATCACGACGTGTCATGCTTGAACAGCATGTCGCCGGCCGGGCGTTGAAGGAGGTCTACCGTACCGGCTTTGAGTATTCCGACTGCTGGGTACAGGATGCGCGGCTGGTGGTGCTGAATGCCATGGATGCAGCGGTGCGGGGGGCAGAGGTTTTGACCCATACCCGCTGTGTTGCCCTGTCCCGTGGACCCATACACTGGAAGGCAACCTTGCGCAATGAGAGGGACGGATCGAGCCGTACGCTCACGGCGAGGGCGGTGGTCAATGCGGCCGGTCCGTGGGTTGAGCAAGTGCTGGAATCCGGTGTCACTACCGAGCATGTCCGGGGGATTCGGTTTGTAAAGGGAAGCCATATCGTGGTGCCGCGGCTGTTCGAACATGATTATGCCTATATCTTTCAGCACCGGGATGGGCGGGTGCTGTTTGCCATCCCGTTTGAAGGCGAGTTCACCCTGTTGGGTACAACAGATATTGAACTGGATACGCTACCGGAGAAAAACCGGATTACGCCGGAAGAGGTGGCATATATCTGCCAGGCCGTCAGTGAGTATTTTATGCGGCCGGTGCAACCGTCGGATGTAGTCTGGAGTTTCAGCGGTGTACGGCCCCTGTATGATGATGCCGCCAGCGATGCCTCCCGGGTGACGCGGGACTACAATCTGCACCTGGACTGCAATCAGGCGCCGATTCTGTCGATATATGGTGGCAAAATCACCACCTACCGCCGGCTGGCGGAGGAGGTGCTGGATCTGCTGTCTGACTGTCTGGAGATTCGGGGCACGGACTGGACGGAGACAAGCCAGCTTCCGGGTGGTGATATACCCGATGCCGACTTTGATCGTTTCCTGATCGGCTGCGCGGCAACTTATCCCTGGTTGTCTCCCGTGCGGTTGCGGGACTATGGGGGTCTCTATGGCACCCGCATCACTGAATTGCTTGCCGGCTGTGATACGCAAGAGGCATTAGGCCTCGATTTCGGCGGTGGGCTGTTTGAACGTGAAGTACACTACCTGGTCACCCATGAATATGCCGAAAGCGCCGAGGATATTGTCTGGCGTCGCACCAAACGGGGTTTGCGGATGTCCGCTGAACAAATTATACGGCTGGACGAGTGGCTGAAGGAGCGGGGAGAGTAAACCCTGCCGCATACGGAGATTCCTGAAGGAGTCCGCCCTGAGATATTGAATCAGGCTGTCAAATGCCATGGGGCTGTTGCAAAATACCCGCTGATTCAATGGAATGCGCAGATAGGAATACGCAATGAAAATACTGGTTACAGGAGGTGCGGGATATATCGGATCTCACACCTGTGTGGAGTTACTGACGGCGGGGCATCAGGTGGTCGTTATCGATAACCTCTGCAACAGCAGCAGAATTTCGCTGGATCGGGTTGCGCGCATTACCGGTCGGCGTGTCTCTTTTGTCGAAGGGGATATACGGGACCGGGAGCGGCTGATGTCGATTCTGGCCCAGGGTGATATTGATGCCGTGATCCACTTTGCCGGACTGAAGGCCGTGGGGGAATCCGCCGAGATACCGCTGGCTTATTACCAGAACAATATTACCGGCACCCTGGCACTACTGGAGTCTATGGCGGCGGTGGATCTGAAGCGGCTGGTATTTAGTTCTTCCGCCACGGTCTATGGTGATCCGGAGTCCTTGCCGATTACGGAGGATTTTGCCTTGTCAGCTGCCAATCCCTACGGCCGGTCAAAGTTGATTGTTGAAGAAATACTGAGGGATCTGCATGCCGCGGATGGCGCCTGGGATATCTCCATACTGCGCTATTTCAACCCGGTGGGTGCACATGAAAGCGGGCTGATTGGAGAGGACCCCCAAGGCATACCGAATAATCTGATGCCCTATATTTCGCAGGTAGCTTCGGGGCGGCTGGAGCGTTTGTCGGTATTCGGCGGCGATTACCCCACACCCGATGGCACCGGGGTAAGAGACTATATCCATGTGGTCGATCTTGCCCGGGGACATCTGTCGGCGCTGGATAAGCTGTCGACACAACCCGGTGTGATTACCCATAACCTGGGCACCGGTCGTGGTTACTCGGTGCTGGAGATGGTGCGGGCGTTTGAGCAGACAAGTGGCCGGGAGGTGCCTTTCCGCATTGTCGACCGCCGACCGGGGGATATCGCCGCCTGTTATGCGGACCCGGCCCGGGCATCGGAAGCGCTCGGATGGCATGCAGAGCGAGGTCTGGAGCAGATGTGCCGGGACACCTGGCGATGGCAGAGCCATAATCCGCATGGCTATTGTTGATGACGGCTAGGTCAGTAGGTTCTTCGGGACAAGTACTCCAGCTTCAAAAAACAGGCCATGATGAGGGAGGCAATGCCTATCATCAATAGGCTTTGAACACTGTAACCTGACAAATAGTAGTTGCCGGAAAGCCGGACCAGCCCTGCTATCAGGCAGACCAGGATACCAATTATCCCTATGCCGGTACCAAGCCTTGTCAAAAGTGTGTTCATCTCATACTCCCCCATGATGATCTCTCAAATAGACGAAACAGGCTGCTTCGGAAAATCTTGGTTGCTGTTATAAGACTGAAAGGATTCTCGAGCAGTTAGCTAAGCATAACCCTCGTGGTCTGCATAGGGGTATTGTTTCCGTTCTTGCGGCAATTGTTTGGCGGGACAGATCGACAAAAAACGCGTATGCTGGCATTCGCCTGCGTTCTGGTGACAACTGATTGAAATCACAGGCAACAGGCTAAAGAAATCAGTACAGTGAGTGGTATGGAAACAGCCGAACAGACGGAGAGGCGATGGTTCGCGAATGCACCGGATCAGTTCTGCTGGAGTAACTGGCAGGGTGAAGAGGAGTCGGTGCTGTTTCACCAGGGGTCCGGTGATACACTGTTGCTGAATCCGTTGGGAGAGTTTCTGCTTAAACGGTTGCAGATTGAACAGTTGACACATACTGAACTGACGGCATCTGCCGCGAACTACTTCGAGATTGATAATGACGCCGGGTTGGCTGATTCTATCATGGCCTCGCTGCATACCTTCCGGTCATTTGGCCTGGTTATTTCAGACACGCTGTGAAAATAACTGATCTTAGTCACCGTGAAATGGCTCGCCAATTGAGTGGAAACGGACTTCCAATAAAGATTGGTCCCTTCTGGATAAATCTGCGCTCGGTTATTCCCGATCTGCTGCGTCACATCGCCTTTTTTTACGCTCAGTATGAGACCACAGCATCTGAACGATTCTTTGATTTCCATATCACACTCAAAAAATCCGGCGGACTGAGACGCTGGGTAAAGCCGCAGGCCAATTTCCTGCTGGACGAATACGCTCCGTTCAAGCCATTGCCCTATGTTCATGCCTTTGCCATGTTCGAGTGGGGACTCAACTGGTGCATTGCCACCACGGCGCATCACTATCTGATTGTGCATGCCGCAGTGCTTGAGAAAGACGGGCAGGGGATAATCATGCCAGGTGTGCCCGGCTCCGGAAAGAGCACGTTATGCGCGGCCATGAGTCTGCGTGGCTGGCGCCTGTTGTCAGACGAGATGGCACTGCTGGATCCGGTATCCCTGGACATCAGCCCTGTACCGAGACCGGTAAGCCTGAAAAATGAATCAATCGGCGTCATTAATGATTTTTCAGCAACGGCGGAAATGGGACCGGCGGCGAAAGACACCGCTAAAGGCACGGTAGCGCATCTGAAACCATCACTGTCGAGTGTTCAAAAGGCCACTGTCACCTGTCGGCCCAATGCGATTGTGTTCCCGAAATACAGAGCGGAAAGCGATACCTGCCTGACAGAAAAAGCGAAAACCAGGGCTCTGATGGAGATACAGGAGAACGCATTCAATACCCATATTCTGGGCAAGGACGGGTTTGACTCGGCAAAGGCACTGATCAGCAACTGTCCGGTCTATTCGCTGGAGTATTCACGGCTGGAAGAGGCGTTGATGACCATGGATAACATTCTAGATGACGCGGAGGTAGTCCCTGATCATGGTTGAACCGCTTGTCATACAAGTTCTCAAGACGCCGGAAACCGTCACCAAAATCACCCCAGCTGAATGGGACCTGTTGGTTCGACAGGCGAAAGCGGCCAATTTGCTGGCACACCTGTATGTGGTTTTTGTGGATCGGGAGCTTGAGCATGCAATTCCCGAGCGGCCTGCCACACATTTAAAAGCAGCTCACAAAATTGCCCTGCGAAGTGTGTTGGCGGTCCGTTGGGAGGTATTGCAACTGCAAGAGGCCCTGTATAGTCTTGCTATTCCGATGGTCCTGCTCAAAGGGGCCGCCTATATCATGGCGGAATTGCCAATCAGCCGTGGTCGGCTGTTTCACGATATCGATATCCTGGTGCCCCGGTCAGTGCTTGAGGATGTTGAGAAGCGGCTGAAGGTTTGGGGGTGGCGGTCCACCCATGGCAGTGCATATGACCAGCGTTATTATCGAACCTGGATGCATGAGATTCCCCCGATGAAACAGATCAGGCGTCAGACAGTCCTTGATCTTCACCATTCGATCCTACCCTTGACGGCGAGACTGAAGCCGGATCCGAATAAATTACTGTCACGAGCTATCAATGACGGGGAGCGGGGAGATCTCTATTGGTTGTGCGATATGGATATGATTCTGCACAGTGCCACCCACCTGTTCCACGATGGTGAATTGGAGCACGGGCTCAGGGACCTGGTGGATATCGCCGAACTGTTACGCCACTATTCGGGTCGTGAGGGTTTCTGGGAGGAACTTCGCGATCGGGCCATTGAGTTGGATTTGGTGCGTCCGTTGATATATGGGCTTCGCTATGTCGAAGATCTGTTGGGGTTGCATGTCCCGGATGAAGTCCGGACCTGGGCCCATGACCGGATGCCGGGAGGCCTGTTTCCATCTGTAATGGACGGTCTGTTTCTGCGGGCCTTGCAGCCGGATCATGCAAGTTGCAAGCGGCGAGGAACCGGGTTGGCCCGATGGCTGCTTTATGTGAGATCCCATTATCTGCGCATGCCGCTAAGACTGCTCCTTCCGCATCTGGTCCGAAAGGCATTGATGGGTGAGGAGGAACGGGCACTTCCGAGAGAAGTGCAACGGTTTATTGCCAATAATAATCCGTGATACCGGATCTTCGCCTGGTTGGATAGCCGGCCGGGTTCTTGCGTAAACCGATCTCAGGTCCAGGTACTGTTCAGAAATGCCTTGAAATCGGTGATCTGCCCACCGAGCGTTGGGTCTGCCCAGAGCGTCTTTACCTGACTCACACTCAGGACATAATTGGGGTCGGTCATTGCGTTGAGCAGTGCGGCAATGATGTGGAATTGGTCACTGCCCGGCTCGCTGCAGAGCAGTTCATGCATTGAGCGGCCCTGTGGATCTTGCGGGCCGGCGGTAAAGTAGTTATTGAACAGGGCGCCACCACTACAGTCCCAGGTGGTAGAACTCCCGTTTCCTGAACGACAGTCATTGCATGAGGTGGGAATGGTACCATCAGTTTTGAATCCTGCCGCTACCGGCCATGCTTCGGGGTGCTCCTTCCAGTAACCGGGGCTGAGTCCAAAATTACACTCACCGCGATCGGGGTCAGACATGTTGCCGGAGAGCATATTGGAGAGACAACCGACGCCAAAAACTGGGCGGGATACTACTGACATCAGTACAGGCGAGGCAAGCAGACCGGTTTTGGTAAAGTGCCGGCGACTCGATGAGATAACTTCCTCGTTCGGATGGTCTAACTTTAAATCCCTGTTTGTCTCTCGATTCTTCGACATTACTTGTTACTCTGTAGGTTATCTGAACTTGAAATCCAGCTTTATCTCAAGTCTGTTCCTCAGCGGGCAACAGAATTGTTCCTTGTCTTAAAATTAAACTAGCAGTTATTTAGCTGCTTGGAAAATACCCGTTAATTTAAGTGTAAAGATACCTGATGGAATGAAATAACTCATTCAGCCTTTAAAGCGCCCGAATAGGGTCTGCACTCATGATATACCACTATCTTCTTGAAAACAGATGGTTAACTGCGTCACCCAGGCGATAGTTCAGTCAAGTAATCGTCGCCATTTTGTCATGCTTTAAAGCACTAAGGCTGAATATTTATCCCTCCTCTGGCTGCCATTGGGGTGACTTGCTCGCTCACCCTAATTAATTAGCAAGTATCAAGCCATTAGTTAAATATACTGTATAATCAATAAGTTAAATAATCGTCGACAAGAAACTAAACGCCCTGTGTAAAGAAAATTGACAAGTGTTTGCCGGCGATTGACGGATACGCATGTTTTAAGAGGGGGACGATTATGATTCCAAAATGAATGAAGAATATTCCGCCATCTGTAGTCGACATCTGTACTCCAGGCGACGCCGAAAGTTTTGGATATTGTTATTTGGGTAAGCGCTTGTATATGTAACCATGCATACTGACAACAGGTCTGACGTGTTATCGATATGCGACACCTACCTCATTGCTGCAGTATTTATATCTACATAATCAGCGGGATGCCTGTCTTTCGAATGAACACATAGGGTGTCAATTGATTTGCGCGGGGGTGCCGATCAGGGTGATCAGTACATAATAATTGATGTTTTTGTAAATTAACTTGCAATACATTCAACTAGTTATAGAATGTTTCAAATATTATTTATTAAGATAATCGGCCTGTTCTCGTTACGACAGAAGCGAAATCATGATCACTAAAGGCACAGTCAGACAGGTAATTGCCGGTCTATTGTTGGTTACAGCTGCCGCCGTTGCCGGGGACGAGCCTCCCAGTAATCCTGCGGGAACGGCTTTGGCTCAAGCGGTTTATGATCGCCCAAATGGCGATGATTTCAGTGCGCTGGTGGTGATGCAGCTTCAGGGTAAGGAGAGTCGGCCCAGGCAACGGGTGCTCTACAGCTACGCGAAAGAGAAAGGCGCCGGAGAGCGCTGGACCCTGATGCGATTCATCCAGCCGGATGATATCAATGGCACCGGGTTGCTTACCCAGGACCACCGCGGAGATGAGAGCGATCAGTGGCTCTATCTGCCGGCACTGAATAAGGTCCGGCGGATTTCCTCATCGCGAAAAGGCGGGCGTTTTGTCGGCTCCGATTTTTTTTATGAGGATCTCCTCGACCGGGAAGTTGAGATGGATTATCACTACCTACAGGGCGAAGGGTCAGTAGGAAAGGTCCCTTGTGAGATATTGGTCAGCATACCCAGAGATCCGAAAAACTCGGTTTATTCGAAACGAGTAAGCTGTATCTATCGCAAGATACTGGTCCCGTTAAAGGTCGAGCTGTTCGAGAAGGGAAAAAACAAGCCGAGCAAGATGCTCACGGCCAGAAGAATCAAAAAAATCCAGGGCTACTGGTCGATCCTGGAAAGCACCATGTATGACCTGGAAACCGAACACCGTACCCGGTTAGTCACTAAAAAGATCAAATACAATCAAGGGCTGCCCGATCGGCTCTTCTCCAGACGTGATCTGACTGATGCGAGTAATGAAAAGGCCTTCCGTCCCTGATTCGGGATGCGATCCACAAGTATAGGGAATATAGCCACATGGGAAACTTCAAGCGTCCATTCACACAAGCCGCGCCCTTGCTATGGCTCGGTGTCGCGCTCTCTCCGCTGCCTGCGCTGGCCGCGGATGAGGTGTTGATTGTCGAAGAGGAACTGGTCATTGATGAGGGGCTGTCCGCGACACCGACGGAAGAGTTACTGATCATTGAAGATCAAGAGGCTGGGGAACTTGTCATTGAGCCGGGCGATGGGAGTGATACCGGGCCGGGGCAGGAGATCCTGATTGAGGCGGATGACCTGCCGATTGCCGAGAATGATAATGGGGCCATGGTCGAAAGGCGTGATTTCTCCGTTAAATTGGACCAACTTTGGGCTGAGTACGGGGTCTTGACCCGTTCAGCTTCAAGTGCCAACGGGTTGGGTTATCTGCATGGGCAGGCCACGGCGCTCTGGACTCCCTCCAGTCGCTGGGACCTACAGGCATCCGCCCGCCTGGATGGTTATTCACAACATGGCAGCCGTGACTGGGATCATGCTGATCTTGATTATGATGAAACCTTCGTCCGCTATCGCTCAGATAATTTCAGGATAACCGCTGGAGCGCAGAAGATTGTCTGGGGACGGATTGATGAGTTCCCCCCCACGGATCGACTGAGCACACATGATCTCACCCGCTATATCATGGATGATCTGGCCGATCGTCGCCGGGCATCGGCGGCGATCCGTTATGAACACTTTTTCGGTGAGAAGAAACTGGATGTGGTTTTTCTGCCCTGGTTCAGAGAGGCTGAACTGCCGGGGGCCTCAAGCGTCTGGTTCCCGGTCAACCGGCAATCCGGGCAGATTCTCGGTTTGAGCTCAACTCCGGCTACCGTGGCGCTGATCAAGAGCGCTCCGGTGGATGTCAAGACGTCGGATTCGGATGGTGGATTTGGTATCCGTTACAGCGGTACTGGTGAGGGGATGGATTATGCTCTCACCGTACAGAAAGTCAGGCAATCGCTACCGTACTTTAACTTTAATAGTGCCCGTGGTGTGTTGGAGGCGAAATATCCGCGCAGCTGGGTACTGGGTGGAGATATTGGTGTGGAAGCCATGGGAGCGATCTGGCGTTTTGAGGCCGGCTGGTTGAGTGATTCTCCGGTCACCCGTATTGACGGGGCATTCGACACTGTCAAGAGCCTTAACTGGGGAGCGGGCGTGGAGTTTTTCCCGGGTGATGGGGATGCCCGGGTGAACCTGCAGTTGACCGGCATTAATCATGATGATGCACCGGCCGTTATTGATAGAACGGAGATCTACCTGATAAGTGGTTCTTTCGAAATGCCCTTTGCCCAGGATCAGTGGCGGCTGAAAGGGCGGTTTTATAAGGGCCTGGATACCCACGACCTCTATCTTAATCCCGAACTGGCTTATACCGGCTGGGAATCCCAGGAGGTCTACGTCGAGGCACACTATTTCGATGGGGCGGAGGGTACCCCGGGTGCATTCCATCAGGATAATTCAGTCCTGGCCGTTGGGTGGCGCGCCAAGTTCTGATCCAGAGAGGTCTACATCAAGCTGGCGGGCGATATCGACAATACAGTCAGCTGGATGGCGTCCGCCAGACTGAAAGCCTCATTCGCCAAGATGGCGGAGTCAGACAGGTAATTCTGGGAACACTATGCAAGCTGACAGCCGATACGCCAGGTTAGGCCATGATCGCAAACCGATAGCGATCCAGCATGATGGTATGTTTGTCTATGCCAATCCCGCTTTCCTTTCCTTGTTGGGATATGAATCATTCAGCGAACTGGAAGCTATTCCGGTTCTTGATCTGGTGGTTGATCGCCACAAGGATCGGTTGCGGGAGCATTTTTCCACGGCTGGTCAGGTGCCCGGAAGCGCCAGGGAATATGCCAGGGCCAAGGTGACGTTGCTGAAAGCTGATGGCAGTCATCAGGTGGCGATCATAAATTCGTGCGCTGGCCTGTTCGACGGCGAAGAGACGATCGAGTTTTCACTCACGACCGAAGCAGACGTGCGGCTGAAGAATGTTTTTCTCGAATTGCCCTGGAAGTTCTATTTCAGCGTGCTGTTCCTGTTCCTGTTCACTGTATTGCCCAACGGGTTGCTGCTGAATCTCAACATTAATAACGCCCCCAAGGTCTATCTCCCGTCGGACGCGCCGTCAGTGGTGATTGATGATGAACTTCGACGGTATTTTCCCAGTGATCAGGCTGTTTTGTTGCTGTTTGAAGGTGTCGCGCTCTATTCGGACGGGTTTGCTACCGCATTCAACAATCTGGCAAAGGCGTTGGCGGCCAACCCGATGATTGATGACGTGGTGAATATGACCACGCAGGACCATATTCGTGGGACTGAAGACGGTTTTCTGGTTGAGCCACTGGTCAATGTCAATGATCTGGACAAGACCCGGCCAACAGAGAGACAGGCGCGTGCGCGCTCCGACCGTTTCGCCAAAAATATCCTGGTGGCGACCGACGGGACGGCGGTGTCGATGCTGGTGATACCGGTCGCGATTGATTCGAGTCTTGAGCGGTTGGCGCTGGAAGACGCCATTCTTGAGCAGGTGGAGAAAGCGCGGTTGGCTGGATATCTGACTGGCATGGCCGGGCAGATCACCACGGATGTGGCGCAGATGCGATCCATGTTGCGGGATAATATGATCTTTATACCGGCCACCACGGTGATTGGTCTATTTCTGATCTGGTGGTTATTTCATCGCTGGCTTGCCGTGATCGTGTCCGGCGTGGTTATCGGGGTTGTGGTCAGCTCCACGGTGGCGTTTTATGTGGTTTTCAATCAGCCGTTCAATCTGATCTCCAGCATCATACCGCCGCTCCTGTCGGCCCTGACGGTTGCCGCCTTGGTGCATCTGTTCAATGCCCTTCACTATGCATCAAAACGCGGGCTGAGTGGTCCGGACCGGGTCAGCAGTGCGCTCGGCGAAGTGCGCCGCCCCGCTTTTTATACCGCGTTGACAACCGTTGCCGGCCTCTCTTCGCTGGGTCTGAGTCCGATTCCCCCGATCAAGGTGTTTGGGCTGATCTCGGCCGGTGGGGTTTTGTTGATCTATTTCGTTGTCATTCATCTGGTGCCGAATATCTTTGCCCGGTTTGACTATACGCCCTGGCCGAGCAGGCGAACGGGTCTGGCCGGGCTGGATGGACTGGTCAGCAGGTTGTTTCGTATCGGTGTCCGCTATCCGCTCTATGTGGTGGGTTCGGTCGGATTGGCGCTTGGAGTGCTGTTACCCCAGCTCGGAAATATTGTTGTTGAAACCAATCTCCAGGAATTCTTTTATCAGGATCATCCACTTCGTAAATCCACCCGGTACATAGAGAGCAAGTTGGTCGGCACCGCCTCCCTGGATATTGTTTTTATGTCGCAACAGCGGGATGGATTAAAACAACCCCGGGTGCTGAACGACATGCGGGCATTTCAACGCTGGGCGGAGGGTCAACCCGAGGTGGACAAGAGCATCTCCATGGCAGATTTTGTTGAGGAGATGCACTGGGGATTCAATGCGGAGGATCCGGAGTACCGGCGTATACCGGACGATATGGAGCTGATCAGCCAGTATCTACTGGTCTATGATGGGGAAGATCTGTTTGATTTTGTTGATGAGGAGTACCGCGTTGCTCATGTAAGCCTTAATGTGAACGTGCATGGGGCCAATGCGCTTTCCGAGTTGATGGAGCGAATCAGGGAATATCTCGGTAGTCACCCGACGAACGGCGTCGAATGGGAAATTGCCGGGTTTGGGCGGCTGTTTGCGGACCAGGAGGATCTGTTGATTGAAGGGCAGGTGAAGAGCCTGTTTGGTGCGCTCGGGCTTATATTCCTGCTGATGCTGGTACAGTGGCGTTCACTTGGCAGTGCAGTGCTCTGCATGATACCGAATCTGTCACCTATTCTGTTGATTTTTATTGTCATGGGGCTGTTTGGGCTATGGCTTGATATGGCCACTGCAATGATTGCCAGTGTCGCGGTCGGTATTGCCGTCGATGACACCATCCATGTCTATCATGGGTTTATCAGCCGCGTAAGGCGGGGTATCAGTCCGATCGTCGCGCTGGTCAAGACCTACAAGCAGGCGGGCAGAGCGGTTATGACCACAACAATCATACTGAGTGCGCAATTTATCGTACTGACCCTTTCTGAGTTTGTGCCGACCACCCATTTCGGGCTTCTGACCAGTATTGGCCTGATCGCGGCGCTGCTCTTTGATCTGTTACTCCTGCCTGCGTTATTGATTTTGATCTACGCCAGGCATCCGGCGGTTATCAGGCAGGAGCCGCTGTTTATGAAACAACGTGACGAACGGGGGAATGACTCGAACTAACGACACAGCCATGCCTTTTTATTCTCATGGTAATAGCAGTGTTAAGTGGCTGTTTTCCGAAGTAAACGGGATATATAATCGTATTGGGCCTGTTTACCCTAATCTTTTATGTCAATGGTGTTGGATTTTGTAGCCCGCATGTTACGATCAAACCATTTATAATTGGTTGAATAGACAGCACTAGGGTAAGATGGGGTACTATTTTATTAACAAGTCCAGTGAGTTGGACTATTATCCTCATATATTGAATGAAATTTCATTACTGGATGACGTTCGATCGGCCTTTAGGCGGTCATCGCCGTTAGAATATAGGATATGAACCGGTAGCTGGCGTGAGTCTGTAGCGGGGATTATCAGGTGATTCCCTGTTCTGGCATTGTGCCTATAGAATGGTTGTACAACAAAATAGCGTAAGGGAGAACATGCTCGTGCCTATCAACAAAACACTATTATCGTATCGGTTGTTAACTAAAAGCCTTATTGCAGTGCTGGTTTTGTTACTGGCCGGTTGTGCATCAAAATACCCCCAAGTGACCAGTGATCAACTCCGGGCAGCGCCGGACTTCGACTATATTATCGGTCCTGGTGATGAGCTGAATATCTTTGTCTGGGGAAATCAGGAATTGACCGTCACTGTTCCCGTACGACCGGATGGCAAGATTACGACACGTCTGGTTGAGGACATACAGGCCAGCGGCAAGACACCCACCCAGTTGGCCAGGGATGTGGAAAAAGCTTATTCCGAATATGTAAAGAATGCGGTTGTCACCGTCATTGTCGATGAGTTTGTCGGCGTTCCCACCCAGCAGGTGAGGGTCGTGGGCGAGGCGGCTGAACCGCTTTCGGTACCGTTCAGAAAACACATGACGCTACTTGATCTGATGATTGAAGTGGGCGGTCTGACCGAGTTTGCCGACGGTAATAAGTCAGTGCTGATACGAAATATCAACGGTGAGCAACAAGTCTATAACGTGCGACTGGAAGATCTGGTTCAAGACGGGGATATCTCTGCAAATCTTGCACTGATGCCTGGCGATATCATGATCATTCCCGAGGCATGGTTCTAGGCTAAACACGGCTGTCTGATAGATGGCATATGGGCGATCAGGCCGGGTCTTGGTCAATTGCGGACGGGGATTCGATTTGCAAGTTATTGAGCCAGTGGATACTTCGAGTTACTGACGTACCGGAAACGTTGCAAACGATGCCATTATGGATACCGGCAGGGACATTGAGGTTAATCGCTCATACAATTGAGCGTAGCAGGGATATATGCAGGAACTTCTAGAGCAGATCGAAGAATATCTATATGGCGTCTGGCGATTCCGCTGGGTGGCGTTGGTGGCGGCCTGGATAGTCGCCATCGCCGGATGGATACTCATAGCGCAACTTCCGGATAAATATGAAGCCACCGCTCGATTGCATGTTGATAGCAACACCATTCTGGGGCCGTTGTTGCGCGGACTGGCTATCCAGCCCGATGTGGGCCAACGGGTTGCTTTAATGAGCAAGACCCTGCTCAGCCGACCGAATATGGAGAAGCTGATCCGTATGGTCGATCTGGACCTGAAGGTCAGGAACGATCAGGACAAAGAGACCCTGATAACAGAACTGCGTGACAATATTGCGCTGACGGGCCAGCGCACCAACGCCTCACTCTATTCAATCGCTTATACCCATTCTGATCGGCTTGTTGCGCAGCGTGTCGTACAATCTTTAATTTCTATATTTATTGAAAGCACGTTAGGCGACAAGCGTAAGGATAGCGCCGGAGCCCAGGAGTTCCTGGATAAGCAGATTGCCGAGTATGAAATAAGGCTGGCGGAGGCTGAGAGTAGACTGGCAGATTTCAAACGTCGTTATGTCGGTACCATGCCGGGAGAGCAGGGCGGTTACTATCAGCGTCTCGAGACGGCAAAGGGGTTGTTGGGTTCAGCACAACTGGAGCTGCGGGAAGCTGAGAATCGGCGTGCTGAATTAAAGCGGCAACTGTCTGGTGAGGAGCCCGTATTTATCCCGAGCGGGATCGATGATTATGGGGTTCCCTCGCATCTGGATCAACGCATTCGGAACCTGCAGACGCGCCTGGATGATCTGTTGTTGAAGTATACAGAACGTCATCCCGATGTGATGGAACTCAAAACCATCATTACCGATCTCGAAGCGGAGAGAAAACAAGAGCTTGAGGCGTACCAGGCCGAGCCATTAGCCCCACAGGCGAGTTTACAGAACAGCCCGGTGTATCAGCAGATGCGCGGAATGCTCTCGGAATCAGAAGCGCGGGTGGCCGAACTCCGGGTGCGTGCGACAGAGTATGAGAAGCGGGTCAAGGAACTGGAGGAGAAGGTCGACCAGATCCCCTTGATCGAAGCGGAACTGCAACAGTTGAATCGTGACTATGACGCCGTTTCACAGCAGCACAAGGCGTTGTTGAAGCGGCGGGAGTCGGCACATCTTTCGGAAAAGGCCGAGCAGGATGCTTCTGAAGTCAAATTTCGCGTCATCGATCCCCCGTTTGTTCCGCTCAAGCCGTCCCAACCCAACAAACTTTTGTTGAATGGTGCGGTGTTTATCGTCAGCCTGATTGTAGGGATCGGTCTTGCATTACTGACATCATTGATCCGGCCTGTGTTTTACAGCCGCGGTGCACTCAACCGAATAACCGGGTTGCCCGTACTGGGTTCGGTGGCATTTGTCCTTTCGAAAGCCCAAAAACGCAAGCAGAGACTTGCCGGCGCCATGTTTGTTTCTCTGGTACTGCTGCTGGGAACACTGTTTGTCGGGGTCAACCTGATGCATGACATGGGCTTTGATCTATTAGGGAAAGTGCAAAGTCTCGGGGCCAGGATTTTATGAGCATTATTGAAAAAGCAATCGAAAAGCTTAATGCCGACCAGGTGGGCAAACAGGAAAACCTATCGAATGATTTTGGCCGATCTCTTGACTCCGGCGCCGATTCTCAGACAGCGGTGCAATCAAATGTGGGAATTCAGGACAATCCGATTCCCCCCACGCTTGAAAGACGGGAAAGATCTGCCGCTGCAAAAAGAGACGGAAAAATTGTTGATTTGCCACTTGAATATCTCAAGTCGCTCGGCATGGTGACCCCGGATGATCCGCGCAGCAGAGTGGCGGAGGAAAACCGGATTATCAAGCGACCTCTGCTGATGAATATTGCCGGAAAGGGTGCCACAACGGTGGAAAATCCAAACCTGGTCATGGTCACCAGCGCACAGCCCGGTGAGGGCAAGACGTTTACCGCAATCAATTTGGCTATCAGTATCGCCATGGAACAGGATAAGACCGTGTTGTTTGTTGATGCCGATGTTGCCAAGGCTTCGGCAGCCGCATTGTTGGGTATCCCTGATGACTGTCCTGGTCTTATTGATCTATTGATGGCGAAGGGAACCAGGATCAGTGATGTGTTGCTACATACCAGTATTCCCAACCTGCGTATATTGCCTGCGGGGCATGCCCATGAGCGTTCCACCGAATTGCTGGCCAGTGAGGATATGCAGCAACTGATGGGTGAATTGGCTCAACGCTATCCGGATCGGGTGATTATATTTGATTCGCCACCCATTCTGTTCACCACCGAAGCGGGCGTATTGGCCAGTCTCATGGGGCAGATAGTTTTTGTGGTGGCTGAAAAGCATACTCCTCAAGGTAAGGTTGTGGAGGCGCTCAGTCATCTTGGGGGAGATAAGGTCATTGGTCTCCTGCTCAATAAATCCACCAATACAAGAAATGGAGCAGGCGGCTATGGTTACGGGTACGGTTATGGCTACGGACGTAATCAAACAGAAAACGGATAGAGGCTCAATCTGATGATCAGAGTGGGGAGATCATATTTTCTTAACTACACGCTTGTTGGGGGCGGATTGATCTGTCTATCCATGACAGTCACTGCTGCCGAATGGACCCGGTCGGCCAAAATCAGTGCAGGCGCGGTCTATTCCGACAACGTGAACCTGGTCAGTACGGGACAGGAGAGTGAACTGATACCGACCCTGACACCCAGTGTTTCCCTGCATGGAAAGGGCGGTCGGGCCACGTTGGATCTGACCGGTGCCCTTGAGATCAATGGTCAGGGCGGCAATAACGATTCCATCAACCCCCGCCTGCAGGCCGACGCCAATGCGGAACTGTATGAACGGGTAGTTTTTATCGATCTGAATGCGACGGCGACACAGAATGCCATTGAGCCGTTGGATATCTCGGGTACGGATAACCTGAGCAACAGCAGAAACAGGACCACGACCTACAGCTATAAAATCAGCCCTTATTTGAGGAGTCGCTTTAAAGGCCTCGCGGATACGGAACTGCGTTACACTTACAATGAACTGAATCATTCCGAAAATACCGTCGGTGATACCAGCAGTGAAGCAGTCAATCTGGCCATTGATAGTGGCCCTGAATTCACCAAGTGGAGCTGGGGCGTCGGGGCCAACCATAAAACCACCGATAATGACCAGGGAGAAGTAAGCCAGTTGAGATCACTGGATTTGCGTCTGGGCTATCAGCTCAATCGCCAATGGCAGGTCAACGGGTCGGTAGGAAACGAATCAAATGATTTCAGTTCAGTCCAGTCAAGCCGTGATGGCTCCCGCTGGGATATCGGTGCCCGGTGGACTCCCAGTGCCAGGACGGAGTTGGATTTTGGTATGGGTGAACGATTCTTTGGCAGTACCAAGCGGCTGAGTCTGAGCCACCGGTCGAAACGCTCGGTATTGACTGCCAGTTTTACCACCGAGTTGACCGATTCTACGACCCTGTTGAGTAACCAGGTGGTGTTTCTTGTTCAGGATGAGATCACAGGTGACCCGTTTCTTGTTTCTGCCAATCTACCGACCATCGGCACCAGCACCTTCGTTGATGAACGGCTTGCGCTCAGCTATAGCCTCAAAGGCCGGCGTACCACGTTCACGCTGGGTGCGGATATGTCGGACCAGACCTTCCAGGATTCAACACGTGAAGTGTCCACCATGGGAGTTGGGGCATCTCTGCGCCGAACCTTGTCGGGGACTGTATCCGGCGATATCAGCCTGAATTGGGATCAGCAGGAAGAGAGCGGCACCGGCAATCGGGAGTCAGATATCTGGCGACTGCAGGCCGGCCTGAATCGACAGTTGGGTCAAAAAACCAATCTCCGGTTCAATTACAGCTTCACCGATCGCAACTCCAATCAGACCGGACAAAGCTACGAAGAGAATCGGCTCTCTCTAATCCTGAACCACACCCTGTAAAAAGTCGGTTAATAGCGCATGCCCGGAAATATCGCCAAAATACTCTGTATTGTTGGGGCGCGGCCCAACTTTATGAAAATCGCACCCATCATGCGGGTATTCAGCCGTCATGAAAACAGCATCGCTGCAACGTTGCTGCACACCGGACAGCATTATGATGCAGCGATGAAAAAATCCTTTTTTGAACAGTTGCATATTCCAGAACCGGATATTGACCTGGGCGTGGGGTCCGGTAGCCACGCCGTACAAACCGCGGAGATCATGCTGCGCTTTGAACCGGTATTGGACCGGCTGAAACCGACAGCGGTACTGGTACTGGGTGATGTGAATTCCACCATCTCCTGTGCCCTGGTTGCGGTCAAGAAAGGAATTCCGGTGATTCATGTCGAGGCCGGTTTGCGCAGTTATGACCGAGGCATGCCCGAAGAGGTCAACCGGGTCATGACCGACCAGATATCCGACCTGCTGTTCACCACTGAAAGAAGTGCGGAAGCCAATCTGCTGCGTGAGGGAATTTCGCCTGAGCGAATTCACTTTGTAGGGAATGTTATGATCGACACCCTGCGTTACAATCTTGATCAGGCGGTTGAGCCGACTGCGCTGTTTACAGCCGCCGGTGATGGAATAAATCAAGTGGCTTTCGACGCGAGCTATGGATTGGTCACCCTGCACCGACCTTCCAATGTTGATAACCCGGCCAATCTGAAAACTCTGCTCACTCAATTAAAGTCGATTAGTGAACCGTTACCTTTAGTCTTCCCTGTACATCCAAGAACGGCGCAACGTGTTAAAGAGTTCGGTCTGGAAAACCTGCTCACCTCATCCCGGATACTGTGCTTGCCACCCCAGGGATATCTGCAGATGCTTGGAATGATGAAGCATGCCAAACTGGTTCTGACTGATTCCGGGGGTATTCAGGAGGAGACCACGGCACTCGGTATACCCTGTATCACGTTAAGGGAAAATACCGAACGTCCGATTACCGTGAATGAGGGTACCAACACTGTTGTCGGCATCGATCCGGAAAAGATTCACACGAGCGTTAATGATGTTTTAGCTACCGGCGGCAAGCGGGGCCGGGTACCTGAATATTGGGATGGACACGCGGCTGAACGGATTGCCGAGGTGATTATCCAGTGGAGTCATGGGCACATTATCAAAGCACAAAAGGCGGGGTGAGCGTGTCGGGACATTCTGTACCACAGAGTGCCATTACCAACGCAATGACCATTGATGTGGAAGACTATTTTCATGTCTCCGCGTTTGAGCACCGTTTCCACCGGTCGCAATGGGATCAACAGGAGTGCCGGCTTGAACGGAATATGGAAACTATTCTTGCATTACTGGACCGGTATCGGATAAAAGCGACATTCTTTACCCTGGGTTGGGTTGCCGAGCGCTATCCCGCCGTTATCCGATCTCTGGTTGAATCCGGGCATGAATTGGCCTGTCATAGTTACTGGCACAAGCGGGCCAATAACCAACACAGGGAAGAGTTCATTGAAGAGATCGTTAACACAAAAAAACTGCTGGAGGATATTGGTGGCATGGCGGTAATGGGCTATCGTGCGCCCAGTTACTCCATCGGTACCCATAATCTCTGGGCACATGAAGAACTGATGCATGCCGGATACCGCTACAGTTCCAGCATCTATCCCATTATCCACGATCATTACGGCATGCCATCGGCACCCCGGTTTGCCTACCGCCCCATAGACGACTCGGAATTCCTTGAGATTCCAATAACTACCTCCTATATTTTCAACCGTCGACTGCCGGCGGGTGGTGGTGGATATTTCCGCTTTTTCCCTTATGCGTTTTCCAGGGCACTGTTGCGTAAGGTGAATAATCAGGAACAACAACCGGGCATATTCTATTTCCATCCCTGGGAGATAGACCCGGGGCAACCTCGACAGCACGACATCAGCTTAAAAACACGATTCAGGCATTACCTGAACCTTCATCATACGGAAGAGCGATTGAATCGCCTGTTTTCCGATTTTTATTGGGGCAGGATGGATCGGGTGTTTTTGTCTTCAGCATCATTGGCCGGGCAGTACCCATCGACAGGGCCTTATCTGTGAAAGATCGCGTAAAATAGGAACACATGGAATCTACTGTAGAAGAGAGCGACGCAGTCACCGTGCATCACCTCACGAGGGCGGATTATGCGCGTTGGGATCAGTTTGTAAGAAAGTCAGCAGGCGGCACCTTTTTTCATCTGTCGGGTTGGAAGGAAGTCATTGAGCAGGCTTTCGGTTATGAGGTCTTTTTTCTTTATGGCGAACGGGCTGGGCAAATTACCGGGGTTTTACCATTGGGTCACGTGAAAAGCGTGCTCTTTGGTAATTCACTGAGTTCGGTTCCGTTCTGTGTCTATGGCGGGGTGATTGCCGAAGATGATTCATCAACGATGGCACTGAGAGAGGCCGCCTGCGAACTGGCAGACGCTATGGACGTGGATGCGTTGGAGCTGAAAAATAGGTTACCTTCCAACCAGGGATGGCCGGTCAAAGAGTTGTACGTTACCTTCAGGAAAGAGATATCACGAGATCCTGAAGAGAATCTCAAGGCGATACCTAGAAAACAGCGGGCCATGGTCCGAAAAGGGATCAAGGCCGGTCTGTCGGGTGAAACAGTCGAAGGATGCGAAAGGTTTTTCCGCATCTATTCCGAGAGTGTTCGAAACCTGGGTACGCCGGTTATGCCGCTGAAGTACTTTCGGCTGCTCAGGGAAATATTCGGTAACGATTGTGATGTGCTCATTGTGACTCATGAAGGTAAGGATATCGCTGCTGTCATGAGTTTTTATTTCAGGGATGAAGTGTTGCCTTACTACGGAGGCAGTATTCCACTCGCACGGCATCTGAAAGGCAACGATTTCATGTATTGGGAGTTGATGCGGCGTTGTGGGGAGCAGGGTATCAGAATCTTTGATTATGGTCGCAGCAAGGTGGGCGCCGGCTCCTACAGTTTCAAGAAGAACTGGGGATTCACCCCGGAACCCCTGCATTATGAATACTATCTGGTGAAATCTTCCACTGTTCCGGAAATTAATCCGAATAATCCCAAGTATCAGATGTTCATCAAGGCCTGGCAAAAGCTTCCCCTTTCGATCGCCAATACGATCGGCCCTATGTTGGCCAGAAAACTGGGCTGATCATTATATGAAACCGGCGCTGCTCTATCTGGTCCATCGCATACCCTATCCCCCCAACAAAGGGGACAAGATTCGCTCTTATCATCTGCTGCGCTATCTTCGTCAACACTACCGGGTATTTTTGGGCGCCTTCATTGATGATCCGCAGGATTGGGAGTATGTCTCGCTGCTCGAATCAGAGTGTGAGGGGTGCTGCTTCGTTGATTTGAGCCCTGGAAAAGCCCGGATCAAGAGTATTGTTGGCTTGATAAATGGACAGCCGCTGACGCTTCCCTATTATGCAGACCGGCGGATGCGTCAATGGGTAGATTCGATAGTTGCTGAATGGCAGATAGAACGTGTAATCGTCTACTCCTCGGCAATGGCACAATATGTCACACGACAATTGGTCAGTCTGGAAAGACGGGTGATCGACTTTGTAGATATCGATTCGGATAAATGGCGCCAATATGCGTTGAAAAAGCAGTGGCCAATGAACTGGGTGTATCATCGTGAAGCCAATAAGTTACTGGCCTACGAGCAGTCTCTGGCGGCTATTTTCGATGCCAGCCTGTTTGTCTCGTCCGCGGAAGCGGCGATGTTCCGCAGTCTGATTTCTGCCGATCATGAAAAGATTACTTACTACAATAATGGCGTGGATACTGATTATTTTTCTCCTTCTTCCGATTTTGTGAATCCCTATCACGACGGGGACGAGGTTCTGGTGTTTACCGGGGCGATGGACTACTGGCCCAATATTGATGCGGTTACCTGGTTCGCCAAAGAAGTCTTTCCGGAAATCGGCCGGATTGCCCCGTTGGCACGCTTTTTTATTGTCGGTAGCAATCCATCCGAGACGGTCAAACAGCTCGCCAAACTGGATAGGGTTGAAGTGACGGGCAGGGTGGAGGACATTCGACCCTATCTGCAATTTGCCAGGGCGGCAGTGGCGCCGATGCGGATTGCTCGCGGCATTCAGAACAAAGTTCTTGAAGCCATGGCGATGGAGAAGCCGGTCATTGTGAGTGATCCAGGTTTTGAAGGAATCAATGCCGAGCCGGGAAAAGAGCTGTTATTGGCGAACACCACAAGAGAGTTTGTCTCTTATATTCCGAGACTGGTTGCCGGTGCGTATGATAGCCTTGGTAAGGAGGCTCGCGTCCGTGTAAAGAAAGATTTCAGTTGGGAAGCAAACCTGCCGATTGTGTGTCAATGGCTGGAGGCAAAAAAAGGGAGTGGAGGTTGAATCTATGAGCGCGCAAAGGGAAGTGTATTCTGAAACGTCTTCTTGGTCTGCCACATTGGTTCTGACAATCATTCTGATTGCAGCCGTTATCGGTCTGTTTTATGAAACGGCTTGGTCCATGGTATCCATCTGGTATCGATCGGAAACCTTTGCGCACGGCTTCATTATTATTCCCATTACCTTGTGGTTGATCTGGGAAAAGCGCTCGACCCTGCAACAACTTACCCCACAACCTGAATACCGGGTAGTACTATTGCTGGTGGGTGGAGGTTTTCTCTGGCTGACTGGTTATCTTGCCGACGCACTGGTTATCCAGCAGTTGGCCCTGGTTTCAATTCTCATTTTTGGAATCTGGACATTACTGGGTAACCGGATTGCCTGGGTACTCGCCTTTCCACTCGCCTTTCTCTTCTTTGCAGTTCCCATGGGGGAAGATCTTGTGCCTCCGTTGATGGAGATCACTGCGACCGCGACCGTCTATCTGATCAAATTGACGGGTATCCCGGTATATCGGGAGGGTCTGTTTTTCTCACTCCCGTCGGGTGACTGGTCAGTTGTTGAGGCCTGCAGTGGTGTACGTTATCTCATCGCATCTGTGACCCTTGGTACGCTTTACGCCTATTTGAGTTATTCCCGCTTATCTAAACGGGTTATGTTTATTTGCATCTCGGCCATTGTACCGATAATCGCCAATAGCCTGCGTGCGTACATCATCGTCATGCTGGGTCATCTCAGTGACATGAAGATAGCGACCGGAGTCGATCATCTGATCTATGGTTGGCTGTTTTTTGGTCTGGTAATGTTTATTCTGTTTTCAATCGGTGCAATCTGGCGGGACCCTCACGAGGAGCCAGAGCAGATAGGTGATCGCACCATGTCGTCGGGTGGGGAGAAAAACAGCAGCCCGATCTCTGCGTTTTCCACGGTTCTGCTGAGCATCTTAATTTGGCCGGTACTGGCTTATGCCATGGATAATCGCCAAGTATTGACTGCTGATTATCAACTGGTCTTACCGGGGCAACTTGCTGGCTGGGAAGGTGAACCGGTTTCCAGTACTACGTGGTTACCACAATTCAATGGCGCCAGTCAGGTTGTCCACAAACAATACCTGAATGGGCAAGAGCATATAGGAGTCTCTGTCGGACACTATGCGCAACGCAAAAAGGGTGCTGAACTGATCAATAGCCAAAATCTACTTCTTGGAAAAGATGAAAAGAGATGGCGAATAACGGATACAAACAGAGTCGCTATACTGATCAACGGTGAACCCTTGGAGGTGGATCAGTTTATTGTCAAAGGCGGGGGGCAGATATTTCAGGTACTGGCATGGTACCGGATCGGCGATTCTTACACGGCCAATCGCTATGAAGGAAAACTGCTTGAAGCATTAAACCGCTTAACCTTCAGTCGGCAGGATAGCGCAAGAATTGTTATTTCCATTCCACGAGAAATAGAGAGCAGCAAAGCACTCAATAATGAACAGCAATTCATCGATCTGTTAATACCGGGTTTGGAAACCACGCTGGATCGACTGGTGAGTAACTAAACATTCCACCTCTATAATATGTGCCCGATTAATGGCAATACCGGCAAGGTAAGTTGTGCCAGGAACGGAGGGGGAAGTGACGGCGCCAGAGGCGTAGCCGGTTATTTTCTGGGCATCAATCGGTGAGTGGATCACTCCGCGAAATATCGCTTGAAGCCTCTATTGGGTGCCGTTTTTTTGGAAAGATATCGACCAGACATTATAACTGACTATAAATAGAGTAATTGATTAAAGATATGTGTGGAATAGTAGGTATCTTTGACATAGAGGGCAAACGGGATATATCCCGTGAGCTGCTCTCCCAGATGAATGAAACCCAGTATCATCGGGGGCCGGATGAAGGGGGGCTGCATGTCGAATCTGGCCTGGGTTTCGGACATCGTCGCCTGTCTATTATCGACCTCTCCAGTGGTCATCAGCCGCTGTTCAACGAAGATGGGACTGTGGTTGTCACCTACAATGGTGAAATCTATAACTTTGAAGAGCTCAGCGAGGAACTCAAGACCAGAGGCCATCTCTTTCGCACCCATTGCGATACGGAGGTTATTGTACACGCATGGGAAGAGTGGGGAGAGCGCTGTGTCGAAAGATTTCACGGGATGTTTGCGTTTGCTGTCTGGGATAGAAACTGCCGGACACTTTATCTGGCACGTGACCGGCTGGGAAAAAAACCGCTGCATTATGCGCGATTGTCCACTGGTGAGTTTGTCTTTGCCTCCGAGCTGAAGGCACTCTATGCGCATCCCTCACTAAAAAAAGAGATTGATCATACCGCTATCGAAGAATACTTTGCGTTTGGTTATGTTCCTGAACCAAAAACCATATTCAAGGACGTATACAAGCTTCCGGCGGCACATACACTGACCATTAACCAGGACGAGCCAGATTATGCACCAAGATGTTACTGGGATTTACCCTTCCCAGAGAATAACCCAATCACTGAGTACGAGGCCAATAGTCAACTGGTAGAGCGACTCACGGATGCGGTCAAAGCCAGAATGGTCGCTGAAGTACCATTGGGAGCGTTCTTGTCAGGCGGTGTCGATTCCAGTGCTGTGGTAGCGAGCATGTGCAGTATATCTGACAAGCCAATCAATACCTGCTCAATTTCTTTCATGAGCCGAAAATTTGATGAGTCAAAATTTGCCAAAATGGTGGCAGATAAATATCAAACCAATCATTATGTTGAATCGGTAGATCCCGATGATTTTGATTTAGTTGACCAATTGGCTCATATTTACGATGAGCCCTATGCCGACAGTTCTGCTATACCAACTTACAGAGTATGCGCGCTCGCAAAAAAACGCGTCACTGTTGCGTTGTCCGGCGATGGTGCCGATGAATATTTTTCAGGGTATCGCCGTCATCGATGGCATATGAATGAAGAGAAGATCAGAGGTATCTTTCCCTATAGTTTACGTAAACCGGTTTTTGGCTTCCTTGGCAAGGTTTATCCTAAACTCGACTGGGCGCCACGGTACCTGAGGGCCAAAACAACTTTTCAGGCTCTTGGTCGCGATAGTGTTGCGGCATATTTCCATACAGTTTCACTCATGTCGGATGACATACGAAACAATCTGTTTTCCCCGGAGTTCAAGAGAAGTCTGGACGGATATAATGCCGTTGAGGTATTCAGGCGACATGCCAGAAAGGCCCCAAGTCAGAATCCTTTATCGCTAATCCAATACCTGGATATAAAGACATATCTGGTTGGGGATATCCACACCAAGGTGGATCGCGCAAGTATGGCGAATTCGCTCGAGGTGCGTGCACCGTTTATGGACCATCGACTGATGGAATGGGTATCGGGACTACCTCCCGAATTAAAACTCAACGGGCAGGAGGGAAAGTACATTTTAAAGAAAGCTATGGAGCCTTTTCTACCCCATGATGTGCTTTATCGGAACAAAATGGGGTTTGCCGTACCGCTAGCAGAATGGTTTCGTGGACCGCTCAGGCAGAGGGTTAAAGATGCGTTACTTGGTCCAATGATGAGAGAGTGTGGTATTTTCAATATGGACTTTATTGAACGGCTTGTCAGGCAACATCAGTCTGGCCTTCGCGACTACAGTGCCCCCATATGGAGCCTGTTAATGTTTGAATCGTTTCAAAGGCAGATTGCACAGACGTGAATTATACCAAAACAGTGTTGCTTTTCGGAATGCCAAGATCCGGAACAACCTGGATAGGTAAAATGTTCGATAGTGATCCGGAAACACTCTATATGCATGAGCCGGACTCATGGAAACGAATGGGCTTTCTTCCGTTATTCGTCGATGCTGAAATAGATGTGTCAGAAAGAAATCAGGTAGAATCATATCATGCAGCATTGACGAAAATGCGCACCTCTCAAGTGACATCAAAACTTCCAGTATTCAGAAAAAATTATCAAAATTTCTTGAGATTCAACCAATACAAAGCATCTGTTTACATTATCAGCATGCTGAAAAAATTGGAACTTGGATCAAAACTGGAACCCCCGGCTCGAGTGGGAGAAAACGGCTTTCCATCGGTTATCGTCTGGAAATCCATTGAATCTCTCGGCAGGCTGTCTTGTCTATGTTCAATAATAAGTAACTCATTCGGTATCCACATTGTCAGGAACCCGGCTGGCTACATAGCATCGGTTCTGAGTGGTGAGAAGATGCGCAATTTTCGTGACATCTCTATGCCCACCAGTGAGGATTATCCACTCTTTGATATGTTGCTGTCCACGAGAACAGGCAGTGCAACCGGCATCACCGTGGATGACTTGAGGTCAATGGAGCCGATTGAGCGTCTAGCGATACGTTGGCGCCTGTATAATGAAATAGCCTACAAAGCGTGTAAGAACATGGGGAACTATCATTTGGTCCGTTATGAAGATGTGTGTCGAAATCCGGCAGATGTGGTGTACAGGCTCTTCTCATTCTGTGGTATGAAAATTAGCATGCAGACTGAAAGATTTATCAACAGAAGTACCACCCGCCAACGTGAAGCCTATTACGCAATTTATAAGAATCCTCTTAAGGCAGCCTATCGTTGGCGTGAGAAGTTGAATGAAGCTGACATTACAAAAATTGAAACCATCCTCAAGGGTAGTTTGGCCTTTGGCTGGTATCAGGATGACTTTGGCGGTTCCCGGACATGAAAGTTCTGCATATATTCGATCACTCCATCCCGTTGCATAGTGGTTATACATTTCGTAGTAGAGCAATTCTCGAACAACAGCGAGCAATGGATTGGAATACCTGCCATGTAACCAGTGCAAAACACAAGGCTGTATCACAATGTGAAGAAGATGTTGATGGGCTGCATTTTTACCGCACATCCCGGCGGGCAGGGTTTCTTATGAAGTTGCCCATATACAACCAGTTGGAAGTCGTGCGGACACTGAAAAAAAGATTGGATCAGGTGATAGAAATTGAAAAACCGGATATTCTCCAGGCGCACTCTCCCGCACTTAACGGGGTGGCGGCTATTCTGGCAGGTCGCAAGCACGGTTTACCCGTAGTCTATGAGTGTCGTGCCTTTTGGGAGGATGCAGCTGTAGATCATGGGACCAGCAGTGAGTGGGGTTTGAGATACAGACTGACACGTGCTCTCGAGTCTTATGCTTTTCATCATGCCGACGCCATCACAACAATCTGTGATGGGTTGAAATGTGACATTATCGGTCGCGGTATTCCTGAAAAAAAAGTTACTGTAATTCCTAACGCAGTGGATATTGAAAAGTTTTCTCTTAGCGATACCAAAAACGCAAAACTTTTAGGAGATCTGGATCTTGAGAATAGAACGGTTCTGGGATTCATCGGTTCCTTTTACGCCTATGAAGGTTTGATCCTATTAATACGCGCGATGCCTGAAATATTGAACCATCAACCAGACACCTGTCTTCTGTTGGTAGGTGGGGGACCCCAGCATGAAGAGATATATGATCTGGTGAGAAGAATGAATCTTGAAGATACCGTTCTTTTTACCGGCAGAATTCCTCATACAGATGTAGGGGATTACTATAGTCTGGTTGATATATTTGTGTATCCCAGGTTATCCATGAGACTTACGGATTTGGTTACCCCGTTAAAACCACTTGAAGCCATGGCGCAGGGTAAACTGGTGGTCGCGTCAGATGTGGGGGGGCATAAAGAGTTGATAAAAGATGGGGTTAATGGGCGTCTCTTCAAGGCGGGCAGCGTGGAATCATTAGCGAACACTACATTGGATTTGATAAGAAATAGAACCTTATGGAACACTTTTCGTGATGCGGGGCGTACGTACGTGGAGCATGAAAGAAACTGGTCTGTGAGTGTTTCAAACTACAAATCTGTCTATGAGACCCTGGTGGATTGTTGAGTTGAAGGTTCTTACATTTACAACTCTTTATCCCAATGAATCACAACCAAGGCATGGTATATTTATTGGGGAGAGGGTACGCCATCTGAATGATCTTGAAGGCCTTTCATTCAGGGTCGTCGCCCCCGTTCCCTGGTTTCCCTTCCGCATTAAAAAGCTATCCAAATATTCTGTCTACTCCACGGTTCCACAACAAGAGGTGCGTTCAGAAATCCGGGTCTTTCATCCAAGATATCCTGTATTGCCAAAAATTGGCATGAGCCTTTCTCCTATTTTGTTGGCCGCTTTTACTTACAGGTATCTGAAAAGTATTCAACGTGATGGCTATGATTTTGACATCATTGACAGTCACTATTTCTATCCTGATGGTGTCGCTGCGGTGATACTGGGGAAACTATTGAATAAACCAGTAATGGTGACGGCAAGAGGCAGTGATATAACTCTTATACCCAATTATTATATTCCGCGAAAGTTGATTCAATGGGCAGCAAATAATGCTCGACAAATTGCTGCCGTATCTCAAAGCCTAAAGGATAGTTTAATGGGATTGGGTGTGGATGGATCAAGGATTGATGTATTTAGGAATGGTGTAGATCTTGTCAAATTTCGTCCGCTTGACCGGGATACGATTCGACATGAAATGGGATTGACTCGGTTTACCCTTCTGTCGGTCGGTAACCTGATAGAACTGAAAGGACACCACCTTATCATAGAAGCTCTCAGGCATCTTCCGGACACGATGTTAATCATAGTTGGTGAAGGCGTGATGCGTAGTAAGTTGAAGAAGACGGCATCAGATTGTGACGTTAACGATAGAGTACGTTTTTTAAATAATGTTTCTCAACCAGAACTCTGCAAAATATATAATGCTGCAGATGTTCTGGTCCTCGCATCCAGTCGAGAAGGGATGGCAAATGTTCTACTTGAAGCACTGGCATGTGGTACACCTGTGGTTGCTACCGACGTGGGTGGGAACAGCGAGGTGATCAAAAGCAATAATGCGGGATTGATTATCTCGGACAGAAACACAAATGCAATTGTGTCGGGTGTTAACCAAGTGAAGAACCAATACCCAGCCAGACAGATTGTTCGAGAGTATGCAGAAACGCTGTCTTGGGAGGAAACATCAAACTTAATAAAGAATCGTATCAACTCCATGTACACGAATATCAATACATAGTATGAAAGCGCTGCTGATCCTGACTCTCTTTACTTTGGGCGCAGTTAAAGCACTGCAGGCTCCACATATTGGTGTCTACTTAATGAGCTGGGTGGGATATATGAATCCCCACCGGATAGTACCATGGAGTTTTGTCTATAGCCTGCCCTTTGCTGCAATGGCATTTGCAGTGACCGTTATCGGATACACCTTTTACAAGGAAAAACCAAAAAATTGGTTCGCAACGCCCCTGGTTTACATCATGTTGATGCTACTATGGTCAGTTGTGTGTACTTATAACGGATTTTTTCCTGACTTTGCTGAAAATGAGTTAATACGCTTTTTCAAGATCCAGCTGATTATTTTTTTGACTGTGATGATCATTAGAAGTAAAGAGCAGATAACCTATCTGATATGGGTCATCTACCTCTCTATAGGCTTCTATGGCACCAAGGGCGGGGTTTTTACGCTCCTTACTGGAGGTCAACATAGGGTCTGGGGGCCAAGTGGTTCATTTATTGAAGGTAATAATGAAATTGGCCTGGCGTTACTGATTATTTTGCCGCTGGGTTATTTCCTGTTCCAGCAATATAGTAACAAGTGGATAAAGGCAGGGCTGGTTATGTCCATGCTGCTTATGACTATTTCAGTGGTTGGTACTCAATCAAGAGGTGCATTTCTGGCATTGATCTGCGTAGGAGTATTTTTATGGTATAAAAGTCAATCCAAGCTCGCGATTGGGGCCATTGCTCTCGTTGGAGTACTACTGCTCGTACCTTTTCTACCGGAGCATTGGTATGACAGGATGGCCACTATCCAGAATTATGAGCAGGATGCATCGGCGATGGGTCGAATCAACGCCTGGACGGTAGCTGTCAATGTTGCCAATGATCGGATCACCGGTGGTGGATTTGGTCTTTGGAGCAGTCTTACGTTTCGTTTATATGCCCCGGAACCGGAAAATGTTCATGATGCCCATAGCATCTATTTCGAAGTATTGGGTGAACTGGGGTATCCGGGGTTGATATTATTTTTGTTGATATTGGGAAGCATATGGCTTGGTGCAAATTCAAATGTCAAACGCGCCAGGCAGATTGGTAAAAGTGACACGACTATCTCGTTGGAGTGGGTTATACAATTGAACCGAATGGTCCCGGTCAGTTTGGTCGCGTACATGTCCGGCGGGGCGTTTCTAGGGCTTGCCTATTGGGACCTCCCTTACCATCTTCTCGCTATCACAATTTGTTGTAACAAGTATCTTTCGTACTCATTAGATGAAGAGAAGAAAGCCTTATAGCTTGATAAACATCAAAGTCTACGTGATGCGAAAATTTCATTATTGCACCTCAATAAATAATGTGGAAATCAATACAACGATGCCTATTACAGGATTTGTAAAGCCTTTGCTCAGATTATTAAGTCGTGGGCGATTATCGATATTGATTTATCATCGAGTATTGGAAAGAACCGATCCGCTTTTTCCAAGCACGGTAGACGCAGAAAGATTCAGATGGCAGATGGAATTGGTAAACGACTACTTCAACGTCTTGCCCCTCTCCACTGCTGTCAAATTGTTAAGTACAGATCAACTGCCAGAAAGGTCAATATGCATCACATTTGACGATGGTTACGCTGATAATGCTGAGGTGGCATTACCAATATTGCAAGAGTTAAATCTTCCCGCCACATTTTTTATTGCAACAGGATTTCTTGACGGCGGGCGCATGTGGAATGATACCGTCATAGAAACCATAAGAAACGTCAAGATGAATTTTGTCGATTTAACCGATATGGGTCTGGGTAGATACGATATAACAACTATTGCCGGAAAGCAGGCGTGCATCGACTCAATAATTTTAAAAATTAAACATCTTTCTCAGAAGGAACGGCAAGAACTCGCTGATAAGTTGGCCGAGAAATTTCCTGCGGACCTACCTCAAAATTTAATGTTGTGTAGTGATCAGGTTCGTGAGCTGCACGCTGCTGGTATGGAGATTGGTGGACACACCGTGAGTCATCCCATATTGACCACGTTGAATCAAGACTATGCGAAAGAAGAGATTACGAAGGGGAAGGTGATATTAGAGAAGATTATAGGTGAAGATATTAAACTGTTTGCATATCCAAACGGAAAACCCGAGACTGACTATTTGTCAGAGCATGTGGAGCTTGTACGAAATAGCGGTTTTAATGCCGCAGTCAGTACTGTCGCCGGAATATCGGATAAATATACAGACCCTTACGCATTAAGACGTTTCACTCCTTGGGATAATACGCCTGGTAAATTTTTCTTGCGACTTGTAAAGAACTATGTCGTCAGTTGAGTTTCCCAATATAAATAATCACTCTTGGGTTACATGCTCAGTCAACCATAACTCCAGTACAGTGAGAATCCATACCAATTCGCCATAATAAGCAGCATGAACACTTTGATGCAGGCGAATAACATTATCAATGAAATCTTTTTTCAAAATATTTCGGTTCTTCAGATTCGATAAGTTGTCGTAGGCAAGGTCGCGCAAGGGTTTATGAGATTGCATCCATACGCCGAATGGCAGACCAAACCCCTGTTTTTTCTTAGAGATAGTTTGATCTGGTAGCCAACCGCGTAAAGACTCTTTATAAAAATATCTGAGTCGATTACGCTTGAGTTTCCAGCGATCAGGGATCGTACACGAGAAGTCGATAAGTTCGTCATCCAACATAGGATAGACTACCTCAACATTCGCAATCGCACACATACGGCTCACTTTTCTAAGATCGTTATCAGCCAGCGTGTATTGCCAATCCAGAAAAAGCATGCGTTTTAAAGCAGACGCGTTGTCAAGACGATGATAAGTTTCTCTTTGATATTTCAGTGGAGCATCAGCATCTATTTCAGCTAAAAAATCATCAGTGAACAGCTCAGTTTTATCGTGTTGATGAAGGAAGTTATAGGTTTGCAAACGATCGGGTAGGGAAATGTTTGCCTGGTGAACAAAACTTTTACTCTTGGAAAGTAAACCAGGTCTGCCTGGAAGTGCTCGTATAACCGGTTCTAATAACCCACTTTTTATCCATTTTGGAAGTCGATGATAGATTTCAAAAACTTCCTGTTTCGCATAGCGTTCATTGCCGGCAAAAAGTTCATCGCCACCATCGCCGGCAAGTAGTCGATCAATGCCATGTTCTTTAGCAAACTTGGCACAAAAATAGGCGGGTAGGGCTGATGAATTACCAAATGGTTCATCATAACTGGCTGCAACTTTGGGTAGAGCATCGACGACATCTTCAGGAGTGACATAATACTCGTGCAACCGCACGCCAAAGTGTTTTGCTGTGATGCGGGCATAGGCCATTTCATCATAACCTTCGGCCGAGAACCCGATAGCGAATGCGTTGGCTTCATTCTCAGAAACTTCAGACAGCATTCCCACTACCGTGGAACTATCAAGGCCGCCGCTTAAAAAAGCACCGGTTGCGACAGTGCCATTGAGTTGTTTGGAGACAGATATTTTGAGAATACTTCGCAATTCAGCGGCTGCTTCGCTGAAGCTATGGTTGGTAGCATACTGAAAATTTGGCTGCCAGTAGTTAACTGTACTGACATCTTGGTTTTCTACTATAACAGCATGTCCAGCCAATAATTTTCCGATTCCGGCATATATGGATCCAGGACTAGGCACCATGTGCGAGTAAACATAATTGAATATGCCTTGTTTGCTGATTGAAGTATGGATATCCGGATGCTCAAGAATAGCGTTTACTGACGAAGCAGCGACTATACCGGAACCTGTATTCGTCCAGTAAATTGGATAACGTGACAAGCGGTCTGCTCCGATAATACAGACTCGACGTTCGTTATCAATCAGGATAAAGGAAAAACAGCCAGTGAGATGCTGTGTGAAACTTACTCCAAACTGCTTATAGGCATCTACAACTGTTTCAGCAGCTCCTTTTGATGAGACCATTGGTTCTCTGGCATTCTCTTTCCACTCGACACTGCCCAGAACGGCGGCCATACCGGATCTATCAAATGTGAATAAGTTACCGGTTGTTCCACATGCGCTGTTTTGTAATATGTATTGATCAAACTCACAAGATGTATTTAATGACTCATGCATTTTATGCATGATGTTGTCCATCTTGTCTTCCGCTGATCTTACAAAACCATACAAGCCAACAAGGCTCGGTGTGAGGTGTTTCTGCATCATATGTTATTGTTCTATGGCCAGTAACCGACGCTCTTCAGCATATCCTTCAGGCCAGGTAGTGGAAAAGACTGTTCATACGCTATTTTTGCGGCTGCTTTAGCCTTGTCATACTGTTTTAAATTTACCAGTAGTAGACCATAGTTATAGTTTGCCTGTGTATGCTCCGGATCTAAAACAAGTGCTTTTTTATAGTTTTCCTCGGCGGACCTTAATCTTCCTGATTTTTGTAAATAGATACCGTACAACATATATGTTGTAGGGTCATCCGGGGTGAAACTGAGTGCTCGTTGAAAATAGCACTCGGGACGCGGCCGATTTCTGTTCCATGTGTTTTTTTCTCTGAAGTAATAGCGTGTAATGCTGTTTAAGGCACGGTGATGATTTGGCCAGGCTCTCAGTGTGTAATCTATATCGCCATAGGGATCGCGCCCTGTTTTACCTCTGATCAGTGCCTCTACACCACGGGTAAAGTGTGCACCCTCCACCCATCCAAGCTCATTGGGAAGCCTATGGCGTTTGCGGTAATCGTAAGGCCCGTATCCCTGATATTTACCTCTACATACGGCATCAGTTAAGTCGTTGCCGATCCAGGGAGCTGCATACTTATTCGTTGGAGCGGCAGTGAAGTGTTTGTTAACGCCCAACGCAGAAGTGGCTGGTAGTGCAAAAACAAAAACTATCGAGCAGATATGTGTAAGAGATATACGCATTATTATTGCCATCCGATGACGCTAAATACTGGATCAACACGACTCACGAGCGAAAGATACGTCACATTCCAGAATGTTTAGCTATATCTGCCCCAGTTACCATTGAATGAGTGATTCCAATCATTATGATGATACTTTGTTTTCATGTTCTGTGAAGTAAAAACATAGACTCAATGCTCAAAGTATAGTTGGACAGCAATGCGATATATCCCTCGATTTAACTAATTAAATGAGAGCTGCACATCAATAGTACTATTATTCACATTGACGTATTGCCGGTCAAATGGATGCTGTTATCTAATATATGGGTTATCCGTTGTAAATATTTGTTTTAATATAAAAAATTACGTAGTTGTTTGTCCAAATGATATAATAAATGTTCGCTCTCCTGAGGATTCGCGAGTAAGACTGCTGGAATAGTCGAAATGGACCAACCCGAACGAAAAAGGTAAAGAATGTCGAAATATTTACTTGTCTCTGGTGGATGCGAAAGGCCAAACGGGTACGACCTTGGTGAAGGAAAATACTATGAACGTGCGCGACTTCTTAAGCTGGATTTAGAATCAGGTAATACGGATGTAATTCTTGAAAAGTTCACGGGTGGTATGCACTACCCAGACGAACATCCGAATCTACAATACACCTCGTGCTGTGTGGCAGGAGATATTCTTTGGTTACCTACAGATACCGAAATATTCAAGCTCTCATATCCGCAGTTGGAGCTGCAAAAAACCATATCCTATCCATTTTTCCATAATATCCATGCGGTAAATGTTTTTAATGGGAAGGTTTATGTCTCATCTACCGGACTAGACCTCGTCGCCGTTCTGGATTTGGAAGGAAATATTTTGGAACTGTTTAATACGGAAGGGAAAGAGTTATGGCATCGTTTTTCCCAACGTACGGATTATCGACTGGAGCACTCCACAAGACCACATGATTGTCACCCTAATTTTACCTTTATGTTGGACGGTATACCGTGGGTCACGAGATGCAGGCAGCAGGACGCGATCTGTCTGGAAGATCCCAATAAAAAGATAGAAATCACAAATCCGCAAAAGCGTATTAGTGTTCATGATGGCGTTGTCCACAACAAAAGAATATATTTTACCTCTGTCGATGGCTATGTCATCGTGGTAGACCCAAATACCAGGCAAGTCATTGACGAGATTAATGTCCTGGATGCGCTTAACAATGAAAAGTTAGGTTGGGCCAGAGGACTCAGCATCAGTGACACGGATGTAGCCTATATTGCTTTTTCACGACTTCGAAGAACACGGATGAAGGAGAAATTGGCATGGCTCGCCAAGGGTCAGATCTCAAAAATGAGTGGAATGCCTGCCTGCGTATTGGCCTTCGACCTTAAAAGCAGAGCTATTGTAAACAGGTATGATATACCGTTGGGAAAGGTAGATGCGATATATGGTGTTGAGTTAGTAGAGGCGTAGCAACAGGTACTATACAACCTTAACCTTTTAAAAACAGAATAACAGATGTCACTACGCAACTCATTCATTCTCTCCTTTTTAGAAAAATACAGCTCACTGGTTATTACTTTTATATCCAGCATTATCATTGCCAGGTTGTTATCGCCTGAAGAAATAGGGATATATTCTGTCACGGTAGCTTTTACATCCTTGGCGCATATGCTTCGGGATTTTGGCGTTGGTGATTACCTAATAAAAGAAAAGGAACTAACAAAAGACAAGGTGGGTACGGTTTTTGGTGTGGCAATTATTTTTGCTTGGTCAATAGGTGGGCTGCTGCTGCTTTTGTCCCCGCTTATTTCAAGCTTTTATACTGAACCAGGCATTAAAAATGTTCTGTATGTGTTGAGCACGAGTTTTTTTATAATTCCATTTTCTTCGCCAATACTTCCGGTTCTAAGGCGAACCATGCAATTTGATAAGTTGCTGCGGATTAATCTGGCAAGCAATTTTATGCATGCCGTTGCAGCAATTTCATTTGCTTATTTCGACTATGGGTATATGAGCCTGGCTTGGGCCTCGCTGGTTGCGGTTTTAACAACTTTTGTGTTAGCACAATATTATCGGCCAAATGAGACAAAGGTGATTCCGTGCCTTAAAGAGTACAAGGCAATACTTTCATTTGGTGGGACAATAAGTTTGGGTATGTTGTTTTCGGAGTTAGGTAGAAACGCACCAGAACTAATAATCGGAAAAATTCTGGGCTTTGGCCCTGTTGGCATATTTAGTCGAGGGCAAGGGTTAATAAAGCTCTTTCAATCTTCATTTATAGGTGCAATTGCGCCAGTTATACACTCTGAGTTTGCAGAGCTTATAAGGCAGGATAAAGATGTCGCACCAACATACTATAAAAGTATCGAGTATGTGACGGCCATAACCTGGCCAGCAAATACTTTTATCGCAATATTTTCGGAAGAGATAATTCTGACCCTATTTGGCGATCAGTGGATAGATGCCGCACCTATAGTCACAGCCCTATGTATTCCCGCGATAATCTGGTCACTATTTGCCTTTAGCTCAAAAGTGCTCATTGCGTCTGGAGAGGCAAGCAAAATTCTCAAAATTGTCATGATTGTCGAATCAATAAGAATAGTATGTACCTTTGTGGGCGCATTATTTTCACTATCGCATATCGCATGGTTGTTTACTTTAGTCTCCCTTTCAGGATTGGCACTTTATAGCTATTATTTGAATGTACTCTTCAATATCAGATTAGGTATGGTAATTAAATCAGCAATGAAGAGTCTGTATCTCACCGTATTGTGTATTGTTCCGACAATTCTTATTTTTTATGCTGCTAATTTGTCCGATTTTTATCTAATTACCAAATTATTCATTGCGTTTTGTGTACTCACAACAGTTTGGTGTTTTGGTGTGTTTATAACGAATCATTCGATTAAAAATGAAGTGATCGGTATCTACAGCGTAATGAAGAATAGGCGGGGCGTTTCTTAAATAACATAAAGAAAGAATCAGAAAGCTATGAGTTATCTACCGATTGATATTGTCTGGTAAAGAATACAACCAAGGTGCCGGGATCTTAATGAGGTGGTCTAATGGTCTGGTACAACCCAGTTAAGTTAAGATTGACTTAACTGAGGAATAGAAGAAATGACAACTCGAAAGAAGTATTCGAAAGAATTCAAACTGGATGCGGTTAGCCTGATCCAGGATCAGGGCTACACCCGGAGAGAGGCAGCCAAGAGCCTCGACATTAATGAGCAGATGTTGGGCCGATGGGTGAAAGAACATCGTGAATCTGAGGATGGCCAGGCCTTCCGTGGCAATGGTAAGTTG